>Ga0134124_10000007_pt1 | contig 422609 bp, 347 predicted proteins | sample KB304_FD_96880 | JGI IMG/M metagenome (GOLD analysis project Ga0134124, IMG submission 96880) | Terrestrial soil microbial communities without Nitrogen fertilizer from Kellogg Biological Station, Michigan, USA - KB3-0-4 | ecosystem: Environmental > Terrestrial > Soil > Unclassified ...
ACGGGGAGCAAGGCGCAGACGATCGGGAGCGAGCAGCACCCGATGGGGAGCAAGGCGCAGACGATCGGGAGCGAGCCGCGCCCGATGGGGAGGGAGGCGAAGACGATCGGGAGCGAGCCGCGCCCGACGGGGAGCAAGGCGCAGACGATCGGGAGCGAGCAGCACCCGACGGGGAGCAAGGCGCAGACGATCGGGAGCGAGCCGCGCCCGATGGGAGGGAGACGCAGACGATCGGGAGCGAGCCGCGCCCGATCGGGAGCAAGGCGCAGACGATCGGGAGCGAGCCGCGCCCGATGGGGAGGGAGGCGTAGACGATCGGGAGCGAGGCGGTCTTCGGACTCGGCTCCTCCGCCCACCCGGGAGGGGGCAAGCCCCTCCCCTACTTTGAGTTTACGCCTGCACTCAAGTTAACACCTATGGGAGGAACCCCCCGCCCAGCTCAAGTTAACGCATATGGGGCAAGCACTTTAAGCCCTCGCCTCTGGGAGACGGGGGTGAGGCCTCACAGCGACTTCCGAGACACCCTCTCAGGGCTGCTTAGGCGGCGGCTGCACTGCCGGCGGACGCGGCGCGGGCACCGCCGGCACGGCGAGGCTCCGGTGGCCGTTCTTCCCCACGCTCCGCACGGCGAAGAACTCGTTGTCGGTGCTGGTCCCTTCGAGCACCACCTCGCCCGGCGCGGCGACCGGACGCAGCACGCTCCAGCGCGCCTCCGTCGTCTCGCGGTGGAGGATCTCGAAGCCTTTGCGCTCGCTGTCGTCCGCCGCCGTCACGGTGATTTTCGCCGACGGGGTGACCGCGCCGGTGAGCACCACGGACTGCGGCGGCGCCGGCGCCGCGGCGAGCTCCGCCAGCAGGCGCTGGTTGACCGCGGCGGTCGCGGCGATGAAGGGGAAATCCAGGAACTGCAGGAGATCGCCGTACTGGACGCCGTTCTCCACCCGCGGCGTCTGGTGCTGGTGGTGATAGTCCTCCAGCGGCTCGGTGAAGCGGACCGCGGGCAGGCCGGCCTCGGCGAACGGCATGTGGTCGCCGCCGCGGCCGAACCGGTCCCGGCGGAAGATCAGGCGCACGTGATCCCGCCCGACCAGCTCCTCGGCCAGCCGCCCCATCTCGCGGCCGGGCGATTCGACGCCGTCCGGCCCGCCTTCGCTGAACAGGCGCGGGCGCCGGTCCTTCGAGCCGTTGGTGGCGCCGACGATGTCATCGGTCATCATGCCGCCGACCTGGTACCCCTCCTGCGCCAGCCACTCCTTCATCCGCTTGGAGCCCAGCAGCCCCTGTTCCTCTCCGGCGACGGCGGCGAAGACCAGCGTGGCGCGGAACCCCCCGGGCCGGGCGGTCTGAGCGGTGAGCGCCTCCGCCGAGAGGATCGACACCGCGACGCCGGAGGCGTCGTCGTCCGAGCCGGGAGCGTCGGTCTTCGGATCCATGATGTCGGACGGCATCGAGTCCATGTGCCCGGAGACCACGAAGGCGGTCTTCTTGAGCACCGGATCGGTGCCTTCGAGGACGGCGTAGACGTTCTCCATCGGCACCGCCACGTTGCCGGTCCGCGGCGCGCTGGTCTGGTATTTGTCCACCACCACCTTCAGCCGGCCGCCGGAGCGCTGGGCGATTTCCCCGAAACGGCGGACGACGGCGTCCCGGGCGCAGCCGATCCCGCGCTTCGGATCGGTCCAGGAAGAGAGCGAGTGGCGGCTGCCGCAGGCCACCAGATCGGAGATGATGGCACGCGCCGTCTCCGGAGCCGGAGCCGGCGGCGTGGCGGTGGCGAGCATCAGGGAGAGGGCGGCGAGGGATGGGAGGACGGGCATCGGAAGGCTCCTTTCGCGATCACGCCGGCCATCCTATTTGATATTTGACATACTCCCCGGAGGAGAACCGATCGCCATGGCCCAACCACGCCCCGTGCTCCGCCGGACGGCCGCCGCCGCCCTCACGCTCCTCGCTCTCTCGACCCCGGCTCTCGCCGGTTCCCTGAAAGCTCTGGTGGGCGGACGGCTGATCGACGGCTATGGCGGCCGGCCGCTCGACAACAGCGTCGTGCTGATCGACGGCGACCGGATCCAGGCGGTCGGCCGGGCCGGCGAGCTCGCCGTTCCGGCGGGCGCCGAGGTCATCTCGACGGAGGGGATGAGCGTGCTGCCCGGGCTGTGGGACATGCACGTCCATCTGATGATCGTCGGCCACGGCGACTACGACCACTGGGACAAGACCTATCCGGCCCAGCTCCGCCCGACCATCATGCCGGGGGCGGCGCGGCAGCTCCTGCTCGCCGGCGTGACCAGCGCGCGCGACCTCGGCGCGCCGCTCGACGACATCCTCGCCGTGCGCGACGCCATCCGCCGCGGCGACATCCCGGGGCCGACGCTCTACGTCTCCGGCCCGTTCCTGCAACATGAGCCCTATCCCGGCACCGAGAGCTATCGCTGGGGGGTGCACGGCGCGGACGACGCCCGGGCCAAGGTCCGGCGCCTGGCGGACGCCAAGGTGGACGTCATCAAGCTGATCGACCAGGACCAGATGACCATGGACGAGGTGCGGGCGGTGGTCGACGAGGCGCACAAGCTCCATCTGCCGGTCGTCGCCCATGCCCATCGCGCCGAGGAGATCCGCCGCGGCATCCAGGCCGGCGTCGACTGCTTCGAGCACACCGGCCTCGGGACCGCCCCCGAATATCCGCCCGACGTCTTCGACCTGATGAAGGGGCGGGCCAACACCCTGTTCTGGACGCCGACGATCTCGCCGCTCCTGCTCTACCGGACGACCCGCGACGAGTTCCCGGAGCGGATCGACGATCCGCGCTGGCAGACCGGGCTGCCCAGGGAGATCGTGGAGGACATCCGCGGGTCGCTCGCCCACGTCGACCGCCTCGCCTATTTCCAGATGGTGCCGGGCCGGTGGCCGACCCTGCGCCGCAAGTTCGAGCAGCTCCGGCAGTCGGGGGCGATCCTCCTCATCGGCACCGACAGCGGCGTGCCGCTCAACTTCCACAGCGACTCCACCTGGCGGGAGATCGAGGCCTGGGTCAACACCTTCGGCGTCGAACCGATGGACGCCCTCCGCGCCGCCACCTACTGGCCCGCCGTGGCGATGAAGGTGGACAAGGAGGTCGGCACGGTCGCGCCGGGCAAGTTCGCCGACGTCATCGCCGTCCGCGGTGACGTCCTGCACCATGTCGACCTGCTGCAAAACGTCGACGTGATCCTCAAGCACGGTGTGCGCTACAAGTGAGCGAGCGCGATCCGCACCGCCGGCTGCCGCTGCTCTATTTTTCGCTGGCGCACGTCTGCCTGGCCGTGGCGTTCGCCGCCCTGGCTCTCCAGCCGCAGCGTTTCTCGGCCTTCTTCTATCACCCGCGGATGGTCGCGGTGGTGCACCTGGTGACCCTGGGCTGGATCAGCGCCTCGATCCTGGGCGCGCTCTACATGGTGGCGCCGATGGCCCTGCGGACGCGCCTGCCGGCGCGCGCCACCGACTACGCGGCGTGGGCGTTCTACGCCATCGGCGTGCTGGGGATGGTGTCCCACTTCTGGATCGACAGCCCGAAAGGGATGGTCTGGTCGGCGGGAACGATCGTGGCGGCGCTCCTCTGGGTCACCGGGCGGGCGGTCCTCGCGCTGCGGCCGGCGCCGATTCCGGCGGCGGTCAAGCTGCACTATCTGTTCGCCTTCCTGAATCTGGTCGGCGCCGCGTCGATGGGTCTCCTCCTCGGGCTGAACAAGGTGAAGCCGGTGCTCGGCGGCTACGTGCTCGCCAACGTCTACGCCCACGCCCATCTGGCCGCCCTCGGCTGGGCGACGATGATGGTGATGGGCACCGGCTATCGGCTGCTCCCGATGCTCCTCCCCTCGGCGATGCCGGAAGGAAAGGCGGTCTGGGCCTCCGCGCTGCTGCTCGAAGCGGGTGCCGCGGGCCTCTTCGTCTGCTTCGTCCTGCGGAGCGGAGCGATCGCTCTCTTCGCCGTCGTGACCGCCGCCGCCCTCGCCGTCTTCTTCAGCCAGGTGCTCTGGATGCGGCGCCATCCGCGGCCCGCCCCGCGCGCCTTGCGGCGGCCCGACTACGGCGTCCTCCACTCCTTCGCGGCGTTGGGCTACCTGGCTCTCGCCCTCCTCCTCGGCCTCTGCCTGGCGGTCACGCCGCCGGCCGAGTGGAAGCTGCGCGCCGCGCTCGTCTATGGCGTCTTCGGGCTGGTGGGCTTCCTGGCCCAGATGGTGGTCGGCGTCAGCCTCCGCCTCCTCCCTCTCTACACCTGGCTGCGCGCCCAGGAGAAGACCGGCTTCCCAGCCAACCAGCCGCCCTCTCCGCACGCGCTTCCGGCGCGGCCTCCCCAGGCCGCGGGGCTCGCTCTGTGGACCGTTGGCGTGCCTCTGCTGGCCGCCGGCTTTGCGCTCGACCGTCCGGTGCTCGTCTCGGCGGGAGCCGCGGCGCTCTTCGCCGCGGTGGTCCTCGGGGCGATCGGCAATCTCCTGCTGGCCCGCCGGGCAGGTCAGCCGTCAGCGCAGTAATTCCGTCGGGGCCTTCAGGCGACCTTCTCGTCCCCCGGGATCTGGATGCCGTGGTTGGCGGCGATGTTGGCGCGGACCTGCACGGTGAGCCGCCGCTCGACGGCCTCGCGATCCCGGAAGAGGGTCCAGAGCTCCTCCTCGTCCGCCGCCGAGCGCTCGCCGCTCACGCCGAGCGCCTGCACCCAGCGGAAGCGGTCCACCGGCGCCGGATGGCTGTCGTAGGGCGACGGCTCCCGGTTGAGCTCTTCCTGAATCGCAAACTCGATGTCGTTGTCGCTCACCGCCGCGGCCGCGGGCCGGTAGGCGTACAGGTTCGCCAGGGGGCGATTGGCGCCCACCACTTCGGTCACGGCGGCCTTGACGTGAGCATTGAACAGGACGGACCGCCGGATCACGTGCGTCAGGCCGGCCTCGAACGACTGCGCGCCGTAGGTGAAGGCCGACCAGCGATCGGCCAGGACTTCCTGGAGCCGCGAGGCGCCCTGGGAGATGCGCAGGAAGACCTTGTTGAAGCCGAGGAGGAAGAGCCAGGCCGGGTTGTACCAGGCGGCGGCCCCGCCCGCGGCGAGATGGTGCGCCGTGGTCAGCAGCGAGCGCCTCACCGCCAGGGCCAGGCCGCCTCCTGCCGTGTCGCGGTTCGAGAAGTGGCCATATTCGTGCGCCAGGATGGCTTTGAAGGGGCCGATCTTCAGCCCTTCGAGAGCACCGACGCCGAGGATCAGGCAACGTTCCGAGCCGCCCTTGAGCTGCGAGAGCACGCCGCCGCGCTCCATGACCGCCACGTCCGTCCCGGGGGTCAGGTAGACGGTGTCCACCGGCCGGGTGCCGATCCGCCCGGCGACCTCGCGCAGGAGGGCGGCGAGCCGCGGCTCTTCGTCGGGAGCGAGGCGCAGCCCCGGATCGACGTCCCGGCCGCGTGCAAACAGACCGCGCACGATCGAGACGAGGGTCACGCCGACCGCGATGACGACCAGGACGACGAGCTTGACCGGGATGTGGCCGATGGCGAACACCCCATAGAGGATGCCGCCTCCCAGAGCGAGAACCAGCAGGACCACGATCGGCATCGAAAGCCAGTAGTAGAGGCAGGAGAGCCAGAGGACGGCCTTGTAGAGGCCCCGCAACCGGGCATCGAGCCCCTGCGCCGAGCCGGTCGCCTGATCCGGCACGCGCCCGGCGGCGCGCAGGGCCGCCTGGCTGAGAAAGGTCCCGAGAAGGAGGAGGAGGAGGAGGCTGCCGAGCCAGATCCCGAGGGTCCAGACGAGAGGCGGCAGAATCCGGACGTACCAGGGCCGCGCGTCGCGGATCGCGTGAAGGAGGGGGGCGGCCTGCCGTTCCGCCAATCCCTTTCCACGCGCGGTCTCCAGAGTGTCTTCGGCCACGGAGAGGTCGCCGCGCAAAGCCTGGGCGACCGCGCGGTAGAAATGACCCTGCGGCTCGTCAGGCGCAAGGCGGATGAGGCTGTCGGAGGCTTCACTCAGGAGGGTCTCGTCGTGGCTGACGACCGCCACATGGGACAGCGCGACCTCGGCATAGAGAGAGTCCGGCGCGAGCGCGACCGCCCGGCGAGCCAGAGAAACCGCCTCCTGGACGTCGGGAGCCGGCGCGCTCGTCGCGCCGTCACCGGTGGCGAGGATCATCGCGAGGCTCTCGAGATTGTCCGCGTTGGGCTCCAGCTCCACCGCTCGCCGCGCCAGCAGCACGGCCTGCGGATGGTGACCGAGCTGAAGCTCGCAGCCGGCCTGGCGCCGCAGCGCGGGGGTGAAGTCCGGCACCAGCCCGGCCAGCCGGGCGTACAGGTCGCGCTCCTGCCGATCGTCGTTCCTCTCGCCGGCGGCGACCGCCTGCTTGAACAGGGCCACGGCCTCAGGGCCGTGGGCCGCGAGACCTGCGGCGAGGCGGACGTCGAGCGCGGCGCGCTCGGCCTGCAAGGTCGGAAACGGGGCTGCTCCGGCACCGGCGCAGGGCGCGATCAGGAGCAGAGCCAACATCCAGAGCCACGGCTGGGGGCTTCGCACAATCTCCTCCTTGGGGGGGCGGTTTCCCGCAGAGCTTACCCAGACGTGTCGGTTTGCGGCATTCCATTTCACTTAAAGGACCTGTCATGAAATAACCTCGGCAGAATCTCTTGTGCCTCTCGCAAGGATTCAAGAGATGAGGCAGGTGATCAGCCCGTCCAGCCCCGCAGACCTCCATGGCCTGGGTGCGCTCCGCCGCGGCCAGCTCCAACTCCGTTCTCAACTCCGCCTGGGGGATCGTCAACTTCCCCTGGGGGAAACTCAACTCCGTCTGGGGGATCGTCAACTTCCCCCGGGGGAAGCTCAACTCCGTCCGGGGGATCGTCAACTTCCCCTGGGGGAAGCTCAACTCCGTCTGGGGGGTCGTCAACTTCCCCCGGGGGAAGCGCAACTCCGCCTGGGGGGTCGTCAACTTCCCCTGGGGGAAGCGCAACTCCGTCCGGGGGATCGTCAACTTCCCCTGGGGGAAGCTCAACTCCGTCTGGGCGGCTGCTTGAAGCCTGTTCACTCCAGCTCGAGCGGCGTGTCCCAGAGCGGCTCCTCTTCCGCGAACACGCGGGCCAGGTGCCGGCCGAGGACGAACAGGAAATCCGAGAGGCGGTTGAGATAGCGCAGCACCTCGCCCGGCACCTGCTCCTCGCGGCTCAGCCGCAGCGCGATCCGCTCGCAGCGCCGGCAGACCGTGCGCGCCACATGGCTGAGCGCGGAGAAGCGGCCGCCGCCGGAGAGGACGAACGAGCGCAGGGGCGTCAGATTCTCGTTCCAGGCGTCCATGGTCGTCTCCAGCCAGACGATCCGCTCCTCGGTGATCGGCTTCTTGACCCGGTCGAGGTGCTGCACCGGGGTGGCGAGCGTGCTCCCCAGGTCGAAGAGGTCCTGCTGCACCCGGTTGACCGCCGCCAGACAGACGAGGGATTCCTCCGGCTCGCGGCCGCCTTCCGCCAGCGCCGCCCGCAGCATGCCGAGCACCGCCTGGAGCTCGTCCACCGTGCCGTAGCTCTCGATGCGCAGAGAGTCCTTCGGAACCCGCTCGCCGCCGACCAGACCGGTCTCCCCCTGGTCGCCGGTCTTCGTATAGACTTTGTAGATTCTCATCGGAGCTCCTTTGTCTGCCGCTGACCGCGACGAGAGGCCGCATCCTATCTCGGAGACCCATTCTTGGGGTCGTTGTCTCCTATGCGCTCAGTCAATGAGCACCCGGCGCGCATTTTGTTGGCGGAAAGTTGCCCCGGTTTGGGCGTCTCGCTGCACTAGGTAGACAAGAGGATGTGCACGCAACGATGTTGGGCGATCCTACAGGAGGGATCTTTGATGAGTAAGAGAATCGTTCGTCGTGGAATCACTGTGCTGGCTCTCACCGCCACCCTGGCTGTCGCCGGGGCCCACCCCGCAGCCGCCCAGGACCTGGGTCTCTTCGAGAGGGGGATGCGCTGGCTCACCAGCCTTTGGGAGATGCCGGTGGCGCAGCAGCAGAAGCCTGGCAACAGTGCGCAGGCCCAGACTGCTCCCAACGGTTCCACAGACCCGACCGGGAAGGTCGTTCCCGGCGACAAGGGCCTTGGAGTCGATCCGAACGGATCTGTGTAGGCACGCAGGAATTAAGATCGGGTTGTCTTTTTGTTTTTTTGATCTGGAAGGAGACGTACGATGACCACACACCCGGACCGAGCGACGCTGGAAGCCTTCTTGCGCAGCGGCCTGCCGGCGCCTGACACCAAAGCCGTTCTCGCCCACCTGGTCGGCGGTTGTCCGCACTGCCGGGAGCAGATGGCTCCGCTCACCGTCGCGATGTTCGAGCCTGCTGCGGAGCACGAGCCGGTGCTCACCGCGGAGATGAGTGCCGCCTACGACCGGGCGATCGGCAACGCGTTCGCCAGCGTCCTCCAGACGGCGCAGAGCCTGCAGGCTCGGCAGGAAGACCTCGACGCGAAAGTGGCCCGCCTGCTCCAGGGCCCGGCGCCGGAAGAGACCGGCTTCTGGACCTGGGCGCTGTGCGAGACGCTCCTCGACCGCAGCCGCGGGCTGCGCCACGACGACCCGGCCCAGATGTTGGGTCTGGCCCGGCTGGCCTGCCAGGCGGCGGACCACCTTCTCCCCGAGATCCACGGGCGGCAGACGACCATGGACCTGCGCTCGCGAGCCTGGGCCGAGATGGCCAACGCCTACCGGGTCAACGACGACTTGCCGCAGTCCGAGGCCGCCATGGCCTGGGCGATGGAGCTGCACAGCGAAGGGACCGGCTCGCCGATCCTCCTCGCCCGCCTCGCCGACCTGTCGGCTTCCCTCTTCTGCGACCAGCGGCGCTTCCGCGAAGCGTTCCGCATGCTGGATACGGCCCACATCCTCTACCGGCAGCAGGGCGAGACGCACGAAGCGGGCCGCGTCCTGATCATGAAGGGCCTCTACACCGGATACACCGGCAACGCCGAGGAGGGTCTCCAACTCCTCTCGCAGGGTCTCGCCGCCCTCGACCGCGAGCGCGACCTGCGGCTGGTCTTCCACACCCTGCACAACATCCTGCTCTTCCGCGTCGAGCTCGGCGAGTTCGCGGAAGCGCAGCGCCAGATCCAGCAGATGCGTCCGCTCTACGCCCACCACGCCGGCGGGCTTGAGCAGATCAAGCTGCGCGGCATCGAAGGCAAGATCGCCGCCGGTCTCGGCGAGTACGCGCGTGCCGAAGGGCTCTTCCGCGAAGTGCGGCGGGACCTCGACGCCGCCGGGCTCGGCTATCAGGCCGCTCTCATCTGCCTCGACCTCGCGTCGGTCTGCATGCGGCTGGGCAAGAAGGCCCAGGTCCGCAAGCTGGTCGAAGAGATGGTCGCCACCTTCCGCGCCGTCGGTGTGGAGCGCGAGGCCATGGCCGCGATGCTCATGCTCACCGACGCCGTCGAGCGGGATCAGACGACGTTGGAGCTGCTGGCGCTGGTCTCCGGCGTCCTGCAGCGCCTCCAGCGCGGCCCGGGGCTGTTGGTCCGCCCAGATCCAGACTGAAGAGATCTCTTTCGTTGTCACTTCCCGGGCGCTCCTTGGAGCGCCCGTTTTCTTTTTCCGGCCCGCCCCTTGCATCCCTCTGCGAGCAAGGAGATCACACGATGAAACAGGATTCCCAGGACTCTCACCCGGAGCACCACGAGCCGCAGGGCGCGCACAGCACCCTGCGCGAGCATCTGGTGCGTGAAACACTGTCGGATCTGGAAAACGAGCTCACCGCCGATCACCATCTGACCAAGGATTCCGACGCCATCCCGCCGCCAATCCCGCCTGACCTGACGCATCGTTCGGATCATTCGGACCCCGAGTGAGCGACAGCGAGCGTCCCCTCGCCGTCTATGGCGCCATGGCGGCGAATCTGGTGATCGCGATCACCAAGCTCGCCGCCGCCGGCTTCTCCGGCAGCTCCTCCATGCTGTCCGAGGGGATCCACTCCCTGGTGGACACCGGCAACCAGTTCCTGCTCCTCCTCGGCCTCAAGAAAAGCCGCAAGCCGGCGGACGAAAGCCACCCGTTCGGCCACGGCAAGGAGCTCTACTTCTGGAGCCTGATCGTCGCGGTCGCCCTCTTCGGCATCGGCGGCGGCATGTCCATGTATGAGGGGATCACCCAGCTCCTGCACCCGCATCCGCTCAGCGATCCGTTCTGGAGCTACGTGGTCCTCGCGGTCGCGTTCCTGTTCGACGGGATCTCCTGGGTGATCGCCCTGCGCGTGCTCCTGCCCGACATCCGCAAAGACGGCCTGCGCAAGATGCTCACCACCACCAAGGACCCGTCGGTGCTCACCGTCCTCGGTGAGGACACCGCCGACCTGATCGGCATCGCCGTCGCCTTCACCGGCATCTTCCTCGGGCACCGGCTCCACAGCACCCGCGCCGACGGCATCGCCGCGATCGTCATCGGCCTCGTGCTCGCCGCGGTCGCCGTCTTCCTGATCTATCAATCGAAGCGGCTGCTGGTCGGCGAGAGCGCCGACGCCGGAGTGGTGGAGAGCATCCGCGCCGCCGCCATGGCGGTGCCGGGGATCGAAAGGGTCGGCCGGCCGCTGACCATGCATTTCGGGCCCGACGAGGTGCTCCTCAACCTGGAGGTCCACTTCCAACCGCATCTCGCCGCGACCGAGCTGAGCGCCGCCGTCGACCGCCTGGAGCACACCATCCGCGACAAGCACCCCGAGATCCGCCGGATCTTCATCGAAGCGCGCGCCCTCTGCACCTGAAGGCCGGGGCCGGGATAGGATTCCGGCCCATGACCGTTCCGGCCCCCCTGCCCGTCTCGCTCTCCGTCTCACTCGACGACGTGCGCGCCGCCCACCAGCGGATCGCGAAGCACGTCCACCGCACCCCCGTCCTCACCTCGCACCAGCTCGACGAGCGCCTCGGCTGCCGGATCTTCTTCAAGGCCGAGGTCTTCCAGCGGGTCGGCGCCTTCAAGGCGCGCGGAGCGTTCTCGCGCCTGACGCTGCTGACGCCGGAGGAACGGGAGCGCGGCGTGGTGGCGTTCTCGTCGGGCAACCACGCGCAGGCGGTCGCCCTCGCCGCCCGCGAGCTGGGCATCAAGGCGACCATCGTGATGCCGCAGGACGCGCCGGCCTCCAAGATGGCGGCGACCCGCGGCTACGGCGCCACCGTCGTCCTCTATGACCGTCTCGGCGGCGAGGACCGCGAGGCGATCGCCCGCCGTTTCGTGGAGGGAAAAGGCGCGACACTGGTGCCGCCGTTCGACGACGACGCGGTGATCGCCGGCCAGGGGACCCTCGGCCTGGAGCTCGTCGCCGACGTGCCGGATCTCGACTTCGTCGTCACCCCCTGCGGCGGCGGCGGCCTGCTCAGCGGCACCTCGGTCGCCGTCCGTGGCCTGCGGCCGGACGTCCGGATGTGGGGTGTAGAACCGGAAGCGGGCAACGACATGCAGCTCTCGGTGGCACAGGGCGAGCCGGTGGCCGTCCCCCTCCCCGCCACCATCGCCGACGCGCTCCAGACGATGATCCCCGCGCGGCGGACCCTCGCCCTGGTCAGCGCTCTGACCGAAGGCATCCTCACCGTCAGCGACCTCGAGCTGCGCCGTGCGATGGCGCTCCTCGCGACGCGCCTCAAAGTCGTCGTCGAGCCCGGAGGCGCCGCCGCCTTCGCCGCGCTCCTCCACGGAAAGGTTCCGGACACCGCCGGCCGCCGCGTCGGCATCGTCCTCTCCGGAGGCAACGTCGACCTCGACCGGTTCGGCCAGATGGTGGCCGGGCTGGAGGTGTGACCGCAGGGAAGTGGCTTCGTCTGTCGCGCACCAGGCTTGGTGCGTGACGGACCAAACTTGGTCCGCGGAGGACCAAACCTCCATCTGCGCAGGACCAAACTTGGTGTGCGGCAAACCAAACTTGGTCCGCGGCGCGCCAAGCCTCATCTGGAGCAGACCAAACTTGGTCCGCGGCACACCAAGCCTCGGCTGCGGCGGACCAAACCTGGTCTGCGGCAAACTGGGTCTCACCTGCGGCGGACCAAACTTCATTTGCTGCAGACCAAGTCTGGTCTGCCGCAGGTGGAACCTTGGTTGCAGCAAACTGAGGCTCGTCTGCGGCGGACCAAACCTCGGCTGCGCCGGATCAAACTTGGTCCATGACAGACCGGACACGGGAGACTGACCCCATCCAGTCCTGCTCGCCCTAGTACACCATAGCGGCGCTATCCTTAGCATCAAGGTGACACCACCACTTCCCACGCTTCTCCACCCAGAGCGGTCGGCCCATGCGACCCTTCGTGGCTACCTTTACCAGACTTGTCTGGGCGTTCTCCGCTGGCTCGATCTCAAGGACGGCGAGATTTTGCTCTGCGAGGGAGATGAAGACCTGGATCGTCGCATCCTGGGCGGCGGAGGCGTCAGCGAGCAGGTCAAGGCGTACTCGGGAGGGTTGGGTCTTGCCGACCGAGCTGTCATCGAGAGCCTCAGACTATTCCTGCGGAGCTACGTGACCCTCCGCCGGAACGGCGAGACACGGAGCTTCCTCTTTACGACCACGGCGTACCAGAAGCGTTCACGCAAGGGAGGCTTGGGCGTCGACCTCCTGGAAGCCTGGCAGAGGGGGGATCGAACCTCCGAAGTCTGCACAGCCGTCCGCTCGGCCGTCCAGGACGGCCCGGATTGGCTCGCTGAGCCACTGGATTGGCTCGATGCCGAGCCGGAGAGGTGGAGCGGCTTCCTCGACGCCGTCGAGTGGTCGTTCAACGCGCCGGACCTCGGGAAGATCCGCGTCGACCTCCGCCAACGGCTCGCCGCCTCCCCCACCACCCGATCTCTACCCGCCGAGCCGTTCATCGACCGCCTCGTGGTCGAGGTGCTCGAAATGTCGAGCCGCCCCGAAGTCCGGGACCGCCTGCTCACCCGCGACGACCTCTCTCGGCTGGCAGAGGCGGCGCGAAGAGAGCAGGGGGATTGGGAGAGATCCCCGGCCGCCGGACGCATTCGCAGGGTCTTCGACGAGGTCGATCAGATCGGCCGGATCCTGCATGACAACGTAGCGACACTCCCGCCGAACCCGAGTCCGGGCAAGCTCCTGACGGCGTCCTACGAGGTCATCCCCTTTGAAGAGTCTGGCCGACGCGGGGAGATCGAGGTGCTCACAGACTGGTGCAACAGCGAGGAAACGCGAAGCGTCCTCCTGCTCACCGGGGAAGGAGGCTCCGGCAAGACTCGGCTCGCCATCGAATGGTGCCGCCGTTTGCGCCATCAGGGCTGGCATGCCGGGTTCCTGCTGCGGGATGTCAGCAAAAACGATCTCACCCCTATTCTCGAGGGTGTGGCCCCAAGGCTCGTGGTTGTCGACTATGCCGAGACTCGGCTCGAGGTTGTACGCCCACTGCTCTACAAGGTGGGGGTTGCCGTTTCGGGCGGCCCGAAGATGCGGCTCCTCCTCCTCGCCCGCCGGGCAGGGGACTGGTGGGAGGCGCTCGCGCGTGGAACGGAAGGCCACGAGGTTGAAGATCTGCTCGCCCGGTCGCCCCTTCCGCGGCTCGTGACGCCTCTGGTTCAGGATCCGGGAGAGCGGAACCGCGGTTTCCATGCCGCCGTCGAGGGCTTTGCTTTCGCGCTTGGAAAAGATGCACCGAAGGGCTTGCCAGTCCCTGATCTCAGTAAGAAAGACTTCGAGCGCGCCCTCTACCTTCAGATGGCTGCACTTGCCGCCTTGGATGGTCGGTCTTTTGACACGGCCGGCGACGCTCTCGAACGAACACTAAGTCACGAGCGCTCCTTCTGGAAGAACGCGATCAAGGAGATCGGACTCGATGGGTCTCTCACAAAGTTCCTTGTGGTCGCGCTGGAAAATCTGGCCGCGGGATTGGCGCTGATCGGTGGAGCCGCGGACGCGGCGCAAACCCAGTCCGCTTTCAACCGGATCCTGCAACCCAATCCGGCGCGGCCAGACCTCACTAACACCCTCCTCGATCTACTCCGGCGTTTTTACGGCGGGTCACCGGACGGCCGATTCTTAGAACCAATCCAGCCAGACCTCCTCGGTGAGCAGCTCGTGGCGGAGTCCTTGCGGCGAGACGCACAACTTTTGGAAAAGCTCCTGAATGGGGCCAACGCCGAAGAGGGGTACTCCACCCTCACTGTGCTGACGCGGCTGGCACAGCGACTCTCCGAGGCTGAAGAGTGGCTGAGAACCGCTTTCCAGGGTCGCTTGGAGCAACTTGCTGAAACCGCGCTAGAGGTGGCTGTCGAGACGGGAGATCCGATCGGCCTGGTCTTGGCGCAGGAGATTGAGAAGAGTGGTACTGAAGACTTGGTGCGTCGGCTAGCAATTCGAACAGAAGAGGATCGCTTCCTCCCCTCTTTGCACTTACAGGAGGTAGGCCTTGCCGCGACACAGAAGGAACTGCAATTCCTCTTAGCTGGTGAATCTTCCCCGTCAACCGAAAGCCTACGAACTCACATCGGCTGGCGATATGACAGTCTGGGTAACCGGCTCGGTGGGCTCGGCCGACATGCCGAGGCATTGCAGGCTACTCTCGTAGCCGTTAGCCGCCGCCGAGAGCTTGCCGAGAACCGACCAGACGAGTTTCTTCCCTCCCTCGCTATGAGTCTCAACAACCTTTGCGGCAGATTCAGCGCCCTCATGCAACCCGAAGAAGCTCTCGGGGCCATTCGGGAAAGTATCGAGATATGGCAGCGCGGCGACCGGCAACGCTATGACTGGCTGCCGGACCTGGCAGGAGGGTTCGTCAACCTCGGTCACGTACTCAATGACTTAGGCCTGTTCGAGCAATCTCTTCAGGCTACCGACGAGGCCGTTCAGATATTTCAGTGGCTCAATGCCAATCGGCCCGGAACCTTTCTCGGTTCCCTTGCGAAGTGCCTCAATAATCGAGCCTATACATTAAATGAGCTTGGCCATCTTGAGGAGGCGCGAGAGACAGCCGGTGAGGCTGTCAAGTTATATCGGCAGCTCGCAGCAGATAGGCCTGATGCCTACTATCCTGATCTGGCCATGAGTCTCACCAACCTATCCAAGAGCCTTAGCCACCTCAACCAGCATCAAGGTGCCCTTCAAACTTGTAGAGAGGTCGTTGAGATTTACCGTCAGCTAGCACTGCGCCGTCCTGTCGCCTTCACACCAGATTTAGCAAAAAGTTTAAACAACTTGGCCCTTGTTCTTGGAGATCTCGGCCAATTCCAGGAGGCTTCCAGCACGGCGCAAAGCGCGGTTGAAATCTATCGACACCTCGTTACTGAACTTCCGACACTGTACCTGCCTTATCTGGCAATGAGCTCAAACACACTGAGCATCGCACTAAACAACCTCGACCGGAACGAGGAGGCGTTCCAAGCTGCTGAAGAAGCAGTTCAGATCCTCTCTCCTCTCTTCCTCCACTCCCCAACCAGCTTCGGCTCATGGATGGGGACCTGTATTCGGAACTATAATCTCGTCGCCGATGCTGCCGGCCGAGAGCCCAATGCCAAACTGCTCCAACCGCTCATGGAGGCTCTGCCAGCCGAGGAGGTAGTAAGCAAGGCCTATCAAAGCTCTACGCCGACCGTTCCGGACACACCTTGAGCTTTGACGCCAACAAGCGGCGGAAGAGGGACGCTGTAGCCCTCCAGCGCGGCGGCGAGATCTCCCAGCCGATACCGCCAACGAGCAACGGAGAAAAGAGAGACAGGCCTCCCTGCCGCTCCGCCTTGCAACCATATTTCTCGTCGAAAATCGAACGTCCTGAATGTGTTGAGCGCCTCAAGGCACTTGCGCCCTCGATCCTAAAGGAGGGAAAGTGGCTGGGCTTCAGACTGCCCGCAACTCGGGACGTCGGGATTCGGATTGCCAGTCGAAGACCTGAAGGCTGCAGCAAGCCGCAATATCGCCAAAGTCTCCGTCAAGAGTGAAGACAGCCGATCCGCTCTCAAGGGCGAGCGCGGCGATGAGGCTATCGACAGCCGATGACGTAATTCCTGCGGCACGGCAAGCGTTGGAGATTCTCGCAGCCGCGAGGTGGTGCGCCGCCGAGGCGATCAGCAAAGGGAAGCCTTCGAGAATTTTCTGGAGACGATCAAACTCAGCCTCGGTTCGGACTCCCGAGAGCAATTCCTGGAGGACAACGCCTGGTACAGCGACCGCCTCATCCCGAGAAACCAAGCGCCGGAGAACCTTCACTGGCTCCGGCTCGACGTCCTCAGGCCGTCTTCTCCGCCGAAAGGCATGAGAAAGCAGGGAGGTGTCGAGAAGGATCAACGCTGCCGCCGCTCCGCCTTGTAGTCGTACTTCTCATCGAAGTCGAAAGTTCCAAACGCGCTGAGCGCTTCCAGTCGTTTACGACGCTGGACGTACTCACGGAGGGCTTCGTTGACCGTCTCCCGTTTGGTGGAATGGCCGCCCAGCCGGACGGCCTCCGTGAGCAGCGCGTCATCGAGGGCCAAATTCGTAGGCATATCCTCTCCTCACACAAAGACTCACACAGACCCCGGAGTCCGTCAAGGCCCTACGCCGACCGTCCCAGATACGCCTTGAGCTTCGGCGCCACCGAGCGCCGGATGAGCGCGTTCTGGGCCTGCCAGCGGGTGGCGGCATCCAGATCGACGAGGAAGCGGGGCTCGCGGCCTTCGAGGACGGCGATGGGGATGCCGTCGCGGTAGAGGAGGCGGTTGCCGGCGAGGGCGGCGAGGCGGTCTCCGGGAGTGGCGATGCCGACCAGATTGAGAGGATCGGCCGCGCTGACGGAGATGAGGGTGCCTTTGCGCGGACGGTTGCGCATGGAGCGCAGGCGGCCGACGGCTTCGGGGAGGGCGAACTGCTCGCCGGAGAAGCCGTCGACGAAACGGCCGCCGCGGATCTCTCCGCGCGCTTCCAGCCGGTGCAGCACCGGCGCCAGCTCGCGCCAGGGCGGCAGCAGGGTTTCGCGTTCCAGCAGACGACGGAAGACGACTCCATAGCGCCGGAGGAGGGTCCAGGCGATCGCTTCGAGCGCCTCCTGCGAGGTCGTCGCGGCTTCACCTCTCGTCCCGGGACGGAGAAGGGACCAGCGGCCGGCGTTCTCCATGCCGAAGAGGGAGACGGAATTGGTTCCCCGGCGCGATCCGGCACGGTCGATCGACGGCCTTTTGTGCGCCGGCACGAGGAGCGCGCGCAGGCCGGTGAAGCTGTCGGAGGTGACCAGTCCCCAGGCGACCAGCTCGGCCAGGGCGACTTCCACCTGGGTATGAAGCAGGCCGGCGCCATCCGCGATCTCGCCGAAGAAGGAGGCTCCACTGGTCAAAAGATAGTCGTGGACGGACTGTGCGTCGGCGGACAGCTCGCGATCTGCTGACGGGCCGGCGCCGGCTTCGCGCCAAGTGCGCAGGCTCTGGCGGCCGAGGAGCGCGATGGGCGTGGCGCGCACCGGACCGGTGCGGCGGGCGCCGGCCGTGCCGTTTACCACCGGCGGCTGCGCGGCACGGCCCCAGACCCAGCGGCCGGCGAGGCAGAGGGCGTCGAGCCAGGACGGATCGTATTCTTTCATCCGCGCCGGCAGGACCTCCCCTTCCCACGCCGCCGCGGCGGCTTCGAACCCTTCGAGCTGGGCGAGGAGCGCGGCCAGGCTTTCCGGTCCTTCGGCGTGCTCTTCGGGATCGAGCCGCTGCCAGGCGAGGAGGAAGCGGACGAAGTCGGCCTGCGGAACAGGCTCGATCTCTTTGCGCAGCCGGTCCAGCGTGTAGCGATGGATGCGCGCCAGGAGGCGCCGCTCGCACCATTCGATCTCCGACTCCTTGGGCAGCCCCGGGGTGAACCGGCCGCGCATGGCGAAGCCTTCGCCTTCGAGCGCCGCCAACGCCGCCTCGGCGCCGGTGCGCTTGATGCCCAGGCTCGCGGCGAGCGCCGACGCCGTGGTCGGTCCCAATCCTTCGAGCCGGCCACGGACCAGCTCCACCCGCGCTTCGTCATCGCCCCACACGCGTGCCGCGAAACGGCCGGGGGGCGCAATCTCTGGAGACAACGGCGCTGCCGGATGCAGCGCGCGGAGCTGCGGCAATCGTTCCGCCGCCATCCAGAGGCCCGCTGCATCGGGGATCGTCATCACCGCCACCCGCCGCTCTCCGGCCAAGCGATGGAACAGCGGCTCCCAGCCGGAGCGCTTCCCTTCTTCCGTGGTGACGAAGCCCAGGGTGAGCAGCGCGTCGTGAAGCTCGTCCGGCGTCGCGGCCTCGGGCCAGGCCTCCTGGCGGACGCGGGCGATGGCGGACGCATCGAGGGCGCCCAGGTCGGCGGCCGTCTCGGGATCGAGCCAGCGGCGCAGGATCACCGCCTGCGTGCGCCGCTCTTCGAGCGGCGCGCCGTCCAGGAAGGCGTACGGATTCGCGGTCAGCACCTCATGCGCCAAGGGCGACGGCTCCGTGACGTCGCGGGCCACCAGCTCCAGCTCCCCTTTCTCCAGGCGGACGAGGAGCGCTTCGAGCCCTTCGATGTCCATCGCCTCTTCGAGACAGTCGCGCACCGTCTGGTCGACCAGCGGATGCTCCGGGACCTCGCGCTCGCCGACGATGTTCTCCAGACAGGCGAGCTGATCCGGGAAGACGACGGCGATCAGATCTTCCGAGGCCTGGCGCTGGAGCGTCGGCGGTACCCGCCGGCCGCCCCGCCAGCGCGGCAGAGCGAGCGCGCGGCTCGCGTTCCACCGCCAGCGGACGCCGAAGAGCGGCGAGTCGAGCAGCGCCTGGACGAGCACGCCGCGCACGGTCTTTGAATGCAGGAAGCGGAAGGCGTCTTCGAGCGGGAAGCTGTGCGTCGGCCCGAGCGAGAGGATGATCGCGTTTTCGGTCGCCGCCGCCTGCAGCTCGAAGTTGAAGGTCTGGCAGAAGCGTTTGCGCAGCGCCAGCCCCCAGCCGCGGTTGAGGCGGCTACCGAACGGCGCATGCATCACCATGTGCATGTCGCCGGCCTCGTCGAAGAAGCGCTCGGCGACCAGCGTCTCGCGGGTCGGTATCGCGCCGAGAGCCGTCAAAGCGACCGAGAGATAGTCAGAGATCTGCGACGCGGCGACGAGCGGCAGACCCAGCTTCTCCTGAAGCCAGTCCACTGCGGCGGGCCGGCCGAGAGTCTTCAGGATCTCGCCGAGGGTCGCCCGCAGGCGCGAGACGGCGATCGACAGCTCGTCGGTCCGCCCCGGTGCCTCGCCCAGCCAGAAGGGAATCGACGGCGGATGCCCCTTGGCGTCTTCCACCAGAACGCGGCCGGGCTCGACCTTCAGGATGCGCCACGAGGCGTTGCCGAGCTGGAAAACGTCGCCCGGCGCGCTTTCGACCGCGAAATCCTCGTGCACCGTGCCCACCTGCGTGCCCGCCGGCTCCAGGACGACCTGGTAGTCCGCCGTGTCCGGAATCGCGCCGCCGGAAGTGATCGCGGTGAGCCGCGCCCCCTTGCGCGCCCGCAGGCGTCCGTTCACTGCATCGTGATGCAGGTAGGCGCCGCGCCGGCCGCGCCGGGTGGTGAAGCCGGTCGAGAGCATCTCGACGGTCTCGTCAAACTCCTTGCGCGTGAGATTGCGGTACGGCCAGGCGCGCCGCATGCGCGCGAACAGCTCGTCCTCCCCCTGCTCCTCCGCCGCCGCCTCGGCGACGATCTGCTGCGCCAGGATGTCGATCGGCTTCTCGGGGATGATCAGGCGGTCCAGCTCGCCACGCCGCACCGCATCCAGAAGCGCCGCGCACTCGATCAGCTCATCGCGGGTGAGCGGAAAGATCCGCCCCTTCGGCAGACCCGCCAAGTGATGGCCGGAGCGGCCGACCCGCTGCAGGAGGACGGCGATCGAGCGCGTCGAGCCGAGCTGGCAGACCAGATCGACCGAGCCGATGTCGATCCCCAGCTCCAGCGAAGCGGTCGCCACCATGACCGACAGCTCGCCCTCCTTGAGCCGCCGTTCGGACTCCAGCCGCCGCTCCTTCGCCAGACTGCCGTGGTGCGCGGCGACCTTGTCCTCGCCCAGCCGGTCGGCCAGGAAACGGGTCACCCGTTCCGCCTGCCGCCGTGTATTGGAGAAGACCAGCGTCGTGCGGTGCTCGCGGACCAGCTCGGCGAGACGGTCGTAGATTTCGTCCCACACCTCATGCGACGTGACCGCCTCGAGAGGCGAACGCGGCATCTCGACGCCGAGATCCATCGTCCGTCCATGGCCGCTGTCGACGATCGCGCACCGCGGTGTGCCGTCGTCGGCCACGTTCGCCGTCCCGACCAGGAACCGCGCCACCTCCTCGATCGGCCGCTGTGTGGCCGAGAGTCCGATCCGGTTGAGCCGTCCGCCGACCTTATTAGAGAGGGCCTCCAACCGTTCCAGCGAAAGCGCCAGGTGCGATCCCCGCTTGTCGTCCGCCACGGCATGGATCTCGTCCACGATGACCGAGCGGACGCTCTGGAGCATCCGCCGTCCGCTCTCGCTGGTGAGCAGGATGAACAGAGACTCCGGCGTGGTCACCAGGATGTGCGGCGGCCGCTTCGTCATCTTCGTCCGCTCGGCCGCCGGAGTGTCGCCCGTCCGCACCCAGGTGCGGATGTCCGCGTCCGGCAACCCCAGCGCCGCCAGCTCCGCCCGGATGCCGGCCAGGGGCTCCTCCAGGTTCCGCTGCACGTCGTTCGACAGCGCCTTGAGCGGCGACACATAGACCACCCGGATCTCGTCCTGCAAGCCGTCGGTGAGAGCGATGCGCACGAGATCGTCGATCGCCGCCATGAACGCCGCCAGCGTCTTGCCCGAACCGGTCGGAGCCGCGATCAGCGTATGGCGTCCGGCCTTGATCTCCGGCCACGCCTTGACCTGCGGCTCCGTCGGCGCACCGAAGCGTTTGGAGAACCAGGCGGAAACAGCGGGATGGAAGCTTTCTAGCGGCATGGCAGATGAATCTCCCCGGGGGCGGTGAAGGGGCGGAACATAGAGAGTCTAACAGGATTGGGCGGGGAGATCATTCCGGATTTGAGGTCTGTGCTCAGATTGCAAGATTGGAGGTGCGCTACTTCTTTGCCTGAGGCGCAAGGAGTATTAGCCGCAGGCTCGTCGTCGAGGCTCCTCTGCCGAACCCTCTTTCCAAGGCATTGAGGAGATAGGAGTTACGACCGAGAGATATTAGGGGCAGATATTGGTTCTACCTTGTTAGACTGCCCCGGAGGGGCTTCAGCACCTAGCCCAGGGATTTATCCCTGGGTTGGGGCGGCGTCTTGGCTCCATTCCCAGGGTTAAAACCCTCGGCTAGGTGCAGCGGCCCCTCCGGGGCCAAAAAGAATGACAAGAGAATTAGCAGCGCTGGTCGCCGAGACCCGCAGTCCTCCGGCCCGGAAGTTGCACCTCCACTCTCCCAGACGTAGGGCTTCTGGGAGATCCTCTGTGACGAACGCGGTGCTTTTGGCTTCGAAGGCTTCGAACGATCGCCGGCTCTGGCCTGTCTTTGCTTTCACCCTCATTCTTCTCGGTGCCGGCTCCTCGCGCGCCGCGCAGGTCCAGCTCGTTTCGCAGGCCGATCCGGCGGCGAATCCGGCGCGGCCGGTGGGGGCGGCGAGTGGGGGGCTGATCAGCGCGGACGGGTTGTGGGTCGCGTTCGCCAGCACAGCTCCGGATCTGGTGGCGGGGCAGAGCGACGGCAACAACACCGAGGACGTCTTTCTGCTCGATCGCGCCACGGGGACGCTCATCCTGGTGAGCCACGCGGCTGGCTCGAGCAGCCTCACGGCCAATGGCACGTCCCGCCAGGTGGCGATCAGCGGCGATGGCCGGTTCGTGCTGTTCGCGAGCACTTCGAGCAATCTCCTGGCGGGCCAGATCGTCCAGCCGTCCAACTTCGGCACCGATCTTTTTCTGTGGGACCGGACGACGGGCGCGACCGTTCTCGTCAGCCACTCCGCCGGCTCTCCGACGACCGGCGGCAACGATACGTCGATCTCTCTCGGGATGAGCAGCGACGGGCAGTTTGTCGCTTTTGCCAGCCGGGCGACCGATCTGATCACCGGCGGAACGGATACCAATGGCGGCTTCGACGTCTTTCTGTGGAACCGGTCCTCGGGCGCCACGACTCTGGTCAGCCACACAGCCGGCTCCGCCGCGGTCGCAGCCAATGCGCCGTCGAGCTTCGACGGCTCGCTGAGCGCCGACGGCCGCTGGCTCGCCTACTCCAGCCTGGCCACCGATCTGGTCGCCGGCGCGGGTGACGCGAACGCGGCGAGCGACGTCTTTCTCTGGGACCGGACGACCGGCGCCTCGGTTCTTGTGAGCTACGACATCAGCTCCGCCAACGTGGCGGGCAACGCGGCGTCGAGCGGGCCGAAGATCAGCAAGGACGGCGGGTGGATCGCCTTCGCCAGCATGGCCACCAACCTGATCAGCGGCCAGACGGACTCCGCCGGCACGGCGGATCTTTTCCTCTGGGGAAGGACCAGCAGCACGGCGACCCTGGTCACTCACATGGCGACGTTGCCGGCGACAGCGGTGGGCGGCCTGTTGGGTACATGGTCGATCAGCGACGATGGCTCCTTTGTGGCGTTCAGCGATACGGCCACCTCTTTGATGAGCGGCCAGGTCGACGCCAATTCGGTGACCGACGTCTTTCTCTTCGAGCGCTCGACCGGATTCAATACGCTGGTCAGCCACAGCACGTCCGGAGGCGCGACGGCGGCCGCGGGCACGAGCCTCGGCGGCGTGCTCTCGGGGGACGGGAGCCATGTCGAATTCGTGAGCACCGCCACCGACGTGGTCGGCGGTCTCATCGACGGCAACGGCGCTTTCGACCTCTTTTTGTGGACCCGGGCCTCCAGCGAGATCGTCCTCGTCAGCCATACGGCGAGCGGGCCCTCGACCACCGGCAACGCCGCCAGCAGCGCCGGCGACATCAGCACGGACGGTGGGCTGATCGTCTTCGCCTCGCAGGCGTCCAACCTCGTCGCCACCGGCGACGCGAACGGCGATTCGGACGTCTTCCTGTGGGAGACCGCCACGGCGAGCAACAGCATCCTGTCGGAAAGCCCCGCCGTGGCGTCGGTGACTCCGGAGACCGGTGTCGATCCCACCGTGCACGGCGTCAGCTCGGACGGCCGCTTTGCCGTCTACGTAAGCGATTCTCCGGCGATCGTCGCGGGCCAGATCGATCTCAACAACACCCACGGCAGTAAGGATGTCTTCCTCGTCGACCGCGCGTCCGGCACCACGGCGCTGGTGAGCCACAACACGGAAGGGCCAACCACCACCGGCAACGGCGCCTCGACGCTAGCGGTGCTCAGCGCCGACGGGCGCTGGGTGGCGTTCCTGAGCGACGCGACGGACCTGCTCACCGGCTACAGCGGCGGAGCTCCGGACGTCTTCCTCTGGGATCGGCAGACCGGCGCGACGGTCCTCGCGAGCCGTGCCTCCGACATGTCTCCCACCACCGGACGCTGCACCGACTGCGGCGAGCTTTCGATCAGCGGCGACGGACGGTTCGTGGCCTGGCGCAACGCGGCCAATCTGGAGCTGTTCGACCGGGATGCCGGCACGGTGACCCTGATTGCTCAGACCGGCAGCCCAGCGCTGCCGGCGGTGAGCGCCGACGGCGCCTATGTCGCGTTCGTGAGCGCCGCCACCAATCTCGTCGCCGGACAGAACGATGTCAACGGCGGCACCGACGTCTTCCTGTGGAACCGAGTCGCCGGCAGCACGGTCCTGGTGAGCCATGCCGCAGGAAACCCGCAACAGGCGGCGGACGACGTGTCGGTGATCGCACAGCCGGCGATCAGCTCGGACGGCCGGTTCGTCGCCTATGAGAGCCTCGCGACCGATCTGGTGAGCGGCGAGACGGACTCCAACGGCGCCACCGACGTTTTCGTCTATGACCGCACATCCGGCGCCAACGTCCTCGCCAGCCACGCCGCCGGATCGGCGACCCAGGCCGCCAACGGCGCCTCGGTCCGACCGTATCTCAGCGGCGACGGCGGCTGGGTCGCCTACACCAGCGCGGCGACCGACCTGGTGAGCGGGGTCACCGATACCAACGGCGCGCGCGACGCCTTCCTGTTCGACCGCGCCGGCGGCACCAATCTGCTGCTGAGCGCCAAGGCCGGGACCACCAGCACCGCCACCGGCGACAGCATCGCCGCCGCGCTCTCCGCCAACGGCTCGGTTGCCGCGGTGCTGACCACCGCCACGGACCTGATGGCAGGAATCACCGACTTGAACGGCGTCAGCGATCTCTATCTGGTCGACCACACCGCGGGGACGGTCGAGCTGGCCAGCCGCAGCCTCGCGTCCGCCGCACAGACAGGCAATGGATCGTCTCTCGCCGTGGATCTGAGCGCCGACGGCCAGGTCGCCCTCTTCGTCAGCAACGCCTCGGACTTGGTGGCAAACGATCACAACATTGCGCCGGACCTCTTCGCGCTCGTCCACGACGCCAGCCTGGACTACTTCACCCTCACGCCCTGCCGCCTGCTCGACACCCGCCAGGTGCAGGACGGCCCGGCCCTCGCCTCGGGGATGACGAAGACGATCCAGCCGCGCGGCGTCTGCGGCATCCCGGTGACAGCCCGGGCGCTGGAGCTCAACGTCACCATCACCCAGCCGACCGGCGACGGCTACCTGACCGCCTATCCAGGCGGCACCAGCATGCCGATCGTAAGCACGGTCAACTTCGTGGCCGGCATCACCCGGGCCAACAACTCCGTCGTCCCCCTGGCAGCCGACGGAACCCTCGATCTGACGGCCCTGGTCGGCGGCGCCGGCACGGTGCATGTGGTGATCGACGTGGCGGGGTATTTCGAGTAGCGACGAAGAAGGGTCGAGTAGCGCTGCAACTACCGGCAGCGGTTCACGGTATCCTAGGAACACCCAGGAGGAGTGAGCCATATGTCTTCGACGCCGTGCCGCCGGATGCCGTGGGCCGTCTGCTTTGCGCTCTGCCTGATCCCTGGAGCGCTCTCCGCTTCCCACATCGAGCTGGTCTCGGTGGCCGATCCGAGCTTCCCCACACCCCGGAGCGGCGGCGGCGCGAGCGCCGGCAGCTCCAACGGCTCGCGGACGGTCAGCTCCGACGGCCGGTTCACGGTGATCACCAGCGTCGCCGCCAATCTGGCGGCGGGGCAGGTCGACCACAACCGGGTGAATGACGTCTTCCTCGTCGACCACACGACCGGCACGGTCACGCTGGTCAGCCATGCGGTGACCGGCGCGGCGGTGGCCGGCAACGGCGTCTCGGACCAGCCGGTGATCAGCGCCGACGGCAGCCGGGTGGCCTATGTGAGCATGGCGACCGATCTCGTCGCCGGCCAGGTGGTGGGGAGCTCTCCCAACGTCTTTCTCTGGGACCGCGCCACCGGCACCAACGCCCTGGTGAGCCACGCGGCCGGCTCGGCGGTGACGCCGGCGAGCCGCGCGTCCGGCTTCCGGCCGGCGTTGAGCCAGGACGGGCATTGGCTGCTCTTTTCGAGTCGCGGCGCCGATCTCGTGCCCGGCCAGAACGGACCGGCCGGCGACAGCATCAACGTCTTCCTCTATGACGCGACCGCCGGAGCGAGCGTCCTCGTCACCCACGACGCCGCGGCGGCCACGACGGTGGCGGACGGATATTCCGAAGCGCCCGTACTGAGCGCCGACGGCCGCTACGCCGCGTATCACAGCTCCGCCGACAACCTGGTCACCGGCTACACCAACGCCGGCGGGGTGAGCGCCAACGTCTACCTCTGGGACCGTGTGAAAAAAACCAACACCCTGGTCAGCCATACCGCCGGCTTGCCCGCCCGCGGCGGCGCCACCTCCCAGTTCGCCGCGATCAGCGCCGACGGCCGGTGGATCGCCTACAACTCCTCCGAGACCGATCTCGTGGCCGGCGTCACCGACACCAACGTCCGGCGGGACGTCTTCGTCTACGACCGCGACGCCGGCACCAACCAGCTCATCGATCATCCGTTCGGACTCCCGGCGACGGCTCCTCCGGCCGGCGCCGACTCGCCGGTGATCAGCGGCGACGGGAATTGGATCGTATTCCGCAGCTTCGACACCAGCCTGGTGGCCGGCCAGACCGGCACGGGCTCCCAGCTCAACCTCTTCCTCGCCGAGCGGGCGACCGGAAACACGGCGCTCATCACCCACGTCGCCGGAACGGCGACCGCCGGAGCCTTCGGCTTCCCGGTCTCCGTTCCCGCCGTGAGCGACGACGGGCGGTGGATCGCTCACGACAACGGCGCGGCGGACGTCACCTCGGGCGACGGCAACAACAAAGCCGACGTCTTCCTCTACGACCGCACCACCGGCACCAACACCCTGGTGAGCCACCGCGCCGGCACCGCCACGACCGGCGGCGGCGACTCCCTGGGCCCCGCGATCAGCGGCGACGGCGCCTTCGTGGCATTCGCGAGCGACGTCATCGATCTCGATGCGGCCACCTTCGATTTCAATGGCGCACGCGACGCCTTCCTCTACGACCGCGCGGCCGGCACGAACGCCCTGCTCTCCCGGCAATCCGCCGGCCTCCCCTCCGCCACCCCCGGAGGCGACAGCCTCTTCTCCAGCAACCCCTCCCCGGCGATGAGCCGCGACGGCCGCTGGGTCGCCTTCACCAGCACCGCGGTCAACCTCGTGGCCGGACAGGTGGACACCAACGGCGGCACCGACGTCTTCCTGCGCGACCGGACCGCCGGGACGACCACCCTGGTCAGCCACTCTGCCGCCTCCTCCACCACCGCCGGCAACTCCACATCGATCCTGCCGGCCGTCTCCGACGACGGCCACTGGGTGATTTTCGTCAGCGGCGCCACCGACCTCGTCGCCGGGCAGACCGCTGGAGGCGGCTCGACCAACATCTTCCTGTTCGACCGGCTGACCGCCACGATCAGCCTGGTGAGCCATGCGAGCGCCTCCGCCACCCAGGGAGCCAACGGACGCTCCGACTTCGCGGTCCTCTCCGCGGACGGCAACCGCATCGCGTTCGAAAGCGCCGCCACCAACCTCGTCGCCGGAGCGGCCTACGGAAGCGCGCCGTTCAACGTCTTCCTCTACGACCGCACGGCCGGCACCACCATCCTGGCCAGCCATGCCGCCGGCCTCCCGCTCACCGGCGCCAACGGCGCGTCCTCGTTCCCGCGGGTGCTCGCGGACGGCAGCGGCGTGCTCTTCCAGAGCGCGGCGACCAACCTGGTCGCCGGACAGGTCGACACCAACGCGGACATCGACGTCTTTTTCTTCGACCTGTCCTCCAGCGCCGTCTCCCTGATCAGCCATGTCAACGGCAACGCCGCGACCGCCGCCAACCTCGGAGCCGGCTACTACGTCGTCAGCCGCGACGGCCGCTTCATCCTCTATGACAGCCGGTCGAATGACATCATCCCGGGGGTCACCGACCCCGGCGGCCCGGACGTCTTCCTCTACGACCGGCAGAGCGGCGCGTCCATCCTGATCAGCCACGCCGTAGGAAACCCGAGCCTGACGGTGGGTACCATCTCCAGCACGGCCGACATCTCCGCCGACGGCCGCTGGCTCGCCTTCACCAGCACCGCGGCCAACCTGGTGAGCGGGCAGACGAACGATCAGGGCTTTCCCAATGTCTTCCTCCACGACCGTCTGACCGATGAAACGATCCTGGTGAGCCACGCGGCCGGCCAGCCGAACAGCAATCCCTGCTGCTCCGGCGGCGCCTCCTCTCCGCGCCTGTCCGGCGACGGCTCGAAGGTGGCCTACTTCGGCACGTTCTCCAACCTGGTCGCCGGTCAGACCAATGCGGGCGGCGCGTTCCTCTACGACCGGCTGGCCGGCGAAACCGCCCTGGTGAGCCACGTCCCAGCCTCGCCGCTCCAGAACGGCTTCGGAACGTCCGGCAACGTCGAAATGTCCGGCGACGCCGGTGTGATCGTCTTCACCAGCGACGCCGACGACCTGGTGGCCAACGACTACAACGACGCGCATGACGTGTTCGCCTACACCGACGGCCTGCCCGGCGCCTTTTTCACCGTGCCGCCCTGCCGCCTGCTGGACACCCGGCTGCCGGCGGACGGTCCGGCCATCTTCTCGGGGCAGACGAAGATCGCCCAGGCCCACGGCGTCTGCGGCATTCCGGACACCGCCAAGGCGCTCGCCGTGAACGTCACCATCGTCCAGCCGACAGGCGCCGGCTATCTCACCCTCCACCCCGGAGACGTCCTGCCGACCGTCACCAGCACCATCAACTTCTCGGCCGGACAGACCCTCGCCAACAACGCGGCGCAGCGCCTGGCGGTCAACACCACCGGCACCGTGGCGCTGACGCCGCTGGTGGGCGGCAACGGCACGGTGCACGTAGTGATCGACGTGGCGGGGTATTTCGAGTAGGAATCAGAGGCTGATCCACGGACGAGGCGCGCTTCTCGTCCCACTGGTCCGTGCAGGTCCGTGTTTGTCTGTGCTCGTCCGTGTGTGTCGGCCCGATTTCTTCACAGCCGCTCAGCTCAACCACCGCGCCAGCAGCCGCTTCCAACTGAAGCGCTTTCCGATCCCCAACTCCTTCTTCTCTTTGTCCATCCCCAACTCCGTGAGCACCGCCTCCGTCTGCTCACCGAGAGCCGGCACGCGATCGCCGGCGCGCGGCCGGGCGCCGTCGAGGAGCACGGGGAAGCCGACGCGCGGCAGGCCGTCCGGTCCGTCGGTGAGCACTCCGCGCTCATGGGCTTGCGGGTGGGCCCGGGCTTCGGCGGCGGAGAGAACGATTTCCGCGGGGATGTCTTCGCGGGCGAGCAGCTCCAGCCACTCGGCGCGGGTGCGGCTGCGGACGAGGGCGGCGACTTTGCGACGGGATCGTTCCCTCGTGCTGTATTGGCGGCGGATGAGGTCCGGCCGGCCGGCGGCGCGGCAGAAGCGCTCCCAGAAGTGGGGCTCCAGGGCGGCGAGCGCGAGGGTGTCGCCTTCGGCGGTGCGGTAGAGGCTGTAGCAGGGAAGGGCGCCGGTGAGCGGCAGGCTTTCGCCTGCTCTTTTCGCTCCTCCGGCTTCGGCCGCCCAGGAGGCCAGGTTGGCGTGCACGGCGCCGTCGAAGAGGGCGGCGTCGATGTGTTTTCCTTCCCCCGTTCGGTCTCTCTCGATCAGCGAGGCGAGGATGGCGGTGACGGCGCTCCAGGCTCCCGTGAGATCGGCGACCGGCACGGCCGGCATGGCGGGCGGCGCGGTGGGCGCGAGCGAGCCGGCCAGCGCCTGATAGGTGAGGTCGTGGCCGGCGCGGGCGGCGTAGGGGCCGGACTGGCCCCAGCCGGAGATCGAGCAGAGGATGAGGCGCGGGTAGCGGGCGCGCAAGCTCTCCGGCGAGAAGCCCAGACGCTCCAGGGTGCCGGGGCGGAAGCTCTCCAGGAGGACGTCGGCGCGGGCGAGCAGCGCTTCCAGAACGCGCCGCCCCGCCGGCTGCTTCAGATCGAGCGCGACGCTCTCGACGCCGGAGAGGAGGATCGCGGCAAGCGCTCCCAGATCTCCGCGCCGCGGCGGCGCCTGGCGGACCGGATCGCCGAGCGCCGGCTCTTCGATCTTGATGACCCGCGCTCCCAGGTCGGCGAGCAGGTGCGCGGCCAGCGGCCCCGGCAGATGGCGGGTGAGATCCACCACCAGGAGGCCGGACAGGGGGGCCATGGCCGTCTCCGGGCGCGCTATTCGCGCTCGACCACCATCGAGAAGCCGACGCCGCCGGCCGCGCAGACGGTGACCAGGCCGAGGTTCTTGTCGCGCCGCTTCAGCTCGTAGAGAAGCTGGGTGACGACACGCGCGCCGGTCGCTCCGAACGGATGGCCGATGGCGATCGAGCCGCCGGTGACGTTGAAACGGTCGAAGTCGACGACGCCGATCGGCTCGCTCCGCCCCAGCTCTTCCGTGGCGAACTTCTTCGACGCGAAGCCCTTGAGGTTGGAGAGGATCTGCGCGGCAAACGCCTCGTGCATCTCGACCAGGTCGATGTCCTCCAGCTTGACTCCGGCGGCGTCCAGGGCGGCCGGCGCGGCATAGGCCGGGCCCTGCAGGAGCTGGTCGCCCGGATTGAGCGCGGTGAAGGAGTAGGAGCGGATGTAGCCGAGCGGCGTGTAGCCGAGGGCCTTCGCCCGCTCCTCGCTCATCAGCAGCACGGCCGAGCCGCCGTCGGTGAGCGGGCTGGAGTTGCCGGCGGTGAGCGAGCCGTAACGGCGGTCGAAGACCGGCTTGAGCTTGCCGAGGGCCTCGATCGAGGTGTCGGCGCGGACGCCGTTGTCCTGCGTCACCGCCTTGGCGTAACCGGGCGGCGGGAAGGCCGGCGCGATCTGCGCGGTGAGCCGGCCGTCCGCGGTGGCGGCGGCGGCGCGGTGGTGTGACATGAGAGCGATCTCGTCCTGGGCGAGGCGCGAGATGTCGTTCTCCTTCGCCATCTTCTCCGCCGACTCGCCCATCGACTGGCCGGTCGTGTACTCGGCGATCGCCGGCGCCACGGGGGCCAGGTCGGCCGGGCGGAGCTTGCTCAGGATGCCGACGCGCTGCGGCAACGTCTTCGCCTTGGCGAGCTCCATGAAGACGTGCGACGCCTTGCGCGAGAACTGGATGGGGACGTTGGACAGCGACTCGGCACCGCCGGCCAGCACGATGTCGGCCTCGCCGGTGAGGATCGCCTCGGCGCCAAAGGTGATCGCCCGGGTCGATGACGCGCAGGCTAGGTTGACCGTGACACCCGGCACATGCATCGGCATCGAGGTGCGGAAGACGACCTCGCGGCCAAGGTTCGGAGCGTGCAGCGCCGGCACCACGACGCCGAAGACCGACAGGTCGATCAGCTCGGGATCAATACCGGTACGCGCCAGCAGCTCGGCAGCGGGGATGCCGGCGAGGTCGATCACGTCCATGTTCTGGAAATCGGTGCCGGCCTTGACGAACGGCGTACGGCAGCCGTCGATGATGGCGACGCGTCCGCGGGCTCCCTTGAGATCGGCCCGCCCGGTGGCCCTGATCGCGGCCGGACGGTTCTTCGGACCGCGGGTCCACACGGTGTCCGCCCGCTCCGTGACCTCCTCCAGGGCCGTGGCATTGTTGGGGGCGCGCAGTGGCGCGGGGGGTCGGTTGGCTTCCGGCGCAGGGGTCTGGATCTCAGGCATGGCGGTCTCCTCACTGTCTTATATACCAGGCTATGCCACACTGCGGCAAGAACCCGGTCCCAACTCCCTGGTTTTGCCAGTAATTTTCGTCTTCCTGCGGCAAAGGTCCCGGCTCGGTGACAAGGAGCGCGCGCAGGCGCCCCCAAGGGAGATGGGACCGGCGGCCCAGCTTGCGGGCGAGTCGCCGCGGCCAGCCCTGCTCATGCCGTTGCGCGGCATGACGCAGCCGGACGACGTCGTCCACCGATCCGGCGAAGACCGTCGGGCGCGCCCAGACGGCCATTCCGACGACGTTGCCCGGATCGGCCTCCAGGAGCAGCGCCGCTCCCGCCACCGTCGCCCACGACAGGAGAGCCCGGGTCGCCGGATCGTCCAAGGCGCCGCCGAGGACCACGATGTCGCGAATATCGCGCATCTTGCCGGCAGGGATGAGCCCCGCGATCTTGGCCGCGGCGTCCGCCAGGTCGGCTGCGGTCAGCTCGACGAGACCCGCCGGACCGCGCACCGTCACGGTCCCGCCGGAGGCCTGGACGGCCAGATCGGCGAGGACGGATTGCCAGCTCAAACCGGAGACCTCACCCCCCTGGCCCCCCTCTCCCGTCGCCGCCACCGCCTCTGCCGCGGCGCGGAAGGACATCCAGCGCCAATCCCACCCCTCGCGGCGAAAGAGCCAGGGGTCTTCGGGGGTGAGGTCGGCGTGGCGGAAGAGTGCGGCGGCGGGGGTGGCCGGATCGGTCAGACCCCGGCCTTTTTCATTGCCTGAGAGATTTTCTGCTCGATCACCGGGCGCATCAGGCTGGCGGGAGGGCCGAGCTCGGCGCGGCCGATCAGACAGCCCCCGTCCAGGACGATCGTCGCCTTGGCGCCCGGGCCGGAGAGGTGCATCACGTCACCCTCCCAGCGCCACTTCAGCATCCCGCCCGGAAAGGACTCCTTGAGGCTGGCGTCGAGAGCGGGACGGATCTCTTCCATGGATGGCTTCTGCGTCTCCACCTTGATGGTCAGCTCGCTCATGGGCGGAGACGCTACCACAGACCGGCGGCCGTCTTCCTGCGAGTCTGGCGATGGGAATTTTTTCCAGGCCACCACCGTGTTACCACTCTGATGCCCTGTTTCAGAAACCGTCCTGAGCTGTCGAGAGGCCCCCTCATGAGGAACACGTCCCGCCTGGTCGCCGCCGTCCTGGTCACCCTGCTCGTCCTGCCTCTCCGGGAAGTGGCCGCGCAAACCGCCTCCAGTCCCACGGTTTCCAACCCCGATCTCTTCGAGCAGAGCCTGCAAGCGGCCCAGGAAGTCGTCACGCAGTATGGCATCTACGACAACCCGGCGGAGCTGGCGCGGATCAACCGCATCGCCTATGAGCTGGCGCAACAGTCGGATTACCAGCAATTCCCGTATTCGTTTACGCTCATCGAGATGCCGGTGCCGAACGCCTTCACCCTGCCGGGCGGCCAGATCTTCGTCACCCGCGGGCTGCTCGACATCGGGCTGGACGACGACATGCTCGCCTCCGTCCTCGGCCACGAGATCGGGCACATGGTGCACGAGCACTACAAGAAGATGCAGCGCCGGGCGACCTTGATGAACGTGCTGAGCAATCTCCTCGTGGTCGGCGTGATGCTCGATTCACGCAACCGGCAGCCGACGAATCCGAACATCCCCTACGATCCGCGGGTCGGCGTGGACTACGGCACCGACCGCGTCCAGGGTGCCGCCGCGGCGAGCCTGGTGCTCAGCGAGCTGTTGCTCCGCAGCTACAGCCGGGAGAACGAGGACGAAGCGGACGCCGAAGGGCAGCGGCTGTCGGCGCTCGCCGGCTACGACCCCAAGGGTGCGCAGCGGATGTGGGAGGCGATGAACAAGAAGACGCCCCAGCTCCGCGAGTACGGCTACATGCAGACCCACCCCTTCGGCGAAGAGCGCCAGCGCTACGCCGCCGCCCGCAAGGAGACCTGGAAGATTCAGCCGCGCCAGTCGGCCGACGAGTACCGGATTCGCACCCAGGCCCTGCTCGCCTCCTGGAAGGGAAAAGGGAAGCACAAGCCCGAGCAGAAGGCGCCGGACCATCGCGGCGAGCACGGCCTGGAGCTGCACAAGGGTCCGGAAGCGATGCCCTACCTCGACCTCGCCTGCCTCGCCACCTGGCCGCAGGGGAAGATCGCCGACGGAATCCGCCTGTCCGCTCTGCACCGCCAGCGCGACGCCGAGCTGGCCAAGCCGGTGCTCTCCCGCGACTATGGCGCGGTGATCCGCAAATACCGCGACGAGCTGTCGGCCGTGCGTGTCCTCGATCCCAAGAGCGAGCTGGCGCCGGCCCTCCAGGCCGAAATCGCGGACCTCGACGCCAAGCGCAAGGAGCTCTACCCGAAAGCGGTCCAGATTCTCGGCGGCGGCATCTATGAGACTTCGTTCCTGGTGAGCTTCGTCAGCAACTTCCCCGACGTCAAGGAGACGCCGGAAGTCGGCCTGGCCCTGGGCGATGCGTACAGCCGTCTGGGCAATCAGACCGAGGGCGTCTCCCGCTACCTCGCCGCCTGGCAGTCCGCGCCGGACAGCCCGCAAGGCAAGCGCGCCCGCATGGGCCTGCGCAACCTCGCACCCAATCTGAAGGAGCTGTCCGCCCTCCAACAGCTCGCCACCCAGGAGCGCGACCCCGAGATCCGCAAGATCGCCGGCGACCGTCTCGGCCGCGAGGTCAAGACCTACGAAGACGTCGTCAACGGCGCCGAGTATCTCCGCCGCTACCCGGACGGCCCGTACGCCAAAGACGTCCTCGAACGTCTGAACATTCTCGCCGACAACCTCTACGCCGAGGTCATCCTCTATCAGGGCATGGGAGATCCGGTGCGAGCCGTCGAGCGCATCAACAAGATCCTGACCAATGCCCCGTTCTCCCCCGCCGCCGGCAAGCTGAGGGACCGGGCGGTGTTGACGGAGGCGAAGGCGGGATGACATGAGGGGCGGCGCACAGTACGTCAAGATCGTCGAGTGGTCCCCAGAAGACCGGTGCTTTGTCGGGAGTTGCCCCGGTCTGATCTACGGCGGCTGTCACGGAGACGACGAAAGGGCGGTTTTCGCTGAGCTGTGCGAAATCGTCGATGAGGTGATCGAGCGGTATAAGAAGGATGGCATGGTCCTTCCGCCGCCGACGGCGGGCAGGGACTATGCCAACAAGATGCTTGAGAGGGGAGCCAGCCGGAAGGCTCCTCGCAAGTGGCCCAGTCTGAGCGCGACAGGGGCCCCATTGGACGGCGGCAGCGGAGCGGATCCGTGGGGGGGGCAGCAGTCCGATGGTAAAGTCTTGAAGGAATGAAGCACCATGAGATCTCTCGCCTCGAAGCCCTGAGCGACGCCGTCTTTGCATTCGCGGCGACCTTGCTCGTCGTCTCTCTCGAGGTGCCGCACACCTATCCGGAGCTGGTGGCCAACCTGCGCGGCTTCGTGGCGTTCGGGATGACGTTCGCGATGCTGATTCTCATTTGGGCGGCGCACAACGGCTTCTTCCGGCGCTACGGCCTTCAGGACAGCCGGACGGTAGTCCTCAACTCGGTCCTTCTCTTCGTCGTCCTCTTCTACGTCTACCCGCTCAAATTCCTCTTTACCGTCTTCGTCAATAACTTCCTGCACCTGGGCCCGCCGGAAGCCGAGGGCGCCGCCGGCAAGATCGTCCGGATCAGCGGCGGCGACCTGCCGTCGTTGATGATCATCTACAGCCTGGGTTACGTCGCCGTCTTCGCCTGCCTTGCCCTCCTCTACGCGCACGCTTGGTCCCGGCGCGCCGAGCTCGACCTGAACGCTGTGGAGCAGATCGAGGTCCGGACCTGGACGCGCCACTATCTGATCTTCGTGGGGGTCGGCCTGTTCTCCGTGGCTCTCGCTTGGGCCGGCGTCGGCATCCGGGTGGGATTGCCTGGGTTCGTCTACGCGCTGCTGGGGCCGTTTTGCTGGTGGAACGGCGAGGTGGGCGCGAAGCAGAAGCGGCAGATGGCGGCGAAGCTCGCCGCCTCAGGCGCCTGAGACCGCTCCAGCCAGCTTCCCGAACACCCGAACCGCTCCGAACGACCCGCCGTCCTCCGCGCCGAGGAGTGGCAGAGCTGAGTGGCCCGGGAGAGGGAGCCCTACCACGTCTAAGCTATTCATTTTATTTGGATAACTGTCCCCGAGCGACTCGTTCACGGAGGTGTTGACAGATCGTAAGACTTCTGAGAAACTTCCGTCGTTTTCCTGCGTATTGAAGAATCGCTCGTACTGAAGGAGTACGAGGTAGGCCTGTGGAGGCGCCCGTCTTGGTGGGTCAGCCACAGCACGCCCAAAATTGCCGTCCGAGGTTCGCCTAGGGCGGCGAAGAAGTAAGCGGCTTAAACATATTCGGCTGAATGGTGTCAAAGGCTCTGAGAAGCAGCAGACCTCGTCCTCAAGAAAGGAGAGAAACGGTAGACCATGAACTGGCTTGCCCTTCTGTTCACCTCGGCTCTTCGTCTTCTACTTCCGTTCGCCGGCAAAAGTTTGGCCGGTCCCTCTGGAAGCGACCAAACCACTCCCCCCATCTTTACTGACGGCGGCTCTGGCGCTGATCCGTGGGGCTAATTCGCTGTCAAATTACGGCAGAAAGGGGGACACGTCCATGGAGGGTGGCGCTGTTGTAGATCCTTGGGGCTAGAGATTTTCTAGCCAGCGAATCAAAACTGACATAAAGCTCTTCCTGTTAGAGGTCGAACGGGCAAGGCGCTTCAAAGCCCTTGCCCATCAGCATTTTCCGCAGGCAGAGCAGAATTCAATGGCCCTCCGGACCGCTCCTTGAACCTGCCCAGGTAGATACTTGCCTCTCGGCTCTCCCGCCCCGAAAGTTTTCCCCCTGCTACCAATTCCCTAAGCTTCGATCTCGCTCTATCCTTTTCCTTTGGGTCCGTGCCGTGCTCCAATATAGTTCGGCTATAGGTCAGGAGTAGATTACTTGCCGCGTGCTCCTCCCCAACTTCCATCAATTCCCGTGCCTGCTTCACAAGAGCCACCCTACAATCGTCTCCACTTACCCCATATGCGCATGAATAGAAAACTAAATTATTCAATCCCATGTACTCAGCCGCCCCTCCTACACTCTTCAAGTATCCATACCCCTGCTCACACAGATGAATCGCTTCCGCCAAGTTCTCCCTGGCACGCTCATCATCGGGAGACTTGGTCTCAGGGTTCAAGCTGGATTCTCCGATGATGAAGCCGAGAATTGTCAAGGTCCTCCCCCTTAATTCGTTCTCCAATTTAATTCGAGCTTCGGCCATTGGTTTAATTTTCTCTATTTCCGCCTGCGCCTGCTTCATCGCAACGGAGACCGCCCTCGAAGCAGCCGTCTTAGCTGTGTCTCGAACAACAGAAACAACAGTTTGCCAGCCAAAAATTGCCAGTAACGCTATGAATATCGAGAAAACAAACAATGCCAGAGATGCAGCTGTTAAAAGCGCAGAGGCCATATCGACCCCAGCATCAAAATGCATTCTCACAACACAGTAAATCGCGATGGTCCAAGCAAGCAAAACTACTAGAAACAAGCTCTTCTCACTGAACAACCTTGAGGCGCTGCTATTCGGCGCGATTAGCTCATCCCCATCTAGTTCACCAGACTTATTCGTATTATTCATGAAGCAAATTTTACCATCCGCGGGGCCATGGCGCAAGGCCTTGTCGGTCAACCAAACGAGGAACGTCTAGACGAGCGATGAGTTGCCGAGCGCGTGAAGGCACTCTTCTCAAAGTCTAAGGGTCCATGGTTGGCAAACCTTGCTCCGCCACAACACCCCTGTCGAGCTGATAGCCGCGCCCTTGCAGTGCGCGGGCCTTCTCGTTTGGGCTCTCGCGCCAGACCCATCGATGGCGGAGTGGCCTTAAACGCAAAGGGTGAATGCCATGGCCAGTTGGGTTGGTCTCTCGAGAAAGGCACTGGAACCGAGAGCATTATGCTCGGCCCAGGCCTGTCTCACCCATAGGTGAGGCAGGCCACAAGCCCTTTCAGGTCGTTGTCCGCCTTTGGCGCGGAATCAGAGTCACAGAGCCGCCCGCAAGATCCAGAACTGCGCGTCACCACCGGGCCCCTCTCTGTCACGGCCGGTACGCCGAAGGCGCACAGCCTCGTCGCGTTGACCGCCCCCGCGAGCGCCATCTCCACCTCAACCCAACAACTTCTCTTCTCTTGGGGGCGGCGGTTTCGTCGAACCAGGTTCCGCCCGGCAAGACTCGATGCGGAACACCACAGCCCACCTGACAAGCCCAGCCAGCCTTATAAATGTCGGCACTGCGAGAAGACTACAGTATTGACATTCATTAGTCCTTTGGGCCAGAATCGAACAGGCTCGTTTAACTGACCCTCCAATCGAGAGGCCTTGTTGGTCATGAGAAAGAAATTCCTTGGATTAGTGTTGTTTGTTCTGTGTTTCCAGGTCACGAGACCTATTTCCAGCCCCATGGCCCAACAAGATGGAGGTGCGGTCGTGGATCCTTGGGGCGTAGCTGGGTAGAATCCGCAAACGTTTCATCCGGTCCAAACCTTGATCGACGGCGCGGGGCCTTTGGCTACTAAGGGGTTTGCCTCAGCCGCCTGACACCGCTCCCGCCAGCTTCCCGAACACCCGCACCGCCCCAAACGACCCGCCGTCCTCCGCGCCGAGGAGGTGGCAGAGTTCTTCGACGTCATGGGCGTAGGTGCGCGGCAGCGCGATCCGCTCCACCCGGCCGTCGGGATGGGTGGCCCGCAGCTCCAGCCAGAGGAGCGCCCGGCCGAGGACGAGATGGCCGTGCAGACCGACCCGGCGGCGGCGGAAGCGGGCGGTGGTGACGAAGAAGACTCCTTCCGGCGTGCGCAGGAGCGCTCCAGGCGCCCGCCGGTGGATGCCTCGCACGGAGAGAGCGGAGACGGGGAGGGCGACCGTGGTCGCGTCGACGTCCTGGGGGCGCTGCGCCAAGCGGCGGCTCAGGTGCTTTTCGACGATCTCCGGCCTGGCGTCGGGAGCGAGCCTCACGAAGAGCGGACGCAGGACGATGCGGAAGGCGAAGGAGAAGATCCGCAGCGCCCAGCCGTAGAGGAAGAGCGCCGGCAGGAGGACCAGCAGGCCGACCGACGAGGCGGCGACCGGGCTCAGGAAGTAGAGGCCCAGGAAGCTGAGCGACAGGACCTTCTTGAGCGTCTCGAAGGTGAAGTCGACGAACGGGAAGGGGCTCAGCCAGATGAGCACGTCGAACGCGAAGCGCACGGTCATCATGATGCCGAGCGCCATGGCCAGCCCGACGGCGACCACGATGTCCGCGGGGACGGTCCAGAAGCCCATGTGCACGACCTGGACGATCCGCGGCGGCGGCGCTACCCTAGCGGCGCCCAGGATGGTGACGAGAACGAGCAGGCCGTAGGTCACCAGCACCGAGCTGTCCTCGGCGGCGCGGAGGAGCTTGCCCACCGAGCCGCGGATCTTTCCGGAGTTCGCCATGTAGGTGAGGAGCGCCAGGGCCAGCAGGGCGATGAGGAGCGGCAGGGTCGCGTAGCGCCGCGCTTCGACGAGCAGGGCGTTGTTGTGGAAGCCGCGGACGAACGGGCTGTCCGCGTTGCGGACCATGTCGGTGTCCGAGAGGATCGCCGCGGCCGACAGGACGGCCAGCCCCAGGAAAGGCGTCCCGGCCACCGCGGGCATCGGACCGAACACCTGTTGCAGCAGATGGCCGGCGCCGATGACCTCCGCCGCGTGGCGTTGCACCGGCACGATCGGCTCTTGCGCCCGCGCCGCCGGGGCGGTCCCCGCCAGCAGTACCGCCGCGAGCAAGACCGGCAGGAGCCGGCGGGAAGGTCTCAGGAATCGAACTGCCGTCGTCTTCGCCATGCCAACAGGCCTCCTTCCACGACCTCCGTGCCTCTCAAGAATAGCAGTCCCGCGGTATCATTCCTCTACTATGGCGGACGACGCGCACACCCTCCCCCTGGTCCCGCTGCCGGACGTCGTGCACTTCCCCTGCACGGAGCTGCGGTTGCAGATCTCCGAGCCGCGCTATCAGAAGCTGGTGCGCGACGTGGTCGAGCGGGAGGATGAGGAGTCGCGGCGGATCGGGGTCGTGCTGTTGAAGCCGGGGTGGGTGGAGACGTACGAGGGGCGGCCGGAGGTGTTTCCGGACGGCACCGCGAGCCGGCTGCTCGACGCCGACTTCCTGCCCGATGGGCGCGCCAACATCATCCTCTATGGCGACTTCCGCTTTGAGGTGCAGCGCGAGCTCGGCGGCGGCGACTACCGCCAGGCCGTGGTCCTCCCCCGGGTGGAGGGGTGGCTCAACGAGAAGGACGCCGGTGTCGTGGCGGTACGCCTGGCCCTCCTCGAGAACCTGCGGTCTCTCGCCAGCGAGCTCGGTGACCGGTTCCCGTTCGATCTGGCCGAGGAGGATGGGATCGGGGGGACCGGCGGGATCGGCGACAGCAGCTTCGAGGAGCTGGTGAACCGCATCGCCGCCGGCCTCGACGTGCCCGCCCTGCGCAAGCTCCAGCTCTTGACCGAGACACTCCCCGAACGCGGCCTCTCGGTGCTGTCCATCCTGCGCAGCCGCCGGCAGGTGGTCGACCTCCTCCGCCCCTTCCGCCATCTCGCCGGCGGCTCCGAGATGAACTGACCCCCTTGGCCGACGCGTCCTCGCCTCCGACCGCGCTCTCCGTCCGCGATCCGGTGCACGGGTTCATCCGCGCCGACGCGCTGGAGGCGGCGCTCATCAACAGCCGCGTGGTGCAGCGCCTGCGCTTCATCCACCAGCTCGGCTTCACGTTCCTCGTCTTCCCCGGCGCCGAGCACAGCCGGTTCAGCCACGTCCTCGGCGCCATGCATCTCGCCGGACGGCTCTATGACGCCCTGTGCGTGAAGAGCGACGGCTTGCTGCCGGGCGGAACGCGCAGCCGCGAGCGCCGCCTGGTGCGCGCCGCGGCCCTCCTCCACGACGTCGGGCACGCGCCGTTCAGCCACTCGGCCGAAGGGCTCTTCGCCGGCGGTATCGATCACGAGGAGATGACGCGCCGGCTGCTCGCCCTGCCGGAGATCGGCGACCTCTTCGCGCGCCACGGCGACGGCATCACGCCCGCCGACGTCGAGCAGCTGCTCGCCGGCGGTGGCGGCCCGACCGGCCGGCTCCTCGCCCGCATGATCTCCGGCGAGCTCGACGTCGACAAGATGGATTATCTGCTGCGCGACAGCCTGTTCTGCGGCGTGCGCTACGGCAGCTTCGACCTCGAACGACTGCTCGACACCGTGATTCCGCTCGAAGATCCGGAGACCGGCGTGTGGGGGGTCGGCGTCGAGGAAGGGGGCGTCCATGCTCTCGAGGCGCTGGTGATGGCCCGCTACTACATGTTCACGCAGGTTTACTTCAATGTCACCGGCAAGGCGCTGGAGCTGCACCTCAACCAGTGGCTGCTCGAAAACGGCGAGCGCTGGGCGGCCGATCCGGAGGGCTTCCTGAATCAGGACGACGTCTCGGTGTGGGCCGCCCTGCGCCGCTCAGAGAGCCTGCACGCCCGGGCGCTGGTCGAGCGCGAGCACTTCCCGGTGGCGTTCGAGACCCGCGAGCACCTGCCGAAGGAGGACAAGGAGCGCTTCGAGGCCCTTCTCCCCGAGCTCATCGGCCGCTTCGGCGGCGGAAACCTGCTCATCTCCAACTCCGCCAAGGACCCCCATCGCATGCGCTCCAGCCGCGTCCTGGTGCGGCGTTTCGACGGCTCCCTGGAGCCGATGGAGCAGGCCAGCCACTTCATCCGCCATCTGACCCGCATCGACCGCTACCGGATCTACACCCCCTCGCCGCTGCGCACCCCCGTCGCCACCATCCTGCGCGAGCGCTGGGGATCCGCCTGATCAGCCCCGATTTAATCCAATTTTCCGGTTTGTTGAATCCATATTTTTGAAGACCGCCTCTTCCGGCGGATGCAAGAATTGGGTTAAACCTCTCTTACAGAAGCTTTACACCCGCACTTGACAAGGCTGTGACGATGGCCCGACTATTGCTTTCCTGCTTTCCAGCTTTTCGTCGTTGAACTGATGTCGTCATGTCGTCCGCTCGGTATCCGCGGATGAATCCGAAAGGAGCAATGGTCCATGAGAACCAGAATCTTGGCCCTGAGCGTGGTCTGCGCGCTGCTGGCAGCGCTGCCCATCTTCGCCCAAGGCCTCCCCACCGGCACCCTGTCCGGCCACGTGGCATCCCCCGACGGCCAGGCGATGCCCGGCGTCACGGTGACAGTGACCTCCCCGAGCCTGCAGGGATCGCGGTCGGCTACCTCGAACGGCAATGGAGACTACCTGCTGCCGTCGCTGCCCGCCGGCGAATACCAGGTGGTGTTCCAGCTCGAAGGCTTCCAGGAAGCGAAGCGGTCGACCAAGGTCTCCGCGGCGCAGGAAATCCGGGTCGACATCGATCTCCAGCTCACCGGCGTCTCGGAGCAGATCGTCGTCACCGGAGCCAACGAGACGATCTCGACGACGCCGCAGGCGTCCACGACCTTCGAGAAGAAGTTCGTGGCCACCCTGCCGGTGGAGCGCGACCTGCGCAACACCGTGCTGCTGACGCCCGGCGTCACCGAGACCGGCCCGGGCACCAACTCCCGCCTGCGCCCGGTCTCCATCTCCGGCGCCCAGACCTATGAGAACCTCTTCCTGGTCAACGGCGTGGTGGTGAACGAGAACCTGCGCGGCCAGTCGCTGCCCCTGTACATCGAGGACGCGGTCGAGGAGACCACGATCTCGACCGCCGGCATCTCGGCGGAGTACGGCCGTTTCGGCGGCGGCGTGGTGAACGTCCTCACCAAGTCGGGCGGCAACTCGGTCACCGGCTCCTTCCGCTCGGTGCTCACCAACGACAGTTGGGCCGGCAAGACGCCGCTCACCGTCAGCCAGGTGGACAAGGTCAACAAGCGGTATGAGGGAACCTTGGGTGGCTTCGTCATGCGCGACCGCTTGTGGTACTTCCTGGCCGGCCGCGACTTCAAGCAGTCGACCGGCCTGAGCACGGTGACCACGCTCATCCCCTACGACGACGTCCAGAACGAGAAGCGCTATGAAGGCAAGCTGACGCTGTCGCCGTGGACCGGCCAGCGGCTGGTCGCCTCCTACATCAAGATCGACGCGGACGAGAACGGCAACTTCTTCGGCAACATCATGGACACGGCCAGCCTGGTCAACGGCCGCAAGACGCCGCAGGAGCTGAAGGCGCTCAACTACTCGGGCGTCTTCACCGACAACTTCTTCGTCGAGGCGCAATACTCGAAGCGCAAGTTCACCTTCGAGAACTCCGGCTCGCCGTTCACCGATCTGATCAAGGGCACCCTGCTGGTCGACGGCGTCACCGGCAACCGCTTCAACAGCCCGACGTTCTGCGGCGTCTGCCGGGCGGAAAACCGCGACAACGAGAACAAGCTGATCAAGGCCTCCTGGTTCCTGTCGGGCGGCGGCTTCGGCTCGCACGACATCTCGGCCGGCTACGACACGTTCTCCGACGTCCGCGTGGCGGACAACCACCAGTCGGGCAGCGACTTCCGGATCATCCTGCTGGGCACGTTCGTCAAGAACGGCACGGTGTATCCGCAGATCCTCACCGACAGCACGGCGCGACCGCTCACCCAGTACATCCAGTGGAACCCGATCCTGCTCAGCAGCCGGGGCACCGACTTCACCACCAATTCGTTCTTCGTCAACGACAAGTGGCGCCTGAACGACCACTGGAGCTTCAACGTCGGCGCGCGCTACGACGCCAACGACGGCAAGGACAGCCAGGGTCAGAAGACCGCCAAGGACAGCAAGGTCAGCCCGCGCTTCTCGGCCGCCTATGACGCCAAGGGGGACGGCGACTGGCTGTTCAACGCCAGCTTCGGCCAGTACGTGACCGCCCTCGCCAACACGCAGGGCGACTCGACGTCGATCGGCGGCAACCCGGCGACCTTCCGGTACAACTACTTCGGTCCGTCGATCAACGCGGACCCGAACGGCACCCTGGTCAGCGCGCCGGATGCGATCAAGCAGATCTTCGACTGGTTCAACTCGGTGGGCGGAACGAGCAACACCAGCCTCCTCCGTCTCGCCAGCGTCCCGGGCGGCACCCTGGTCATCCGCGGCTCGCTCGACTCTCCGTACACCCAGGAGTACTCCTTCGGCCTCAGCAAGCGCCTCGGCAACGTCGGCGTGGTCCGTGCCGACTACATCCACCGCGAGGGCAATGACTTCTACTCCCAGCGCCTCGACCTGGGCACCGGTCCGACCGCGACGAAGGACAACGACCTCACGCTGCTGGAGAACAGCAACGCCGGGCTGAGCCGCCTCTACGACGCCCTGCTGCTGCAGTTCCAGCTCCGCCCCTCGAGCCGCCTGAACGTGGGCGGCTTCTGGACCTGGTCGCACCTGCGCGGCAACGTCGACGGCGAGACCAACGCCAACGGCCCTGTCGCCGCCACCCTGCACTCCTATCCGGAGTACATCCAGGCCCGCTGGTACGCCCCGACCGGCGACCTGCTCGCCGACCAGCGCCACCGGATCCGCCTCTGGGCGGTCTACGACATCTTCCAGACCGACCATAACGGGCTGTCCATGAGCCTGCTCGAGAACTACAACTCCGGCACGCCGTACGGCGCCGTGGGACTGGTCAGCTCGCGCGGCTTCGTCAACAACCCCGGCTATCTCGCGGTGCCGGCGTCGTTTACCTACTACTACACCTCGCGCGACGCCTTCCGGACCCAGGGCATCACGTCGACGGACATCGCTCTCAACTACAGCTACCGCTTCAGCACCTGGAACAAGGGTGTCGAGGTTTTCGTCCAGCCGCAGATCCTCAACCTGCTGAACGAGAAGGGCGTCGCCGCCGTCAACACGTCGGTGCGCGACGCCACGACGACCCGGACGCTGCAGGGCTTCAATCCGTTCACCCAGGATCCGGTCGAGGGCGTCAACTGGCAGAAGGGCCCGAACTTCGGCAAGCCGATCCGCCAGGAGGACTACCAGCAGCCGCGGACGTTCCGCCTGTCGCTCGGCTTCCGCTTCTAGGCAGTCCGACCTTCCCGAGCACCGAAGCCCCGGCCACGCGGCCGGGGCTTTTCGTTTTAGCGCGCGGCTTGGGCGAGGCGGAAGAAGGCGTTCTTCCAGCGCAAACGGTAGGCTTCCCAGACGGTCAGCCCGGTCGACAGGGGAAGGCGGTGGAAGCCGTCCTGCAGGACGTCGATCTGGCTCCCTCCCGGAGTGCGATGGAGGCGCACGGTGAGGCGGGTGGCGGCCGGCCAGCCGGCATCGAGCCGCTCGAAGGCCATCACCCACAGCTTGGGCGGCAGCAGCTCGACAGTCCGGCCGCGCTCCCGCCAGGAGCCGCTGTCGGAGAGCGCCGGATCGCCGGTGCCCGCCAGCTCCAGGGAGCCGCCCGGTCCGCCGACCACCTGCGCTTCATGGGCCAGCCAGAGAGCCAGCTTCTCCGGCTCGACCAGCCAGCGCCAGGCCTCCTCCGGCGGCACGGAAAGATCCTGGCGGCGGCGCAACTGGACTCCGGGGATGTCCCCCTGGCGGATCACTTCGCTCATGCCCTTCTCCAGCGTCAGTCGAGCAGGCTGCGGAGCGCCGGCTCGGCGTCAGGATACTTGAACCGGTAGCCGAGCTCGAGCAGGCGGGACGGCACGACCCGCTGGCCGTTCAGCAGCATGTCCGCCATCTCGCCCAGGGCGAGGCGCAGGGCGAAGGCCGGCGCCGGCATGAACCCGGGGCGATGCAGGACGCCGGCCAGGATGCGGGTCAGCTCGCGGTTGGTCACCGGATTGGGAGCGGTGAGGTTGAAGGCGCCTCGGGCTTCCGGGGACTCCGCCAGAAAACGGATGGCGCCCACTTCGTCGTCCAGATGGATCCAGGGGAACCACTGCCGGCCGTTGCCCAGATGCCCGCCCGCCATCATCTTGAACGGCAGCGTCATCTTCGGCAGCGCGCCGCCGTCGCGGGCGAGCACCACGCCGGTGCGCAGAACGGCCCGCCGCACGCCCAGGGTTTCGACCTCGGCGGTGGACTCCTCCCATTCCCTGCAGACGTCGGCCAGGAAGTCGTTGCCCGGCGCGGCGTCTTCCTTGATCACCTCGTCGCCACGCGGACCGTAGTAGCCGACCGCGGAGCCCTGGAGGAGGGCACGGGGCTTCGCCGCCGCCTCGCGGATGGCCTGCAGGATCGCCTTGCCGGAGCCCACCCGGCTGTCGCGAATGCGGCGCTTCCTGTCCTCGGTCCAGCGGCCGGAGGCGATGCTCTCGCCGGCCAGGTGGACGATGACCGTGTCGGCGTCCAGCAGCGGCCCCCACCCCGCCGGCGTCCTGCCGTCCCACTGCGCCGCCCGCACACCAGGCAACGCGCCGACTTTTCCCGCATCCCGGGTGAGAACCACCACGTCATGCCCGGCGCCGCCGAGCTCCCGGGCGAGCGCGCTTCCGATCAGACCGGTTCCACCTGTGATGACGACTCGCATGTCGATCGATCCCTCCGCTTCATTCCCCGCCCTTTCGATCGTACACCCTGGCGAGCGGTGTCCAGAAAACAGTCTCCGCGATATCTTGCTAGACCGCCGCCAACTCCTCTTCCAGGAGCTGGCGCTGGTGGAGATCGGCGTAGATGCCGCCGGCCGCGGTGAGCTGGGAGTGGGTGCCGCGCTCCAGGATGCGGCCCTGGTCGAGAACGAGGATCAGGTCGGCGTCCTTCACCGTGGAGATCCGGTGCGAGACGACGAAGACCGTGCGGCCGAGAAAGACGGTGCGCAGGTTTTCGAGGATGGTCTCCTCGGTGTGCGTGTCCACCGCCGACAGGCAGTCGTCGAGCAGCAGGATGCGCGGCTCGCGCAACAGGGCGCGGGCCAGGGCGACGCGCTGTTTCTGGCCGCCGGAGAGGGTGAGGCCGCGCTCTCCCACGAGAGTGTCGAGCCCGTGCGGGAACTGGTCGAGGTCGGCATCCAGGCTCGCCAGCCGCGCCGCTTCGAGCACCTGCTCGCGCGTCGCGTCGGGGCGCCCGAGCGCGATGTTCTCGTGGATCGTGGCCGAGAAGAGAAAGGTCTCCTGCGGCACCATGCCGATGGCGGACCGCAGGCGGGCGAGCGGGATGTGCCGGAGGTCCGCGCCGTCCATCCACAGCGTCCCCTCCGGCGGATCGAGCAGGCGCGGAATGAGGGCGAGGAGGGTGCTCTTGCCGGAGCCGGTGCGGCCGACGACGGCCACCGTGTGCCCGGCCGGCACCTGGAGATTGATCCCGGAGAGCACGTCCGGCGTGCCGGGCTTATAGGAAAAGGTGAGGTCCTGGAAGCGCACCGCGCCCTGCTCTGACCACTCCACGAGCGGCGCCTCGTCGCGGATCGCCGGCTCGACGTCGAGCACCTCGCGCATGCGGGCGAGGGAGGCGAGGCCGCGCTGCGCCAGGTTGATCACCCAGCCGATCGCGATCATCGGCCAGATCAGCTTGGAGAGAAAGAAGTTGAAGGTGACGAACTGGCCGACGGTGAGCGAGCCGCGCATGACCAGCGTGCCGCCGTACCAGAGAACGGCCACGAAACCGAGGCCCACCAGTCCCTGGAGGAGCGGATAGAAAGCGACCGTCCAGCCGATCAACCGCTTGTTCTGCTCCAGGTAGTCCTCATTGATGCGGCGGAACTCCTCCATCTCCCGCTCTTCCTGGGCGTAGGCTCGCACGACGCGGACGCCCGAGAAGCTCTCCTGGACGCGTGCCGAGATGTCGGAGAAGCGCGCCTGGACGGCGGTGAACATGGCGTGGATGCGCTCGCCGAAAAACTTGGTGGTGAGGGCGACCAGCGGCATGGTGGTGAGCGCGAGGAGGGTCAGCCGGCCGTCCATCCGGAACATGAAGAAGAGCGCGCCGGCCGCGGTGAACAGGGTGTTGCTGCTGTACATGATCGCCGGCCCGCAGAGCATGCGCACTGCCTGCAGGTCGTTGGTGGCGCGCGCCATCAGGTCGCCGGTGGGGCGGTCCTGGAAGAAACCGGCCGGCTGCTTCTCGAGGTGGGCGAAGTACACGTCGCGCAGGTCGAGCTCCACGTCCCGGCTCATGCCCACCAGGATCAGCCGTTGCAGATAGCTGAACACTCCCTGCACCAGGGAGACGCCCACGATCAGCGAGGCGTAGAAGAGCAGGGTGCCGCGGTTCAGGTCCGCGCGCAGGGCGTCGATGGCCTTGCCGACGAGCAGTGGGCTGGCCATCCCCACCGCGGCCGAGGCGAGGATGGAGAGCTGCCCGTAGATCAGCTTGCGGCGGTGGCCGCGCAGGAAGGGCCAGAGGTAGGCGAGGCGGTTTTTCAAAGTCAGGCTCCCGGCGGGAAGGATATCACCGGGAGCCTCGCAGGCCGGTCAGCGCCAGTAGCCGCGGACCCAGAAGTGATGGCGGCCGCGCAGCTCATGCCGCGGCGCCACCCAGACCGCCCCGCGATGCGGCGGGCGCGACCAGCGGCCGCCCACCCAGGCATAGTCGTTGTGGCGCCACTCCCAGAAGCCGGGGATCCAGACATAGTCGGGGCCGGGGCGGACGACCACGACCTCATGGCGGAGCGGAGGCGGTGGAGCGCCGACACGGATACCCACGCCGACGCGGACACCGGCGTTGGCCGGCGGAGCGGTCATGCCGACGAGGCAGACCAGGGTGGCAAGGAGCAGCGAAAAGGTCAGAGTCTTCTTGAGGGTCTTTGTCGTTTTCATAGCAGGCTTTCAACCTCCTGCCCCTGAAACACGGGAAAGGGAAATTTCCTGCGGATCGCCTCAGCGGCGCGTCAACCCCATCAGCCAGTGGGCCAGGCTGGCGAAGCCGGCGATGAGGAAGATGAGGCCGACGACGATCCACAGCCGGCGCCCCTCGACGCCGGTCATCCACAGGAGATAGGCGGGCCCGATCAGGATGACCACGACGAGCCAGAAGCGGGCTCCCCAGCTCATCCCGGGAGGCGCGGGCGGTGGTGGCGGCAAGGGCTCAGTCACGGGAATCCTCCTGCTCCGCGCGGGAAGGCCCCACCAGAACGCCGGTCCTGCCGCGCGGGTGGAGGACGGGCGCGCCGTCCAGGATCCCGGTCAGACGGAGGATGGGCCGGCCTTCCAGCTCGTATTTGGCTTCGTAGTTGGTCCGCGGCCCCTCGTCCCAGGGACGGTCGCGCCGCTCGATGCGCAGGCCGGGGTAGGACTCCAGGATCTCGGTCACCAGCTCACCGTACTCCAGAAAGTCGGTCGCGAAAAGAAGACGCCCGCCGGGGCGCAGCAGGCCGAGGACGAGGTCGACGGTCTCGGGCTCGAAGAGACGGCGCTTGTGATGGCGGCTCTTCGGCCAGGGGTCGGGAAAGTAGACGTGCACGGCGGCGGCGAAGCGCGGCGGGAGGACGGCGGAGAGCAGATAGAGGGCCTCGCCGCGCAGCGCCACCCAGTTGGTGAGCCCGCGCCGCCGCGCCCGCTCGACCAGCATGCGGTAGTACTCGGTCGCCAGCTCGATGCCGAGAAACCGGCGGCCGGGCTCCTCCTCGCAGCGGCGGACCAGGTAGCGACCCTTGCCGAAGCCGATCTCGACTTCCCAGTCGCTTCCGGCAGCGTCACCCGGCACCAGCTCGTCCAGAGGCAGAGGAGCCCCCAGCTCCGCGAGCCCGGTGTCGCCGGCCGCGGAGGAGACCCGGATGGGTTGGATCACAGCAGGTCCTCGCGGTGGCGCCCGGCGAGCTCGGCGACGATCTTGCGCACCTCCTGGGCGCGCTCCTTGGGCATCACCAGGACGGTGTCCCCGGTGCGCACCACCACCAGGTCGCGCACCCCGAGCACCGCGATCAGGCCGGCGTCCGCGAAGAGCAGATTGCCGCCGGCGTCGACCGCCACCGAGTCGCCGCGGCCGGTGTTCCCCGCGGCGTCCCGCGGCAGGACCTCGTCGAGCGCCGACCACGAGCCGAGATCGCTCCAGCCGCAGTCCAGGGGGAGGGTGGTGATCTCGTCGAGCTTCTCCATCACGGCGTAGTCGACCGAGTCGGCCGGCAGGCGCCGGTAGATCTCCTCCAGCCGCCGCGGCTCCGCCGCGATCTCTTCGAGACCGCGGGCCAGCTCGGGCTGGAGACGGGCCAGCACATCGAGAAAGGTGGAGCCACGGAAGACGAAGATGCCGGCGTTCCACAGATAGTTGCCGGACGCCACGAAGCGCTCGGCGTTCTCCAGGGTCGGCTTCTCGACGAACCGGCGGACCCGGCGGAGTCCTCCGGTCTCCCGGTCCGGGCCATCCAATTCGAGATACCCGTAGCCGGTCTCGGGCCAGCGCGGCGTGACGCCGAGGGTCATCACCCGGTCGTCCGCCGCCACCGCCTGGGCCGCGCGGGCCAGCGTGCCGCGGAACGCCGCGGGATCGCCGACCCGGTGGTCGGCCGGCAGCACCGCGACGACGCCGCGGCGGGCCTCCTCGGGGAGCGAACGCACCGACCAGCCGATGGCAGGGGCGGTGTTGCGCCCTTCCGGCTCGACCAGCACCTGCGCCGGCGGCACCTCGGGCAGCTCGCGGCGGACGGCGTCCGCGAGGGCGCGGGTGGTGCAGATCCACACCGCCTCCGGAGGCACCAGCGGGTGCAGACGCTCCACCGTGTCGCGCAGCAGCGTGCGTTCGCCTTCGAGGGCGAGGAGCTGCTTCGGACGGCTCTTGCGCGACAGCGGCCAGAAGCGGGTGCCGCTGCCGCCGGCCAGGATCAGCGCCTGCATGGGTGGGGTCGCTCGCTGCATCCGCGGGAGTATACCCGCCGCGCCGAGAAAGAAGATGCCCCCTTTTTCCGGTTCGCGGCACTATCAGTAGGAAGGAAGGTTGCGCCGGCTCTCGGCGCCCTTCTTCTTTTCTTTTTTTCAGGAGGACTTTCGATGCTCAATCGCCGCAGCCTCACCCTGCTCGCCTTCGCGCTCACCCTGCTCCTCGCACCGGGCCTGTCCCTTGCCAAGCCCGCACACACGACGCCCGCCTCCGGCCACCACAGCGTCCGGAAGGCCGGCTGCGGCATCGATCCGAACGGCTGCCCGACAGGCGGCGGGGCCGGTTCGACCACCAACTCCGGCGGTCACTGACCCTCGAGGCGCTCCGCGAGCTGTTCCGGCGCCGGATTTCCGATCCGGCGCTTTTTTGTTCCCGCCGATCGCCCCGGCGGCCCCTATAATTACGGACGGCCACCTCGGGACGACCGGCGATTCGCACGTGCACAGCTCGAATTCCGATTCACCCCTCAAGCGTTTTCTACGCTCGCTGCTGGCGGCCCGCCCTGCGGACGGCGAGCCCTGCAAAGTGCTGCACCTGCCGCGGCCGGCGCCGGACTATGGCGGCGCCCTGGAGCGCAGCGCGCGCAAGCTCCTGGAACGGCAGGCCGCCGTCGACCGGGAGCGGGAGGAGGCGGACGGCCTGGTGCGGGGGCTGCTGGCCCGCGCCCCGGAATGGCAAGCCGCGGCCCTCCGCGCCGAAACCCGCTTCCACACCTGGGGGGTGCTCGAAAAGCTGCTGGAGACCAGCCGCGACCGCCTCCTCGTCGACAGCCGCGAGAGCGAGCGCCTGGCCGGCCTCGCGCTCGCGCAGTCGGAGCACCTCGACACCGTCTACTACGGGCTGACGCGGATCGCCGACATGCGGGCCAGGATCTGGACCGCTCAGGCCGAAGCGCTACGGATGCGCTCCGACTTCGCCGGCAGCGACGCCGGCTTCGCCGCCGCGCGCCGGCAGCTCCTGGCCGGCACCGGCGACTCGCTCGAATGGGCGGTCCTCTTCGAGCACGAAGCCGGCCTGCGCCTCTGCCAGCGGCAGCCCGCCGCGGCGCGCGAGCTGCTGCGCAAGGCGATCGAGATCTACGTCGAAAACGGCGAGGACCAGCGGGTGGGCAGCGCCCTGGTGAGCCTGGCGGCCGCGCACCGCGACGAGGGAGAGCCGCTGCTGGCCCTGCCGCTCCTCCAGGAGGCGCTGCATCGCATCGACGGTGAGATCGAGCCGCGCCTGCTCCTCCTCGCCCAGCACACCCTGGCGGAGTGCCTGGCCGCCGCCGGACGGTTCATGGAAGCCCGCGGCACCCTGATCCGCGCCCGGCCGCTCTACCGCGGCCAGGCCGACGTCTGGATCCAGAGCCATCTGCGCTGGCTGCGCGGCCGGATCGCCCTCGGCTTCGACCAGGGCGCGGAGGCCGAAGCCGAGCTCCTCGGCGCCCGCGCCGGCTTCCTCGCCTTCGGCGCGCGCTTCGAAGCGGCCCTCGCCGCGCTCGATCTGGCGGCGCTCTATGCCCGGCAGGAGCGGGCGGCCGACCTCAAGGCCGTCGCGGCCGAGGCGGCCGGAGCCTTCACCGCCTGCGGCAATGACCGTGCGACGTGCGAGACGCGTGAGACGTGCGAGACGCCCGAGGTGCGGGCGGCGATGGCCTTCCACCGCCAGGCGGAAGAGATCGAAGGAGCCTACCAGGAGCTGGCGCGCGCGGCGGGAGCCTTCGGCGAGTGAGCCGGCGGCTCGCCTACTCCCCCAGCTCCATGCCCATGATGTGGTAGCCGGCGTCGACGTACACGGTCTCGCCGGTGATTCCGCTGGCCAGCGGCGAGAGCAGATAGAGGCCGAGGTTTCCCACCTCTTCATGGGTCACGTTGCGGCCCAGCGGCGCCATGTCGCCGACCTTGCTGTACATCTTGATGAAGCCGGGGATGCTCCGCGCCGCCACCGTGCGCACCGGGCCGGCCGATACGGCGTTGACCCGCACGCCCTTCTTCCCCAGCTCATAGGCCAGGTAGCGGACGCTCGCCTCCAGCGCGCTCTTGGCGATGCCCATCACGTTGTACTTGGGCACCACCTTCTCGGAGGCGTAGTAGGTCAGAGTCACCAGGCCACCCCCCTCCACCAGCAGCGGCTCGGCGGCGCGCGCCACCGCGACCAACGAATAGGCCGAGATCTCCAGCGCGGTCAACCAGTCCTGCTTGGTGGTCTCGATGTAGCGGCCGTCCATCGCCGGCCGCGGCGCGAAGGCGATCGAGTGGACGACGTAGTCGAGCGTCCCCCAGCCCTCCTTGAGGTCGGTGAACAGAGCCTCCAGGTCCTCTTCGCGCGTGACGTCGCACTGATAGAGCCGCGTGCCCGGCATCTCCCTGGTGAGCTTCTCCAGGTCCTCCTTGAGCCGCTCGCCCTGATAGCTGAAAGCCAGCTCCGCGCCGGCCGCCTGCAACCGTTCCGCGATCGCCCAGCCGAGGCTGCGCGCGTTCGCCACCCCCATCACCAGTCCCCGCTTGCCTTTGAGATCGATTGGGATCATGGCGCGGTATCTTATCCGAAGAATGACCGTGTCCACTTTCGCAGGCACCGCCGGCACCGTCTGCCTCGCCGTCCTGGCGCTCCTCACCGCCTGCGGCGGTCCGGCGCCACCCCCTCTGAATACCAAGAGCGCCGACGTCCGCGGCGTCGTCGTCTCCCTCGCCCCTGGCGGCCCGGCCGGAGAGATCGGCACCCTGCGCATCGAAGGCGGCCAGCAGTCCGACACCCGCTACGCCAAGGCGGTGGTGACCGTCACCGCCGCGACGCGGATCTACCAGCGGGAGCCGTACGGACGCAGCGCGGTGCCGTTCGAAAGCCTCCGCCTGGGGGACAAGGTCGAAGTCCGCTTCACCGGCCGTCCGATCCAGTCTGATCCCGCGCAAGGCACCGCGGGCGAGTTGCTGATCCTCCTCCACCTCTCTCCGCCGCCGCAGCCGGTGGTGGTGGCTCCAGCGGTCGAAACCTACCCCTCCGAGTTCACCGGCACGCAAGGCCCGTCCGACAAACAGCCACCCGACCGCCTCGCGCTCACCCTGCGCGCCGTGCGCCTCGGGCCGCAGCCGCACTTCGACCGCGCCGTCTTCGAATTCGACGCCGACACCACCCCCGGCTACCACATCGAATACATCGCCCATCCGCAGCACTGCGGCTCCAGCCTGCCGGCCGACATTCCGGGAACAGCCTGGCTGCAAGTGCGTCTCCTCCCCGCACAAGCCCACACCGGCCAGGGCGGCTCCTCGCTCGGCACCCTGCGCAAAAGGGGCACCGGCACGAAAGTCCTCCTCGAAGCCCAGGAGGTCTGCGACTTCGAGCACGAAGTCATCTGGGTCCTCGGCCTCGCCGGCCGCCGCGGCTACCGCGTCCTGGAGTTGGCGAACCCGCCGCGGATCGTGGTGGATATCGCAAAATGACGTGAAATGAGGGGGCCCGCGGGAAAAATTCTAAATCTCATCGCTGCCGATGGTTATCACCCGTTTGCCCACTCCGTGAGCACCTGTCGGCCCAATTTTCAGGCCCAGCGTTTCATGGCCCTGCGCAAGTCCGTCTACCAGGGCCTCTTCTACCAGCAGCTCCTCAAACAAGGCGGTCTGACGTCCGACAGGTTGCTCCCGCTGGTCCTCTCGATCGTCATTTATAATGGCAAGGCGCGCTGGCTGGCTCCCCAGGAGCTCGCCGAGCTGATTCGCGGGATCGACGGGCCGCTCTCGGCATACATCCCGAGATTCTGGTACCGGCTCATTGAGATGGAAGCCTTCGAGGAAGCCGACCTCCAGGGCCACAACCTCGCCGCGCTCCTCATCCGTCTGGAACGAGGCCGCAGCCGAGCCGAGTTTGAAAGGATCATCGGCGACCTCGTCGCCGCGCTCCCGGGGCCGGACGAAGGCGGTCTGCGAAGAGCGTTTGTGGTGTGGATACGGCGCGTCCTCCTCGCCGGAAAAGCCGAAGAGGAGATCCCGGAGCTGGTCAACCTGGAGGAGTTCAGAACCATGCTGCTCGAATCTGTCGAAGAGTGGAACAAAGAGATCGAAGAGAAGGGTCGAGAGGAAGGGCTGACGCAGGGACTTCAGAGAGGGAGGGAGGAAGGACGCCGTGGCGTCCTCCTGCACCAGCTCGAAGTCAAGTTCGGGCACCTCGACGACCGCACCCGCGCCCAGGTCGCGGCAGCCGATCCGCAGCATCTGAGGGAGTGGATCGAGCGCGTCCTCACCGCCCAGCGTCTGGCGGACGTTTTCGGACACTGACGAGCCGGCCGCTCTCCAGCGATCACAGCTTGATCCCTCACCATGGGTGCGCGGCCGGCAACTCGTGTCCGCACGACGCTGGCCAGCACCCTGTCGTGACCGGAATCAGAAGCTTCCGATCTGCCAGTACAAGTTCGGTCCACTGCCGTATGCTTCGGTGGGGGTGAGGACCCCGCATGCGTTTGACGATATGCTACGGCCTACGCTCCCAAGCGCCGCGCCATGGCCAAAGACAAGGACCGCGAGATCCGGATCGACCCCGACCTGCTGGCCGTGCTCCAGGCGCGCGCCCATCAGGAAGGCAAGGACCCTCAGGCCGTCCTCAACGAGCTGCTGCGGTCCGTCCTCCCTCCAGAGGAGCCGGCGCCTCCTGACGAGGCACCGCCCCGTGCCGCAGCCAAGGAGGATCCCGAGGAGCTGGATGCGCTCCGCCGCCGTGGGATCTACGAGAAGGCGAAGAGCTTCGAGGAAAAGGTGGCCGATCTGTTCTCGCTGCTCGGCTACCGCGCCACGGTGGACTACAAGCGGGACGACATGCAGTTCGACGTCCGGCTGGAGCTGACGGTCGGCGCTCTCCCCATCCACGCTCTCGTCGAGTGCAAGGACACGGACCGCTCCGTCACTCAGCAACAGGTTCGCGAGCTCGCCTCGAAGGTGGAGTACGCCTCCACCGTGGACCGGTGCCCTTATCAGGCCATCCTCATCGCCCGCTCCGGCTTCGCCAACAACGCCCATACCGTGGCGGAGACGCGGCGCGTCCACCTCCAGACGTACGAGCAGCTTCTGCTCTCGCTGGTGGATCTCCGGCCCAATCTGGACACCGCCATTCGGGCTTTCCAGGGCACCGCTCTCGAACGGCTCTACGTGGAGCAGGACGTGGTTTTCGAAGGCAGCATCCGGCCGGGTGAGGAGATCGAGCCGAAGCCACTGACCGGGGAGGTTCTCCAATGGCTGGACGAGCCTGGGTCCACCTTCCTCGCTCTGCTCGGCGACTTCGGCTGCGGAAAAACCAGCTTCTGCAAGCGGCTGGCCTCCGAGCTGGCCCTCAAGGCGCGGGAAGAGCTGGCGGAAGGCCGCGGGACCACTCGCGCTCCGGTGCTGATCGATTTGCGGGAGGGGGGCTCGTCCACGGTCACTCTCGAAAGCCTTCTCACGCAGCACTTCCAGCGCCTCACTCCGTCGCAGCCGTTTAATCCGCAGGCTCTCTTTCATCTGAACCGGGAGGGTTACCTCCTCCTGATCTTCGACGGCTTCGACGAGACGATCGCCTACACGGAGCCCGGCCGGTATCTGGAGAACCTGCGGCAGATCCTCCGCGCGGCCGAGGGCAAGGCGAAGGTGCTTCTCACCTGCCGCACCCACTACTTCCGGGACCGCCCGGAAGCGCTGCGCCGGCTGGGCAAGGCGCCGGAGATGGTCTCGACCCAAGGGGCCACCCGCCTCTATGAGGAGATCCAGGACCGGCCGGGTTCCGGCGTTGGCTACCTCATGGAGTTTCGGGAGGAGCAGATCGAGCAATACCTGCGCAAGGCGCTTCCGCCACCGGCCGACTGGCAAGCATTCCGCGAGCAGATCCGCCGCACTTACAACTTGAACGATCTCGCCGAGCGGCCGTTCCTGCTGGAGATCATCGTCAAGACGCTGCCGCGGCTGACGGACCGACAGGGCGAGGTCACGCTGGCCGATCTCTACGAGAACTACTGCGAGAGCTGGTTCAGCCATACGGACTTCCGCCTCACGCTCACGCGCGAGCGCAAGGTCGCCTTGGTGGAGTACCTGGCCCGTCTGGTCTGGGATTCTCCGGAAAACCGGGTGCACTACGACCTGCTCTTCGAAAAGGCCACGGAGTTTTTCAAGGATCGCCCCCTCACCATCTACGACAAGGAGCGGGTTGACTACGAGGTCCGCACCGCGCTCTTCCTCCATCGCGATGCCGAGGGCTACTACTCCTTCATTCATCGTTCATTCCTGGAGTTTTTCATCGCCCGTACTCTGCGAGCAGGTCTCGCAGCAGGGACTTTTGAATGCCTGGCCCTCCGGAGGATCACCCGGGAGGTGGCATTTTTCTTGGAATTCTGGCCGGAGGCGCAGCGGATTCCAGAGATCGCCGGGAAGGTGCTGGAGACGAGCTACCAAGCGGGGATCTCCGAAAATGCGCTCCTCCTTCTCTATCTCCACGCCCGCGCGGCGTTGGGGCCGCTTGTCGGGCCTGGGTCGGACGAGAAGGAGAACCTACCGGAAATCCGGAAGGCGTTCTCGAAGATGCGCCCGAAGGCTCTGCAACTGGCAGGAGCGGATCTCGCGGGAGCGGCGCTCCCCGGAATTGATCTGAGTCATGCCATGCTCGAAGGGGCACAGGTCAGTCGAGCCGACCTTCGGCAGGCATCGCTCGATGGCGCCCGGTTGGCGCGGGCGGTGCTAGGCTTTGCGGATCTGAGGAAGAGTTCGGCCCAGGAGGTCGATTTCTCAGCAGCGGACCTCAACCATCTGGATGGGCAGGACGCGAGTTTCCTGGGATCAAATCTAAAGAATGCTGATCTCAGCTTTGCGCGGTTGGTCCGGGCGGACCTTCAGGAAACCAGGATAGACGGGGTACGGACGATTGGAACGGGATTCCTGGGAACTCGTTCATCGCAAGGGTTGGCGGTGGCCCGGCGGCTTGAGCTTCGCGTACAGCTTGGGCACTCCGCCTGGGTCAGTGTTGTGAATTGGAGCCCCGATGGAAGGTACGTCGCGTCCGGCTCGGAGGACGGGACAATCAAACTGTGGGACGCCATGAGCGGCCGGCTGCTCAATACCCTCACAGGCCACGAGAGCGCGGTCGCCTCCGTATGCTGGTCGCCCGGAGGAGAGCGACTCGCCTCTGCCTCCGACGACAAAACTGTATGTCTGTGGGACGCCGAGAGCGGGCGTCTGCTCAATACCCTCGCAGGTCACGAGAGCGCGGTCATTTCGGTCTGTTGGTCGCCCAGAGAGCGACTCGCTTCCGCCTCCCACGATAAAACCGTCCGTTTATGGGACGCGGTGAGCGGCCAAACGCTCAACATCCTTACAGGTCACGAGAGTGCGGTCACCTCGGTTTGTTGGTCGCCTAGCGGAGAGCGCCTCGCCTCTGCCTCAGCCGACAAGACAGTTCGGCTGTGGGACGCAACGAGCGGCCGATTGATCAACACCCTCTCAGATCACGAGAACAAGGTATCTTCCGTTTGCTGGTCTCCCGGCGGAGAGCGGCTCGCCTCTGCTTCCGAAGACAAAACCGTCCGGGTGTGGGACTTAGCGAGCGGCTGTTTGATCAACACTCTCACAGGTCACGAAAGCTCGGTCACCTCGGTGTGCTGGTCGCCCGGAGGAGAACGTCTCGCCTCTGCCTCCGCTGACAAGACAGTCCGTCTGTGGGAGGCGGAGAGCGACCGCTTGGTCAACACCTTCACAGGTCACGAGAGTTCGGTCACCTCGGTTTGCTGGTCGCCCGGAGGAGAGCGACTCGCTTCCGCCTCAAACGACAAAACCGTCCGTCTGTGGACCGCCGAGAACGGCCTTCTGCTCAACGCTCTCCCTGGTCACGAGCAGTTGATCATCTCAGTTTGCTGGTCGCCAGACGGAAAGCGACTCGCCTCCGCCTCCGCCGACAAAACCATCCGTGTGTGGGACGCTGGAAGTGGCCGCCTGCTCAACACCCTCACAGGTCACGAGAGTTGGGTCCTCTCCGCTTGCTGGTCGCCAGATGGAACGCGACTCGCCTCCGCCTCCGACGACAAAATCGTCCGTCTGTGGGACACCCGAAGCGACCTCCTCCTCAACACCCTCAAAGGTCACGAGAAGGCGGTCGTTTCCGTGTGCTGGTCGCCAGACGGAGAGCGACTCGCCTCCGCCTCCGAAGACGAAACTGTCCGCCTATGGGAGCCTGAGAGCGGCCGCCTCCTCAACACCCTCAAAGGTCACGAGAAGGTTCTCAATTCTGTGTGCTGGTCGCCAGACGGAGAGCGACTCGCCTCCGCCTCCGACGACAAAACTGTCCGCGTGTGGGACGCCGCGAGCGGCCGCCTCCTCAACACCCTCAAAGGTCACGCAGATTGGGTCAACTCCGTGTGCTGGTCGCCCGGAGGAAAGCAACTCGCCTCCGCCTCCGACGATAAAACCATCCGCGTGTGGGATGCCGGGAGTGGCCGCTTGGTCAACACCCTCACAGGTCACGAGAACTCGGTCAGATTCGTGTGCTGGTCACCCGGAGGAGAGCGGTTCGCCTCCGCCTCCGACGACAAAACTGTCCGAATTTGGGATGTGAATTCAGGAGAAACCCGCCAGATCCTCAAGGTCTCCGCCTATGCCTTCTCCCTCGCCTTGCAGCCGGACGGCCGGCGCCTAGCTGTTTCCTTCTTACTGGGTTTCTCGGAGATCTGGGACCTCGAAGCCGAACCTCCTCGCCCCCTCGCCCGCCTGTATGAAACTCCCGGCTCCGGGTTCGCGGCCACTCCCGACGGCTATGTTTCCGGTCCGCCGGAAGCCCTCGAATACGTTCGCTTCGGCGACGGCTGGGCACTGTACGATCTCACCGATGTTCCGGAGCGTCTCTCTCCGGAACGGGTGGCGGCGGCATTGAACCCTGCCGGGCGACCGGCTCCAGTGCGCCGCCTGAAGAAGAAGAGCGGAAAGTAGAGAACCCGGAATTCCGGTTGGTTTGGTAGCCTGCCTGGAGCATCAAGCCATGGCTCCAGCACCTGGGGGGCCGATCCTTCAGAACATCGGCCCGTTGCCTCGGAACCTTGAGCCAACGTTCCAGAGCATCGAGCGGGTGCTTCAGAGCATCAACCCGCTGCTTCAGACTATCGAGCCAATCCAGTCTGGGCCTGCCCCGTTTCGGTGGACAGTTTAGTACTTCCTCCCCTCGCTTCTTTGCCTGACTCTCTCTTCGTCGCCGCAGGGGCCGGCGGGCTGTGGGAAACGCGAAGCGTTTTCCAAGGGTTGTGGGAGGGTGCCGGGGGTTGGGCGGGGGCGGCAGCCTTCCATAACCCGGCAGACCGCCGGCCGGGGTGATGGGGGTCCGGGGGAAGAGGGGGCGTTTTCCACAGCTCCCTGTGGATTTTTCTCCAGGGCTCGCCGCTCGAAGGCGGCGGGGCTCAGGTAGCCCAGCGCCGAATGGCGACGCCAAGGGTTGTACCAACCCTCGATAAACTCGAACACCGCCAGGCGAGCCTCGGACGGCGTCTTGAACTTGCGACGATCGAGCAGCTCGCACTCAAGCGTCGCGAAGAAGCTCTCGCACAGCGCGTTGTCATAACAGTCGCCCACCGAGCCCATCGACGGCCGCACGCCGGCCGCGGCGCAGCGCTTCCCAAAGTCGACGGCCGTGTACTGCGAACCCTGGTCCGAGTGGTGGATCACCTCCGACTTGGGGCGCCGTTGCTCGAGAGCCATGTCCAGCGCAGCCAACACGAGCTCGGCACGAAGATGAGTCGCCATGGACCAGCCAACGATGCGGCGACTCCACACATCCAGCACCACCGACAAGTACAAAAATCCCGCGGCGGTCGGAATGTAGGTGATGTCCGCCACCCAGAGTTGGTTGGCCTGCCGGGCTGTGAAGTTACGCGCCACCAAGTCCGGCGCCGGGCGACGTTGGGGATGGCGCACCGTCGTGTTGAAGCGTCGACGCCGGCTGACCCCGACCAGACCGGCTTCAAGCATCAGCCGAGCAACCCGCTTGCGGCCCACCCGGTTGCCCGCGGCAGCCAGCTCCGCCTGGATGCGCGGAGCCCCGTACGTGCCTCGCGAACGCCGATGAATCTCGCGGATGGCGACGAGGAGATACTCATCGACCGCTGCACGTTTCGAACGACAACGCCGGGTCCAGGCGTAGTAGCCGCTGGGGGAGACACCCAGAAGACGGCAGATCGTCCGCACCCCATAGAAGGCCTGGTGGGCTCTCACGAATCGGAATCCTTCGGTGGAATCGATCCGGTCTCCCGAGCAAACCAGGCCGCGGCTTTTGCCAGAATCTCCCGCTCTTCGCGCAAACGGCGGTTCTCCCGGCGAAGCCGGCGCAGCTCCTCCCGCTCGGCCACCGTCAAAGACTCGCCCGCTCCGCTTTCCGCCACCTCCGCCTCCCGGACCCAGTTGCGAATCGACTTGGCGGTCGGCTCGAACTCCTTGGCCAGATCACCCGCACTGCGACCGGCTCGCACCAACTCCACCAACTGACGACGGAACTCCTCTGGGTACTCCGGACGACCTCTCGGCATCTTGGACTCCCTTATGCCCCCTACAGGGTGGGGGCTATTGTGTCCACGAAACCGGGCCAATCCAGTCGTTGCTCCGGGGCATCCAGTCGTTGCTCCGGGGCATCGAGCCGTTGCCCCAGGACATCCAGCCATTGCCCCGGGGCATCCAGCCGTTGCCCCGGGACATCCAGCCGTTGCTCTGGGGCATCGAGCCATTGCTCTGGGGCATCGAGCGGTTGCTCCGGGACATCAAGCCGTTGCTCCGGGGCATCCAGCCGTTGCTCTGGGACATCGAGGCATTGCCCCGGGGCATCGAGCCATTGCCCCGGGACATCCAGCCGTTGCCCTGGGGCATCGAGCCGTTGCCCCGGGACATTGAGGCGTTGCCCCGGGGCATCCAGTCGTTGCCCCGGAACGTCGCGCTATCCGCGCAGATCCCAGAACGGCCCGATGAGTCCCAGATCGTCAAAGAGGGCTTCGGTCTCTTCCAGGGTCTTGCGGCGCCAGTCCGGGACACGCCGGTCGGGGCCGTGCCAGGCTTGGGCGAGTCTCCAGCCGAGGTCGATCGAGAGGGTTCCGGCGAAGGGGTGTCTCCAGGTGGTGCACCAGCGCATTGCGTGCTCTTCCGACCGGAAGAGGAGCATGGTCTTTCAGGTGTAGACGATGTCTTCCCACCACAGGCGGGCGGGAATGGCGAAGTGCAGGACGCCTTCCGCCTCCCGCGGCGCGCCGTCCCGGACATCCACCTCCATCGCCTGGCCGCAGCAGCCGCAGGCGCTCTCGATGCGGCCGTCGACTCCCTTCATGGCGAGGACTCCCAGGGCATCCCAGATGCAGTTGCCGTAGGTCTGCCAACCGTCGTCCGCGGTCACCAGGAACGGCGTCGGCACCGCCGAGAACGGCGGCGCCATGAGGATCTCGCCGTCGGGCTGGAGAACGAGGACGTGCGCGTCAGCCAGGCGGACTAGGGCGGTTTGGACGGCGGAGACGTCACTGGTCAGCGTCGCGGCGAGCGCTGAGGACGACGGGACGCGGCCGGAGGCGAGGACTTCCGTGTAGACCTGTTGCCGGACCTGCTGATCGAGATCTTCCATTGGACTCCCCTCCGAGGTGCCGGCTATTCTACTGCCGCGCCCATGGACCTCTTCCAGCTCACCCGCTCCCTGATCGACATTGACTCGGTCACCGGCTCCGAACGCCGGATCGGCGACATCCTGTTCGACCATCTGACCGCTCTCGGCGGCGGTGGAGATGTGGAGCGGATGGAGGTGGCGGCGGACCGCTTCAACGTCTTCGCGGCCTGGGGGGAGCCGGCGGTAGTGCTGTCGACGCACATGGATACGGTGCCGCCGTTTTTTCCGTCGTCCGAGGACGGTGAGCACATTCACGGCCGCGGCGCCTGCGACACCAAGGGGATCATCGCCGCGATGCTCACCGCAGCCGCGGAGATGCTGGCCGGCGGGACGCGCGGCTTCGGATTGCTGTTCGTGGTCGGCGAGGAGACCGACAGCGTGGGCGCCCAGGTGGCCGAGCGCCAGCCTCGGGGGTCGCGCTTCCTGATCAACGGCGAGCCGACGGAGAACCGTCTGGCGCTCGGGTCGAAGGGGGCGCTCTATCTAAAGGTTGAGGCCGAGGGCACGGCGGCGCATTCGGCCTATCCGGAGCTGGGCGTTTCGGCGATCGACCGCCTCCTCGCCGCCCTCGCCCGGCTGCGCGCGGTGCCTTTGCCGAACGATCCGGTGCTCGGCGAGACGACGCTCAACATCGGCACGCTCCGTGGCGGACGCGCTCCGAATGTGGTGGCCGACGCGGCGGTCGCCGAGGTGATGGTCCGCACGGTGGGCGACACGGCGGATCTGAAGGAGCGGCTGGCGGTGGCGGCGGTCGGAGGGGAGGGCGGGGTGCGCATCGCGGAGACGCGCGAGACGCGGGCGATGCGGCTCGGCTCTCTACCCGGGTTCGCCACCACGGTGGTGAAATACACGTCGGACATTCCGCGGTTGCCGAGCTGGGGCGAGCCGTTTCTGCTCGGGCCGGGGAGCATCCACGACGCCCACACGCCGCGCGAGCGGGTGGCCAAGAAGGAGCTGACCGAGGCCGTGCGGCTCTACCAGGAGATGGTGCGCCGCTTGCAGAGCGGAGCGTGAGACAGTAGAGGGGGAGAAGGTCCACGAAGGGCGAAGGGATCGTAGGGAGATCGTATGGAGATGAAGGGCCGGAAGATGGAGGTGGGGATCCTGGGCGCGACCGGAACGGTGGGCCAGCGCTTCCTGCAGCTCCTGGAGAACCACCCCTGGTTCACTGCCACCTGGCTGGGCGCGAGCGACCGCAGCGCGGGCAAGCGCTACCGGGAGGCGACCGCGTGGCAGCTCGAAGGGCAGGCGCCGGCGGACGCGGCCGAGCGGATGGTCGAGGAGTGCGTGCCCGGCCGCGGTCCGAAGCTGGTGTTCTCGTCGATGAGCGGCGCGCTGGCCGGCGAGATCGAGGGAGCGTTCGCGCAGGCGGGCCACATCGTGGTCTCCAACTCCGGCCACTTCCGGATGCATGAGGACGTGCCGCTGCTGGTGCCGGAGATCAATCCCGAGCATCTGCGGCTGCTGCCGGTGCAGCGCCGCAAGCGGAGCTGGGACGGCGCGGTGGTGACCAATCCCAACTGCGCGGTGGTGACCCTGGTGATGGCGCTCGCGCCGCTCAAGCCGTTCGGCCTCAAGCGGGCGATCGTGACCACCATGCAGGCGGTTTCCGGCGCCGGCTATCCGGGCGTGCCGTCGCTCGATGCGCTGGGCAACGTGATCCCCTACATCGGCGGCGAGGAGCCGAAGGTGGAGACCGAGATGCAGAAAATCCTCGGCGACCTCGACGGCGAGACCATTCGGCACCTTCCATTTACGGTGAGCGCAACCTGCACGCGGGTGCCGGCGGTGGACGGTCACATGGTCACCGCCAGCCTGGAGTTCACCACCAAACCGGAGCTCAAGGATCTGCTGGCTGCTCTCTCCGGCTTCCGCGGCTTGCCGCAGGAGCGCGAGCTCCCCTCGGCGCCGCGCCGGCCGGTCCATCTCATGGAGGCGCCGGACCGGCCACAGACGCGCAAGGACGTCGGCCTGGAGAACGGCATGGCTGCTTCGGTGGGCCGAGTGCGCGAGTGCCCGGTCTTCCACTACAAGCTGGTGGCGCTCGCCCACAACACCCTGCGCGGCGCCGCGGGCGCGGCGGTCTTGAACGCTGAGCTGATGCACAGCGAAGGGTTGCTCCCTCTCTCATGATCGTCCTCAAATTCGGCGGCAGCTCGGTCGACAGCTCGGAATCGATCGAGCGGGTGGTCGGCATCGTGCGCGATCTGCGCCACCGGCGGCCGGTGGTGGTGGTGTCGGCGATGGCGAAGACCACGCGCCGGCTGCTCAAGTGCGCCGACGCCGCGGCGGCGGGGGACCTCGACCTGCCGACGGCGTGGGCGATCTTCGAGGAGCTGCGCAACTACCATCTGGGCGTGGCGCACGCCGTGGTGCCGGGCGCGGGGCGCCGCCTCCTCGACACCATGATCGGCCGCTGGTTCAAGGAGCTGCACACCGCGATCGAGCGCGTGACGGAGGAGGGACGGCTGACCGCGCAGTCGGCCGACGAGATCGCGGCGTTCGGTGAGCTGCTTTCCAGCTCGGTCCTCTCGCTCGCTCTCGACCGCTCCGGCGACGACCCCGTCGAAGCCCCCTGGATCGACTGCCGCCAGGTGCTCGTCACCGACGACTCGTTCAATCGCGCGCAGCCGATCTATGACGAGACCGACGCGCGGATGCGCAAGGTGTTCCTCCCCCATCTCGCGGCCGGCCGGATTCCCGTCGTCGGCGGCTACGTCGGCGCCACGGTGGACGGCATCACCACGACGCTCGGCAAGGAGGGCTCCGACTTTTCGGCGGCGATCGTCGGCGCTGCCCTCAACGCCGAGGAGGTGCAGATCTGGACCGACGTCGACGGCATGATGACCGCCGACCCGCGCCAGGTCTCCGGAGCGCGCAAGGTGTGCACCCTCTCCTTCGCGGAGGCTCTGGAGCTGGCGTGCTCCGGCGCGAAGAAGCCGCACTATGGCACGCTCGGTCCGGCCAGCCGGGCCGGCGTCCCCATCCGCATCCTGAGCTCCTGGAATCCGCACCTGGGCAACCCCACCGAGGGGACGGTGATCGGCCAGCGCAACCCATCCGCCGCGCCGACGATCAAGTCCATCACCTGCCGCGACAACGCGCGGCGGATCCTCGTCCACGCGCCCACCGGCGCGGACCGGGCCGCCTTTCTCGCCAAGGTGCGGGAGATCGTCGACCGCTTCCGCCCGTCGCTCCTCGTGCTGGGCGTGACCAACCAGGGCGTCGAGCTGGCGCTGGACCTCGAGGAACGGCTGTTCGAGATCCACAGCGCGCTCGGGCATGCCGGCGCGGTCCATTTCGCGCCGAGCCGGACGGTGATCACCCTGGTCTCCGAGGACCTGGCGACCAGCCCGGAGCTGGTCGAGCGGGTGCTCGTGGCCGCCGAGGGGCTGGAGCCGCGCCTGGTGGTCGAGGGGGTCGCCGCGCCGTGCATCCGCTGTCTGGTCAACGAAGAGATGACCGGCGTCGCACTCGCGCTGCTCCACGAACGGATTTTCGGAGGCCATCTCCAGGAGCCTGGGGAGCCCGTGCCATGAGCCAGACCGTTCACCGCCTGGCGCTGCTCGGCTACGGCAAGATGGGGCGGATGCTGGAGCAGCTCGCGCCGGCTCACGGTTTCGCGGTGGCTCTCACGCTGGACGGCAAGAGCAACGCCGGCGGCAGCGGCCTCACCGCCGCGGCTCTCCAGGGCGTCGAGGTGGCCATCGACTTCTCGGTCCCCGGCGCCGTCGCCGCGAACGTCGAGCGGCTCGCCGAGCTTGGGATTCCCGTCGTCGTCGGCACCACCGGCTGGCAGGACGAGCTGCCGCGCCTCCGCGCCCACGTCGAGGCGCAGTCGGAGAACGGCGAGAACGGTGCGGGTCTCCTCTACGGCGCCAACTTCTCGATCGGCGTCCAGATCTTCTACCGTCTCGCCGAAACCGCCGCCCGCCTGCTCGCCGGTGTCGAGTCCTACGATGCGTGGCTCTACGAGATCCATCACCGGATGAAGAAGGACGCCCCCTCCGGCACCCTCAAAGAAATTCAGAAGATCCTGACGGAATCCGGCTACGACCGTCCGGTCGACGTGGCGAGCAACCGCGCCGGAGCGATCCCCGGAAGCCACCAGATCGGTTTCGACTCGGAGGCTGATACCATCCTCCTGGAGCACCGCGCGCGCAGCCGCACCGGCTTCGCGCAGGGCGCATTGCGCGCGGCGCGCTGGATGCTGGGTCGCAGAGGCGTCTACGAATTCAGCACGGTGTGGGAAGAGGTCATCCAGTCCTGAAGATCGAGGGAAAAGCCATGTTCCAAGGCTGCGGCACGGCGATGGTCACCCCTTTCAAGGCCGACCTGTCGCTCGACGAAGAGACCCTGCGCCGCCTGATCCGGCGGCAGATCGAAGCGGGCATCCACTTCCTGGTCCCCTGTGGCACCACGGGGGAGAACCCGACCCTCACCCGCCAGGAGCATCTGCGGGTGGTGGAGATCACGCTCGAAGAGTCGAAGGGCAAGGTGCCCGTGCTCGCGGGCGCCGGCGGCAACAACACCCGCGAGGTCGTCGCGCTGGCCAAGGATCTCGAATCCCTGGGCGCCGACGGCCTGCTGGTGGTCACCCCGTTCTACAACAAGCCGACGCCGGACGGTCTCGTCGAGCACTACGGCGCCGTGGCCCGCGCCACGCGCCTGCCGCTCGTCGTCTACAACGTCCCCGGCCGCACCGGCCTGAACGTCGATCCGCCGACCCTCGCCCGCCTGGCGCAGATCGAGACGGTGATCGGTGTCAAGGAGGCGTCGGGCAACATCTCCCAGATGTCGGCGATCTTCCAGGTGGTCCCCAAGGATTTCGCCGTCCTCTCCGGCGACGACGCGATCACCCTGCCGCTCATCGCGCTCGGCGGTGTCGGCATCATCTCCGTGGTGTCGAACGAGGTGCCGTTCGCCATGGCGCGCCTGACCTCGCTCTGCCTGGAGGGAGATTTCCCCGGCGCCGTCGAGGTACACCGCCGGCTGCACCCGCTGATGGAGATCAACTTCATCGAATCGAACCCCGGGCCGGTGAAAGCGGCGATGGCCATGATGGATCTCCTTGAGCCGGTCTACCGTCTGCCCGTGGTCGGCCCGCGGCCGGAGAGCCTGCGCAAGATCGAGCGCGTCCTGCTCGATCTCGGCCTGATCCCGACCATGGCCGACTCGCCGGTGGAGGCCTCTCTTGCGCACTGAGCAAGCCACCGACCTCGAAGCGTTGCGCGAAGCGATCGAATTTCTCTTCTCGGCGCGGCCCTCGGCCTATCAGAGCGCCGACCACGAGGTGTTCGCCCGTTTCAAGGAAGCGCTCAACCAGGGAGCCGTGCGCGCCGCCGAGCCCGATCCCGCCGCGCCGTCCGGCTGGCGGGTGAACGCCTGGGTGAAACAGGGCATCCTGCTCGGCTTCCGACTCGGCAGCATCGTCGACATGACCGTCGGATCTGGTGCGGCGGCCCTCCCCTTCTTCGACAAATCCACCTATCCCCTGCGCCATCTCGACACCGGAGCGGGCGTCCGCATCGTCCCCGGCGGCTCCTCCATCCGCGACGGCGTCTATCTTGGGCACGGCGTCACCTGCATGCCGCCGATGTACATCAACGCCGGAGCCTGGATCGGCGACGGCACTCTGGTCGACTCGCACGCCCTGGTCGGAAGCTGCGCCCAGGTCGGCCAGCGCGTCCACCTCTCCGCGGCGGCCCAGCTCGGCGGCGTCCTGGAGCCGGTGGGAGCATTGCCGGTGATCGTGGAAGACGACGTCCTGGTGGGTGGCAACTGCGGAGTCTACGAAGGCACCGTCGTCAAGCGCCGCGCCGTCCTCGCCGCCGGCACCATCCTCACCCGCTCGACGCCGGTCTACGATCTGGTCAAAGAGACCATCCACCGCGCTCCCGAAGACGGCCCGCTGATCATTCCCGAAGAAGCCGTCGTCGTCCCCGGCTCGCGAGTCGTCACCCGCGGCGCCGGCAAGGACTGGGGCCTCTCGCTCTACACCCCGGTGATCGTCAAATACCGGGACGCCTCGACGGATTCGCGGGCGCAGTTGGAGGACTGGCTGCGGTAGGGAATCTACCCTTCCCCCCGCAGCGCCAACTGCGGCTCGGTGCGGGAGGCGCGGCGGGCGGGCACCCAGGAGGCGAAGGCGGCCACTACGACGAGAAGGACCGGCACAGCCAGATAGATGACAGGATCGCTGGTGCCGACCTCGTAGAGGAGGCTCTTCATCCAACGGGTCGCGACCAGCGCCGCGACGAGGCCGGCGAGGGCTCCCAGAACCGCCAGCGTCAGGCCCTGGCGCACGACCATTCCCTGCACGCGGTCTCGCGAGGCGCCGAGGGCCATGCGGATGCCGATCTCCTGCGTCCTCTGGCGGACGCCGTAGGCGATGACGCCGTAGATGCCGACGGCGGCCAGCACGAGGGCGATGGCCGCGAAGCCTCCCAGCAGGAGAAGGTAGAACCTCTGCTGGGAAGCCGAGCCGGACACGACCTCGTTCAGCGTCTGGAGACCGAAGAGAGGCAGGGTGGCGTCGAGCTGGCGCACCTCGCTCCGCGCCGCGGCGGCGATGGCCGAAGAACCGGCGCTGGTGCGCACGAGGATCGACATCCCCTGCAGGGGAGCCTGGCCGTAGGGGAGGAACGCCTGCGGATCGGCGGTCTTGTCGAGCGCTCCCTGCCGGAAGTCGCCGACGATTCCCACCACCTCCCCGCCGCGCCGATTGCCGTTGTGGCTCCAGCCCAGCTTGATCCGCTTGCCCAGCGGATTTTCGCCGGGGAAGTAGCGGTGCGCCGCCGCCGCGTTGAGCACAACGACCTGGGGAGCGCCGGCGCGATCCTGGTCGGTGAAACCACGGCCGCTCTGGATCGGGACGCCGAGGGTGCGGAAGAAATCGGGCGTCACGATCCCCACCCGCATGGAGCTCTCCTGGCCGGGAGGCGCGGGCGGGCGCCCGTCGACGGTGAAGGAGAGCGAGAAGTTGCTGTCGCTGAGCGGCATCGCATACGCCCCCACTCCGGCCGAGGTCACGCCGGGCAGGTGCTGCACCTTCTCCAGGAGACGGTCGACGAACGCCATGATCTGGGGGTCTTGTTTGTAGCCGGCGTCCGGCAGGTCGAGACGGAAGGTGATTGCCTGCTGCGGCCGGAAACCGAGGTTGACGTCCTGGAGGCGGGCAAAGCTGCGCAGGAGGAGACCAGCGCCGGCGAGGAGCACGACCGCGAGAGCGACCTCCGCGACCACCAGCGTATTGCGCGCCCGCGTCGCGGCACGGCCGCGCGAGCCTCGCGAGCCCTCCTTGAGCGCGCCGACCAGGTCCGGCCGCGAGGCCTGGAGCGCCGGCGCCAATCCGAACAGCACGCCGGTCAGCAGGGTGATGGCAAGCGCGAAGAGGAGCACCGGGGCGTGCAGCCCGATCTCTCCCAGGCGCGGCGTCTGCGGCGGCGCCAGAGCCACGAGCCCCTTGGTGATCCAGAACGCCAGCCCGACACCGGTGATCCCGCCGGCCAGGGCGAGGACAAGACTCTCGGTCAGGAGCTGGCGCACGATCCGCCCGCGGCCGGCGCCGAGAGCGGTGCGGACCGCCACCTCGCCCTCCCGCGCGGCGGCGCGGACGAGCAGCAGGTTCGCCACGTTGACACAGGCGATGAGCAGGACGGCGAGCACCGCGCCGAGGAGGACGAGGAGCGGCACCCTCGCATTGCCCACCATCATTTCGTGCAGCGGCGCGGCGCTCAGGCCGTAGCCCGCGTTGTCTTCCGGATACTGCGTCTCCAGCCGTTTGCCGATCACCGCCGCCTCCACCCGCGCCTGCCTCAGGGTCGCTCCCGGAGCCAGGCGGGCGATGGCGTCGAGATAGTAGGCGCCGCGGCTCCTCGCCATGCCGCCCGTGACCACGAGCGGGATCCAGATGTCGGTCCGGCCTGGCAGCTCGTCGTTGTGGGCGACGACACCGGCGATGGTGTACGGCTCGCCGTTCAGCTCGACCACCCGGCCGAGCGCTCCCCGGTCACGGTTGAAACGGCGCTGCCAGAGATCCTCCGAGATTATCGCCACCCGTGGCGCGCCGGGCTTGTCCTCCCCTGGGGCGAACCAGCGGCCGGCCAGGGGGCGGGCGCCGAGGATCGAGAAGAACGGAGCGCTGACGAAGGCTCCCTGCAACCGCTCCGGCTCGCCGCCGGCGCCGGAGAAGTTCACCGTGCCGGTGTCCATCGCCGCCGCCGCGGTGATGGTGCGGCTCGCGGTGGACCAGTCGGTGAAATTGAGGACCGAGAAGACGTCCTTGTGGCCGTCCTTGTAGACCGGGAAGACGCGGACCAGACGGTCGGGCTGCGGATACGGGAGCGGCTGGAGCAGCACCCCGTCGACGACGCTGAAGATCGCGGTCGTGGCGCCCACGCCCAGGGCCAGCGTGAGCACGATGAGGGCGGCGAGCCCCGGGCTCTTCCAGAGCTGGCGGGCGGCGAACCGCACATCCTGACCGAGGGCTTCGAGGGCCTGCTTCCAGCGCATCTGAGTCTCCTTGCCCCGGTCGAGGGCGAAGCACGCCTTGCGTGTTCCTTCGAGGTCGCCGAACCGGCGCACCGCCTCCTGGCGGGCGGCCTCGGGCGGCCAGCCCTTCTCCACCAGCTCCTGCGCCATCTTGTCGAGATGGAATTGCAGCTCGTCGTCGACGTCCGCCGCCACCTGGCCGGCGGTCCGCCAGGGGAACCGGAACAGCCGTCGGCCCGGGATGCGGCCCGCCACGCGGTCGATCACGCGCCTTCCGTCTCCAGCACCTTGGAGACCGCCGACACGTAGGTCCGCCAGCTCGACAGCTCGGCCTGGAGCTGCCGCCGCCCCTCCACCGTCAGGCGGTAGAACTTCGCCCGCCGGTTGTTCTCCGACAGCCCCCACTCCGCGGCGATCCACCCCTTGGCCTCCAGACGGTGGAGAGCCTGGTAGAGCGCGGCGTCCTCCAGGCCCAGGGCGCCGTCGCTCCGCTGGCGGATCGTCCGCGAGATGTCGTAACCGTGTAACGGTCCCCAGGTCAGGGTCTTCAGGATCAGGACCGCGACGGTCCCATGCAACAGGTCGAGCGAGGTCTTTGCCATGGCTTATCCTCTACAGACTTCCCTCACGTCATGAGGGGAGAGTACGACAACGGGAGGAGGATGTAAAGCCCCCTCACGCGGTGAGGGGAGAGAGGGATCAGGACTGGGATAGGATGGCGCCCGCTCATGATCCCGCGGAAACGCTTGGACATCGGATGGATGGACCTGCTGTTCGGCGCCGGCTGCTGCCTCTGGCCGGGCCACCGGACGGCGGCGGAACGCCGTATCGAGGGTGCCTGGTGCCCGGAAGACCCGGGCCGCGCGCTCGCCAGCCTGTCGGTCCGCAGCGGTTTCGATTCGCTTCTCCAGGCGCTCGCCCTGCCCACCGGCAGCGAGGTCCTGCTGTCGGCGCTCACCATCCGCGACATGGTGCGCATCGTCACCGAGCACGGCCTCGTCCCGGTTCCTGTGGACGTCGACCCGCGCACGCTGGCGGTCTGTCCGGAGGCGTTGGCGCGTACCCTCTCGCCGCGCAGCCGGGCGATCGTCGTCGCGCATCTGTTCGGCAGCCGCATGCCGCTGGAGCCGGTGCTGGACGCGGCCCGCGCGCACGGCCTCCTGGTGATCGAAGACTGCGCCCAGGCCTATACCGGAGATGACTATCGCGGCCACCCGGAGAGCGACGTCAGCCTGTTCAGCTTCGGACCGATCAAGACCGCGACCGCCCTCGCCGGCGGACTGCTCCGCTTTCGCGACCCGGCGCTGCGCGATCGGGCGGCGGCCGTCCAGGCGTCCTGGCCGGTCCAGGACCGATCACGATTCCTCATTCGTTCGATGAAGTACGCGCTGCTCAAGCTGCTCTCCTATCGCTCCATCTTCACCCTGTTCACGGCGATCTGCCGCGTTCTGGACAAGAGCCACGATACGGTCATCAGCGGCAGCGTGCGCGGCTTTGCCGGCGAGGGTTTCTTCATCAAAATCCGCCAGCGCCCCTCGTTCCCCCTGCTCGCTCTTCTCGCGCGCCGCCTGAAGAGCTTCGACCGCGCCCGGATCACAGCCCGGTCCGCACTGGCCCAGGAAGCGATCGGCGGCATGCCGGAGATCGAACGGCCGGGAGACCGGGCGGCGTGGCATTCGCACTGGGTTTTTCCGGTCTGCCATGACGATCCGGAAAAATTGATCGGGTTTTTGTGGAGTCAGGGATTCGACGCCACGCGCGGCGCATCGAGCCTCTGCGTTGTCGATCCACCGGAGGACCGGCCGGAGACCGATCCGGCGCTTTCCCGCCGGGCCTTCGAAAGACTGTTCTATCTGCCGGTTCACGAGGGGATGAACGAGCGCGACGTCGAACAGTTGGCGCGTGCCGTGACGAATGCAAATGCGCTAAGGTAGAGCGCATGAGCGAATCTCCGTTCCTCGTCGCCGCCGTCCAGGCGTCGCCGGTCTTCCTCGACCGCGCCGCCACCGTGGAGAAAGCCTGCGCGCTGATCGCCGAGGCCGGCGCCCGCGGCGCCAGGCTCGCCGTCTTTCCCGAGGGTTTCATCCCCGCCTATCCGCTGTGGGCCTGGTTCATTCCGGCCGGCGAGACGCACGCCCTGCGGGAGCTCTACACGGAGTTGCTGGAGCAGTCGGTCAGCATCCCCAGCCCGGCCACGGACCGCCTCTGCGCCGCCGCCCGCGAGGCCGGAGTGGCGGTGGCGATGGGAATCAACGAGCGCAACACCGAGGCGAGCGGCACGACGCTCTACAACTCGCTCCTCTACATCGATGCCGAGGGGCGCATCCTGGGTAGCCACCGCAAGCTCGTGCCGACCGCCGGCGAGCGTCTCGTCCACGGCCAGGGGGACGGCAGCACACTGGAAGCCTACGATCTGCCGATCGGCCGCATCGGCGGGCTCGTCTGCTGGGAAAACTACATGCCGCTCGCCCGGTACGCCCTCTACGCCTGGGGCGTCCAGCTCTACGCCGCGCCCACCTGGGACCGCGGCGAGCCGTGGATTTCCACCCTGCGTCACATCGCCAAGGAAGGGCGGGTCTACGTCCTCGGCGCCTGCAGCGCCATGCGGCGGGACGACGTCCCCGACCGCTACGCCTTCAAAGAAAAATACCTGCCGCAGACCGAATGGCTAAACCCCGGCGACAGCACGATCATCGATCCGGACGGCAAATTCCTCGTCGAGCCGGTGAGGAACCGCGAAGAGATCCTCTACGCCGAGGTCGATCCGAAGCGCCTCGCCGGTCCGCGCTGGCAGCTCGACGTCGCCGGCCACTACGGCCGGCCGGACGTCTTCGAGCTCACCGTGCGGCGGGAGGCCCGGCCGATGGTGCGGGTGACCTGACCGGCCCGGAATGGGAATTCGTTCCTCCTGTCCGTCTCAACGGTGTGCAAGGGCGCGTTCATGCGCCCTTGCACGAGGAGGATTCGATCATGTCCGACAGCCCCATCCGCAGACACGGTGTCGTCCGCGGTCTCGACAGCGTCGCTTCGTCCCCCTTGTTCGAGGGTCGGTTCGGCCGCATCTTCCGTGCGTTACCGCCGGCCAATTTCGACCTGAAGGACCGCGACGACCAGAAGGCGTTGCGGGACTTGGCGGACCAGATGGCGGCGAAGGCGGAAGGCGATCCAACCCCGGAGACGGCCAATCCTCCGGACGACGAGGAGAGCTCCGCCATCAGCGCGGGCTACACTTACCTCGGCCAGTTCATCGACCACGACCTCACCTTCGACCCGGCGAGCAGCCTGGACAAGCAGAACGATCCCAACTCGCTCATCGATTACCGGACGCCCCGCTTCGACCTCGATTCGGTCTACGGGCGCGGCCCCGACGATCAGCCGTACCTCTACCAGCCGGGTGGCCTCAAGATGCAGCTCGGCCGCAAGCTCACCGGCAATCCGAACGACCCCAATGCGCGCGACCTGCAGCGCACCGCACCGGAGAACGCTCCGAAGCGGGCGCTCATCGGCGATCCCCGCAACGACGAAAACGTGATCGTCTCACAGCTCCAGGCCTCCATGCTGCGCTTCCACAACCGCGTCGTGGACTTCACCGGCGCCACTTCGATCTCCGACGCGCAACAGACCGTCCGCTGGCACTACCAGTGGGTCGTGCTCCACGACTTCCTGCCGACGATCATCGGCCGCGAGACGCTGGAGAGCATCCTGCCGCACCTGGGATCCAAGAAGTCGATCTACGAGGCAAAGCCCGACCTTCGCTTCTACTCTCCGCGGAACGATCCGTTCATGCCTGTCGAATTCTCGGTCGCCGCCTACCGATTCGGCCACTCGATGGTGCGCCCTCTCTACCGCCTCCGCCTCGGCCTGGAGCGCATCCCCATCTTCTCCAGCGATCCCAAGATCCGCGGCCTGGTGGGCTTCGACGAATTCCCGGCGGATTGGGCCATCGACTGGCGGCTGTTCTTCGATTTCGGGAACAATCCGCCCAAGTTCGACCCGAGCCGCATTCAGCCGGCGTACAAGATCGATTCGTCCCTGGTCAACCCGCTGGGCGACCTGCCCGCAGCCGTGGCGGGGCCTCCACACTCGCTCGCCCTGCGCAACCTCCTGCGCGGCGTGAGCATGGGGCTCCCCTCCGGGCAGGCGGTAGCGCGAGCGATGTGCCTTCCCGTCATCCCCGACGACAAGCTGAAGGTCGGCAAGGCGACCGAGGCGGACACTCCCAAGAAGAACCCCCTGCTGACCAAGCTCTCGCCGAGATTCGCGGACAACGCCCCGCTCTGGTATTACATTCTGGCCGAGGCGCAGCAACAGTTCAAAAAGAACAGCACGCCGATCCGGCTTGGTCCGGTGGGCGGACGAATCGTCGGCGAAGTGTTCGCCGGCCTGCTCCTGGGCGACAAGCATTCATTCTTGAGCCAGGACCCCTGCTGGACGCCGATCCCGGAGTTCACTCGGGAAGGCAAGCAGGGCGGCACCTTCGGCATGGCCGAGCTGCTCACTCAGGCGATGAAGGCCTGAACCTTCAAAACGTCGTCTTGCTGTCCGACGAGCTCGATGTCGTCGGGCAGCTCGCCTTCTCCGGATGATCTCCCTGGTAGCCGGGCCGGGCCTGCGCGTCGATGAAGCAGGCGATATCCCAGGCCTCCTCCACGGTCAGCGCGCCGCCGTTGCCATACGGCATGTTGGCGTGGACGAAACCGGCGAGATCGATCAGCTTCGAGCCCAGGCCGGCCTGGTCGTTGTAGGAATTCGGCCCCCAGAGCGCCGGGCGATAATAGGTGGCGCTCAGATAGCGACCCTGGCCGTCCGCACGGTGGCAGAAGGCGCATTTCTGGAGGAAGACCGCACTGCCGCGGGCGGCGCTGGCTGTCCCGGACGGTGCCGCCGCGATCGGCGGAAAGCCTCGCGGAGTCGGGCCGGAGAAATGCGTGCGCTTCGTCCAGTCCTCCCACTGCTCATCCAGCCATTTGAAATAGGTGACCAGCCCGCGCATGGTGGGATCCTGGCTGCAGGGCACGAGCTCGGAGGTCGAAGAACCCGCATTACAGAGGGCGCTGCCATTCTCGCTCCGTTCGAAACAGCCATTGATCCGGCTGTAGAGTTGCTCCATCGTCGGATACGCGACGAACATTCCGACCCACCAGGCCGACTGCGGATCGCGGCCGGCGCCGAGATGGCAGCTCGAGCAGTGGAGCTTCGAGCCGACATGATCGGGCACCAGCTCGTAGGTCTGGATCGCGACCCGATAACCGGCAACGACATCGTTCCAATTCGCGCGATCCCAGCTCGTCACCGGACGGACCGGCGGACGGATGATGCGCTCCGTGCGCGGCACACGATCCGGCGGCGGGCTGGTGGGGTCCTGATTCGGTAATGGATAGGCGTCGTTCAAGGTGAAGGTGAAATCGGCGGACACCCACTGATCCGTGCGGTCGGTGCCGGCCACGGCGTGGCAGCCCATGCAGCTCGAGCTCTCCTGAATATAGGTTTCGAGCGTGGTGTTGCCGAGAAGTCGCGGGCGCACGTCGAAAACGGTCGCCGGCTGCGTCCCGGCGCCGGCCGGCGGCGGATAGGGCCACTGCGTCGAGACCAGCTCATAGCGGCGCAGCACCGAGCCGATTTTCGTCAGCGCCTGCTGCATGTCGTGATTCAATCGCGCGATGTCGTCCACCGCTTCGTCAGTGCGCTTGCAGTCGGGGCCGTGCGAGGGGATCGGAATCAACCGGGTCGTCTGATTTGGAAAGCCGGCGTCACCCTGGCGGTTCGGAACGCAGTCCCGGCAGGTTGGATTGTTGAACGACGCCGGCACGCCGTGCACACCGCTCACATTGTCCACCTGCTCGAAGGTGGACCAGATCCACTGCGGCGCGCTCGGCGTCTTGGTCATCAGGTGGAATCCCACCAGGCCCATCCGTTGCGGCCGGCAATTCTTGAGCGCTCCGCCGGAGGATTCACACACACAGGCGTTCGTGGTGAGAAAACGGTCCGCCGCGACGCCGTCGACCTCGCGCCAGGCGGCCTTGGCGATTTGCGATCCGGCGGGAAAACGGATCACCGCCGCATTGCGTTGAATCGTGCCGTCCCACCAGCCGTTCTTGACGATCTCGTCGAAAGCCGTCTTGTTCAATCGGATCTCATAGCGCACGCGGCGGCCGTCCTGATCCGTGAGAGTGCCGGGCCGGGTACCGTCGGCATAGGTCGGCTGAACAGAGCCGTCGAGGACGTCGGCCACCTTTTCGTCGCGCACCAGGAGCTTCTCCGCGCCGCCACAGGCCGCGGGCATCGCCTCGGACGCCTCCCACGGCTCCGGCGGCACCGGCTTACCATCTTTCTCGCGGAAGACCTCGCCGATCTCCTTCCACGTCTCCCACACCCGCGGTCCGGCATCGGTGAGCGGCTTGGCCGGATCGGGCACACCCCGCATGCCGCGCAAGGCCGGCCAGTCGAGGGCGATCAACATCTGCCAGGAGAAGAGGTCCGAGGCCCGTTGCCGGACGTAGAGCTCCGGCTGTTGGAGCCCGCCCTGCACGTCGGGCGGCACGTAACAACTGATCTGCGGACTCCGCAGATCAGCGCCGCAGACCTTGGGGAGCGCCACCTCCAGCCCTTGGCAGACCGGGCCGACACCAGCGGGAGCGGTGGCGGCGAGCGCGGCCGCGGCGAGCACGAGAGGAGCAGTCAGGCGCACGAATCTGATCATGATCAGGCCCTCAAACCAGGAGACGGTGAGCGGATCAGATCTAACCATGTCCGGCGCCACGGGACAAGGCCGCAGCACCAGTCGAGGCTGGCTACAGCGTCAGGAGCGCCGGAACGAGGATCAGCCCCGCCTCTTCGAGCAGGTCGAGCTCCAGGGCGGTGAAGGAGGTCAGGCGGTGGTACAGGGCGTCCAGCTCGCGTTCGATGGCTGCCGGATCGGCCGGGTCGCGGCCCTCCGCCGAGCGCAGGAGGGCCAGCGCCGCCTCTTCGGCCGGACAGGGCTGGAATGGCCGCGGACCCGTCGCGCCCGCGGCGGCGATCCCGAGATATTTGGTGCGGAACTCCTGCGGTGACGGCCGGTGGACGTGGAGGATCGAAGGACCGTCCAGCAGGGGGGATTCCTCGCCGGCTGGAGCTTCGTCGAGGTGCCAGCCGTGGACGCCCGCCGCGGCCACACCATGGGCGACGGCGACCGCCGACTTGCCGTTGTAATAGCCGGTGAAGTAAGGCCTCGGATCGGTCTGGGCCATCCGCAAGGCGGAGACGAGCGCCTGCCAGCCGCCGGGGCCGAGGCGGGCCGCGGCGAGACGAGGGTTGATCTTGAAGCGCGGCGGCGTTCCCGGCCGCCAGGGCAGGAGCAGCTCATGGTTGACGTAGCGAAGGAGGACGCGGCCGGCGGCCGAGGCGGCGGCGAAGTGGTCGTGAAGGGTCGCGCCGCCGCGGCCGGCGCCTTCGAGATAGAGCCACTCGTCGGCGTCGAGATGGAGCAGCCAATCGAGAGGCGTGCCGCCCAGCTCGCCGGTCCGCGCGGCGGCGAGCACGGCGCTGGCGTTCAAGGCCTGGCGTGAGGCGACGGCGAAGGACGCGGCACCGGCCTCGGCCCATTCGAGGACCTGCTCCCGCTGGCGGAACGCCGGCAGCGCCGGCCATCGCGCGGCCTTGACCTCGGCACCGGACCACACGGTCAGCCGCTCCGCCGGGTAGCGAGCCCGCAGCCGCGCCGCGTCGGCCGCCTCGGCCGGCTCGTCCAGGTGATCGAAGACGAGCACCAGGTGGTCTGGTTTCAAATCGACATGATGCTCGCACCAACGGTCCAGCATCTCGCCGCCGCGATAGACAGTGGCGACCAGCCCGACCCGGGGCCGGGTGGAGCCGATGCGCTGCACCTCGATCCTCCCGCCGGCGCTCCGGTCGTCGAGCTCATGGACGAGGAGCACGCCCGGCGGAAGCTGCAGGTCGGGAATCGCCTGGAGAGCATCCGTCATCGTGAGATCCGGAATGGAGCTGCGCGGCACGCCGGGGTCCGGAGCCATCTGCGAGGCGCCGTCCTGAAACCAGAGAGTGATCGCCCAGCGGGCCGGCCCTGCGAGCAGGGGCCGCACCTCATGCGGAACGGTGCGCGCTTCGAACAGCGCCGCCGTGCCGCCGCGCGGCGCGACCACCGCACCCGGAGGAGCGGAAACGGTGGTGCCCGGCGGCCACAGAGCCAGCTCGCCGCCCACACACTCGCGGCTGGGTGGATTGAGATAGACGACGCAGGTCAACGCCCGCCCGTTGTCCTCCCGGCCTCCCGGCCCCCCAGGCCCCCCCGGATTATCGAGATGAGGACGATAGCCGGCCGAAGGCGCCGGGTAGCGAGCCAGCATCGCCTTGGCGGGCGCCTGGAGTTGCCGGCCGGGTGAAGACTCCGCGACCTTCCCGCCGAATCGGCCGAGAAGCCATTGGATCAGAACGGCCAGCCGCGGCGCCGCGGCGAGGAGATCCGGCTCACGGCCCGTCAGGTAGGCGACCTCGTCCGAACGCTGCGGAGCCCGCTGGCCGCCATGTCCGATGCCGCCGCTCTCGAGTTGCAGCCGGCCCGCGGCATGAGTTGCTTCGATCTCCTCCGCGATCTCGTCCAAGGCCTCGGTGGCGATCAAATGTGGATAGATCGTCCAGCCCGGCGTCTCCGCTGACAGCGCGGCCAGTGTCTCCACCCCACCTTCCAGAGCGGCCCACAGCTCCTCGGCAGCCGAGGGCTGCGGGAGCGGCTGCCACCAGAGCGGCTGATCAGGATTCCAGACGCCTGCCGCATGGAGATCGGCTTCCAGCCGAGCGAGCTGTCCCCGCAGCGCCTGAGGTGTGAGACAGGACACGGCGCCGGCAGCCGCTGCCCGCTGCGCGAGACCGATCAATACGGATGGGCTCGCGAGCCCTCCGTTATCGGCAGCACGCGGTCCGCTCCGCACCAGGAGGGCCAGCTCAAAGGCGAAAGCGACGTGAAGATCCGCGGGGCTCGTCCGGCACAGCTCGTCCACGGCGGAGTCCGGAGCGCCCATCAAGCGCTCCAGCGCGGTCAGGAGCCGCGGCAGATCCTGGACGATGGACGCGGCGCCCGCAGTTGGGCTACCGCCAGGAAATAACGGCAGAGGTTCGGATTCGTGCATCAGACCTGGCTCTCAGCTCACCGCCTCGGCAGAGGCGGGCAGGGATTGTACATCCCCGGCGCCGGCACCATGAATACGGTCGAGCGCCTCAAAAGTTTGACGATCCGCGAACTCTTCTCCGCGGATTTCGTACACAATCCCAGAACCATGCGGACCATCGCGATCATCGGGGCCGGCCAGGCCGGGCTGCTGCTGGGGTTTGGACTGCTCGCGAAAGGGTGCGCGGTCACCCTGGTCGCCGAGCGCTCCGCCGACGAGGTCTTCCACGGCCGCCTCGGCGCCACAGCCGGTCTCTTCGCCACCGCGATCTCCCATGAACGCGAGCTCGGTCTCGACCTCTGGGCCGGCGAGGCGCCGCTCATCGACGGCGTCCACATCGATTTCTGCATCCAACCGCGCAACCTCCTGCTGACCGTGGAAGGACGTTTCGACGGACCCTGCCGCGCCATCGACCACCGCCTCAAGCTGTCCACCTGGATGCGCGAATTCGAGCGCCGGGGCGGCCGGCTCGTCATCCGCTCGGTCCAAGCCGCCGATCTCGACGAGCTCGCGGCATCGCACGACGCGGTGTTCGTGGCGACCGGCAAGGCGGCGCTGAGCGGCATCTTCCCGCGCGACGACGCGCGCAGCTTCTTCAGCAAGCCGGAACGGAACCTCGCGGCCCTGACCCTTTCCGGGCTGCGCCGCTGGGGGAACATCCCCTACCGGAATCCGGCGAAGTTCACCATCACCTCCGGGCTGGGGGAGATCTTCTGGATTCCCTTCCTGGGCCGGCAGGGCGAGCCCTGCTTCAGCGTCGTCTTCGAGGGCGTCCCGGGCACCGGCCTGGATCGCTTCGGCTCTCTCCGCACCGCCGAGGAAGCGCTCGCCGCCGCCCGCACGGTCGTCGCCGAATTCGCTCCATGGGAGAGCGCCACGCTCGCGGAAGCGCGGATGATCGACGACCTGGCCTGGAACCCCGGCGCGCTTTCCTGCGTCGTCCGCCGCCCGGTCGCCCTCCTCCCCTCGGGTCGCGCCGTCTTCGGCCTCGGCGACACGGTCACCGTCTACGATCCGGTGAGCGCGCAGGGGGCCAACAGCGCCGCCAAGATGGCGCACGGTCTCGCCCAAGCCATCGTGGAACGGGGCAACGAGCCGCTCGATGCGGCCTGGATGGAGAGTTGGTTCGAGGGCTACTGGACCCGCCACGCCCGGCCGATGACCGAGTTCAACCGCATCATGCTCCTGCCGCTCCAGCCGCCGGCCATCGAAATCGTCCTCGCCGCCTCGCGCTCCCGGGCGGTCGGCGACCAGTTCATCGCCTCCTTCGACGACCCCGCGCGCTACTTCCCCTGGCTGGACGACATGGCGGAAGCGCGCCGATTCATCACGAAACAAACCGGCCATCGCTGGCTCCGCACCGCCGCCACCGCCCGCCTGGCTGTCGGCCTTCCCCAGGTGGCTCACAAGCTTGGATTGCGGAAGATCCCCGCGGCGCCGCCGGTCTATCGCGGCTCCTGAGCATCTGACTCAGCGTAAGATGTCCCCATGGACGGATACCGCGCCATCGTCGTCGGAGCCACGGGTGCCGTCGGCTCGGCGCTCGTGCGCGAGCTGCTCGCCTCGCCGCATTGTGAAGAGGTCACGGCCCTGACACGGCGGAAGGTCGAGATCTTCGCCGGCCTCCCCGGACACGGCAAGCTGCGCCAGCGCGTCATCGACATGAACGACCTGGAACGGGAGACAGCGGAGGCGGCCCGCGGATACGCGACGGCGTTCTGCACGATGGGCGTCGGCCAGCCGCGAAAGATGGCGAAAGACGAGGTCCGGAAGGTTGATGTCGACTGCCCCGCAGCGTGGTCCTTCTAAATCTTTCGATATCTCTTACCCCTGGCTACCTTCCGGGGCCTCTCCGGGGCCTTTTCCTCCGCCTCATAATCGCACTCTGGATGAACTCAAGCCGCAGAGCCCAAATAGCTGTTGAGCGCAACAGGCTCGAACGCTCTTGGTCATTGAGCTTTCAGGCCGACGGCCAAGACGCCCGCCGCTACGACCGCGAGAATTCCTTGCGTCACAACAAGGAGAGTTTGGATCTGTGAAAGTTTCGCTATCATGCGGACTCCGGCTACAACGTCACCACTTTTCGCCTTCTCAATTGAAGCGTGAGCCAGCCAACGAATTGGCGGAAAGAGACCGCGCTCGTATTCGCTGCCGAACAATTCGAGATTGAATTCTTGCGGGGATTCTGCAATTTTTTTACCTATAGCCTCTCCGTCCTCGTGTCCTGCAATGGCCGAATCGACGATCATTCCGAGGTAAGTGCTTACAACGGCCAAGCCTAGACTGATAAGGAAGAGGAGAAGACCAAAGCGGATCTGCGCAATTCCGATGAACTTTGAGACGGTGCCGATGTTTGCCAACGTGAGCGAAAAGGCTGCACCGAAGCCCGCCATCAACCACTTAGAGAATGATGGTAGCGCTCCACTCACACGGCGCGTTGCCGCAAGAAGCGCCTGCTTCGCAGCCACACGCTCATCAAACGGGTCCTGCTCGTTAGCCATTTCGCACCTCCGAGGTAGTCAAGAACTCTAACCCTAATTGAGTGTCACCCAGGCATCCAATAGATTCCATATTGAACGGTGCCCGAGCGCATTTGTGTAAGTCTTTATGGTGCTCGTTTGAGTGCTGCCCCCTGGATCGTCACGGCCTTCCAACTCTCTGAGAAGCGGCTCCGGGGTAGTGGAGATTTACTTGGTCGCTGGCTGTTGCTGCTCACCGCGAGGGCCACGAAATTGGACGTATTCGTGTCCCTTGGGTGTAATTTCCAGTAACTCCCCTGTGGCCTGTATGAGGCGGTGACTCAGCAGGGCGTCAAGAACAGCCCTCCTTTCTTCTGGGTCTACAATCGTGGAACTCCAGTAGTCATCATAGAGTTGAATGGTGGGCCTGTGTTGGACTGAAGCGAACCAGTCCAGGACTCTCTGAGTGCTCGGTACGAGGAAAAAGTTCAGAAAACGGTACTCCCAGAAATAGGCTCTGGCCCTCTCGGCCCTGAGGAGATCGGCGAGCCGGGCCTGCTGGACAGGATCAAGAGTAAGTCCTGGATCCGCTGGTGGATCGGTGGTACCGGGTACCGTTAATGGGTTTGCTGGGGCGGCCTCTGCCTCTACCGCTCGGTCCACTTGCGAGGCAGACCACTCACCACCCGGGAACTTGACTCCCTTGGTCCGCCCGATAAGGTCCTTCAGCGGTTCGCGAAATATTGCCATGAAGGATATCGCCACCACACCACCAACCGGGGCTGCCGCGAGCAGCACTTTGAGGTACTCAAGAAATAAGGATCCCATGATTAAGATTCTACCTCCTCTGGCCTGCCCCCAGAGTGAGCACCACCCGAACCGGCGCGGAAAAGGTGCGCCGGGAAAAGGTGCCACCAGCGGAGAGGAGTACCTCCGACCGCCGCCGCTACCCCGTCTTTGGCGCCTGGGCAGCCACCGCGTTCACATTCGAGTCCCTTGTTGACCTATAGATGACACGTCTGACCCGCTGAACCGCTCTCCCGCTCTGGCGGCGGGCCCGAGACTCACTCAACCCGTCCACCAGGCACACCTCCTTCTCTCCAACCAGGTCGGCCGTAGGCGGCGACAAAGGCGCGGTATCCTTCGAGCTCGCGGCGGACTCTCCGCGAGTCGGCGTGTGTCGACTTCCCATCGCCTCCCTCTCCGCGGCGGCGTCCTATTCAATGCCAGTGGCAACGGCCGGGTGCAAAGGACAGGCTCGATGCACCGGCACCGCAGTGACCGCCGCTCCCGCCGCCGTCACTGCCGCTCCGACTGGCTCTTTGTGACGCGCGGACACTCTCTTGACGCAGAGGCAGTAAGACATTATCTTACCCCTATGAAGACCGCCATGTCGACCAAAGGCCAGATTGTTCTCCCGGCAGAGCTCCGCCGGCAGGACGGCATTGAGGCCGGGCAGGAATTCGAGATCGAGCGCGTCGACCACGGCGAGTATCGGCTTGTCCTCATCGCGCCGCCCAGGAATCAAGGCCTGCTGAAGTGGCTTCTCGCTTGCCCCGAGAAAGGCTACTTCGTCCCGATCGAGTCCGAATCCACCGATACGCTGTGACCTTCCTCGTCGACGCCAACGTTCTCAGCGAAGTCACCAAACCCGATCCTGATCCCAGGGTCCTGGATTGGCTAGCGCGGCATGAGCGGGAGGTCGCCGTCGATCCCATCATCCTTGGTGAAATTCAATTCGGCATTTTCCTGCTCCCGAGCGGGAAACGCCGAGCACGGTTGGAGCACTGGTTCCAGGAGGGAGTTGAGCGCATTCATTGTCTGGCCTGGGAAGCAGCCACGGGGTTGCGCTGGGCTCGGCTTCTCGCCGACCTCCGCTCACAAGGCCAGTCCATGCCGATCAAAGACAGCCTGATCGCGGCCACGGCCCTCACGCATGGTCTCCCGGTCGCCACCCGGAACCGGCGCGACTTTGAAAAAGCGGGCCTGGAGGTCCTCGATCCGTTCTCCTGATTTGGTCCGTGCGGAAGATCCCCGCAGCGCCGCCGGTCTATCGCGGCTCCTGAGCATCTGCCTTCTGACTCAGCATAGGATGTCCCCATGGACGGATATCGCGCCATCGTCGTCGGAGCCACGGGTGCCGTCGGCTCGGCTCTCGTGCGCGAGCTCCTCGCCTCGCCGCATTGTGAGGAGGTCACGGCCCTGACGCGGCGCCCGGTCGAGATCTTCGCCGGACTCCCCGGAGACGGCAAGCTGCGCCAGCGCGTCATCGACATGAACGACCTGGAACGGGAGACGGCGGAGGCGGCCCGCGGATACACCACGGCGTTCTGCACGATGGGCGTCGGCCAGCCGCGGAAGATGGCGAAGGCCGAGGTCCGGAAGGTCGACGTCGACTTCGCAGCCGCCTTCGCGCGCGGCGCCCGGTCGGCCGGAGTGCGCCACATCTCGCTCCTCTCCTCGACCGCGGCCGATCCCGCGGCGCGGTCCTTCTATCTCCGCCTCAAGGGGGATGCCGAGGCAGGAGTCGCCGCCGCGGGAATCCCTCGCACCAGCTTCTTCCGCCCCAGCCTGCTCGTCACCCGGGAGATCCGCTACGGCTTGCAGGACCGCCTGACGCAGATCCTCTTCCCGCTGGTCTCTCCGATTCTGCCGAGCCGGTTCCACCAGATCCGCGTCGAAGACCTCGCCCGCGCCATGCGCCTCAACGCCGAGCGTGAGGGACCAGACGGCGTGGAGATCCTCCAATATCCGGATTTCGTCGCGCTATTGAGGTCCTCGGGAAGCTGACCAAGTAGCCTTACCAAGCCACTTGGGAACCTTACCAAGCCACTTGGGAACCTTACCAAGTCACTTGGGAATCTTACCAAGCCACTTGGGAACCTTACCAAGCCACTTGGGAACCTTACCGAGCCACTTGGGAACCTTACCGAGTCACCTGGGAACCTTACCAAGCCACTTGGGAACCTTACCGAGTCACCTGGGAACCTTACCGAGTCACCTGGGAACCTTACCGAGTCACCTGGGAACCTTACCGAGCCACTTGGGAACCTTACCGAGCCACTTGGGAACCTTACCAAGCCACTTGGGAACCTTACCGAGCCACTTGGGAACCTTGCCAAGCCACTTGGGAACCTTGCCAAGCCACTTGGGAACCTTGCCAAGCCACTTGGGAACCTTGCCGAGTCACTTGGGAACCTTGCCGAGTCACTTGGGAACCTTGCCAAGCCACTTGGGAACCTTACCGAGTCACTTGGGAACCTTGCCGAGCCACTTGGGAACCTTGCCGAGTCATCTGGGAACCTTACCAAGCCGCTTGGGAACCTTGCCAAGCCACTTGGGAACCTTACCAAGCCGCTTGGGAATCTTGCTAAGCCGCCGGTGAAGGCGCCGGCTCGGCTGGATACCCCGGGACAACCAGCCGTTACCCCGGAGCTTTGTTGGATCTTCGCTCTTGACCCGATCTCAGAGCTTCGGCAGTGCCGTGACCAGCTCGTATGGCCGCATGGGTAAGACGATCTATAATGCAGGATAGAAGGAAACCCGGTCAATGGACTCGAACGAGATCCACATCGTCCCCGGATTTTGCGCGGCGGGCACACCTAGGCATCTGCCGGGCGCCGCCTATCCTCAAGGAGCCGCGTGAAAACCAGCCCCAAGAGGAGCACGCCAGTGAGTAGTCCGTAGTACTGGAGGCTCAACGCCGCTTGGAGTCGACGCTCGAATGGGTAGATGCTCGCCTCGAAGACCATGCTCAATATGCTGTCGTGCGTCAGGTAAATCCCGTAGTACGACGCGGCTCCGGCCACCATCGAGAGCATCACGAGAAACGCGTCGACCCTACCCCATCGTGTACTCCATTCGCGTCCTTTCACAGCGAGCGCTGCCGCTCCCGCGAATAAGGCTGAGTCGAGTGAGGCGACCACCTTTGTCATCTCGTAGAGTGAGTCGACGATCGCTTTCCCCGGGTCGTGCACGTTGGCAGATCGTGGGATCACCCTGCTTCCCGGTATCAGAAATGGAAGTACCGCAAGAACAGCGATACACGCGAGATAGACCACTGGCAAGACCCGAATCGACTTCATTTCCCGGTCCTCTTGCAGTGGAAGGTGCCACCAGCGGGTACATCGACGGTGATGTTACCCGAGCAGACCTCGGTCGAGCTCTTATACCCCTTGATTTCAAGCGTTCCGGGTTTAACGAGGAGCTCCGCTATGGAGGAGAATGTTTCTCCGTCCACGACGATCTTGTCCGCCGCGATCTCGTACACCATCTTCAACACGCACCAGCGCGGTGTGTGGGGCCTCGCAAGCCCCGGCAGCCCGAGCTCCGCGCCGATGCTCGCGCGGAGACTCGGCGGTCCCGGACCGTCGCTCCGGGTTTGAGCCTCTAGATATTTCTCCACCACGCGCTGGGCGACTTCAGCGATCCGCTCCTCGGTGACACCACGCTCTCTCTTCAGCGCATCAGCGGTGTCACAGAATTCGCTGTTCAGTGTGCTCGCGACTCCCCGAGAAACCATCGTGTGTCGCCGCTCTTCCCAGGAGTGAATGCCGCGAGCGATGCCGGGGAACCTACTGTCACAATCCGCTCGTGCCGCCGCCTCGAACAATGCAACGTATTGCAGGACGAGCAGTCCGAATAAGATTGCTCCTCGTCTCGTTCTCATCGCACTCCTCCCGGTTTGCGAGGGGGCCGGCGAAGGCCCCCACCTTTGGCGACTCTGTATTTCCAACGAAGGTCGGCGGCATTGTTCATCATCGCGAGGCTGTCGGCCGAGACGCACCGCTTGCCCTTTGGGTCATAGAGCTCGCTCATGATGTCTTTCGCGAGATCCGAAACAATCTCGGAATGTGGAACGCCGAACCAGTGCCCTACCTCATGTAACGTCACTCCAAAGAGGTCGAACTGTTCTCCGCTCCCGATTCGGACCTCACCACCCGGCGTCGGAACGATGTAGCGAGCTCCGGCCAGAGTGAGCTCGACTCCCGCGTTGGGCGTTCCACAGCCGAGGTAATCAGCGGAGGGGCCGCAGGACGTGTCCCCTGCCCTGAGTCGCACGACCGGAGATACGACCCGAAGCGCGACCGCCGAGCGCCCGCACAGAAACGCCGCCGCTTCCGGCAGCCACGGTGCCGCCCCGGCAGGAAGCCCGCACAACGCGGAGCGGAGCGCTTGATCGGTATTCGCCTGGACGTAGCCGACGATCGGTTTAATCGGTACGCCGAGAGAGGGAGGGCTCTGGAGTTGCTCTCCTTCGGTCGGATCCTGCCGCGAAAGGTCGAGCGACGGCGTTGCTGCGCCGCCGATGGGGCGCCGCTTCAGCCGGCTTACGATCCTGCTGTCGAGCCAGACGGTTTCGCCAAGGCGGATGACCGAGAGCGCGTTGTCGTCGCACCGCCCACACCCCGACCGCCACACTGAAAGCGACTCGGCGAAGGCGACGCCAAAGCCCAGCCGGCACTGCGCTCCGCATGCCGTCCCGGTCTCGTCGACGACCTGAATGTCCAGCCCGACCCGAGTGGTGATCGGAGCCTGCTGGCGCGCGCGTTCCGCCTCAGGTTCCGAAAACGTGGAGCGCCCCCAGTTAAAGTTGACGGTCGGGTGGTCGAACGTGGGAAGGCCCGATCGTGGGCCTCGAAGGTCGTAACAGAACGCGCTTCGAGGCGGTGTGACTGCACCGAGAGTCGACGACTCGGAATCGCTTCCGACGGAGACCACCGATCGTGCGACGACATCCGCCGAGAAAGCAGATCTACTGCTACCGCGTGACACGAGAAACCGATATCGACCGGGGTAGGCGAGGATTCGCGAGCCGGTACCGAGGTCTTCGGTGCCAGAGGCGGTGATGACCGAGATTCGCGCGCCCACGGCGCTCTCGGGCAGCCGCACGACCCCGAGATCGTTCTCGATGGATGCCGGCCACCCGGTGCGGGTGAATTCGATGCCTACGCTCGCAGAAAGCCGGGCCGCCACCGAGACGATCGACCGAGGCCTCACTTCTGCCGCCTCCGTTACGAACGCGCGGATTTCGCGTCGCAACATGTCCGAGTACACAGTCTTACGGCAATTCTCTCGGCCTTCCGTGGAGTTCGGTGGGTAGCAGATGTTGCTCGTGAACAGGCTCAGATTGGCCATGATGGCCGCCAGAACGCGCGGCTCGACAAGAACTCCTGTCTCCGACGCCACGGCAGCCGTCGCGTTATGCACGAGGGCATCCAACTCGGACGGCCCCGGCGGAGGTTTCAGGCCTTGGGGCTGTCCCATTGCGGAGCGCGCCAAGAGCAACCACACGAGACCGCACGCTTGTAACGCAATTCTCATCCGTTCTCCAGGATCAAGCATTGCTGGGCCTGCTGGGCAACCGTCTTCTCCAACACACTACAGACTGTCTGTTACGCGATTCTCGAAGAAATCTACACCTCTTCCTTGTGCGCGTCAACACAATCCATGCCGGTGTAAGTTCCAGGATTATGCAAAGCTGTGTGGGCTTGCTGCGATGGAATGAGGCCTGCCCAACCTGCCGGCGGTGGATCCGTCTAGCAAGCCCCGGGACAACCAGCCATTGCCCCGGTGGCTCGGGTTTTTACTTGAGGCTGGATCTCAGAACTTCGGCAGCGCCGTGACCAACTCGTGGACGGCGTCGGCGGATTTCTGAAGTTGGGCTTTTTCGTCGGCGGAGAGGTCGAGCTCGATGACCTTTTCCATGCCCTTGCGGCCGAGGAGGGCCGGGACGCCGACGAAGAGATCCTTGAGGCCGTACTCGCCGTTCAGGTAGACGGCGCAGGGGAGGATCTTCTTCTTGTCGTGGAGGATCGCCGCCACCATGTCGAGCACCGCGGCGGAGGGGGCGTAGTAGGCGGAGCCCTGCTTGTAGTAGTTGACGATCTCGGCGCCGCCGGAGCGCGTGCGGGCGTTGATCGCTTCGATCTTGTCGGCGGCGAGGAGCTGCGGCAGAGGGATGCCGTTGACCGTGGCGTAGCGCGGCAGCGGCACCATGGTGTCGCCGTGGCCGCCGAGGACGAAGGCGTCGATGTCCTGCACGGAGATCTTGAGCGCGTCGGCGATGAACCAGCGCATGCGGGCGGCGTCGAGCACACCCGCCATGCCGATGATCCGTTCGCGCGGGAAGCCGGAGACGCGGCGCGCCACTTCGCACATGGCGTCCAGCGGATTGGTCACCATGATGATGATGGTGTCCGGTGAATACTTGACGAGCTGGGTGGTCACCTCGCGGATGATGTCGGTGTTCTTGGCGAGGAGGTCGTCGCGGCTCATGCCCGGCTTGCGGGCGAGACCGGAGGTCACCACGCAGACGTCCGAGCCGGCGGTGGGCGCGTAGTCGCCGCCGCCGGAGATCTTCGCGTTGAAGCCGAGCACCGGCGCGGCTTCCATCATGTCGAGCGCCTTGCCGGTGGCCAAGTCGGCCAGCACGTCCACCATCACAACGTCGGCCAGCTCGGCCTCGGCGATCCGTTGAGCAGTGGTGGCGCCGACGTTGCCGGCTCCCACCACGGTGACTTTGTATTGCATCGGAGAATCTCCGTCCGTTCTAGTTGATGTTTCAGTGTTCAGATATTCGAGACGATCGCCTCGGCAAACTCCGAGGACTTGAGCAGGGTCGCTCCCTGCATGAGTCTTTCCAGGTCGTAGGTGACCCGCTTCTGCTCGATGGTGCGGCCGAGGGCCTGTTCGAGGCCGTCGGCGGCTTCGGGCCAGCCCAGCCAGCGCAGCATCATGCAGCCGGAGAGGATGAGCGAGCCCGGGTTGACCTTGTCCTGATCAGCGTACTTGGGGGCGGTGCCGTGGGTCGCCTCGAAGACGGCGTAGCCGTCGCCTTCGTTGCTTCCCGGCGCCATGCCGAGGCCGCCCACCTGCGCGGCGAGGGCGTCGGAGAGGTAGTCGCCGTTCAGGTTGGTGGTGGCGATGACGTCGTACTCCTCGGGGCGCAGCAGGACCTGCTGGAACATCGAGTCGGCGATGCGGTCCTTGACCACGATCTTGCCGTCCGGCACCTTGCCGTTGTGCTTGTCCCAGATCTCCTGCTCGGTGACCGTGGCGTCGCCGAAGCTCTCGTGGGCCATTTCATAGCCCCAGTCCTTGAAGGCCCCTTCGGTGAACTTCATGATATTGCCCTTGTGGACCAGGGTGACGCTTTCGCGCTGGAACTCGACGGCGTAGCGCAGCGCTTTTTTCACCAGCCGCTTGCTGCCGAAGGCGGAGATCGGCTTGATGCCGATGCCGCTGCCGGGCCGGATCGTCTTGCCGAGGCCGCCGATGAAGTCGATCACCTTGTTCGCGGAGTCGGAGCCCGCCGGCCACTCGATGCCGGCATAGACGTCTTCGATGTTCTCGCGGAAGATGATCATGTCGACCTTCTGCGGCTCCTTGACCGGCGACGGGACGCCCTTGAAATAGCGCACCGGACGCACACAGGCGTAGAGGTCGAGGATCTGGCGCAGGGTGACGTTCAGGCTGCGGATGCCGCCGCCGACCGGCGTGGTCAGCGGGCCCTTGATGGCGACCCGGTACTGGCGGATGGCCTCCAGGGTGTCCTCCGGGAGCCACTCGCCTTTCCGGTTGTAGGCCTTCTCACCGGCGAGCACTTCGAACCAGGCGATCGACCGCGAGCCGCCGTAGACCTTCTCGACAGCGCCGTCGAGCGCACGGCGGGTGGCGCGCCAGATGTCGGGGCCGGTGCCGTCTCCCTCGATGAAGGGGATGATCGGGCGGTCCGGCACTTCCAAACGGTCCTCGTTCGCGTGCCAGGTGATCTCCCGGCCGTCTGCGGGCGGCGTCAAGTCATTGAATGTCCTGGCCAAGACCGTGCTCCTCCTGGAGAAAGGGTGCTGCGAAATGGGAACGCGCAGACCGGCGGGCCTGCCGAGCGCGGAGCGTAAAGTATCACAGGGAGGCCCGCGCCTCGCCGCCTCGCGGGGCGGGGTCATGGCATATGGCTTGATCCCCTTTGGCACGTAAGCTGCAAAGACTCCGCGGGCGTGGTAGCGATGCAGCACTCAAGGGTGTGAACACAGACACATTCTGAATCATCGAAGCCTTTCTTGGGCTCGGAGGGATCATCCATGGACTGGTTTGTCTCCTCCCTCGGATCTCTGCGCCTTCCCGCCAGGCTGTGCATGGCGTCCGGCGCCCTCATCCTCTCTCTCCTCGCTTCTTCTCCCGCCATGGCCGCTTCACCGGCCTCCGGTACGGTGTCGCAGGACCATCCGGTGGTGAGCTGGACCGGCGGACCGCTGACGCCCACCGCGGCGGATTGCTCCGGGCCGAACGATCCTGGCTGCGACAACTTCCATCTGACGATCGTGCCGCCGTCCGGCGGGATGGGCTTCACGGTGCGCATCACGCTGACGCCGGTCGACGACTGGGACCTGGCCGTCTACGATCCCAACGGCTCGGGGGAGGGGAGCTCGGGCAATCCGCCGGGCGTGGCCGAGGTCGTGGTGCTCAGCAATCCGGTGGCGGGCGTCCACACGGTGAGCGGCGCGCCGTTCGCCGTGGGCGCGCCATACAGCGCCACCGCGGTCTTCGAGCTGGGCGCGCCTCCGCCGCCTCCCCCTCCGCCGGGCAGCCAGGCGGTCGCGATGTTCCAGTACGAGCCGCCGGCGGGGATCGGCGGCAGCGCGGGCGAGCCGTCGATCGGCGTCGGGCGGATGGGCGCGAAGCACATCCCGAACGCCGCGATGTACATCGCCGGCCTGGAGGTGCTGCGGTTCACCCGCGACGAATGCCTGTCGAACAGCCGGCAGGAGACCGACTCCTGGGTCAACAGGACCGCCCCGAACAACGGCCTCACCACGCTCGATCCGATCCTCTATACCGACGTCCGCACCGGCCGTACCTTCGCCTCGCAGCTCGCCGGCAAGTGTAGCCTGATGTCCTTCTCGGACGACGACGGGGAGACCTGGACGCCGAGCCAGGGCTGCGGCATCAACGCGGGCGTCGATCACCAGTCGGTGGGCGCCGGCCCGTTCCCGGCGAGCGATCCGATCGGCGGCATCGGCTATCCGGACGCGACCTACTACTGCTCGCAGGATGCGGCGATCGCCCAGTGCGCTCTCTCCCGCGACGGCGGGCTGACGTTCGGGCCGGCGGTCCCGATCTACAACGCCACCCAATGCAGCGGCATTCACGGACATATCAAGGTGGCGCCGGACGGCACGGTCTATGTGCCGAACCGGAGCTGCCAGGGGCTTCAGGGGGTGGCGGTGTCGGAGAGCTCCGGCACCACGTGGACGGTGCGCACGGTGCCCGGCAGCGCCGCCAACGGAAGCGATCCCTCCGCCGACATCGGACCGGACAACAAGCTCTACTTCGCCTTCTCGGCCGGCTCCACCTACGTTGCGATCTCCACCGATCACGGCCAGACATGGAGCGCGCCGGTCGATCTCGGAGCCACGTTCGGCATCGCCAACAGCGTCTTCCCCCAGATGGTGGCGGGAGACGCGGGGCGCGCCGCCGTGGCGTTCCTCGGCACGAAATCGACCGGCTCGGTCTATGGCACCGATCCGACGCTGCCGGTCGAGTGGCATCTGTACGTTGCCACAACCTATGACGGTGGCCAGACCTGGACCACGGTCGACGCCACGCCGAACGATCCGGTGCAGCGCGGCGCCGTCTGCACCCAGGGGACGACCTGCTCGTCGGCGCGCAACCTGCTCGACTTCAACGACATCACGATCGACGACGAGGGGCGCGTCCTGGTCGCCTATTCGGACGGCTGCATCGGCGCCTGCGCGGACGGCGGTCCGCAGAGCGGCACGGCGATCGCCCGGATCGCCGGCCAGGTGGGCGGCAAACGCCTCCTCGCCGCCTTCGACCACCGGCCGCCGGGCAGGGCCGGCGCCAAGGCCACGGCGTTCAACAACACCGTGGTCGTCGAATGGCTCGCGGCCGACGATCTCGGTACGGCCATCACCGGCTATGTGATCGAGCGCTCGACTGACGGCACTCACTTCAGCCAGGTCGGGTCCGTCTCCGACACCACCTTCCGCTACGTCGACTCTCCGGTGCCGCCGCCTTCCCAGCAGGCCTACTTCTACCGCGTGGTCGCGCTCAGCGCCGCCGGCCAGGGGGGTCTGTGCCCGGCGGTGCCCGTGACCGTGCCGGTGGACGTCGTTCCGAGCGATCCCTGCCAGGCTCCGGGCGTTCAGGTGACGACCGATCCCGCGGGCGACCAGACCGGCGCGCCGGCCAACGGCGGCCTCGACCTGAAGGACGCCTTCCTCGCCGAGCCGTGGAATCCGGACCACCCTGACAACGACACGCTCGAGATCCGCATCCGCACCCAGCAGAGCCTCGATCCGGCGCCGCCGCCGAACGGGAACTGGTATCTCTATTTCACCTATCGCGGAGTCAATTACTACGTGGTCATGACGACCGGCAACACGCCGCTTCCGGCGTTCGAGTACGGCCGCGTGGACCTCAACGCGACGACCGGAATCAACGACCAGACCACGCTCGGGACGGTCGACGGCAGCGTCGGCGGCGACACGATCCTGATGCGGCTCCCGCGTAGCCTGCTCACGCAGCCGGTGACGATCGGCGGCCCGGCTCAGCCGGCGCCGGTCCAGGGGGACGTCTTCACCAGCGTCCATGGCGAGACGCGCCTCCTAGTCGGCGGCGGCGGCACGGGCCTGATCACGGTGATCGACAGCTCGACGCCCACCGACTACACCGTTCACACCAACCAGGCCTGCGCGCCCAACCAGGCGCCGACCGCACGGCTCGCCGCCACGCCGCAGGCCGGCACCGCGCCGCTCACCGTGGAGCTCGACGGCGCGGCCTCCTCCGACCCGGACGCCGGAGACGGTGTCGCGCAGTACATCTTCGATTTCGGCGACGGCAGCGCGCCGGTCACTCAGAGCGCGCCGGACGTCGAGCACACCTACACGGCGGCGGGCATCTACCACGCCTCGCTGACGGTGAAGGACACCCGCGGCAAGGCGAGCGCAAACAGCGCCGATGTGATCATCCAGGTCGTGCCGGATGGTGATTACTACACGCTCACCCCCTGCCGGCTGCTCGATACGCGCACGCAGGACGGTGGAGCCGCCCCCGTCCAGAACGGCAGCGACCGCACGCTCGACGTCGTCGGAGTGACCCGCTGCGGCGTCTCCCCGCTCGCCACCGCCGTGGCGCTCAACATCACGGTCACCCAGACCACCGGCAGCGGCTATCTGCAGGTGTATCCGGGAGACCTCACCCAACCGCCCTTGACCAGCACCATCAACTTCGTCGCCAACATGACGCGAGGGAACAACGCGATCGTGAAGCTCTCCGGCGACGGCAAGATCAAGCTGCGCCCGACCGTCTCCTCCTCGGGGTCGGCGCATGTGGTGGTCGACGTCATGGGGTTCTTCATCCCGCAGTAGCCGCAACCTGCCCTCCACCCGGCGCGGTCCATCGCGGACCGCGCCGGTCTGGTCCCGGCTGATAGGATCAGCCCATGGCCAAGCCTCGCCAACATCTTGCGGTTTTTCCTGCTCGGATGGGTCATCCACCTCTGGTCGATCGTCTACGCGGCGCGTTCGAAGGGGTCGGAGCAAAGAGCCCGCCGCCTCGCGGGGGCAGATCAGCGAGGCGGCCCATCTGAGTGGGCGCTGGCCACTTCCAGCGAAGCCATCGCGGCGCGGGAACCATGGAGCCCTATATAAATAAGGGAGGTAAAAACCAGGACAGGGCCGTCCGAGGTCGGTGGGTGGCTGCCAGGGAGAAAGCCGCCTTGCCTAGTAAACCCTTTGGATGTCAGGAGACAAAAGGAAAACAGAGATGAGCACAACTACGTTGACGATTGTGTTGCAGGGCCTGCTGGCCCTCGTGCCCAACAACGAGCCCGGTGGGGTCAACCAGATGACGGTGCTGATGCTCGACGGAAACCATTCGCATGGCATCGAGTGCATGGGCGTGCATCATCCAAAGCTCAGCATTCGTGCGGACAATGCCGAGTGTGTGAAGGCCGGGTGTAGTGCCAAGGGAGGTCTCTGCATCTGTGAGCAGGCACTCACGAGAAAAGATCTCTGGCTCGAAATTCAGCCACAACCGGATCCTCCCCGGCAGGAGTTGCCAAAGGACCCGCCTCGCCCTATCCCCAGGAACCGGCAGGAGGCCGCCGAGCTCGGCTATGTCGCCAACCTGGCACACCCCCCGTTCAACCTCTCCCTGAACCAGGAGTACCTGTCGGCCTCGCCGCCTCAGAACCTGGTATCCCGTCTGCGGTTTCCGTTCGAGTCGATCACTGCGTGTGCGTTGGCGAAACGTTTCGATGGTGGGGAGGCCTACGTGCACGCCCTGGGATTCCGCCTGTTAGGTAACGAGTGGGAGGAGGGCGAGACAAGCCAGGCCATGGCCGAGAGGGTTATCGCCAGTATCACCGTTCCGGACACTGGCGCAGACGGGCCGAGAGTGACTCTTCACCTCAAGAATCTCGACAGTGCAGACGAGACTACGATCCCGCTTCTTCCATCCGACCCACACGTCTACGTGATCAATTTTTTGAACGAGACGACTCCGCTTCTTGTCGGCCACCCTTGTGACGACGGCATCGCCCGCCACTTTGCATTGTTCTACGAGTTGGCCCAATCCCCTCCGGCCGTGGAAAATCGCCTCATTCCTCACGTCAGACTCACGCAATCGAAGTGCGCCGACGCATTGGATCTGCCGGGCTGCGAGTTTCCAACCCAGGCCCCCCCCTTGGATCGCCCGATTTGTCCGATGGCGATCTTCAATCCTTGAGCCCAGGAGGCTATATGAACACCCGGAAGAAATTCGCAGCGATCGGTATAGTCTGGTACGTAGCGATTTTCTCTTTAGCTCCAACGGCCCACGCCGGAACAGGCAAGAGGGTAGCGCTGCTCATCGGCAACGGCGACTACAACGATGGAAAACCCATCAGCGGGAAGAACAGCGTCCTAGCAATGAAACCTGTCCTCGAGCAGATCGGCTTCGAGACCACGATTGTAACGGATGCCAATCTGGGGAAGATACGCGGCGCGCTCGAATCCTTCAAGGCCAGACTAGAGGGAGCTTCGGCTGTGCTGTTCTTCTACTCCGGACATGGTTTCCAGCTCAAGGGCGAAAGCTACCTTCTGCCGGTTGGTGGCTCACCTCAAGAAGACAGGTCCTTGCCTCTGCAAGAAGTTCTGGACACCTTGGCCCGTGCTTCGTCCAGTGAGGTCAAGCTGATGATTCTGGATGCCTGTCGTTCCAAGGCAGGTATCGAAGAAAGTCAGCAAGGCTGGGCCAAGCCGCAAGCCACTGCTGAAGGTATCGTGCAGGCCTTTGCGACTCTCTCCGGTCTGGATGCGAGCAGTGGCCAGGATGGCGCTCTCTCTCCGTACACAAAGGCCCTCATAGGGCGTTTCAGGCAGCCCGGTGTGAATCTCAAGCAATTCTTCACCGAGGTTCGGGAGGACGTGATCGAAAATCCCAATCACAGCCAGAACCCTCAGTACCCCACAACCGAGGGCCTCGATAGGGTCAACGACAAGTTCCTCCTCAGCCCGGCGGCTTCCGTCGAAGCCAGCGTCGAGCTCGCCGACGATGACCTGATCGTTTTCCTCAATGGCAAGCTTGCCATCAATCATCAGACCCAAGGAGTGGTTGCGAAGGAGGATTTCCTACAGAAACACTTGGATCTGAAATCCGGTAAGAATGAGCTGACAGTGCTGGTGTCCAACGAGAAGACCCTGCGGAATGGCTTGGCCTGGGAGAGAGCTAACGGCTGGGGATACGCTCTCCGGCTCTTCGGCCCGAACGGTCAGGAGCTGACCTGGCCGGAGTGCGGTGGAAAAGATCCGTGTTTTTCGGGCGGAGAGGATGTCCCTTTCAAGAACGGCCCCCACCACGGGAAAACCTTCGTGGTAGCCACGGCCACGCTCTACGTCGATCCGACCTCGGGGATGTCTCCAAGGGTCAGCCTTCAGGATGTCAAAACCGACCTCTGGAAGGACAGCGAGACCCCTTTCTGGGCGAAAGACCAGCAGCTCCTGTATGCAGTGAGCATCACAAAACTACCTCTCGGCATTGAGATTGCGGGTGACCTCAAGAAGTTCTTCGAGACGATTGTAAAGGTTATGCTCAGGGTTCGCGTAAACATCCCGGACCCCGACAAGATCTACGCCGTTGTGCGGGGCAACGCGGCTCTCAAGGAGTTCGTTGTGTATTGTATGGACAGTTCCCAATGGCGCACCACCAGGATGGCGGATTTTGAGGAGGGCCTCGAGAAGGCCAGAGATGGTAAGCCCAAGCCGTTCGATGGCTTCGTTGAAAGATTGACCGAATGTGTCCGCGATCGGGCAGTAGTAGCCCCAGGGCTCCCAGCCACTCGTAACGAAATCCAAATATGTACCTCTTTCGAGGACTGGACGAAGGAAGCGAGCCAACCAGGCAGCTCAGGCAGTCCTTCCGGCAGCCAGCCTTGATTCAAGTCATCTCACGTCTTGCTCTCTTCGATCACAAGAATGCTCTGGTGAAACAAGGAGGATCTTATGAAAGTAATGTCGATACTCGTGGCAAGCTTCCTTCTCTTCCTCATCGGCGCCTCCCCATCTGAGCCACAAGATATATTGATTCAGCCACCAGGAGAAGGAATACGCCTCGGCCCTTTTCCCCTCGCTGCCTCGGTGAGGGGAGTGTCTCTGGCCCTGCGATCTTCGGTCTTTCTCACCCTCAAAGACGAGCAGGGTAAACTGGCTCTTCTTTCGCGCGTTATCGTCGATCTCTCTGATCTCCAGCGAAAAATCGGCGCCATTATAGACACCGTCCCATTACCCGCCGACAACTGTGCCCGCTTCGCGGCGGACAATATAGTACCTCGAATTTGGGGAAAGCAGATCACTGTTAACGGTGAGGTCGCTATTGTACGGCTGAACGGCGACTTGGATGTCTGGCAGTGCATCAAAAACCCAATTCCTTGTTCGAAGGTCGAATGGAAAGGCATCGTTCCGCACGTTGTGACCTTTGATTGCAACGATCCGATCAAAAACAAAATCAATCAGCCCTTCGACGCAGAGGTCGCTGTGCACTTCGTTGTCTCGCCTCCTAACGCGGTGTCCGTCATGCCAGGAGAGCCTCAAGTTCGTCTGGGAGGAACTTTGGGAAGTGTTATGGAGCAGCTCCTTAAGATCGTCGGCGTGGACATCAATGCCAGGATCAAGGAGTCGCTCGATCGTGCGATAAGCCCAGACCTACTCAAGGTCCCACTCCCGGCGGAGCTGCAGCGCCTCGAGCCCACCTTTACCCGAGCCTGCTTCTTCAACAACGCAGGCACCCTGGCGGCTTCTCTGGAGATGACGGCCAAACTCGACGCCGACGATCTGCCCGGCTTGGTCAAGCTTTTCGAGCCTGCTGCGGAAGGCAAGCCGTAGGAGCTCAACGTCCTCCCCCGAACACCTCGAACTGCGCCCAGGTCCGATCGCCCCTCTCGAGCGCGCGGACCTGGGCGTCTTGCAGGGCTTGGGGCGGAGACTTCCCGCTTCCGAGCGCGAGATAGAAATCGTGGAGCAGGCTGGCCACCTCGTGATCTTCCACGTTCCAGAGGCTGGCGAGGACCTGCTCAGCGCCGGCGGCGAGAAAAGCCCGGGCAAGGCTCGCTGAGCCCTCCGAGTCGTTCCGATTGCTGAGCCCGGAGCGGCAGCTCGCGAGTACGGCCAGCCGAAGCCTGGGGACTGGTCCGGCCAGGATTTCCCGGGCGCCCCACGTCCCTTCCTCGGGAGTGGTTCCCGCCCCCAGGACGAGACGCGAGCCCCACGGATCGGAGGAATCGCTCAGAGTGTGGCCCGAGAAGTGAAACAGCTCGGCGTTCTGGATCTCGGCCAGAAGGACCTCCTTGCTCGCCGATCGGGCCACCAGCGTCTTGCTGCGCGGGAAGAGCCGGGCCACCTCTTGGGCCTCTCGCTCCGCATAGGGCAGTGGCTCCAGGGTGGGAAATTCCTCCGGATCGAAAGCGGGATTGCCCACCGCGAGAGTGCGTGTGCTGTTGTCAAAGCGGTCCTCACGGCCTTTCCGCGCGGGTCTTGAGTCCGAAAGGATCGAGAGAGAGCGCTCTTCGACCAGGAACCTCCCTGTCGTGGGATTGACGAGCGCGGCAAAGGGCAACCGCCAGAGAGGACCGTCCGGGACGATGAAGAGATGTCGTGCCTTCGGCAAGTCCTCGGCGAGCCCTCCCAGCAGCCGGGTCGAAACGGCTCGGCTATCCACCCGCAGCACCCGCGCGGAGCTGACGGCGACCTGGCTCCGAAAACTCTCGACCGCCGTCGCCAGATCACGGCTGTCCAGCTTGAATGGAACCGGCTTGATCTGCGAAGCCGTCACCCACCAGGCAGCCAGGCGGCCCGGCAGCGAGAGGAAGGCAAGAACGGCTTCCCCGTTCCCCAAGCCCTGCTGCACCTCCCGCAACGAAGGGGGGGGAGTCGGGGAGCGTGGAGACGCCTTCGCCATCTCGAAGCGGTGTACCCGCCAGCGCTCGGCCGCCTCGAAAGCCAGATCGGGGCGCCCCCGGCTGTCGAGATCGAGACGGATCAGCTCCTCGTAGAGGTCGCGGCCACGGTCGGCGAGCACCTGCCGGAGCAGGTGGTCTTCCGGCAGCTCCTGGGATTCGACGAGACGAAGGAGACCTTCGAGGTCAGCCGCGGCGAGCGCATCGTTTCCCGACGCCTGATAAGCCCTTGCCCGTTCCTCGAGAGCATCGATCCGGCGATAGGGGTCGAGCGCCTCCTCGTCGAGATCGAGAATCCGGCTGAGGTCGCGAATCGCCTGGCCGGGATCAACGACCCGCGCCTCGAGCTCCCGGAGGTCCTTCTCGATGGCTTGACGAAGCGCCCGGTCTTCCAATCGGTTCGCCAGCGCGGCGGCTCGCCTCCAGTCGCTGGCGGCGAGATCCTTCATCTGCAGATCGGCCCAGACCTCGCCGCGCATCCGCAAAGAGCCCTGGACCCAGAGCGGCCCGCGACCTTCCCCAAGCTCGATCGCCTCGTTCAGGAAGAGCAAGGCGGCGAGAGCATCCCGATCCTTCCGGGCAAAGTGGGCAAGGTACTGGAAAGCTCTGATGCGGGCTTCCACGTCGCCGGATCGAACGGCTGCCCGCAGGACCTCGACTCCCTGCCGCCACGCCGCGAGCTCGTCTCCCACTTCGTAAAGGGGGAAGGTCAGGTCTGAGCCCACCTGGATGACCAGGGTTGTCTCGCCCAGCTTCTCGTAGAGCCGTTGGGCCTCGCCATACTCTTCCCGGGAAAGCGCCATCGCCGGCTGGAGCACGTGGGTCAAGCCCGAGAGCCACAAGGCCCTCGCTCGCAGGCTGGGATAGCGGCCGATTCCAGGCTCGCCGGCAAGCTGCTTCAACAGATTCAAGGCGCGGGCGTACTCTTCGTGTTGATAGAGGCAGAGAGCGTGCTGGACCTTCGCCCACAGCCGGAAGGGACTCCCGGCGATCGCCAGATGGCTTTCGGCCTTCTCGAGCTCTGTCGCACCGGTCTCCCAGTTCGTGGAGGACATGGCGGCCAGGCCTCGCTGGTAGGCGAGGTGGCCCTCGACGATCGCCTCCAGGCGCGGATCGGCCGGCCCGGCCACCTCCGCCGCTTCGATCGCGGCGACCGTATCGGCCAGCAGGAAGTCACCCTTCTCCAGGCGTACCCGGGCCAGCCCCTGGAGGAGATCGAGCATCCGCTTCGCCCGGGGAGCGTCCCCTGATTTCATGGATTCCGCCCAGCTCCCGAGCAGGCTCGGCTCTCCGCTTCGCTCTCCTTCGGCATGGCTGCGGGTCTCGAAGGGGAACTGCTCCGCGATCCGGCGCACACGGGGCCAGTCTCCGGCCGCGGCGGCCCGCTCGAGCGCGGCGGGAACGTTTTTTCCCAACCCCGCGGCCGGGTCGAGCGCCGCCCGATGCTCCTCGGCATGTGCCCGCCAGGCCGAGGTCTCTCCGGTAGCGAGATACGACTCCCAGGCCCGGCGGGCGGGCCCCACCAGGCACAACCGCTCCAGGAGGAGGGCCCGGTTGAACAGCACCCGGGGATCTTCCGGCGTAGCGCGACGGGCTCTTTCGATCCTTTGCAGGGCCTGGACGAGCAGGCGTGGGTCACCCTCAGACTCGGCCCGCGCGAGCAGCGCGGCCGCCAGATCGTTGAGCAACTCGACGTTCTCGGGCGAGAGCGCGTCGGCTTTCTCGAGATCCTCGCAGGCCGCACGGGGACGACCGAGGAGGAGTTGGAAAAGGGCCCGGTCGTGGAGAGAGCTCGCGGAGCCCTCGGCGGCGAGATCACCGAGCAGCTTCGACAGCTCGACACCGTCGCCAGGACTGGTGGGGCGCACTTCCCGAGGGGGAGGTGGCACCTCGGGAAGGCCGAAGAGCCGGGCTTCGGGGAGCCTCCCCGTTGTTGAGAGCTGCAGCTTCATCCGGGCCACCCGGTTCCCGAGCCTGCCCGGATACCAGGGGCTTTGCGGCAGAGCGAAGACAGCCAAGGCGAGACTCGCGGCGAGCAGGCCGATCTGGAGGGGCAGGCGCAAGATCTTCCACCGGCCGGAGGTTTTCAGGGTCCTTTGCATAGGCTGACCGAAGGTCTTCCTGAAAGAGGCTACCTGATAGAATCCCCGCCGTGAATCCTGCCGCCTTCCGGCCCCATCCCCCGCATCGAACGGTGCCCCCTTGCCAGCGATGAACCTGGAGGAGCTCTATCACAAGTGCATCGAGGTCCTCCCGCCGATCCTGCGAGGCCTGGGCCGGGACAAACGACTCTCCCCCGAGGAGGTGGAGGACCTGCGATCCGAGATCCAGGTCAAGCTGCTCGAGGACGACTACCGGGCGTTGCGACAGTGGGACAGTCGCTCCAGCCTCAAGGTCTACCTGGCAACCGTGGTCTCGAACCTCTGGCACGATCGGGTACGCGGCGCGAAGGGTAAGATCCTCGCGTCCGCGGTCGCCAAGCGGCTGGGTCCTGCGGCCCAAGAGCTCGAGGTCCTGCTGGGGCGGCAAGGGCTCAAGCTGGACGAGGCGTATCAGGCGATCCGGCCTCGTTTTCCAGGCTTGACCCGCGAGGAGGCCGAAGAGATCGCGGCCCAGCTCAAACTCAGGCCGGGCCGGCGTTTCGAGAGCGAAGAGGTGGTCGCGCGGCTGCCGGACCAGGAGCCGGCAGGCGACGAGCGCCTCGAACGGCGGGAGAAGCTCGTCGAGAAGCGCAAGGCGCTCACCCTCATGGGTCAGAGATTGTCCGAGCTTCCCGAGGAGGACCGCATGCTGCTCGTGCGCGCCCACGCCGAGGGAGTCAAGTTTTCCCGTATCGCGAGGAGCCTGGGGCTCGATCAGCGATCGCTGTATCGGCGCAACGAGAGGCTCATCGCGAAACTGAGAACCGACCTGGAGGAAGCCGGGATTCGCTGGGAGGACCTGAGCGAGGTCCTGGGGATCGACGAGCCCACGGAGTCCGGCCCTGGAGAACGAGCCGGGGCCAACTTGTTCTAAGCACGATTCCAAGGCACACTGGTTCTGGAGAATGATGGCCGAAACCGAAACCTGCGTCACCCCGACCGACCTGGCTGCCTTCCTGGAGGGCATCCTCACGGGGGAAGAGCGCGACCGGATGGTCCGGCACCTGAACCGTTGCCCGGATTGTTTCGAGCGCTACACCCAGACGGCACGGCTGCTCGACGCGATCGAAGAAGAAGAGGCATCGGCCCCCCCGGCGGCGGATGGGGTCTCCTTGCCCCGGCGGTCATGGCGGCATGCCTGGCTCTTGCCCCTGGCGGCGGCCATCCTCGCTTTCGTCGGCGGGGCCTACCTCTGGAATGTCCTTTCCGGCGGGCTTCCCTCGCCGGGACCCGAGCTCTCCAAAGCGTTTCCTGCCCTCCCTGAAGGCCGACGGGCGGCATTCGACGAGAAGATCCATCGAATCGTGCGCGGTCACCAGGGCAACGGGCCGGAGGGCATAACTTTCCAGCGACAAGCCTTCCAACTGGGCGCTCGGTGGGTCGACCTCGACCCTGCGTTGCGCCGTCTGAGCACGGCGCTCAGCGAACGAGCGCTGCGGATTCTGCGCGAGACCCTACCCGGGTCGATCGAGCGCGGTGACCTGCCGGAGCAACCTTGCAGCCGGCTCCTCGCTCCCCGAGCCCCTGAGCCGAAGGACATAGACGCCTGCCGGAAGGTCATCGAGAGGGTCTTCGGCTCCCAACCCGAGTTCGCCCTCGGACGCTGGACCGAAGCGACCCGCCTCGCCCTCGCCGCCGGAGAGGATCGTTACTTCACCGATGCCAGCGTACGAAAGTTTCCGGAACGCCTCCTCAAGGTCGAGAAGAAAAGCTGGGACGACGGAGTGCGAGTCTCGCTCGAACGAGCCGGCAAGCTCCTCGAGGGTGGTTTGTCGCCAGGGAAAGGTGAAGCCCTCGAAACCCTGCTTCAGGATCTTGCCAGGTTCTATGAGGCGGGAGAGTAGACAGGGATCATCCAACCTGCCCCAGATCGCTCCCGCGGCTCCTTGACTCTCAGGCTGAACGCCGAGAGCTCTCAGGTAGACCGAATCTCGGTAGGCTCTGGAAAAAATTCAGACACTGCCGTCTCTCTAGCTGAGAGCCTCGGAGCAGTTGCGGGCGACGATGATTGTCGCCTCGCCGGAATATGTGAACTTCAACCTCGCGGATGAGCTGATTCGGAAGTTTGGCGAAGAAATGAAGGTGGAGTACTCGGACTTGGTGCGACTTAACATTCATTAAGGAGAAGGCTCATGATGCGTGCGCGACTCGTGGCGATGGCAGTAGGTTTGACGATCGTGGGGGCCAGACTGAGTTATGGGGCGGAGGCGAACCTGGCACTGTTCGTCGCAAATCTGGGCGAGGTCTGTGCGAACACGACGGCTGCAGGGGCGGCGACCTGCCGGGAAGTAGTGGAGTCGTTTCGTAAGGAAGGTGTGGATATGGGGGCGCCCAAGCTCGATGCAGGCCTCAAGAAGGCACTGGTTGCGATCGGAAAGAAACTCCTCTTCGGGCTAGGAGGAGAGCTTTCGGCGGGTGGCGGGATCGTGCTCGCCAGTGAGCCGATCGGTGCTGAGCTCTTCGACGCGACGAATCCCTCGATCCCAAAGGAGATACGGCGAGCAGGTTGTATCCGAGATCTGGCGTTGCTTCCAACGGCTAAGGTGCGATCGATGGTAGAGGGGCGGGCGCCTCTTGCGGATGCGGTGGTGGAGCTTCTCAAAGCCAAGGAGTAATTGGGGAAAGGAGGGTCGCGTCCGGGGAGATCCGCGATGTTCTCGCGGAAGATGATCATGTCGACCTTCTGCGGCTCTTTGACCGGCGACGGGACGCCCTTGTAATAACGCACCGGACGCACGCAGGCGTAGAGGTCGAGGATCTGGCGCAGGGTGACGTTCAGACTGCGGATGCCGCCGCCGACCGGTGTGGTGAGCGGACCCTTGATGGCGACCCGGTACTGGCGGATGGCCTCCAGCGTGTCCTCGGGGAGCCCTCATGCTACATTTCTACGATGGCCACGATGGACTGGGAGCCGCTCATCGCCGCAGCGCGGGCCGCCCGCGCCCACTCCTACTCTCCCTACAGCGGATTTCCGGTGGGAGCGGCGATCCTCATGGAGGACGGCTCGATCTGGGCGGCGGCCAACGTGGAGAACTGCATCCCGGCACTCGCCATCTGCGCGGAACGCAATGCGATGTCCGCCGCGGCCTCGGCCGGCCTGCGTCATCCGCAAGCCGTGGCGGTCGTCACCTCCACCGATCCGCCGTCCTCGCCCTGTGGCCTGTGCCGGCAGACCCTGTCTGAGTTTGCCGAGGACCTCCCCATCCTTCTGGTCAGTGCAGACGGTCCGGACAGTGCTCGCGAGGAGGTCCGCCTGACCGAGCTTCTTCCGCGGAGATTCGTGCTTCCCGGGTAGGACGCTGCAAAAAAGGAACTATCCGCAGGACCATTACCTACGACAAGGAGATCGAGAATGTCCAAGAACTGGATCGCGGCAATGACGTTGACGGCGACTCTGCTCGGCGTGCCGGCGTTCGCTGGAGCACCGAAGACCTACCAGGTGACGGGCCCCGTGCTCGAAGTGACCAGCGACATGATCGTGGTCAAGAAGGGGAACGACCGCTGGGAGATCGCGCGCAACGGCGAAACCAAGGTGACCGGCGACCTCAAGGTCGGCTCGACCGTGACCATCCAGTACCGGATGACCGCGGCGAGCGTCGAGGTCAAGGCGGAGAAGGCTCCGGCGGCGAAGAAGGGGAAGAAGGGGTAAGAAGCCCTCTCCCCCTCCCCCCCTCTCCCGTGCGTGCCCCCGCACACCCGCCCCGAACGGGAGAGGGGGAGCTCCTGCAACGTCCTCTACGGCAACACCGGCGCCAACTTTCCCCCCGCCGCGCGGACTCGGCGGTCGAGATCGCGCAGAGGGCCATCCACCATCGCCTTCCAGTGCTCGATGCCCGTCTGCGCTTTCTGCTTGTAGAACGCGAAGACGTCTCGTTGCGGACCGGTCGGCGGACGGTCGGCGGCTTCGAGATCGGTCGCGAGGGGACCGAGGATGGCGGCGACGGCAGCCAGCGAGTCCTGCGCAGCCCGTCTCCGGCCGCCTCCCTTGAGCGCACTGACTTCCGTGGTGAGTCGCTTGGCCGTGTCGCGGAGCGCGACGGAGCCCTTCCCCGCGGCCGCGAGCTCGTCGTCCAGATGATGGAGACGCTTGGTCACTTCGTCCATCTGCTCCTGCGCGTCGGTCACCTTTTCGAGCGTCGCGACAACCTCCAGATAGAAGTCGTGCTGCGCCTGGAGGTCCGCGGGCGGGACGTCCACGCGCGGGTCCATGGCGATGGTGAGCGGCTGGCTCTGGGTCTTGCCGTCGACGGTCAGGCGGACCTGGTAGGCGCCGGGCTGGACGAACAGCCCCTGCGGCAGTTGTGGCGTATCGGCGCCGGGGACGGCGAAGGAGGAGTATTCGTAGTCCACGGCGCGCGGGCGGGGACCGCGAAGGTTCCAGACGAAACGGTTGTGGCCGGCGGCGGCCGGCAGGGCCTTCACCGGCTGCACCCACTCGTCCGCAAAATAGCGGTCGCCCTCGGGCCGTTCCGGCGTCTTGTCGCTGCGGAAGCTGCGCACCACCTTCCCTTGGGCGTCGGCGATCTCCAGGATCACCGGGCCGTGGACCGCGGACGGCAGCTCATAGTCGAGGATCGCTCCCGTCGGCGGGTTGAAGGTGCGCGGCTCATCGAGCGGCAGGGGGGTGTCGCGGTTCTGGCTCGGGCTCAAGCGATAGGCGGTGGCCGGCGGCAGCAGCAGGGCTTCCGCGGCAGGGCCGTTCAGATGGCGTAGCGGGGTATACGCGTCGAGCGCCCAGATCGCCCGCCCTTCGGTCGCCGCGATCAGGTCGTCGCCGTGGATGGTCAGATCATTGATGCCGGTCGTCGGCAGGTTGAGCTGCAACCGCTGCCAGATGCCGCCGTCGTCGAAGGAGACGAAGACGCCGTTCCGGGTACCGGCGAACAGCAGGCCCGGCCGCTTCGGGTCCTCGCGCACGACGCTGACGTAGCCGTCCTCCGGCAGGCCGGCCGTCGCGGCGCGCCAGGTCTTGCCGGAATCGTGGGTGACATAGAGATAAGGACGGAAGTCGTCCGCCCGGTGCCGGTCGACGGCGGCGTAGGCGCTCTCCGCCGAGGTCGGCGAGGCGTCGATCTGCGCAACCCGGCTCCAATCGGCGAGGCCGGGCGGCGTGACGTCCTTCCACGTCTTGCCGCCGTCGCGGGTGACGTGGATCATCCCGTCGTCCGCGCCCACCCACACGGTGTCCGCGGCGATCGGCGACGGCGCGATGGTCGAGATCGTGCCGTAGCCGCAGGCGCGCGCCCGGTTCGTTGCCACCACCTCGGCGGTGCAGTCGGCCGGCAGGTTGGCTGCGGTGTAGGACGGATCGGCGCCGGTCAGGTCCGGGCTGATGAATTCCCAGGTCTGCCCCTGGTCGTTCGAGCGCGACAGCACCTGGGAGCCGAAATAGATCGAGTGCGGGGGCAGCGGCGAGATGGCGAGCGGGGTGAGCCAGGTCGAGCGATAGCGCACGCCGGTGGGCCGCTGGCCGTAGGTCGACACCGGCCACGGCGCCACGTTCTGCGCCTGGCCGGTCCGCGCGTCCCAGCGCGTGAGGCGTCCGCCGAGGCCGGTGCCGAAGACGATGTCGGCGTTGCCCGGGAACGGGATGTCGTAGTCGCGCTCGTCGCCGCCGACCGGATGCCAGTCGCGGAAGGTGAGTTGGCCATAGTCGCTCCGGCTCGCCACCGCGGCGGTGCCGCTGTCCTGCTGGCCGCTGTAGATCCAGTAGGGGAACCGGTCGTCGGTCGCCACGTGGTAGAACTGGCCGGTCGGTTGGTTGTACCAGGTCCCCCAACTCGCGCCGCCGTTGACCGTCACCACCGCCCCCTGGTCGCTGCCGGCGATCATCCGCTCCGGATGATCCGGATCGATCCACAAGCTGTGATAGTCGTCGCCGCCCGGCGCGCCGCGCAAGAAGGAGAAGGTCTTGCCACCGTCCCTGGAGACGCGAATGGACTGCCCCATCACATAGATGACGTCCGCATTGCGCGGATCGATGGTGACGCTGGCGAAGTAGGCGCCGGCGAGGCTGGCGTTGGAGCTCACCCGCTGCCAGGTGTCGCCGCCGTCGTCCGAACGGTAGAGCCCGGCCGCGCCGGACGCGGTCAGGGCGTCGATGGTGGCATAGACCCGTCCATGCGGCGCCACGGCGAGCCCGATGCGGCCGAGCGGCACATCTGGCAATCCGTGTCCGGAAAGCCGCGTCCACGTCTTACCGCCGTCCGTCGACTTCCAGATGCCGCTCCCCGGTCCGACGTTCGGGGTGAAATACGACAGCCAGGGATAGTTCCGCATCTGCCACGTGGCGGCGAAGAGCGTGTCCGGCGCCGAGGGATCGGACGCCAGCTCGGTGGCGCCCGTGTTCTGGTCCACCGTCAAAACCTTCTGCCAGGTCGCGCCGCCGTCCGCCGTGCGGAACACGCCGCGCTCCGCGTTGGACCCGAAGAGATGCCCGAGGGCGGCGACCAGCACGACGTCCGGATTGCGCGGATCGATCCACACTCGACCGATGTGTCGTGTATCCGCCAAGCCGCGGTGCTCCCACGTCTTGCCGCCGTCGCGCGAGCGGTAGACACCGTTGCCCGACATCATGTCCCAGCGCGTCGTGACCTGGCCCGTCCCCACCCACAGGATCGACGGATTGCTCGGCGCCACGGCGAGCGAGCCGATCGACGCCGTCTGCTCATGGTCCATGAGAGAGCCCCATGTCCGTCCGGCATCGGTCGTTTTCCACACCCCGCCGTCGGGAGTGCCGATGTAGAACGTCTCCGGCTGCCCCGGAACCCCCACCGCGCACGTCGCCCACCCGCCGCGCAACGGCCCGACGAGCCGCCACTGGAGGCCCGAGTAGGACTCCGGGGGGATGGGAGCGGAGAAGGCGGAGAGAGCGGAGAGGAGACTGAGGATCAGAATCAGGATCAGGACCGGAACGGGACGGCGAAAAGTCATGCGGCTCCTCCAGAAGAATGCATGGTCATGCTCCCCCCGTTCTATATGAAAAGGCTCTCCTCGGCCAGCCCGCCGGCGCTTTTCGGTCTCTTTGAATTGACGACATCGAGAGGCATCCATACTATCGCGCCGGAAAAGGCGCCGGCACAGAAGGACTGTGCCGGCGAAGTCCCGCAAGGGAGAGAGGTCATCGTGCGTCGTTCAATCTCGAAACTGCTGTTTGCCCTGGCGATTCTGACCGGATCCGTCCTTGGAGGCGGGCTCGTGGTCCCTTCACACGCTGCGGCCGACACGGGCTGCCCCATCCGCTGCCTGGATCGGTTGTGCGGCTGCGTCTTCCCGTCCCACCGCGTGGGCGGCGTCTGCGTCTACTCCGACCGCTGCGTACCCAATCCAGACCTCTAGGACTCATCAAGCTGGCCGGAGCTGACTTGCATGGAAAGGAGGGCTTCGGCCAGCCCTCGCGTCTATCTCTCCTGGACCTCTTTCGCCGGCACGCATGTTCCATCCGCGAACAATGCCATCACCTGCTCATCGCGCCAGATGTAGACAGGCCGGCCGGCTCGCCAATGCTCCTCAATGGCCGCCCTGGCAGCCTGCTTCATCGCCTGATTGGCCTTGCTCACGATCGGAGGAAGATCCTCCTCTTTGTAGGACCCGATCATCGCCCCTCCTCCTCGATTTTCGCAAAGAGCGCCGGTTCAAAGGTTAATCGCAGATCGCTGACGGAGCACTTCCCCGCCCCGTTCGGCCCGGCTAAGATGTAGAGATTGGGTTGCCGGTCGCCGCTCATCGGATCCAGCATACCGTGGTCCGCCGAGTGTGAGTCCCGTCAGAATCTCGAAGCGGGCCCTCTGCAGATCGAAGCCGCCCTGGTCAGGATCGACGATCCCCCAGAGGAAGTTGACGATCCCCCAGATGAAGTCGAGCTTACCCCAGGGGAAGTTGACGATCCCCCAAGCGGAGTCGAGCTTACCCCGGGGGAAGTTGACGATCCCCCAGGCGGAGTCGAGCTTACCCCAGGGGAAGTTGACGATCCCCCAGGCGGAGTCGAGCTTACCCCAGGGGAAGTTGACGATCCCCCGGGCGGAGTCGAGCTTACCCCAGGGGAAGTTGACGATCCCCCAGGCGGAGTCGAGCTTACCCCGGGGGAAGTTGACGATCCGTTATTCGTTATTCGTGGCAGATCCTTACTCCTCCGCCCCGGCCGCGCCGATCATCTGCCGCAGCACCGCCCACTCCCCCGGCGAGGAGTCGGGCGCGGCGCTGACATCCAGATATCGGTCCCAGAGCTTCTGCCGCAGCAGCCGGAGCGCCTCCTGGCGCGTCCGTCCTTCGGTCGTCAGGGCAAGCTCGGCCAGGCTCGCCTGGAAGCCGGTGCCCGGGAGCGCGTGCAGGAGGACTCCGAGCGGCGCGTTGAGCGCATGCGTGCGTTCGGGCAGGGTGTGGAGGAACGCGGTCTCGGCCGGCTTGCGCGACAACACGCCCTGGAGCTTCTCCACCTCGGTCGACAGCTTCCGCAATGTGCCGGCGAGGGTCGCCACGAAGCGAACCGCGTCTCCGTAGTCCTCCACCTCGCCCATCCACTGCTGGGCATAGCGCTGCGCGAGGGCTTCGCGGACGGTTCCGATCGCCTCGGCGGACCAGAGGAGATTGCCGCCGTCCTTCTCCAAAGGAAGGGCATGGCGGAGCGGTCCCATGATCTTGATCAACGTTTCATAGCTGACACCGAGGGCGCTCGCCACCTGTTTCGTCGTCAGACCGTTGGTACGCGGCGGTGGCGGCGGCTCGTCCAGCGCTTTGCGGACGAGAGCCAGAGACGCGGCGTCAAACGCATAGTGCCGGCGGGTTCCGGGCCGCGGCACAGGAATCTGATGGTGGCGGACGAGGCCGAGAAGGTCTTCATAGGCGATCCCCAACTCCAGAGCGGCCTGGCGGGTGGTCAGCCCCTGCCGGGAGATCTCTTCCCGCTGGTCCTGCCGCCGCCGGAGGGCGGCGCGGACCGCTTCGAGGTCGGCCTCGGACCAAGCGTAACGGTCGCCGTCCTTGGGCACGTCGATCTCGTGCCGGCGGATGAGGCGCATCAACTGATTCGCCGTCAGACCGAGGATCTCGGCGGCCTGGGCTGTCCTCACTGCACATCCTTTCGTTCCCGCTGCAAGGCGCGCAGATCCTCGATCGCCGGCCGCAGGTGGCTCTCCGCGACGTTGCCGAGCACCGCGCGTACCTCGGTAGGCCAGTCCAGCCGTTCGAGGTCCACCCTCGGGTCCACCTCGCCGGACGCCGGCTCGATGCCGGCGGCACAGCGCAGCAGCTCGGCGTGCGCAACTTCCAGAAGGGCGATCCAGGCGCCGGCTCCGCCCAGCGCCACGGCCACGGCCTCATTCATGTCTCTCATCACACCACCCCTTCCAAGTCTCGATGCGCGGACCAGGATAGGCCCTTCCGGCACCCAGGAACCGTCAAGACGCAACCTGCCGGGTGGGCCGGCATGCCGCGCACTCTTCCTCGCGCGTCGAAAATTTCTCGTCCCGGCATGTCCTCCAAAGGGGGGGCTGCGGCAACTTATAAAGAGAGGGGCATCTTCATTGGAGAGCGACCATGGAAGAGGGTTTCGCGCTGAGGCGCATTCCGGCTGCCGAAGGCGCCGTGCTGCGGTTCTTCCGCTTCTCCCGGGGGCTGAGCGGACAGGCTTTCGCCCGGCTGGCCGGAGTGGACGTGTCGACGGTCTGGCGCTGGGAGACCGGGGATCTCCTCACCCGCGACCGGCTGGTGGAACTTCTTGAGCAGCTCCTGGAGATCCCGCCCGAGGCCGTGGACGAAGCTCTATCCGCGCACCGCAGGGCGACGGTGATCGAGGAGCTGGAAGGTCCTTACGCACTATCCAAGGCGGAGCGCCGGCTCCTCGGCCGCGCCGCCGTGGCCGCCGGGCAGGCCGGCGCCGAAACCGCCCGCCGCGAGCTGACCCTCGATCGTCTTCGCCAACGCGCCGTCCGACATACCGCCTGGGCGACGGCGGAGTGGTCCCGGCTCAGGAAGTTACCCCAAGCCCCCCAGGAAGCGACCATCCAAGGCCACCACGGGAGTGAAAGGAGCTGGGCTCTGGCCGTCCGCCTCTGCGAAGCCAGCACGGCCGCCGCGGCTCATAAGGCGGCCGAGGCACTGCGCCTGGCGCGGCTCGGCGTGAGCCTCGCGCGGGAATCCTCGGGCTCGCAGCGGTGGCGCCAACGCCTGCTCGGCCATTGCGAGCCGTTTGAGGCCAACGCACTCCGTGTCGGCGGCGATCTCCCCGCGGCTGGGGAGGCCTTCGCCCGCGCCGACGAGGCGTGGGCGCTCGGCGAAGGTGGTGATCCGGCCGGCTTCCTCGACGTCACTCGAAGGCTCGATCTGAAAGCGTCCTTCTTTCGGCAGGGCGGGCGATTCGAGGAGGCCCTCTTCCTCCTCGATCAGGCCCTGACTGGCAGCCCGCCGGAAGCGGCGGCCCGGCTCCTGCTCAAGAAAGCGGCGACCCATTCCAGGGCAGGCGACTTCGAGCTTGCCATCGAAGTGCTGCGGGAGGCCGAGCCACGGATTGATCGCGAGCGTGACCCAAGGCTGAACTTCTTGCATCACTTCAGCCTGGTAAAGAATTATTGTCACCTGGAAAGTTACCAGAGCGCCGCAGCGCTGCTGCCGCTGGTCGAGACATTGGCGGAGAGCCTGCACACCGAGCTGGATAAGATTCGCACGCTCTGGTTGAGGGGCCGAGCCAAAGCCGGGCTCGGCCACAAGCAAGAGTCGCTCGCGGCTCTGACCCAAGTTCGCCAGCACTTCCGAGCCGAGAAAATCGCCTACGACTACACATTGGTAAGCCTGGAGTTGGCGACGCTCTACCTGGAACAAGGCCGCACGGGCTTGGTCAAGGTGCTGGCCGAGGAGATGCATTGGATCTTTCAGGGCCAGCAGATTCACCAGGAAGCCTTGGCGGCGCTGGCGCTCTTCAGCCACGCGGCTGAGATGGAAGAAGCCCAGGCGGACTGGACCAGCCGCCTGGTGAAATACCTCTATCGAGCGCAGCACAATCCAAGGCTGCGGTTCGATGCGTGACCGTGAAAGAAGAAGTGAGGGGCGCAGCCGTCTGCGCCCCGTGAAGCGATCTCGTCAGCCGCGGCAGCGGCCGCTCGGATCGACCTCGCAGCCGTTGTCTACCGTAGCCGCGGCGGCTTGGCCGAAGCGGCACCGGCCGTCAGGGTCGACCTCGCAGCCGTTGTCAGCCTTGGCCGGTGCTGCTGCGCCCTGGCCGATGCGGCACCGGCTGTTTGGGTCGACCTCGCACCCGTTGTCGCTTTGCGCACCGGTCAGGAAGCTCCACACCTGCGCGAGCACATCCCAGGAGATCAGAGTGGAAGAGCCACCCCTGACCGGCTCGGCACGGCTCCGGGGCTCCGCGGCCTGGAGGACCGCGGGGAGGAGGAGAAGGACCAGAAGAAGAGCGACGCGGCACCTGAAGAAACGGGACATGACCGGCTCCTTTCGTGGCGCGCTCCACAGCGGTCTCCCTGACCGCCGGGGCACCAACGGCACCTAGAGTGCCAGGGACCGGCACGAAAACGTGCTCAACCTGCCGCCTGGAGCGGCACCTTGCGTGGAGGGGCTGGACATGAAGGAAGCGGAGACCAAGCTGGATTTCGGGCTGGTGCTCGTGGTGCTGCGCGCGCTCCTGGGGTGGAACCGGGCGACACTGGCGCAGAAGTCGGGCGTCGACGAGGGCCTGCTCGCCGACTATGAGCGGGGGCTCAGCCGGCCTATTCGGAAGACCAGGGAGCGGCTCGCGAAGGCCTTCGAGGTGGAGGTCTCGTTTCTCGACGGGCTCGTTCCCCTCTGCCGGGGCACCCGGCTCGCCTATGAGAGCGCCAGGCAGGGTGGCCGGGCCGCGGCCCCGGCGGCCGCCGCCCTTGCCGAGCGCCTGGAAGGGAAGATCGCGGACTCCGTTCTCAAGGCGCTGGAGCCGTTCGTCCTGGAGCTGGCCCAGCTCGACAGCCACCCAAATTGAGGTTCGAGCCGTGAATTCTCTCGTCCGAATGACGCGAATCTGCCGCAAATATCCCGCGCTACGGCATCGGGTGCTAGCATTCCTTTTGAATGTCTTCTGAGTCTCCAACTCCTCCGGCGGCCGGGCGCTTGACCGCGGTGCGGATCGCCATGGCGGCGGCCGGTCTCGCGCTGGCCTTCCTGGCGTTCGGACGGTTCACGGCGCTCGACGGAGCGCGGCGGGAATGGACGGCGTGGCTCGCGGCGTCGGGGCAGCCGGTGGACGATCGCCTGGAGCGCGAGTTGGCGCGCGAGACGGACGCCGACGGAATCGCGGAGCGGGCGGTGCGGGCGTCTCTGGCGCGGGAGATCCATACCATCACGCATTCGAGCCCGGACCGGCAGGAGAGCGCGGCGCGGCTGGCGGAGACGGCGCGGCGGGCCGCGGTCGTGCTGGCCCGTCGGCCGGCGTCGTGGGAGGCGTCGATGGTGCTCGGGGCCGCCACGTACATGAGCGGCTCGCAGGGGCACGATGCGCGCCTGTTCACCGCGCATGAACGCTGGGAGGCGCCGCTCCAGGCGGCGATCGAGCTCGCTCCCACCAAGCGGGAGCCGGCGCGCTTTCTCACCGGCGCCTATGTCGAGATCTGGCCCGCTCTCACGGCGCCGAAACGCGAGCGGACCCGCGCCCTGCTCGCCGGCCTGCTGAGCGATCCCAACGACGCGACGCTTCTCCTCGGCCCCTGGCTCGACGCGGCCGGCGACCGGCAGACCGCCATGGCGGCGCTGCCACCGGATCCACGGGTGTGGGAGCAGATGCAGCGGCTGCTCGGCTCCCGCGGCGATTGGGCCGGCTTCAGCGAAGCGCACCAGCGCTGGCAGCAGGTGCTGCACAGCCACCTCCAGGCAGACCTCGACGCGGCGGACGCCAACATGGCCGAGGGCAACTACACCGCCGCGCGCACCTTCTACCTGTCGGTCCTGGAGGAGGCGCCGCCCGACCTCGCCTATCGCGACCTGCTGGAGGCGGCGCTCACCCGCTGCCCGGCGGGGCCGGCGCCGCACGAGACCGCGGTGCGCCTCTCTCGCCAGGTCAAGTGGGCGGTGGAACGCTGCCTCCTCGCCGAGTGCGCGCTGCGGCCGGAGTCCCTGAAGCGCCTGGCGCGGCTGGCCGGCGAGCAGCAGGCGGCGCCCGAGGAGGCGATGGCCCTGCTCCTCTCCGGCGATCTGCCGGAGGCCGCCGCCCTGGAGCGCCGGGCGGAGAACGGCTGGAGCAACTCCTGGACTCCGTATCTGCTGCCCAAGGCCCGGGTGCTGGCCCGGCGCCACCAGATGGCGGTCGCGGAGTCGACGCTCGCTTTTGTGCCGCGGTCCTGGTGGGAGAGGCCCATCTATTGGCAGGTGCGCCTGGAGATCGCGCAGGCCGCCGACGACCGGGCCGGCATCCTCCAGGCGGAGGAGCGGCTGCGCGACCTGGCGCGGACCTCCTGGCCGGCGACCGAATGGACGCCGATGGGGGAAGCAGGGTGGCGCCTGGAGATCCTCGCGGCGGCGCCGGCCTCGGAGATGGAGATCGATTTCGTGGCAACGCCGCCGGCCGGCGCGGTGGTCGAGCTACGGCTCGACGGGGCGCTGCTCGGAACGGCGCCGGCGCGCCCGGGAGCTCCGCTTGTCACCGGCCTCACGCTCAGCCGGGGCCTCCACCTGATCGAGCTCGAGTCCCTGGCTGGCGGGCCGGTCACGCCGGGAGCGGTGCGACTCCGGTGAGAGCGAAGCGACGCGCCGGATCTGGGTGCCCAGCGCGGCGCCGGCGAGCACCGCCAGGGTGACCCCGTTGGCCGGCATGGTCAACCCGAAATCCAGCATCTCGTGAAAGCCGGCCGCGGTGAGGCAGCCCAGGACCGCCAGGGCGGCGGCCCGGTCCTCCGACCGGCTGCGGCTGCGCATCAGGGTGAGCAGGCGGCGCACCGCCGGCACGCTGCCGGCGAGGAGCAGGGCTAGCCCCAGGAGGCCGCCGGTGGCCGCAAGCTCCAGGATGTCGCTGTGGGCGTGCGACCAGGTGCCCTGGAGCGCCTCCGGCTGGACCAGCGGGAACGCCTCGTGGAAGGAGCCCACTCCGGAGCCGAAGAGCGGAAAGCGGGACCACAGGCGCAGCACCGCCCGGTATTCGGTCAGCCGCCCCTGCAAGCTCACGTCGTTGACGCGGGTGTCGATGAACCGGCCCAGTCCCTCGCGGGCGCCCACTCCGACGACGACGAGACCCAGCCCGCAGAGGGCCACTCCCAGGCTCAGGACGACCCGCCGCCAACGCCGCCGCGCCGCCGCCGCGGCGAGGGTCTGCACGGTGAACCCCGCCGCCGCCGCCAGCAGGCCGGCGCGCGAGCCGGTGAGGACCAGTCCGGCCAGGAGGGTCAGGGCGCACAGCGCCGGACCGGCGAGGAGGAGGAGGCGGCGCTCCGGCTGCTCGTCGTCCCGCGTGCGCCGCAACGCCCACCACCCCCAGGCGGTGGCGACGCAGAGGCCCAGCTCGAGGAAGAGCGCCAGATGGTTGGGATTGACGAAGGTGCCGTGGAGGCGCGGGCTGCGCGGGACGTCGACGCCCCACAGGGTGAGCGCCCGCTTGTATTGCGCGTAGGCACCGAAAAAGGCCTGGAAGATGCCGCCCAGGATCACCGCGCCGGCGATCCAGCGCCGCGCCGCGCGCCACCCGGCCGCCGCGCCGGCCAGCAGGGCGGCGGCCAACGCCGCCCACTGCAGAGCCGCCGCCTGCGAGGCGCCGGGCGCCAGGCTGAGGAAACGGTGCGCGACCGACACCTCCGGCAGCGCCGCGGCGCGGGCGGCGGCGGCGGCGTGCTGCGGCGAGAGGAGAGAGACGACGAAGCCGGGCCACGGCAACGACTGGAGGAACGCCAGGAGGGCGACCGCCGCCAGCGCCGCGGCGGGCAGCAGCGCCGGGCGCAGCCGCCCGCCGTCGCGCAGGGCGGCCGCGGCCAGGGCGAGCGCGGTGAAGCAGCAGACCTGGATGATCGCCACCGCCCAGGGGGTGGCACTGGCGAACGGCAGCGGCGCCCAGAGGACGAGGAGCGTGAGGAGAGCGGTGAGCGCCGACCCCGAATGGCGTATCATGGCGCCGCGTTCGGCACCATCAGCCTGAGGGAGATCATGCGCCGCGAGCACCGCTTGTCGATTCAAACGTTGACTCAGATGTTTGGGATCCTGTCGGTTCTGTACGCCGGGACCGCCGGCGCGCAATTCAACCAGTATACCGCCCCCGGAGGTCCGCAGGACCGCCCGGAGACCCGCGAGGATCGTTTGAAGCGGGAGCTCGCGGAGGCCAAGTACCATCTGGGGCCCGTCCGCATCGCGCCGGTTCTGTCCATCCGGGACGTCGCCTACGTCCGCGACATCTTCGACAACGGCACCGCCAGCCGTCCCGACATCACCGCCTCCGTGCTCGGCGGCGCCCGCGCCTATCTGCACACCGGTACCAAGATGATCTGGATCGCCCGCCTCCAGCCGGCTTACGTCTGGTGGCAGCACCGCACCGACGCGCGGCGGCTCAATTTGAGCTATGGCATCGAGGGGCTCGGCCTGTTCAACCGGGTCTTCGTCGGCGTCGCGGCACACCGCACCGAGGAGCAGCGCATCCTGACCCCGGAGGTGCCGGAGCTGGCATCGGGCCGCGGCGACGAGGCCGAGGCCACCGTCGAGGTCCAGATCTCCGGCTCGTTCTCCGCCTTCGTCAACGGGCGGGCAGGCCGGCAGAAGAACCTGGTGGACGCCTTCATCAACGATCCGGCCTTGCGCTCGGCCGCGCTGCTGAACCGCAGCGAGAAGGTCGTCCGCTCCGGCGTGCGCTGGCACCCCCGCGAAGGCTGGACGATCGGCGTCGGCGCCGAGCATTCGCAGACCGACTTCGCGCGCCGGGTGGACGACAGCTCGAACAGCGGCACCGCGCCGGTGGTGGAGGTGTCGATCGACCGCAGCCAGATCTTCGTCGTGGTCGACGCGGCGGCGCGCTCGCTGACCGCCCGCCAGGGGTCGCGCTTCGTCGACTTCAACGGCGTCACCGGCCATGCCGGCATCTCGTACCGGCCGCGGCGCACCACAGAAGCGTGGGTATACGGCAGCCGCGACCTGGTCTACTCCCTGTCGTCGGACTACCCCTACCTGGACGACCAGCGGGTCGGCGTCGCGTTCGCCCTGGGCGGCGGCGGCCGCTTCGGCACCCGCTTCTTCGCCGAGACCGGACGCGAGCGGTACGCCCGCTTCTCGCCGCTGGCCGCGAGCCGCATCGACGACCTGCGCGCCTTCGGCGGCTCGTTCCACGTCACCCTGACCCAGAGCCTGGGCCTCCTCGCGCAAGTGACGCGCACCCGCTTCATCTCCAACCTCCCCGGCAACGACCGCTCCTACACCGTGGGGGGAGTCTCGGTCACCTGGGGTGGCCTGCCCTGAGACCGGCGGCACCACAGCTTCACGCGGTCCCCGTGCGCCTGCCTTCGCGGCAGGTGCTGGAGAAGCCGTTATCTTCGTTGTAAGCTATTGTCTGGTAAGGTGTCTCCCGATGAAGTGCCCAGCGATCGCTCTGCCCACTCTGCTCGCCCTCGCCCTGTTTGCGCTTCCAGTCTCCGCGCAAAGCCACAACCCGGGCTACCGGATCGGCCCGCGCGATCTCCTGGAGGTCAAGGTCTTCGAAGCTCCCGAGCTCAGCGGCTCCCGGCGTGTCAACGAGGAGGGGAAGCTCAGCTTCTCCCCGGCGGGCGACATCGACGTCGCCGGGCTCACCGAGCCCGAGGCGGCGCAGAAGATCAAGGAGCTTCTCGAAGCGAAATCGCTGGTCAAGGCCTCGGTGTCCGTGCTGGTGCAGGAGTTCCGCTCCCGTCCGATCTCCGTCCTCGGCGCCGTCCACCAGCCGGGCAACCTCTCGTTCTCCGGCCGCTGGACCCTGCTGGAGGCGCTGACCGCGGCCGGCGGCGTCACCGACGTCCACGGCAGCCTGGTCTACGTCCTGCGGCGGTCTGACAACGGCCTGTCGGACCAGATCGGCATCCCGCTGGACGACCTGTTCGCGCGCGCCAATCCGAAAGTCAACATCCCGATCATCGCCGGCGACCTGATCAACGTGCCCTCGGCGGTCGACGTGACGATCTACTGCCTCGGCCAGTTCCACCAGCCGGGGGCTTTGACTTTCAGGAGCCCGGACCGGGTCACGCTGCTCGGCGTGATCGCCCGCGCCGGCGGGCTCACCGACCGCGCCTCCAACAAAATCCTCATCAAGCGCGACAGCCGCTCCGGGAAAGCCGAGTTCAACGCGGACTACAAGAAGATCCTGGCCGGCAAGGAACCGGACGTCGAGCTGCAGTCCGGCGACGTCATCGTCGTCAAGGAGTCCTTCTTTTGATCGCTCCGATCTCCTCCCTGCCGCCGGACGAGCCGGCCGGCCTGAAGGCGCCCGAGCCCGAGTTCGAGCTCAATCTGTCGGAATACGTCGCCATGGTGCGGCGGCACTGGAAGCTGCTCGCCGTGACCTGTCTGCTCTCGCTGGTCGCCGCCGGCATCCACTACGCGATCACCCCGAAGCAGTTCCAGGCCTCGTCGACGATCCAGATCGAGCGCCGCAACATGTCGCCGGTGGGCAGCGGCCAGAATCCGTGGCTGGAGAACTACTGGAACATGGAGTTCTATCCCACCCAGTACGAGCTGCTGCAGAGCCGCGGCCTGGCGGAGCGGGTGGTCAAGAGCATGGACCTGATGAGCGATCCGGCGCTCAACCCTGCCGCCGGCCCGGCGCGGGACGGCAAGAAGGGGGCCACCGCGGAAGACGACCAGGCGACCCTCGGGCGCCTCGCCGACCAGCTCCGCGGCGCGCTGACCGTCGATCCGGTGCGCAACACGCAGCTCGTCCGCATCTCCTTCCAGGCCGCCACGCCGGAGTTCGCCGCCCGCGCCGCCAACGGCTTCGCCCAGGCGTTCATCGACATGGGAGTGGAAGACCGGTTCGCCTCGGCGGGCAAGGCGTCGAGCTTCCTCGGCACCCAGATCGAGACCCTGAAGCAGGAGATCACCGAGAAGGAGTCGCAGCTCCAGGCGTTCAGCCGGCGCAGCGACATCATCACCCTCGATCCGGGAGCGAACGTCGTCCTGAAGCGCCTCGAGTCGCTCAACACGAGCCTCATGGAGGCCAAGAAGACACGCATCGAAAAGGAGGCCCACTACCACGAGGTGATGGTCTCTCCCCCCGAAACGGTGGCCGACAGCCTGTCCGGCGGTGTGGTGAGCGGCCTGCGCTCGGAGCAGATCCGCCTGGAGCGCGACTACGAGGCCAAGCTCAAGACGTTCAAGCCGGACTGGCCCGAGATGGTCGCCCTGAAAACGCAGATCGACAAGGGCAAACAGCACCTCGAGGGCCTGGTCAAGGAGATGCTCGACAAGGCGCGCAACAGCGCCAACGCCGACTACCAGTCGGCGTTGCGCCAGGAGCAGTCGCTCGAATCGGAGCTGACCCAGAGCAAGAAGCTGGCGATCGACCAGAGCTCGGCGGCGGTCCAGTTCACCAACCTCAAAGTGGAGATCCAGACCCGCCGCGAGCTGCTCGATCAACTGATGCGGCAGCAGTCGGAGACCGAGGTGGCGGTGCGCCTCCAGGACACCCGCCAGTCGAACATCCGCATCATCGACCAGGCGCTCATCCCCGGCGGCCCGTCGCAGCCGTCGCTGCGCAAGGACCTCACCTACGGCAGCCTCGTCGGGCTCCTGCTCGGCATCGGCGCCGCCCTGCTGATCGAGTTCCTCGACCGCACGCTCAAATCGCCCGAGGAGATCGAGCGGCGCCTCGGCCTGCCGACCCTCGGCGTGGTGCAGGACATCGCGGAGATCGGCAAGACCTACGGTTACTACTCGGCCTACGCCTACGCCTCCGGCTACGGGTACGGCCACGGCAGCCCGCCGTCGGGCGGCGGCGGCTCCGGCGAACGGCCGCGGGTGCGCGCCAGCCGCAACGCGCCCGCCGGCTGGCTGGAGAAGAAGAAGGCCGCGCCGGCCGGCTCGGCGCAGATCGAGCTGGTGCCGCACGACCGGCCGCGCACGCTGATCTCCGAGGCCTACCGGTCGCTGCGCACGGCGCTCCTCCTGTCGAGCGCCCGCGAGATCAAGCTGATCGGCGTCACCTCGGCGGTCGCCGGCGAGGGGAAGACGGCCACCGCCTCCAACCTGGCGGTGGTGCTTGCGCAGCTCGGCCGACCGGTGCTGATCGTCGACTGCGACCTGCGCAAGCCGCGCCTGCACCAGGTCTTCCACCTCTCCAACCGGATCGGCCTGGTCAACCAGCTCACCGGCACCGCCGACGCGGAGTCGGTGATCCTCCCCACCGAAGTGCCGAACCTGTGGATCGTCCCCTCGGGGCCGACGCCGCCCAATCCTTCGGAGCTGCTCGCCTCCGATCGGATGCGCGAATGGCTGCACGCCATGCGCGAGCGGTTCGACTACGTGATCATCGACACGCCGCCGGCCCTGGCGGTCACCGACGCCACGCTGGTCGGCGTGCTGGTCGACGGCATGGTCCTCACCCTGCGCAGCCACAAGGTGACGCGGGAGGAGGCGCGGGTCTGCCGCGATCGCCTGCGCCAGGCGGACATCAAGATCCTCGGCGCGGTGCTCAACCGCTACCGCTCGTTCCAGGCGGGCGTGGCCAAGGGGTACAAGTACTACGAGGCCTACGGCGCTGAAGAGAGCGAGCCGTCGAAGGCCGGCTCCGCCGCCTGATGATCGACCTGCACTGCCACATCCTCCCCGGCGTCGACGACGGCGCGCGGACTCTGGACGAAGCCGTCGCGATGTGCCGCATGGCCGCGGCGGACGGCTGCAAAGCGATGATCGCGACACCGCACCAGCGCCGCATCGAGTGGTGGAACGACAACCGCGAGATGCTCGAAGGGCTCGCCCGCGACCTCCAGGCGGCGGTGAGCTCAGGCACCGAGACGGCTTTCCGCGTCGCTCTGGGCGGTGAGATCCACGTCGGGCCGGGGCTCCTCGAAGAGATCGAGCGGCTGTCCTCCGCCGCCGGTGGCGGTCTCCTGCCGCTCGCCGGCTCGCGCTACCTGCTGATCGAATTCGACGCGCTGGACACGCCGGTGCAGGCGGCCGACCTGGTGCACGAGCTCGCGGTCTCCGGCTGGCGGCCGGTGATCGCGCATCCCGAGCTCATCCCCTGGCTGGCCAAGGGGACGGCGCTGCTCGATCACCTGGTGTCGCTCGGCGCCACGGCGCAGGTGACGGCGATGAGCCTGACCGGCGACTTCGGCCGCCGCCCGCAGGTCGACGCCCTCGCCTTTCTCGACGCCGGCCTGGTGCACTTCGTGGCCAGCGACTGCCACAGCCCGCGCCGGCGCCCGCCCGGCCTCTCCCGGGCCTACCAGGCGATCGCCGCCCGGCGTGGCGAAGCGATCGCCCGGCGCCTGACCACCGACAACCCGCGGGCGGTGCTCGAAAACCGGCCCCTGCCTTCCATCGTCGAAGGGGAAGCATGAGATCCCACCCGCGCGCCGTCCTGTTCACCCTCCTTCTCGCCGCCGCCGGTCCCCTGCTGGCGGTGGATCCCTTCTACCAGGAGCTCTACCGCGACGGCAACCTGGCCTACGACCGGGGCGACGCCGCCGGCGCGGCGCGCACCCTGCGCATCGCCTGCTTCGGCATGCTGGACGAGCCGAAGCTCCTCGGCGGATGCCTGGCCCGCCTGGCCGTCGCGCAGGACAAGGCCACCGACCTGGAAGGCTTCCGCGAGACCTTCGTACGCCTCGCCGACGTCGAGGAGCGTTTCCAGGGATACAGCCAGGCCGATCTGCCGGCGGAGATCCGCGCCGCGCTGGAGCAGAAGTTGGCGGCGCACATCCCGGGAGCCACGCTCGAAAGCTCGCCGCCGGTCTTCCGCGCCCTGGCGAAGCGGTCGCCGGCCCAGCAGGCCGCCTCGCCAGTCGATAAATCGGCCGACAAACCGGGTTCCAAGCCGGCGGCCAAACCGGCGGCGAAGCCCCAGACGCCCGCCCAGCCCCCAGCCGCGGCTCCCCCGGCCAAACCGCCGGCGGCGCAACCGGCCACGCCGGGCACGAAGCCGGCGGTGCCGGGGACCGCGCCGCCGCCGGGAGCGTCCACGATGCCGGCGGGCCGCCCGCTCCCGACGCCCTCCCAGCTCTCCCCCCTCTCCGAGGACGAGAAGGGCAAGCTCGAAAGCGTGCGCAAGGCTCTCGGCGAAACCGGCAAGGGAAAAGAGCTGCGGCAGACCTTCCAGACCGCCCGCGAGGTGGCCGATGCGCATCCCGAGGCGATCGACGCGCAGCGCCTGGCCGGCGAGGCCGCCTACCGGCTCTCGCTGTGGAGCGACGCCGTCTCCTACCTCCAGCGCGGCGGCGGTCTGCCGGACAACGAGCCGGAGCTCCTCTTCTATCTCGCCGTCTCGCTCTACGAGTCGGGAAACCGGGCGGCGGCCACCGCGGCCCTGAAGCGCTCGCTGCCCAATCTGCAACGCTCACCCTACGTCGACGCCTATACGCGAAAGATTCTCGGCCAGTGACCGCTTATCTGGTAGAATCGCAGGGCTGATAGAAGGGGAGGATCCATGTCCGCCAAGACTCATGGCCTGCTTGCCGCTCTGGTTCTCCTGAGCTCCGCCGCCGCGCAGGCATTGTCATTTTCCGTCGAGCCGCTGAAGTGCGTGCCCAAAGAGGACAACGCGGTGATCCACGCCGCGCTGTCGAACGACGTTCCCGGCCAGACGCCGCGCCTGTATTTCCGCTGGCAGGGGCAGACCGACTTCTACTGGGTGCCGATGGAGGCCGAGCCCGCGCACCGGCTGTGGGGAGTGATCCCCAAGCCGGAGAAGCGGAACGACCTCGTCGAGTACTACACGGCGCTGGTCGACCCGGACGGCAAGGTCATCGCCCGCTCGCCGAGCCAGACCTCCCGCGTCACCAACGACTGCAAAGCTCCGCTCAACCCCAAGGAGCGCGGTGTCGCGGAGAACATGACGATCGGCGAGACGACCGCCGAGCAGCAGGGCGCCAAGGTGGTCGGCTTCCTCTGCAAGGGTGTGGTCACCCGCGTCAACTCGCAGGGGATCCGCCGCAACGATGAGATCTGCGGTCCGTGCGCGGTGGTCTGGTGGGACCGCAAGTCCATTCTCATCCCAGCCTTCGCGGGCGGTGTCGTCGGCGTCATCGTCACCGACCGCAATCCGGAGCCTTCACCCTCGCGGCCATAGCCGGACATCAGGTGCCGGGCACTAGGTCCCGGCCGGCCCCGATCTACATTCAGCCCGGGGGCCCTTTTCGGCCTCCGGGCGTCTATTTGTCTGTTTCGATTGAGGATTATCCCATGAGCAACGTTTCCGCGTTTCCCGCTTCCGATGGCGGTCACCTCATCGCTCCCCACGGGGGCGAGTTGATCAATCTGCTGGTCAATGCCGAGAATGCCGAGCGCGCCGCCGAGCTGAAGGCCGCCTCCCGCGACTGGCCGTCCTGGGACTTGACGCCGCGCCAGCTCTGCGATCTCGAGCTGCTGCTGAACGGCGGCTTCTCGCCGCTCACCGGCTTCATGAAGAAAGCCGACCACGACGCGGTCTGCGCGTCGATGCGGCTCGCCGACGGCACCCTGTGGCCGATCCCGATCCTCCTCGACGTGCCGCAGGAGCTGGCCGGCAAGCTCGGCGGGCAGAAGATGCTGGCGCTGCGCGACCCCGAAGGGGTGATGCTCGCCGCCCTGCACATCGAAGAGATCTGGGACCTCGACCGCCAGGCGAGCGCCCAGGCGACTTTCGGCACCCTCGACCTCAAGCACCCCGGCGTCTCCTTCATGTTGCAGAAGACCCATCCGGTGGCTCTCGGCGGCCGGCTGGAGGGGTTGCAACTCCCGATCCACTACGACTTCCGGTCGCTACGCCAGACGCCGGCCGAGCTGCGCACCGAGCTCGCCCGCGAGGGGTGGCGGCGGGTGGTGGCGTTCCAGACCCGCAACCCGATGCACCGCGCGCACTGCGAGCTGACCCTGCGCGCCGCCAAGGAGGCGCGGGCCAACCTGCTGATCCACCCGACGGTGGGGATGACCAAGCCGGGCGACCTCGACCACTACACCCGGGTGCGCTGCTACCAGGCGGTCCTCCCCCGCTTCCCCCAGCACACCGCGAAGCTGTCGCTCCTGCCGCTCGCGATGCGCATGGGCGGCCCGCGCGAGGCGCTGCTCCACGCCATCATCCGCAAGAACTACGGCTGCACCCACTTCATCGTCGGCCGCGACCACGCCGGGCCGGGCAACGACTCGCAGGGGAAGCCGTTCTACGGCCCCTATGACTCGCAGGAGATCCTGCGCACCCACCAGGAGGAGCTGGGGGTGGAGATGGTGCCGTTCCAGATGGTCTCCTACGTCGAGGAGCTCGACACCTACATGCCGCAGGACGAGATCCCGGCGGGCGCGCGGACACTCGACATCTCCGGTACCGAGCTGCGGCGGCGCCTGCAGACCGGCAGCGAGCTGCCGGCCTGGTTCACCTTCCCGGAGGTGGCGGTCGAGCTGCGGCGCACCCACCCGCCGCGCCACAAGCAGGGGTTCACGGTCTTTCTGACCGGCCTCTCCGGCGCTGGCAAGTCGACCATCGCGAGCGCGCTCCTGGTCAAGTTCATGGAGACCGGCGGCCGGCCGGTGACGCTGCTCGACGGCGACATCGTGCGCAAGCACCTGTCGTCGGAGCTCAACTTCTCGAAGGAGCACCGCGACATCAACATCCGGCGCATCGGCTTCGTCGCCTCGGAGATCACCAAGAACGGCGGCATCGCCCTCTGTGCTCCGATCGCGCCCTACGACAGCGTGCGCAAGGAGGTGCGGCAGACGATCGAGGAGGGCGGCGGCTTCATCCTCGTCTACATCGCGACGCCGATCGGCGTCTGTGAGGAGCGCGACCGCAAGGGTCTGTACGCCAAGGCGCGCGCCGGCATCCTCAAGGAGTTCACCGGCATCTCCGATCCGTACGAGGAGCCGGCAGACGCCGACCTAGTGATCGACGCCTCGGCGATGTCGCCGGAGGAGGCGGCGCAGGAGATCCTGCTCTACCTCGAGCGCGAGGGGTACGTCGGCGGCGGCATGGTGGCGCAGCAGTGATCGAAACGCTCGCGCGGATCGGCCGGGCGCTGGAGGAGGCCGAGGCCGTCCTCCGGCGCTTCACCCCCGGCGACGTCGCGGCGCGGATGAAGACCGGAGACGACCCCGTCACCGAAGCCGATACCACGGTCGACGCCCTCCTCCGCCGCCTCCTGCCGCAGGACGGCGAGGGGTGGCTCTCCGAGGAGACCGAGGACGACCCGGCGCGCCTCACCGCCCGCCGGGTCTGGGTGGTCGACCCGCTGGACGGCACGCGGGAGTTCGTCACCGGCATTCCGGAGTGGTCGGTGTCGATCGGCCTGGTCGTCGACGGCGCGCCGGTCGCGGGCGGCATCTGCAATCCGGCCACCGGCGAGCGCATCGTCGGCGCGGTCGGCCACGGCGTCACCCTGAACGGCAAGCCGGTGACGGTGAGCAGCCGGCCGGGCCTCGCCGGCGCGACGGTGCTCGCCAGCCGCAGCGAGGTCAAGCGGAAGGAGTGGGAAGGCTACCGCGAAGACCTCTTCACCATCCGTCCCTGCGGCTCGGTCGCCTACAAGCTCGGTCTGGTGGCGGCCGGCCTGGTCGATGCCACCTGGACCCTCGTTCCCAAGCACGAATGGGACGTGGCGGCCGGCGTCGCGCTGGTCCTCGCGGCCGGCGGCACGATCATCACCGCCAGCCCCGAGGAGGCGCGCTTCAACCGCCCTCACCCCTTGCTGTCCCGCCTGATCGCCGCTCCTCCCCAGCTCGTGCCGGAGATCGAAGCGGAGATCGCCCGGCGGGGGTAGACAGAGCCGTGCCCCGCGAGCTCCTCTTCGTCTCCGCCGGCCTCGGCCTGGACGGCGGCGGCAGGGCGCTCGCCGGGCGTCTGCTGGCCGGGGCCTGCGCGGAGCTTGCGCGGGCTCGCGGTTTGACGCTCCGCGTTCTCGCCCTGGGAACCGGCGGCGGCCCCGAGGGGACACGCTATTTCGGCAGCGATCAGCGCGCCCTGGCTTTCGCGGCCTGGCGGCGGCAGTGGCGGCGCCAGGCGGCGGCGTGCGTGTTCGACCTCCTCGGGCCGGCGCGCCTCCAGTCCTGGCTGCCCGCCAGCCGGCGCGCGCCGTACCTCGTCCCGCTCTATGGGATCGAAGTCTGGAGCCCGCTCTCCGGGAGCCGCCGTCGCGCGCTCGCAAACGCCACGGTGCGCTTCGCCATTTCCGACTACACGGTCCGCCGGGCGCTCCCCTTCGCGCCGTTCCTGGAGGGCACGCCGGTGGTGCCGCTGGCTCTCGAAGAGCGGCAGCCGGAAGGGGCGGTGGACGCCGGCCTGCTGCGCCGGCTCGGCCAGGGGTATCTGCTGATCGTGGGGCGGATGGCGGCGAGCGAGCGCTACAAGGGGCACGACCAGATCCTCGACGCGCTGCCGCACCTGCCCGACGCCCGGCTGGTGGTGGTGGGGGACGGCGACGACCGCCCCCGGCTGGCGGCGCGGGCGGCGGACCTCGGGCTCACCGGCCGCGTCGCCTTCACCGGCTTCCTCAGCGAGGCGACACTGATCGAGATCTATCGCCGCGCCGCCGTCTTCGTAATGCCCAGCCTGGGGGAAGGGTTCGGCCTCGTCTACCTGGAAGCGATGCGGGCGGGCAAGCCGTGCGTCGCGGCCCGCGGCAGCGCCGCCGAGGAGGTGGTGGCCGACGGTGAGACCGGTCTTCTGGTGCGGCAGGACGGCCCAAAAAATTCCAACGGTCCCGGCGAGCTCGTCGCGGCATTGCAGCGGCTCCTCGCCAGCCCGGAGACGGCGCGGCGGATGGGCGAGGCCGGCCGGCGGCGCTGGCAGAGCGAGTTTGGAATCGACCGCTTCCGCGCCCGCATCGAGCCGCTGCTCGAACGGCTGACCGGGAAGGCCTGACGCAACGCAACGCCATGTGCGGCATCAACGGCATCGTACGGCTCACCGCCGGCTCCGCGCCCATCGACCGCGACGAGGTGCTGCGGACGCGCGATGCCATGCTCCGCCGCGGCCCGGACGACGCCGGGGTCTGGGTGTCCGCGGCGGGAGAGGTGGCGCTCGCCAGCCGGCGCCTCGCCATCCTCGACCTGTCGCCGGCGGGCCACCAGCCGTTCGCCTCGCCCGACGGCCGCTACCAGATCGTGATGAACGGCGAGATCTACAACTTCCGCGCCCTGCGCCGGGAGTTGGCGGACGCCGGAGCGGTCTTCCGCTCGCAGAGCGACACGGAGGTGGTGCTCCACCTCTATCAGAAGGAAGGCGCGGCCATGCTCTCCCGGCTGCGCGGGATGTTCGGCCTGGCGATCTGGGACGACGCCGCGAAGCGTCTCCTCCTCGCTCGCGATCCGCTCGGCATCAAGCCGCTTTACTACTCTACTGAGGGCGGGCTCCTGCGCTTCGCCTCGCAGGTGAAGGCGCTCGAAGCCGGCGGCGCGATCTCCCGCGCGGTCGATCCGGCCGGTCTCGCCGGCTTCCTCCTCTGGGGCTCGGTCCCCGAGCCGTTCACCATCCGCCGCACCGTCCGCGCCCTGCCGGCGGGGTCGTATCTGATCGTGGAGGACGGCCGGCCCGGCGAGCCGGTCCCGTTCTACCACTTCGAGGAAGACTTCGGACAGCGCTTTGGAGAGGACCTGGAGCCGGCGGCGGCGGCGGCGATTGACGACTCGGTGCGCGCGCACCTGGAGTCGGACGTGCCGGTGGCGGTCTTCCTCTCCGCCGGCCTCGATTCGGGGATGATCGCGGCGCTCGCCCGGCGCCATCTGGCCGAGCCGCCGGCGACCTTCACCCTGCGCTTCGACGTCCTCGACGGCACGCCGCGCGACGAGGGGCCGCTGGCGGCCGAGGTGGCGCGCGCCCTGGGCACCCGGCACATCGAACGGCGGGTGGGCCGGGCGGACTTCGCCGGGGTGTGGCCCGCGGTGCTCCAGGACATGGACCAGCCGAGCATCGACGGCTTCAACACCTGGCTGGTCAGCCGGGCGGCGCACGAGGCCGGGCTCAAGGTGGTCCTCTCCGGCCTGGGCGGCGACGAGCTGTTCGGCAGCTATCCGTCGTTCCAGGACGTCCCCCGGCTGGCGGCGAGAGCGCGCCAGGCCTCGCGGGTGCCCGGGCTCGCCACCCTCTGGACCCTCTGGCCTCTCGTCTCCCGTCTCGCCGGGCGCCCCAAGCTGCGCGGCCTGCTGCGCCATGGACGAACGCTCGCCGGCGCCTACTTCCTGCGCCGCGGCCTGTTCCTCCCCGAGGAGCTGCCGGCGCTGATCGGCAGGGACCGCGCGGAAGAAGGGCTCGCGGCCTACGATCCGCTGCGCGACGCGGCGGCGGCCCTGGGGGGATTCTCCGGGGACGATCCCTGGCTCGCCGTCCACGCCCTGGAGACGGCGCGCTACATGCGCAACCAGCTCCTGCGCGACTCCGACTGGGCGTCGATGGCGCACTCGGTCGAGCTGCGGGTGCCGCTGGTGGACCCCTGGCTGCGGGCGCACCTGGCGGCGCACAATTTCGAGCCGGCGCGGAGCCGCGGCAAGGCCGCGCTGGTCCGCGCGGCGGCTCCGGAGCTGCCCGCGGCGCTGTGGGACCGGCCGAAGACGGGGTTCTACATCCCGGTGATGGAGTGGCTGGAGCCGAAAGGCGGCGCGGCCAGGAGCCTGGGCGACCAGTCGCGCCGGCTGGCGCTGCGCGTGCTGTCTGAGAGCGGGGAGTGGGGCCTGTGAGCCCGCTGCTCGGCGAGCGCGTCCGCCGCTGGATCGGCATCTTCTCCGCCTTCTTCTCGACGCAGACGGTGACCCAGGCGCTGGGGTTCGCGACCGGCATCCTGTTCATCCGCGCCCTGCCGGTGCAGGAGCTGGGGCTCTACAACCTGGCGTTCTCGGTGATCACCTTCTTCAATCTGCTCTCCGACCTCGGGAGCACCACCTCGCTGCTCCACTTCTTCCACCGGGCGGCCAAGGAGGGGACGGATTTCCGCTCCTACTTCGCCGCCGTCTGGTCGCTGCGCCGCGGCGCCTTCTTCGCCGGCGTCCTGGTGGTGGCGGTGGGCTTTCCGCTGGCGGCGGTGGCCAAGGGGTTCGCCCGCTGGGACGTGGCGTGGACGACCGCCGGCGTCCTGCTCTGCGTCTGGTTCCAGATTCAATTCTCCCTGCGCGTCCTCGATCTGCGCCTGCACGACCGGTACGGGATGTCCTATCGCGCGGAGATGGCCGCCGCGGGATTGCGCCTCGCCATCGCGGCGGCGCTGGTGGCCGCCTTCCTGCTCAAGGCCTGGCCGGGGGTCTTCGCCACCGCCGCCGGAACGGCGCTCGGCGCCTTCCTGGCGCGCCCGCGCGACGCCGCGACAGCGATGCCGACACCGCCGGCCGGCGGGCTCGGCCCCCACCGCCGGCAGATCCTCCGCTACCTCCTGCCGACCCTGCCGGGCGCCCTCTATTTCACCGTGCAGGGCCCGCTCCTGGTCTGGCTGGCGGCCACCTTCGGCTCGGTGCGCACCATCGCGGAGGTGGGAGCGGTGGGCCGGCTCGGCATGGCGGTCGGCATCTTCTCGGGCCTCATCGGCACCGTCTTCCTGCCGCGCCTGGCACGCCTCACCGACGAACGGGTCTATCTCGCGCGCTACCTGCAGTTCGGCGCCCTGCTCACCGCGGTGGCCGCCGCGATGACCGCCGCCGCCGTCCTGGTCCCCGGCCTCTTCCTGTTCCTGCTCGGCCCGCGCTACTCCGGTCTGCGCTCCGAGCTGGTGCTGGTGGTGGCCGGCGCCGGGCTCAGCCTGCTCGACGGCTATCTGGTGAACGTCAACCTCGCCCGTTCGTGGACGCGCTGGCAGGGCGCCTGCCTCGCCGTCCTGATCGCCGGGCAGGCCGCGCTGATGACCGTGCTGCCGCTGACGCGCACCTACAACGTCCTGCTGTTCAACGTCCTGTCGTCGGGCCTCGCGTTCGTCCTCCAGGCCCTGGTGGCGGTCGCCGGCTTCCGGCGGCCGAAGTGGGTATACTGGGCTTGAAAGAAAACGCGTCTGGAATGAAGGACTTTGCAACCACCCGGCCGAATATTGCGGTCGTCTACCCGATTCCCTTCGGCGACGACGGCGTCTTCGGCGGCGGCGAGCGCTACGCCGTCGAGCTTGCGAAGGCGCTCGCCCGGGAAGCTCCGACGCGGCTGGTCACCTTCGGCTCCACGCCGCGGCGCGAGCGGATCGGCGAGCTGGGCGATCTCGACGTGCGCATCCACAAGCCGCTGCGCTACATCCACGGCATGCGCGCCAATCCCCTCTCGTTCGGCTTCCTGCGCGACCTGCGCGACGTGGACGTGATCCACTGCGTGGCCTGGAACACCCTGGTCTGCGACCTTGCCGTCCTCTACGCGCGTCTCACCGGCAAGAAGGTCTTCATCACCGACGTCGGCGGCGGTTCGAGCTTCACGCTCACCCGCTGGCTCCCGATCGGCCGCTGGGTGGACGGCTATCTGCTCATCGCGGCGCAGGGCGGTGCTCAGTTCACCGCCTGGCGCGAGCGCTGGAGCATCCTGCTGGCGGGGATCGACACCGAGCGCTTCCGGCCGGCGTCAGACTCGGAGCGCCGCGGCGTGCTGTTCGTCGGCCGCCTCCTGCCGCACAAGGGGATCGACACGCTGATCGCGGCGGTGGACCCGGAGGTGCCGCTGCGCATCGTCGGCCGCCCGTACCATGAGAAGTACTTCGCGCTCCTCCAGGAGATGGCGGCCGGCAAGCAGGTGACCTTCGTCACCGGCGCCTCCGACGCGGAGATCCTGGGCTACTACCAGACGGCGGCGGTGTCGGTGCTGCCGTCGGTCAACCGCACGGTCTACGGCGACTGGGCGCCGCTGCCGGAGCTGCTCGGCTTCACCCTCCTCGAAGCGATGTCGTGCGGCGCGGCGGTGATCTGCACGCGGGTGGGCGCGCTCGACGAGGTGGTGGTGGACGGCGAATCCGGCTTCATCGTGCCGCCGAGCGATCCGGCGGCGCTCGGCGACCGGATCCGTACCCTGCTCGGCGATCCGGCGCTCGCTGCCCGCTTCGGCGCGGCGGCGCGGCGGCGGATCGAAGAGGTGTTCACCTGGGAGCAGGTGGCCCGCCGCTGCCTGGAGGCGTACGCGCGATGAGGATCGTCGTCATCGGCGGCGGCGGCCACGCCAAGGTGGTGATCGAGGTTCTCCTCGCCGCCGGCTGGGAGGTCGCCGGTTACACCGACGCCGGCGGCCGGCCCGGCGACGCCTTCGGGGGCATCGCCTGGCTCGGCGACGACGGCGCGCTGCCGGCGATTCGGGACCAGGGCGTCGAGCACGCCATCGTGGCGCTCGGCGACAACGCGCTCCGTGGCCGGCTGGCGGAGCGCGCCGCGGCGCTCGGTTTCACCCTCGGCAACGCCATCCATCCGTCGGCGCAGATCTCGCCGTCGGTGACGCTGGGCCGGGGGATCGCCGTCATGGCGCAGGCCGCGGTCAACGCCGCCACGGTGCTGGGCGACAACTGCATCGTCAACACCGGCGCCACGGTGGACCACGACAACCGTATCGGCAAGAACGTGCACATCGCGCCCGGCTGCCACCTGGCCGGCTATGTGACGGTCGGCGACGGCGCGCTGGTCGGCGTCGGCTCGGTCGTCGGCCGCGGCCGGCCGCTCGCGATCGGCGCCGGGGCGGTGGTGGGCGCGGGCTCGGTGGTGTTCAACGACGTGCCGCCGCAGGCAATGGTGGCCGGCAACCCCGCGCGGCCGCTGCGCCGCGCCGGAAGAGAAGGGTGACGGACAGATGACGGACTTCATCCCGGTGTCGGCGCCGGCGCTCCTGGGCAACGAGAAGCGCTATGTGAACGAGTGCCTGGACACCACGTGGATCTCCTCGATCGGCGCCTTCATCGACCGCTTCGAGCGCGCCTTCGCCGACTACTGCGGCGTCGAGCAGGCGATCAGTTGCTGCAACGGCACGGTGGCACTCCATCTCGCCCTGCTCGGCCTCGGGGTCGGCCCCGGCGACGAGGTGCTGGTCCCGTCGCTGACCTATGTGGCGACCGCCAACGCGGTGCGCTACTGCGGCGCCGAGCCGGTGTTCGTCGACAGCGACCGGCGGACCTGGAACATGGATCCGGCGGACCTGCGGCGCAAGATCACCCCGCGCGCCAAGGTCGTCCTCCCGGTCCACCTCTATGGCAAGCCGGCACCGATGACGGAGATCCTGGAGATCGCCGCCGCCGCCGGCCTGCGCGTGGTGGAGGACGCCGCCGAGGCGATCGGCGCGACCTACGGCGGCCGGCCGGCCGGCTCGCTCGCCGAGGTGGCGGCGTTCAGCTTCTTCGGCAACAAGGTCATCACCTGCGGCGAAGGGGGCATGGTCCTCGCCCGCGATCCGGCGGTAGCCCGGCACATCCGCCAGCTCAAGGGGCAGGGGCAGGACTTCGAGCGCCGCTACTGGTTTCCGATCGTCGGCTACAACTACCGGATGACCAACATCGAAGCCGCCCTCGGGCTCGCCCAGCTCGAGCAGATCGAAGCCGCCCTGGCGGCCCGCGCGGAGATCGAGGCCTGGTACCGCGAGGAGCTGGCCGGGCATCCGGGGATCGCCTTCCCCGCCCGCGATGCCGGCGAGGAGAGCGTCAACTGGCTGTTCAGCGTCGTGCTGACCGGCGCGGCGCCGGGCGACCGCGACGCGGTGATGGCCCGGATGCGCGCCGCCGGGGTCGATTCGCGGCCGTTCTTCTATCCCTGCCACATCCTGCCGCCGTATCTTTCCGGCCCGGACAGCCGGCCGGCGGAGTGCCCGCAGGCGGAGTGGCTCGGCGAACGGGGCTTGAGCCTGCCGACCTGGGTCGGGCTCAGCCGGCAGCAGGTCCGCCGGGCCGCGGCGGAGCTGCTCGCCGCCGTGGAAGCGCTGGCCGGCGGATGAGCGGAGCGCAGAGTGTCCGCGAGGTGCTGCAGATCGTGCCGCGCCTGCCGCCGCCGGCCGAAGGGCTCGGCGGCTATGCGCTCGCGCTCGCCGGCGCCCTCCGCGAAAACCATGGAGTGGACAGCCGTTTCGTGGCGGCGGCGGACGTGTCGCGCAGTGCCGCCGCCCTCCGCGATCTCCTCGCCGCCGCGCCCGGCCTGCCGGTGCTCCTCCAGTACGCCGGCTACGGCTACCAGAGCCGCGGCTGTCCCCGATGGCTGGTGGACGGCCTCGACGCCTGGAAGCGGGGCTCTCCCGATCGCCGCCTGGTCACCTTTTTCCACGAGGTGTATGCCATGGGACCGCCGTGGCGCAGCTCGTTCTGGACCTCGCCGGTGCAGCGGCGCCTCGCGGCGCGCCTCACCCGGCTGAGCGACGCCACGGCGACCAGTCTCGACCTCTACGCCGGCCTGCTGCGGCGCCGCGGTCCCCGGCGCGAGCCGGTGGTCCTGCCGGTGGTCTCGAACGTCGGCGAGCCGGCCGTGGCGCCTCCGCTGTCCGCCCGGCCGCCGCGCCTCGTGGTCTTCGGCGGCGCCGGCAACCGGTCCAAGGCCTACGGCCGGCACCTGGCGCAGATCGCCGCCGTCTGCCGCGCGCTCGGGTTGCGCGAGATCGCCGACGTCGGACCGCCGATCGCGCTGCCGGCCGCGGCCGGGGGCGTGCCGATCGTCCGCCTCGGGCTCCTGTCCGGCGGCGAGGTGAGCGCCGCGCTGCTCGCCGCCCGCGCCGGATTCCTCGCCTATCCGGCCGCCTTCCTGGGCAAGTCCGGCGTGTTCGCGGCCTATGCGGCGCACGGCGTGGCGACCGTCTGCACCACCGCCGCGCCCCCCACCTCGGGCCTCACGGCAGGCGTCCACTATCTGCCGGCGGAGCGGCCCGTCGAGGCCGCGGGCCTCCAGGCGGTGGCCGGCGCCGCCCGCGCCTGGTATGCCGGGCACGCTCTCCGCCGCCATGCCTCTCTCCTCAGCGAGCTTCTGGGATGCGCATCCTGATCTACTCCCCGGCGTTCCTGCCCCAGATCGGCGGCCTCGAGATCAACACCGCGGTGCTCGCCCAGCAGCTCGCCCTGCTGGGCCAGGAGGTGACGGTGGTGACCACCGTCCCCGGCGACGGCCAGGAAGAGACGGGCTACCGCACCGTGCGCCAGCCGTCGCGCTGGGAGCTGTTGCGCTGGATCCGCTGGTGCGACGTCTTTCTGCAGCAGAACGTCAGCCTGCGCGGCCTCTGGCCGCTCCTCCTGGTGCGCCGTCCCTGGGTGGTCTCCCACCATAGCTGGTACTGCCGCAGCGACGGCCGCATCGCCTGGGAGGACCGCCTGAAGCGCCGCCTGCTGCGCTGGGCTGCCGGATCGATCGCGGTCAGCCGGGCGATCGCCGCCGACCTCGACACCCCCTCGGTGATGATCAGCAATCCCTACCGCGACGAGCTGTTCCACGAGATTCCGGGGAGCGAGCGCACGCAGGACCTCGCCTTCGTCGGGCGCCTGGTGACCGACAAGGGGGTGGACCTCCTGCTCGACGCGCTCGCCCTCCTCGCCGGCCGCGGGCTGCGGCCCAGCCTGAGCATCATCGGTGACGGCCCCGAGCGGCCCGCCCTGGAGGCCCAGGCCCGGCGCCTCGGCCTGGCCGGTCAGACCGCCTTCCTCGGCATCCGGCGCGGGAGCCAGCTCACCGGGATCCTCAACCGCCACCACGTCCTGGTGGTCCCTTCCCGCTACAATGAGCCGTTCGGCATCGTGGCTCTGGAAGGGATCGCCTGCGGCTGCGTGGTGGTCGCCTCGTCGGGAGGGGGCCTCCCGGAAGCGGTCGGCCCCTGCGGGCTGACGTTTCCCAACGGCGACACAGAGGCGCTGGCCGGGGCGCTGGAGCGTTTCCTGCGAGATCCGGAATCGAGCCGCGGCTTTCTCGCGCACGCCGCAGACCACCTGGCGCCGCACCACGCCGCTTCCATCGCCCGCGCCTACCTCGCCGTTCTCGCAGACGCCGTGGCAAGGAGGACCCGCCCATGACCGGCATCCGTCTCCTGATCATCGCCGCCGGCATGGCGGCCGCCGGCTGGTCGATCCTGCGCTGGCGCACCGCGGTCAAGCTCGCGCTGGTCCTCCTCATCTTCGAGGGGGCGCTGCGCAAATGGGTTCTCCCCGGCGCCCAGGACCTGATCTATTTCGCCAAGGACGTCTTCCTCCTCGGCGCCTACATCGGCTTCCTGCAACGGCGCGCGGTGCACCGCTACCGGCCGCCGGCCAATCCGCCGCTCTACTTCGTCCTCGCGGGCGCGGCGCTGGTGGGCACGCTCCAGATCCTCAATCCGAACCTCCCCAATCTGCTGGTGGGGCTGCTCGGCTTCAAGGCCTATTTCTTCTATGTGCCGCTGCTCTTCGTCGTGCCGGCGGCCTTCGACAGCGACACCGAGCTCTACCAGTTCCTGCGCCGCTACGTGCTGATCTCCATCCCGGTGGGCCTCCTCGCCGTGTTGCAGTTCTTCAGTCCGAGCTCCAGCCTCCTCAACGCCTACGCCTGGGGCGCGGGCGACGACATGAGCTATGTCGCGACGTTCGGCAGCTCGACCTATGTGCGGGTGACCGGCACCTTCTCCTTCATCTCCGGCTTCACCTCCTACCTCCAGGCCAATTCCATCCTCCTGCTCTGCCTGCTCGGCCAGGCGCAGTGGCGGTTGCGCGGGCAGCTCCTCCACCACCTCGCCCTGGGGGTGACGCTGCTCAGCATCTTCATGTCGGGCTCGCGCGGACCGATCATCTTCCTGGTGATCCTCTTCCCGCTCTACTGGTGGCTCGCCGTGGTGCGGGAAGGCGGCAGCGGCGCGACCTTCGGACGGCTCCTGCTCGGCCTCACCCTGCTCTCCGGCTTCCTCTCCATCTTCGGCACCGAGGCGCTCAGCGCTTTCTACGGACGCGCCGTGAGCAGCAACTCGGACGTGCAGCAGCGGCTCACCTATCCGTTCACCGTCGTGTTCGATCTGCTGCCCAAGGTGGGCCTCACCGGCTACGGCATCGGCGCGACGCACCAGACGGCCATGGCGGTGACCAAGGGCATCCCCCCCTACAGTTGGCTGCATGGCCTCGGAGTGGAGGCGGAGACCGGCCGCGTCATGGTCGAGCTCGGCGGCATCGGCTTCCTCTTCATCTACTTCATCCGCCTCTACATGCCGGCCTTCTCCCTGTTCAAGTTCGTCAAGCTGCGCACCCGCTTCCACCGCTCTCTGGCGGTCGCGGCCTTCCTGTTTTATACCTCCCAGATCATGGCGATGGTGATCTTCGACGTCACCGCGGGCATCTACTTCTGGTTCTTCGGCGGCCTGCTGATGGCGGCCGTGAAGCTCGACCAGCCGCTGGCCGCCGCGGCTCCCCAGGCGCTGCCGGTGAGGCCCCGCGAGACCGTCCGGCCTCCCGCCGCCGTGCCGGTGGCGAGCCGCTGGGGCCGCGGCGGATGATCCAGGTCCTGGTCACCCATCCCGGGCGGCAGCACTCCCACCAGGCGGCACTGGCTCTCCAGCAGGCCGGCCGGCTGGCCGGTTACTGGGCCGGCGTCCCCGCTCTCGCGGCGCAGATGGAGCGTGCCCCCGCGTTCCTGCGCCGGCGCCTCGGCCGCTACGCGCCGGTGCCGCTCGCGGAGGACACCGAAGGCACGGTGCGCTGGATGCCGTGGACCCCGGCCCTGCGCCGCCTCGGCGACGCCCTGCTGCCGCGCCCGGCCGCCGCCTGGACCGATTTCGCCGCCTGCCGGATGTTCGACCGCTGGGCCGCGGTGAGCCTGCCGGAGGCGCGGGCCGGCGCCGTGCTCGCCTGCGAGATCTCGGCCCGCGAGACCTTCCGCGAGGCGCGGCGGCGCGGTCTCAAGACGCTGCTCGACGCGCCGTCCATCCACCACGCGGCGCAGGACCGCCTGCACGGCACCACCGATCCTCCCGCGCTGCACCGCCGGATCGTCCGCGTGAAGGATGAGGAGATCGCGCTGGCGGACCACATCCTCACCGTTTCGGAGCTGGCGCGCGAGACCTATCTCGACGCCGGAGTGCCGGCGGCGAAGGTGCACGCCGTGGCTCTCGGCGCGGACACCTCCCTGTTTACACCGCGGTTGGCCGATGCGGACGGCGCGAACGACTCGGACGGGCCCGCCACCTTCACCTTCCTGTTCGCCGGCGCCTCGATCCGCCGCAAGGGGTTCGACCTCCTCCTCGACGCGTTCGCGCGAGTGGCGGCGGCGGATCCGGACGCCCGGCTGCGCATCATCGGCCCGCGCGGCGACGCCGCGGACTGCCTCAACCGCCGGCCGGCCACCGCCCTCGCCGCCCTCGGCGCCATCGAGGTCCTGCCGCCGGTCGACCAGGCCGGCCTCGCCGCCGAGCTGCGCCGCACCGACTGCCTGGTCCTCCCGTCGCGCAACGACTCCTACGGCATGGTGGTCGCCGAAGCGCTCGCCTCGGGGGTGCCGGCGCTGGTCTCGGAGATGGTGGGGGCCAAGGACCTGATCACCGAGGGCGAGACCGGCTGGATCGTGCCGGTGGACGACGTCCGCGCGCTCAGCGAACGGATGCTCTGGTGCGCCGGCCATCCCGGCGCCGTGCGCGCCCTCCGCGCCGCCTGCCGCCGCGCGGCCGAGGCGGCCACCTGGCCGGCCTACCACCGGCGGCTCGCGGCGCTGGTGCGGAGACTCCTGGAGCCGTGAAGATCCTCCACGTCGTCCCCACCTATGCGCCGGCCTGGAAGCATGGCGGTCCGATCCGGGCGGTGCACGGGCTGTGCAAGGCGCTCGCGGCGCGCGGGCACGAGGTGGCGGTGTTCACCACCGACGTCGACACCGGCGGCGCGGTGGCGCAGGCGGTGGCCACCGGCGAGCCGGTCGCGCTCGACGGCGTCGCGGTCCGCTATTTTCCGGTGCGGCTGCGGCGGCTCTACGACTCGCCGGCCATGGCGCGGGCGCTGGCGCGGCAGGTCTCCGGCTTCGACGCGGTCCACCTCCATTCGGTCTTCCTCTGTCCCACCGCGCTCGCGGCGCGCGCGGCGGAACGCGCCGGGGTGCCTTATCTCGTGGCTCCGCGCGGCATGCTGGTGCCCGACCTGCTGCACCGGCGGGGGCGCTGGCGCAAGGCGCTGTGGATCCGCCTGGTGGAACGGCGCACGCTGGCGCGGGCGGCCGGGCTCCACGTCACCAGCGCGCTCGAAGCCACCGAGGCCGGCCGGCTCGGCCTGCCGCTGCCGCCGGTCTTCCTGGTCCCCAACGGCATCGAGCCGGTGGCCTGGCGGCCGGAGGCGCCGGTCGCGCCCGCGGTCCGCGCGCTCCTGGACGGCGCTCCGTTCCTCCTCTTTCTCGGCCGGCTGAGCTGGAAGAAGGGGCTCGACCGGCTGATCCCGGCGCTGGTCCATGCCCCCGGCGCGGTCCTCGCCGTCGCCGGCAACGACGAGGAGGGGTATCGCCCGAAGCTGGAGCGGCTGGCCTCGGAAGCCGGCGTGGAGGACCGCGTGGTCTTCCTCGGCGCCGTGGACGGCGACGACAAGGCCGCCCTCCTCCACCGCGCCGCCGCCATGATCCTCCCCTCCTATTCGGAGAACTTCGGCAACTCGGTCCTGGAGTCCATGGCCGCCGGCCGGCCGGTGGTGGTCACCCCCGAGGTCGGCCTCGCCGAGGTCGTGCGCGATGCCGCGGCCGGAGTCGTGGTCGACGGCGATCCGGCGCGCCTCGGTCCGGCCCTGCGCGATCTGCTGGCCGATCCGGCCCGGGCGGACGCGATGGGCCGGCGCGGCGCGGAAGCGGCGGCGCGGCGGTTCGGGTGGGCGGCGGTGGCGGCGGAGATGGAGCGGGTGTATCAAGAGATCAGGGAGCCGGCCGCGTGAACCTCGCCTTCGTCGTCGAGCGGCCGACGCAGTTCGAGGTGCCGTTCTACCGTCATGCCGCCCTGGACCCGGAGAACCACCTGCGGGTGATCTACACCGATCCGCGGTTCGGCGAGGAGACGCTCGATCCGGAGCTGGGGCGGACGGTCTCCTGGGGATTCCCGCTGCTCGGCGGCTATGAGCACGCCGTCTGCCCGGCGCCTTTTCGCGGACGATCGCGCTCCGCCTGGCTGGCCCGCGAGCTGCGGCGCGAGGCGCTCGACCTGGTGATCATCAACGGCTACACGCAGAAGCCTTATCTTCTCGCCGCCCTGGCGGCACGGCGGGCGGGGATCGCCACCGGGCTGCGCCTCGATTCCGTCCTGTGGAACTCCCGGCCGCCGCGGGCCTTCGCCAAGAAGATCCTGTTCACCTTCGGTCTCCAGCGGCTGTTCGATCTCTTCTTCGGGGTCGGCACGCTGACGCTCGACTACCTGCGCTTCTTCGGCGTGCCGGCGGAGCGCACGGCGCTCTTCCCCTACGCGGTGGACGTGGACGATTTCCGCGCCCGCTCGGCCCTTTCGCCGGAGGAGCGCGCGGCGGTGCGTGGGCGGCTCGGCATACCGCGGGACGCGAAGCTCCTCCTCGCGGTCACCAAGCTCAGCCCCCGCGAGGCGCCCTGGGATCTGTTGCGGGCCTTCCAGCGTGGCGACGCTCCGGACCGCTGGCTGGTGATCGCCGGCGACGGGCCGGCGCGGGCGGAGCTGGAAGCCTTCGCGCGGAGCCAGGCCGGCGGCGACCGGGTGATCTTCCCCGGCTATGTGCCGTATCCGGACCTCCCGGCCCTCTACGCGGCGGCCGATCTGTTTCTGCATCCGGTCGCCGAGGAGCGCTGGGGCGTGTCGGTGGCCGAGGCGCTCGCCTGCGGCCTGCCGGCGATCACCTCCTCGCGGGTGGGCGCGGCGCGCGATCTGATCGCCGCCGGGCGCAACGGCTTCACCTATCCGGCCGGCGACGACGCGGCCCTGGCCGCACGGATCGAGGAGGCCCTGCGCCTCGATCCCGCCGCGGTGCGGGCGGAAAACCGTGCCATCCTCTCGCGATGGGACTATGCAGCCACCTGGCGCGGCCTCCTCGAGGCTGCCTCCCGCTCAGAGGGTAGACGGCTTTGAACGAATCGACTGACGCCCGCGCCCCCCTCACCCCCCTCACTGTCCTCTTCACCACCCGCAACGAAGAGGTCAACATCGAGCGCTCGCTGCGGAGCGTGCACGGCTGGGCGGACCAGGTCTTCGTCATCGATTCCGAGAGCGACGACCGGACGGTGGAGATCGCCCGCCGCTATGCGGAGGTCCACAACCTGCCGTACGAGCACGGGCGGATCATCCCCTGGATCTTCCAATGGGGGCTCGACCACCTGCCGCTGCGCAACGAGTGGATCCTGATCCTGGAGGCCGACCAGGCGGTCACCCCGGCGCTCCGCGCCGAGATCAGCGCGCTCCTCGCCCGCCCCGATCTGCGCGAGGACGGCTTCTACATCCACCGCCGCCAGATCTTCCGCGGCAAGCCGCTGCGCTTCGGCGGCTACGGCCGGAAATTCATCCTCAAGCTGTTCCGCAAGGGGAAGGGCGAGCTCGATCCCGTGGAGCAGGACACCCGGGTCTACATCCGCGGCCCGGTCGGCAAGCTGCGCGCGCCGCTCGAAGAGCACAATCGCAAGGAAGATGCGATTCTCTTCTATCTTCAGAAACATCTGCGCTATGCTGACGCCTTCGCCCGGGAAGAGTTGGAACGCAGGCGGCGGCATCTACCGTGGAAGCTGACGCCGCGTCTCTTCGGCACGCCCGACGAACGGGTCCTATGGCTCAAGACGCGCTACTACCGCCTGCCGCTCTTCGTCCGGCCGTTCCTCTATTTCTTCTATCGCTACTTCATCCTGCTCGGCATCCTGGACGGCAGGAACGGCTTCGTGTTCCATTTCCTCCAGGCCTTCTGGTTCCGCCTGGTGGTGGACGTGCGCCTGGACGAGCTGCTGCGCGAGCGCGAGGACGGCGAGGGGAACCGATGAGGGAGAAGGGCGTTTGACGTGCGCCACCTCCTCAAGCCCCACTACGTCTGGCGTCCTGTCCAAGCGCTGCGCCGCGCCGCCCAGCTCCTGCGCCGGCCGGCCGCGGGACCGCGGGTGGTCACCCTGCCGTGGGGGCTGCGGATGCGCGTCGATCCGGAGGAGGACATCGGGCGGGCGATCTGGCAGCTCGGGCTCTACGACCTCACGATCTGCGAAGCGCTCTGGCGGCTGGTCTCGCCGGGCGACACGGTCCTCGACGTGGGCGCCAACATCGGCTGCATGACCGGCCTGATGGCGCTCCGCGCCGGTCCCGCGGGCGCGGTGCGAGCCTTCGAGCCCCATCCGCAGGTCTATGCCGAGCTGGCGGAGAACGCCGCCCGGTTCGCTTCCGGTATCGCCCCGATTCAGGTGGATCGGCTGGCCTTGAGCGACACCGCCGGCACGACCACCCTCTACAGCGGCGACCATTTCGCCCACAACCACGGCCTCGCGAGCCTCGTCGCGGCGCCTGGCCCTTCCTTTCGCGTCGAGACGTCGACCCTCGACGAGGTGCTGGGAGCAGGCACGGCGGCGGTGGTCAAGATCGACGTCGAGGGGAACGAGCAGCAGGTGGTGAACGGCGGTCTCAAGTCGCTGCGCGAAGGGAGGATACGGCATATCATCTATGAAGCGCAGCCCCAGCTCGGGAGCCTCGTGGAGACGACCTTGCGGGATGCCGGATATTCAGTCCATGCTCTGGGGCGGAGCTTCTTCGGCCCCCTGCTCGCCGCGCCCGGGGAGACCGTGCTCCTGCCGCCGTATGAGGCGCCCAGCTTTCTCGCCACCCGGGCCCCGGACACGGCCGCCGCTCGATTGCACCCGCGGGGCTGGCAGATCCTCACCACACCGCATCGATGAACGAGCCTCAATGAACGAGCCCCTCTTGAACGAGAAGACCGTTTGACCAGAATCCTCGGCCTCTCCGCCTTCCATGCCGACGCCTCGGCCGCCGCCGTAGTGGACGGCCGTTTCGTCGCCGGCGTCGAGGAAGAGCGCTTCCGGCGGATCAAGCACTGGGCCGGCTTCCCGGAGCACGCCCTCCGCTTCTGCCTGGAGGAGGCCGGCGGCGATCTGGCCGGCGTGCAGGCGCTCGCCGTCTCCCGGCAGCCGCGCGCCTACCTGCTGCGCAAGGCGATGCTCGCGCTCTCCCATCCGCGGAGCCTCCGCCGCGCCGCCTCGCGGGTGCGCAACCTGGCGCAGGTGGCCTCGCTGGAGGACCGCATCGCCGCTGTCTTTGGTGGCACGGCGCCGAAGGTCCACGCGGTGGAGCACCATCTGGCCCATCTCGCCTCGGCCTTCTTCTGCTCTCCCTTCGAGGAGGCGATGTGCCTGTCGGTGGACGGCTTCGGCGACTTCGTCTCGACCATGCTGGCAGTCGGCCGCGGCAGCTCGATCCAGGTGCTCGACCGTGTCTGCTTCCCGCACTCGCTCGGCCAGCTCTACACCGCGGTCACCCAATATCTGGGCTTCCCCGGCTTCGGCGACGAATACAAGGTGATGGGCCTCACCGCCTACGGCGAGCCGGCCTACGCCGCCGAGATCCGGAAGATGGTGCCGGCGCGGCCCGACGGCACGTTCGAGCTCGATCTGCGCTACTTCCGCCATCTGTCGGAAGGGGTGGACATGACCTGGGACGACGGCGCGCCGGTCCTCGGCCCGCTGTTCACGCCCGCCCTGGAGGAGCTGCTCGGGCCGGCCCGCCGGCCGCAGGACGAGCTGGCGCAGCGGCACAAGGACGTCGCCGCCTCGCTCCAGCTCGTCTACGAGGAGCGCTTCTTCGCCCTCGTCCGCGCGCTCCAGAAACGCACCGGGCTCGACCGCCTGGCCCTGGCCGGCGGCTGCGCCATGAATTCGCTCGCCAACGGCAAGCTGTTCGATCAGACCGGCGTCCGCGACGTCTACATCCAGGCCGCGGCAGGCGACGCCGGCACCGCGCTCGGCGCCGCCCTCTGGGTGCACCATGCGGAGCTGGGCGCGCCGCGCAACGGCTTCGTGATGGAGCACTGCTCCTGGGGACCGGCTTATGACGAAGCGGCGGTCCGCGCCGCGCTCGCCGCCGGGATTCCCGAGTCCGGAGGGAAGGACGGAGTCTGGGGAGACCGGGGCGAGATCCGCATCGAGACGATCCGCAGCGAAGACCTCGCCGCCGCCACCGCCGCGGCGATCGCGGACGGCGAGGTGGTGGGCTGGTACCAGGGGCGCTCGGAGTGGGGGCCCCGCGCCCTCGGCAACCGCTCGATCCTCGCCGATCCACGGCGGGCCGACATGAAGGAGCTGCTCAACCGCAAGATCAAGCGCCGGGAGTCGTTCCGCCCGTTCGCCCCCTCGATCCTCGAAGAGCGCACCGGCGACTGGTTCACCTGCTCCTATCCGGACCCGTTCATGGTCAAGGTCTATCCGATCCGGCCGGAGAAGCGGGCCGAGGTTCCGGCGGTGACCCACGCCGACGGCACCGGGCGCTTGCAGACCGTGTCGCAACGCGCCAATCCGCGCTACTGGGCGCTGATCCGCGCCTTCGAGGAGCGGACCGGCGTGCCGATGGTGCTCAACACGTCGTTTAACGAGAACGAGCCGATCGTCAACACCCCCGCCGAGGCGCTCAACTGCTTCCTGCGCACCCGCATGGACCGCCTGGTGCTGGGCGACGTCACCCTCACCCGCTCCTGACGATCGGAACCCAATGCTCAATCTCATCCGTTCCCTCAGCTACCGCCTGCGCACCCGGCCGCTCCTCGGCCGCTGGGCGTTGCGGATGATCCCGGACATCCCCTGGACGTTCCGGATCGCGGGGATTGGCCCGCTCCGCCTCCGCCTGCGGCGCAACCGTTCGCTCTGGCTGCGCGAGCCGCTGGAGAGCGAGGCCTTCCCGTTCGCCGTGCTGCGCCACTTCGTCCACCCGGGCGACGTGGTCTACGACATCGGAGCGAATCTCGGCCTCTATGCCCGCCATCTCGTCTCGACCCTCCACGCGGGCCGGGTGGTCAGCTTCGAGCCGGTGGCGGAGAACCGCGAGCTGCTGACCGCGAACCTGGCGCTCGGCGGCATCGCGGACCGGGTGATCCTGATGCCCATGGCGCTCGCCGACGAGGACGGCACCGCCGAGTTCCAGGTCGACGACATGCAGTCGGCGTCGGGAACGCTGAGCAAGGTGACCGGCGGCGACCCCTGCGTCGGCCGGCAGAATCTCGGCCTCGGCCCGCTCACCGCGCAGGTGGTCTGCCGCAGTCTGGACGGCCTGCTGGCCGATCCAGAGATCAAGTTGCCGCCGCCGGACGTGCTCAAGATCGACGTCGAGGGCGCCGAGGCCCTGCTGCTGCGCGGCGCCGCGCGCCTGCTCCGCGAGCGCGACCCGCGTCTGCTGATCGAGCTGCACGGCGCCGCGGTGGCCCGCGAGGTGCTCTCCCTCCTCGCCGACGCCGGCTACTCCTGTGTGGCCAAGGTCAGCCGTCGGATCGATCCCTCCGGCTTCGCCGCCGTCGGCCGCTCCACCGTGTCGCGGCTCGAAGGCCCCTACGACGTTCATTTCATCGCCGCCGCGCGCGATCCCCGCGATCTGCCGGCCGCTCAGGACCTGGTCTGACCTCCACCGTCTGAATATTGCCCTGGACACCGCCATGCGACTCCCTGACCGCGTCTTCGTCGACAAAGCCCGCCGCGTCCTGCTGCGCAAGGCCGACGCCCTGCTCGGGCGCCTCCATCCGCTCGACACCACGCTGGAGGGGATGGCCCTGCGCCCCTGGGAGCTGCACCTGGAGCTGACCAACCTGTGCAACGCCAACTGCATCTTCTGCCCCTATCAGTTCCAGGAGCGCGAGACGAAGATGATGCCGGACGAGGTGTTCCACAAGGCCGTGGACGACTTCGTGGCGAGCGGCGGCGGCAGCGTCGGCCTGACTCCGATCGTCGGCGACGCGCTGATCCATCCCGATTTCGTGGCCCGCGTGCGCCATCTGCGCGCGCAGCCGAAGATCGACCGCATCTGGGTGACGACCAACGCCATCCTGCTCGACAAGCACGGCGTCGACGAGGTGCTGTGCTCGGGCCTCACCTCGATCACCATCAGCACCTCGGGCTTCGACGAGCCTTCCTACCGCCGCATCTACCGCTCCAGCGCCTACGAGCGCTTCCGCCGCAACGTACAGGAGCTGGTCGAGCAGAACCGCAAGCTGCCCGAGCCGCTCACCATCACCATCGGCCTGCGCACCGACCGGCCGCTCACCGAGGTGATGCAGGACCCCGACTTCCAGTCGATCCTCGCCTGCGAGCCGGACATCGACTTCACCTGGTCGTTCACCTCGGCCGGCGGCCGGATCACCCGCGAGGAATTGCCGGCGGGGATGAAGCTGCGTGTCGTCACCTCGCGCAAGGAGACCTGCGTCCAGCTCTACAACGGCCCGATCGTCCTCCCCGACGGCACGGTGATGGCCTGCAGTTGCGTCGCCGCCATGGACGCGGTCGCCGACCTCGGCATCGGCAACGTGCTCACCGGCAGCCTGGCGGAGATCTGGACCAACGACCGCATGCAAAAGCTCCGGAGGAGCTTCGCCGAGGGCGGGCTCAACAAGACCTGCGCGGCGTGCGACATGTATCGCGGCCTGGAGCTGTACCGGACCTCGGAAGGGCGCGAAAGGGCGCGCCTCAACCGCGAGCGCCAGGCCGGCAGCTTCGAGAGGCGGGAGAAGCCGAAGGGTGCCTTCAGCGGTGGCTGAGGTGGCCGGCCGCCCGCACCGGGTGCTCATCCTCTCCCATCACGGCCGGACGATCCGGGGCGGCGCGCCCCTCGCCGACACGGAGCTCGCCCGCGCGCTCGAAGGCCACGGGCACACGGTGGACCTGCTGTTCTACGACGACGTCCTGCCCCCGGCGGTCACCGCCACCTGGCGGCAACTCGTCTTCCCCTGGGCCGCGGCCTTCGCCTTCCTGCGCCACTACCTCCGCAACGGCCGTGCCGCCCGCTGGGACGTCATCGAATCGACCGCCGGCGACGCCTGGGTGATCGATCTCCTCCTCCGCCTCCTCCCCGGTCCCCGGCCGCTCCTCTCCGTCCGCACCCACGGCCTGGAGAACCGCCGTGCCGCGATGGATCAGGAACGGCGGCGCCGCGAAGGCGTGCGGACCGGTCTCCTGACCCGGCTCTACCATTTCCACTACCGTCTGTGGGAAGTGGCGCGCGATCTCAGGAGGGCCGGTGTGGTGTTCCTGCTCAATCAGGAGGACGCCCGCTGGGCGACGGACAGGATGGGAGTGCCGGCGGCCAAGATCCACGTGCTGCCCAACGGTCTGCCGGACCGGATGCTCACCCTGCCGGAGCCCGAGGCCACGCCGGACCGCTCGTTCCATCTCCTGTTCCTCGGCGCCTGGTCGCTCGCCAAGGGGGTGGACGTGCTGCCGCGGATCGCCGCCCGTCTCTTCGCCGCCGATCCGCGCTACCGCCTGACCTGCGCCGGCACCGGCGAGACGGTGGACCAGGTGCTCGCCGATTTCGCGCCGGAGGACCGGGACCGGGTCACCGTGGTGACGCGCTACGGCTGGGAGGAGCTGCCCGCGCTGCTCGCCGCGCACGGCATCTTCCTCTTCCCCTCGCCCGCCGAGGGGTGCAGCCTGGCCCTCCTCGAAGCCATGGCCGGAGGCCTCGCGCCGGTGACCACCCGCACCGGTTACGGCGCCGACCTCATCGAGACCGGCCGCAACGGCTACCTCGCCGAAGCCGGAGACGTCGAAGGCTATACTGCCGCCGTTCGAGCCCTGGCAGACCGCGCGAGCGATCCGGACACCGCCCTCGCCGTCGGCCGCCAGGCCCGCCGCGACGTGGCGGACCACTCCTGGACGTCCCTCGCCGCCGAAAGGGTGCGGATCTGGGACTCCCTATGCGCATCCTCCTCGTCACCCACGCCCCGCTGACCGCCGAGCTCGGCGCCGCCCAGGTGACCCTGCGCCTGGCGGCGGCGCTGCGGGACCGCGGTCACGACGCCGTCGCCTGGTCGCCCGCGCCGGTCGCCGAAGGGTTCGGAAGCTTCCGGAGGCGCCAGGCCCAGGCGGTCGCACGGTACGCCGCCGCAAACGGTCCGTTCGACGTGATCGACACACCGGTCACCTCGGCGAGCCGGAGCGTGGCCCGCCAAGGCCACCTGGTGGTGCGGAGCACCCAGCCGGAGCTTCTCTACCTCTTTCATAGCCACAACGCCGGCGTCCGCCACCAACCCGGTCCGCGCGCCGTCTACCACGCCGCCGCGGCCCTCCCCACCGCCGCCGCCCTCCTCGCCGGCTGGCGCCGCGCCCGCCTGATCCTCTGCCTCGGCACCCTGGAGCTTGCCTGGATGCGAAGCCGCTTTCCCTTCTGGCGGCACAAGCTCGGCCTGTGGACCAACTGCCCGGCGCCTGACGACAGGGCTCTCCTCACCGCGGTGCGCCATCGGCGTCCGGCCGCATCGGCCATACCGCGCGGTCCCGGCACCCGCTTCCTCTGGATCGGCCGCTGGGCCGCCCACAAAGGCACCCGCCGCCTTCTCGACTTCCTTCAGGAACGCCTCGCCGCCTGCCCTTCCGATACGGTCACGATCGCCGGCTGCGGCCCCGCCGCCGCCGCGGACCTGCCATCCGACTGGCTGCACACCGACCGCATCCATCTCCTCCCATCCTTCACCAGAGCCGAGCTGCCCACCCTCCTCGCCGCCCACGACGCCGGCCTCTTCACCAGCGACGTCGAAGGCTGGGGACTCACGCTCAACGAGATGCTGGAGTCCGGCCTGCCGGTCTACGCCACAGATCAAGGCGCGGTGCCCGATCTCCAGCCCGACTTTCCCCACGGCCTCCGCTCCTTTCCCCCGGGCCAGGCCATCGAGCCCATGCCGTCCAACGAACCCGGTCCCGCCTACGAAGAACGCTTCAACTGGAAACGCATCGCCCGGTCCTGGGAGATTCAGGTTCAGGAGAGCCTTCCGTCCGCATAGCAGGAGCCATTCCCGCCTGCGCAAAAACCGCCGAAGCGGGGGGAGCACGGTTCTGCTCCGTGCTCCCCAACGCCGTGCCGGAATACACCTCCGGCAGGCGGACTGCACTCAATATGGACAGAGGATCGCCGTTTCTCCTCTGCCCGTCGGATTCAGTTGTCAAAGAACGTCATTCCGCCTTGCCCAGCCGCCGGCTGCAATGCAATGAGCCGAAGGCGCCTTGCCCAGGCCCATTCCGTCTCAGCCAGACCGCTGCCGGCACGGCGGAGTCCAACGCAAATCATCTGAGGCTTCTGACGGCCCGGAATGGCCCTGGTCAACCCAGAATGGCGCTGGCCAAACCATCAGAAGCTTCCGCCACCCCAGAATCGACCTGCTCAAGCCATCCGAAGCTCGTTGCCACTCGGAATCCCGCTGCCCAAGCCGGAATGACCTTCTGATACTCTGGAATGATCCTGCTCAAGGCATAATCGGCTCGTGCTGAACCAAAACAAACCTGCCCAAGACAGAATGCGCTTCACTCAACGAAGAATCGAGCCATTCACTACGCCGTCGCTACGTATCGAACCATCCCTGTGCAATAAAGTCAATCAGACGACTTGACAAAACCGTCACACCGCATGCACCATGAGCCGATCGAGACGCGCCCTTGGCGCGCCTCCTTTGGCAGTACGCTGTTCTTTGACAACTGAAACCGAGAGTGACCGGGCAGCGCGGCGTGGGGCACCGCCCTGTCCCGGTCGTCGGAGACTCGGGCGGTCCCCGCAAGGTGGTTTCTACCCCTTGCGGACCGCCCTGGCTACGGCTTCGTAGAGACGCCCCAGTCCGTAACCACCAACCTGCCGGGTCCGTCGTCGTCGGGGCGTCTCCACGGTCGTGGAACGTGATCGAATCGATAGACCGGGTAATCGGAACGGCGGTGGCCTTCGCTCCCAGGATTAAAATCCTGGGCTGGCCGCCCTCGTCCCTGCGGGACAGCTACAGGCTCGCGGCAGTCGAGGAGTTCCTGCTTGTCGAATTCGGATCCTCAGCGGGCTTCCAAAGCCGTCCCGTAGGGACAAGGGCACTCAGCCCAGGATTTCAATCCTGGGTGCAGGTCGCGGGCTCCACGCCGCCTGGAGACGGCGCCTTGACGCACCCTGTGCGAGAATCGGTGCTGGACACCATGCGTCATGGACTCCCAAGCTCATGATCCGAGAGGACAATGAATTTGAACACCACACTCAGCGCTCTTGAAGTTTTTCCGCAGCAGCTCGAAGCGCACGTCGCGCCTGCAAGGACGGACCTGAACCGGATCTCATGATCCCACCCCGCTTTTCCCGAGAAGCCTTCGAGCACAGCCAGGATGCCGACGCGCTCAGCAACGAGCTCGCTCGCCTGCTTCTTCCTCGCCTGGCCAACGCGAGCGATCCCTCGGTCGAAGCCATGGCCATCGTCGAAGACCTGCGCCGCGCCGGACATGTGCTCTGGTCCTGGGACGAGTCGGATACCTTCTCGATCTGGGGCGACGACTACGCCAACCCACCCTCGCGCAACAGGTTCATCATCGATATGCAGTGGCCTGACCCCGAAGAGGAAGAGGAGCCTATCGAATTCGCGGTCAAGGTGACGTTCGACCCTTGGCCGCAGTAGGATTCCGGCTGACGTGTTCTTGAAGACTTCCATCGATGAGCGCAGACCAAATCGCCGAAATCTCGCCCTTGATCCGCGAGGTCTTCGACCATGCCCGGGAACGCCCGGCGCAGGACGAGATTCTCTGCGCGACGTTTGAGATCGTCGGAGTGGACAACGCATGGGCACAAGTGACGCCCACGGAGCTGAACGTTGCCTATCCATCGATCCGCTCGCCGGAGGATGAGCTGCGCGAGATCATTCGTGGCTTGCCGGCGGCAAAGTTGGTGGCGTGGGAGCCAAACAAGTTCGCGACTTGGTCATTCGTTTCGGATAGACCCGGCGAGGTCGCCGAGGTCGTCGATCTGATCCTGGTGAAACTCTTTGATCCCGGGGACTACTCCGTCGATGGCCAGTTGGAACAGATGTAGTGACCTCGCCGTGCCCGCTGCGGCGCCGTAGTAGACTCCTTCCATGGGCATGGCTGCCGACATCATCGCCATCGGACCATTCTGTCCGGAGGTTGTCGAGTTCCTGGGCTATCCGCCCGGGCACTACAAGCTGACTCGCGTCGGCAGCCCGGTGATCACCCAGCTTTTCGGCCTTTGGCATGGCTCCACCGCGAGCCGCGACTTCGCTCGCTGCCTGGGAATCTCGGATCCATGGGACTTCAATCAGCACAAGCTCGACCCGCAGAAGATCGATCTCGAAAAGTTGCGCGAGTTTCTGATGACGTTGGCGGAAGGCGAAACGTTACTCCCGGACGTGGATGGGCTCATCGCCATGATGAACCATGGGTTTGAGTTTTACTTCAGGCCCAACGGATGAAGATGCACCGGAGCCGCGGCGGAAGAGTCTCCGCCGCGGCTCCGGGAGCGATTCCGGTCAGAAACTATAAACGGTGTTCGAGCTGTAGTTGGTCACCCAGACGTTGGGTCCGATACAGCAGCCGCTGACGGCGAGACCGTAAGGGTTTGACCCTGTGGTGGGATAGGTGCCGGCGTAGGTGCCGCTGGCGGCGTTGAGCCGGGTGACGACGTTGGCGACGTAGCTCGCCACCCAGATGTTCACTCCGTCATAGGCGAGGGCGAGGGGGCCGGTAGGCAGGGAGAGGGTGGCCAGTGTCGCTCCCGTGCTGCCTTGGAGCCTCGTCACGGTATGGCTGTTGTAGCTCGCCACCCAGATGTCCGTTCCGGTCGCGGCCAGGGCTTGCGGCTGGCTCGCCACGGCGAAGGTACCCAGCAGGGCGCCGGTGGTGCCGGACAGCTTCATGACCGTGTTGCTGTTCCGGTTCGCCACCCAGATGTCCGCCGAGTCCCAGACGACGCTGAACGGCCCGGCGCCGACGGCGAACGTGCCCAGAAGAGTGCCCACCGTTCCACCGGTGATGAGGAGACGGGTCACCGAGTTGCTGTTCGAATTGGCCACCCAGAGACTGTTGCCGCTCGACACCAGGCTCCGCGGCCCCGCTCCCACGGCGTAGGTGCCCAGAGTCGCGCCGTCACTTGGACGCAGCCGGGTCACCGAGTTGCTCCCGTAGTTCGCCACCCAGATGTTATGCAGGCTGTAGTCCACCGTCACCCCGATCGGATTGAGCCCAACCGGGAAGGTCCCCAACACCGCGCCGGTCGAGGCCTGGAGCTTGGTCACCGAGCTCCCGCTGAAGTTGGCGACCCAGATGGTGCCGTCGATGCCGTCGTAGGCCACTCCGGTGGGATTGGGACCGACGGGGAATGTACCGCCCTGATTGATCACCACCTGCGCCTGGACGGCGCCGGCGAAGAGCAGCCCTGAGATCATTGAGATCACCGAGAGACAGAACCGAGACCTGGGTTGTCCACGAAACCTGGGCATCATGAATCGTTCTCCTTCCAAAGGTGGGTTCGCTGGGCCCGCTCCGGCGGCGCCGGGCGGGGCTCCTTCGGTAAGCGAAGATCGGAGGAGAAAACGATCAGGCGTGGCGGCGGGCCGCGGAGAAGGCGGCGAGCCGCCGCCGGGCCGCCCTGGTGCGGGGGTGGCGCCGCCCGAGCTTGCGGTCGAGCGTCCGGTAGCCCGCGCGGAGGAGAGGCTCGGCCTCGGAGAGATGGCCGCGTGCCGCCAGACAGCTCCCGAGCTGGCTTTCCGCCACCGCGATGTCCGGATGGTCCGGCGGCAGCGCCCGGCGCAGGATGGCGAGGCCCTGGCGCATCAGCGGCTCGGCTTCTGCGGCATTGGCGGCGGCGCCCCGGCTCAACCGGATGGCGCCCAGGGTGACGAGCGAGACGCCATAGGCAGGATGGTTTTCCCCGAGCCGCTTGCGGCGGATCGCCAGGGCCTCGCGGGCCAGCGGCTCGGCCGCCGCGGGGTCGCCCTGGTCGGCGGCCAGGTTGGCGAGGCTCGCGAGCTGGTCGGCGACCCGCGGATGCTCCTCGCCGAAGAGCTTGCGCACGATGCGCAGCGACTCTTCGTCGAGCTGCCGCGCCGCCGCCGGATCTCCCTTCTGGGCGAGGAGATCGGCGAGATTGTGGAGGGTCGCCGCGACGTGGTCGTGCTCGCTGCCCAGCAGCTTCTTCTGCATCGCCAGGGCCTGGCGGTACATGGCCTCGGCGGTGGCCAGGTCGCCGCGGTCGACGAGCACGGAGGCCAGGTTGTTGAGTTGCAGGGCGATCGAGGGGTGCTCCTCGCCGTAGACGCGATGGGCCACCGAAAGCGCCTCGCGGAAGGCAGCCTCGGCGCCGGCCAGATCCCCCTGGCGGTTCAGCACCACCCCGAGGTTGCTCTGCAGCCGCGAGCTCTCGGGATGCGCGGCACGGTGAGTGCGGCGGTCGAGGAGGATCGCTTCCTGGTAGAGGCCCACGGCGCCGGCCAGATCGCCTTTGCCACGCTTCACGGCCGCGAGGTTGGAGAGGATCTCGATGTTGCTCGCCGCCGTGGGGCCGGCCTGTTTCCGGTTGATTCGCAGGGCTTCGCGAAACAGCGGCTGGGCGGCGTCGAAGTTGGCCCGGACGAGCAGGACGAGGCCCAGCTCGTTGAGACTGTCGGCGATCCTCGGCTCGCCTTTTCCGGCGAGGGCCAGGCGGATGGCGAGTGCGCTGCGGGCGGCGGTCTCGGCCTTGCTCAGCTCGTTCTGGCGCAGATAGAGGTCGGACAGACTGTCCAGGCATTCGGCGACCGCGAGGTGTTTCTCCCCGAATTGCTGCCGGCGCAGGGTGAGCGAGCGTTCGAGGAAGACCGCGGCGCGCTCGTAGAGGCCGAGGCTCCGGTAGGCCCTGCCGATGGTGAGAGCGAGGGTGGCCTGGACCTCCGGCTGTCCTTGCAGCTCCTCCAGGATCTTCTCCCCCTCGTACTCGAGCAGCTCGCGGGCGGTGCGGTCCTTGCCGCTCGCCTCTTCGATGTCCGAGCTGCGGATCATCTCCTCCAGGAAGCGGGTCACCTGGACCGCCTTGTCCCGCTCGCGCCGCAGGCGGACCGACTGGAACGTCATGGTGACGGCGAGGCCCGCGATCAGCAGCACCGTCGCGCTCCCGACGCCGGTCGCCAGGCGGTACCGGCCGACGAATTTGCGCAGGCGGTAGCCGAGGGTCGCCGGGCGCGCCGCGACCGGGAGCCCCTGGCGGTACCGGCGCAGGTCCTCGGCCAGGAGGTCGACCGAGGGGTAGCGCGCGTTGGCTTCCTTGCGCAGGGCGGTGAGCACGATGTTGTCGAGGTCGCCCGCGAGCGCGCGCCGGAGCCGCGGCGCCGCCGCCTGGCTCGGCGGCTCCGGCGCCCGCTCGGCGATCGCCTGTTCGAGCGCTCCCGGCCGCTCGGCGTCGACCCGGTACGGCAGCCGGCCGGTCAGCAGCACGTAGAGCAGGACGCCGAGGGCGTAGACGTCCGTCGCCGTGGTGATCGGCCCCCCGGTCACCTGCTCGGGGCTCGCATACTGCGGTGTCATCAGCCGCTGCCCGGTCTGCGTCGCCTCGGCCGCCAGCGGCACCGCCGTTCCGGCGAGGAGCTTGGCGATGCCGAAGTCGAGCAGCTTCGGATCGCCCTCGGCGTCCACCAGGATGTTGGCGGGCTTCAGGTCGCGGTGGACGACCAGGTTGCGGTGCGCAAACGCCACCGCGGCGCAGATCTTGAGGAAGAGGTCGATGCGCTCGTTCACCGAGAGGAGGCGCTCGTCGCAGTAGCGGTCGACGGGCACGCCGTCGATCAGCTCCATCACCAGATACGGCAACCCCTCCTCGGTGGCGCCGCCGTCGAACAGGCGCGCGATCGCGGGATGGTTGAGCGAGGCGAGGATCTGCCGCTCCGCCTGGAAGCGGGAGAGCAGGTCCGCGCGGTCCGGGCTGAAGCCGAAGATCTTGATCGCTACCCGTTGCTGATAGGTGAGGTCGGTGCGCACGCCGAGGTAGACCGTGCTCATCCCACCCTGGCCGAGCTTCTCCTCGATGCGGTACGGTCCGAGCTGGCGGCCGAGCAGGGACGGAAGCGGTGGCGGCGGTGTCAGCACATTGGCCGCTGCCTCCGGCGCCAGGCCGGCGAGGAAGGTGCTGGCACCGGCTTCGGCGGCGAGGAGGGCCTCGACCTCCGCGCGCAGCTCGGGTTCGGCGGGACAGAGCTCGGCCAGGGCGCCCTGCCGTTCCGCCGGTGGCAGCTCCGCCACCTGGTCGAAGACCGCCCGCACGCGCTGGAAGCGTTCAACCGCCGCCATCGAGATCGCCCGGACCCGTTGAAACGAGGCGGCGATGGAGCCAGCTCTTGGCCAGGCGCCAGTGCCGCCGCACGGTGGGATTGGAAAGACCGAGGACCGCGGCAACCTCGTCGTGGTCCAGGCCGCCGAAAAACCGCAGCTCGACGATCCGGGCGAGCGTCGCGTCCGCCGCCTCGAGCTCGACCAGGGCTTCGTCCAGGGCCAGCAGGCCGGCGTCCCGTTCGACCGCCAGGCCGGGGATGTCGGTGAGGCGGAGCTCGACGGCGCCGCCGCCATGCTTCGGGCTCTTCCGCCGCCGCGCGCGATCGATGAGGATCCGCCGCATGATGCGGGCGGCGATGGCAAAGAAGTGGACGCGATCCTGCCACTCGACGGTCTGCAGATCGCAGAGCCGCAGATAGGCTTCGTGGATCAGGTCGTGGGTTTCGAGGGTGGGCCGCCGCCGCTCGCGGTTGAGGTAGTGGCGCGCCAGCCGGCGCAGCTCGCCGTACACCAGGGGCACCAGATCTTCGAGGGCACGTTCGTCGCCCTGCCGCCACTCGCCGAGCAGACGGGTGATCCGGTTCGCTGCGGGCGCGGTCCCCAAGGCCTGCCCAGTGTCGTGCAGGATGGAGAATCCGTCAAGCCGCTCCTGTAAGACTCCTGCCCCCCCCGGCGTATCTGAGAAAGACCCTTCCTGCGTCTCCGAATGCCGCGGGCGAAAGGAGCTTCCCATGACCTCACAAGGAGCCGGCCGGGCGATCGGCGTGATGTTTCTCGCTCAGATGATCGCGAGCTTCGTGGTGAACTTCGTTTGGCTGTCGAAAGTGTTCGATGCGCCCGGCTTCCTGGTGAACGCCGCGGCGAACCCCTCTCTGATGGGATTCTGCGCGGTTTTCGGGATCGCCGCCGGCTTGCTGTCGATCGGCATCGCGATCACGGCCTTCCCCGTTTTTCGCCAACACAATCATGCCTGGGCGCTCTGTTTTGTCGCGCTGGCCGTGGCCGGCTTCGCCGCCACCGTGGTGGAGAACATCAATCTGATGTCCATGCTGTCCCTGAGCCAGGCGTATACCAAGGCGAGCGCCGCGGATCAACCGCTTTTCCAGCTCCTCCGGGGCGCCGTGGCGTCAGGGCGGAACTGGGCACACTTCCTGGGGCTGATCGTCCACGGGAGCTCTCTGCTGGTGTTCTATTCCGCCCTCTACCGTTTCAAGCTGGTTCCGCGCGTGCTGACCGCTTGTGGATTGGTCGCGGTGTTGCTCCAGATCACCACGGTGGGAAGGCCTTTATTCGGGCATGAAGTCGATTTCCGCCTGCTCGCGCCGATCGGGATCTGTCAGTTGCTTCTGTCGCTCTGGCTGATCGTGAAGGGCCTGTCCGCGGCAGGACCGGCGGAGAACGCAGGAATCCTTTCCAGCACACCGCTGCCGAACACGGCGTAGAGATTCAACTCGTCCAGGTGGACGTAGCCGATATGGCAGCCGCAGGTGGAGTTCGTGCACGGCCGGTCGATCAAGGCGCGCTCGAAATTGTCTTCGTACAGATTGCCGATCACCGCCGGGATGAAATGACAGCGCCGCATGGTGCCGTCGCCGTCCACGGAGACGACGGTGCGGCCGGCGCGGCAGGCCTTGCCAGCGCTGGGGTGGGAAGTGAGGTTGAAGGCGAAGAACGGATCGATGGCCTCCAGGCGGCGCAGGTCGGCGGCGCTGTAATAGTCAGCTTGCCTTTTGAAAGCGTTCACCCAGAGATAGACCTCCGGCGCCAGCTCCTGGCGCAGGCTTTCGATCTCCCCGAGGTGCTCTTTGAGGCCGACGACGCCGACGCTGTAGCGCGCGCCGAGGCGGTCCAGGCGGCGGCAGCGGGCGAGGAAGTCGTGCCGCGACACCTGCGCCGGATGGTAGGTGCACCAGAGGCCGAGACGATCGAGGTCGCAACGCTCCACCCAGTCGAGACGGCAGGAGAGGTTGGTCTGGATCGCCACCTTCGGCACCTGCGGCAGATGACTCAGGCGCACCAGCGCCTCCTGGTAGGCGCGGCGGATGAGCGCTTCGCCCCAGGGCGTGAAGAGGATCGAGATGCGGTCGCCGGTGCGGCCGGCCACCCAGTCGACGAAGCGGGCGAGGGCCGCGCGGTCGGCGGCCAGGGCGGCGGGGGGATCGCGCCGTTTGGCGAAGGGGCAGTAGGAGCAGTCGTAGTTGCAGCTCGCGAGCGGCCCGCGGTAGAGGATCGACAGATCAACCGTCTCAGCGCAAGGCATAGGATTCCTGGAGGGCGGCGACCGGCCGCGAGCTGAGCCAGGGACCGATGGCGTCGGAGCGCTCCAGCCCCGCCGCGGTGAGGACGAGGCGCTCCGTCTCCCGGCGCGCCAGACCGAGCTCCGCGAGGTCGGCAAGCTCGGGCAGATCGTCCATGGCCTCACCGCCGAAGCGGAGGCGGTAGCCGGTCAGATCGAGCCCGGTGTTCTGGAGAAGCGAGAGGAGGACGAAGCGCCGCCGCTGCTCGTCCGGACCGAGGATGAACCCGTAGTCGGCCGCCGCGAAGCGATGATCGTCACGATGGCCGCGCTGGATGTAATCGTCCAGGATCTCTCGCACGCCGCTCCGGCCGACGGCCCATTCGGTCGAATAGTGCAGAGTGCGGGTGTAGGAGCGGGCGCCGCAGCCGAGTCCGACCATGCCGTCCTGCTGGCAGCAGTAGAGCGGCCCGGCATCGGGATTTTCATCGCTGCCTCGGCTGAACATCCGCATCGAGATCTGTCGATAGCCGGCGGCGAGGAGCAGATCGCGGCCGGCGCGGTAGGCGTCGAGCCGCTGATCGTCCCAGGAGTGATGGAGGCGGGACAGGCCGGTCAGGGGGCGGATATATAAAGGATAGAGATAGATCTCCTCCGGCCGGTGCGCCAGGGCTTCGCGCACGGTCGCCGTCCAACCGTCCAGAGACTGCCCTTCCCCGCCGTAGATCAGATCCAGGTTGAGAATCGGAAATCCGACGTCGCGGATCATCCCGATCGCCCGCTCCACCTCGGCGCGGCTCTGGGTCCGTCCCAGGGATTTGCAGGTGCTTTCCTCGAACGCCTGGATACCGAGGCTCAGGCGCTCGAAGCCGGCGTCCCTCAGAAGCGAGAGCTTCTCGGCGTCGACGGTGGCCGGCGAGGCCTCCACGGAGCCCGGGGCCTGGCACGGATCGCAGCCCATCGCGGCGACGATTCCGAGCAGGCGGCGCAGCTCTCCGGCGCTCAGCACCGTCGGCGTGCCGCCGCCGATCGCGAGGCGCGAAAAGCCGACGGTCCCCGGAGACGCTTCGAGAGCCGCGCGCACGGCTTCGGCCTGGCGATCGAGAGCATCCAGATACAGCTCATGGCGGTCCGGACCGGCGCCGGTGATCGTGAAAAGGTTGCAGAAGCCGCACCGCTGCTCGCAGAACGGCACATGAAGATAGAGGAACAGGGACTCGCGCGGCTCCTCGGCCCAGACGTCCGCCAACCGCCGCGGCGGTGTGAGCGGCCGGTAGGCGGTCTTGTGCGGATAGCCGTAGGCATAGGCCACATAGGGCGTTCCGCGGAGCAGATCCATCAGCGCCCGTCCTCTTGAGGAAGCACGAATTCGGCATAGGGGACGGTCCACACGACCGGATGGCCGAGGCGGTGGCCGGTGTAGCCGTCTTCGCCGTAGGCCGTGCCATGGTCCGAGCAGAGGATGCAGAGCACCGGCGCCCGGCGCCGCAGGGCGTGGAGCGTCACCGGCAGCCAGCGGTCGACGTAGGCCAGGGCCGCCGCCTGGGTGGCCGGCGAATCCTCGTGAGCGCCGTCGGTAAAAATACAGTTCGGCTGGTGGAGAGCGGAGATGTTGAGAAAGAGGAAAAGCCGCCGGTCCGCGGGCAGCCGGTCCAGCACCTCCAGGATGCGGCGCACCTGGTTCTCCGTCGAGCGCGGATCGGTGACGCCGAACGACTCGTCCCAGTGGCTTTCGGCGAACAGCCCGGGGAGCACGCGGCCCAGCGGGCTCCGCAGATTGAAGAACCCGACGCCGCCGATGCAGACGGTGGTATAGCCGAGATCCGCGAAGCCGGTGACCAGGTCGGGAGCGTCGAAGACGAAGGTGCCGTCCACCGTGGTCTCGCTGCCCGGAAAGCGCGCCGCGAACAGGCGCGGATGCGGTCCCGGCCCCTCCGGCGTGGGCAGGAAGCCGGCGAAGAACGCGTGATGCGCCGCGTAGGTGAAGCTCCCCGGCGTATGCCGGCGCTCCCAGGCGCCGCCCGGCAGCAGTCCGGCGAGCCCGGGCGTCTGGCCGCTGGCGAGGGCGTCCACCGCCACGTCGTAGCGCAGGGTGTCGAGCGTCACCAGCGCGACGTCGTGGGTGCCGATCAGGCCGCGGGCGTCAAGCATGCCACCTCGCTCGCGTAGGTGTCCCGGCCGTCCGCCTGGACACCGTGCAACAGATCTCCGAAGGCGTTGACCTCCAGCACGGCATGATCGCGGAAGCCGACGCGGACGGCGAGGTCGATCCCCAGGTGCAGCGTCCGTGGATACTGCGCGGCGACCTGCCGGCAGGTGGCGAGCACGGATTCCCAGGCGCCGGCCGTCATCCGCGACCGCAGCAGCGCGGGGTCGGCGCGGCGGTTGAGCAGATGAAGATTGGTCAGCGGTCCACGGCTCAGCCGCAGCACCGTCTGCTCCGGCCGGCCGCCGATGGTCACCAGACGCAGATCGCAGACGGCGCCGTCCAGCCCCGCCTTGGGCACCCACGCCTCGGTGTGGACACCGTGCGGCGCGAGCGCGTCGATCAGGGCGGCCACCTCGGATTCCGCTTCGTAGCGGCGCAGCCGGCGGGAGTTATAGAGGCGCAGCGGATCAGAAACCATTTCTACGGTCGTCCACGCGAGCTGTCTGCCCGGCGCCGTCGCCAGGGCCACGACGCCGGACGCCGAGGAGCCATGGTTGAGCTTGACGAACACCCGGCTGAGACCGGCCTCGCGCATCCGCGACCGCAGCTCCTCATAGCCATGGACCGCCGGCAGCGCCTTGGGAACGCGGACGCCCGCCGCCTGGAGCCGGGAATGGCACAGGCGCTTGTCGAACATCTCCGCGATGTCGGCTGGATGGCTGGTGAACGTCACGGTGCCGTCCAGACGGTCCGTGATCTCCAGGATCTCGAAGAGAAGAGAGCGGAAGCCCAGGTACCACTGGCGCGGATAGAGGATGCGCCCGCGATCGACGGGCAGGCGGAGAGCGCTCGCGCGATCGACGCCGGGGCTCCCATCCTCCGCCGCCGCTTCGGCGCCGCGGGCGAGAAGCGCCCGCTCCACCGCGGGATTTCGCCCCGGCGACTCGATCCGCAGCAGGCTGCCGCGCCGCAAAACCGCGGCGAGGTCGACGCGTCCGGCGAGGAGATCTTCATAGGCGATCACCTCGGCCGGCGGCAGATCGCGAGCCCGCAATGCCGCCTGGAAGAGATCCACCCGCGAATCCCCGGGATTCCCAGGATTGCCGAGGAGGATCATCTCACCCGTTCACTCGGAGACGGCCACGTAGCGGGCGCCCTCATCGTCTTCATCCGGCTGCTTCGGGTCGTCGGCGTTCACTTCCTTGATGCCGAGGCGGCGGAGAGACGCGATGAGCTCGGGCGACACGTAGTGATGGTGCAGATCGAGCTTCTTGAGCCGCGCCACCCGCGGCGATGCCACCAGCGCCGCGGCCCCGACGTCGGACAGGGTGCCGAGCGACAGATCGAGAGCCTCGAGCTGGCCGAGCACCGGGCTCGCCGCCACCTCGACGGCGATCTGGTCGGCATATTCGCTGTCGCGCAGGCCCAGGGTGCGCAGCATCGGAAACCGGCCGGCCAGGATCGGCGCGAGGTCCCGGATCTTGCTGTCGCCGCCGTAGTTGTCGCTGCCCAGCCAGAGCTCCAGATGCTCCAGATACGGCAGCTCCGCGCTCGCCACCTGCCGCACCACCGTCGCCGGCAGGCCGCCGCTCTCCAGGATCAGGGTCCGCAGCTTGGCATGCCGGATGGTCCCGAGAGACAGCTTGTCGCCGCCCCGCACCTGGAGGTGCTCGAGCTGCGGGAACGCCGCCCAGAGCGACGACAGATCGGACTGCTGGATCCACGAGATCTCCTGCTCCTCGTACGTGATGTCGCCGAGGAACAGGGCACGGAGCTGGGTCAGCCGGTCGCGGCTGGCCACCAGGAGGCGGACGATCTCCTGGGTGTCCCCCGCCGCCTCGGGCTCGAACAGTCCGATGACCAGGGCGGGGATCTCCACGACCCGCGGATCGGCGAGAAATGTGCCCAGCAGCTCGGAAAACTCCGGCCCGTCATACTCGGTCCGCACGCGATAGACGACGTCGCGCGGTTTCGCGATCCCCTCCTCGGGGTTATAGTCCACGACGCGCTTGCCGGCGAACGTTTCCAGGTTCTCGTCGATCATGGGTGCCCTCCGTGGAGAGAGCTTATCGCAGTGGCCCGACTTCGGCATCGCCTCCGTGACACGATCCACCCCGGCACATGCCTATCATGCCGACCTGATCCGAGTCAGCCGGAGGTTGCAAGGCCCGCTCGGCGTCCGGCGCGTCGCCTCCGGCCGCTCTTCTTCATCGTGCCTGTTGTCCGCTTCTCGGCCGTTTAACGACGGTTGGGCGGCCCGATTCGTAGAAAACCAAGAAAGGAGACCGAAATGGGATATGACTGGGAAGTCAAAAGAGTGCAAGGCCCAAACTTGGAGGAGGCGCTGGAAAAGTCTCTAGAGGGTGCCTCCAAGAACGGCTGGGAGGTGTTCGCTGTTCTTCCAACTGGAGACACAATTGTTGTAGTCGCCAGGCGGGCGGTGAAGTAGCGTCCTTGTGGGGCCTCAGGATCGGAACACTGAAGCCAAGGACATACTGATGAACAACGACCAGAACGCACGATCGCCACCGACAGCAAAGGAGGGAAAGGGGCGGCTGGAGGATCGCCGAGTTGATACTGCTTGAGTTGGCTGGCCTGGCTCGCCACTGGGATGATATTGGACGTCAAAGCCTAGCGAGGTGGAACAGGATGTCATCTTGAAACTTGCAATGGCCATACGCAACATCTCAATCTTGGAGGCTCGCTCCATTCGACGGGAAGTCCTGAAACCGGGCAGGCCCGAGTCAGAGGTCGCCTATCCGGGCGACGAGTCGGAGGTCGCCCAACACCTCGGCATATTTGAGGGCGACAAACTCCTCGGGGTCGCTACGTTCCTGCCAGAAGCGTGTCCAGGGCAAGACGAAGCTGGCGCCTGGCGCCTTCGAGGCATGGCAACAGTGCCATCAGCGCAGGGGCGCGGGCTCGGTAGCCAACTGTTGTTGCACGGCGTGGAACGCTTATCGGGCCAAGGCGCTACTGTCATATGGTGCTACGGTCGCACATCCGCCCGCACCTTCTACGAGCGTCATGGCTTCCGTGCGTCGGGGGATGAGTTTGCGCTACCGCACACTGGGGCGCATTACCTCTTCACACTGCGTCTAGCTCTCGTTTTTCCCTGAGTGTTCGTGACGCCTTGCCTGAATCAGGCGCATTCGAGGAGGATCGAAAAAATGGGCATTCTCACGGATTTGATTCTCGCCACTGAAGAGGAGCTCGCAGGGCTCGATCCCGATGATCTGCCGATCGAGGTCCTTCCAGGCCTCGACATCAAGGGCACCGGCCTCGTCGAGTTGGCGACCCTCCACGCCATCATCATCGGCACGGACTTCGATCCAGGATTGGAGGCGTTCCCGCCGGTCAGCGACGAGGACTCCGAGGATGGGCCTTGGATCTTCCGGTGCCCCCCCGAGCTGATCGCGGGACTGGCCGCGGCCGGCGCCGACAAGCTTGTCAGGGTGGCGGCGGAGTGGGCCAGGACAGAGGAGATCCAAGAGGCCCAGTGGGAGGCAGATCAGGTGCATCAGCGCCTTGTCGACATGCAGACCTTCGCCCAGACGGCAGTGGCGGCCGGCAAGCCCGTGCATATTTGGACATCGCTGTGACGGGCTCGAGTGTCGTTCAATTCGTGGTCTCTATCGTCTTCGTGTCGATCATCGCGTGTTGCCGCCAGGCTGAGATCACGCCATCGCGGCAAGCGCGAGCGGTCATCGAGAGACCGGTGCCCGGACTGCCGGCTGGCTGGCAACTGGATTCACCTCTTCGTTTGCGAAAAGCTCCTGCTTGCTCCCCGGATCCATTTGCTTCAGAGGCACTTGCCTTCCTGAAGGGAGACCTTCGCTTCGAGCTCGTTGTCAAAGTCGCACCTTCGGGGCACGTCGAGCGCACCGATGTGAGTGCCGCGAATCCGTCTCCACCCAACCAGAGACTTCTTGAGTATGCTCGAGCCTGTGTCGCGAATGCGGTCTTTGAACAGCCGCCGCATCAACCGTACGAAATGCGGTTTACCGTGCGGTTTTCGGGGCGGCGATGAGGAGGGAAAACGGCCGGATGCGTCCGTCCAACCAGGTGAACGGCATCCGCGCCCGATTGGAGGTCCGCGATGAAACCCGTCGTCTTCGTTCCCGGCCTGCCCGGCTCCGAGCTCCTCGATGCCACCACGGGCGAGCGACTGTTCCTCAACCTCGGCCTTCTCATCAGCAAGACGGCGCGGCAGGGGCTGTTGCCGCGGCTCGAAGGCCCGAACGATCCGGCGCAGCCCGACGGCGTCGTCGCCGGGCTGCCCATCGCCGACGTGCTCGACCTGCCGCTGTTCGACGCCGGCAAGCAAGCGCAGTCGCTCTATGACATCCTGCGCGGCCTCGGCTACAACGGGTTCCGGCCGCCGTTCGGTTCCCACTTCCGTGCCGTCGGCTGGGACTGGCGGCTACCGGTCGACCACCCGGCGGCGCTGAGCGCGCTGGCCGGCGCCATCGACGAGCTCCACGCCAGCACCGGCGACCGCGTGGTGCCGATCGTCCACTCGACGGGAGGTCTCGTCCTCCGCGCGCTCCTGGAGGCGCAGCCGGCACTGGCCGACAAGATCGACCGCGTGCTGTCGCTCGGCGTGCCCTGGGCGGGCACGCTCAAGTCGCTCCGCTTCCTCGCCGGCAGCACCGGGTTCTTCCCGCTGACCAAGGCGGAGACGCAGCACGCGCTCGGGCGGTCGTGGGCGGCGTTCGATCTGCTGCCGCCCGATCCGGCAAAAACGCCGGACACCCCGCCGCTCGTCTTCGGCAGCAACGGAGTGGCGTCGAGCCCGCTCGTCGACACCACCTGGATTCCCGCCGGTCCCGACCGGGCGCCGATGGTGGCGCGGGCCGAGCGGTCCGACCAGCAATTCGGCGAGCGCTCTCGCCGGCTGGAGCCGGGCGGCCATCCGCTGGCGATCACCACCGTCGCCGGCTGGGGCGTCGCCACGGATACGACGGCGCGACTCACCGGTGGCGGGGTGCAGTTCGGATCGACGTCGGAGGGCGACGGCACGGTTCCGTTCCTCTCGGCGAGCTGGCTGAGCGGAGCAGCGGCGTTTTTCGCTCCGCTCGGCTTCTATCCGGCCGACAACCTGCCCGAGCAGCATTCGACCTTGTGGAAAACGCCGCCTGTGCAGGACCTCCTCGCCGAGTTGCTCACCGGCGCTCCCCACCGCGATTTCGCGCACGCCGCCGTCGATCCGGACGACGCGATCAACCAGCGCGACCGCGTGCGGGTCCGGGTGGTCGCGCTCGATCAAGCGGGCAACCCGCTGCCGGGTGCGACAGTGCGGATCTCCGAGCTCACCGGCCCCGCGGATCCGCCGGTCGCCCTGCAGGCCGATGGGCGCGGCGAGGTGAAAGTCGCTCGCAACCGCATGCGGCTAGTGACGGTGGGCGGCGCGCGGTTTTTGCGTTTCCAGGTGACGATCGGTTGGAACGGGGGGACCAAGGGACCGCTGACGTTCCTGTTCACGGCTTGAGCCGCTCCGAGCCGGCGACTTCGCCTCCGACAACCCACCCCGGCGCGATGCGCCCTCGATTTGACCGCCTGGCTCTGGGAGGCTATTTTGTGTCCATGGACAGCGGCGTTCCGGAGAGCTTGTGACGCCGAAGGAGCAGGTCGAGCTCCTCATGAACGACGGGATCGGGTTCGCCGAGACCCTCCTGCGGAAGCACGGCGAGCTCTTCCCCTTTGGTGTCTCGATGCACTCGCTCGGCGAGATCCGCCACGTCAACGTCTATGACGGCCGCGAGCAGCCTCCACCGGCAGAGGTCACCAGTCTCCTGATTTCGGCGCTGAGGCAGTTGGCTGACCGCGGCGAGTCCAACGCTGTGGCGCTGTTCGCGAACGTCACGATCCAGGATCGCGCAGGGGAACAGATCCGAGACGCGATTCAGGTCGGCCTTGAGCACGCGAGTGGTTACCGCATCAACGTGTTCTTCCCTTACAGTCTTGTTGACGGCGAGGTCGAGATCGGCGAGCTCTTCCTCGGGAGCCACTTGTCTTTCCCTGAATGAGCGTGACGTGGCGAGCCTCACCATGACCATCACTGCCGACCAACTCCGCGATCTCGTCGAGGCTGAGCTCTCGGCGGTGAGCGATCGCCGGGTCCTTGAGCACATCCAAAGTCTGCTCGTGGCCCCAGAGCCGATCATGAGAGCCTGGGACTACGGGAGCGACGGCGAAGCCTATCCGTGCTGGACGGTGCTCAACCATGAGCGGTCCAATACCGGCATCGCCTACTGCGAGTCAGGCTTTGGCCCCCGGGCACCCTGGGGTCTAGTCTTCCTGGGCGGTTCTGAGCCGCTGTCGATCGGCATGGATTCAGCGTGGTTCAAGCGCTTTCTGCAGGCGTACTTCGAATCGAAGGCTTCAACAGAGCTGGCAACCTGGCGGGTCTTCAGGCAAGACGAAGGCTCTTCCTATCCGGGCGTTCCCGTCACCGAAGAGGCGAGCTGGGACACAACATGGCAGCACGTCGAGAGCCTCCGGGCAGCGCACCCGGATCATCGGTATCACTGCGAGCAGAGCGTGTATCCTTAGAGGGATCGGAGCAAGCAATGGGCATCCTCACAGATTTGATTCTCGCCACTGAAGCCGAGCTCGCCGGGCTTGATCCCGACAAGCTGCCGATCGAGGTGCTTCCAGGCCTCGATATCAAGGGCACCGGTCTCGTCGAGCTGGCGACCCTCCACTCGATCCTCACCGGCACGGACTTCGATCCAGCCATGGAGGCGTTCCCCGCGGTCAGCGACGAAGAGTCCGAGGATGGTCCCTGGATCTTTCGTTGCCCACCCGATCTCATCACCGGACTGGCCGCGGCCGACGCCGGCGAGCTCGCCGAGGTGGCGGCGGAATGGGCCAGGACCGAGGAGATCCAAGAGGCTCAATGGGAGACGGACCAGGTGCACCAGAGGCTCGTCGACATGCAAGCCTTCGCCCGGACGGCGGTGGCGTCCGGCAAGCCGGTTCACCTCTGGACATCGTTATGAAGAGCACAGACGGCTCGCATTACGGCGGCGGCATCGCCTCCGGGGTAGGCGGCGGAGGATAAAGCCTGCGGGTTGCGGGTAGGTCAGGCCTGTTTCTTGGCGAGGTCTCGTCTCGCTGTGGCGAAAGCGACCTCTTCCAGCTCAATCCGCTCGCGCAAGATTTTCGTGACCCATTCCTGAACATCAGCCATCCGATGCAAGCGCGCGAGGAATGTCGCTCGCGCAGCCAGCTCGGCAGGGATTTTCAGAGCAGCCCCTTGAGAAGGGCGTACCTCGATGGGCTCTTCCCAGGCGGAGTCATCCTCAGCCTGGGAAACCACGATCTCGTCGATCTGGTCTTGCGAGAGTATTAATAACTGATCTTTTCTTCTTTGACTCATAGAGGCCATCCTGTGATGATTCGCACCACTTTACCCGGCTTCAACTGAAAAACAACTTTGAGGAGGCGCCCATTCAACGTCATCCCGACGATTTGATATCGGTCAGAGAACCCCTTGTTTCGCCTGACCCTGAAATCGGAGAAGAAACATTCCACAACCTCGTCGAATGTGATGCGATGAGCCGCCAGCTTGTCCCGGTCGAAGTCGTACTCGAAATCTGCTGGAGTGAAGTTCTTCCATTCGACCATGCTCTCTTCCCTCGCCGCGCGCCAGTATCCTCGCTCCAAGGTCTGAGTTGGCGCTCACCAGCCCCTATCTTACCCCGCCGCTCCGAGTCTGGCTACCTGGGCTTCGCCTCAGGCAGTTGCCGGATGTTCCAAGTCTAAGCTCATGTGGGCGGTCGTGGGCGGCGTTCGATCTGCTGCCTCCCGATCCGGCAAAGGCACCGGACGCCGTGGGCGGCGCGCGGTTTTGCGCTTCCAGGTGACGATCGCGTGGAACGGGGGGACCCAGGGGCCGCTGGCAATTCTGTTCACGGCTTGAGCCGCTCCCGAGGTGGCGGCGGAGTGGGCCAGGACAGAGGAGATCCAAGAGGCTCAATGGGAGACGGACCAGGTACACCAGAGGCTCGTCGACACGCAAGCCTTCGCCCGGACGGCGGTGGCGGCCGGCAAGCCGGTTCACCTCTGGACCTCGCTGTGAGGAGTACTCCTCCAACTCGATCCGCTCTGATGCGGCAGCGCTCGCCGTATTGACGCGCCTCAGGGAAATGCGTAGCCTAATTCGGCAGAGAGGCTTCGTGACTTAACCCGCGGGAGGCGGTCATGCCTGAATCATCTCAACCCAGGAGAAGCTTCTGGAGCTGGCCTCAAGACTCCTTTGTTCAAGGGTTACGAGATCCTGAGGCTCGCGCACGACAGTTGAAAAGCCTCAAGATTAGAAGATGGATCAATTTCGGACTTATGTTGGCCGGCACAGGACTGGTCTTATTCTATTTCTCGAAATCGACTGAGCGGGACAACCTTTGGCATATTTTCATTCTCATCTCTCTTCTCTGGGTGGACCAGGATATTCGCTGCAAACAATATATCATCGAGCTCGCAGCCCTTCTGGGACAACCCAAAGGGGGGCAGATAAGAGATGAAGGCGGCAAGGTGTCTACCGCCGTCAAAGAGGTCGGGGCTGTTCCGTAGCTCGAAAGCGATTTGAGTAGCGAAGTGGCTATGCCGAAACCAATCGAAGAGGGCAAAGTCTGCGCTCATGTTCGGGAGTTTTTCAAAGGACATGAGGTCCGCGCGAGAGTGTGGCCGGCGGGGCCAATGCCTTCGCTGAGTCCTAGCTTTCACGTGCATGAGGTTGCTCCTGGCCCGCGCACCGCGCTCTGGTCCTACGTTTCCGCTGGCGGAATTGAGCTTTCGCAACCCGAGTCAACAAAGCTCGAATTTCTCGTGCTTGCCGAGGAACGAAATGAGCGTCACATCGAGCTGGTTACGATGGCTGCGCATTACCACGCCTCGCAATGCTTGGGTGAAGGCCATACACTTCCGATCGGCGAGCCCTGGCTCCCCGGAGCCAACTGCGATTGCCTACTTGTGTGCAAGCCGTACCCGCTTGGGCCTGAGTTGGAAATCATCGACCTTCCAGGCTTGCATGGCCACATACTCTGGCTGCTCCCTATTACACGGGCCGAACGCGATTACTCCAACGAGCATGGATATGACGCGCTGGAACAGCTATTCGACGAAGCTGCCCTTCAGTACTGGGTGCCAGAACGACCCTCGGTCGTCTGAGATCCAAAATAGGTGTCAACTCTCCAGTCTACTTCGGCTTCGCCTCTGTCACCACCACCCACCCCGGCGCGATGCGCCCTGGCTCGGGGGCCGGGCTGCCGACGCGGCGGAAGCCCTGGAAGGTTGCGGGCAGGCCGTCGCCGTCGAAGAGGTCGGGGCTGTTCCGTAGCTCGTAGTGGACGTGGACGAGGCCGGAGCCCATGCCGGAGTGGCCCATCTTGGCGAGGAGTTGGCCGCGCTCGACGTGATCTCCCGGCTTGACGGCGAGGGTGCCGGTGCGGAAGTGGCCGAGCATGCTGTATTCGCCGTTGCCGTGATCGATCACCAGGTAGTTGCCGGCCATGAGCGCCGGCTCTTTCTTCGCCGCCTCCAGGTCGTAGGGGATGTCGTCCGGCTTGTTGCCCACCGCGGCGACGATGGTGCCGGACCCTGGAGATACGATCGGCACTCCCAATCCCACCCAGTTTTCCTGCTTGCCAGGATCGCCGTGGAACGCTTCCCCCTGCTCGTCGACCACAACCAGGTCCAGCGCATAGCGCTGGCTGTTGCGCGTCATCTTCATGATGTCGTGGTTGAACGGATCGTTCAGGTCGAGGCGGCGGTGGTGGGAGTAGAAGCCGGACGCCTCATAGGCCCAGAGATGGACGCCGGCGACCGGCAGGATGAGGGACGTCTTCTGCGCAAACGCCTGCGGCCGCACCTCGGCGAAGGCTTTTTCGCGGTGGCCGTTCGGTCCGGAGAAACGGAGCTCGTAGCGCAGGAGCGCGATGGGAACCGCGGTGTCCAGCTCGAAGAATGGATTGAAGACCGTCAGCGGCTTTCCCGGCTCCAGGTGGTGAGGCCCGAGCACCTCGATCGCCGGCCGCGAGCCGTTGCTGTCCAGCTTCTCCCAGACGAGGAGATGGCCGTCCTTGTCGAACGCCCGCATGCGGATCTCGCCGAGGTCGAGCGGAGCGTTGGCTCCGTCGAGCAGCTCCAGCTCGAAGCTCAAGAGCTGCCGGTCACCGGTGCGCTCGATGTAGACCGGCTCCGGACGGACGCGGATGGTGACCGCCGTCGGGGGCGCGGGCTCGGTGGCGACGGCCGGCGCGGTGAGAGAAAGAACGGTGAGCAGAGACAGCAGGGCCGCTCGGATGGTTGGGGTCATGTCTCTTGTACGCCATCCGACGAGGTGTTCTTACGCCACCGCTGCCAGCGCAGCACCAGTGCCCAGGACGGCGGCGCGATGGCTCAGCCGGGGGCCCCTTCGAGTTTACCCGACAGGCGTAAACCCAAAGTAGGGGAGGGGCTTGCCCCCTCCCGGGCGGGCGGGCGGAGGAGCCGGAACCTTCCCGCCGCCCGCCCCCTCCCCGACCCTCCCCCGCGCGTGCCACCGCCCCCCACCCCGAGCGGGAGAGGGCGCCCCCTCCCAAAAACCGCAACCCACTGTCGTCTCTGTTGTTTCTGGGGCGGGGCGGTGGCGCCCCTCTCCCGTTCGGGGTGGCTGTGCGGGGGGACGCACGGGAGAGGGGACGGGGGTGAGGGCTCGGGTGGCGGAAAGGTTCTGTCTTCTCCTCCGGCTCCTCCGCCCGCCCGGGAGGGGGCAAGCCCCTCCCCTACTTTGAGTTAGTGCCACTGTGGCGGTGGCGGCGGCGGTGTCGCGTCCTCCTCGGGAGTCGCTTCCGGCTCCGGCTCTGCCGGTGGCGGCGGGGGCACGCGGGCGGGGCGGATGATGATCGAGCTGGGGCCGGTGGTGGCGGTGCTGTCCGTGGGCTCGACGGGGCGCGGCGGGAACGTGCGCGCGGGTGGGTAGGGCACCGGCTCCAGAGGAGGCACGGGAGCGATGTCGGGAGCGGCGGCAGTGTCGACGCTGGTGTCTTCCTGGCCGTAGGCGTCCCAATTGGCGCTCTGTGCCGGCTGGCCGGTCACGGGGTCGATGGGCATGCCGTTCAGGTTGAGGTTGGCCCAGGTCTCGGCACCACCTGGCTGATGGCGTTGGCAGGGCTCCATGGGCACTTGCGCGTCGGGGAGGGTCTCGGTGACCTGGTAGGGACAGTTCGGCGTGGCGAGCTGGCCGGTGAGCGGATCGATGGCGACGGTCTGCATCCCTTCGGGCTGGACGAAGGGAGGATAGCCGGCGGCGGGACGGACGGCGGCCATGAAGCGGCTCCAGATGGGGAGCGCCGCCCGGGCACCGGAGAGGCGGGTCTTGCCGTTGTCGTCATAGCCCACCCAGACGACGGTGGCGCGGTTGGGCGCGTAGCCGGCGAACCAGTTGTCGCGCCGGTCGTTGGTGGTGCCGGTCTTGGCGGCCAGGGCGTCCTTGAGCCCCTGCCCCCTGACACCGGCGCCGGTACCGCGGTCGACGACGCCTTGCAGGATGGAGGTGACCATCCAGGCGGTCTGCGGCGGCAGCACGCGGCGCGGCGACGGCAGCTCGTCTCCCTGGACGCTCTTGCCGGCCCGGTCGCGCACGGCGGCGAGACCGTGGAAGGGGGGACGCATGCCTCCCGCCGCCAGGGTGGCGTAGACCTGCGCCAGCTCGTAGGGGCTGACCTCGAACGAACCCAGAGCGAGCGCCGGCACCGGATCCATGTCGCTGGCGATCCCCATCTCGTGGGCGAGGTCGATGATGCGGCGCAGCCCGACCTGGAGGGAGACGCGGACGGTGGGGATGTTGAGGCTCTGCTCCAGAGCGGAGCGCACGGTCACCCAGCCGCGGAAGGTGTGGTCGTTGTCCTGCGGCTGCCAGCGGTCGTTGCCCACCCGCACGACGATGGGCGAGTCCTGGAGCAGCGTCGCCGGGGTCACCACCGCTTCGCGGAAGGCGGCGGCGTAGATGACCGGCTTGAAGGCGCTGCCGGCCTGCCGCTTCGCCTGCGAGACGCGGTCGAACTGGCTGGCGTTGTAATCCCGGCCGCCCACCCAGGCGCGGATCGCGCCGTCGCGGGGATCGACCGAAACCAGCGCGGCCTGGAGCGGCGCTTCACCGCGCCGGTTCTTCTCCCACCCTTTTTCCAGGCCGGCGAGCCCCTGTGTCACCGCCGCCTCCGCCTGCTTCTGATCGTGCCAGTCGAGAGTGGCGAAGAGCGTGTAGCCGCCGTCGACGAGGTCGTCGATGTCGAACCGCTCGGCCGCTTCCGCCTCCGCGGTCTTGGTGAAATAGGGCGCGAAGGGGTGGGGATTGATCGTCTGCGGCTCGATGCCGAGCGGCTCGGCTTCCGCGCTCTTCGCCTGCTCCGCGGTGGCCCATCCCAACTGGACCATCCGCTCGAGCACCCGGTTCCGCCGTTCGCGGCAGGCGTCGGGATGCTCCAGGGGGGAGTATTCGGAAGGACCGCGGATCATGCCGGCCAGGGTGGCCGCTTCGGGGAGGGTCAGCTCTTCGGCGTCCTTGCCGAAGTAGGCGTGCGCGGCGGCGCCGAGACCGACGAGGTTGGCCGGACCGCTGCGGCCCCAGTAGATCTCGTTCAGATAGGCCTCGAGGATCTGCTTCTTGCTGTAGCGCGCTTCGAGGGCCACGGCGAGGACGGCCTCCTTGAGCTTGCGCTTGATGGTCCGCTGCCGGTTGAGGTAGACGTTCTTGACCAGTTGTTGGGTGATCGTGCTCCCCCCCTGGTGCTGGCCGCCATGGATGTTCACCCAGAGGGCGCGAGCGATGCCGGTGGGCGAGATCCCGGGATGGAGGTAGAACGATTCGTCCTCGGCGGCGAGGACGGCCTGCACCACCGGTTTCGGCAGGGTGCCGAGGGTGACCGGCCGGCGCTCGTCGGGCTCGGAGCCGTAAAAAGAGGCGAGGACCGGCGGCTCCAGAAGGGCGTTTTCCGCCGGCTTCCCGTCGACCGCGAGGCGGGTCACCCGGCCGTCCGCCAGCTCGACCAGCAGCGGCGCGCCGCCGGCCATGCCGTTCGGGGTGGGAAAGCGGCGCAGAAAGACCTCGACACGCTCCGCGGGATGCTTCGCACCGGAGGACGAGCTGCGCCAGGTGCCGCGCCGCAGGGGCTGCCCGGCCGGTGCCTCACGGTAGCCTTCGTCCGCCAGCAGGGTCGTCATCTCCTCCGCCGTCATCGCGGCACCCGCGGTCAGCGGCGTCGGCCGGGCGTAGAGCCGTGAGGTCTCCTGGAACGGAGCGCGCGGCAGCCGGCGGACCAGCTTCCAGACGTAGCCGGCCGCGACCAGGCTGGAGAGGAAGAGAACACCAGCGGTGATGAGCACCGCGATCACCACCCGGCGCTGCCGGGGCGGTAAGTCGGAGATGGCCGAAAAATCGAAGCGATTGGAGAGGCGGTAGTACTTTGGAGTTTGCATCGGGCCTTCTCTGTAGAGTACGGTCCTCGAAGAGCCTGCCACTCGACGAGGAGTGGACACCGGCTCTGCCAGGAACAGGAGGCAAGGCACGTGCCACACAGCAATTTGCAGGGAGACGAGCTCAAGAAAGCCCACGCCCAGCTCGACGGCTGGACCCTGGTGGAAGAGCGTCAGATCGAGAAGGAGTACAAATTCAAGGATTTCGCGGAGGCGCTCGCCTTCGTCAACCGGTTGGGCGCGGCGGCCGAGGCGCAGGGGCACCACCCGGACATCTTCCTCACCTGGGGCCAGGTGAAAGTGACGCTCTCGACCCACTCGGCCGGCGGGCTCACGGCAAGCGACTTCAAGCTGGCCGCCCAGGCCGATGCGGTCCGCTGAACGCGCGGCGTAATTCAAATCGTAAGCAAGGCATGAGACAACTGGTATGCAGCAGTGCATTGAAGGAGGGAATCGCCTTGCAGAACCACGTCTCTCCAGCCGTACTGTCCCGATTCTTCGCCGGCGAAGCCGCAAAAGAGGAAGCGCGCGCGGTGGTCGCCCATCTGATCACCGGCTGCCCACAGTGCATGTCGCGCTCTTCCGCCATGCCGGTGATGGCTCCGCAGGCGGAGCCGCCGGACGCCTACGACCTCGCCATCGACCGCGCGTTCGCGGCGGTCACCGGGGCGGACCCGAGCCGCAAGCCGCGCCTGCGGGCGCTTGCCCTGCACGATGAGCTCCTCTCCCTGATCGATTCGGGCCGCCTCGTGGAAGCCCTCTGCTGCTTTACCGAGAATCGCGATTGGCTCTGGGACAACGGCGGCATCCTGGACCGCATCAAGCTCCTGGGGATCGAGGGCCGGATCCACGCGGGGCTCGGACATCTCAACGTCGCCGAGTCGTCGTTCCGCGAGTCGAAATGGCGATCCGCCGCCGCGGGAATCCCCGGCCACGAAGCCCTGGTCACGCTCAATCTGGCCTCCCTTCTGACGGGGCAGGGGCGCGCCACCGAAGCCGCCGAGCTGGCGCAGGAGGCGCTCCAGGTCTTCGAGCGGTCGAAGAGCGGCGATCACTTCTTCGAAGCGCTCGATCTCCTCTCGGAAGGAGCCTCGTAGGGCCGCGAGATCACACAGGCGTTGATCCCGCCGATCCCCATGGAAAGCTTGCCGGCGGCCCCGGGCCGCGAGGGGCAGGGCCGGTCGAAGGCGAACAGGTCGTGCACCGCGGCGATCTGCGGGTTGAGCTCGGCCTCGCCGAGCGGGGTTGGAAAGAGGTGGCCGCGGGCGTATCCGAGATACTGCGCCGTCAGCTCCCAGCCGCCGCCGGCCGCCATCCCGTGGCCGAAGGTCCCCTTGCGCGCCGTCACCAGCACCGACTCCGGCAGCACGCCGCGCAGGGTGGAGATCTCTTTGAAGTCGCCCGGTGTGGCGGTCGCGTGCAGATCCCAGGTCGCGATCTCGCCGCGGGACACGGCGGCGGCGGCGAGGGCCTGCTCGATAGCCGCGGTCGGCCCTTCGGTCGACGGCGTGATGATGTGATCGGCGTCCGAGCTGACGCCCACCGCGAGCGGCTCCATGCCGAGCGGGCGGAAGCCAAGCGCCGTCATGTGCTCCAGGTCGCCGAGAATCCACAGCGCCGAGCCGCCGGCCACGTGGGTGCCGCGCAGGCCGGTGAGAGGCTTCGACACCGCGGCGTCGGCGGCGATCACCCGCGCGGCGTAGAAGGCACCCACCACCAGCGGATGCGGCGGCGGATCGGTCGCTCCCACCACCACCGCCTTGGCCTCGCCGCGGGCGATGGCGTCCATGCCGAGCTTGAGGGCGACACCGAACGTCGAGCAGGCCGCCACCGGAGCGAAGGAGAGACCGGTGATGTGGCCGAGCATGGTGATCTGCGAGGCCGGCGTGTTGTGGAGGTTCCACACCAGGTTGGCGGAGACCGCCTGCCAGGGCGGCACCGGGCACCCCCAGCGCTTCTGGAGCTGGCCGAGACGGCGCTGCTTCTCCTTCATCAGGCTCATCTTGCCGGACTCGACGTCGCCCTCGACGGCGAGCGACTCGATCTCGGCCAGCTCGCGGAGAAAGGCGTGCAGGTCCGGCGAGGATGCGGCCTGCTCGTGCCACCAGGCGTCCTCGGCGTCGCGGCGGTCTTCCGCATCGGTGGCATCGGCGATCGCGTCGAGCGACGGAAGATCCGTCCTCTCCGGATTGCGCTCCCCCCAGAAGCGGTCCCAGCGCCGCTGTGCTCTGGCGAGGGAGAGGGCGCCGCGGCCGATGGTGTCCACGTTGCCGATGCCGCTGCCGACGTAGACGTGCGCCGCACTGCCGAGCCGGCTCAGCTCCGCCTCGATGCCCGGGTTCTGCCCGAGGGACTGGATGAAGGCGCCGACGGCATAGAGGGCCGGCAGGTCCATCTTCTCTTCGAGCTGGCGGAAGCGGTTGGGCGGGAAACGCTCGGCGATCCAGTCGCGGTAGGCGGCGAAGGAGAATTCCGGCATTCCGACCAGGAAATCGTCCGGTCCGAAGCCGTTGAACGGCGTCAGCCAGCTCTCTGCGGATTCCAGGTTCCGCTCGAAAGCCGCGATGTCAGGGGAACGGGGCGCCACGACGCCCCAGCCGAAGACTCCGACTCTGCGCAGGGTAAGGTCCTCCTCGTTGAGAGGGGGATTGTGCCACAAGAGGGCGCCCTCACCCCCGCCCCTCTCCCAGCTCCCCCCGCCCCCCGCCGGGAGAGGGGGGACAAGCAAGAAGAAACTTCTCCTGGATTCTCGTTGCTTTTCTCCCCTCTCCCGGGGACAGGGCGGGGGGAGCCGGGAGAGGGGCCGGGGGTGAGGGCCCTGCTCCTACCCCTCCACCAGCCGCACGCCGCCGTTGGTGGTGCTGATGTGCAGCTTGCTGCCGCCGCCGTTGATGGCGCCGGAGAGGTGGCGCTTGCCCGACTGGCCGCCGGCGACCTGGAAGTCGCTCTCCACCCGGCCGTTGGTGGTCTCCGCGTCGACCTCCACGCCGGCTCCGCGCGGCATCTTCACCGTCACCCGGCCGTTGGTGGTGGTTGCCTTGGAATCGCCGCGGTTGGGAACGTGGGCGAACTGCAGGTCGATGTGGCCGTTCGTGGTGTCCGCCTTGACCGTGCCGGTGACCCCCGCCGCTTCGACGGCGCCGTTGGTCGTGCCGAGATCGAGGTCGCCGTCCACGTCGTGGGTCTTGATGGAGCCGTTGGTCGTCTCCAGCTTGGCCGGGCCCTGGGTTCCGGAGAGGGCGACCGCGCCGTTGACCGTGCCGGCGTCCACCGTGGCCCGGCGGGGCAGATGCACGCGGTAGGTGACGTTCACGTTGGCGTTATTGCCGAACAGACCGAGGAAGCCGGTGTCCCGTTTCGGGATCTTCGTGTCGATGCGCAGGCCGCCCCCGGCGGTCTGCACGTCGATCTTCACCTGGTCCATGATCTTCTTCGCGTCGGCGTCGCTGCTCGCCTTCACTTCCTTCTCGGCCTCGATGCGGACCTCGTTGCGGTCCCAGGCGTCGAGGGTGACTGCGCCGTTGACGTTGCGCAGGGTCAGGGTGCCCCCGGCGGCGAAGGGGTAGGCCTGGGAGAATGTTTCCTTGAGAGTGGCGGCGCGCGCCGCTCCGGCGGACAGAGAGACGAAGGTCAGGACGGCGAGAGTGCTGCGGAGCCAATGTCTGTGCATGCTGTGTTTCCTCCTCGAGGGTTTCATGCGCAATCTGCCCTACGCGGGATCCCGGCCGCGGGTTTCGCGCCGGTTTCAGAGCCGCGGCATCGATCTTGCCATGCTTTCGTTGTAGCCTCAGGGAGATGAGGGAGGAGCGGCCGTGACGGGAGAACAGATCACCGACGACCTGGAGTTGCTGCTGGACGTCATGCCGCCGCGCCTGCGCGAGGTCATCGCGCCGCGGCAGGACAAGTCCTCTCTGGTGGAGATCGTTCTCGACCTCGGCCGCCTGCCCGAGATCCGCTACCCCGACCGCGGCGAGACCGTTTCCGACCAGCCGGTCAGCCACGACGACATCGCCTGGGTCGTCGCCCGCGTCGGCCGCTTCGGCAAGGACAACCGGGCGGGGATCGAGCGCACGCTCCACCGCATCTCGGCCATCCGCAACCGCGTGGGCGACGTCATCGGCCTCACCTGCCGGGTGGGGCGCGCCGTCTTCGGCACGGTGGACATCCTGCGCGACGTCATCGAGTCCGGCAAGTCGATGCTCCTCCTCGGCCGTCCGGGCGTCGGCAAGACCACCCTGCTGCGCGAGGCGGCGCGGGTGCTCGCCGACGAGCTGGGCAAGCGGGTGATCGTCGTCGACACGTCGAACGAGATCGCCGGCGACGGCGACATCCCGCACCCGGGCATCGGCCGCGCGCGGCGCATGCAGGTCCCGTCGCCCGACGAGCAGCACGGGGTGATGATCGAGGCGGTCGAGAACCACATGCCGCAGGTCATCGTGATCGACGAGATCGGCACCGCCGCCGAGGCCCTGGCGGCGCGCACCATCGCCGAGCGCGGTGTGCAGCTCGTCGCCACCGCCCACGGCAACACCCTGGACAACCTGTTGCAGAACCCCACGCTCTCCGACCTGGTGGGCGGCATCCACGCCGTCACCCTGTCGGACGAGGAGGCGCGGCGGCGCGGCACCCAGAAGACCGTCCTCGAACGCAAGGCGCCGCCCACCTTCAACGTCCTCATCGAGATCCAGGACAAGGACCGCCTGGCGGTCCATGACGACGTCGCCGAGGTGGTGGACCGCTTCCTGCGCGACGTGCCGCCGCGCCCCGAGCTGCGCACGCGTACGGCGGAGGGCGGGGTCGAGATCCGCAAGTCCGAACGGCAGGAGATGAAACGGCCGGAGACTCCCTGGGGAGATTCGCGCTCGTCGTCCTCCCGGCGCGGGCCGCAGGGTCCGGGGCGGAACGGGGGCAGGATGAGATCACGCCCGGCCGATCCCGCGCCCTGGGAGCTGGGCCCACCGCCCCCGGCACCGCCGATCCGGATCACCAGCCCGGATCACGCCGCCCAGCCCACCACCGAGCCCGAGGCGGCCGCGATCCGCAAAGCCGCGCGCGGCAAGACCGTCCGCGTCTACCCCTACGCCGTCAGCAAGGACAAATTCGAGCGCGCCCTGCGCAAGCTGCGGGTGCCCGTCGTCCTCGTCGAGGACCTCGACGAGGCCGACCTCGTCGTCAGCCTGAAGGCCCAGGAGCGCCGCCAGCCGCGCCGCCTGCGCGACGCCGCGGCGAAGAACGTGCCGGTGCAGATCATCAAAAGCAACACCATCGCCCAGATGGAGAACTTCCTCCGCGCCTTCTTCAACCTCGGCGAAGGCGACCCGACGGCGGACGACGAAGCGGCCCTGCGCGAGGTCGAAGAAGCGATCGACGCCGTCCTCGATCAGGGGGGTCCCGTCGAGCTGCTGCCGCGCAACAACCACCTGCGCCGCCTCCAGCACCAGGTCATCGAGCGCTACGGCCTCACGTCGAGCAGCAAAGGCGAAGAGCCGTACCGGCGGGTGGTGGTGTATCCGGGTTGAGAGAGCCTCGACGCCCACGCCGAACCGCACTACACTCCCTTCTCGCCTGACTACTCAAAGGAGAGAGCGATGAAGAAATGCCTTCGTTTCGGAGCGTTCATCGGAGTCCTGGCCCTGTCCCTCGCCGCCGGCCTGAGCCGTCCCGCCGCAGCCGCCTGGACCCCCTGTGGCATGGTCATCGGCCAGCCGTGCTTCAGCAACGGCCACACCACCACCTGTGACGAGGGCCGCGGCGTGACGGCCACCTGCATCTGCAACGCGGGGCATTGGGTCTGCCTGCTCTAAACGCGTCTCAGCTCACCGCCATCGAGAGGGCGGCGGCCCGTCGCATTACACTTTCGCCGCACCTTACTTCTCAAAGGAGAGAACGATGAAGAAATGTCTTCGCTTCGGAGCGTTCATCGGAGTCCTGGCCCTGTCGCTCGCCGCCGGACTGAGCCGGCCCGCCGCGGCCAACCCGAGCCCGTGCAGCACCGTCAACGGCAAGACCTGTTCTCCCAACGGCAGCACCACGACCTGCGACGAGGGTGGCGGGGTCATCGCCCCCTGCAACTGCGTCTCAGGCCACTGGCGCTGCCTGCTGTAGAAGCATCCGCTCGCCGGCGGGGTGGGTTGCCCCCTCCCCGCCCCTCTCAGGATCGCCGACACCGCTCCCTCAACGTCATCCTGAGGGCGAGCCGCGCGAGCGGGAAGGATCTGGGGGAAGGAAGCTGCCGCCCTCCCAGATCCTTCAGGTCGCCAAGGCTCCTCAGACGCCCGCCTGCTGTTCGTACAGGTACTTCTGGAAGCCAGCGAACGCCTTCCCGATCTCTTCGGGCTCGCCGAGGTCGGCCAGGGCGTCGGTGATGGAGTCGTGGTATTTCAGCCGCAGGAGCGGCGTGAGCTTGTCCTGGTCCAGCTCTTCGACTCCATCGCTCACGTAGTGGCCCAGCACAAAGTCGAGGAAGGCTTGCTGTTTGCTGTCGAAGCGCTCCCGGATGGCCACCTGAGCGTGATGGGCTCGCTCTTCCCGGGTGAGCTTTGGGAGAGCGAAGGCGACGTAGGCCAGGACGTCGAAGAGGTCGCTCTTCTCGGCGTCGATGAGCTTCTGCATCGCCTCCAGCTTGTCTTTGCCAAATTCCTTCTCGGCAAGGCCGTCCAGCAGTTTCTTTCGCGTGTCCGGCACGCTCCAGAGCGCGCGGAGCTCGGCCTCGTCCTGGAAAAACTCCGGCAACTTGCCGAACAGCAGCTCCAGGAATTGCGGGGCAGACATCGGCCTGCCAGCGTGCCAGAAGCTCGTCGACATCATGTGCTGGATGGTCCGCTCTTTGCCGTCGGCCAGCTTCACTTTGATTTTCGTGGGCCGGCCGTACTCCACCGGCGTCTCGCGGATTTCACTCGGCGGTCTCGGAGACGAGAAGTCATACGGTTTGGACTCCGGCTCGATCGGTTCGCCGTCCCACTCCGGGTCGCTGCAATGCTCACTCGCCTTCACGAAGTCATAGATCGTGAAGTAGTCCTTCCCATCATAGAGCCGGGTGCCGCGCCCAATGATCTGCTTGAACTCGATGATCTGCCGGATCGGGCGCATCAGCACGATGTTGCGGATGTTGCGCGCGTTGACGCCGGTGGAGAGTTTTTGCGAGGTGGTCAGAATGGTCGGGATCGTCTTCTCGTTGTCCTGAAAGTCTCGCAGATGTTGCTCGCCCAGCTTGCCCTCATCCGCCGTGACCCGCTGGCAGTAGTTCGGGTCTTTGCTCGCCTTCATCTGGTTGATGAGGTTACGCACGGCCAGCGCGTGGTCCTGAGTGGCGCAGAAAACGATCGTCTTCTCGCGCTGGTTGATCATGTCCATGAACAGCTTGACCCGGTACGCCTCGCGCTCTTCGATCTCGATGATCTTGTTGAAGTCCTTTTCCACGTACCGCTTGCCGGCCTCGATCTCTCCTTCGATCAGATCGTCGTCGGGAGTGTAGACATATTCGTCGAGCGTCGTGGCGATCTGCTTCACACGGAACGGCGTCAGGAATCCGTCGTTGATGCCATCTTTCAAGGAGTAGACAAAGACCGGGTCGCCGAAGTATTTGTAGGTGTCGACGTTATCCTTGCGCTTCGGGGTGGCGGTGAGGCCGAGTTGCACGGCGGGGGTGAAGTATTCGAGGATTCCCCGCCAGGTGCTTTCGTCCTGGGCGCCGCCGCGGTGACATTCGTCGACGATGATGAAGTCAAAGAAGTTCGGAGGATACTCGCCGAAGTAAGGCTCCTTCTCGCCGCTCATGAAAGTCTGGAAGATCGTGAAGAAGAGGCTTCCATTCTTGGGTACCCTCCCCTTCTTCTTGATGTCCCCCGGCTCGATCCGCACCACCGCGTCTTCCGGGAAGGAGGAGAAATCGTTGAAGGCTTGGTCTGCAAGGATGTTGCGGTCTGCGAGAAACAGAATGCGCGGCCGCCGGCTAGGCTCCCCGCTTAGGTTCCAGCGACTGTAGAAGAGCTTCCAGGAGATCTGGAATGCGATGTTTGTCTTGCCCGTGCCGGTTGCGAGGGTGAGCAGGATGCGCGGCGTCCCCTGCGCAATCGCCTCCAGGACGCGCTGGATGGCAGTGTCCTGATAGTACCGTTCTTCGAAAATCCCGCCGCGGGTCGCCAAGGCAATAGAAGCGAAGCGGTCGCGCCAGGCGTTCTGCTTGGCAAAGGTCTGGTTCCACAACTCGTCGGGCGTGGGATAGCGAGGGTGCTGGCCTTCCGTCCCCTCATGCATGTCGATGCCGTAGATTCCCTGGCCGTTGGTCGCATAGGCGAAGCGGATGGCGAGCTTGTCCGCGTAGTTCTTGGCCTGCGCCACACCCTGGGTCAACGGTTCATCCCACGCCTTGGCCTCGATCACCGCCAGCTTGGTGTTGCGATAGATCAGCACGTAATCGGCAGTGAGCGGCTTGCCACGCCGGCCGTGGCCTTCGAGGCGTCCGAGCGTGATCGGGTATTCGCGCCGGATGCGGCTGCCGTCGACGACGCCCCAGCCAGCCTCTGCGAGGGCAGGATCGATGTGCTCGGCTCGGGTCTCGGCTTCGTTCATGGTGGAGTCCTAGAGCTGCCCGCTGAAGGCTTGATGCAGGAGGGACTTCTTCAGCTCGCCCAACGCAGAGAGTTTTTGCCGATAGATGGATTCGAGTCGCTGGGTTTCTTCGCTTAGCTTCGTGAGCTTGGAGACTATGGTGCGCTGCTCGGCAATGGACGCCGGGAATGAAACAACCACTTCGCCAATCTTAGTCGGCGAAGTGTGGCGCACTTTTACACCGGACGCTCCATCGTGAATCGCTTTCCGGACCGGCTGCGTGTTGAAGACGTGAAAGAAGAACTCATTCACCCAGGGGACACCCGTCTTTTTAGTGACGAGGCCGAGCCGCTGGTTATGAAGGAACTTGCCGTCTTCTGGAATGAGGACGGGGCTTCCGAGTAAGCCCGCAGCCTGTTCCGTCATCGCGATGAGTAGATCTCCCCTGGAAAGGACGAACCCAGCGGGAATATCGCCGGAATAATACTTTTGCTTCTCGCCACGATCTCGATAACCACCGGATTCGTAGAAGTTTCCTGGCGTCAGCAAGACATAGTCTCCACTGCCCGTGAAGAATTCGCTCTTAAAGGCAAAGCCATGCTTGATGACGCACAGCTCTGAAAGCGGCTTCTCCAGCCAGCCATAGTCCCGTTCCGTGAAGACTTTCTGCAGGTGGCTTTCAAACAGAGCGTGGGCGTTTTGGAGGTTCTTTTCGGCGTTGGCTTTGGCGGTGGCGATGCCGGCAAACGCTTCGGCGAGGATGCCGACGAGCCGCCGTTGTTCGGGAAGCGCGGGATAAGTGATTGGGATAGCTTTATAGGCATCGCCATCCAGGTTACGAATACCAGTAGAATGGCTCTGCATCCCTTCCGTGACACCGGAGAGGTAGATCCAATGGAGATATTTGTGGACGAAGCAAAAATCCAGTTCATGAGGATCGCGAACCCGGAGTGCGGCAGTAAAATTGCTAAACGAGAACACGCCTTCGGTTTTATCGAACAATGCTACCCGACCCACCGGTTGCCTTGGACCACCACCCGACTTCTCGAGGATGATGTCGCCAAACTGGAGGCGACGCTTCTCTAGTTTCTTCGCTTCGACGGCGAGATAGGCAATATCAGAATCGTCCAGCGCGCCTTCTTTTGTGAAGTTTGTGTTTCGAATCACGCCAACTTCAACGAAGGGCGGGTTCTCGCCCTTCCAGAGTCCATTTGAAAAATGACAGACTTCTTCTAGCGTCCTAGTCTTCCACCTGTTTTTCACAGCACCCCCCGGATGGCTTGCAGGACCTCAGCGCTCTCGGCGTCCAACGCAGCAATCTCATCCATGATCTCATGCGGGCTGCGATGCGCCACTTCCTCCTCGCCATTGGGGTTCTTCACCGAGAGGTCGAACGTCGCCTTGTCGGTGCCCTTGGTATCCACGCTCCAGCTCTGGGCCGAGTCCGCCTTGGTCTTCTGCAGCTTCACGAACTCGGCAAGGTCGGCGTCGTTCAGGGGATTCGTTTTCCCGAGGTTACGACCGGGGTCGAGCTGGTAGTACCAGACCTTGCGCGTCGGCGCCCCCTTCTCGAAGAAGAGCACCACGGTCTTCACACCCGCACCCTGGAACGTGCCACCGGGGCAGTCGAGCACCGTGTGCAGATTGCAGCTCTCCAGGAGCATCTTGCGCAGGCTCACCGAGGCGTTGTCGGTGTTGGAGAGGAAGGTGTTCTTGATGACCACGCCCGCCTTGCCGCCGGCTCGGAGCATCTTGATGAAGTGTTGCAGAAAGAGGAAGGCCGTTTCCCCGGTCCGGATGGGGAAGTTCTGCTGCACCTCCTTGCGCTCCTTGCCTCCGAAGGGCGGATTGGCGAGGATCACATCGAAGCGGTCCTTCTCCTGGATGTCGGCGAGGTTCTCGGTGAGCGTGTTGGTGTGGATGATGTTCGGCGCCTCGATGCCATGCAGGATCATGTTCATGATCGCGATGACGTAGGCGAGCGACTTCTTCTCCTTGCCGACGAAGGTGCGCTCCTGCAGCGTCTTGAGATCCTTGGTGGTGAGCTTCTTGCTCGCCTTCAGGTAATCGAACGACTCGCACAGGAAGCCCGCCGAGCCGCAGGCGCCGTCGTAGATGCGCTGGCCGATCTCGGGATGGACGACCTGCACCATGGCGCGGATGAGCGGTCGCGGGGTGTAGTATTCGCCGCCATTGCGCCCGGCGTTGCCCATGTTCTTGATCTTGGCTTCATAGAGGTGTGACAGCTCGTGCTTCTCGGACTGCGAGCGGAAGCGCAGCTCGTCGATGTGGTCGATGATCTCGCGGAGGTTGTAGCCGCTCTGGATCTTGTTCTTGATCTCGCCGAAGATCTCGCCGATCTTGTATTCGATGGTGTTCGGGCCGCTGGCCTTCAGCTTGAAGCCGTGCAGGTAGGGGAAGAGCTTGCCGTTGACGAAATCCCGCAGGTCGTCGCCGGTCGGGGCCTTGTTGTGGTCGATCTGGCCGTTCTTCGCTTTGGGCGCGGCCCACTCGTCCCAGCGGTAGGGCTTGTCGAGGATGTAGGAGTACTTCGTCCCCTCCAGCCGGGCCACCGCCGCCCTGTCCTGCTCCAAACCGTCCAGGTATTTCAGGAAGAGGAGCCAGGACGTCTGTTCCGTGTAGTCGAGCTCCGTGGTGCAGCCGGCCTCTTTCCAGAGGACATCGTCGATATTCTTGAACGCTTGCTCGAACATGAAGTCTTATGTCCCTCGCACCATCGTCGTCAGGGTCCTCGGCAGAACCTGCGGAGCGACAAGCTATGCCAGCGTAGTTTCGAGATGGTAGCACTTCTCTGCGAGAGCTGTTTCCAGCTCCTCATCGCGGCTCCACGTGACGCCAGCCGCGCCCGGCGTCAACTCAACCTTGGCGAGCGTCGCGCAAACCTTGGCGAGCGTCACGCAAACCTCGGCGAGCGTCGCGTAAACTTCGGCGAGCGTCGCGCAAACCTTGGCGAGCGTCGCGTAAACCTCGGCGAGCGTCGCGCAAACCTTGGCGAGCGTCGCGTAAACCTCGGCGAGCGTCGCGCAAACCTCGGCGAGCGTCGCGTAAACCTCGGCGAGCGTCGCGTAAACCTTGGTTTGCGTCACGTAAACCTTGATTTGCGTGCCATTACCGCAGACAAGCGTGCACAAACCGCGACACTAGTTCGAGATTGGCGTGATGCCGGCCGCATCGCCGGCCCCGGCTCCGAGCACCCGGTTGCGCCCCGCCGTCTTGGCGCGGTAGAGAGCGGTGTCGGCCGCTTCCACCAGAGCGTCGGGGGTTTGCCCGGGCGCGGGGACCAGCGCGGCGACCCCGAAGCTCGCGGTGACGCGGCCGGCGGGAGCGGCTTCATGCGGCAGCGCCAGGGTCTCGATCCCCGCGCGGAGCTGCTCGGCCAGCTTCAGCGCGCCGGCGAGGTCCGTGCCCGGCAGCAGCACCGCGAACTCCTCGCCACCGTAGCGCGCGACCAGGTCGCTGGTCCGCCGCAGCGTCTCGGCGAGATAGTGCGCCACCTTCTGCAGGCACTCATCCCCTTCGAGATGACCCTGGGTGTCGTTGAGCAGCTTGAAGTGGTCGAGATCGAGCAGGATGAAGGCGAGCGGCCGTTCATAGCGGCGCGCGCGATTCCACTCCTCGGTCAGCATCTGTTGCAGGCGCCGCCGGTTGGCGATCCCGGTGAGATCGTCGCGGAGCGACAGCTCCTCCAGGCGCTCGTTGGCCACCTCCAGCTCGGCGTGGGCGCGGCTCAGCTCCTCGACCGTGTGCCGCAGCTCCAGCGTCTGCTCCGCCACCCGCGCCTCCAGCCGCGCCGCCCGCTGGCGCAGGGCACGGCTGCGCAGCCAGGAGTAGCCGATCACCAGGAGGATCGCCACCAGGACCCAGAGCGCCCAGGCCCAGCGGGTGAGGTACCAGGGGGGCCGGACGCGGAACGGCCACTCCGTTTCGGGACCTGCCTCGCCGCTCGGCCCCACCGTGCGCACGCGGAAGGTGTAGCTCCCCGGCGGCAGGCGGGTCAGCTCCGCGAACGGGTCCTCGGTCGGGCGGCTCCAGTCGGCGTCCAGGGGATCGATCCGCGTCTGGTAGCGCAAGCCGGCATTGAACGACAACGGCCCCAGCTCGATCCGCAGATGGCGCACATTGGGCGGCAGGACCGCCCGCGGCGGCGGCACGCCCGGCGCGCCGCCGAAGACCAGCGTGCCGGCGCCCAGGGTGACCCGCGAGAGGAGAGGCGCCGGCAACGGCACCGCGACGGCGCGGAAGTTGCCCGCATACCGGTAGAGCCCGTTGTCTCCCCCCAGCCACACCACGCCGTCCGGCTCGGCGAGAATCGGCTCGACCGTGTGGACCGGCAGCTCCCGGAGCGCATGCAGCTCCGGGGACCAGCCGTCGCTCTGCCGGCGTGCCACCGCGGGCGGCCGCGAGCTCATCCAGAGATTACCCGCGGCATCTTCGGCGAAATGCTGGGCGCCGGCGCGCAACCCGGAGGTGGCCGGATCCTCCACCAGGACGCCGCGCGCTTCGTCCAGGCGCAGCAACCGGTTGTCATGAGCGGCCATGATGTGGCCGGCGAGCCGCGTCAGGGACACACCCTCGCTGTCCGGGACCGGGCGCGTCCGCAGCACCCGGAACGTTCCCGCTTGCGGTGCGAGCTCGACCCCGAGGGCCGCTCCCTGCAGGAAACCGCACCAGACCGTGCCGTCCGCCGCCTCGGCGAGACTGCGCACCTCGTGATGGATGGCGTCGACTCGCCCTTCGAGCCGCCAGCCGGCACCGCTCCGGCGGATCGCGGAGAGCCCGTTCTCGCCGCCCAGCCAGATGCGATCCGGGTCTGACCGCGAGCGGGCGAGAACGAAGATCGTCTGCTGTGGAATCCCGGGAACCAGCTCGGCAGCTCCATCGCCGCTGATGCGATAGAGCCCGAACGCCGTCCCCACCAGCAGCTCATCTCCCACCGCGAGGAGGCTCCAGGCGGACGGCGGCAGCCCCGCGACCGCCCGCATCCGCACCGGCAGGCTCCGGTCCGCCGGTGCGGGGCTGCGATGGTCGGTGGTGAACAGCCCCGCCGCGGTGGCCACCCAGAGATCGCCGTGGAAGCGCAACAGGTTGTACACACTCCCCTGAAGCCCCGCCCGCCGGTCGATCACCGACACCGGCGAGGCCACCTCCACCTTGACCAGCCCGTTGTTGAGAGCCAGCCAGAGCGAGCCTTCGCGGTCCAGCACCACGCCGCTGATGAAATCGTCGGGCAGGCCGACCGAGCTGTCGATCACCTGCTCCATCCCGCCGTCCGGCCGCAGGAGCAGGAGACCGCCGAGGATCGATCCCAGCGCCCAGCGCCCATCCGGAAGCCGAAGCCCGGACGACGCCGTGAGCCGCATGGCGGTCGTCCACCGCGAGGCCTCGGGAGCGAAGGGCACCGCGGCCCCCTGGTCAAAAAGGAAGAGCCCCTCGCCGCGCACCGACACCAGCAACCCCTTCGCGGCCGGCAGGATCAGGTCCACCCGCCGGCCGCGGAACGCTTCCCCGCCGGGCACCGGCTCGATGTGCCGCCCGGCGATCCGCGACAGCCCGTCGCGTGACCAGAGATAGATCTCCGGCCCCACCGGAAACACCATGGCGAACGGCCGGTCGCCCGGGAACCTGGCGAGAGTGGTGATCCGCGTTCCGTCCCACTCCAGGAGCCGCTCCCTGGTCAGGAAGAGAAATCCTTCCGCCGTCGGCGCCACCTGCATCACCTGGCCGAGATCGCGCTCTTCCGGAGGCAGAAGGTAGAGCAACGACACGTATCCGAGCGTTCCATGATCGTCCGGCGCCAGGAGGCCGAAATCGTCGACGCCGCCGACCGCCACCCGCCCCGTGGCGTCGCAGTCCAGCGAGAACGCGCTCTTCGCTGTGCCGATCGGGATCTCCCGCCACCAGGCCCCGTCGAAAATCAGGACGCCGTCCACGTTGGCGAGGTAGAGGAGGCCCTGCGGGTCGCGGGTGATGGCGAAATTCTGCGTCTCCCCCCGCTGCGAGATCGCGTTGTACGTCTGGATCAGTGGAAACCCGCGCTCCGCTTCGGCGTGCAGGACGTGGGAGCCGGCCAGCAGGAGCCAGCAGAAGACGCCGGAGAGGAGCGGGGTCGTTCGGGGGCGCATCGGAGTCGCGGGCTCGCCCCCCAAGTCTATGCCGAATCCATCCCCTCAAACACCCGGATCGACTCCCGCAGCCCGTCCGGCAGGGGCACCGGCTTGCCGACGGAGTAATCCACCCAGACGATCACCCCCGTCCCGTCCGCCACCCGCTGGCGGTCTTCGGTGCGGATCAGGACGTACTCCATCTTGAAGCTCGTCCTGCCGATCTCCGTCACCCGGGTCTCGACCTCGATGCCGGACGGCCAGCGCACCTGCTGCCGGAAGTTGAGCTGCGCGGCGGCCAGCGCCGGTCCGAACCGGCCGCCTTCGAAGTGGTCGGACATGCGCACCGCGAGGAAGTAGCCCATGCGGGCCGACTCGCAATAGGTGAAGTATTTCGCGTTGTTCACATGCCCAAACGTGTCCATGTCCCCCCAACGGACCTGGAGACGCTCGATGTACGGTGAGCTGCTCATTTCGCCTCTTCCAGGATCCGGATCGGCAGGATGATCGTGGGTAGCCCCGCGAACTGGAGACGGCGTTGCAGCGCGTAGCCAGTCTCGTTGTGCAGGAACTTGTGGTACCAGCGCTCCTCGCGGAAGACCAGCTTGCCGCCGAAGAACACCGAGCGCTTGAACTCCTGCGCCACCTCACGGCAGAGCGCCTCCAGCGTACCGATGGCCTCGGTGCCGGTGGCCATCCGCCAGGCGGCCCGCAGGCCGTGGTTGTGGCACCACTGCACGTACTTCTCGAGACTGGCCCGCGTCTCCTCCTCGAGCTCCGCCACCGCTCCCTCGCCCTTGAAGTTGCCCGAATCCACCACCGCGACCGAGACGAAGAGGAAGTTCTTGAAGTGGCGCGGGAAGATCTGATTGATCGACAACAGCTCGTGCAGCCCGAAACCCGAGAAGCCGGAGACCGTGATCACCGCCGTCGGCTCCTTGGGATCGACCGGCGGCGGCGCCTCGTGCCGGTTGGACGGCGGCAGCGAGGTCAGCTCCGTGTCCAGCCGGTGCAGAGCGCGGCGGGTCCGCCGGTAGTGGCGGCGGATGAGGAAACAGAGAGTGATCATCGCTCCCGTGCAGACGAGCGTGATCCATCCCCCTTGCAGGAACTTCTCATAGATCGTCACGCAGAGGATCGACACGCAGAGCACCAGGCCGGTGCCGTGGATGGCGAGCTTGCGCTTCCACACCGGCTCCTTGTGCCGGTCCTGGATCCAGTGCCGCACCATGCCCAGCTCGGTCAACGAGAAGGTGAGGAAGACGTTGATCGAGTACATCACGAGGAGCGTCGCGATGTCGCCCCGGGTATAGAGCAGCGTCGCCATGGCGGCGAAGCCCATGAGGAAGACGCCGTTCTGCGTCACCAGCCGGTTGGAGAGCTGGGCGAAGCGGTGCGGCATCCAGGAGTCCACCGCCATGTTGGAGAGGATGCGGGGGCCGTCCAGGAAGCCGGTCTGCGCCGCCACGAAGAGCAGCGCCGCCTCGGCCACCAGCGAGGCGACCACGAACGTCGGGCCGATGTGCAGACCGCCGATCGACCAGCCGTTGAACAGCCGCTCCAGGAGGACGGCGTTGAGCGTCTTGTCGCCGTCCGGATGGACGTCCACCAGCATGTAGGCGAACAGGATGCCGCCGGCGGTGAAGGCGAGCGAGGCCGCCATCAGCAGCATCGTCTTCTTCCCCGTCTTCACCCGCGGCTCGCGCAGCATCGTGACGCCGTTCGACACCGCCTCGATGCCGGTGTACGTGCCGCCGCCCATCGAGTAGGCCCGCAGCAGCAGGAACGCCACCGGGGCGAAGCCGAGCGCCTTGACCGAGCCGTGAAAATCCAGCGAAGCCTGGTTGAAGATCGTCGGCAACTGGGTGAAATGGCTGCCGATCGCCCAGAAGATCAGGATGACGTGGGTGAGGATGAAGAAGAGGAAGATCGGAGCGAGGATCGTCACCGACTCGCGGACCCCGCGCAGATTGAGCACGATCAGGAGCAGGAGGACGACGATCTCCACCGTGAGCTTGAAGGCCGCGAGATGGACCGGCAGGAACGACCACAGCGCGTCGCACCCCGAGGCGACCGAGGTCGAGATGGTGAGCACGTAGTCCACCAAAAGCGCGCACCCCGAGACCACGCCGGCCTTGTTGCCCAGGAGCTTGGTGGCCACCAGGTAGCCGCCGCCGCCGCCGGGGAAGTGCTGGATCACGTCCGAGTAGGCGATCGAGATGATCGAGATCGTCACCGCCGTCATCGCCACCAGGGCGATGGCGAGATGGCTGTGCGTGCCGAGCGTGCGGTAGGCCTGGTCGGGACCGTAGGCGGACGACGACAGGCCGTCCGCGCCGAGACCGACCCAGGCGAGGAACGCGACGAGCGAGACGTGGTGGAAGATCTCGGGGTCTTTGACGTCGCGCGGCTGTCCCAGCACCACATCGCGCCACCGCTTCTTCCGGGAAGGGCTGTCTGGGTTGTCCATGGGCTCGATCAGTTGTAAGAAGTTGTAAAACCCGCGATCCGGCGAAGGTGCCGGGAGCCGCACAGCGTATCATCCTGAGTCAGTGTGCTGAGTCAGTGTGCCAGACGCCGCAAGGCAGTCCGAGGAGGGGAGAGACATGCTACGACCGGGCCTGATGGTTGTCCTTGTTCTCCTGCTGGCGCTGGTTCTCCCGGCGCCGCCGCCGGCCTCCGCCGCGGTGATCCGCCTGCACAAGCCGGCTTGGCAGTGGACCCTCGACGAGCGCCTCGCCGCGCGCTTCGATCCGGCGGCCCAGGCGGCCCGCGAAGCCGCGCATCACGACCTCGTCGTCCACCTCCAGCTCGGCGGCCCCGCCGACGTCGTGGACGGCAACGAAGCCCCCGAGCTCTACCTGCCGACCGAGCTGTTCAACCAGCTCTTGAACGTCGCCTTCCTCGACCTCGACTTCCTGGGACCGGAGCGCAAGCACGGGATCGAATCCAGGGCGGCCGCCCTCGGCTTCAAGAACGATCTCTGGCCGCGCCTCGAAGCGGCGGTGTCCCCCTACCTCAAGCTGCGCCGCACGCCCTACCGCCTCTTCGGAGGCGAGACGCCGCTGGGGGGCAAGGGCCTCTTCGGCCAGCCGTCGCGCGAGCTCGCGGTCTGCCACCTCCAGGCCGAAGCCCTCGCCGCCGCCAAGGCCGAGTTCGGCGAGCGGGCCTTCCTCCGGCTCCTCTACGAAGCCGTGGCCCCCACGACCCGCCTGAGCTACACCGTCAACTCGCTCAGCCGGACGCAGGCCCGCTTCATCGAGGAAGGTTGCCCGGCGCCGCGGGCGTCGTAAAGGTCAGGGTCCACGATCCCTGCCTGTCATCCTGAGTGCGAGCCTTGCGAGCGGGAAGGATCTGGGCGGGCGGACCTTTCCTTCCCCCAGATCCTTTGGGTCGCCAAGGCTCCCCGCAGGATGACATCCAGGAGCCGTCGTATCCCCCACTGAATCAAACCTTTCCCTGTCTCCTCCGTATACTGGAACAGCGATCCTTTCAGGTTCGCGCCCAGGAGACATGCCATGACGTCAGCTCGCTCGCAGCTCATCCAGGTCACGCAGGCACGCCTGTTTTTGCGCTTCCTTCTCGTCCTTCTGGTCCTCTCCGCCGTGCCGGCCTTCGCGGCGCCGGACCGCTGGACGCCGTTCGGCCCCACCGGCGGGGGGGTCAGCGACATCGTCATCGATCCGCAGCATCCCGAGATGATGTGGATGGCTTCGGCCGGAATGGTGTACGCGAGTGTCGACGGCGGCACGTCGTGGAACCAGACGAGCAGCGGCCTGGAAGGCCAGGGAGTGGCGTTCCTGGCGCTCGATCCCGCGCAGCCGGGCGTCCTGTACGCCGCCAACAACTTGCCGGCCACTGTCGATCCGGAGATCTTCCGCAGCCTCGATGGCGGCGGGCACTGGACCCGGGTGGCGGACCTGCCGGGCCAGGACATCTGGTCCCTGGCCGTGGCGCCCGGAGCGCCGGGTGCTCCCGGTGTGGTCTTCGCCGGCACCAATGAGCAGGTGCTCCGCAGTCTCGACGGCGGCGCCACGTTCCAGGTCGTGCTCTCCCGCACGTCGGTGGTGGTCTTCAGCGACATCGTGCCCGATCCGCAGCATCCGGGAACGGTGTACGCCGTTTCCAACTACCGCCGCAGCAAGAGCGTCGACTTCGGCACCACGTGGGTGGACCTGGACGAGAATCCAGGTCACCCGCTGCCCAGCATCAGCGGCCTGGCGGTGGCGCCCAGCGATCCCCAGACATTGGTGGAAGCCGGCGGTGGCTTCAGCGGCACGGCGTGGCGCTCCCGCAACGGCGGCGCCACCTGGGACGGCCCCTTTGCAGCGCCGTTCGTCGAAGTGCTGACGATCGATCCGGTCGACCCATTCACGGTCTATGGCGGCGGCCTGCTCGGTATTTTCGTCAGCCACGACGGCGGCGTCACCTGGGCCAAGGCCACGGTGGGCCTGCCACCGCTCACCCTCGACGTTTCGTCCTACTACGGGGTGAGGGCTTTCGCGACGGTGCCGGGAAGGGCGGGCTTCGTGATCGCCGCCACCGGCCGCGGGCTCTTCGAGAGCGACGACGCCGGCGCGCACTGGCATGGCCTGGCGATGCGCGGTGTGTTCACCAACCCGATCGCGCACTTCCGCATCGATCCGTTCAACCCGGCCCACTGGGTGTTGAACAGCCTGGGCACCTGGCTCGCCAGCCACGACGGCGGATTCACCTTCGCCCCGCAGCCGCTTCCCGCCAATCTGCAGCGGATCGACGCGGTCGAGTTCGATCCCTTCGTGCACAACCGGATGTGGTTGACGGCGCCCAGCGCCGGCTCGGGACAGCAGCTCTACCAAAGCACAGACGGCGGCTCCACCTGGCACCAGGTCACCGGCAATACCGGCATTCCGGCCGGTCCGGAGCTCCTGGTCCCGGCACAAGGGGTGCTCCTGCTCGCAGGGTCCGGCATCGCCCGCAGCACCGACGGCGGCCACACCTGGAAGAAGGTACAGTCGGGAGCGATCGGGAATCCGGACAGCGAAAACGTCTACTTCCTCAACTTCTCGCGCCTGATCCGCGATCCGCGCACCCAGCGCACCGTGTACGCCCTGGGGCAGGCGAGCAAGCCGCACGGCCCCAGCTACTTTACGATCTACCGCAGCGACGACGGCGGCGCCACCTGGCGGCAGTGGAACCGCGGCGGCCAGTCGATCGCGTTCAATCCGGCCAGGCCGAAGACGATCGACATCACCCAGAACAGCAAGCTGCTCGTCACCGCGAACAACGGCGCGACCTTCCAGGTGGTGGGCGATCTGAGCCTTCAGGGCTACCCCTGGGTGCTCGACCTCATCTTCGACCGCCGGCGTCCCATGACGCTCTACGCCGCCACCTACGGCGACGGCGTGAAGCGCAGCCGCGATGGCGGCGTCACCTGGGAGACCGCGGCGCCTGGCCTGCCCGGCCTGCCGGTCAGCCCGATCGCCCAGATCGTCCAGGACGCCGCGCGCAGCCAGCGTTTCTACGCCACACCGCAGATCGGCGGGCTCTGGCGGGCGGACTTCACGCCGTAGGGAACAGGGCGGGTCAACTGCCCGTGGTTTGGTTGGCCATTTCCTGAACCGTGGAGACCGGCAGGATCGCGTACACGGGCGTCTTCCGGTCGCGGAACGTGCCGATTGCCAGACTTAGCTGGTCGCCTGCCGCCATGGCGATGAGGTTACGTGGAAGGGCGCCGGCGATCATGAAAGAGCCGGGCTCCTCGCCAAGGTCTTGAGCGGCCCACTCCAGGCAACGCTGGTCGGCAAAGACGGTGAGCGCGCGCCCAGAAGCCCCGTAGTTGCGCACTTTCACACCGCCGTCGTGCTGCATGAAGAGGAGAGGTACGTTCCGCGCACGCAACTCCGCAAGCAGCGGTGCCATTCCGTCACCGCCCGCGCCATCCTTCAGGTCGAGGATGATCTTCCGGAGGCGTGGGGATCGGATCACGATCGGAGGCGTTGCCTCCACTGCTCCCAGGCGCTCCATCAGCGCGGTGCGCTCTTGCTGCTCGAGACGCCGGAGCTCGTCCTCGTTCGCGGCGGCTTCGGCGCGATCCTTCTCTTCATTGATGGTCCGCGAATACCCGTCGGCTAAGTCGTCGACCGGGTATGGCTTCCCGGAGAACCCGCAGAGAAGGATGCCCTCAGGCCGCTTCACTTCCAGGAGAATGGCGAGCCGCCCTCCCTCCTGCGCATCGGGCTGCTTCAACGGCAGGCCCAAGCCGCGGATCAAGCGCACGAACGGGAGGATGTCTGGCGAAGGTGGATCCACTAAATAGACAGCCTGCCGGATCGGGGCTCCCTCCATGCGACAGATCCGATGCATACACCGAAGGAGAGCTTGGAGGCGGTGGGGCTCTGCGATCGTCGATGCCACGCTGCCGCGATGAAAAACCCAGCTCACCGGAGATCGGAAGCGGAAGATCTCCAGGTCCGCAGGCGCAAACAGCTCAGCGAGGCGCATCTCGCGATTGACATTGACAAAGTTGGCCAGCGAAGCGCTGTCGCGCAGAGCGGCCTCCACATCGCGAAGGACCGCGAAGAGCTCGCGGTCCGAATCGTCGCCGGCGGCACCCAGGCTAGCGACAACACTGCCTCCCGGCGTCCGGCTCACGCCCGGCTCGATGGATGCCTCATAGATGGAGATCTCGTGTCCATCTGGAACCCTGACTAGATTGCCACCAGGGGGCTCGGAAGTCTTTTTCTTGAAGCGATCGAGAAATCCCATTTGGTCTTTTCAACTGGAGAACGAGATCAACGGACCTCAATCAGTATAAGCGAAACTCCACGATCCCGAGGAGCAGAGAGGCGGCCCTCCGGCATGCCGGCACCGGTGAAAGAACGTCACCTGCGGATAGAGTAAGCCGCGTGACCCCGGCCGCCCTCCTCGTCCTCCTCGCGGCAGCGATCCTCCACGCGGGCTGGAACCTGCTGGTCAAGCAGGCGGACGACAAGCAGGTCTTCACCTGGTGGGGGCTGATGGCGGGAGCGTTCCTGGCGCTGCCGGTGCTCGTTCTCGGCTTGCCGTTTCCGCCGCGCGTCTGGCCGTACGCCCTGGCGAGCGCGTTCTGCGAAGCGCTCTATTTCGCCGCCCTGGCCACGGCCTACCGGCTGGCCGATTTTTCGCTCGCCTACCCCATCGCGCGCGGCACCGCTCCGTTGCTGCTCGCTGTCTGGGCCGTCCTGTGGCTGGGCGACCGCCCGCGCCCTGGGGGTGTGATCGGCCTGAGCGTTCTGGTTTTCGGCCTGCTGGTGGTGGGCGCGGCGAGCCGCCGCCCTCACCCCGGAGGACAAGCCCGGGAAGGGAGTCGCTGGGCCGGCATCGCCGCGGCGCTCGCGGTGGCGGTGGTCATCTCTCTGTACTCGGTGATCGACGGGGCCGCGGTGCGGTTCGTCGCGCCGGCTCCGTACACTGCGCTCGTCCTCGCGCTGGCGGTGCCGATGATCACGCCGATCGTCCTCCTCCGCTCCAGCGTCCAGACCCTGCGGACCACCTGGCGCCTCCACTGGCCGCGCATCCTCCTCGTCGGCGCCCTGATGCAGATCTCCTACGGGCTCGTCCTTTTCGCCTACTCCCGCTCCCCGGTGAGCTACGCGGGAGCGATCCGCGAGGTCAGCATCATCTTCGCGGCCTTCGCCGGCTGGCGCTGGCTGCATGAGCCGCTGGGACGCCAGCGCCTCGCCGGAGCGGTGCTCATCTGTCTCGGGATCCTGCTGATCGCGGTTACAGGGTAGGGTTCGAGATCTTGTAGAGATCTCAAAGCGGTGGGTCGCCGAGCAGGGGCGCTCAACCCCGGAGAGCGGCGAGGATCTCGGCCGTCGAAGCGGCGGTCGCCGCCTGACGGAGGATGGACCGGAGGACCACCCGATCGCCGGAGCCGGCGAGAGCGGTCCGCAGATCGCCGTCCACCGTGAGGCCGCGGGCAGCCAGAACCTCGACGACAGCCTCACGGAGCCCCTCGACCTCTCCCTCGGAGCGGACGTCTTCCAGGCTGGCGTAGCCTTCGCGCTGCAGGAGATTGCGGAAGATCACCCGGCGGGCCGCCTCGCGGTCGTAGAGGGCCTCCACCGGCACCGGATTGGCCAGGATGCCCGGCGCCTCGAGCTGGTCACCCGGATGCGCGATGTGCATCTTCTGGTCCGGTTGGTGCACTTCCACCCGCCGCGGGCCGGTCAAGCGCACCACCCAGACATACCGGGTACCGGCAGCGAAAAGCTCTCGAATCTTGATCTGCAGATCCGCTTCGTCCTGACCCGTGTCAGCGTACTCGACCGCCAGGGCAGGCACTCCCTGGACCCAGCCCGGCTGGTCGGGGATCGCGCCGACGGCGAGATCAGGAGCCCGGAGGATCTCCGGAGACGGGGAAAAACCGGCGTCGACGCCGACGTCCTGGACCGCAGGATCGCTCGCGAGGACTCCGTCTCCCACGCTCGTCGCCTTTGCACCCCGGCCCCCCGTAGGCAGGCAGTGCACGGGGTGGCCGTTCGACAGCTCGTACGAGGAGCCGGAGCGAAGCTGATCGGCGGTAAAAGGTCCCTGAGACCTGAGTGGCAGCGAACCCCTCTTCATAGGGAGAAGGATAGCATCGCAGGCCACCCGGCTGGCATCACGGAGAAGACGGAAGCGGCCATCTGATTTCGAGCGCTGATGGTTGTTTCATGAAACTGGGGTCTTGCAGAGATTTTAAACCAGTGTTAGCGTTTATGCATCGCTCCGCCAACAGGCGGGATGCCGTCCTTTCAGAGAATCAGAGAAGGCGCTCCGAGGTCCAAATCCAAGGAGGAGTACCGCATGCCTACCTATCTCCACCCCGGCGTCTACATCGAGGAGATTCCGAGCGGGGCGAAGACGATCGAGGGCGTCAGTACCTCGACCACCGCCTTCGTCGGCCCCGCCAACAAAGGGCCAGCAGGCGAGGCTGTGCTCATCCATAGCCTGGATGAGTACATCTCGACCTATGGCGGAGTCTCCTCGGAGACGGACGCGATGGGCCTGTCCGTCACAGCCTTCTACCTCAACGGCGGCAAGGACGCGTACATCGCGCGCCTGGTGAGCACCAACCCGCCGGCCGCGGCGTCCAAGCTGCTGCTGGTCGGCGAGGCGACCGGCGGCGCCAATGTGCTCAAGGTCTCGGCGGCGAGCGTCGGCACCTGGGGCGACGGCGTGCGCATCCGGGTGAAGAAGCCGAACGCCACCGACCTCGCGTTCGCGCTCGAGATCGGGCACCTCGACGGCCAGACCTTCGCCGCCGATGAGGTGTTCAGCAACCTGTCGATGAACGCGACGAGCGCCGACTACGCGCTCACCCGCGTCAACGGGGTCTCGAAGCTGGCCGCCCTCTCGCTCGAGCCCGCCGCCGACCCGAACGACGGCGCCAACCAGTACCAGCAGGCATCGCTCACCAGCGGCGTGGCGATGGGCAACGGAGCCACGGTGTTCAGCGGCGCGGCGGGCGTGCAGGACGGCATGACGATGAGCCTCAACATCGACGGCCTCGGCGCCAAGAAGATCACTCTCGGCAGCAAGGCCTCGCTCGCGCTCACCGGCGTCAACGCCACGGACGGCGGGTTGCTGGCCGCGGCGATCCAGGCTGCCGTGGTCGCTCTCGGCCCCGGCCAGACGCCCTACCAGGGCTTCACCTGCTCCTACACCGGCGGCCGCAAGTTCGTCCTCACCTCGGGCAGCAAGTCCTCCTCGTCGGCGGTGACGGTCTACGGCGGCGACGGCACGCCCGCCGATCTCGCGAAATTCATCGCGCTCGATCCGGCGAGCAGCCCGGTCGCCACGGTGGGCGCGGCGAAGGTGATCCCGCAGGCTCTCGCCGGCGCCAACAGCCTCGGCGTGCCGCTGGCCGGCGGTGCCGAAGGACCGCCGCAGGCGAGCGACTACACGGCGTTCTTCGGCCAGAAGCTGATCAAGATCCGCGACGCCAGCATCATCGTGCTGCCCGGGCAGACGATCCCCAAGAGCGGCGCCGGCAACGACGCGGTGGCCGCCGCCATCTCGCACTGCGAATCGACACAGCGCAGCGTGGTGATCATCGACCCGCAGCCGGGCTTCGAGCTCGCGGCGGCCAATGACGTCGATCAGCTCGCGCTGACCACCTCCACCTACGCCACCCTCTACTATCCGTGGGTCGAGGTGAGCAACCCCTTCTACAAGCCCGGCAACGGCGGCCAGCCGACGATCCCGGTCGCCCCTTCGGCCTTCGCCGCCGGCATGTGGGCGAAGATCGACGGCCGCCGCGGCGTGTGGAAGGCGCCGGCGGGCGTCGAGACCTCGCTGCTCGGCGTCGCGGCCCTGGAGTTCAACGTCGGCGACGGCGACCAGGACCAGCTTAATCCGCTCGGCGTCAACGCGCTGCGCAAGCTGCCCGGCTTTGGCCATGTGATCTGGGGCGCCCGCACGCTCTCCACCAAGGCGGACCCGGAGTGGCGCTACGTGCCGGTGCGGCGCACCGCGATCTATATCGAGCAGAGCATCTACAACAGCATCCAGTGGGCGGTCTTCGAGCCCAACGACTACAAGCTGTGGGGGTCGTTGCGCTCGAACGTCGACGCCTTCATGAACGGTCTCTGGCGCGCCAACGCCTTCCAGGGCGAGAAGGCGTCGGACGCCTACTTCGTGCGCTGCGGCCTGGGCGACACCATGACCCAGGGCGACATCGACCGCGGCCAGGTGATCGTCATCGTCGGCTTCGCGCCGCTCAAACCCGCCGAATTCGTGATCGTCCGGATCCAGCAGAAGGTCGCTCAGCAGTAGGAAAGGAGGAGAGAATCCCATGGCAGCCCCTCTGTTTCCCGTCAACGCGTTCGAGCACGACCCCTACCGGACGTTCAAGTTCCAGGTGGTGATCGACGGTCAGGTCGTCGCCGGCCTGCGCAAGATGACCGCTCTCAAGAGGAAGACGGAGCCGGTGAAGTGGCGCACGGCGGGCGATCCCTCGCACGAGCGGATCCTGCCCGGCGGCACCACCTTCGAGCCGGTGACCCTCGAACAGGGCCTGACCCACGATCCGGTCTTCGAGCAGTGGGCGAACCTGGTCAACAACATCGACGGCGACGCCGCGATGTCGCTCAAGAATTTCCGCAAGAACATCGTTCTCAACGTCCTCAACCTGCAGGGCCAGGTGGCGCTCTCCTACAAGCTGAGCCGCGCCTGGGTGTCGGACTATCAGGCGCTGCCGGATTTCGACGCGGGCAGCATGAACACGGTCGGCATTCAGACGATCACCTTGCAGCACGAAGGCTGGAGCCGCGACACGGCAGTCCCCGAGCCCGTGGAGACCTGACATGCAGCTCCCGGGTGGGATCGTCCGCGACGGCGAGCGGCGCCGCGGCTTCGCATTCCGGCCAGTGGACGGCGCGCTCGAAGCGGCGGTCGCTGGGGCCGCCGTGGCGCCGAATCAGCCAGCGGCGGTGACGGCGGCGCTGGCCGCGGCGCTCGCCGAAATCGGCGGCGCGCCGGCGACGGCGGAGGCGGTGCGCGATCTCGCGGTCGGCGACCGGCAGTTTCTCGTCCGCCAGTTGAGCGCCCATCTCGGCCGCGACCGGCTGTGGCTGACCGCCACCTGCCCGGCCTGCGGCCAGGCTTTCGACTTCGCGGTGGCGCAGACCGAGATGCCGGTCAAGGAGGCCGCCGCCGGTTTTCCCTACGCCGAAGTCGAGACGCCGCGCACCCGTCTGCGCCTGCGCGTGCCGACCGGCGCGGATCAGGAGGCGATCGCCGGCCTGCCCGACGCGCAGGCGATGCGCACCCTGTTCGAGCGCTGCCTCGTCTCAGGAGACGCCGCAGACGAGGACGAGATCGCCGCCGCCGAGGCTGCCATCGAGGCGGCGGCGCCGGAGGTGGCGCTCGGCGTGCTCACCGCCTGCCCGGGCTGCGGCACGAGCAACGAGGTCGCGGTCGATCCCTATCTCGTCCTGACGTCCGACGCCGAGGAGTTGTTCGAGGAGATCCACCGCCTGGCGTCGCACTATCACTGGAGCGAGGCCGAGATCCTCGGCCTGCCGATCGCCCGCCGACGGCTCTATCTGCGCCTGATGGATCGGGAGCGCGGCGTGGTGCAATGAGCGACCGCGGAGCCAGCGGATTCTTCTCCGCGGTCGTCCGCGACGCCCGCTGGCGCGCTGATGTCGCCACGCCCCTTGCACCCTTCTCACCTCACGCGCCTCTCGCACCTTTCGAAACATCCGCCGGCGGCGTGCAGGGTCCGCACCCTCCCGCGCTCTCCACGCGTGCCGTGCCCGCCGTGCGCCGTCCCGAGCCGGTGCCGGCGTCGCCGTTCGGCCTTCTGAGCCGGCCGCCAATCGCTCTGCCACGCGAGGAACCGGCGCCGGCCACGCATGCGGAGAGGCTTGCGCCGAGAGGCATGGAGACCGAAGGTCCGGCGCCGGCGAATGAAACCGCGGAGGCGGCGGCGGAAACGACGGAAGAGACGACCGTGGTTGTTGCGGTGCAGGGCGTGGACGCCAACCCAAGCCCGAGCCCCAAAGTAGGGGAGGGGCTTGCCCCCTCCCGGGGGGGCGGAAAGGTTCTGCTCACTCCTCCGACTCCTCCACCCGCACGGGAGGGGGCAAGCCCCTCCCCTACTTTGGGGTTGGCGCCTCTGGAGGAGCAAGGAGAGCCCGCCGGTATCGCCACGGCGCCGCCGACGCACTCCATGGCGACAGCTTCAGAGGCGACTCCCGAGACACCGCGGATTGGAACGGACTCGCCGGCCGGCCCGGCAGGGCGCGCGGGGAGGCTTGCGGCGAGAGGCACGGAGACCGCGGGCGCGACGGCAGAGACGACGAGGGTGGTCGCGGTGCAGGGCATGGGCGCCAACTCAAGCCCGAGCCCCATCGTCGGGGAGGGGCTTGCCCCCTCCCGGGGGGGCGGAAAGGTTCTGTTGACTCCTCCGGCCCCTCCGCCCGCCCAGGAGGGGGCAAGCCCCTCCCCTACTTTGGGGTTAACGCCTCTGGAGGTGCGAGGAGCACAGGAAGCCCCGGCCGTCGCCATGCCGCAGTCGCAGCCCATCGTGGCGGCGGCGGCCCGCCAGCCTTTGGCGTCCCGCGCGCTCCCGACGGCTCGCGTGCTCCCGGCGGCCCACGTTCTCCCGGCCGGCGGGGGGCGGACCGGCGTGGTCCCCCCAGGAGAGCGGCCCCAGGCGGAACGGCGACGGGAGATGGGAGGAGAGACGAGGAAGGCTGGAGAGACGGCCAGGGAACCGGCCGCGGCGCCGCGCGTGCAGATCGGCGTGGTCGAGATCGTGGTCGCGGCACCCGCGGAGCCGGCAACGCCGGCGCGCGCGGCGCGGCCGGCGCCGGCCGCGCCGAACCTCGCGAGCCGACGCTACCTGCGGAGGCTGTGAGCCATGCCACTGCCCGCCTCGTCGCTGTCGCAAGTCTGCCGCTCGATCGCGGACTTCGTCTCCACCCGGCTGGCGGCGCCGCAGAACAACATCCAGGTGCGCATCGGCAATCCGGCGAGCGCAGTGCCCGAAAAAGGCGATCCGGACCACCGCGTCAACCTCTTCTTCTATCGCGTCGAGCCGAACGGCTTCGGTCCCGCCGCTTCCCCCGGCGAGACCTGGCAGCTCCGCCTGCACTGCCTGGTCACCAGCTTCGCGGTCGACGATGAGAATAGCGCCGGCGAGAACGACCTGCGCCTGCTGGGCGGCGTGCTCTCGGCGTTCCACGAGAAGCCGATCCTCGATCCGCTGCTGATCAAGATCAACGGCTCCGACGGTCCCACGATCCGCACCCAGGTGGTGTTCCAGCCGCTCGGCATGGACGAGATCAATCACCTGTGGGCCACCCAGGGCGAGACCGCCTACCGCCCTTCGGTGGCCTATGAGATCGCGCTCGTGCCGGTGCCGCCGAAGGTCCCTCGCCCCGGCGGACCGCTGGTCGGCGCCGTCGGCTTCGAGGTGCGCTCCAATGCCGCCGATCCCGCCGGCCGCACCGCGCCGTTCGGAGGACACGCGGAGCCGCCGCCGGTCGTCGTCCATGAGGTCAACCTCCGGCTGGACGACTGGGCGCCGCGGATCTGTTTCGTGACCGGCGGAGTCTGCGCGGAGAGCGTTTCCCTGGCCGTCGGCACCCCCTTCTCACCGCGGGTCTGGGTGGCCGGAGCCGACGGCGTGGCGGTGCGTCTGAGCTGGGAGATCTGGAACCAGGTGGACGGCTGGCGCCCCGGCGGCACCGACGTCGACACGGTGGCGACCGGGCCGCGGCTCGACCCGGACCAGGCGGCGGGCGCGACCACCACCGCCGCCGCCCTCCCGTTCAACGACCACGCCGGCCAGGCCGTGCTCTACGCCAAGCGCACCTATAACCGCGCGAGCGACGACGCCCTGGTCAGCGTGCGCAGCAATCCCTTGCTGGTCAATCTCTTCTGACGACAGACGCCATGGACGCGCACGATCACCTGACCACCGAATGGAAGCGGCTCGACGTCCTCGGCCGGCTGGCGCTCGCGGCGCGCCAGGGCCAGGAGCAGGGGCCGGCTCTCCTCGCCGAGCTGCGCGGCCTGCAGGACGAGGTGGCGGCGCTGCGCGCCAACGGCTCGGCGCTGGCGCGGCTGACCCGGCAGCCGTTGAGCAGCCTCGAATGCGATCTGGTGGTGTGCGCCGTGGCGGCGGAGGCCGAGCCGCGGCTGGCGTGGATGTTCCAAAGCCTGCAGCTCGGCAACGCCCAGCCCTATCCGACCCCGTCCCTGCTGCTCGAGCTGCTGGCGCTCGACAGCACGCTGGCCGGCGAGATGTACGCCGCGCTCGCTGAAAACGCGCCGCTGCGCCGTGCCGGATTGGTCGAGATCGACGACGCCGGCGGCCCGTTCCAGCCGCTGCGCCCCGGGCGGGGAGTCACCGCGCGGCTGCTCGGCCAGACGCTGCCGGACCCGGCGCCGCCGGGGGCGGCGCGGGTGGCGGTGGTGCCCACCTGGGACGACCTCGTGCTGCCGCCCGACCGCATCGCCGTGCTGCGCGAGCTGCTGCTGTGGATCCGCCACCGCGACGTCGTGTTCGGCGACTGGCAGGGGCGCGACTGCGGCGGTCCGGTGTCGCTGTTCTGCGGCCCGTCCGGCACCGGCAAGACGTTCGCCGCGGCGGTCATCGCCGCCGAGCTCGGCTGGCCGCTCTACCGCGTCGACCTGGGCCGCCTGGTGTCGAAGTACATCGGCGAGACGGAGCAGAACCTGAACCGCCTGTTCGATGCCGCGCACGCCAAGCCCATGGTGTTGCAGTTCGACGAGGCCGACGCCCTGTTCGGCAAGCGCGGCGAGGTGCGCGAGGCGCGCGACCGCTACGCCAACCTGGAGGTGAGCCACCTGCTGGCGCGCGTCGAGGTGCACCAGGGGCCGTGCATCCTCACCACCAACCTGCGCCGCAATCTCGACCCCGCCTTCGCGCGCCGCTTCCAGGTGGTGGTCGACTTCCCGCGCCCCGACGCCGCGGCGCGCGTCCTGCTCTGGCACCGCTCGCTGCCGCCGCTCGCGCCGCGCGGCGCGGACCTCGACCTGGGCTTCCTCGGCGAGGCGGTGAACCTGACCGGCGGCGGCATCCGCAACGCCGCGCTCCATGCGGCGTTCCTGGCCGCCGAGGACCGCCGCCCGATCGGTCTCCCCGAGGTCGCGCTCGCGGTCTGGCGCGAGCTGGGCAAAGACGGGCGCGACCTCTCGCCGGCCGACCTCGGGCCGCTCGTGCCACACCTTCCCGCCGGAGCGTTGCGATGCTGAAGATCGACCACCTGCGCCTCGCCCTGCCGGCGGGCTATGCCCCGCGCGCCAGGCAGATCGCGTTCCTGATCGCTTCCGAGCTCGCCGATCGCATGCCGCGCCTGCCGGCCGGAGGTGAGATGCACCTCGACCGCCTCGCCCTGTCCCCGGTCAACGTGGCGCACGGCGCCTCCGACCGCGAGGTGGCGGGCTCGGTCGCCAACGCCATCGCGTCCGCTCTGTCCTCGGTCCCCAACCATCGCACGGGGAGCCGCTGAGCCATGCTCAAGCTCAACAAGGGGATCCTCATCGAGTACGCGCTGTCGCTGCCGCCGCTCGCGCTGGTCTTCGAGTTCAACCCGCAGACCCTGTCGCGCACGCGCACCATCAACCTGCGCACCGGCAGCGCGCCGGGGACGCGCGGCGGCTACGACTTCAAGCTGCCCACCGAGACACCGCGCGCCGCGCAGGGCGTCACCGCCGAGCCGGAGAAGCTCGACATCACCATCCTCCTCGACGCCACCGACCGCATGAACGACGGCAACGTCATCGCCGGCACCGTGGGCGTCGAGCCCGAGATGGCGACGCTGCGCTCGATGGTGGAGCCGAAGACGCAGGGCCCGGCCGGCCTGCAGGTGCTCGCCAGCCTGGGCGCCGGCAGCCAGCGGGCGTTCCAGCGCTCCGAGCACGCCTCGGTGCTGCTGTTCATCTGGGGCACCCACGTGCTGCCGGTCTTCCTGACCAGCGTCCGCGTCGAGGAGAAGGCGCACCTGCCCTCGCTCATCCCCTACCGCGCCGAAGCCACCCTGTCGATGCAGGTGATCGAGGGGAACAACCCCTTCTATCTCGTCGAGCAGGTCCGCCTGGTGGCGATGGCCGCCGTCAACCTGGCGCAGACGGTGGCCGGCTCGGCCTCCTTCTCCTTCTCCTTTGGAGCGTCGATCTGATGTTTCTCAAGGGCTCCCGCTACGAGCAGGCGCGGCCGTTCACCACGAGCGACGGTACGCCGCCGTTCCCCGGTGTGCGGGCGCGCGAGATCGCACCGGCGCCGCCGGTGCTGGAGCACACCGTGCAGGCCGGCGACCGCCTCGACCGGCTGGCGCGCCACTACTACAACGACGACCGCCTGTGGTGGCGCATCGTCGACGCCAACCCCGAAGTCTTCTACGGCACCGACCTGCTGCGCGAGACGGCGGACGCGCTGCCGGTGGCGAACGGTCTCCTCGGCCTCGGCCGCATGGTCGGCCAGGCCATCCTCATCCCGCGGGCGAAAGGCTGACGGATGCTGCTCGACTTCCTCTCCGCCAAGCAGCGCGAGCCGGCCGAATGCGTGATCACCATCGGCGGCGAGGAGATCTCCCGTCTCTATCCTTTCCTCGTCGAGGTGCGGGTCGAGTGCAGCCGCGGCCAGGCGTGGACCGGCACGCTGCGCTTCGAGAGCCGCCGTGACGAGAACGGCGTGTGGAGCGTGCAGGACGACAGCGCGATCCGCCCCTGGCAGCCGATCGTCGTCTCCGCCGCTTTCGGCAGCACCGTCGAGGAGATCGTGCGCGGCTACGTCCGCGAGGTGTACGCCGAGTATCCCGAGGACCCCGGCGCCACGGCGGTGAGCGTCGAACTGCAGGACGGCTCGCTCGAAATGGACCGCGAGCACGTGCGCAAGGTGTGGGGCGGCGAGGCGCCGACCACCGACGCGGCGATCGTCGCCGAGATCATCGGCAAGTATCCCCTGAGCCTCGCTCCCGGCTGCGGCCCCGGCCTCGACAGCCTGATCCTCAACCAGAACGCGACGGACATCAACTTCCTGCGCGAGCGCGCCGAGGCCAACGGCTACGAGCTGATCCTCGACGGCGGCGCCCTCTACTTCGGGCCGCTGCGCCTCGAAGGCGCGGCGCAGGAGACCATCCTCGTCTACGCCGGCCGCGACACCCACTGCTACTCCTTCAACGTGCGCGCCGACGGCCACCAGCCGGACGCCGTGGCCTACGACGCCGCGCCGGAGACCGGCACCGCGCCGGTGCAGCAGGTCGTGCAGCCCGACGTGCCGCTGCTCGGCACCGAGCCGGCCGACAGCAGCGCTTCGGGCCTGTCGCCGTTCGTCTGGCGCCTCGACCGCCCGGGCTCGGTGAGCGAGGCGGAGCTCGCGGCGCGCGCCCGCGGACGCGCCAACGAGCTGTCGCTGCGGGTGCGCGCCGACGGCGAGCTCGACGGCTCGCTCTACGGCCACGTGCTGCACGTCGGCCAACCGGTGGGCGTCGACGGCGTCGGCACCACGATGAACGGCATCTACTACGTCGACGCGGTGACCCACGTCTTTTCGGTCGACGGCTACCGGCAGAGCTTCACCCTGCTGCGCAACGCCTATGGCGACAACCTCGCGGCGGGGTCGAGCCTGCTGGCCGGAGTGCTCTGAGCATGGCAATGGAAGACGTCCTCACCCAGGTCGCCCGCGAGGTCCAGCGCCGCGCCTATGGCAAATACCGCGGCATCGTCGTCGACAACCAGGACCCCGACAAGCGGGCGCGCCTGCGCCTGGTCGTGCCCTCCGTGCTGGGCACCGAGCAGACCGGCTGGGCGCTCCCCTGCCTCCCCTTCGGCGGCCTCGCCGACCAGGGCTGGTTCGCGGTGCCGGAGGTGGACGCCCAGGTGTGGGTGGAGTTCGAGGAGGGCGACGTGTCGCGCCCGGTGTGGACCGGCACCTTCTGGCAGCAGTCCTCCGACGTGCCCGCCGAGGCGGCGATCTCGCCGCCGACCACCCGCCTCCTCAAGACGCCGGGCGGCCACCTGCTGGAGATCGACGACAAACAGGACGAGGAGCGCTTCTTCCTCCACCATCCGGCCGGCACCGAGCTGGAGATCGACAAGGACGGCATCGTGAAGCTCACCGACGCGGGTGGCAGCACGATGACGTTCGACGCCAAGGCCAACAAGGTGATCGTCGAGGACAGCAACGGCAACAAGCTGACCATGGAGGCAGCCGGCACCACCGTCGAGGACGCCAACGGCAACAAGATCGAGATGGCGAGCGCCGGGATCAACGTCTCCGGCCAGAAGATCGTCATCAAGGGGTCCCAGGTGATGCTGGCGGGGGACGGCGGCGAGCCGATCATCAAGGGGCAGAGCTTCCTCACCCTGTTCGCCACCCACGTCCACCCCACCGCGATGGGACCCTCCGGGCCGCCGGTGCCGCAAGGCGAGATGAGCACGTTGTCGCAGAAGGTGATGACTTCCTGAGGAGAGCGAACCGTGGCCACTCTACCCAGCCCTCGCTATCTCGCCTTCCCGTTCCGCATCGGCGACGCCGGCGCCGCGACCGCCGACCGCGCGCAGCACGTGCGGCAGCAGATCGAGCAGGTGCTGTTCACCAATCCCGGCGAGCGCGTCTTCCGGCCGGAATTCGGCGCCGGCGTGCAGGCGCTGGTCTTCGAGCCCAACGACTCCGCGCTCGCCACGGTGACCCGGAAACGCCTGGAGTCGACGCTCGCCGAGGCGCTCGCCGGCGAAGTCGATCCGCGCACCCTGACCATCGACGTGGTGAGCGAGGACGAGAAGATCTTCGTCGTCCTCTCCTACACCCTGGCCACCCTGGGCTACACCGAGAACCAGCAGATCCTGCTCGGCACTGCCGGGACTCCCGCCGGAGGTGCCCATGGCTGAGCTGCCGGCGGTCCTCCTCAGCTTCCCCGGCGGCTGCCCCGACTGCGGCGATCGGCAGGCGAAGCTGCCGGCGCCGCTGCCGGCGGTGGGGGACGACTTCGACTGGCGGGTGCGCGACTACGACGGCTTCCGGCTCGCGATGCTCGAGGAGCTGGCGGCGCGCTTCCCGGAGCGCACGCGTTGGACCCCTGCCGACCTGGAGGTGGTGATCGTCGAAGCGCTGGCCGCCGTCCTCGACCAGCTCTCCGACCAGCTCGACCGGGTCACCGCCGAAGCCTATCTGGAGACGGCGCGGCGGCCGGAGTCGGTGCGCCGGCACCTCGACCTGCTCGGCTACGACGCCGTGCTGATCGCCGCCGCCCGCGGGCAAATCGCGTTCGATCCGGCCACGGAGACGACGGACGACCTCGCGGTGCGCCAGCGCCTGCTCGCCTTCTGGTTCGAAAACCCCTCGGCGGTCGAGGAGGCGCGGCAGCAGGGACCGCGGTCGGTCCATGCGCAGCACCGCATGGTGACCACCGACGACTATGCCGTCCGCCTCGCCGAGCACCCCCTGGTGGCGCGCGCCCAGGCGTCGGTGCGCTGGACCGGCTCATGGACGACCGTCGAGGCCGCCCTCGTGCTCTTCGCCGACCTGCCGCTCGACGATCCCGCGCCGGCGAGCCTGGCGCAGGAGGTCAAGAGCTTCCACGCCGGGCTCGGCATCCCCCTGCCGGGCGGCGCGCCGTCGATCCGCACCGTCCTCACCGCCTACGTCGACGCCTACCGGATGGCCGGCCAGGAGGTCGTGCTGATCGACGCCGTGCGCGTGCCGGTGACCTTCTCGCCGTCGGTGCGGGTGGCGGCGAGCTACTTCCAGTCCGAGGTCCGCCGCGCCCTCGACGAGGTGCTCGGCACCGGCCCCACCGGCTTCTTCCATCCCGGCCGGCTGCGCTTCGGCGAGGACCTGCACGCCAGCGACCTGATCGCCGCGGTGATGGCGCTCGACGGCGTCGAGAGCGTCTGTCTCAACAGCTTCCGGCGGCTGGGCAACCAGTTCTCCGACCAGGTGGGGAGCGGCACCATCGTGCTCTCCGGCATCGAGGTGGCGATCTGCGACAACCGCGCCGCCGATCCCGGCCGCGGCTACTACCGGCTCACCCTGCACGGAGGGCTCAAAGGGTGAGCGCGCCCGACCTGACGCGCTGGAACCGCGCCGGCCTGGCGCGCTTCCGCTACCTCGACGGCAATGCCGTGACCTTCCTCGAAGAGCTGCGCGCGGAGCTGGTGCGCAACTTTCCAGACCCCGAGCACCCCTTGGACCCGCTGCGCAGCCTCTGGAAGACAATCGAAGCCCCCAGTCCCGAAACCGACGACCAGCGCCGAGAGCGCATGGCGCAGCAATACGGCGAGGTGCGCACCGATTGGGCCTGGGAGATCCTGCGCGCCTTCGCACGCGCCGGCCACGTGCTCGGCGAGCACGTCGACGCCTACGCCAACGAGGGCTACCTGCGCACCGCCACGCAGTGGGACGCGGTGCGCAAGCTCGTCGCCGTGCTCGACGTGCACCCGGCGCCGCCGGCCTCCGCGTCGACGCCGCTGGTGATCTCTGCGAAAGGCGAGGCGGGCCTCCTCGCCGCCGGCTTCGCGGTGCGCTACAGCCCCGCGGACGGCGGCGCGCCGGCCGTCTTCGAGACGCTCGCCGACCTGCCGCTCGACCCGGCGCTCAACGCCCTCCGCCTCGCCGGCTGGAACCGCTCCCCGGCCCCCCTCGTCGACCTGCCGCCGGCACGCCCGCTGTCCGCCATCGCGCGGCGCGCGGCGATCGTCGTCGAAGGTGTGGGACCGATCTACAGCCAGGTGCTCGACAGCCACGCGCCGCTGGGAGCCCGCGGCTTCACCGTCGCCGACTTCCGCGGCTTCGATCCGGCGCAGGCCGGGCAGCACGTGCTGCCCCTGTGGGAGGCGAAGAGCAAGGCCGAGATCCTGCTCGATTTTCCGTGGACCACCGGGGAGCTGGCGGCGCTCGGGCCGCTCCTCCTGCCCGAGGTGTTGAGCCGGACGCCGGCCGAGCTCGCCGCCACGACGCAGCGCGACGCCGCCGCCATGGCGCGCCTGCTGGAGGATCTCCGCCTCGCCGAAGCCGCCCTCGACGAGAGGGTGTTCGCCGCCACCCGTCTCGCCGACCTGCTCGCGCCCGGCGCGCCGCCTCCGACGCCGCCGCCGCTGTGGACGGCGCCCGCGAAGTCCGGCATCTCGGCCGGCCAGCTCGCCCTGGTGGTTCGCGAGGTTGGCGACGACGGCGTCAAGGCCGTGGGAGCTGTCGTCCAGGTCTCCCGCGTCGAGACGGCGACCGGCAAGATCTCCCTGGCGTCGCTGCCGCACCAGCCGGGCTGGGAGCGCTGGACGCGCGGCGTCTCCTCTCTTCTCGCCGCGCCGCAGGTGATCGCCGTGGCCCGCCTGGCCGGCGCTCCCAACACGCTGACCTTCGCCGCTCCGCACGGCATCGCGGCCGGTGACACCGTCGCCTGGCAGGCGGGCGCGGGATGGACCTTCGCCGCCGTCGCGCGCGCCGACGAGCGCAGCCTGCTCCTCTCCGGCGCCGCGCGGCCCACCACCGGCGCCGCGGTCTTCCGCGCCGCCGCGGTCCAGCGGACCGGGGCGGACCTCTTCCTGCCGCTCGGCTATCGCGCCGCCGCCGTGCCGGCCGCGGGCGGCCTCCACGTCCTGGCCGACAGCGAGCGCAGCGAGGTGAAGGACAACGCCAACGTGGTCCGGCTCTACCGCGTCACCCTCGCCGGCGCCACCAGCGCGCTCCTCGTGCATGGCGGCCTGGCGCCGGCCGGCACCGTGTCCGCCGTAGCGGCGGCGAACGGCGACGGCAAGTTCAGCTTCGACGGCAAGCCCGGCAAGCTCGCCGGCGGACAGTGGGCGATCGGCGATGTTGGAGACGTGGGAGACCGGCTGGTGGCGCTGCGCATCGCGCGTATCGAGCCGCTGGAGGACCATTTCACCGTCACTTTCGAGTCGGTGACCACGCCGGCGCCGGCGGTGGCCGGGCAGCCGGTCGACATCCTCATGGGCGCCGGCGCCGCGGCCGCGGCCCAACTCACGCAGGCCCATCTGAGGACGGTCGGCGCGCTCGCCGCGGCGCCGCCCGCGCTGCCCGTCGCGGGGCTGAAGCACACCACCTTCGTCGAGCTGCGCGCCAAGGCGCGGACGGTGACCGGCTTCTCCGGCGAGGAGAGCGACCTCGCGCCCCTCCTCGACCAGTCGCTGCCCCAGGTGCTGGCGAAGACGGCGGCCACGCTCGCCGACGAGCTCGGCAAGCCCGACGCGTGGGCGGCGGACCTGCTCGACAGGCTGCGCCTGATGCAGGCGCTGATCGACGAGCCCGCGGTCGCCGGGCTGCTCGTCCGCGACCTGCTGCCGCTCGGCCCGCCGCAGCCCGTGGCCGGCTTCGAGCTGACCCGTCTCGACCGTCTCTATGGCGTCTTCCAGCAGACCATCCGTCCGCACGGCTGGGACGTCAACGACACCCCGGTCACCGGATCGAGCCTCGTCCTCGAGCTGGCGCCGCCGTCCCTGCTCGCCAACGGCCGCCGCCTGGTGCTCGAACGGACCGCCGCCGATGGCACCGTCTACGCCCGCGAAGCGACCGCCGCCGCGGTCGCGGCCGGCGCGCCGGCGCGCACGATGAACCTCACGCCGGCGCTCACCGCCGAGGAGGGCTTCACGCTGGGCAACCTGGTGCTGCACGCCAACGTGACCCGCGCCGGCCATGGCGAGGCGAAGCCGGCGAAGGTCCTGGGCAGCGGCGACGCCACGCGGCGCGGGCAGAGCTTCGTGCTCCAGGAGAAGAACATCGCCTTCGTCGCCGATCCCTTGCAGCCGGCCGGCGTGGCGGCGGCGGTGGCGGTCACGGTGGCGGGGCAGACCTGGCGGCAGATGGCGACGCTGCGCGACTCGGGACCGACCGACGCCCACTACGAGGTGAGCCTCACCGAGGACGGCTTCCTCGCCGTCACCTTCGGCGACGGCACGCACGGCCGGCGCCTGCCCACCGGCACCAACAACGTACGGGTGAGCTTCCGCTCCGGCAGCGGCCTCGCCGGCAATCTGCCGCCGGGCCGGCTGGCCAAGCCGGCGCGCCCGAACCCGCGCGTCGCCGCGGTGAGCCAGCCGCTCGCCGCCACCGGCGGCAACGACCGCGAGGAGGTCGACGCGCTCAAGGCGCAGGCGCCGGCGAGCGTGCTCACTCTCGAACGCGCCGTCTCGCTCGCCGACTTCACCGCCCTCGCCGCCCGCCAGTCCAGCGTCTGGCAGGCGCGCGCCTTCGCCCTGCCCACCGGCGACGGCCGCCACGCCTCGCTGGAGATCGTGGTGGTGCCGGCGGGCGGCGGATCGCTCGGCTCCCTGGCCGCGGACCTCGGCAGCTTCCTCACCGCGCACGCCCTGCCGGGCGTCGACGTCCTGGTCAGCCCCTACGAGCCGCAGCCGTTCGACCTCGATGTCACGATCCAGGTCGACAGCACCGCCTTCGACCGCGACGAAACCCAGAAAAGCCTCGCCGCGGCGCTCCTCGACGCGTTCGGCCTGCGCCGCCGCGCCCTCGGCGCCGACCTCTTCGCGAGCGAGGTCTACGCGGTGGTCGAAGGCGTCACCGGCGTCGCCAGCTCGCTGGTCGCGCTCGCCGGCAGCCCGACCGTGCGCCTCCTGCCGGCGACGCCGCGCCAGGTGGTCTACCTCGACCCGGCGCTGTCGCGCCTCACCATCACCGTCCGGGAGCTCGTGCTGTGAGCAAGCCCACCACCGTCACCGGCCGCGAGCTCTACGAGCTCGTCCCCACCGTCTACCGGGTGAAGGACGAGGACGGCCATCTCAGCCGCTATCTCGACGCCTGCGGCGTGCTGCTCGACCGCCTGCGCGCCACGCTGGAGCAGCGGCTCGCCGACGCCTTCCCGGCCAGCCCGCCCGAAGCGATGCCGGCGCAGAGCTGGCTGCTCCCCTACTTCGCCGACCTGCTCGACGTGCGGCTCGTCTCGCCGCTGGTCCCCGGGCGCCGCGGCGAGGTGGCGCGGGCGATCGCCTGGCGCCAGCGCAAGGGCACCCTCGCCACGCTCGAAGAGATCGCCGAGACGGTCGGCGGCTTCGAGGCCGAGACCCAGGAGGGCTGGCAGCGCGTCGCGGTGACGCCGCGCATCGACCGCCCGCTGCTGCCCGCCGCGGCCTATGGCGAGAGCGAGCCCGATCCGTCCGATCCGCAGGTCGCGCGGCGCCATCCGGCGCTGCCGGCGGTCACCGTCGACGTCACGCTGCCCTCCCGCGCGGTCGCCTGCGATCCGGCGCATCCGCGGGCCAAGCTGACCCGCTTCCGCGGCCATCCGGTCTCCTGGCGCCAGCTCAATCCGCACGGCGAGCCGTGCTTCCCGGGCAGCTTCGAGGACGCCTCGCAGCGCACCCCCGACATGCGCACTCCCGACCCGCACGCCCCGGAACGCGGCCTGTTCCATCCCCGCCGCCTGCTGGTGTTCACGCCGCCGCCGCTGGGCTTCTTCCCGTTCGAGGTCACGCCGCTCAACTGGGGCGACCGCGGCGACCACCCCGAGCTGGTGACCGACTCGGGCGGCGATCCGCGCACCATCGTCAACCCGTCGCGCCGGCCGGGCAGCGCGCTGCCGCCGGCGACCGTGCTGATCACCACCTCGCCGCCCCTCTTCACCGCCGCGAGCGTGACCGTCGAGGACCTCCTCTTCACCGGCACCCTGCACCTCTCCGCCGGCCGCATCACGCTGCGGCGGGTGGCGGCGAAGAAGCTCGTCGTCGACACCGCCGGCGTGGACGTGCCGGTGATCGACGCCGTCGACTGCCTGTTCGACGAGATCGAGGCGCCGGACGGGCTGGTGCGCCTCGAAGCCACGACGGTGGTGAAGAGCCTCACCTGCCGGCGCCTGCAGGCGAGCGACTGCCTGCTGGCCGGTACCGCCACCGTCCTGGGTCCCGCCGGCTCGCCGCGGAGCTGCGTGCGCTATTCCCGGGTGCCGGCGAGCCTCCTCGCGCTGCCGCAATCCCGGCTCGAGCGCCTCGCGCTCACCGCCGCCGATCCGATCTTCTCCGTCTTCGAACATTGCGCGCGCGAGGGCGGCTCGCGGCTCAACGACCAGTTCGGAGACCCTGGCTACGGCACGCTCCATCCGGCCACCCCGGACGCCATCTGCTCCGGCGCCGAGGACGGGGGCGAGATGGGCGCCGACCACTTCCGCGCCTCCAGCCTGGCGCGCGCCGCCGTGCTCACCAAGCTCGAGGAGTTCCTGCCGGTCGGCATCGAGGCCGTCCTGGTGCCCGACCCTCGCCTTCTCGTCGAACCTCCGAGGATCGTCCCATGAAGACCCAAATCTCGCGCGATTCTTTCACCAGCGACAAGCGCTATTCCGGCGTCTATCTCCAGCAGGGCCGGATGATCACCGACGCCGACTGGAACGAGGATGCCGAGATCGCCAAGCGCCGTCTCGACGACGCCCTGGCCGACACGGTCGTCAGCGGCGTGCCGCGGGCGCACGGCCTCCAGATCCAGGCCGTGGCGGGCCAGCCGCTCGCCCTGCACCGCGGCCGTCTCTATGCCGACGGGGTGGGCGCGCTGGTCACCAGCACCCGAGCCGATCCGGCGCAGGCGTTCCGGCTCTCCGAGCAGACCGATCTGCCGCTGCCCGCCGGGGTGACGCCGCCCACCGTCTCCTACCGGCTCTACGCCGACGTCTGGGAGCGCGCCGTCACCTCGCTCGAAGACCCGGCGCAGCTCCGCGACCCGGCGCTGCACGGTGCCGACACCGGCAGCCGCACGCAGACCATGGCGCAGCTCAAGTGGTGCGCTCCCGCCACCGATCCCGAGGACCCGGCGGCCAATCCGCCGCTCGGCGACGCCGAGCTGACCCTGACGCTGCGGCGCCAGACCGCCGGGCTCGACCCCTGCGATCCCTGCGCGCGCGACATCACGGTGCCGCCGCGGATCGGCAACTATCTCTTCCGGCTGGAGGTCCACGCGGTCGAGGGCGGGCCGAAGAATCCCACCCGCCTGGTACTCAAGTGGTCGAGCGAGAACGGCGCCGAGCAGCACGCCGCGGGCGGCGAGCCCGCCGACTTCAAGGGCGGCGACTGGACCTATGAGTACTTCTCGGCGCGCACCGAGCACCTCCTCGGCGTGCATCTGGCGGGCGGCATCCTGCCGCCCGCCGGCCAACACCCCGAGGGCTTCTCCGCCGGTGTGCTCGTCGAGGGCTTTCCGGCCGCTCCTCCCGCCGGTTCTTTCCCGTTCGTCCGCCGCTGGGACGGCTACTGCATCCTCGGCCGGCAGGGCGCGGTGTGGAGCCTGGCGGGAGGCCGGGAACGCGGTGTCGGCCTGGCGACCGACTCCGACGCCGACGCCGACGGCCACGTCGCGCTCGCGGGAGGCAGCCTAGGCCTCCAGCTCTCGACGCTGACCCTCGCTCTCGACCTCACCGACCAGACCTTCGTCGCGGGCGACTACTGGATCGCCGCCGTGCGCGAAGCCATCCACGCTCCGGGCGACGCCGTGCTGTCGAACGCGAATACGGCCGGCGTCCACCACCACTATCTGCTGCTGGCGACGATCGACGCCAGCGGAGCGGCGGTGCCCCCGGACACCAACCGCCAGCAGCGCCTGGACTTCCCGTCGCTCACCAGCCTGGCGGCGAAAGACGTGGACTACACGGCCAACTGCCCCTCCGGCCTCTTCACCGCCGCCGACGACACGGTGCAGAAGGCGCTCGACCGCGTGTGCAGCATCAACGCCACCCAGGTCGGGTTCACCAAGCCGTGCGACACCTCGGTCTTCAAGGGCGTCAGCCCGGCGAGCATCAACACCGTGGCCAAGGCGCTGGCGCTCCTCTGCGCCGTCACCGCGGACCAGATCTCCTATGCCAACAAGCCCGGCTGCACTGCCCTCACCGGCGCCACCACCGTGCAGCAGGCGCTCGACCTGCTGTGCCTTCGCGAAAGCGGCGGCGGTTGCCGCACGACGATCGGCGTTGGCGGCGACTTCCCCAACCTGGCGCTCGCCGTCAAGGCGTTTCTGCAACGCGGCGAGACGCGGTTCTGCTTCTGCCTGCTTCCCGGCGAGCACGACGCCGGTGGGGAGATCAGCTTCGATCAGGGCAGCGGACCCGACGGAGAGCCGTTGCCGCCCACCTTCTTCGCTCTCGAAGGTTGCGGACCCGCGAGCCTCCTCCGTCCGCAGAACGGGCTGGAGTTCATCGGCATCGCCTCGGTGAGGTTCTCCAACTTCGCCATCGAGATGGCTGCCGGCAAGAGCCTGACCATCGACAAATGCGAGGAGGCGGTGATCGAGGGGTGCACGATCACCATCCTGGACCACGGCGCCGCGCCGGCCATTCAGATGGATGCGACGCGGACCCTCCGCTTCGCCGGCAACGAGGTCACGGCCCTGACGACGAGCTCCAACCTCAAATCGGCGGTTTCGATCTTCGCCGCCGAGCCATCGCTCAGCGCTCTCTTCTCCAGCCGCCTCAACGCCGCGGAGTTCGCCCGCGCCGCCGCCACCGCGAGCACCGCCCTGGCAAAGCAGACGGCGGCCAAGCGCCGCGACCTCGCCACCGCGATCGCCAGGCAGCTCACGGCGGCGGCCCAGAAGCTCGATGGCTCGCCGGGGCTGCCGGGGCAGGCCAGCTTTCAGAAGGTGATCGACCTGCTGCCCACCAGCGGACGCACCCTGGACGCCGACCTCACCAAGGCGCTGGCCGCGGTGCGCAGCGACCTGATCTCCGACCCCTCCGCTCTCGCGATGGTGATCTTCCACAGCGGCGCCGACATCACCCTGGTCGACAACTACATCCTCGGCAAGCTGTCCTTCTACGACCCGCCGGGCGAGATCGTGCTCACCGACGCCCAGCTCACTCGACTCCGGCAGCTCCAACTGCAGGGTCAGATCAGACTTTCGGGCGGCGGCCAGAAGCTGGTCCTGACACGCAACCGCGTCTTCGGTGAGATCCGCCTCGCCGGCAACCTCATCATCGCGCTGCGCGATGCCACCGCGCAGGGCGCCAGGCTGCCCTTGGCTTTGACCAACCTGCTCTCGATCCGGCTCACCGACAACTTCTTCGGCCTCGGTATCGATCTGCTCGGTACCGAGGCGACCCTGGCGGGAAATCGCATGCCCGACACGGCCCGCAGCGCTATGGTCATCGCCAACACCGCTTTCTACACCGGCAACCACGCCGCCCCAAGTGACGGGGTTTTCAAAGTGCTGAGCCTCGCGCTCCAAAGCAACGCGCAGACCCGTGACGATCTGAACGCCATCGTCATCAAGGAGCCATAGCGAGGAGCGCGATGCAGACCCATCTCGCGCTCTCGCGTGCCTCCGCCCGGCAAACGGCCCGCCCCTCGGGCGCGAGCCCCGCCGCCGGTGCGCGGCCCGAGGTGCGCCAGATCCTCCACGCTCCGCAACCGCAGGCGAAGCTCACCGTCGGCGCGCCGAACGACGCCTTTGAGCGCGAGGCCGATCAGGTCGCCGATCAGGTGATGCGGATGCCGGAGGCCGGGGTCGCGGCGGCATCGGCGGCTTCTGCGGCTTCTACCCCATCGGCGCCGCCGCGCGTGCAGCGGAGGTGTGCCCACTGTGAGGAGGAGCACGAGAAGGGGTTGCAGGCGAAGGAGGAGCCGGGACGGACCCCGGAGGTTCCCGGCGGCTTCGAGCAGCGCTTCGCCGCGCTGCGCGGCGGCGGCCGGCCGCTGCCCGCCGCCGAGCGGGCCTTCTTCGAGCCGCGCTTCGGACGCGACTTCGGCGCCGTGCGCCTCCACGCCGGCGCGGCCGCGAGCGGGCTGGCGGGCTCCGTCCACGCCCGCGCCTTCACGCTCGGCGATTCGATCGTTTTCGGTTCCGGCCAGTATTCGCCAGGAACCACCGGCGGCCGGCAGCTCCTCGCCCATGAGCTGACCCACGTCGTGCAGCAGGGCGGCGCCGCGCCAGCCCCGCGGGTGCAGCGGCTGTGCGCGGACTGCGAGCAGGAGGAGCGGGGAAAGGGCGTCCTGCGGCGACAGCCGGATCCCGCAGAGCCGGCGATGACCCGGCGGGAGGAGATCGAGCTGTCGCGCTCCTCCCCCGGCCAGCTCACCGGCGAGATCGACCCCCTGACGCTGAGCCTGTACAACTACGCCATCGACGTGGCACAGCCGAAGCCGGAGCACCGGCAGGCCCTGGAGGAGCTCGGGAGATTGCTCGGCCCGCGGGTTTCGGGCAGCGTCCGGGTGAGCGTTTTCGGCCACGCCGACTCGAGCGGCGGCGAAGCCCACAACCTCGAGCTGTCACGCCAGCGCTCGGCGCTGGCCCGCGGCATTCTGGCGCCGCTGATCTCGCGGCGGATCACCCTGGTCCCTCTGGGTGAATCGCAGCCCGCGGTCGCCAACGACACCGTGGCGGGACGCAGCCGCAACCGCCGCGTCGACATCCGGTTCGTCAATCTGTCGCCGCCGCCGCCCAGGCCAGAGCGCCGCCCGCCGCCGCACCGTCCGCCGCCGCCCGGCACAGAGCCCCCGCCCGGCACGGAGCCGCCGCCCGGGACCGAGCCGCCCGGCATCGAGACCGACCTGTGCACACAGTATCCGTTCCTGTGCGGCTCGATCGGCTGGCCGTGGCTCGTGCCGCTCCTCTGCGTGGTGGTCCCCGAGCTCTGCGCCTGCCTGCTCGCGCCGGAGCTCTGCGCCTGCGTGGGGGCGCCGGAGGTCTGCATCTGCACGATCGCTCCGGAGCTTTGCGGTCAGGGGCCGCCGCCGCCACCCGAACACGACCCGCCGGACAACCCTCCCCGGGTCATGTTCATTCCGGACGTCCGCGAGCCATCGACACCCGCCGGCATGAACAACCGCATCGCGCGGGGCGAGCCGGTCACGATCACGGCGGTGGTGACCAACCCGCCGGTGCCGCCGCAACAGATCCTGATCACCGTCGACGGGGCCGGCGCGCAGACCGGGGAAGCCACGCTCAACGGCGCCGCCGAGATGTCGATCTCGGCGACCACCTCCTTCGAGGTGCGGGGAACGACCCTGACGATGGCGAGCCATCCGCGCAGCCCCTTCCTGCAACTGGCGGCGTGGTTCGCCAACGACCTCGTCGGCTGGAGCAACACCTTCGCCGTCTCGGCCATCGCCCAGGACTGGTCCACCCGTTTCCTCGGCTCCCGCCGGTTCCCGACAGGTTACGACATGTCGGTGCACATGCTGTGGGGTTCCGACAGCCGGCGGGTCCGCGACCTCAACGCCTGCCAATATTGTGAAGCGGTGGCCCTGGAGAGCGAGAGCGGCGGCATGGCCGGCATGGGGACCGGCCGGGTGCAGGACTGCGATGAGGAAGAGCTGTTCGGCGAGATCATGCCGGGCCTCGACACCCACGGCACGGAGAGCCGGTGGCTGCGGCGCACGGGTCATCAGCGTCTGCACCAGTTGTGGAAAATCAGAGACCTGCGGTCCAATTCCGGCTGGGTCGCATCGCGGAATTCCGGCTTCAAGATCGACCGCACTTATGAAAGGGATCCGCGCAATCCGGCCTGTTGGCACCTGCTGGTCGAGAAGTCCGGCGAGGCGGTCACCGTGGACGGCCTCAGCTCCGGCGCCGGCGCGGGCAGCGCCGAGAAAAACTTCAACCGGCTCAATTGCGATCCGCCGCCCAAGGTTCCCGGGCGCGACGACGATGGCGGCGGCGGGGGCACCGGGGACCTCCCCGTCACCCGCGTCCAGCCGCGGCACATCAGTACCTCCGGCGGCCCCATCGCCGGCCGCTTCACCTATCACTCGGGATTGCCGCACACACCGCTGCCCATTCACATCTACGACATCGACATCGTGTACGGCAGCCAGGGCGAGCTCTTCGTGGCGCGCGTTCCCTTCCGCGTGCAGGTCTACGATCCGCTCGATCCGGCCGCCGGAGTCCCGATCCGCAGCGCCAACCCGGGACCGATGAACCTGGCTCCCCTGGGCCATCCGGACCTGATCCTGGTGCCCGGGGTCCAGATCACGGTGCCCCGCTCATGGCTGCCGTGATCGATCAGGTTTCGCCGGACCAGCGCACCGTCGCCGGGCTGGTGCGCAGTCCGAACATCTCGAGGCTGATCTCATGAACGCCTTGACGGGGAGCGCCGGGAAAGTCAGAGAGGCTGAATCGCGCGCCGAAGGCTCGGCCCGGAGGGACCATCGAGGGGCCGTTCCAGGTCCCTCCGGCGGCGCTTCGGTAAGGCTCGCCGTCGACGTGGCAGACCGCCTGGCGGACCCCTTCGACGCTGCTCACTGGAGCCGTGCCGGTATTGACGTAGTGGACGCCGCAATGAAAGTCGTCGCTGACCGGGACCTGCAAGGGGAGGAAATACGCCCGCAGGCTGCCCCACGACTCGGGTGGGTCGAGGATCTCGACCGCGACGGCGTGCCCGTCGAGCCGCCATTGCATGGAGGCCGCACCGTCGGGTCGCCTGCCCTGGTCCTTCAGGTTGCGGCAGACCGGACCCGTGATGAGCGTTCCGCTCGCCAGGCCGAAAGCGCCGGCGTGGGCCGCCAGCGGGCGCCCGGCGGCGTCGAAAAACGTCAGCTCGGAATGCTGGATCGCAATCTCCCGGCCGGCCGCGACCTTCAACACGCCGCGGCTGGCCATCAGCGCCGCGCGAGGGCCGAAAGGCGGGATCAGCGACAGCAGGAGGCTTTCGTCGCAGAACAGTTGCGGGTAGGCTGGCAGCTCGTTGTCGTTCATGGGCCAGGGCCAGAGCTCAAGATGATTCAGGATACACCCGCAGCCCGGCCGATCGGGAGGTCTCGATGAGGACGTCTCTCTCGGCGGCGAAACGCTCCACGGCGGCCGCGCGCACCGCTCAGCCGATGCCGGCGCGCGGCCCCGGCGGTGACAAGAATGCCACCGCCATCCGCCACATCCTCCACGCCCCGCAACCGCAGCCCAAGCTCACCGTCGGCGCGCCGGACGACGCCTTCGAGCACGAAGCCGATCAGGTCGCCGATCACGTGATGCGCATGCCGGAGCCGGAGGTCACGGCCTCCGGAGCGCCTCCCCGCGTGCAGCGGCTGTGCTCCCATTGCGAAGAGGAGCGGGAGAAGAAGGAGATCCGGGCCAAGGAAGAGCCCGGGGAGACGCCGGAGGTCCCGGACGGCTTCGCGCAGCGCTTCGCCGCGCTGCACGGCGGCGGCCGGCCGCTGCCCGCCGCCGAGCGCGCCTTCTTCGAGCCGCGCTTCGGCCGCGACTTCGGCGGCGTCCGCCTGCACAACGGCCCCGCCGCGAACACTCTGGCGCGCTCCGTCCACGCCCGCGCCTTCACGCTCGGCGATTCGATCGTCCTCGGCGCCGGCCAGTACGCGCCGGGGACCTCCGGCGGCCGGGAGCTCCTCGCCCACGAGCTGACGCACGTCGTGCAGCAGGGCGGCGGCGCGGCGCCCGAGAGCGTGCAACGTCGCGGGGGCGATCTCGCCAAGGGCTCCAGCACCGAATTCCTCGAAGCGGGCTGGGCCGACGTCAACGACATCGGCATCGTCTACAAGGAGGGCACGCTCTCCGAAGGCGGCGGCGTCTTCCTGCGCCCGGCTCCCGGCGCCGATCCGCCGATCCGCTGGCTGCCGCAGAACACCAAGGTGTTCATCCTCAAGCACAGCGACTCGCACAAGGCGTACGCGGTCTCGGTGATCAATCCCGACGGCGGCGCCGGGGAGTTCGGCTACATCGCGGACACCCATCTCTGGCGCAACCTGCCCGATCCCGATGCGGAAGTTCTCAAGATCAAGCCCGGGCAGTCGCCGATCGAGATCGCCGGCGATCACTATTCGAAAAAGGGATTCAACGTCTGGGGCAAGGACAAGCGCTACGTCGTCAACGCCCTGGTGTGGGTCAACCAGCAGGCGCAGCACAACGCGAAAGGTCCGTCCGGCATCTCCAAGGAGGCGGTGAGCGACGACTGGTACACCAGCCAGTCGACGGCGGGCGTCTACATCTGGCTGCCCGGCGTCGACTTCATGAACGCCATCTATGAGAAGGTCGCCGAGCACGGTGGCGGCACCGGCTCGATCACCGCGGACCTGTGGCGCACGGTCAAGAAGATCGGCCACTGGGCCGCCTACGGCCTCGCCTTCGTCGGCGGCCTGCTGCACGGCTTCGTCAAATCGCTCTGGGACGCGGTCGCCGGCCTGGTCACCATGGCCAAGGACGTGCTGGTCAGCATCTTCACCGGCAGCGTGCTGAGCGACGCCAAAGAGCTGTGGGACGCCATCTCCGGCATCACCTGGGAGCAGATCAAGGAGGCCGTCGGTGCCTTCGCCGACGAATGGGCGGCGAAGCTGAATTCGTCGAGCCCCTGGGTGGCCGGGCACGCGCACGGATATCTGACCGGTTACATCATGGCCGAGGCGGCGCAGATCCTGCTGACCGGCGGCGCGCTCGCGGAAGCCAAGGCGGCGCTCTGGGGCAGCCGGCTGGGCAAGGCGATCAAGGCGACGCGCGCCTTCGCCGCCCTGGAGGAGGGCCTCGCGAAAGCGGGCGAGGTGGGCAGCAAGGCGAAGAAGGCCATCGGCGCCGCCGCCAACGCCGTGGTCAAGAGCCGCGCATTCACCGTGCTCGCCGACGCGCGGCGCTGGGTGGGCAAGCTCCTCACCCTCTCCGCCGAGACGCTCGAAGACCTGACGCTGCCGGCGATCAACCGCCTGCGCACGCTCTCCGACGACGCCATGGAGACGCTGCGCAAGCTCGCCGAGCCCTTCAAGCGAGTGATCCTCGGCTGCGCCTCGCCCTGCAAGGTGGACCTCGACGTCATCAAGGCCTACCTCGCCAGTCTGACCGGCAAGGTGGCCACCGGAGTCAAGAAGCTGGAGACCCTCGACGACATCCTGGCGGCGCTCCCCGCGAAGATGGAAAAGTCGCTCATCAAGTCGAAGCTCAAGGCGCATCCTGCCTTCATCGAGGCGTTCAAGAAGGCCGAGGTGACGGCCGACGACCTCGCGGTGATCGAGAAGTTCCTCACCCCGGCGGATCTCGCGAACCCCCAGAGTGCCTACCAGACTTTCACGCGCACCTTGAGCTCGCTCATCCCGGCCAAGGTCGGCCGCGACATCGAGAAGCTCAACGCCATCGCCGAGGCGATCGTCCTGCTGGAGCCGCGGTGGGGAGCCGCCTTCAAAGGTCCGATGTTCGAGAGCTTTGCCAAGCTCCACCTGGGGCGGTTCCGCAACCTGACCTTCAGCCGCGCCACCTGGGAGAAGGCCGTCTACAAGAGCCTCACCAAGGGAACCCGCACCTGCGACGGCTTCATCGAAAGCGCCGGCGCGCTGTGGGACTTCAAGCATACGATCGCCAAGGTGCCGGTCGATCAGGTGGACGACTATTTCAAGATCCTCACCCGCGGCATGAAGTCGACGGAGGGCATGCAGGCCAAATCGGTCAACTTCCTGTTCGCCACCAAGGAAGGCGCGGAGGCAAACGCCGAGCTGGTCAAGAAAGGCTTCAGCATCTTCTACGTGACGCCGCCGGACGTCGTGACCAAGCTGTAAGGAGACGCGATGAGCGAGCGCACGAAGGTCCTCTGGAAAGCCAATGCCAGCCGCAGCGACTGGCAGGACGGCGAGCCGCTGCGCCGCCTGGCCGCCGCCGCCGCCCGCCTCGGCCTGGTGGGCCGGCCCCGGCACATCGATCCACCACCGAAAGATCCCCGGAAAATAGAGAACGCGAAGCCCGGCGACGAGCTCGCGGACGCGATCCTCGCCGCCGCCCGGTCGCAGGGGCGGACCGCCGAGCTGACCCTCTCCGGCGACGATCCCGCGCCGTGGGAGCTGTTCTGGAACGTCCACCCGTTCGACCGCAAAGAGGGCTGGGTCGACGGCCTCAACACCCTCTGGCTCACCTTCGACCGCTCGCGTGTTCCGGACCGCCGCGCGTCGGACGCCCTGCTCGAAGCTTTCTTCGCGGTCCACTCGGCGGCGGACACCGAGTACGCCGTCCTCCATCCGTACGATCACTGGTCGCGCTTCGACGATCAGCACTACCAGGTTCCGGTGACCATCAATCTGATGTTCCGTGGCGTGTTCTGGGCCAACTTCCTCGGTCCGGGACACATCGAGGAATTCGACGCCGCGCACCTCAAGGATCTCGACGCGCACGAGGTGCGCTGGCTCGATCACAAGGGGCTCTTCGTGATCGCGACACCCGACCTCGCCGCCGCCGACGCGCCGGCCTCGGAGCCGGTCCTGCTCCGCCTCACGCAACGTTTTCGTGACGCGCTGCGGCCGGGCTCGAAGTGGAGCCCGGGGTGACAGCTCAGGCGAGGGCCCGCCGCGCCGCCGTACGGCCGGCCGCCCTCCCCGCCCCGGCCGGCAAGGCCGCGCCGGCCCCGGTGCCGGCCGCTGCTGCTGTCCGCCACATCCTCCACTCCCCGCGCCCGCAGCCCAAGCTCACCGTGGGCGCGCCGGACGACGCCTTCGAGCACGAGGCCGACCAGGTCGCCGATCAGGTGATGCGGATGCCCGAGTCTGGCGTTGCGGCGGCTTCCGCGCCGCCGCGCGTGCAGCGGAGGTGCGCCGACTGTGAGGAGGAGCTGCGGGCCAAGGAAGAACCCGGGGAGACGCCGGAGGTCCCGCACGGCTTCGCGCAGCGCTTCGCGGCGCTGCACGGCGGCGGCCGGCCGCTGCCCGCCGCCGAGCGCGCCTTCTTCGAGCCCCGCTTCGGCCGTGATTTCGGCGGCGTCCGCCTGCACAACGGCCCCGCCGCAAGCGATCTGGCGCGCTCGGTCCACGCCCGCGCTTTCACGCTCGGCGATTCGATCGTCCTCGGCGACGGCCAGTACGCGCCGGGGACATCCGGCGGCCGGCAGCTCCTCGCCCACGAGCTGACGCACGTCGTGCAGCAGGGCGGCGCCTCCGTGCGCGACTCCGACGCTTCGAGCATGGACTCCGCGGTGATCCGCCGGCAATCGGTCCCCGCGCCTCGGCCCGCCGAGCCCGGACCGGAGGACGATCCGATCGATCCGTACGATTATCCGGAGCTTGAATGGTGGCTTCTCGAGGGTGACTTCCCCGGCATGCCCACGGTCGAGGATGCCCGGGCCGCCCTGAACCGGTGGAAGCCCCACCTGACGTTACCTCTCGCCGAGGCTACGCCCACCGCCTATCCACCGCGCCGCCGCGGGGGCCATACTTATTGGGCATTCCGCCATCCCACCGCGGGAGTCCTGGCGCGGGTGTACATGGCGGAGTCCGGAGCCACCCGCGTCGGGGGAGGGTGGCAGCCGACCTACGGGGTCTACGCACTCATGCCGGCGAGCGAAGGATTGGCGCTCCACGCGCTGTCGACGCCAGCCGCCACCGGGCCTGGAGGCCGGCAGACGGCAACAGGGTCAGCCCCCCCGGCGAGCGCCGATCCGCTCCTGGACCTTTATTTCCAGCACTTTCCCCCGGAGCCTGGCGGTACGCCGACCTCGCGTATCGATCAGCCGATGCGGGTGCGGCTGGCGCTGACACTTGCCGACCGAACCTTCTGGGGAGAGGTTTACGAAACGGCCATGGAGGCGATCACCAACCCGCTCTTCATCGCCCAGACGATCCTCCTGATCGGGATCTACGTGGGCCTGTGGCTGGTCCCTGACCCCGTGGTGACCAAGATCGTCGCGGGTCTGTTGACCGCTGCCCTGCTCGCCATGTTCACCTGGCAGGACATCATCGGCTTCGCCCGCGCTTGGTTCCAGCTTGGGGAAGACTGCGCCGCGGCCACCTCCGAGGGCGAGCTACGCGCGGCCGGTAACGCGTTCTTACAGATGCTGGGCCAGGTCGGCTTCGACGTCCTCGTCATGATCCTGTTCTGGGCCGCCGGCCGAGCCGTTCGGCCCAGACTCGCCGCGGCGCGGGCTCGCGCCAGCCGGGCGGCCACGCTACGGGCCGAAACAGCCGTGCAGGAGGCCACGCAAGCGCCTGGCAGCGGCGCGCAGCAGCGCCCCCCGATCACACCCGCTGAGCAGACGGTGCTCACGGAGGCGGGGGACGCTGCCGGGCAGGGCGCCAGCCCGGCGCAGGTCCTGGATCAGGTCGCCACGCGCCTTCCCGAGGCTGCCCGCGAAGGTCTGCGCGTCGAGCGTGCCCGAGCCGGAGATGCGCGGACGCTGAACACGTTGCAGAATCGCGCCAGAGGCGGACGCGACGTCTTCCGCTGGCTGGAGGAGCAAGGCATGACCCAGGAGCAGACGGCCGCGGCACAGCAGGCCCTCGTCGACGCCCAGGCGGCGCTGGTCAGGGCTCGCCTGGTGGAGCTGCAGAGCCTGCAGGATCCTGCCCTGCGGAGGACCCTGAGGATGGAGATCCGGCGCAACCTGACCGACTTCGCCCGCGCTCTCCGGCGTGGCAGCCTGCGGCTTCGGGAGGCGATCCGGGAGGGCAGCCTGGACGAAGTGGTGGGTGAGCTCGGAGAGGCGCTCGCCCGCGCGCAGTTGCGCCGCGGCCTGCCGCCAGGCCGCAACCTCGAGGTCATCACCGGGCTGGAGCTTGCGCGCAGGATTCCGGGCTTCCGCACGATCAGCGAATGGGTCGCGGCCGAACAGGCCGCCGGCCGCGATCCAGGCGCGAGACTGGGGCGCATGCGCCAAGGTCCGGACGGCGTTTACGAGAGCGCCGGCCAGATCGACAACCTGGTGGGCGAGCGGCTCGGCGACGGCCGCGTGCGGGTGCTGGAGATCGAAGAAACCAAGACGGGCGGTGAGAGCGGTGCGAGCGCCGCGCAACAGGTCGGCAGGGCTCGCGGCATGCTGGCAGATATTCAAGCGGGTACGACCGACGTCCGCATCATGGAGCGTCCGAGCCGCAATGCGGTAGGAAGCGACGTGACGAGCCATTTCGACCTCAGTCAGGGCGATGCCATTGACGCCACGACTCGCGGACCCGAAGGCCGGACCGGCTTCGATCGGAGCCTGGGGGTCAGCCGCACACAGCTCAGGGCGGTGGCAAGGCAGATCCTGGTCGAGGGACTGCCGCCGGGAGAGCCGGGGGCCGCGCGGCTGATTCAGACCAGCGGCACGACCCGCCGCGACCGGCCGGCCTCCGAGCCGGCTCCTGCTCCAGCTCACTAGATACCATCCGCAGCCGAGCCCAGCCGATGAAGACCTTCACCACGACTCGCCAAGCCGCCCCCGCCCTCCGGCCGGCCGGCAAGGCCGCTCCCGCCCCGGCAACGGCGGCGGTCCGCCACGCCCTCTATGGCCCGCGCCTCCAGCGCAAGCCGATGAGGCCCGAGGACTACGATCCAATCCATCAGCCGGTCCTTGAGCAGTACCGTCGTGAGGAGGGTCTCCCGGTGTCGGGGATCGATCCGCAGACCGGCCTTCCGGTGGGGCCCTCGCCCGCGGAAATCAAGTACGGCCCCTGGCCGGGCGACATCGCGGCTCCGCAGAGCAAGCCTTCCCTGGCCACCGTCCCCGAAGCATTGTCTGTGAGCTCGTGTGGCACGGTGGCCCCCGGAATGGCCCCGGCACAAGCCGGGCCGATCAGGGATTGCATTGTCCACGCTCGCTTCGTCAACTTCATGAGCCAGTCGATCGCCAACATCGCGCAGGTCGCCTCACCCTACGCCCTGGGAATCGCGGCGGTGTACCAGGCCGCGCTCGCCGAAGTGGTGAAGGCGGGGTTCTCGAGCCCGCCCACCGCCAGCGCGCCGAAGACGTTCACCGTCAAGAGCCTGACCGTGACGGTGAGACCCGGCCTGACGCTGCCGGTCGCCTCCTTTGACCTCAAGCTCCTGCGCAACCCCGGGGGGGCGAACGGAGTCAACGTCAGCACGGGCATCGAATTGAACGAGGAATCGGGCGCCGCTCTGACCCAGGACCAGGCCGACATCGAGCGCACGATGTACCATGAGGCCTTCCACTGGTTGAGCGGCGAGGTCAGCGCCCATAACCGCTCGGTCCGGAGAGGCGCCAAGGGCTCCATCGTCCGGCCCGAGTTGGACGACACCTTCGCCCAGGGGTTTGAAACCGAGTTTCGTGCCGCCGCCGAGCCTCTCTGGAAGGACATCCTGGCAACGGTACCGATCCAGTCTTCGTGGTCGGGCATACCGACGCCGCACGCGCTCACCGGAATCCAGTGGCTCAAAGTCGCGAACGAAATCCTCTCCCGGGTGGAGGAGGCGGTGTATCTGAACCTGCGGCAGGGCATGGGTTTCTCACGCCGCTTCGACCTGCCGGCCCTGGCTCAGCCCTGGCTCGTGACATCGGACTATTGGGACAGCGGCGTGATCTTCGTCCATTTCCATCTGCAGACCTTCCTGAACAAGAATACCGGTCGGGTCAACAGCGAGTTGCTGCCCGTCGTCCAGGAATTCCAGCGCGAGTACCTGCGCCGGAGAGCTCGGCCGTGACATGAGAGCGACGATGAGAGCCAGGCTCCCCGCCGTCCAGCCGGCCGCCCTCACGGTGCCGGCCGGCAAGGCCGCGCCTGCCCCGGCGCCGGCAGCGGCCGCGGTCCGCCAGGTCCTCTATGGTCCGCGCGTGCAGCGGCAGAACGACAAGGAGAGCTTCGATCCTCACACCAGAGATCCGAAGCGGGGATTCCGCGGCGAGGATCTCGCCCGGCTCACCGCGAGCGGCGTTCAGCTCACATTCAGCGGCAGTCTCTCCCCCCTGAGCGCCGATCTCCAGAAGCTGCTGCTGGAAAACATCGCGGCCACCGTCCGCTTCGTGCTCGATCCCAACGATCCCGGCCGGATCGCCCAGCTCGAGGTCCTCCGCGACTTCCTCGCCAAGAATCCCAAGGCCGGGCCGTTTTCCGATCAGCCCGCCGGGCGCGTCGACTTCACCGATCTCTACCATGGGCACATCTGCGTGCCGAAACCGGTCCTCGACAACAAGGCGGAGCTGAGCAAGCTCGGCGAGGCGGTGGTGGCCCGGCAATCCGCGATCGAGGAAGGCATTCAGAGCGCGTTCGGCCTCGGGATGCCGACCACGAAGGGGGAGGCGAAGAAGGTGATGGCTGCCGCGGACCAGCACCGCCAGCTCTTTCTCGACGCCCTCGCGCCGCTCCTCCAGGCGCTCACCGGCGTGCCGGAAGCCGGAGTGCTCTATCACTCCTGGGAGCACGACAAGCCGCAGGTCGGCGGCAAGCCGCTGGATGTGTCGTCGAGCCCGGTACGCCGGATCTTCACCCCCTTCGCCAGCCACCGGCCGGAATTCCAGCTCCGGGAGACACCGCACTGCGTCCCGCTGGCCAACTTCTCGTTCCATGTCGATCAGAGTGGGCACATCGCTCTGCTCCCGGGAGCTTCCAGCGAGATGGTGCGCGCGTTCGAGATCCTGCACGACGCGCTCGTGCCGATGGCGCAACCAGCGGCGGAGCCCGCCGCCGCCACCGCCGAGGCGCCGGCGGACAAACGCTGGTCGATCTCCGCCGCGGCCGGGGCCGACGTGACGCCGAACGCCCAACGTTTCGGCGCCGCGCTCGGCGGCCGCCTCTCCCTGCGCACCGGCGAGCTCGTCGTCTTCAACCCGCAGATCGGCCTCAATCTCCTCTATCTGCCGTCGAGCGACGCGAATCCCTCGCATCTGCTCGCGGCGACCGCCGACATCGGCCTGCGCATTCAGCAGCCCCTCAAGGGGTTCTACTTCGACGTCTCGGCCGGCGGCTTCGCGGGTTTCGACGTCGACCCCAAACGCGAAACCACCACCGAGCCGACGGGAGGCTTCACCGCCGCCGCCGGCGCGGGCTGGCGCTGGCAGCACCTGGAGGTGGGCGCCGAGGCGCGCGCGCTCCTGCCCGGAGCGGATGCCGACCGGACCAACGTGCTGGTTTTCGGCCGCGCGGCGTGGCGGTTCGGTGACAGCGGAAAACGGAAATGAGCTCCCCCACCCAGCTCTTCGCCGAGCGGACCCGCTCCCCCCGCCGCGCCGCCGCCCGCCGTGCCCCGCCCCGCCTCGCCGACTCCGGCTCCCCGGTGCACCGGCTGCTCTGGGGCGCGCCGGCTCCCGCGCCGCCGCAGGTGCAACGCCAGGTCGACCCGCGCAGCGATCCGGCCCGTTTCGACACCCTGAACCAGAACCTCTTCGTCAGCGCGCCCACGCCGACCGGCGCGGCGCGCCAGCCCTGGGCCGCCGGCACCGGCGTGCAGATCCGCGACGAATTCAAAGCCCATGTCCTGAACGAGGTCGAGACCAATCCCCTGCGCGCGGTGGGCCAGATGACCCAGCGGACGACGCAGCAGGACGCCGAGACGGCGGCCCTCGCCGCCGACGCCGACCTGCACACCAAGTATCCCCAGATCCCGGGGCAGCTCGGCCAGGCCACCATCCGCCAGCAGGTCGTCGTCTTCGCGCCCGACTTCACGCCGCAGAACGCCCCGAGCCCCGACTTCCTCGCCAACTGGGTGGACAACCAGTTACCGCTGCGCACCGCCTTCGAGCAGTTCGCGCCCGACCCCGCGGACCCTGACCACCACCAACTCGTCCAGGCTCTCGCCCAGGACTCCGGGACGTTCCCCACCGCCGGCATTCTCACCGCCGTGCGCACGGTGGCCTTGGGCAACGGCATGTCGCCGACCGACGCCGCGGCCACCGTCGCCAGCGTCCGGAGCCAGATCGCCGGCAAGTCGTGGTCGTGGCTCTTCAACCGCATGTCCAGCCGGACGGCGGCGTTCGAAGGCCAGGGCCACGTCTTCGTCAGCGAGGGCCTGCCGGCGGCGAAGCGCCGGCCGACGTTGCTGCACGAGCTCATCCACGCCTACGCCGACGCCGACTACCGCCGCTGGGTCGACTCCACCACGAGCCCGCGCCTGTTCAACGAAGGCTTCACCGAGATCCTCACCCGCGAATCGCTGACGCCGGCGGAGCTGACCGGCCGGACCAGCTACCAGGGGCCGGTCGACGTCATCCGGTCGCGGGTGATGACGTTCGTCTCGCTCGACGATCTGACGCGAGCCTTCTTCCGCGGCGAGGTCTGGCGCATCGAGGGGAAGTCGCAGGTGTCGCAGCAGATGTTCGAGCGCCAGGTCGGGCTCGCCGCGGGAGCCACGCGGGCGCAGGAGATCACGCAGTCGCAAGGCGGTCCGGGTATCGTGCAGGTGGTCGAGGCGGGAGTCTTCTACCGCTTCCTCAACTTCGGAACCGACCGCAGCGCGCCCAAACCTGAGCACGAAGCGTTTCTGCGCGACACGATCCTGCCCCTGGTCCGCACCGACGCCACCCTGCGCCTGCGCTTCGTCGGCCACGCCGACGAGACCGGTCCCGCCAGCCACAACCAAGTCCTCTCCCGCGGGCGCGCCGCGGCCTTCTACCGTCTCGCCCTGCAACTCGGAGTCCCGCGCAGCCAACTCCTCGACCTCAGCCGCCCCGCCGGCGGAGGCGAAACCGCGCCCACCGCCGGCAACGCCGACGTGCACGGCCGCGCGATGAACCGGCGGGTGGAGCTCTTCCTGACCCACCAGCCATGACTTCTTGTTGAGCCGGAGAGCCTTCTTGCTGAGCGAGGGAGGTTTCCCGTTGAACGAGAGACCCTTTTTGTTCGACGGGAGACCCTTTTTGTTGAACGGGAGAGGCTTTTTGCTCAACGGAAAGGGTCTCCCGTTGAACGAGAGACCCTTTTTGCTCAGCGAGAGACCCTTTTTGTTGAACGGGAAAGGCTTTTTGCTCAACGGAAAGGGTCTTCCGTTGAACAAGAGACCCTTTTTGCTCAGCAAGAGACCCTTTTTGTTGAACGGGAAAGGCTTTTTGCTCAACGAGAAGGGTCTCCCGTTGAACGAGAAACGCTGAGAGCAGCGCCAGATGGCTCGTCCAGCCGAAAAAAAGGACGTCATCCACGGGGATCAAGGTACAAGAAGACGGTGTTCGCCGTGGGCGCGCGCGGTGGGCCGTTTTCGTAGGGGCGGTCCGCGTGGATGCCGTCAGGCACCCCGCGTGGCCGCCCTGGGTGGGGGAAGTTGCCGGCGGAGACGCCAGCGCTGCCAGGAGCTCAACCCCCGAGAGCGGCGAGGATCTCGGCCGTCGAAGCGGCGGTCGCCGCCTGGCGGAGGATAGACCGGAGGGCCACCCGATCGCCGGAGCCGGCAAGGGCGGTGCGCAGATCATCGTCCACCGCGAGGCCGCGGGCAGTCAGAACCTCGACGACAGCCTCCCGGAGACCTTCGATCTCTCCATCGGCGCGTCCCTGGGCCTCACCCTCGATTCGCCCCCGCACCTCTCCCTCGGAGCGGACATCCTCCAGGCTGGCGTAGCCTTCGCGCTGCAGGAGATTGCGGAAGATCACCCGGCGCGCCGCCTCGCGGTCGTAGAGGGCTTCCACCGGCACCGGATTGGCCAGGATTCCCGGCGCCTCGAGCTGATCACCCGGATGCGCGATGTGCATCTTCTGATCCGGTCGGCGCACTTCCACCCGCCGCGGGCCGGTCAGGCGCACCACCCAGACATACCGGGTGCCGGCAGCGAAAAACTCTCGGATCTTGATCTGCAGATCCGCTTCGTCCTGGCCCGTGTCGACGTACTCAACCGCCAGGGCAGGAACGCCCTGAATCCAGCCCGGCTGGTCGGGGATCACAACTCGGCGCCGGCCACGGGCTCGGTCGCTCTCAGTGCTGGTTCTTCAGCTCGACCAGGATCAGATGGATCGGAGTCGAGCCGATGTTCTCCGCCCAATGCGTCACGGGGTCGCGGTAGAGGGTCGCGCCCGTGACGAGCTCGGTTTCCGTGGTCTTGCCGTCGGCGCCATGGTTCCGGACCTTGCCGCCGGCCAGGATATAGATGACGGCGGCGGGATGCGAGTGCAGTTGCTCCTTGTCTCCGGGCTGGATCAAAGCCTCGAGCACTCGGACGTGCTCGTTTTCGAGCGTGACATGAACCAGCTTCGAGTTGACGACAACCGGGTCCTGCGCACGGACTGCCCGAACGCCGACCAAGAGTAGTAGCCCGGCAGACACCAGCGTCACCGTCAACGACATGGTTCTCTTCATTGCCCTTCTCCTTTCGAGCCGGTTCATTGACAACTTGTTACTGGCCCGAACTCTATCCTCTATCCCCTTACTCCGGCCCGAGAGCGGGCATTGGACCGCAGCTCCCATGCCGCAATCCGTCGTAACTCCTTGCCGCAGCGCGTCTTGAGCCCCCCGGAGGGGTAGCTACGGAGAGGTGGCTCGGAACCACCCTCGAAGACGGCGCGCCCACCTCGTGTCCCCGGTAGGGTTCACGTAAACAAGGAGGACCCTCCATGCCTGCCGGACTTGACCGCGAAACCCTTGACCTCACCCTTGAAGCTCTCCGCGACTTCGCCAAAGACAACCTGCCGGATGCGACGCTGCTCGACCTCGACGCCAAGGACGAGTTTCCCGTCGAGATCGTGCGTGCCATGTGCGGCGAGGGGCTCGGCGTGCAGCTCCTGTTCATCGAGGAGGAGTACGGCGGCATGGGCGGCGGGGCGTTCGACGTCTATCGCGTGTGCGAGGCGCTGGCGCGGATCGACCTCGGGGTGGCGACGGGCGTGCTCGCGACGTTCCTCGGCAGCGATCCGATCACTTTTGGCGGCTTGCCAGAGCAGAAGAAGCGGTGGCTTTCCCGCATCGCGGACGAGGGGCTGCTGATGGCCTACGCGGCGACCGAGCCCGAGGCCGGGAGCGATCTCGGGGCGCTGCGCACCATCGCCGAGCGGATCGTCACGGACGGGGTGGTGACCGGCTACCGGATCAACGGCAACAAGCAGTGGATCAGCAACGGCGGCTTCGCCGATCTCTACAGCGTGCTCGCCCTGGCTCCCGGCGGCCCGAGCTGGTTCGTGGTCGAGCGCGGCACGGAGGGGCTGTCGCATGGCAAGCCGGAGGACAAGCACGGCATCCGCGCCAGCAATACGGCCGAGGTGACGTTCTCCGGCGTGGTGGTCGACGCCGGCGCGCTGGTCGGCGGCGTCGAGGGGCAGGGGCTGATTCAGGCGCAGATGGTGTTCGGCTACACCCGGCTGATGGTGGCCGCCTTCGGGCTCGGCGCCGGCTGGGCGGCTCTCGACCGCGCCATCCCCTACTCCACCGAACGCATCCAGGCCGGCGGACCGCTCTCCGAGAAGCAGGGCTACACCCACAAGCTGATCGTGCCGCACGCGGCGCGCCTCGAAGCCTCGCGCGCGTTCATCGAGGAGACGGCGGAGCGGATCGACGCGGGCGAAGGGACTCTCAACACGGAAGGCGCGATCTCCAAGTATCTGGCGAGCGAGTTCGGCAACCTGGCAGCCGACGCGGCGATCCAGGCGCTCGGCGGCTACGGCTACACCCGCGAATACATGGTGGAGAAGATCAAGCGTGACGCGCGCATCACCACGATTTACGAGGGGACCTCGGAGATCCTGGAGATGACGATCAGCCGCGACCGCTGGCAGCTTCATCTGAAGACGCGCGGCCAGCACTATCACGCCGAGGCCAAGGTCCTCGAGGATCTGCACGCCCGGCGGCCCGAGGTGGGCGCCGGCACGGCCGCTCTCGCTCTCCACGCCCTGGCCGACATCCTGGAGCAGGCGCGGATCGCCCGCCTCACGCGCAATCAGCATCTCCTTCTCCGCCTCGGCGAGCTCACCGCCTGGGCCGAGTGCGCCGGCAGCTTCGCCCGCCGCGCCGCCCGGGCCGCCCTGGGGACGCCCAGCGAGAAGACCGACCGCCGCTTCGAGCCGGCGGCGCTTGCGACATTGAGCCGGATCTTCGCCCGCGAAGCGGCCTTCAAGGTGGCCACCGACGGTATCCGCTGGGTGAGCGGCGCCGAGGGCGGCCCCGAAGCTTCCATCCTGGCCACCATGACCGGATTGCCCGCGATCCTCGCCGCGCAGGCGGGCCTCGTCACCGATATGGACCTGGCCGCGGACGCCCTCTATGGGCGGTCCGCCACCGCCACTGAAATTCCTTCCATGACGGCCCGCACCGCGGTCGCTGTCTGATTCTGACATCTGATCTGACATCAAGGAGAGATCTCCATGCGCACCACAGCCCATCGTGCGATCGCCATCGTCGGCGTGGGAGCCATCCTCCCGGATGCGCCCGACGTTCCGACTTTCTGGGACAACGTCCGGAACAGTCGCTACAGCATCGGGGAGACCCCGGCCGACCGCTGGGATTTTTCCCTCTATTACGATGCCGACCCCAAGGCGCCGGACAAATCGTATTCGAAGATCGGCGGCTGGGTGCGCGAGTACCCGTGGAACCCCGCCGGCTGGAAGCTGCCGCTGCCGCCGAAGGTGAGCGAGAGCCTCGACCGGCCGCAGAAGTGGGCCATCGCGGCGACCCGCGAAGCGCTCACCGACTACGGCTGGCCGGCCCGCCCGCTCGATCCCGAGCGCACCGCGGTGATCCTGGGCAACGCGATGGCGGGCGACCGTCACTATCTGACCGCGCTGCGCCTCTTCTTCCCCGAGTACGCGGAAGAGCTCAAGACCGCTCCGAGCTTCGCCGTCCTGCCCGCGGAGCTGCGCGCGGCGATCTCGCTGGAGCTGCATGACGGCATCGCCCATCGGCTGCCGGAGATCAACGAGGACACCATGCCGGGTGAGCTGGCGAACATCATCGCCGGCCGCGTCGCCAATCTGTTCGACTTCCACGGCCCCAACTATGTGGTGGACGCCGCCTGCGCCTCCGCCATGGCGGCCATGGGCGCCGCGATCGAAGGGCTGGAAGAAGAGGACTATGACGCCGTCATCACCGGCGGCATCGACTCCAACATGGGCGCTTCCACCTTCATCAAGTTCTGCAAGATCGGCGCGCTCTCCGCCACCGGCACGCGTCCCTATGGCGACGGTGCGGACGGTTTCGTCATGGGAGAAGGCGCGGCGGTGTTCGTACTCAAGCGGCTGGCCGACGCGGAGCGGGACGGCGATCACATCTACGCGGTGATCCGCGGCGTGGGCGGTGCGAGCGACGGCCGCGGCAAGGGGATCACGGCGCCGAACCCGGCCGGCCAGAAGCTGGCCATTCAGCGCGCCTGGGAGCACGCCGGGCTCTCGCCGTCGACCGTGGGTCTGCTCGAAGGGCATGGAACGTCCACCAAGGTCGGCGACGTGACGGAGGTCGAGAGTCTGAATGCGGTCTTTGGGAATGGCACCGGCAGGCCGGCGGGATCGATCCCGTTGGGCTCGGTGAAGTCGAACATCGGCCATCTGAAGGGCGCTGCCGGCGCGGCGGGCATCCTCAAGGCGGCGCTGGCGCTGCGCGACAAGGTGCTCCCGCCGAGCCTGGGCTGCGAGCGGCCGAATCCGAACATCGACTTTTCCAAGACGCCGTTCTATGTGAACACCGAGCTGCGCCCCTGGGAGATCGCGGCGGATGGAATCCGGCGCGCCGGAGTGAGCGCGTTCGGTTTCGGGGGGCCGAATTTCCACGCCGTGCTCGAAGAGTACGTTCCGGGGCGGATCGAAGGCGGGGGACGGAAAAAAACTTTGGGCGCGGACCGCGCTGTGCGGGCGGCGACGGTGCCTCGGACTCCGGTTCGCGGTGCATTGCTCCTGGGTGGCGCTTCCGATGCCGATTTAGTCGCTCGGTTGCGGTTGGTGCATGAAGAAGCGAAGGTCGGGCGGGCTCCGGCTCCGGTTCCGCCGCGGACTGCGGATCTGACCGCTCCGGTGCGCTTGGCGATCGACTATGGCGACGCCGCCGAGCTCGCGGCGAAGGTGGCCAAAGCGCTCGCGGCGTTTGAATCCCAAGGCGGCGGCATGTGGCGCGCGCTGCGCTCCCAGGGGATTTTCCGCGGCAAGGGACCGGCGCCGAAAACCGCGTTCCTCTACACCGGCCAGGGCTCGCAATACCTCGGCATGCTCGCCGCCCTCCGCGGTGCCGAGCCGATCGTGGCAGCAACGTTTGCCGAGGCCGACCGCGTGATGACGCCGATCCTCGGCCGCTCGCTGTCGAGCTATCTGGAGATGCCAACGGATCCGCAGGCTTTGGCCAAGGCGGAGGAGGAGCTGCGACAGACCGCCATCACCCAGCCGGCGGTGCTCGCGGCGGACATCGCCTTGACCCGGCTCCTCGCGACGTACGGCGTCGCGCCGGACCTGGTGATGGGGCACAGCCTCGGCGAGTACGGCGCCCTGGTGGCCGCCGGAAGCCTCTCCTTCGCCGAGGCGCTGGAGGCGGTGGCCGCGCGAGGCCAGGAGATGACTCGCGTCTCGATGGCCGACAACGGCACGATGATCGCGGTGTTCGCCCCGCTCGACGAGATCGAGGCGACGCTGCGCCAGGTGGACGGCTATGCGGTGGTGGCGAACATCAACAGCACCAAGCAGGCGGTGGTGGGCGGCACGACCGCGGCGGTCGAGCAGGCCGTGGCGCTGTTCCAGAAGGCCGGTCGCGAGGTGCGGCGTTTGCCGGTCTCGCATGCCTTCCACACCTCGATCGTGGCACCGGCCAGCGCACCGATGCGCAAGGTGCTGGAGCGGCTCGACGTGCAGCCGCCGGCGATTCCGATCGTGGCCAACGCCACCGGCGAGCTCTATCCCATGGGGCCTGACGCAGTTCCGGCGATGATCGACCTGTTGGCGCTCCAGATCGCTTCGCCGGTGCGCTTCATCCAGGGTCTCGAAACACTTTATAACCAGGGCGTCCGGGTGTTCGTCGAGGTCGGTCCGAAGCGCGCCCTGCACGGCTTCGCGGAGGAGCTCTTCGGGCAGCGCGAGGACGTTCTCTCCCTGTTCACCAACCATCCGAAGGCGGGCGATCTGACGGCGTTCAACCAAGCGGTCTGCGGCCTCTACGCCGCCGGTCTCGGGATGGGGATCGGAGCGGGCGGCGCGATCGCGAACCCGGAGATCCGCACCGCGGAGCCGGCGGTGGTCGTCACCGGTGCCGCCCTCGGCCTGCCCGGCGAGCATCCGGTGTTCGACGACGGCAACGTGCGCCGCATCCTGCACGGCGAGCCGTGCATCGACGCCGTGCCGCTGCGCCTGCGGCGTCAGATGGTGGACAAGAACATCACCCGCCTGGTGAAGAGCGACGAAGGGGGCGGTCCGCGCTTCGAGGTGATCGACAGCGCCGCGGACGTCATCAAGCTCGCGGCACGCGCCGGCAGCCTCGACCTCGCCCGCGATTTCGGTCTGCCGAAGGACCGCCTGGAAGCATTCGACCGCACCACCCAGCTCGCCTTCGGCGCCGGCATCGACGCGCTCCGCGATGCCGGGATCCCGCTCGTGCTGCGCTACAAGACCACCACTACCGGCTCCCGCCTGCCGGACCGCTGGGGCCTGCCGGACGCACTACGCGACGACACCGGAGTGATTTTCGGCTCGGCCTTCCCGGGCTACGACAGTCTGGTCGGAATGATGGATCACTTCCACCGCGACAAGGGGCTGCGCGACAAGCTGGCGGAGCTCGAGAGCCTACGTGAAATGGTTCTGGGAACAGCGGCGAGCCCGGAAATCGATCGCCGCATCAAGGAGGTCCGTGCCGATCTCCTGCGTGATCCATTCGTGTTCGATCGCCGCTTCCTCTTCCAGGTGCTCTCCATGGGGCACTCACAGTTCGCCGAGGCGATCGGCGCGCGCGGTCCGAACACGCAGATCAACTCCGCCTGCGCCACCACGACGCAGGCCTTCTCGCTCGCCGAGGACTGGATCCGCGCCGGCCGCTGCCGCCGGGTGGTGGTGATCGCGGCGGACGACATCACGAGCGATCACCTCCTCGGCTGGTTCGGAGCGGGCTTCCTCGCGAGCGGCGCCGCCGCCACCGACGAGCTGGTCGAAGACGCCGCGCTCCCCTTCGACCGCCGGCGTCACGGCCTGATCATCGGCATGGGCGCCGCGGCGGCGGTGATCGAAAGCGCCGACTCGGCCCGCGAAAGGGGTCTCCGCCCGATCTGCGAGGTCCTCGGCACGGTGACCGCCAACAGCGCCTTCCACGGCAGCCGGCTGGACGTCCACCACATCGGCGACGTCATGGAGAAGCTGGTCTCCGGCGCCGAGCAACGCTGGGGGATCGACCGCCGCGTGATCGCGCCGCAGATGGTGTTCCTCTCGCACGAGACCTACACCCCGGCCCGCGGCGGCAGCGCCCAGGCCGAGGTGGACGCCCTGCGCCACGTCTTCGGTGCCGGAGCGGACCGGATCGTGGTGGCGAACACCAAGGGCTACACCGGTCACCCGATGGCGGTCGGCATCGAGGACGTGGTCGCGGTCAAAGCGCTGGAGACCGGCCTAGTGCCGCCGGTGCCGAACGTGAAGGAGATGGACCCCGATCTCGGGCATCTCAACCTCTCGCGCGGCGGCGCCTATCCGATCCACTACGCCCTCCGCCTCGGAGCCGGCTTCGGCTCGCAGATCAGCATGAGCCTGATGCGCTGGGTGCCCACGCCGGACGGTCAACGTCCGCAACCCGACGATCTCGGCCACGCCTACCGCATCGCCGATTCCGGCGCTTGGCAGCGCTGGCTGGCCGCGGTGACTGGTGAGACGGCTCCGGAGCTGGAGGTGGAGCACAGGACGTTGCGGGTGGTGGACCGGGGCGTCAAGGCGCAGGCTGCGCCGGTCGTGGCCGTCGCGGCAGGGCCCTCACCCCCTAACCCCCTCTCCCAGCCCGCTCCCTCCCTCCCGGGAGAGGGGGAAATGGCAACGGCGAACGATGGGGTGAAGGATCGGGTTTTGACTCTGATCGCTGAGAAAACCGGATATCCGATGGAGATGCTGGCTCTCGATCTCGACCTGGAGGCGGATCTGGGGATCGATACGGTCAAGCAGGCCGAGATGTTCGCGGCGATACGCAGTGAGTGGAGCATCCCGCGGGATGAAAATCTGAAGCTCCGTGATTTCCCGACGCTGGCCCATACGATCCAGTTTGTTTATGACCGGCGTCCGGATCTCAAGGCGGCGGCGCCCGAATCCGGGCCGGGGGAAGGGCCGAAGGCCCGGGCTTCCTCAGCCCGGGGCATCGCCCCGGGTTCTCCCGGCGGCACGTCACCCACGGCAAACGACGCGAACGACGCGGTGAAGGATCGCGTTTTGACTCTGATCGCCGAGAAAACCGGCTATCCGCTGGAGATGCTTGCGCTCGATCTCGATCTGGAAGCAGATCTGGGGATCGATACGGTTAAACAAGCCGAGATGTTTGCGGCCATCCGCAGCGAGTGGAGCATCCCGCGGGATGAAAATCTGAAGCTGCGCGATTTCCCGACGTTGGCCCATACAATCCAGTTCGTCTACGACCGGCGGCCGGATTTGAAACCGACCGCTCCTCCACGTCATCCTGAGGGCGAGCCCCGCGAGCGGGAAGGATCTGGGCGGGCGGACCTTCCCTCCACCCAGATCCTTCAGGTCGCCGAGGCTCCCATCAGGATGACGCCGGAGGAACCGGACGCCGTCAAAGATCGCGTCCTCACCCTGATCGCCGAAAAAACCGGCTATCCACTGGAGATGCTAGACCTGGATCTCGACCTCGAAGCGGACCTGGGAGTCGACACCGTCAAGCAGGCCGAGATGTTCGCGGCGATCCGCAGTGAGTGGAGCATCCCGCGGGATGAAAATCTGAAGCTTCGTGATTTCCCGACGCTCGCCCATACGATTCAGTTCGTCTACGACCGCCGGCCCGATCTCAAACCGGCGGCACCAGAATCCGGGCCGGGGGAAGGGCCGAAGGCCCGGGCTTCCTCAGCCCGGGGCATCGCCCCGGGTTCGGAGGGCAACGCCCTGACTCCGGGGGACCATGCACCTGAATCCGGGCCGGGTGCGGGGGCCCCGAGGCGGCTCGCCGTCTCGATCCTCCGCCCACCCCTCGCCGCCTGCAAATCCACCGGCGTCACGCTGGGCACCGGCAGCCGTGTCGTCGTCGCGTTCGATCAGGGCGGCGTTGGAAAAGCCCTGACCTCCCGCCTCACGAAAACCGGCGCCGAGGTGCTCGCGCTCGACGGCACACTGACAGCAACCGAGATCGAGGAGAAATTGACCGCCTGGGCGGCGGCCGGGCCGGTGCAAGGCATTTATTGGCTGCCGGCTCTCGATGCCGAAGCCGATCTGGCAACCATGGATCTCGCCGCCTGGCGCGAGGCGTTGCGCGTCCGGGTCAAGCTTTTCGTCTGCGCTCTCCGCACCCTCTACGACGGCCTCGGCGGACCAGGGACCTTCGTGGTCTCGGCGACCCGGCTCGGCGGCCGGCATGGATACGACGAGGCCGGCGCTCTCGCTCCGCTCGGCGGCGCGGTGACCGGCCTCACCAAGGCGTTCTCCCGCGAGAAGCCGGGCTGCCTGGTGAAGGCCGTCGACTTCCCGGCCGGACGGCAGACGGCGGCCTTCGCCGATGCGCTGCTCGAAGAGACGCTGCGCGATCCGGGCGCGGTGGAGATCGGCCGCGAAGGGGGAAAGCGGTGGACGGTCGGCCTCTGCGAGGAAGCGATCGGCGACGGCAGGCCTGGAATGAAACTGGGCTCAGACTCCGTCTTCGTCGTCACCGGCGCCGCGGGGAGCATCGTCTCGGCGATCGTCGCCGATCTGGCGGCGGCCTCGGGCGGCACGTTCCACCTGCTCGATCTGGCGGCGGCTCCCGATCCCAAAGATCCGGATCTGATCCGCTTCGCCGCTGACCGGGAGGGTTTGAAGCTCGACCTCTTCGAGCGCATCAAGGCGCGCGGCGAGCGGGCGACTCCGGCCCTGGTCGAGAAGGAGCTGGCCAAGCTCGAACGGTCGCAGGCGGCGCTCGCCGCGGTGCAGGCCGTGGAGGCTGCCGGCGGCGCAGCGTTCTGGCACCGGCTCGACCTGCGTGATGGCGCGTCGGTCGACGCGGCCCTCGCGAACGTGCGGCAGCGGCACGGGCGGATCGACGTCCTCCTCCACGCCGCCGGCCTGGAGATCAGCCGCTTCCTGCGCGACAAGAAGCAGGAGGAGTACGACCTGGTCTTCGACGTCAAGGCCGACGGCTGGTTCAACCTGATGCACGCGATCGGCGACCTGCCGCTGGGCGCCGCGGTGGCCTTCAGCTCGATCGCCGGACGCTTCGGTAACGGCGGCCAGACCGATTACAGCGCGGCCAACGACCTGCTGTGCAAACAGGTGTCGAGCCTGCGCCACACCCGGCCGGAAACCCGCGGCCTGGCGCTCGACTGGACCGCCTGGGGCGGCATCGGCATGGCCACCCGCGGCTCGATTCCCAAGATGATGGAGGCGGCGGGGATCGACATGCTGCCGCCGGAAGTCGGCGTGCCGTGGATCCGCCGCGAGCTGACCCTCGGCGGCTTCCGCGGCGAGATGGTGGTCGCCGGCCGCCTCGGCGCCATGGCGGAAGAGCGCGACGCGACCGGCGGGCTCGACACCTCCGACGAGGCCCAGGTCCGCCTGCGGGCCCATGTCGCGGGACCGATGGCCGGTCCCGGCGCCGGGGTCATGATCGGAAAAGTGACCAGCATGGGGCAGCTCGGCCTGACCATCGAGACGGTTCTCGATCCGGCCGTGCAGCCGTTCCTCGACCATCACCGCATCGACGGCACGCCGGTGCTGCCCGGTGTCATGGGCGTCGAGGCGTTCGCCGAGGTGGCGACGCTCCTCTTCCCCGATCTGCGGGCCGCCGCGGTCGAGGACGTCGAGTTCCTCGCTCCGTTCAAGCTCTACCGCGACGAGCCGCGGACGGCGGTGATCCGCGCCCTGTTCCGCGCCGAAGGGGACGCGATCCTCGCCGACTGCACCCTGCTCGGCCGGCGCACCCTGCCCGGTCAGGCGGAGCCGCAGGAGACGGTCCACTTCCGTGCCCGTGTGCGGCTGGCTCCAGTCGCTGCCGCGCAGGCCGAGATGGAAACCGTGCCGGCCGGGATGACAGCCGGGAACGCTGGAAATGTCAGGGTGGGGGCTGAAGACATCTACCGCATCTACTTCCACGGCCCGGCCTACCAGGTCATGGAGAGCGCCTGGCGGAGCGGTGAGAATGGTGACGTCGCCGGCCGGATGGCGGTCGCGTTGCCACCCGATCACCGGCCGCAGGATGGACCGACGCTGATGGAGCCGCGGCTCATCGAGCTCTGTTTCCAGACCGCGGGCGTCGGCGCGCTGGGAACTCATGGCAAGATGGCCCTGCCGCTGCACGTCGACCGGGTCAGCACGCTGCGCCCGGGGAACGGCGGACGGCTCACCGCGGTCGCCCGGACCCAGGACGATGGTGCAGTCGATGCCTATGTGGTCGACGAAGAGGGCAACCTCTACGTGACCCTCACCGGCTACCGCACCGTCGAGCTGCCCGGAGGGGTCGACCCCGAACGGCTGGCGCCCCTGCAAGTCGCGATGGGGGCCTTGTGAGCAGGCAAGGGCTGAGCACGCTGGGGCTGTTGGAGCCCGGAAGGATGGTGGACGTGAGAGACGGCGCACCGGTGCCGGTGGGATCACGCCGGCTGGAAGTGCCGGTCCTGGTGGACGGCAAGGGCGCCGCCTGGGCGCCCGGAGCCCTCGACGTCACCCTGCGCCTGCACGGGCGGACGGTGCTGGTCGAGTCTCCGCCGCCGGGTCTGACGGCGGAACGGCTGCGGGCGGTGCTCGCCACCGCGGCCGGCCTGGGCCACGCCCGCGGCGTGGCCGGCGCGGCGACCGTGTCGTTCGTGGCCGAGCCGGGGGGCGGCGACATCCGCTTCCTGGAGACCGCGCCGCGCCTGCCCGAAGCCTATGCCACGATCGAGGCGCTCACCGGCCTCGACCTCGCCGCCCTGCAGATCCATCTGGCGCGCGGCGGCAACCTCGACGGCGAGCCGCCGCAAGCGCGCGGCCATGCGTTCCAGGTCTGCCTGGCGGCCCGCGATCCCGAGGCCGGCTTCGCGCCCAGCCCCGGCACCGTCGAGATCCTCCGCCTGCCCGCCGGCGCCGGCCTGCGCGCCGACCCGACCCTCGACGAAGGGGACAACCTGCCTGCCGAGGGCGATCCGGCCATCGTCCGCCTCACCGCTTCGGGGCGCACCCGCAACGAGGCGCTCCTCCGCCTCGACCGCGGGCTCGCCCGCACCGTCGCCGTGGTGCGCGGCGGCGGCACGGACAAGGCGTTCCTCGCCGAAGTCCTCGACCGTCTGGAGAGCGAGGGACCGGCCGCGGACCCCGCCTGGATCGAGCGCCTGGTGGCGAGCGGCGGCTACCTGCCGCGCCGCGGCGCCGACGCCGCGCTGCTCGCCGCCGCCGTGACCGCCTACGATTTCGAGCTCGACGCCGCCAAGGAGCGCTTCTACACCTCCGCCGTCCGCGGCCGGCCCGACGTACCGCGCGAGATCGGGCGCGGGGTCGAATTGTGGCATCGCGGCCACGCCTACCTCTTCCGCGTCTGCCGCCTCGGTCCGCGGCACTACCGGCTGGAGCTGGAAGGAAAGACGATCGAAGCGCGCGTCGAGCCGCCGGCCCGTACCGGCCGGCGCCTCACCTGCGGCGGCCGGAGCTGGCACACCTCGGTGTCGGCGCAGGGCCGCGACCTGCTGGTGGAGATCGACGGCATCCCCCACCGCGTCTCGCGCGACGCCGGCAGCGTAGTGCGCTCGCCGGCACCGGCCGTCGTGGTCTCCCTGGCCGTCCGCGAAGGCGAGGCGGTCGAGGCCGGCGAGCCGCTCGTCGTGCTGGAAGCGATGAAGGTCGAGACCTCCGTGCTCGCCCCCGCCGCCGGCCGCGTGCGCAAGCTCCTGGTGCGCCGCAACGCCCAGGTCGGCACCGGCGCGCCGCTGCTCATCCTCGAGCCGCTCGCGCCCGCCGATCCCAGCGCCGGTGAGCGCGTCCGCTTCGACACCCTGGCCGCCAAGCCGGGCCTCGATCCGCTCGAAGAGGTCCGCCGCCTGATCCTCGGCTACGACGTCGAGCCGCGCGCCGTCCAGCGCCTGCTCGCCGAGCCGGCTTCCCGCAAAGCGGAAGACGACGGGCACGCCACCAGCCGCAAGGAGGACGACATCCTCCGCACCTTCGTCCACTTCGGCTCGCTCTTCCACCGCCGGCCCGACGAAGGAGCCGAGCAGGCGGAGACCGACGGCCGCCACACCGCCGAGGACTATCTCTTCACCTATCTGCGCGACGTTGGAGCGACTGCCAAGGAATTGCCGCCGGCCTTCCTCGGCAAGCTGCAACGCGCCCTCGGCCACTACGGCGTGCTCAGCCTCGACCGCTCCACCGATCTGGAAGAGAGCCTCTTCCGCCTCGCCGTCTCCCACCAGCGCCTGGCGCAACAGGTCCCCCCCATCCTCGCGCTGCTGGAACGCCGGCTCGAAAACCCCGATCCCAGCAGCAGCGAAGACCTGCGGGAGATCCTCGACCGACTGATCCTGGAAGCCCAGGGGCGCGAGCCCGCTGTCTACGATCTCGCTCGCGAGCTGCGTTTCCGCTGTTTCGATCAGCCGATCCTGCAAGCCGCCCGCGAGCGTCTCTTGGCCGCCGCCGAAGCAGATCTGGCGGCGCTGGATGGGGGTCCTGCTCCCGAGGCCCGCGAAGCCCACATCCGCGCCCTCGTCGAGTGCACGCAGCCGCTCCATGAATTCCTCTCCCGGCGCTACACCAGCGCCTCGCCGGTGCTGCGGCAAGCCATCCTGGAAGTCATGCTGCGGCGCTACTACCGCATCCGCGACCTCGGCGCGGTCACCCACCGCGAGGTCTCCGAGTCCGGCGAGCCGTTGCATTTCGCCACCACCACCTACGCGTTCCGCGGCTCCCGCGTCGACGCCGTCGCCACCCACGTCGCGCCGGCCGACCTGCCGCGGGCCATCGCCGCCGTGCGCCGCATCGCCTCGGAGACAAGAGAGCTGCCGGCAGTCGACCTGACCACCGGAAGCAAGCGGGAAATCGTCGCCGATCTCTACTGCTGGAGCACGGAATCCACCGAAGACGACGACGCCACCGCCATCCATCTCTCCGCGCTCGTCGAAGCGGCCGGCCTGCCCGCGCCGGTGAGCCGCATCGCCTTCGCGCTCAATGGACCGGACGGCGGCCGCCACTTCACCTTCCGCCGCAGCCCGCCGGTCAGCGGCGAAGGGACGCTCGAAGCCGGCTTCGTCGAGGAGCGGCTGAGCCGCGGCATCCATCCCATGCTCGCCTTGCGTCTGCAGCTCTGGCGCCTCGCCAACTTCCGCCTGGAACGGCTGCCGGCCCCCAAAGGCGTCCACCTCTTCCACGGCATCGCGCTCGAAAACCCGCGTGACGAGCGCCTCTTCGCCCTCGCGGAGGTGCGCGACTTCACGCCGTCGCGGGACGCCGCGGGCCGCGTCACCGCGCTGCCGCAGCTCGAGCACACCCTCATGGAAGCCCTCGCCGGCATGCGCAGCTTCCAGTCGCGCCGGCCCGCCGGCAAGCGTCTGCACTGGAACCGCGTCCTCCTCGCCATCTGGCCGCCCGTCGAGCTCCACCCCGACGAGCTCAACAGCCTCGTCCGCCGGCTGGCCCCGCTGTCCGAAGGGCTCGGTCTCGAAAAAGTCGCCGTCCGCTGCCGCATCCCCGACCGCGAGACCGGCGAGCTGCGCGACGTGGTGATGGAGATCATCAATCCGGACGAAGGCTTCACCCTGCGCTTCCGCCGGCCCGCCGAAACACCGCTCAAGCCGCTCCGCGAATACGCCCGCAAAGTCATCGAGCTGCGCCGCCGCGGCCTCGTCTACCCCTATGAGATCGTGCGCAGCCTCACGCCGCGCCGGGGCGAGACCCAGGCCGAGCTGCCACCGGGCGACTTCGTGGAGCACGACCTCGACGCCGACGGCCATCTCGTGCCGGTGGAACGCTCCAACGGCGGCAACACCGCCAACATCGTCGCGGGCGTCATCCGGAGCTTCACCGCCCGCTATCCGGAAGGAATGACCCGCGTCATCCTGCTCGGCGATCCGAGCCGCGGCATGGGAGCCCTCGCCGAGCCCGAATGCCGGCGCATCATCGCCGCCCTCGACCTCGCCGAGCAGATGGGCGTGCCGCTCGAATGGTTCGCCGTCTCCGCCGGAGCCAAGATCTCGATGGACAGCGGCACCGAGAACATGGACTGGATCGCCCTCGTCCTGCGCCGGCTGATCCATTTCACCCAGCACGGCGGCGAGGTAAACATCGTGGTGCCGGGGATCAACGTCGGCGCCCAGCCCTACTGGAACGCCGAAGCGACGATGCTGATGCACACCCGCGGCATCGTGATCATGACCCCCGAAGGCGCCATGGTGCTGACCGGCAAACAGGCGCTCGATTATTCGGGAGGCGTGTCGGCCGAAGACAACCAGGGGATCGGCGGCTACGAGCGGATCATGGGTCCGAACGGTCAGGCGCAATATTTCGCCAAGGACTTGGGCGAAGCCTGCCGCCTCCTGCTGCGCCACTACGAGCACACCTATAGCGCTCCCGGCGAACGCTTCCCCCGCCCGGCCTTCACCACCGACACACGCGACCGCGACATCCGCCCGTTCCCGCACGGGGGTGACTTCCAGACCGTGGGAGAAGTCTTCTCCGACGCCACCAATCCCGGAAGAAAGAAACCGTTCGAAATCCGCCGCGTGATGAGCGCCGCAATCGATCAGGATCACACGCCGCTCGAACGCTGGTACGGAATGCGCGACGCCGAGATCGCCGTCGTCTGGGACGCGCATCTCGGAGGCCATTCCATCTGCCTCCTCGGCTTCGAATCGAAGCCCCTGCCTCGCCTCGGTTTCGTCCCCGTCTACGGTCCCGATCACTGGACCGGAGGCACCCTCTTCCCGCTCGCCTCGAAAAAAGTCGCGAGGGCGATCAACGCCGCGAGCCACAACCGGCCGCTCGTCGTGCTCGCCAACCTCTCAGGATTCGACGGCTCGCCCGAATCGATGCGCCAATGGCAGCTCGAATACGGAGCCGAGATCGGCCGCGCCGTGGTCAACTTCGCCGGCCCCATCGTCTTCTGCGTCATCTCCAGATACCACGGCGGAGCTTTCGTGGTCTTCTCCGCGGCCCTCCACGACAACATGGAAGTCGCCGCCCTCGAAGGCACCCACGCCTCGGTGATCGGAGGAGCCCCCGCCGCCGCCGTCGTCTTCGCCCGCGAGGTCGACCAGCGCACCCGCAAAGACGAGCGCATCGTCGACCTCGAAAAGCAGATCGCAGATCCGGCCACCCCCGACAAAGGCACCCTGCGCGCCCAGCTCGAAGACCTCCTCGACGCCGTGCGCTCCGAAAAGCTGGGAGAAGTCGCCGAAGAGTTCGATCACATCCACAGCGTCGAAAGAGCCCAGCGCGTCGGCTCCATCCACCACATCCTGCCGCCGGAACGATTGCGGCCCTATCTGATCGAAGCGTTGGAACGGGGGATGGAGAAAGAGATGGAGCGGATCAAGGCGCACTGATCCCATCCAAGATGATCGGTTACCTGCTCGTCGAAGGCATCGACGTCCCGGACGGCGACACCTGGCTCGCGCCGTCCGAGGCCGCCTTCCAGCAGACCCTCCACATCCCCCATCGCCGAGCCGACTGGCGTCTCGGCCGCTGGGCCGCCAAGAAAGCCCTGGCTACCTGGCTCGCCCAGCCCATCGCGCCCGACCGCATCGCCATCCACCCCGCACCCGACGGAGCGCCGGAAATGCTGCTCGACGGCCAGCCCGCCCCCGTCGCCCTCTCCTACAGCCACCGCGCCGGCCGCGCCCTCTGCATGCTCGCTCCACTGGGCACCACCCTCGGCTGCGACCTGGAGCTGATCGAGCCGCGAAGCGATGCTTTCGTTGCGGACTACTTCACCGCCGCGGAACGGGACCTCGTCGCCGCCTCGCCGGAGACGAATCTCCTCGCCAATCTCCTCTGGAGCGCCAAGGAGAGCGCTCTCAAAGCGCTCCGCACCGGCTTGCGGATGGATACCAGGAGCGTCGAGGTGGAGTTGGAGAACGGATCACGTGACGGATCGGACTGGCAGGCGCTACGGGTACGTCTCGTGGAGACCGGCGAGGTCTTCCAAGGATGGTGGCGGCGGGAGCGGGCTCATCTGTTGACGATGTGCGCGAGCCCGGCGCCGGGGGAACCGACGCCGCTTGATGACGTTGACCGCTGATCCGCTCAGACCGCCGGCGACGGCGAGCACGCCGCCGAGTACCTTTCCCGCTATGCCCACCGCGGCCGCCACCGGGCTCCGAGAACGCGCCCGCCAACTGCTGGCGCAAGACCCTGCGCTCCCGCCGCCTTCACAAAGCAAGACGGCGCCGACCCAAGCCGCAGATGAGACGCCCGGCATCGACCGCCGCCTGACTCGACCGGTCTTGCCCGGATTGAGCTCAACCAGAGATTTCAGCCGCGGCCGCGCGCGGCAGAAATCTCTCTTCGTTTGCGTCACGCAAACCGAGGTTCACATCACGCAAACCGAGGCGCATGCCACAGGAAATCTTTCGGCGGGCGATGCGTACTATCAGCAGGTGGCATCTCCCGTCAGGAGGCAATGAGTGGCGATCAGTGCTATCGACGAATCGCAACGCAAGGCGGCCAGAGTCGTGGGCTGGGCCTACCTTCTCGCCATTCCCCCCGCGGTGTTCGCCGAGGCCGCCGCAACCGCGTCGAATCTCGTGGCGCACGAGCGGCTCTTTCGGCTGGGCACCGCCGCCAACCTGGCCGCCTTCGCCCTCGACGTGGTGCTGATCACGGCTCTGTACGTGGTCCTGAAGCCGGTCGACCGGAACCTTGCCTTGCTCGCGACATTCTGGGGGCTGATCGAGACGGCAATTCTCATTGTCGCCACGGTGAGCGACCTGGAGGCTCTGCGGGTCTTGAGCAGCGCCGACTCCCTGCATGTCTTTGAGGCAGATCGACTGCAAGCCTTGGCGAGGCTCGCGCTCGGCGCCCACGGCGCCGCCTATCACGTGGGCCTGGTGCTTGCCGGGCTGCGCAGCACGGTGTTTGCCTACCTGTGGCTCAAGTCCAGCTTCATCCCGAAGCCATTGGCGGCCTGGGGAGTGTTTTCGTCTCTCCTGCTGGCGGCGTGCACGTACGCCTCCATCATTTTCCCCGAGCTGGCGAAGGTCGTCACGGTCGCCTATTACGGTGGGCCGATCTTCATTTTCGAGCTGACGATGGGCTTCTGGCTTCTGTTCAAGGGACTGCGTCCGGCTCCAGTTCCTGAAGCATAAGACGAGCCCATAGCGAACGGACAGCTCTGCGTTGCGGGCTTGCCTGCCTCCTGTTATTCTCGCCGTCGATGCATTTCCACTCTTTCGGAGTGAAAGGAGCTCGTATGAGATCCACCCTGCGACTGGTTTTTGTTTTAGGGGTTCTCCTCGTGGCCGCACGAACTGCCCGAGCCATCTGTTGGGCCTCAGAGACCTGTCCTGATGGCTCGACCGTCTCGTGTACCGGGTCGAGTACCTGTTCCTCCTCGGGCTCCTCTGTTCCCTCAGTGACATGTGATTCTGTGACGACACGTTGCGCTCCTTACTGCCCGGACAGCCCAGCGTGCAGTGGCTCCGCCGACTGCTTCTCATTCTGCAATTCCCAGGGATTGCATGGGCATTGCCGAAGCAGCTCAGACAGTTGCTGCGAATGCTTCTGATCGGCCGACGCGTGCCGCCTCCTGCGGCGGCACGCGTCCCTGTCTCTCGTGCTTGGCGCGGCGCCGCCGTTAACATTCCTCCCCTCCCTGCGTATCCTGGAACAGAGCCGACGCGGGTTACGCTGCCCGCCCACCACCCTGATGCTCGACTTGAAGGGGGCCGCCATGGCAGATCGTCCGGTTGAAACGTCGCCGCAGGTGTATGCACGAGTCGGCGGTGTGCTCTATCTGATCATCATCGTCGCCGGTCTCCTCGGTGAGGTCTTCATCCGAGGCAAGATGATCGTGTCCGGCGACGCGACAGCCACGGCCCAGAACATCATGGCCTCCCAGTCGCTGTGGCGCCTCGGCATTGCCGGCGATCTGGTCATGCACATGTGTGATGTCGGCTTGACGATGATCTTTTACGTTTTGCTCCGGCCGGTCAACAAGAATCTCGCTCTGCTGGCGGCGTTTTTCAATCTGGTGCAGACTGCCATTCTGTGCGCCAACAAGTTGACTCTTCTGATCCCGTTGTTTCTCTTGGGCAAGGCGGATTACCTGAAGGCATTCGAGCCGCGCCAGCTCCACGCTCTGGCTTACCTCTCGATCAAGGTCCATGGATACGGCTTTGGCGTCGGTCTCATCTATTTTGGCTGTATGTGTCTTGTCCTCGGGTACTTGGTCATCAGGTCCGGCTATCTGCCGAGGATCCTGGGCATTCTGATGCAAATTGCCGGTGTGTGCTATCTGGTCAACAGCTTTGCGCTGCTTCTTTCCCCTTCGCTCGCGAATCTGCTGTTCCCCGCCATTCTGATCCCTGCCTTTATCGCGGAGTTGTCACTCTGCCTGTGGCTCCTGGTGAAGGGCGTGAACGTTCCGAAGTGGACTGAGCGCGACGGGCTGGCCCGCCGCGCTGGCTGACAGGTGGCTCAAGGGCAATTGTCGGCGAGGAGTTGGCCGGTGTTGTAGCAGCGCAGGGTGCTCGGGCTGGGATCGAGGATGTCGTTGTTGCTGAAGAGGTTGGTCAGGATCCGCGAATTGGTGGCCGCGGCTGACACGCGGATGGCGAAGAGGCCGTTCGCCGCGCCATTGGTTTCGAACCAGGTCGTCTGCACGATGTTGCCGATACCGCGCAGGAAGATCGCTCCCAATGGATTGCTTTCGAGCACCCCGCCCGACACGACGCTGGCCCGGGTGGTGGTGTGGAAGGCGATTCCGGCCAGCCCGCTGAAGCTGATGACGTTTTCGCGCATCTGCCAGGTGGTGGTGTCGTTGTCCAGCACGATGCCGAAGCCGTTGGTGCTGAGGTTGGAGCCTTCGACGGTGTTGAAATAGGAGTGCTGCCCGGTGATGCCGAAAGCGAAATCGGACACCCGCACGCGGGCGATGTCGACCAGGGTACTGTTCGAGAGGTCGATGCCGGCTTGGCCGCAGCAGCGCAGATTGCCGATCGAGAGGTCGCGGATCTGCGCATGGCGTACCGGCACGGGGATGGCGCCCGGCGGTTTGAACCGCAGGGCGCGGGCCGAATTCGGCAGGTTGAAGAGCAGCCGCCCGGCGCCGTCGATCCCGACTCCCGCGAGCACGAAGCGATCGGGGACCACCAGGGTCCGAGGCGACACACACTGGCGGTCGATCACCAGGGTCGCCGTGTCGTGCACCGTGCCGGCGACCTGATCGAGGAAGCAGCCGAGCCAGATTCCGCAGGCCGGGTTGTTGGGGCCTATCCCCGCCGGCAGGATTTCGCTCAGGTAATAGAAGCGGCGGCTGGTGACCCCGAGAAAGCCACCGGCGGGAATCGCCGGGCAGGCGGGAATCGGCCCCGCCAAGATATCGTGGAAGGGCGCCGCGATCTCGTCGGTCAGGGTCTGTAGATCCTCACCCGCCGCCAGGCGGGCTTGGAAGGGTGCGTAGTAACGGTCGTATTCCGTCGACTGGGCCGCCACCTGCGGAGCCGCGGCCAAGCAAAAGAAAGCGATGGGCGCCAAGAAGGCGAGCTTCAAGATGGGAGTACGCATCTGTTTCTCCTCGGTTGGGCGGCTCCGCGCCATACGGGGCCGCCGTCGGGAGAAGAACGCTACCGGCCGCCCGTTTGCTCACGCCTTTTTGTTGGCATCGTTTGACAGTCTTCGAGCCGGGCGAATACAGTCGGGATGTCGAGGGTTTGCTCCGATGCCATTGCCCGACGATCGACACGCTTCAGAAACCACCCGCCTCGTCCACTTCGTCGAGGAGCTTCTCCTCGAACGCAACCGCGTCTCGGCGGGCTTCTTCCCCCGCGAGAGCGCGCGGCTGGCCACCGCCTGCCAGGCGATGGCGGAGCGCTTCCTGCGCGGCGGCCGGTTGCTGGCTTTCGGGCGCGAGCATTCGGCGACCGATGCGCAGCACGTGTCCGTCGAGTTCGTCCACCCGGTGATCGTGGGCAAGCGCGCCCTGCCGGCGCTCGATCTCTCGCTGTCGCCGCGCGGTTGGGTCGAGGCGCTCGTGCGGCCGGAGGACATCGTGATGGGCTTCGGGCCGCCCGCGGGAGATCCCGAGGTCGACTCGGTGTTGCGCGGCGCCGCGGCGCGCGGGGCGCAGGTTTTCGCGCTGCCCGGCAGCCCGCTCGTGGAAGGAGGCGCCGGAGACGCCGGCTATGCGGTCGCCGCGCCGTCGGACGATCCCTACATCCACCAGGAGATCCTCGAGATCCTCTATCACACGCTCTGGGAGACCGTACATGTCTTCTTCGAGCACCGCGAGCGCGGCCATGAGGTGGGGGCTTCCGCGTTCCTCTATCCGTTCCTCGGACAGGAGAAGCAGGACACGCACGCGGTGATCGCCGAGGCCGCGGCGTCGATCGAGATGAAGGCACGCGACGACGAGACGTTGCGCGAAAGTATCGCGAGCGGAGAGGCGGGGAGGATCGTCGCCACGGCCGCCGCGATCCGCGAGCGGCTGGAGGTCGGCGGCACCATTCTCGCCTTCGGCAACGGCGGCTCGGCGACCGACGCCAACGACTTCGCGCTCGACTGTGCAGTGCCGCTCAAGGATTTTCCCCCCGTGCCGGCGATCTCGCTCGCCCTGGAGCCGGCGAACCTGAGCGCCGTCGCGAACGACATCGGCCCCGAGGCCATGTTCCTGCGCCAACTCATCGCCCAGGCGCGCCCTGCCGACATCGCGGTGGGGATCTCGACCAGCGGCGGCTCGGCCAACGTCATCGCCGCCTTGGCCGAGGCGCGGAAGCGCGGCCTCCTGACCGTGGCGCTGCTCGGCTACGACGGCGGCGAGATCGTCCGCCGTGGCTTGGCCGATCACACGCTGGTGGTGTCCTGCGACTACATTCCGCGCATCCAGGAGGTGCAGGCGTCGATCTATCACGTTCTGCTGGACGTTCTGGGAGATCTGCGGCATGGCGGCGAAGACTGAGCTGTTCGGCACCCGGAGCTGTCCCTGGACCGGCGAGCTGCGCGAGCATCTCCTCTGGGAGGACATCGATTTCCAAGAGCACGACGTCGAAGCCGATCCCGCGGCCCTGGCCCGGATGCTGGAGCTGACCGGCGGCCAGCGCGGCGTGCCGGTGCTGGTGGAAGACGGCCGCGTCAAGCAGATCGGCTGGCAGGGGCGGAGCTGCCTCGTTTGATGCCGGAAGCACGCTTTTTGCGCATCCGCGGAGTGGTTCAGGGGGTAGGGTTTCGGCCTTTTGTGTTTCGGCTAGCCGCGGCGCATGGCATCACGGGGTGGGTGCGCAATGGGGCGGAGGGGGTGGAGATTCATGCGGAAGCGGATGCTCTGGAGGATTTTGTGCGGGCGCTTCAGGCGGAGACACCTCCGGCGGCTCGCATTGCTTCTTTTGAGATGACTGCGGTGCCCGCTCTGGGCTGTGAGCGCTTCGAGATCCTGGAGAGCACGGGCGAAGAGCACCCCACGGTTCGCATTTCGCCGGACCTGCCGATTTGTGCGGCGTGCTTGGCGGAGCTGTTCGATCCGGGGGACCGCAGGTATGGTTACCCTTATATCAACTGCACGGACTGTGGACCGCGCTACACCATTGTGCTGGGCTTGCCTTACGACCGGCCTCGCACGACGATGCAGCCGTGGCCGCTGTGCGCGGACTGCGCGCGCGAATATGGCGATCCGCTCGACCGGCGCTTTCATGCCCAGCCGGTGGCGTGCCCGGCTTGCGGACCTGAATACTTTCTACAGATGGGCGAGGAGCGGTGGGGGAGCGGCGAGGCGATTCCTCAGGCGGCGCGGCTGCTGCGCGAAGGGCACATCGTCGCGGTCAAGGGGCTCGGCGGATATCACCTGGCTGCCGATGCCCGCAACGGCGATGCGGTCGCCGCGCTCCGCGAGCGCAAGGTCCGTAAGGAAAAGCCGTTTGCGGTGATGGCGAAAGATCTCGGCGTGGCCCGTGATCTGATCGATCTGACGCCTGAAGCGGAGGAGCTGCTCGCCGGAATCGCGCGACCGATCGTGCTGGCTCCCTGCCGGGCGGATCTGCCCTCTGGGATCGCTCCCGACAATCCGGATCTCGGCGTCATGCTCCCCTACACGCCGGTGCATCACCTGCTCTTCGCCGCGGGCGCTCCGGACGTGCTGGTGATGACCAGCGCCAACCGCTCGAACGAGCCGCTCGCCTACCGTGACGAGGAAGCCTTCGAGCGCCTCGCGGGCATCGCCGATGCCTTCCTCGTCGGCGAGCGTCCGATCGCCCGCCGGGTGGACGATTCCGTCGTCCGCGCCGGCTGCCTCGGCCCCGCCGTGCTCCGCCGCGCGCGTGGACTGGCGCCCGGCGCCGTGGCCAAGCTGCCGCTCACCCGCCCTGTCCTGGCCGTGGGGGCCGACCTCAAGAACACGGTGACCCTCGTCGTGGAGGGAGAAGCCTTCGTCAGCCAGCACATCGGTGACCTCCAGCAATATGAAGCCTTTCAGGCGTTCCAGGAGACGGTGCGCGACCTGACCGCCATGTATGAGGTCGATTGGGACCAGACGCTGGTGATGCACGACCTGCATCCGCAGTACGCCTCGACCACCTATGCGCTGGGCCTGCCGGCCGCCGAGACGCGGGCGGTGCAACACCACCGCGCCCACATCGCGTGCGTCCTCGCCGAGCGCGGAGCGTTCGACGAGCGCGTCCTCGGAGTGGCCTACGATGGCACCGGCTACGGCGATGGTGATGATGATAAGGGATCGATCTGGGGCGGTGAATTCTTCGTCGGCAGCATCCGCGGAGGTTTCGAGCGGGTCGCCCATCTGCGCGGCGCCCTGCTCCCCGGAGGTGATGCGGCGGCCCGGCATCCAGTGCAGTCCGCGGCCGGCTTCCTGGCGCAGATCGAGGGTCTGCCCGATCTCACCGCGCCGCCGTTCGGGTTTCCCCCTCGTTATCTCCAGGCGCGCGAGCTGATCGCCAAGAACGTCCGCACCTTTCCGACCACCTCCGTGGGCCGTCTCTTCGACACCGCGGCGGCGCTCCTCGGCTTCACCCGCGAAGTCACCTTCGAAGGCCAGGCCGCCATCTGGCTGGAGCATCTCGCCCGCACCGCGCAGGCAGAAGATCCCCTGCTCTTCCCCTTCGACGCCGAGAACCGCGAGCTGGATTTCCGTCCGGCGCTCACCGAGCTGGTCGAGGCCCGGCGCCGCGGAGAGGACCGATCAACGCTCGCCCGCGCCTTCCACCGTGGCCTGGCGAGGGGCCTCGTGGAAGCAATCCTCACGCTGACCGGGATCCATGGATTGGAGACCGTGGTCCTCTCCGGAGGCGTCTTCCAGAACGAGATGCTCCTGGGCGATCTCACCCGCGAGCTCGCAAAAACGCCTCTCCGGCTGTGGACAAACCGCGAGGTGCCGCCCAACGACGAGGGGATCAGCCTCGGCCAGGCGGCGATGGCAGTTGAGCCTTGATCCAGCCGTCCACGCGTTCCTCCAGCAAGTCGAGCGGCAGCGGTCCGCCGTTCAGGATTTCGTCGTGGAACGCCTTGAGGTTGAAGCGCGCTCCGAGCTGCGCTTTGGCGCGCTCCCGCAACTCGCGGATCTTCAGTTGCCCCATCTTGTAGGCCAGCGCCTGCGCCGGCCGCGCGATGTAGCGGTTGGTCTCCGTCTGCGCGACGACGTCGTTGACGTCGTTCTCGTGCATGTAGGCGATCACCTGGTCGCGCGTCCAACCCTTGTCGTGGATGCCGGTATCGACCACCAGCCGCACGGCGCGGAACAGCTCCGAGCTCAGCCGGCCATAGTCGGACACCGGGTCCTTGTAGAGGCCGACCTCCTTGCCCAGGTCTTCCGCATACAGCGCCCATCCTTCGGTATAGGCGGACAGGCCGCCGCCGCTGAGCACGCGGAATTTCGGCAGGTCCTGGAGCTGCTGCGCCACGCTGATCTGCAGGTGATGCCCGGGCACGCCCTCGTGATAGGCGACGGCCTCGTCGTTCACCAGGGAGCGATGGGTCGGGTCGGCGACGGCGACCACCACGCGCCCGGCCCGCTTGCCGTCCGGAGTGCCGCGGTTGTAGTGCGTCGCCGCGGCCTTGTCGAAGTCGGGAATGGCCTCGACCGTCACCGGCGCCTTGGGCAGCAGCCCGAAGAGCTCCGGCAGCCGCGGCTGCATCTCGTCGATGTGCTTCTTGAAGTCGGCGACGATCTGGTCCTCGCTCTTCGGTTGCCACTTCGGATCATTCTTGATCGCGGCGCGGAAGGCGGCGAGGTCCTTGGAGCCCTGCGCCAGCGCCAGCTTCGTCATCTCCCCCGTGATCCGCGCCACCTCTTTGAGACCCAGCTCATGGACGGCCTCCGGCGTGATGTCGACGGTGGTCATCGCCTTCACGGCCTCGGCATAGCGCCGTTTGCCGTCCGGCAGGCTTTCGATCGAGATCGCGGTCCGCCCCTTCGGCGCGTACTCGGTGCGCAGGAATGCCGCGAGCTCTTGATAGGCCGGGAGGACCTCCGCCTTGACCGCCTTGGTCAGCGCGGCCGTCAGCCGCTGCTTCTCCTCCGCGGAGAAGCTCGCCGGAAGCTTCTTCAGCGGCAGCAGGAACGGGTTGGCCGCGACGATCCCCTCGCACTGCCCCGGCAACTGGTCCACGACGAGCTTCGGCGGCATCAGGCCGTCCCTCATACCGGCGCGCAGCACCTCGATGGTCTGCCGCATGACCCGTGGGATCTGGTGGAGGCGCGCGATGTAATCCTCGTAGTGCTGTACCGAATCGAACGGCATGTTCAGCGGCAGATCGGCGAGCGAGGTATGGACGCCGCCCACTTGGCTGAGAGGCATCTCGTAGTTCTTGAGCTCGTGGTTCACGTCGGCGCGGATGAGTTGCCGCTCCAGGAGCTCGTGCGACATCCGGTCGGTCTCCGCCATGCCGGTGGTCGGTATCGCGCGCAGCCGCGCCAGGAAGGCGTCGTTCTCTGCGTGCTCGCGCTCGGCCTGCGCCAGCGACGCATCGCTGAGCTGCGCGTTGTAGCGATAGTCGCCGGCCGAGGTTGCCCGCTCTGGCGAGCTCTTGAGGCCGGCCTGATAGAACTCCTCGAACAGCGCATTCTGTTGCGCGACACGCTCGGCGACGGAGGGGGCCTGGGCAGAGGCTGGGGAGCAGACACTGGCAACGAGCAGAAGGCATGCAAGGTTTCGCATGAGCCCAAGACTACTATATCGGGCGTCCAGGTCTCCAGTGCTACCCGGCGCCGTCTCCGGGCGCGCCCGGCCGGTCAAAACGGCGTGCGCCACATTGTCATACCGCCAGGCGGTTTACATCCGATTACAAAGATCAAGCGACCTCCGCCGGAGTGATTTTACATTCGGCGTGGCACATCCCCTGCACTGGCGAGTCTCGGGCTGATCAATAAAGCATTCCTGAGATTTAAATCAGGATTTGCGAGGAGAGGGCCGATGCTCAAGTCACGATGGTTGTGGATCACGATTGCGGTGGTCGCCGTGGCCGCAACCGGTGGTTGGCTGCGGGTCCGCAAGGCGCGGGCGGACGGCGAGGTGCGCTACGACACGATGGAGATCGACCGCGGACGCATCACGGCCAAGGTGACGGCCACCGGCACGCTCTCCGCCATCGTGACCGTTCAGGTGGGCAGCCAGGTGTCGGGCACCATCTCCGCCCTCTACGCCGACTTCAACTCGACGGTGCAGAAAGGGCAGCGCATCGCGAAGATCGATTCCAGCCTGTTCGACGCCGCGGTGATGCAGGCTCGGGCCAACCTCAGCGCCGCGGAGGGTAATCTCGCCAAGGCCAAGGCGCAGGCCATCGACGCCGACCGCCAGGCGCAGCGCAACGCCGCCCTGCTGGCGCGGCATCTCATCGCGCAGGCCGACTACGACACCTCGCAGTCCACTGCCGACGCCGACCGCGCCGCGGTCGATGCCGCCGCGGGAGCTGTCGAGCAGGCCAAGGCCCAGCTCCATCAGGCGAACGTCAATCTCGCCTACACGGACATCGCCTCGCCGACCGAGGGCACGGTGATCGCCCGCAACGTCGACGTCGGCCAGACCGTCGCCGCCTCCTTGCAGGCGCCGACGCTCTTCCTGATCGCGAAAGACCTGCGCAAGATGCAGGTCGACACCAGCGTCGCCGAGGCCGACATCGGCAAGATCGCGGCCGGCATGCGGGCGACGTTCACCGTCGACGCCTACCCCGCCGAGCGGTTCAACGGCACCGTGCGCCAAGTGCGCAACGCGCCGCAGACGGTGCAGAACGTGGTGACGTACGACGCCGTCATCGACGTCGACAACAGCCAGCTCAAGCTCAAACCCGGGATGACGGCCAACTGCACGTTCGTCTACGCCGAGCGGGACGATGCGTTGCGCGTCGCCAACGCCGCTCTGCGCTTCCTGCCGCCGCCCGCCCTGCTCGCGAAGCTGCATCCGGAGGGCGCGGCCGGCAAGCGCCCGCACCGCGGCGGTGGAGAAGGCCGGCCCGAGCGTGATCCGAAAGCGCGGAACGCCGCTTCCGATCAGCGCACCGTCTGGGTGCTGCGCAACGGCAAGCCGCTGCCCGTGCACATCAAGATCGGCGTCTCGGATGGCTCGCTGACCGAGGTGGCCTCCGGCGATCTGAACGCCGGAGACACCGTTCTCACCGGCGTCACCCTGGCAGGCGCCGCTCCCGCCACGCGGCCCGCGCAAGGAGCGCAGGGCGGCGGCAACCTTCCACGGCGGCTCTTCTAGAGGACCGGCACGATGAGCTCCCTGCTCGCTCTCGAAGACGTCACCAAGATCTACCGGATGGGAGACGTCGAGGTCCATGCTCTCCGCGGCGTTTCGCTCGCGGTCGAAGAAGGTGAATTCGTCGCCGTCATGGGCGCCTCCGGCTCGGGCAAGTCGACGATCATGAACATCATCGGCTGCCTCGACCGGCCGACGACGGGGACCTACCGTCTCGCCGGCGAGGACGTCTCGGAGCTCGACCGTTACGCGCTCGCCAAACGGCGCAACCGCACGCTCGGTTTCGTGTTCCAGAGCTTCAACCTGCTGGCGCGCACGTCGGCCCTCGACAACGTCGAATTGCCGCTCCTCTACGCCGGCACATCGACCCGTGAGCGCCATGCGCGCGCCCGTCATGCCCTGGAGCGCGTCGGCCTCGGTGACCGCGTCAACCACCATCCGAATCAGATGTCCGGCGGCCAGCAGCAGAGAGTCGCGATCGCCCGCGCCCTGGTCTCCGATCCGAAAGTAATCCTCGCCGACGAGCCGACCGGCAACCTCGACTCCACGACCAGCCAGGGCGTCATCGCGATCTTCCAGGAGCTCGGCGACTCCGGCATCACTGTCGTGCTGGTCACCCACGAGCCCGACATCGCGAGCTATGCCGCACGGGTGGTGACGATGAAAGACGGCCACGTTCTCTCCGACGTTCGCCAGATACCGCAGCGCGCCGAGGCGGCGGCAGGAGAATCTGGAGACACCAAATCATGAACCTCCTGCAAACCCTGCGCATCGCGGTCAACGCGCTGCTGATCAACAAGCTGCGCTCGTTCCTCACCACCCTCGGCATCATCATCGGCGTCGCCGCGGTGATCGCCATGGTGGCCATCGGCGAAGGCGCCAAGGCGCGGGTCGAGGAGTCGTTCTCCTCCATGGGCTCGAACCTGCTCGTCGTGCTGCCGGGCTCGACCTCGGCGGGCGGCCAGCGCGGCGGCTTCGGCAGCATGCCGACGCTCACCTGGGACGACCTCAAGGCCATCCGCACCGAGGTGCCGGCCGTGCGCTACGCGGCGGCGCAACTGCGCACCAACGCACAGCTCCTGTCGGAGGATCAGAACTGGAACACCGGCGTCTACGGCACGACGACCGAGTATTTCGAGATCCGCAACTGGCCCGTGGCCCTGGGCTCGGCGATGAGCGACTCCGACGTCGACAGCGGAGCCAAGGTCGCCTTCCTGGGCCAGACCGTGATGACCAAGCTGTTCGGCGCCAACGCCGATCCGATCGGCCACCTCGTCCGCATCAAAAACATTCCGTTCGAGGTCAAGGGCGTGCTCGCGGCGAAAGGGCAGTCGCCCACCGGTCAGGATTACGACGACGCGGTCTTCGTCCCCCTGCGCGCCTACCAGACGAAGATCCAGGGCGGATTGCAACAGTTCATCGCCGGCTCGATCTACGTCGGCGCCCAATCGCAGGCGGCGACCGACGAAGCGCAGCGGGAGATCACCAACCTGCTGCGCGACCGCCACAACATCGGCCCCGGATCTGACGACGACTTTTCGATCCGTAACCTGACCGAGTTGGCGAGCGCGCAGGAAGAGGGGATGAAGACCCTCACCACGCTCCTCGCGAGCATCGCGGCGGTGTCGCTCCTGGTCGGCGGCATCGGGATCATGAACATCATGCTCGTCTCGGTGACCGAGCGCACGCGCGAGATCGGCGTGCGCATGGCGGTCGGCGCCAACCCGGGCGACGTCCTGGCGCAGTTCCTGGTCGAAGCGCTCACCCTCGCCATCGCCGGCGGTGTCCTCGGCATCGGCGCCGGACTGCTCGCGGCGGAAAGGCTGGCCGCGCAGTTCGGCTGGCCCACCCTCATCCGGCCGGACATCGTCGCCATCGCCGTGATCTTCTCGGCGGCGGTCGGCATCATCTTCGGCCTCTACCCGGCGCGCAAAGCCTCGCGCCTCGATCCGATCGACGCCTTGAGGTTCGAATGATTCCCCTGCTCGCGCTCCTCGCCCTTGCCACCGTCGCCACCACCGCCGCGGAGGCCCCTCTGCCGCCGCGCATCGTTCTGACCCTCGACCAGGCCCTCGCCGCCGCCCGCGACCGGCAGCCCCAGGTGCGTGCGGCCGCGGCCACCACCCGCGCCGCGGCCGCACGGTCCGACGAGGCGCACGCTGCGCTCCTGCCGCAGGTCTCCGGCGTCGGCAACTACCAACGTTCGACCGCGAACTTCGTCAGCCGTCCGGGCTCCCTGCCGCGGCAGCTTGCGACCGGAGGCGGCGGTGAAAGCTTCGAAAGCTTCGGGTATTACAACTTCGGCTTGAGCGCCAGCTATCTGCTCTACGACTTCGGCCAGACCCGCGACCGCTGGCACGCGGCGGAGGCGAGCTTCGCCTCCCAGCACGACAGCGAGCAGACCACGTCGAGCCAGGTGCTGTTCGCCGTCCGCACCGCCTTCTTCCAGGCCCGCGCCGCCAAAGAGCTGGTCACCGTCGCCAATGACACGTTGATCAATCAGCGCCGGCACCTGGAGCAGACGCAGGGCTTCGTCGAAGTCGGGACCCAATCGCAGATCGCTCTCGCCCAGGGCAAGACCGCGGTCGCCAACGCCCAGGTGCAACTGATCAACGCCGAGAACGGCTACGAGACCGCGAAAGCCCAGCTCAACCAGGCGATGGGCATGGAGCAGTCGACCGACTACGACGTCGCCGACGAGGCACCGCTCCCTGTCCCCGCCGAAGACGCAGGCACGGACGCGCTCCTCGACGAAGCGCTCAAAGCCCGTCCGGAGATCGCCGCCCTCGCCGACCAGGTGCGAGCCCAGGAGCTGACCGTGAAGGCGCTCAAGAACGCCTACTATCCGAGCCTGGGTCTCGCCACCGGCATGACCGACGCCGGCAGCCAGGTCCGCGGCCTGACCTGGAACTGGAGCGCCGCGCTCCAGCTCTCCGTTCCGCTCTTCACTGGGGGATCGACCAAGGCGCAAGCCACGGAAGGGGAGGCCAATCTCGCCGTCATCCAATCCCAACTGGATCTCGCCAGATTGCAGGTACGCCTGGACGTCGAGCAGGCCCGCCTTGCCGTGCGAGCCGCCAAGGGGACTCTCGCGGCGAGCGGCGACGCGCTCACGAGCGCGCAGGAGCAGCTCAGCCTCGCCGAAGGGCGCTACCAAACCGGAGTCGGCAGCATCATCGAGCTGGGCGATGCCCAACTCGCCCTCACCAGCGCCGCCCAGCAGAAAGTCCAGGCTGAATACAGCCTCGCCCAGGCCCGCGCCCAACTCGTCAAGGCGCTGGGCCGGGAATGCTAGCATCTCCTTGTGAAGCGTAACCCCCTCCTCGACCTCACCGCGGCGCTCCTGCCCGCGTCCGAACGGGCGGCGCTCGCGCGCCGGTACGAGGTCGATCCGGCGATCTCCTCTCTGCTTCTCGGAATCGCGGAATTCTACCTGGGCGGCAAGGTGCTCCTCGCCAATGCGATGCGTTTTTTCGAGACGACGACGTCGGACATCGCCAACTTCGTGATGGAGCGCATGGACCCGCGCCAGCTCGACAGCTTCGAGAACAAGCTTGCGATCACCGAGAGCGGGGCGGTCGTCTGGATCGCGTGGATGATCCGGCCCTTGACCTGGCTGCTGTTCTCCATCCCGCTGGTCGGCATGGTGCGATTGATCGCGTTCGCGGCGAGCCGCGACACCGTGGGCGAGCCGTCGGTCTGGCTGGTCGTGCGGATCGCGCAAGGCGTGGGCCGTCTCGTCCGTGCCCTCCGGGACCGGCTCCGCTTCGGGCCGGTGCGGCCGGACCGCGTCCACAGCGAGGCCGGCGGGCTCGTCGTGTTGAGCTGCCAGCCGAAGGCGGACTGGAACGACCGGATCACGATCGCCATCGGCGAGCGGTTCTACCGGGTACACGGCATCGAAGAGCGCCCGGACCGCGGCGGGTGGGCCCACGCCTACCTCCTCCGCGAGGCCGATCCGAACGAGATCTTCCGCGGTCTGGTCCGCTACGAGCCGCCGGATGATGTCTCCGGTGGCTGAAGGGCTCAGTGGACGCGGATGTGCATGTCGCAAGGGCTCGATGTAGCAGGGCCGATTACCTAAGGCCCGATTCACCTATCCGCCGCAGGCGGATTGAGTTCAACCCAGCTCTTCGCCCAGGATGTTGAAGAAGCCAATCACGGAGAGGAGGCCGGTCATGCCGGCCACGCGCCATGGGAGACACGATAGCCAAAAACGGGCAGATTCAATCCAATTTTCAATCTGCCCATTCTGTGCGGGTCAGGTCTTGATGAGCCGCCGGAGGCGCTGGAGCAGGAGACGGCTGTCGTAGACGTTGTCGGAGGCCACGAAGAGGGTGTCGTCTTCGGCCAGGATCCCTCGGACTTCCGGCCAGGCGGCGCTCTTCATGGCGACGGCCACAGCCTTCGCCATGCCGGGATTCACGTCGAAGACGAGCATGTAGGGACCGGCGGTGCGCACGCGGCGGATGAACTGCTGCATGGTGCCGAGCGCGTTCTCGCTTCCCTGCGGCGGGGGCGTGGTGTAGAAGCCTTCCCGCCGCACGATGCCGAGCGCTTCCAGGTCGCGGCTGATGGTCGACTGCGTCACCCGGTAGCCCATCCGGCGCAGAGCCCTCCCGATCTCGATCTGGCGCCTCATCGGCTCCGACTCCAAGAGCTCGAGAATGGCTTTGCGGCGTTGGTCCTGAACCTCACGGTCGATCGCCATCTGGCCTCCCTTCTATGCGCTAGTCTGCCTCGTCAGAAAAAAAATTTCAACCTGTTGTCTTGACACGGCATTGCACATCATGGATTCTATGCGCACCAAATCCTCTTCGCGCCAATTCCGGCCGGTGAGGTCCGAGGCCATGACGGCCTCAGTCAGGAGAAGAGACCATGTCGAACGAGACCACGTATTCGGGGATTCTGGGGGACGCCGATCGCTTCCAGACAGCGGCTCAGGCGAGCGTGAACCAGATCCCGCACCTGGAGGCGAGCCGGGTTCGCCTCGGGGAGCTTCTGGGCCGGGCGCAGGATCTGGCCAAGCAGCAGGCGGCCGCGATTGCTGCGAAGCAGGAGCTTTCGCAGCAGCTCAAGGCTGCGGTCGGCGACGTGCAGATGGTGACGACGATGCTGCGCAAGGGGATCAAGCAGCACTACGGCATCCGGTCCGAGAAGCTGACAGAGTTTGGTCTGCAGCCGTTCCGCGGCCGCAAGAGCAAGTCCACCACCCCGCAAACGCCGGAGACGCTGCCGGAGACGACGACGGCTCCCGCCACCTAGGATCGACCTCAAAGCCAGACTCGGAACCCGAGGGGCGCGCTTGGCGCGCCCCTTTTTTATCTCCTCGCTCTACTCTTCGTTTTGCAACGCCACAGGTGATTTACGGTAGGTTGCCGAAGGATCGGCGAGATGTCTTCTTTTTCTTCGATCCACCGAAGACCGTGCAGGTCGCCGTCATTTCCCGGCGCCTCTCCGTATCTGTTCCGAATCGCCCGAGGATTGGGCGGAACGCATTGTTCGATCCAATGCGCCCGATAGAATGCACGCCGTCGGAAGATCGGGCGAGCCGACGAGAATTGCACAGACCGTCGTCATTTTCGGCGCCGCGCACAATCCACGGCGGAACACTGGAGAATTCTACGAGGCGTTGTGGTTCTCTACGGTGGGTGGGAATGACTGCGGGTCGCCGTAAAATTGGACGAGCCGCGGGAGATTGTGCAGCCCGCCGCGCTCTTCGGCGTCCCACGCAATCTACGGCGGAGGCGCCGGAGAATCGCGCAAGACGTTTTTCTTCCGGCTCAAGCCACATTGAGCAGCTTGTTGGCGTAGTCCTTTCCCGCGGTGGGGGGCGGAAGCGGCTTCCCATCCTTCTTGTAGAGCTCAACGACTTCCTCCACGATCTCGCAGAGCTCTGCGAACACCGCCCTTTCATCAGGTCCGTGACAGCCGCCAAACAGGAGCCCGGGGCAGCTCCCTACGAAACACTGATCCTCGGGCGACCACTCTACGATCTTGACGTACTGTGCGCTGTCCTTCACTTCTTTGCCTCCTCGATCGCCGCCTGGACCGCTTTCTCTTGATAACGCTGAGCGTCGTCTCCCGGATTTCCCGAAATCGTCAGGGGCTTGCCAACCTTCGCGTGCACGAAGTTGCGATGGCTTCCCTTGCCGCCGCGATTGACGAAACCTGCCGCCTCAAGCCTCCTGATGAGATCTCGGACTTTGGGTGGCATAGGAACCGGATTCGTTGGGCATCGTCATCACATCCTCTCAGATCAGATGATACGCCTTCGCGCTGGATAGGGCCTCACCGCTTCGCCGCCGGCGCAGGCGCCGCCGCCCCCGCTCCGCTCCACCGCACCCGCCCCAATTCCACGCCGCTGTAATAGTGCGTCAGGATCTCGCGGTAGTCGTGGCCGCGCTGGGCCATTCCGTAGGCTCCGACCTGGCACATGCCGACGCCGTGGCCCAAGCCTCTCCCGGTGAAGAGCCAGCCAGGCTCCTGGTTCTTCGGTGCGAGACGCTTGGCGGTGAACAGGGTGTCGGGGACGTCGAGCGTCCAGCGCACGGCGAGGCCGTCGACTTCCATGGTCTGGCCGCTGTCGCCGGTGATGCGGATCTTGCCCACCCGGCCGGAGCCGCCGCGCTCCAGGATGTCGAAGGTCTGGAAGCCGAGACCCGGGAAGCGGGTGCGCACGTTGGCCGCGAGCTGCGAGTCGGTGCGGAAACGGGTCCAGGAGCTGTATGGGCTGCTGCGGTCGAAGGCGACGCCGTCGAGATCCACTTCCTGCGCCAGGGCGAGCAGCCGGTCTCCCTGCCAGAAGAGCGTCAGGCGGTCGCCGGGGACCATGGCGAGACCCGCGCTGGTCATCAGGGTGCCGCGCTTGCGGAAGGTCGAGAGCTGGCCGGGCAGGGTGTAGACCTGCTGGTCTTTGCCCGATTTGACGATCAGCTTCCCTTCGTCGAGCGAGAGGAAGGAGACCTCTTCGCGCCGCAGCACGCGCAGCAGCTCGGAGAGGGCGAGGAGCGTCTGCTCCACTTCCTTGTCGTCCAGCGGCTTGTCCAGCGGTCCGCGGATGAGGCCGCTGCGGATCAGATAGGCGGCGGCGCGGCGGTCTTCCTCGGTCCAGTCTTTGGGTGGATCGTGCAGCAGGTACTCGACGTCCTGCGGCGCCAGGAGGAGGCGCGCGTCGAGCACCAGGTCGAAGGCGTTGGCGATGAAGCGCTGCACCTCGCGGCGGTCGAGCGAGGCGAGGCGCTCGTGCGGCACCGGCACGCCGGCCAGGAGGGCGAGGTGCTCGATGCGGGCGGCGAGCGACTGCACGGGCGAGCTGCCCGGCGCCGGGGGCAGCACCTCGCGCGTCAGCCCCTCGGGGAAGGCGGCGCCCGGCGGCAGGCTCCCCTCCAGACGGGCGAAGCCGACTTCCATGCACGGCACACCCTTCAGGTACGGCTCCTGCTTGAGGGGGAAGATCACGCCGACGTCTTCGGTATGGCCGCCGCAGGTGGAGCTGTAGAGGGTGTCGGCCAGCTCACCCTTGTAGAGCACCACCTGGCCGGCGGTCTCGGCGACGGCGCGGTCGGAGAGGTAGTGCTCGACCGACAAACCGCCGTAGACCTGGCAGCGCGGGGTGGCGCAGATATCGTAGCCCTCACGGGAGAATTCGCCGAGGTTGCGCAGGGTGTAGGTGCGGGCGGCGACGGCCTGCGCCTTGAGCGCTTCGAGCTGGTTGTACTGCTCGGGTCCCATCTCGCTCGGCACGACACCGCGCAGGTACTCTTCGACCGGCAGCTCGTTGATCAGGTTCAAGGCGCCACGGTCGTTGAGATAGATCAGGATCCGGCCGCGGTAGCGCTTGCCCTGGACGCGGACGCTCCCAGCCTGCGCCGGCGCGGCGGAGAGCCAGCGGCCGGGGTAGACGATGGACGAGCCGGCCTGAGTCACCCGGAAGGCCGGCGCGGAGACGCTGCCGCCTTCGTTGACGACGAAGGCGCCGACCACGCCGATGCTGCCCAGGCGGCGCGAGTCCTTCTCCGCCTCTTCGCGCGTGGCATATTGCCCCAGGCGCACCCGGTAGAGGTCGATGCCGGCGTCGAAGTGGGCTTCGCCCGGCTGGCCGGTGGCCTTCTCCAGCCGCTTCGCCAGCTCGGTGGCCTGGAGCTCGTCGCGCAGCGCCGCCACCTGCAGGCGGTAGGAGCCCTGGGAGGCGGAGGCGGCGGCCGGCTCGACCTTGATCGTCGAGGTGACCGGGACGGTGACGTCGTCGACGCTGGCGATCAGGCCCTCCTCGCAGCAGGGGAGGGTCACGGTTTCGAGGTCGCTGGCGAGGCCGACCTTGAGCAGGAGCGGCGCGGTCGGCCCCAGGGGCGGCTCGGGCGGTTTTTCCGGCACCGGCTCCGCCGGTTTGGCGTTCTTGGGGGGCGGCGGCTGGACCGGGACGCCGGGAGGTTGGTCCGCCGGCGGTTTGGGAGCCCGGGGATTCACCCGCGGGTTGGTGGTCTTGGGACGGCTACCGGGCCGGCTGGACGGACGCGGCAGCGACGGGCCGCACCCTCCGGTGACGATCACGAGGAGCAGAACGAGCAGGGCGAGCGACTTCTTCGTCACGCGGTCAGAGTCTCCGGAAAAGCGGTCCTTCGGATCAACGCAGGCGGGTCCCGTGGGCCTTGTGCTCGCGCCGGAAGTCTTCGACGCCGGTCAGCACCACCGGCTGGGCCATCTCGTACAGACGGCTGACGAGCATGGAGGGGAGGCGGGTGGCGAGCAGCCCGGACTCGTCGATCGCCGCCGGCTCCGGATCGCGTCCGCGGTCCAGTCCCAGCGGACTGACGATTTTCATCGGGCCGGGCTCCCCATCCTGGGCACCGCGGGCAGCTCCGCGCGCCGCGGGCGGATCGAGCAGGTAGTTGGTGGTGAACAGAGTGGGCAGCCGCCGGGTGTAGCGGTGGTTGATGATCAGATAGAGGATGTCGCGCACCCAGGCGGTCGGCTTCTGGGCGCCGAGCTCGTCGAGGACGAGCAGCTCGGCGTCGAGGAGCGGATCGAGGATCTCCCGCTTGGACTCCGGTGAGCCGGGATCGAAGGTGGCCTGGATCTGGTGGGTCAGAGCGGTGAATTCGACGAAACGGCCGTGCACCCGGTAGCGCTCGACGACGTCGTTGAGGACGCCGACCGCGAGATGGGTCTTGCCGACTCCCGGCGGACCGATGAGCAGGAGGCCCGACTCGCGGAACCCCTGGTCTTTGTGCAGGATGAAATTGTCGACGTAGTCCTGGGTGACCTTGCGCGCCGCTTCGAGGCGGGTGCGCACGCGCGTCGACTGGCTGGAGGTCTGGAAGTTGGAGATCTTGCAGTTGCGGTAGCGCGGCGGGATTCCCGCGGCGTCGACCATCCGCTGCGAGCGCTCCAGCTCACGGCAGGCGCACGGGCGGGCCACTCCCGCGCCACTGTCCGCCTCCACCACCCAACCACGCCCACCGCAGAGGGGGCAGCGCTCGTCCGACACTGCGATGACCGGCATAGCGAAATCGTAACATGGCGGAGGCTATAAAAACGGCCCGCCGGAGGCGGGCCGCAAAGGGAGGGAGTGCCGGCCTAGCGGATCTTCGTGACCTTGATCATCGGCCCGCTCTGGATCTTCACCAGGGCGTGCTGGCGCTCGGCGTTCGAGCGCCGTTCCTGGGCTTCCCGCTTGACGTATTCCAGGAGGCGGTCGACCTCGCCCTGCATCTGGTCCATCCGCTCCTTCATGTTGAGGATCACCTCGACGCCGGCCAGGTTGACCCCGAGGTCGCGCGTCAGGGTGAGGATGATTTCGAGGCGGCGGATGGCCTCCTCGTCGTAGAGGCGGGTGTTGCCGGCGCTCCGCGTCGGCTTGATCAGGCCCTCGCGCTCGTACAGGCGCAGGGTCTGCGGATGGATGCCGTAACGGTCAGCGACGACGCTGATCATGACGTACTTCTGTTCGGGTCTGCGGCGCCGTGTCGCCATCAGTGTCCCTCCTCCCCGACCGGCACCCGGATCGCGGTGGCCGGCTTCTTCGGGATCAGGATGCGAAGAATACCTTGCTCGAACGCCGCGGAGATCTCTTCCATCCCGGCCGCTGTGCCGAGATCGAAGGTCCTGCGGAAGGGGCCGTAGCTGCGCTCCATGCGCAGGAAGTTGCGGTTTTCACCGAGCGGTTGCCGGCGGCCGGAGATCTCCAGCCGCTGGTCCCGCGCCTGAAGCTGGATATCCTCCCGCCGCACTCCCGGCAGCTCGGCGAAGAGGAGATAGGAGTCCTCGGTTTCGAGGACGTCCACGGCGGGGGACCATGTGCCGGGCAGTCCCCCGTCCGTGTCCTCGTAGTCCGCGGGGAGCAGCGCCTGCTCGAAGAGACTGTTGATCCGCTCCTGGATCCTGGCCAGCTCCTCGAGGTAGATCTTCTTGAGCGGCGCCATGGCGAGCTCTCAGCGCTTCTCGTCCACGTCCACGTATTCGGCGTCGATCACCTCGTCCGCGGACTTGCCGGCTCCGGCGCCCGCCGAAGGCCCACCCGCGCCCGGTCCACCCGGTCCGCCCGGTCCCGCGGCGCCGCCCTGCTGCTGCGTCCGGTACATGATCTCGGCCAGCTTGTGCGACGCCTCGGTGAGGCGCTGCGCCGCCTGCTCCATCGCCGCCGCGTCCTCGCCTTCGAGGGCTTTCTTCGCCGCGACGAGCGCCTGCTCGAGCTGGCCCTTCTCGTCCGGACCGAGCTTCTCCTTGTGCTCGTCGTAGGTCTTCTCGGTCGAGTAGACGAGGCTGTCGAGCTTGTTGCGGGCCTCCACCTGCTTGCGCCGCTCCTGGTCTTCCGAGCGGTGCATCTCGGCTTCCTTCACCATGCGGTCGATCTCGTTGTCGCCGAGGCCGGAAGAGGCGCTGATGGTGATCTTCTGCTCCTTGCCGGTACCGAGGTCCTTCGCCGACACGTTGACGATGCCGTTGGCGTCGATGTCGAAGGTCACCTCGACCTGCGGCACGCCGCGCGGCGCCGGCGGGATGCCCACCAGGTGGAACTTGCCGAGCGTGCGATTGTCGCGCGCCATTTCGCGCTCACCCTGGAGGACGTGCACCTCCACCGAGGGCTGGTTGTCCGCCGCGGTCGAGAAGGTCTCGCTCTTGCGCGTCGGGATCGTGGTGTTGCGCTCGATCAGCTTGGTGAACACGCCACCCAGCGTCTCGATGCCCAGCGACAGCGGGGTCACGTCGAGGAGCAGCATGTCCTTGACGTCGCCGCGCAGCACGCCGCCCTGGATCGCGGCGCCGACCGCCACGACCTCGTCCGGGTTGACGCCCTTGTTGGGCTCCTTGCCGAAGAAGTCCTTGACGATCTTCTGGATCGCCGGCATGCGGGTCTGGCCGCCCACCAGCACGACCTCGTCGATCTCTTCGGCCTTGAGGCCGGAGTCCTTGAGCGCCTGGCGGCACGGGCCGACCGAACGCTGGATCAGGTCGTCGACGAGCTGCTCCAGCCGCGGCCGGGTGAGCCGCAGGTTGAGATGCTTCGGACCGGCCTGATCGGCGGTGATGAACGGCAGATTGATCTCCGTCTCCTGGGCGCTCGACAGCTCGATCTTCGCCTTCTCGGCGGCTTCCTTCAGGCGCTGGATGGCCATCGGGTCGTTGCCGAGGTCGATCCCCTGGTCCTTCTTGAACTCTTCGAGCAGCCACTCCATCACGCGCTGGTCGATGTTGTCACCGCCCAGATGGGTGTCGCCGTTGGTCGCCTTCACCTCGACGACGCCCTCGCCGACTTCCAGGATGGAGATGTCGAACGTGCCGCCGCCGAAGTCGTAGACCGCGATGACCTGGTCCTTCTTCTTGTCCAGGCCGTAAGCGAGCGCCGCCGCGGTGGGCTCGTTGACCAGGCGCTCGACGGTGAGGCCGGCGATGCGGCCGGCGTCCTTGGTGGCCTGGCGCTGCGAGTCGTTGAAGTAGGCGGGGACGGTGATGACCGCCTTCTCCACCTTCTCGCCGAGATAGTCCTCGGCCGCCTGCTTCAGCTTGCCCAGGATCATCGCCGAGACCTCGGGCGGAGAATATTTCTTGCCGTCGATGTTGACGCGGACGTCGCCGTTGTCGGCCCGCTCGATCTGATACGGGACCATCTTCATCTCTTCGGTCACTTCGTCGAACTTGCGGCCCATGAAGCGCTTGATCGAGAAGACGGTGTTCTTCGGGTTGGTCACCGACTGGCGCTTCGCGACCTGCCCGACGAGACGCTCACCGCTCTTGGTGAAACCGACCACCGAGGGAGTGGTGCGGTTCCCCTCCGCATTGGGAATGACCTTCGCTTCGCTTCCTTCCATCACGGCGACCACGCTGTTCGTGGTGCCCAGGTCGATACCGATGATTTTGCTCACGAGAACCTCCTCCTTGCTTCGACGTGTCCATCGGGCCCCAGCCCGTTCCGACCCAAAGTCTAAAACCTTAGTGGCAAAGTGTCAACTTTCGGCCACGCTCTATCTGACAATCTTGGACGCAGATTTATTCCAGGGGAGGGAGAACCGTCAAAGCCGGGTCGCCGCCCATCCGCCCTCTCCCCCGACCCCTCTCCCGTGCGTCCCCCCACACACCCACGCCGAACGGGAGAGGGGCGCCGCCGCCCAGCCCCAAAACAACAGAAAAGAGCGGAGCTCTTGTTTCGGGAGGGGGCGCCCTCTCCCGCTCGGGGCGGGGGGTGGTGGCACGCGCGGGAGAGGGTCGGGGAGGGGGCTCTAGTCCAACAGGACCAGCGGGGGCGACGTCGATTCGGTGGGGACGTTCAGGAACTCGGGGTCGAGCAGGAAGTTGCCGGTGATCGCCTCGGAGGTCTCGGTGCCGGCGATCGGCTGGTCGCCGACGAGCGGCTGCAGGGAGTAGCTCTCCTCGGTCGCGGTGTAGCGGAAGGCGTGCCCCTGGGGATCGCTGAGGTCGCTGCCCGCCAGGAGACCGGCCTTTTGCAGCACCGTCAGGTTGGCCGGGAAGTGCCCTTCGAGGAGGAAGTAGGTCTTGGCGGCGCGGTCGATCTTCAGGTACAGGGAGGCCCGCTGGTCCTGCGCGAGGTCGGCGCGTTCGCGCGACTGCCAGGGAAAGGGGAGGATCAGCGCCTCGGGGCGGCTGAGCAACGCGGCTCCGAGGATCAGGGCGAGCCCGGTGGCGGCCAGCCAGGGCAGGAACGCGAGCGGCGCTCCCTGCGGCTTCTCCACCTTCATCTGGCGGAAGGGGCTGGTCGCCTCGGGGTCCGCGGTCACCGCGCCGGGCATCGCTCCGGACACTGCGCGCACCGGAGCCGGCGGCTCGCCCTCCCGGCGGACCACCCGCAGAGTCGGCCGGGCCGACGGCTCCGGAGTGACCCGGGGATAGTCCTCCGCGGTTTCCTCGCGATAAGGTGCCGGCGGCACGGAACGGAGGGGAGCCGGCCCCGTTCCGGGCCCGGTTCCAGGATAAAGCAGCTCGTCGACGGCAATGGGGTGGAAACCGTCCTCGAACGGCACCTCGTCGCCGCTGTAGAACTTGAAGTCGCCCTTCTCCCAGCGCAGGAGCTGCTCGAGCAGGCGGAAGGTCTGCAGGCGCAGGCCGCGCAGCAGGTCCGGACGGGCGATGTAGGAACGCTCAACCAGCAGGTCGAGCAGGCGGCCGCCAGCGGTCTCGTGCTCGGCGGCGGCACGGGCGAAGTCGGCGGCGGTGAGCAGCCGCTCGCCGACCAGAACCTGGGCGAGCCCCTCCTCCACCGTCTGGTTCAGAGCATCCGCCGCGACGATCTGGCCGTTCAGGAAAGTGACGGCAATGATGTCCTGCATCCCCTGGACCGTCAGGATGCCGGTCTTCTTCTGCTGCGCGATCAACTGCAGGACCTCGGGCAGCTTTTGAAGATCGAGACTCCCTTCAACCGCCATGGACACCCGTCCTCTGCCGTGCTGCGTTCGGCCGGCTCATATGTCGTTGCGCAGCTCCATCCGGAGCCGCACGCCGAGATAGAGCGTCAAGCCGAGGATCGCCACGATCCAGGCAACAGAGCTGCCGGGATCATACCCCCAAGGGAGGCGATAACCCAGCCGGCCGAACAGCGGGAGCATGATCAGGGCCACCGGCAGGAGCACGGCAAAGAAACCGCCGAGCCCCTCGCCGCTCTCCGCCGCTCCGGCGCCGGGCAGGAGAATCCGCCGCCAGCGGTTGTTGGAATGAAAGCGCAGCGAGTCGGACGCGGCCTCGGACGAGGAGCCGAGCGGCCGGCCCGCCAGTTGCAGCGCGACGGCGAGCAGGGCGAGGACCAGGGGCACGACCGGCGAGAGCCAGCGGCGGAACAGCTCCAGACGCGCCGAGGGCGCTTCATGGGCGCGGAAGTTGGCCTGCAGCTCGTCGCGGATCTCCGGGATGCGGGTGATGCCGCGGTTGTTGGTGACGATCCGCTGCTGCGACAGCTCGCGCATCCAGCGGTCCACCTGCGTGTCGTCGATCGCCCGCGCCTGCGCCAGCGACCGCCGCGAATCGTCGAACAGGTAGGAGTCCGAGTAGGCCTGGCTCAGGTTGAACAGCGCCGCGGCGCTCTTCGGGTCGGCGGCGACGACTTTCTGGAAGTGCTGGATGGCGCTGCCGAAGTCGCCCTTGATGTAGGCGTAGGCGCCGAGGTTCATCTCGGCGTAGGTGTTGGCCGGCTCCTGCTCCAGCACCTGGCGATAGAGCGACTGCGCGAGGTCCCACTGGTTGAGCGAACGGTGGACGTCCGCCAGCAGGTGCTTGACCGCTGCGCTCTCCGGCAGCAGGGAGCGCAGCACGCCGAGATCGGTGAACAGGCCGCCGTAGAGCCGGTGCTGGCGCAAGCTCTCCATGGCCTGCACCGGCGGCGACAGCATGACGGCGACGCGCCGGCTCTGCGAGGTGATCAGGATCGGCGCCAGGCCGACCAGCAGCCAGAGAGTGACCAGCACGGCCCGCTCGCTGACCGAGGAGTAGCCCCACAGCAGCACGGACCAGAAGAGCGGGAGCCAGAGCAGGCCGGACGGCAGGAGCAGCGGCCAGAGCAGAACGGCCGCCGCGACCGCCAGGGCGGCGGGCCGGGGGAGGCGGCGGGAGAAGAGCTCGAGCAGATCCTCCCAGAGCGCTTTCCCCTTGACCGCCATCTGGACGGCGATGAACAGGCCGCCGCTCAACAGGAGGAGCGAGACGCTCCACACCAGCATGTCCTGCATCCAGAGGTAGCGCTCCAGCGGCAGCCCGAACAGGCGCAGGTAGCCGCGCAGGAGATCGCCCAGCGAGCGGACCGCATGCCCTTCCAGACGGTCGACCGACGCCTCGGCGAAGGCGGTTTCGCAGCGCCCCGGGTCGAGCCGCTCGGCGGCGTCGAGCGCCCAGTGCGCGCGGTTGAAATCGCCCTGCCGCGCCGCCTGCACCGCGCGGTCGAGCGCGCCGATGCTGAGATCGGGAAGGCGCACCATGCCAAGCTGGTGGGCGGTGGCGAGCAGGTCCTGGACGACGCCTTCGGAGCCCTGCTTGCTGTTCTGGACCACCCACTGCAACCACTGCTCCTCGACCTGCTTCAGGCCGCGGCGGACCGGCGCGGTCAGCTCGACACCGGTGACCTGCGGCGACGAGACGCCCCCGGCCGGCGGCGCCGCGGCCAGCGCGGGGGTCGCCGGAATCGCGGCGGCGGCCAGGAAGGCGGCCGTCACCGCGAGGCGGAGGGCTCTAGCGGGTCTTCTGGACATAGCGGACCCGCATCCGGTACAGCAGATCCTCCAGGAACGCGTTCTCCTGGGCGGAGAGATTGCCGGCCGTCTTCTGCCGCAGGACGTCGAGCAGGTCGATGTGCAGGCCGGCCATCTCCAGGTTCTCCGCCGACTGCCCGTCCGGCAGCTCGACGTCGCCGAGATAGATGGGGACCGGCTCGGCGAGCATCGCCACGAGGTCGTAGAACGTCGCACCGAGCCCGGGAGGCGCCCCCGGCATCTCCAGCGGCGGCTGCCCGCCGTCCAGGTCGTCCGTCTCGTCCATCTCGTCCATCTGGGACAGGAAGGGGGACGGATCCCTCGGCGCGGCGGGGCGCGGAGAAGCCGGCGCGGGCTCCGGGCCGGCGGCGGGTGCGGCGGGCGGCGGTGCGGCGGTCGATTTTTCGTTCAGGAACCGGTACTCTTCCCGCAGCTCGCCGTCGGGCAGGAACATCCGCTTGTCGGTGACCTTGATCTGCTTGTCCTCGTTACTCACCCGGATCGACGCTCCTTTCCAAATAGCATATGCCCGAAGCCCCCGATCTCCAGAAGCTTCTCGACCTCGTCACCCGGCTTCGCGCTCCCGACGGCTGCCCCTGGGACCGCGAGCAGAAGCTCGCCGACATCCGTGCCTACCTCCTCGAAGAGGCCCATGAAACCGCGGCCGCCATCGACACCGGAGACTGGAGTGAGCTGGCCGAGGAGCTCGGCGACCTGCTCTTCCAGGTCGCGTTCATCGGACGTCTCGCCGAGGAAGCCGGTGCCTTCAGCCTCTCACAGGTCGTCGACCGCGTCCATCATAAGATGGTGGCGCGCCATCCGCACGTTTTCGGCGACGAATCACTGGCCGACGCGCAGGCGGTGCGCCAGGCCTGGGAACGGCGCAAGCTGAAAGAGGAGCCCGGCCGCGCCTCCCTCCTCGCCGGTGTCCCCACCTCCCTGCCGGCCCTGCTCGCCGCCTACCGCCTGACCCAGAAGGCCGCCGGAGTCGGCTTCGACTGGCCGGACGCCGGCGCCGTGCTCAAGAAAGTCGACGAAGAGACCGCCGAGCTGCGCGACGCCCTCGCCGTGGGCAACCGCGACGCCATGCGCGAAGAGATCGGAGACCTCCTCTTCACCCTCGCCAACCTCGCCCGCAAGCTCGACCTCGACCCCGAAGCCGCCCTCGCCGGCACCAACCGCAAGTTCCGCCACCGCTTCGGGCAGGTCGAAAAAGGCCTCGCCGCCCGCGGCAAGAACACCGCGGAGGCGACGCTCGAAGAGATGGATGCTCTGTGGGAGGCGGCGAAGGGGGAGGAGTAATCAGAGTAATCAAAGGGTAGGCTCTAACCCAAAGTAGGGGAGGGGCTTGCCCCCTCCCGGGTGGGCGGGCGGAGGAGCCGGAGGAGAAAACAGAGCCTTTCCGCCCACCCGCCCTCACCCCCAACCCCTCTCCCGTGCGTCCCCCACCCCACCCTTCCCGAACGGGAGAGGGGCGCCGCCGCCCAACCCCAACAACAGCAACCAGAAGACAGAGGGTTTTTGTTTTCGAGTGGTGGCGCCCTCTCCCGCTCGGGGTTGGGGGGCGGTGGCACGCGCGGGGGAGGGTTGGGGAGGGGGCGGGCGGAAGGGAAGGCTCGGTCTTCGTGACTCGGCTCCTCCGCCTGCCCACCCGGGAGGGGGCAAGCCCCTCCCCTACTTTGGGTTTACGAGTCAGCCACCATCACTTCGCCGCCTTCGCCGTCTCCTCAGCCAGCAACTTCTCCAGATACGGCACCACGTTGTCCGCCACCTTCTCCTGGCCCTCGGCGGTGGGGTGGATGCCGTCGTCCTGGTTGAGATTCGCGACGCCGCCGACGCCTTCCAGGAGGAAGGGCACCAGAGGAACGTTCATCTCCTTGGCGATCCGCGGATACATGGCCTTGAAGCCGTCCACATAGTCGGGGCCGTAGTTGGGGGGGATCTGCATGCCGAGGAGGAGGACGCGGACGCCGGCGGCCTGGCTGCGGCGGATGATGTCACGCAGGTTCTTTTCCGTCTCGGCCAGCGGGAGCCCGCGCATGCCGTCGTTACCGCCGAGACCGACGACCAGGATGTCCGGATGCTGGCGGAGCAGCCAGTCGAGGCGGGCGAGGCAGCCGGCGGTGGTGTCACCGCTGACGCCGGCGTTGACCACCTTGATCTTCCTGCCCTGGGCGGCGAGCTTGGCGCCGACACGGGCCGGGTAGGCCTGCTCTTCGCCGAGACCGAGGCCGGCGGTGAGGCTGTCGCCCAGGAAGACGACGACCGGACCGGATGCCTGGCGATCCACGCCGGCAGCGGGCGCCGGGCTCGGCTGGGCGGGCGCGACGGCGGGCGGAGCCGACGCCTGCACCGGCGCGGCGGCGGGAGCCTGTTTGCAGGCGGCGAATCCCCCGAGCAGGAGCGCAAGCCAGGGAATAAGGACGATCAGGGCCAGAGTTTCGATCTTACGTTGCTTCACGACCGGTTTCACCTCGACGAGCCCAACCCTTTCGAGCCTTCCGCTTATTTCCGACGCAGCCGCACCCGCTCAGACTGATCATACCGATGACGACACCCCGGATCGAGCTTCGCCACCTGACCCGCCGCCTCCCGTCCGGAGACCGCGTCCTCACCATTCTCGACGACGTCGATCTCACGATCACGCCCGGCGAGTTCGTCGCTGTCCTCGGCCCTTCGGGCAGCGGCAAATCCACCCTGCTCGCGCTGATGGCCGGTCTCGACCGTCCCACCTCCGGCGAGGTGCTGATCGACGGCGCGCCGATCCACGAGCTGTCCGAGGACCAGCTCGCGATGCTGCGGCGGCACAAGATCGGTTTCGTGTTCCAGAGCTTCCAGCTCCTCGGCAACCTCACCGCGCAGGAGAACGTGCTGCTGCCGATCGAGCTGCTCGGACTGCCCGAGCCGGTGCGCCGGGCCGATGAGCTGCTCGCCGCGGTGGGCTTGGAGGATCGCGGCCATCATTATCCAAGCCAGCTCTCCGGCGGTGAGCAGCAGCGGGTGGCCCTGGCGCGCGCCTTCGCCGCGCGGCCGCCGATCCTCCTCGCCGACGAGCCCACCGGCAACCTCGACGGCGGCACCGGCCGCAAGGTGCTGGAGCTGCTCACCGACCTGCGGCGGCGCGAGGGGACGACCCTGGTGCTGGTCACCCATGACGTCGCCGTCGGCTCGATGGCGGACCGCCTGATCCACCTGCGCGACGGCAAGATCGAGCGCGAGGAGACACCGGGGGCCTCGCGGACCGAGTCTCAGACATCTCAGGAACCGGCGTTTTTCGCCGGCCGGACGGCCCCGTGACCGCCGCCTTCTTCTTCCGCGCCCTCCTGCGGGAATCGCGCGGCTCGCGCGGACGCCTCACCTTCTTCGTCGCCTGCCTGTCGGTCGGCGTCGCCGCCGTGGTCGCCGTCGCCGGCCTCTCCGCCAGCCTCGACGAGGGGATCCGCGGCGAAGCACGCCAGCTCCTCGCCGCCGACCTGGCGATCGACGGCAACCGGCCCCTGCCGCCCGGACTCGATCTCGCCAAGGTCGGCCTCGCCGGAGCCCGGCGCACGGACGTCCGCGAGACGGTGACGATCGTCGCCGCGCCGCCGACCAATGATCAGGGACAATCGGGCCAACCCGGCTCCAGCCAGCTCGCCGAGCTCAAGGTGGTCGACGGCGACTATCCGTTCTACGGCGATCTCAAGCTCAACCCGCAGCGCCCCCTGCGCGAGCTGTTGCAGCCGGACACGGCGGTGGCCGCCTCCGACCTGCTCGCCCATCTCCACCTGCGCACCGGCGACACCCTGCGCATCGGCGGCCAGCCGTTCCGCATCGCTGGCGTCGTCCTCTCCGAGCCGGACCGGATCAGCATCTCGATGACCCTCGGGCCGCGGATCTTCCTCTCCGGCGAGGGGTTCGCGCGCACCGGCCTCGAAACGCGCGGCAGCCGCGTCAGCCACCGCACACTGATCAAGCTCCCCACCGGCGCCGCTACGTCCGTCCGAGACATCCAGCGGCGGTTGCGGCAGGCACTGCCGGAGACGGTCTACCGCATCCAGACCTTCCGCGACGCCCAGCCGGCGCTGCGCGAGAACATCTCCCGCGTCGAACGCTTCCTCGGCCTCGTGGCTCTCCTCTCGCTCTTCGTCGGCGGCATCGGCGTCGCGCAGAGCGTCCGCGCCTGGCTGGCCGGCCGCCTCGACGCCATCGCGGTGCTCAAGTGCCTCGGCATGCGGCCGCGCGAGATCTTCCCGCTCTATCTCGGGCAGACGGCTCTCCTCGGCCTCGCCGGCAGCGTCGTCGGAATCCTCTCTGGCGCCGCGGTGCAGCTCATCCTCCCGGCGCTCTTTCCGGACCTGATCCCGGCGGAGCTGATCCGCCCCTGGCAGCCGGGAGCGCTGCTGCGTGGCCTCGGCCTCGGGGTGGGCGTCGCACTGCTGTTCAGCCTGCCACCGCTCTCGACCGTGCTGCGGGTGCCGCCGGCCCGGGTGTTGCGCCGTGAAGCCGAGCCGCTGCCGAACCATCGCTGGACGACCGTCCTCACCCTGGTCGTGCTCGCCTTCGGCGTGTGGGCGATGGCCAGCGTGCAGGCCAATTCCTGGGACCTCGGCGCGCGCTTCACCGGCGGCGTCTCCCTGGCCGCCGCGCTCCTCGCCGGAGCCGCGCTGCTCGTCTCGCGTGGCGTGCGGCGCATTCAGCCCGGTGTCTCGAGCCACGTGCGCAGCCTCTGGCTCCGCCACGGCCTCGCCTCCCTCGCGCGGCCCGGCGCCGCCGCGATGAGCGCCATCGTGGCCCTCGGCCTCGGTGTGCTGGTGGTGGTCGCCATGTCGCTCGTCGAGCGGCGGCTCACCGCCGAGCTCTCCGCCGAGCTGCCGACCAACGCGCCGACCGCCTTCCTGATCGACATCCAGCCGGCGCAGTGGCCAGGGGTCGAGGCGCTGCTCCACAAGGCCGGCGCCCTGCACATCGACTCGGTGCCGGTGGTGATGGGCCGCCTCGCCGCGATCGACGGCAAGAGCGTCGAGGAGATGGCCCGAGCCGAAGAAGCGGAGATGGAAAAAGCCCGGGAGGGGGACGGCGAGAAATCCGCCGAGCCGTCCGCCGGGCGATCCACCGAGCGGCGGAGCGCCGGGCGGAGCGGTCCATTCGGCTCGCGCCAGCGCGGCCCCGGTGGCCGGCGCCGCTGGGCGCTCTCCCGCGAGCAGCGGCTCACCTACATGCGCGAGCTGCCCAAGGACAACGTCGTGGTGGCCGGCGCGCTGTGGAGCGATCCGGATCACGCGGAGGTGAGCGTCGAGCAGGAGTTCGCCGAAAACCTGGGGATCGGCCTCGGATCGACGCTACGCTTCGACGTCCAGGGGGTGCCGGTCGATCTCAAGGTCACCAGTCTGCGGACGGTCGACTGGAAGACCTTCGGGATCAATTTCTTCCTCGTGGTGGAACCCGGCGTGCTGGACGCCGCGCCGCAGCAGCGCCTGGCCGCAGTCCTCCTCCCCAAGGGCGGCGAGCAGCGGGTACAGGACCTCCTCGCCGCGAGCTATCCCAACGTCACCGTGCTGCGCATCCGCGAGATCCTGGAGAAGATCGTCAAGGTGATGGACCGCATCGGGCTCGGCATCCGCTTCCTCGGCGGCTTCACGGTGCTCGCCGGCATTGCCATCCTGGCCGGAGCGGTGAGCGCCGGCTCGGCCCGGCGAGGCCGCGAGGTGGCGCTGCTCAAGACGCTCGGCATGACCCGCCGCGGCGTGGCCGGAGCCTTCGCAGTCGAGTACGCCCTCATCGGTCTGGTCGCCGCGGCGATCGGCGCCGGCGGCGGCTACGTGCTCGCCTGGGGAGTGATCACCCGCGGCTTCGAGCTGACCTGGGAGATCCAGCCCTGGCCGCTCGTCATCGCGCTGCTCGCCGGCGTCACCTTGACCGTCGTGGCCGGTCTCGCCGCCAGCCTGCGCGCGCTGGAACGGCGGCCGATTGAGGTGCTGCGGGCGGAGTAGGTCAGCGAGAGATCAGAGCGGCGGCACGTGCGGCCCGGTGCGGTGGCGGAGGATGATGACGTCGCCCCCCTCCTCACCCACTGGAAACCGGGCGGCCTCTTCATAGCGGCGGAGGAACCACGGCGTCCTGCGCAACGCTCCGAGCAGCCCTTCCAGCGCCGGCCGGACGACGAGCACCTCGGTCGGGCGGTTCAAGAACGCCTGGCCGACGGTTCGCGTCTCGACGTAGCGGACGTCATCCGGCGTCACCAGCCCGAGCAGGTCTTCGACGTGCCGGTCACTGAAGTAGGCGATCGTGCCGACCTCCAGCGCCGAGACCTCCGCCTCCGGCGCGGTGTGATTCCGTATCCATAATCCCGCCGCGCGGTAGGCTTCTTCGAGAGGCGGATTGGCCATGACGCTCAGCCAGCGGACGGCGCGGAATGCTGCCGGAACGGCAAGGAGAAGCACGAGGACGACTGCGACGGCCGGCCGGAGCCTCTCGGAACGAACCAGACCGGCCAGGGCGTCCGCCGCAAAACCGATCCCGAGGAGCAGGACGGCCACCGCCGGCGCGGCGTACCAGGCGAAGAACGGGACTCCGAGGAGCGGATAGAGGACGGCGAGGCTGCCGCCGAAGAGGATCAGCAGCCGTCCCGCCCGGCCTCCCCGGCGCCAGAGGGGCCACAGACCGGCGAGACCGGCGGCGGCCCAGACCGGCCAGAGCGATCCGAGATGCCGGCGCAGCAGCGGCACGGCGCCGGGCCAGAACGCCCCCCCGCTCGACCGTGCGGCCGGGTCCCAGGCGGCGAATGCGCGCTTGGCGCCGAGGGTGTTCGGAATCGCGGTTCCGAAATAGCGCCAGGTGGCGAAGAGGCCGAGGGCCAGCACGCTTGCCGCCACCACCGAGAAGAGCAGCGGAAAACGCCGCCGTTCCCGCCAGAGCAGCAGGCCGAGCATCGCGAGCCCTATGCCCGCATCCGGCCGGAACCACACCGCCGCGCCCGCCAACGCTCCGGCCCACCCCGGCCGACGCTCCGCGCAGACCGCCGCCGCGGTGAGCAGCGCGAAGACCACGAACACCCCCGCGCCATGCACCGCCCAGAGGAAGGTGGAGCCGACGAGCAGTGTGCCGCCGAGGAAGAAACCGAGACCGGTGGATCTGTCATCCTGAGGGCGAGGGACGAGCCGGAAGGATCTGGGCGGGCGGAGCTTTCCTTCCCCCAGATCCTTTGGGTCGCCAGGGCTCCCCGCAGGATGACTTCGGGGGGAGTGAGAGCCCAGCATCAGGAATCCCGCCGTCGCCACCAATCCGATCGCCGTGGTCACCGTCCCGAGCCAGTGGACCGGCACCCCGGTCAGCTTGTGCCAGAACGCCAGCCAGAAGACCATCGCCGGTTCGGTGACGCCGTAGACGTGCTCGCCGGCATTGAACACGAAGCCGTTGCCGTGCGCCAGGTTCCAGGCGTAGCGGTAGGTGATGAAGAAGTCGTCCAGACTGCGGCCGGCGAGCCGCGCTGCGAAGACCGCCGCCAGAATCCCCCAGACAGCCCACGCCGCCGCAACCCAGCCGGCGTTCTTCCTGTCCTTGCAGTCCTTTTGGTCCTTCTCGTCCTTTTCCACCCTCTACTCCGGCCCGCTGCCGCGGTCCAGCAGATAGCTCACCGGCACGAAGTCGACGCCGAGCGCTTTCGCCTTCGGCACCTCCTGGGCGAGCATGGCCATCGTGTCCGGGTGCGGATGCCCGATGGCCACCGCGGCGCCGCGGGTGCGCGCGACCTCGAGCAGACGGTGGAATTGCTCCTGGGCGGCGGCGAGGCCCGGATCCGAATCGAGGAAGATCTGGCGTTCCGCCGCCGGCACGCCGAGCGCCAGGGCGGTGCGATAGCCGACGCTGTCCGCGCCGGTGCGCGAGTCGAGGAAGAAGAGACCGCGCGTCGAAAGCACCTTGAGGATCGCGTTCATCGAGCGCGCGTCGGCCGACAGGCCGGAGCCCATGTGGTTGTTCACCCCGACGGCGCCCGGCACCGCCTGGAGTGCTGCCAGGGTGCGGGTGCGCAGCTCGCCGTCGGTCATGCCGAGGCGCAGCGCACCGGGGCCGGGGTTCTCGCCGTGCTTGGGCTGCATGGGGAGATGAAGGAGGATTTCCTTGCGATGGCTGCGCAACTGCTCCACCACCGCCGGCGTGTTCTCCTCGAACGGGAGGACGGCGTAGGTGATGGAGACGCCCAGCCTCTCCAGCGGCACGAGATCGTCCGTGCTGCGGCCGAGGTCGTCGATCACCAGGGCGACGCGCGAGGGATGGGAGAGCGGCGGCGTGCCCTCCGCCGGCACGGATGACGCGGAGGGGGTGACTTCCGAAGCTGCCGGCGAGGTCTTCTCCGCCGGCTCTGGATGCTCATTGCGCGGCGGATGCCCCGGCTTTCCGGAGGGCTCGTGGCGTGGGCTCGGGGTCAGGGACGGGGCCGGCTCCTGCTTCGTCTCCTCGCGGCTTGGACCGCGGAGGTCGCACGCCAGGTAGAGGACCCCGGCGCCCGCGAGGGCGCCGAGCAGGAAAAGCCAGAGCCCCGCGAAGCCGGAGCGCTTGGGGCGGGGACGGCGATTGGCCATTGGCGGGTGGGAGGGCCGGTCAGGCGACCTTGCGCTCCTCTTGCTCACCGCCACCGAGGAGACGCTGCACGGCGCGCCGCAGGATCAGCTCGCTCATCGGCACGTCCTTCTCCAGGTAGGTGCGCACCCGCTCGTCCACCAGGAGGTCCGGCTTGATGGCTTCGCGGATCGGCTTCTTGTCCGGTCCGGTGTAGAAGGCCTCGGTGAACAGCAGCCGGCCGCCGGTCGACAGCTCGGCCCATCCCTGGTGTCCGGCATAGCCGAAGGTCCGCTCGCCGACCAGGTCGGCCTTGATCTTCTGCCGCAGCACGGTCGCCAGGATCTCGGAAGCGCCCAGCGTGCCGCGGTCGACCAGCACCACCGCGCGCCCCTGCCAGGCCGGCTTGGCGTCGGCGGCGAAGCTCTTCACCTCTTCCGCGCGGCGCTTGAGGATGCCGAGATCGCCGTTGGCGAACAGCTTGGCGGTGGCGTAGGCCGCCTCCGGATCGCCGGAGGAGACGCCGCGCAGGTCGATGAGCAGGCCGTGCCGTGTCTTCTCGGTGTTGGCCGCGAGCAGCTTCGCCACCTGCTCCGCGGTCTGCGCGTCGAAGGTGGGGATGCGCAGCAGGGCCGCTCCCTGCACCTCTTCCAGCGACGGCGGCGGCGGCGTGAACGGCGCGAGCACGAACGACGCCTGCACCGGCTCACCGAGGCGGATCAGCTCCATCGACACCTTGGTGCCCGGCTGGCCGGCGAGGATCTCCTGCATCTCCCAGAGCGGCATCTGGCGCGTCGTGCGCTCACTCATCTTGGCCACGATGTCGCCCGGCTTGAAGCCCGCCTGGCCGGCCGGCCCGCCTTTGTCCACCGCCACCACGTAGGTGACGCCGTGCTCCTTGAGCAGGATCACGCCGCTGTGCAGCCAGCCGACGTTGCGCGCCTCGGTGTAGGACTGCACTTGCGAGGCCGGCACATAGAGGGAGAAGGGATCGAGGGCGTCGGTGGTGCCGTCGAGCGCGCCGGACATCAGGACGTCCATGTTCGGCTGGTCGACGTAGGTCTGACGCACCAGGCCCAGCACCTCGGTGAACACCGACAGGTATTTGTAGAGCGAATCGTCATCGGACGGCTGTCCGCGGTCGGCGGCGCGCAGCAGCGTGCCGGCGAGCATCGGGACGGTGATGACGAAGGAGACGACGAAAAAGGCGATACGACTGCGGCTCATGGGGACCCCCGTAACCAGCTCAAAGGGTCGTCGGGACGATTCTCGACGCGAATCTCAAAGTAAAGGCTGCTCGATGCAAGCCCCACGACATCACCTAAAGATACCATATCCCCGGTGGTTTTCTTGAGCTCCGTCAGGCCGGCATAGAGCGTGAAGACGCGGCCGGGGTGGTGGACGACCACCGTGTTGCCGAATCCCTCGAACGGCGCCGAGTAGACGATCTTCCCCGGGAAGACGGCACGCACCTCGGCGGCCGGAGAGGTGCCGAGGTCGACGCCGTTGTGTGGCACCCGCGTGTGGTAGCGCGGATCGAGGCGGGGGCCGAAGCCCGCCGTGACCTTCCCCTCGGCCGGCCAGTCGAGCACGCCGCGAAAGCGCTGGATGGGGGTCCCGTCGAGGCTCGCCGGGTTGCGGCCGTAGAGGAGGTCGAGCAGCTCGGAGAGCTTCTGCTCGCGCTCGGTCAGCTCGGTCGTCCGCGCCTCCAGTGCCTTCCCTTCCTTCTCCATGCGCGCGAGGAGCGCCGCCTTGCGCTCGCGCATGGCGAACAGCTCGCTGCGGCGCGCCGCTTCGCGCTCGATCCACCGCTCGCGCTCCCCCCGCTCGGCGACCAGCCGGTCGCGCTCCTTGCCGAGCAGGTCGCGTACGCCGCGGTAGCGGTCGAACGTTTCGCGGTCGCGGCGCGCCAGGTAGCGCATCAGGCGGAGCGACGGCAGGAGCGGCCGCTTGGGATCGAGCGCGAGGACGAGACGGAGGTAGCCCTGGCGGCCGAGGCGGTAGAGGGCGGCGAGGCGGCCGTTCATGGCGCGCCGGGAGGCGATGACGTCCTGCTCCAGACGCGCCACCTCGCGCTCCCCCGCCGCCGCCCGGCGCGCCGAGAGATCGTGCGCCGCCGCCGCCTCGGCGAGACGGGCCTCCTGAAGTTGCAACTCGGTGTCGGCCGCCGCGAGCTCGTCCTCCAGGCCGGTGCGCCGCTTGTTCTCCGTCTCCAGGCGGGCCTGGAGGCGGGCGATCTCGGCGCGCAGAGCGGCGAGCTCCTGCTCGCGGGCGGTGATCGCAGGATTGGCGGCCGCGGACGTAGCGCCGCCGGCCGGAGCCTGAAACAGAGGAAAGAGCAGCGCGAGGCCGAGGAGGAGAGCGACGGCAGCCGCCGTGGCGACAGAGAGGGTCCGGGCTCGGCGCCGGGCCGGCACGCTCGTCACTCCCGGCGGACCAGGGCCGCCCAGAGGAAGCTCAGCTCGTCCGCCGCTTCCTCGATCTGTTTCGAGGTCGGCTTGCCGGTGCCGTGCCCGGCCCGCGTCTCGATGCGGATCATCACCGGCGCGGATCCGGCCTGGGCATGCTGGAGAGCGGCGGCGAACTTGAAGCTGTGCGCCGGCACCACCCGGTCGTCGTGGTCCGCGGTGGTGATGAGGACGGCCGGGTAGCTCTCCCCGTCGCGCACGTTGTGGTACGGCGAATAGGAATAGAGGGTGGAGAACTCCGTCGGATCGTCCGGCGAGCCGTAGTCCGACACCCATCCCCAACCGATGGTGAAGAGATGGAATCGGAGCATGTCGAGCACGCCCACCCCCACCAGCGCGGCGCCCAAGAGGTCGGGGCGCTGGATCAGCGTCGCCGCCGCCAGCAGCCCGCCGTTGCTGTGGCCGCCGATCGCCAGCCGGTCGCGCGAGGTGACCCCGGTCGCGATCAGCCACTCGCCGGCCGCGATGAAGTCGTCGAACGTATTCTGCTTCTGTCGCCGGCTTCCCGCCTCGTGCCACTCCTCGCCATACTCGCCGCCGCCGCGCACGCCGGCCACGGCATAGACGCCGCCGCGCTCCATCCACACCAGGAGCGGCAGCGAAAAGCTCGGCGTCATCGCGGTGTTGAAGCCGCCGTAGCCGGAGAGGTAGGTGGGGCGGCGGCCGTCGAACGGCTCCCCTTTGCGCGCGGTGATGAACATCGGCACGCGCGTGCCGTCGCGGCTGGGATAGAAGACCTGGCGGGTCTCGTACTGGTCCGGATCGAACGCCAGGGCCGGCCGGCGGAAGACGCTGTGCTCGCCGGTCTCGGCGTCCCAGCGGTAGATGATGCCGGGGATGGTGAAGCTGGTGAAGCAGAAGAACGACTCGCGGTCGTCCCGCCGGCCGAAGAAACCGCTCACCGAACCGAGGCCCGGCAGCTCGAGCTCGCCGAGCGGCGTGCCGTCGCGGCCGAAGAAGCGGATCTGCGAGTAGGCGTCCTTCAGATAGTGGGCGACGAAGCGGCCGGACAGGCGGGAGACCGACTGCAGGGTCTCCACCGCTTCGGGGATCAGCTCCTGCCACTTCCCGGGCACCGGATCGCGCAGATCGATGCCGATCAGCCGCCCGCGCGGCGCGTCGTGGTCGGAGACGAACCAGACCACCGGCCCTTCGGTGCCGACGTAGGTGTAGCAGGCGTCGAAGGCGGCGAGCAGCTCGATGACTGGAGCGCCCGGCACGGAGAGGTCCTTGTACAAGATCGCGTTCTCGCTCTCGTTCCCTTTCCAGACGTGGATGAAGAGGTAGCGGCCGTCGTCGCTGACGAAGGGGATGAACCCCATCTCCTTGTCGTCGAGCCGCTGGTAGATCAGCTCGTCCTCGCTCTGTGGCGTGCCCAGGCGGTGGTAGCACAGCTTCTGCCAGAAGACGGCGTGGTCCAGCGGCCGCCCACCGTTCGGTTCGTCATAGCGGCAATAGAAGAAGCCGGCGTTGTCGTGCGTCCAGGCCGACTGCGAGAACTTCACCCACTGCAAAAGGTCGGGCAGATGGTGGCCGGTCTCGGCGTCGACCACACGCCATTCCTGCCAATCCGAGCCGGCATGGGCGAGCCCGTAGGTCACCAGGCGGCCGTCCAGGCTGGCATTGAAGGAGGTGATCGCCACCGTGCCGTCGTGAGAAAGAGCATTGGGATCGATCAGCACCCGCGGCACGCCGTCGAGGCTGTCCAGGGTGTAGAGGACCGACTGGTCCTGCAAGCCGTCGTTGCGCAGGAAGAAGTAGCGTCCCCCCTCGCGGACCGGCACGGCGTAGCGCTCGTAGTTCCACAGCTCGGTCAGGCGGCGGCGGATCGGCTCGCGCTCCGGCAGGCCGCCGAGGTACTCCGCCGTCACCCGGTTCTCCACCTCCACCCAGGCCCGCGTCTGGTCGGAGTCGAGATCCTCCAGCCAGCGGTAGGGATCGGCCACCGGAACGCCGTGCAGGACGTCCACATGCTCCAGCCGCGGCGTTTCAGGATAGGCGCGGCGAGATGCCTCTAACCGTTCCAACGGAATCTGCATCAGAAATCAAATCCCTCTCTTCCCGCTCTGCTGTGAGAGCAGGCTCACCTTTTCCGGTGCCTGTCGAGGCAGGCTCCGGGACAACGTCAAAGATATCCCAGAGAGTGTAAGCTCTCCAGATACTCCTTTCCTTCGGCTGCGGAGACCGCTTCGCGCCCTCTCCGGCCATATCCGGGCAGGGTGACCGGCGGCTCCGGCCACGGGCAGCCGGCCACCGGCGGCGGCAGCTCGTCGCTCTGCGGCAAGCCGGCGGCGCGCAGGAGCGAGGAGGCGACCGCTTCCGGAACGGCCCGCGCCGGCGGCAACGTGGGCCTACCGCAGCCGCCGCGCCGCCAGAGCACGATCCGCCCCTCGCCGCCCGCCCGTCGCCGGCCCGGATCGAACACTACCGCCACCGTCCCCGCCCCCCCCCCCGCCCGGCCGAGCAGCCGGTCCGCCGCCAGCAACTCGGAGCGGACCAGATCGGCGAAGGCAACGTCGCTCCCCTTCCAGCCGTCGGCGGCGATGTCCAGCCCGGGCAGATAGAGCGCGGCAGCCCGCGGCGCCGCGGCGAGGCGGCTCAGGAACACCTGGCGGTAGAAACGGTCGGGGACCAGCGCGCGGTCGAGCACTGAGCCTGCCGCCCCCGCCCCACTCCCGGGCAGGGCCGCCGCGAGACGGAGATCCTCGCTATCCCCCTGCGCCGCCGCGGTGGCCAGAGCGCGCAGCGCCGGCGCCTCGGCGGCCGGCGCCACGGTGCCGTCGGCGCCCTCCCGCAGGAGCTGCCAGGCGCCATGGGCGACCACCAGCCCCGGCAGCGGCTCGGCCGGAAACGTCGCCCACCAGTTCACCGCCAGCACCGGCGCGCCGCCGCGCGACGCCAGCTCCCACACCGTGAACGCGCTCCGCCGGTTGGCGAGGAGCGGCCGGTACTCGGCGAGCCCGAGCGGCACCTCGACGCCGCTCCACCAGGAGCGCAGCGGTCCGCTCCGCGCGAGCAGCGTGCGCATGCCGCGCGGCCGGAAGCTGTCGAGCGCCGTCACCCCGTGCGCCGGACCGGGGATGCCGGTCGCGACCGAAGTCCAGAACGACGCCGGCGGCTCGTCGCGCCGCGCATAGCGCATCACCCGGCCGCCGCTGTCCTGCGCGAGCCCGGCCAGTCCCTGCAGGACAGGCAGATCGCCGGTCCGCATCAGGTAGTCCACCTCCTCCGGCAGCACGCCGTCGATGCCGAGGAGCACCACCCGCTCCCCCGGCCCCACGGGCAGCGTGGCCGGAGCGGCCGGCAGCTCGCGATGGGCGGAGATCGCGGAGATCACCGCCGGCAGGGTGAGAAGAAAGGCCGCGGCCAGGATCACCAGCCCGAGCCACCGCCGCGAGAACAGCCGCGCCTCCGGCGCCGCGTCGGTGAGCTGGATCGCCAGCGTGAGGAGCCCATGATCGACCAGCTTGATCAGGAGATAGATGGCGACCGGCGTCGCCACCCCGAGCACCGCCGCGACCGCCAGATCGTTCTCGGCCAGCAGGCTGCGCGCGCCGCGGAGGGCCAAGGCGAGCCCCGCCGCCCCGGCCGCCACCGCCGCCGCGAGAGAGAGCGCCTCGATCCGCCGCACATGGTAGATCCGCAAGATCGCCAGCATCACCCCGCACAATGCGAGAAACGAAAGCCCCGCCACCATGGCGATCGGCGGAAAGAGATGCAGGAAGAGGACCAGCGTATCGAGGAAGACGCCCACCGGTCCCACCGACGCCTCCGCATTGGCGGTGACCAGCGCCAAGGCGAGCGCCAGGGCAAGCGCTCCGCCGGAGAGCAATCCCACCTTGACGACCAGATGCACCAGCGTCCGCCCCGGCCGCTGTGGCCGCAGCGCATCCTGAAGCAGGAACCGCTCGACCCCATGATTGAGATACCCCAGCCGCCGAAGCTCGGAACGCACCGCTTCGAGGTCGTGGCCGGACGTCGTCTCCATGGCGGGTAAGTGTAACAGTCCGGGAGGATCATCCTCCGCCACACCCGCGGCACCCGCGACGCCACCAGAGACACCCGCGACGGAACCCGGCGCGGGGGACACGGCGAAGCCGGCACCCGGCGCGCAACCCGTCCCGACCACGGCGCCACCCGGCAGATTTGTCTCTCTACCCGGCGGTTGCGTCACAAAACCGGCGGGTCGCAGAGCGCGCGTCCAGAGTGGAGCGCCGGAACCGTGCGGTTCCACGGCTCACGAGCCGGATGCGGAGACTCCCGCCGCGGCTCGCGCGGCGGGTGAGCCGGCTGAGGAAGCTGCCGCCGTGGGTTATGGACCGAGAGAGCTGGCACCCGAGACCGACGCCGCGAAAGTGGTGGCGTACGGATCGGCGGCGCTCTCCGCCGTCCCGGCGTTTGCCCCGTACGTGGCAGGTGCGCCCGCTCTCGTACCGGGGTCGATCAGGCCAGAGCTGTCGGAGACGGCTCCCTCCCGGTGGTTCCGCAAAGCCAGTCCAGGGTTGACCGGCGCTTGAAGGGATCGCCACGGCGGGCGGAGCTTCGGCAGATCAGTACGGAGCCTGAGCGAGATCCCCGAGGAGGGGCGCGAAGTGCTTCAGGTTGCGAGAGTAGAGAGGCAGACCGAGGCGGTGAGCCACGGAAGCGATCAGGCAGTCCATGGGCCCGACGTTGTAACTGAGCCTCAGTCTGAGCGACTGCCGGATAGCCCAGTCGAAGTCTTCCGACGCCATGCCGACGAGCTCGAAGCGCTGAAGAAGCTTGACTGCTCGCTCTTGAGCCGGAGAGTTGGCCGCCCCGTCGATGATTTCTAACCAGACGGCCGGGCACACACCAAGGGATGACTGCCTCGCCAACCAAGCTGCCGCCGGAGGGTGGGAGCGCAGAAGGTCGACGACGACCACGGTGTCAAGCAGGCCTGTCACCACGACCGCTGCTCGCGCCTCTTCCTCCGCAGCTCATCGACCCACGCTTCGCTATCGACGATCCCCTCATCCGCCCAGCCACCCAGAAGACCCGCCTGGACGATCTCCGCGCCGGTCATCGGGGTGACCTTCAAGGCCTCATCGAGCTCCCGATTCGTCCACTCCTTCCCCAGAGGCACCTCAATCCTGACTCGCGCCTCTCCTGGGGGAAGCCCTACGGGGAGCTTGATCTCAAGCTCCCCGCTCTCGGTGATCCGTGCCTTCAGGTCGATGATTGCCATAGATCGTCCCCGTTCATGGAGTATACCTCTCCGCTGGCCGGCCGTCGTATGGGGATGCCGCGTGTGGCCCCCTGGGCGGAGGGAAGGTGCCGCCCGCACGGGAGATGGGGCAGGGGGTGAGGGCCCGGAGGGCTCCGACGCCGATTTTGTCGAGCCCCCTCTCCTACCGAACCGGCACCGGCACCGCCGCCCCCTCCAGCCGCCTGCACCCATCCCCCGCACACTCGCCCAGAGCGTGGACGATTCCAGACAAGCGGTTGAGGAACCGGGAATCCATCTGGCCGGCAAGGTTCCGCAGCTCGTCGGGATCCTGGGTGAGGTCGTAGTACTCCTGCTCACCGGTCGAACGCTCGATGTATTTGTAGGTCGGGGTGCGCAGACCGAGGTGAGACGGATACTCCTCGATGGTGGCCGCTTCCGAGGGCTCCAGGATGCCGTCAGTCCCCTGGGGCAACTCGCGGAAGGCGAACTGTTCGAGGAGGACGGCACGGCGCCATCCGTCCGGCGCGCCGGAAGCACCGCCTCCCAGGAGCGGCACCAGGGAGCGGCCGTCGGGATGGCTGGTCAGGTGGGCTCCGGCGAGGTCCGCGAACGTCGGGGCGAAGTCGACGTTCTCCACAAAGGCGTCGACCGTCCGGCCGGCGGGGACCCCCGGACCGCGGACCAGGAGCGGCACCCGGATGTCCTCTTCATAGGGGGTGTATTTCCCCGCCCGCATCCGGTGCTGGCCCAGGTGGTAGCCGTTGTCCGAGGTAAAGAAGATGTAGGTGTTGCCCAGCCGGCCGTTGTTGCGCAGGACGCGGACCAGGGCGGCGACCATCTCGTCGACCGCCTGCAAGGACTGCAAGCGCAACCGGTATTGCGTGTCGAGCGTCGCGACGTCCTGCTTGGACAGCGCGGCCAGCTTGCGCACCGCCTCCGGCTTGTCGCTCACGTCGCCCTCGTTGAAGGACGGCGTGCGCGGCGCCTTGACGCCGGGGAAGAGCGCGGCATGCCTGGGCGCCGGCGTGTACGGCTTGTGCGGCGCGTAGGTCGCCAGGTAGAGGAAAAAGGGGACATGATCCGCCGCCGCGCCGCGGATGAACTCGCGGGCGCGCCCGGTCAGCACGTCGGTCAGATAGTCGTCCGGCGTCTTGCCGTGCTTGATCAGGGTGCCGTTCTGGTTCAGCGTGTAGTTGAATTCGTTGTAGGCGGCGCCGCCGATCGGCACGTCCCACTCGTCCCAGCCGGGCGGCACGTGGGTGTTCTCGGTGCCGGCCGGGTAGGCGTTGACGTATTTGCCCATCAGCGCGGTGCGGTAGCCGGCGGCGTGCAGGGCCGTGCCGACCGTGGCCTCCTCCAGGCCGTTCTGCAGGAAGATCTTGTAACCGCCGTCCGGCTTGGCGTTGGTGTAGACGTGATGGTTGTGGGCGTACTCGCCGGTAAGGATCGAGGAGCGCGACGGGCAGCACAGCGAGAGGGGGACGAAGTCGTTGCTGAAGGTGGTCCCCTGGCCCGCGAGCAGGCCGCGCACGTTGGGCATGTAGGCGAGCGAGCTCAGCTCCAGATCCTGGTCGTCGGTGAGCAGGAAGATGATGTTCGGCCGCGTGTCCTTCTGGGCGTCCTGCTGAATGGCCCGGACCGGCCCGCCGCTCTGAGCGGGACCGGCGGAGAGCGCCACAACGCCCAGCAGGATCAGAAGGAGCCGTTTCATACAACCTCGATTCAGATTCAATGGTGTGGCGGCGCGACGGGCATCGGCTGCGCTTCGAGGTGGCGGCAGGTGTCGCCGGCGCAGGTGCTCAAGGCGTGGACGATGCCGGAGAGGCGGTCGAGGAACTTCGCGGGCATCCGCTTGGCGAGATTCTGGAGCTCGTAGGGATCGTTCACCAGGTCGTAGTACTCCCGCTCCTGGTTGGCGTATTCGATGTACTTGTAGGTTGGAGTCCGCAGACCGATGTGCGTCGGGTGCTCCACCGGACCATCCTCCGGCAGATTTTCCGACGGCTCGAGGATGCCGTAGGCGCTCTCCGGCTGCTCGGTGAAGGTGAACTGCTCGAGGAGGACGCCGCGGCGCCATGATGTCGGCACCGTGCCCCCCAGCAGAGGCACCAGCGAACGGCCGTCGTAGGGCGTGTCCAGCGCCGTGCCGGCCAGCTCCGCCAGGGTCGGCGCGAAGTCCACGTTCTCCACGAAGGCGTCGACCGTGCGGCCGAGGGGGACTCCCGGACCGCGGATCAGCAGCGGCACCCGGATGTCCTCTTCATAGGGGGTGTATTTGCCCGACTTCATCCGGTGCTGCCCCATGTGGTAGCCGTTGTCCGAGGTGAAGACGATGTAGGTGTTGTCGAGCTGGCCGGTATTGCGCAGGGAGAGGACGACGCTCGCCACCATCTCGTCGACCGCCTGGAGCGCTTGCAGACGGCGGCGGTATTGCGCGTCGAGGTCGGCGACGGCCGCCTTGTTCAGCAAGGGCAGGCCGCGCACGGCGCTCGGCTTGTCGCTCATGTCGGCTTCGTTGAACGACGGCGTGCGCGGCACCCGGACGCCGGGGAAGAGCTGCGCGTGCCGCGGCGCCGGGGTCGACGGCTTGTGCGGCGCGTAGGGCGCGAGATAGAGAAAGAACGGCACCCTGTCCGCCGCCGCCGCGCGGATGAACTGGCGGGCGCGCACGGTCATCACGTCGGTCAGGTAGTCGGCCGGCGTGTGACCATGCGGGATCAGCGCGCCGTTCTGGTTCATTGTGTAGTCGAATTCGTCGTAGGCGGCCCCGAAGATGGGCACGTCCCACTCGTCCCAGCCGGGCGGCACGTGCGTCGCGTCGGAGCCGCGCGGATAACCGTTCAGGTACTTGCCGAGGAGCGCCGTGCGGTAGCCCGCGGCGTGCAGGGCGGTGCCGAGGTTGGCGTCCTCGTGCCCGAGCGCCAGATAGCGCTCGTTGCCGCCGTCCGGCGGCGTGACGGTGTAGACCTGATGATTGTGCGTATGCTCGCCGGTGAGGATCGAGGCGCGCGACGGGCAGCAGAGGGACAGCGGCACATAGTCGTTGGTGAAGCTCAGCCCCTGCGCGGCGATCAGGCTGCGCACGGCGGGCATGGTGCTCATGGAGTTGAGCAGCAGGTCCTGATCGTCGGTGAGGATGAAGACGATGTTCGGCCGGGAGTCGGCGCGGGCGGACCGGGCGGCCAGGGCGCCGCCCGGGGCCTGACGGGCGGCGAGAGCCACGAACGCGGCGAGGAGCGCGGCGAGAGCGCACAGCGGGATTGCGAGCAGACGTTGCGTGCGGGTCGGCATCTCTCCTCAGTGTACGCGAGGCCTCCGGCAGATGTTTACGCGGGCTTTGACGCGGAGCCCTTGGCGCGCTGATCGATCCGGTCCCAGGCGTCCCGCGTGGCGTGCTTGGCCTCCTGCCAGGTGAGCTTGGTCTCCCCCTTCGCCTTCTCCCAGCCGCTCGCCAGCTCGTTCTCCTTCTCGTTCCAGGAGCAGTCGCCAGAGCTGCAGCGCGACTCCCAACCATATTGATAGGCCGGGCGCAACTCGTCGTAGGTACGGCCCTGAGCGTACGGACGCTTCTCGTAGCTGCTGCGCCAGAAAGCGTCCTCTTCCGTCGGATTGATCGACTCGGCGAGCCCCATCCCGGCCAAGCCGCCGGTGAGGCCGCCGACCGCGGCGCCGATCATCGCGCCGACCGGACCGCCGACCGCGCCGCCGATCACCGCGCCGAGCGTGCCGCCTCCGGCCGCGCCGACGCCGGTGCCCACCTGGTGCTTGCCGCCCTCCGTGGAGACGGCGTCGAGATTGGCATCGGCCGCGGTTTCGGGCTCCAACGTGCCGGTGCCGGTTCTGCTCGTGATCGTTCTGTCGTCATAGGCCATGATCTGCTCCTCCTGGTGAGTGCTCCTGGTCAGCGTGCGGTCAGCCCGGACAGGCGCCGCGCCGCGAGAGGATCTCTGTGCAAGCCCGGGGCCAACCAGGCTCCATGCGAAATCGATGAAACCGGTTTCAGGATTCATTTTGGGGGATGCCTTCACATATTGACTTCTGGTATAGTCCGATCGTCAGCTATGAATAGGCGCTTCCATACCGTCCGCTTAACCTTCGCAGGCTCCCTCGGAGTCCTGCTGGTGTTGATGATGGTGTTTGCCGGGCTGGTGAGTCAGTTGAACCGCCGGTCGGTCCGGGAAGCCCGCCTCCTGGTCGGTGCGACGGGCGACTTCGGCGGTACACCGTCGGCGATGCATCCCAACCGGCCGCTTCACTACAAACGGGCGGCGGTGGGCAAGCGGCATTGGGCGCCTCTGCGCTTTCAGCACCTGCGGGCCAAAGCCGCCAAGCTGTGCAGCGCGGTCGCCATCAACCTGTTCGAGCTCCGCAGCATCCTGCCGGCTCCTCCCGATCTTGCTGCCGCCAGCGCTGGTCAACGCACGACCGGTGCCCGCGCTCCGCCGTTCGCCTGATCATTCCCTGAGTCCCGCCGGGTATGCCGGCCGGAGCCTTCTCCGCGAGAAGAGCGCTTTCCGGGCTGTACCCGTTCCCGCTACGACGTCCCTCCGGGAGAGGGGAGACACCCATGACCAGACGGGGTGACTCCGCAAGCTCCGTCATGGTTTTTTCTCCTCTCTCCCGGGAGGATGTCGTTTTCGGTGACATTCTGCCAAGGGTTGCCTTTCGCGATGCGCTCGGGTAGCCTGCCCCCTGCCATCATGCAAGGCAAGACCGGCCGCCGCTCTCGCATTCTGCTCGCTCTGCTGGGTCCTGCCCTCGCGCTGGCCCTCACGGCCACCGGCTGCCGGCCGCACAGAGCCGCCGAAGACAAAACCAAAATTCACGTCGGGATCGTCTTCGACGCCGGCGGCAAGGACGACCGCTCCTTCAACGCCGCCGCCTGGAAGGGCGTGCAGCACGCCTCCAAAGACTTCCCCATCGTCGTGCGCGACGCCGAGCCGGGCGATCCAAACTCGGTCGAGCCGGCCCTCCGTGCCTTCGCCGAGCGCGGCTACGATCTCGTCATCGGCGTCGGCTTCTCGCAGACCCCGATCGTCGAGCAGGTCGCCAAGGACTACCCGAAGCTCAACTTCGCCATCGTCGACGGCGTCAGCCAGCTCCCCAACGTCGCCTCGCTGATCTTCAAGGAGCACGAAGGCTCCTATCTGGTCGGCATGATCGCCGCCCGCACCTCGAAGACCGGCGTCCTCGGCTTCGTCGGCGGCATGGACATCCCGTTGATCCACAAGTTCGAGACCGGCTACGAAGAGGGAGCGCGGGCGGTCAATCCCAACGTCAAGGTAATCCAGAACTACGTCGGCGTCACCGACGCGGCGTGGAACAACCCGGGGAAGGGCAAGGAGCTCTCCGTCGCGCAGATCGGCAAGGGCGCGGACGTCCTCTTCGCCGCCGCCGGCAACTCCGGCCTCGGCGCCTTCGACGCCGCCGAGCAGTACGGCAAGTACGTCATCGGCGTTGACTCCAACCAGAACTGGGTGAAGCCCGGCTTCGTCCTCACCAGCATGGTCAAAAGGGTCGACAACGCCGTCTACCAGATCGTTCGCGACCGCGTGAACAACCAGTTCAAGGGCGGCATCCACGTCTACGGCCTGGACAACGACGGCATCGGCTACGCCATGGACCAGTACAACCAGAAGCTCATCCCGGCGCCGGTGATCCAGGAAGTCGAAGCCGCGAAACTGAAAATCATCCGCGGCGAGATCAAGGTCACCGACGCGATGTCGAAGTAAGGGCCACGGGAGGCAGACTCTCGATGCGTCACACAATCCTTGCTCTGGTAGCTGCCGCGACGATCGTCTTGCCGGGGCCTGCGGACGCGGAGACCCCGATCGCTGTGTCCGTGTGCGACCTGGTCGCCGATCCCGGTGCGTACGATCACAAGCTCATCGAGATTACCGGCGACGTTTTGCGGGGCTTTGAGAGCTTCACGCTGTCACGGTCCCATTGCGCCGGCAAGAACAGTATCTGGCTGGAGTTTGGTGGCACCAAGGGATCAGAGGTCATCTATTGCTGTGAAGTCAGCGCCGCCCCAAGCCGGCCGCATCCCCTGGTCGTGGAGGATCTTGAGACGTCCATCGTCGAGGACGAGATGTTGAAGAAGTTCGACCAGCTGACCAAGGGCCCCCAGGGGTACGGCCACGCGAAGGCGACCCTCATTGGCCGGTACTTCTCAGGCACGAAGGAGACCCTGCCAGGGGGGACCTTTTGGATGGGCTACGGGCACATGGGGATGTGCACGCTGCTGGTCATTCAGCAGGTCGTTGCTGTTGAGGCGGGAATTCCTCGATGATCTGCGCTTCTGGGTCGAAACGGACCGCAAGACGGCTCTCCGCGTCCTCCAGGTCGTGGAAGCGGTTCTCCGAGATCCTTTCCAGGGGATCGGAAAGCCAGAGCCGCTGAGACACCTCCTGGGAGGAACCTGGTCACGGCGCCTACCCCAGGAGCATCGCCTCGTCTATCTCGTCAGCGCGGACAAGATCCAGTTCCTTCAGGCGCGGTATCACTACTCATATGAGGCCGCACCTTCGCTTGCCGGCGGGCGACGATCGCCGGCTGACCACCCTTTCCGTTCAACGAGAGAGGCTTTTTGTTGAGCGGGAAAGCCTTCTTGCTGAGCGGAAAGGGTCTCCGGTTGAACGAGAGACCCTTTTTGTTCAGCGAGAGACCCTTTTTGCTCGACGGGAGACCCTTTTCGTTGAACGGTAGAGGCTTTTTGTCGAGCCGAAAGGGTTTCCCGTTGAACGGGAGAGGCTTTTTGTTCAACGAGAAGGGTCTCCCGTTGAGCGGGAGAGGCTTTTTGTTCAACGAGAAGGGTCTCCCGTTGAGCGAGAGACCCTTTTTGTCGAACGGGAGAGGCTTTTTGTCGAGGGAAAAGGGTCTCCCGTTGAACCAAAAGGGTCTCTCGTTGAACAGGAAACGCTCAGAGCAGGGCCAGGAGGCTCTTCGAGACGAAAAAAAGGCGCGGGACGCCGCGCCGCTGCGCAGCGGGAGGAGACGAGGAAGCCTGTCCTCGGCCCCCACGATGCGGTCCTGAGGCAGAACCCGCACGAGCGGCCCAGCGTCCGAAGAAGAGGTGGCCGCCCTGCTGACCGGTAAGCCACCGGAGTCCGCCGGTCCGCCGCCGATCTCCTGGCGCACACTCCAGCCGGGTGCGGAGCTCGCCGTGATCCCGGCTGGGACGGCACCGTCCGGCAAGACGGGAGAGCTGTACGCGGTGCGCGTCGATCCCGGGCGCGCCAAGCTGGGCGTGGGGCTGGCCTCCGAAGGAGGAGCTCCGCGGACGGCGCAGGAATGGTGCCGCACGGCCCACTTCGCGGTGGCGATCAATCTCGGGATGTACCAAACCGATCACCGGTCGAACGTCGGCTATCTCCGCCACGGCCAGCACGTGAACAATCCGCGCTGGAACAGCGACCGCTCCGCGGTGGCGATCCATCCCACCGAGCCCTCGCTCCCGCCGGTGCTGTGGGTGGATCTCGAGCCGTCCAAGCCGGACCCGCGGCTGGCCGGTTACGAGATCGTCGTCCAGAACCTTCGTCTCCTCAACAGGGAGCGCAAGAACGTCTGGTCGGCGAACGGCCGGCGGTGGAGCGAGGCGTCCCTCGCGATCGATGCGCAAGGTCCACACCCCCGCAGAGGTGAGCGTCAGGAGGTCGGCTGCCAGGCGCAGTGGTGGAGGAGTTTCTTTCCAGGTGTTGAGCCTGAAGGGCGCGAAGGAGTAGAATCCCTGACATGGCCCGGCCGCATGAGATGATGTACGAAGAGAACGCGGAGAGTTTCCAGATCCCGGCGGACGCGAATTCGTTCGAAGGTTTCTGGCGCTGGCTGGAGTCCGACGGGTTCCCGGAGTCTGGGCGCATCGACTTCCTGGGGGGGGAGATTGAAGCCGACATGAGCCCGGAGGATCTGTATACGCATGGCGCCTTGAAGGTCGAGATCGTGGCGGTGCTGGTCGAGTTGGTGAAGCGGAGCGGCCTTGGCGACCTGCAGTCCGACAGATCCCGGTTCAGGTCGCCCTTCGCCCGAGTCACCACCGAACCGGACATCGTCGCCGTCTTCCGGGAGTCGATCGAGAGCGGGCGAGCCCGGCTCGTCCCATCGACCCGGCGCAAAGGCCAGAATCGGATTGTCGCATTCGAGGGGGCGGTCGATCTGATCGTCGAGATCGTCAGCGACAGCTCGGTCGGGAAAGATCTCGATCGCCTGCCGCCGTATTACGCCCGCGCGGGAGTGAGCGAGCTCTGGCTTCTGGATGCCCGGGGAGCAGAGGTCCGATTCGACCTCCTCGTTCTCCAGGAGGGTATCTACACCATCGTCCCCCCCGACGCGGACGGCTGGCTGCGCTCCCCCTGCCTCGGACGGGCCTTCCGCCTCCAGCGCTTCCACCAGCCGCCGTTCCCCTGGAGCTACCGGCTGGAGCACAAGATCCCCGCCTGACCAGAGAGGCTGCCGGCCCCGCGGACCTCAATGGCCCGGGTCCGCTCCGCCGCGGGTCTGAGCGGCTTCCTCCTGTTCCTGCCTATTGACTTGAGGACGCGTCTACTATGTACGAACACAAGTTACCTATCGTCGGCGAAAAGTTCGTCAAGCTCTACTTTTGCGGGAACGGAAAGGACTCGGAGGCGACAATCGAAATCGAAGGACCGCGAGAGATCGTGGTTCCTTTAGATGACGCCGCGATGGACATCAGCTCCTCGAACGCTGTCATGGTAAGGACGCGTGGCTACGGCGACACAGAGGTTGAGATCGAGATCGTTCCAGTCCCAGACCAGTCGGTGACGATTGGCGAAGCGTCAGTCTGCTTTCTTGGCAGCGAGGAGGAGTGGAACCAATACTGTCACGAGGACACGATCAGGGAAGGCTCAATAGAGTTGTCCTGCTGCGTGTCGCTTCGGCTTCGGCTCGTTGCGACGGGAGGTTGATGAGCGCGCTGTTGGCTTCGGCCCTTCCGCACCCACGTGGCCCTATGGTTTGAGGCCCAAGGGGCCGTCCTGATTCAGCCCAGGGCAACGCCCTGGGTTCTGGCGCCGGTTTGCCCCCTCTCCTTGCCTTCACCGATCCCCTCGGGATACCCTCCCCGTGCGATCAAGAGAGGTAGAGTCCGGCGCCGATGATTGAGCTGCGGAACATCACCAAGCGCTTCGGCAACGTCCTGGCCAACGACCGCGTCAGTCTGAAGGTCGAGCCGGGGACGATTCATGCCATCGTGGGCGAGAACGGCGCCGGCAAGTCGACGGCGATGCGGATCGCCTATGGCTTCTACTCCGCCGACGACGGGGAGATCCTTGTCGACGGCGTCGCGCAGCGCATCGCCAGCCCGCAGGACGCGATCAGCCGCCACATCGGCATGGTGCATCAGCACTTCATGCTGGTCGAGACGATGACGGTCGCCGAGAACATCGTGCTGGGTGCCGAGCCGGGGAGCGTCGCGGCTCTCGATCTCAAAGGGGCCGAGGCGCAGGTGCGGCGGCTCTCCGAGGAGCTGGGGCTCGCGGTCGATCCGCGGGCGCCGATCAGCGATCTCTCGGTCGGCCAGCAGCAGCGGGTGGAGCTGCTCAAGGCCCTCTACCGCCAGGCGCGCCTGCTCATACTCGATGAGCCGACGGCGGTGCTCACGCCGCAGGAGGTGGCGGAGCTGTTCGCCATCCTGCGCCGCATGCGCGAGCAGGGGAAGACGGTCGTCATCATCACCCACAAGCTCTCCGAGGTGCTCGAGCTGTCGGACGACGTGACGGTGATGCGCGACGGCAAGGTCGTGGGTTATCTCAAGACGAAGGAGACCAACGCGGCCGAGATCGCGCGCCTGATGGTGGGCCGCGACGTGCTGCTGCGGGTCGAGAAGAAACCGGCGCAGCCGGCCGCCACGGTGCTGGAGGTGCAGGATCTCAAGGTGACAGCAGCCGACCGCACGCGGCGGCTGGACGGTGTGTCGTTCACCGTGCGGGCCGGCGAGATCGTCGGCATCGCGGGGGTCGAGGGGAACGGCCAGACAGAGCTGATCGAAGCGATCGCGGGCCTCGTTCCGGCGGCGCGCACGAGCGGATCCATCCGCCTGGCCGGGGACGACATCTCCGGCCCTTCTGGTCTTGATGCCCGGCAGCGCAAAGAGAAAGGCATCGCGCACATCCCCGAAGACCGCCACCGGCGCGGCCTGTTGCTCGATTTCGACCTGGCGGAGAACAGCATCCTCGGCGTGCAGAGGAGCCGGCCGATGGCGGTCGGCCCAGGCGGCGTGTGGCTCGACGAGGCGGCCATCCACCAGCGGGCGGAGCGCATCGTCCACGACTTCGACGTACGGCCGCCGAACATCGCGCTGCCGGCGCGGTCGCTCTCCGGCGGCAACCAGCAGAAGCTGATCATCGGCCGCGAGCTCGATCTGCATCCGCGGCTGCTCCTGGTGGCGCAGCCGACGCGCGGCGTCGACATCGGCGCGATCGAATTCATCCACCGCCAGATCCTCGCCCTGCGCGACAGCGGCTGCGCCGTCCTCCTGGTCTCCGCCGAGCTCGAAGAGGTGACGGCCCTCGCCGACCGCCTGCTCGTCCTCCACCAGGGGAAGATCGTCCGCGAGGTCGACCCGGCGCGCACCACCACCGCGGAGATCGGACTGCTGATGACCGGAGGCGCCCCCGCATGAAGCTGCTGCGTCAACTGATCTACCCGCTCCTGGCCGTGGCCGCAGCCTTCCTGGTGGGCAGCGTCTTCATCCTGCTCATCGGCGACGATCCGATCGAGACCTATTCGCTGCTCATCGGCAGCGCGCTCTCCTGGCCGGACGGCATCGGCTACACGCTCTTCTACGCGACGCCGCTCATCTTCACCGGCCTCGCGGTGGCGGTGGCCTTCCGCTGCGGCCTGCTCAACATCGGCGCCGAGGGTCAGCTCATCGCCGCCGCCTTCGCGACCGCCTGGGCGGGCATCACCTTCGCGGGCCTGCCGGCCTGGCTCCTCATCCCCCTCTGCTGCCTGGCGGCGATGGGGACCGGCGCGGTCTGGGCCGGCGTGCCCGGCGTGCTGCGGGCGCGTTTCGGCGCCCACGAGGTCATCACCACCATCATGATGAACTTCATCGCGGTGGCCCTGGCCTCCTACTTCACGCAGTACCACTACAAGAAGGAAGGGGACGCCATCCTGCAGACGGTGCCGATCGGCGAGAGCGGCCACATCGCCCGCTTCGGCAAGTTCCTGCCCGGCTTCCCGGAGCGCATTCCGCTCAACCTGGCCTTCGTGCTCGCGCTCGTCGCCTGCGTCCTGGTCTGGATCTTCCTCTGGCGCACCCGCTGGGGCTACGAGATCCGCGCCACCGGAGCGAACCCGGCCGCGGCGGCCTACGGCGGCATCTCCACCGCGCGCCAGATCGTGCTCGCCATGGCGGTCTCCGGCAGCCTGGCCGGCATGGTGGGCATCGGCGAGGTGCTCGGCTACCGCTACCGCTACTACGACGGCTTCTCCGCCGGCTACGGCTTCACCGGCATCGCGGTCGCGCTCCTCGGCCGCAACCATCCGGTGGGAGTGCTCCTCGCCGCGCTCCTCTTCGGCGCCTTCCTGCGCGGTGCGCTCTTCGTCGACATCTTCACCGAGCACGTATCGAAAGACCTGGTGCTGGTGCTCCAGGGCGTCATCATCCTCTTCGTCGCCTCCGAAGCGCTCTTCCGCGGCCGTGCCGCGCGCCTGGAGAGAGGGAAGGTGTAAGCCACATGCGCGACATCTTCAAGATTGCCCTCCTCTTCTCCACCATCCGCCTGGCCACGCCGCTCCTGCTGGCGTCGCTGGGGGGCTTGTGGTCCGAGCGTTCCGGAGTGATCAACATCGCGCTCGAAGGCCTGCTGCTCGCCGGAGCCTTCACTGCCGCCGTGGTCACCCACCTCCTCCACAACCCCTGGCTCGGCCTCACCGCCGCCATCCTCGCCGGCATGGCAACCGCGCTCGTCCACGCCTTCGTCTGCATCACCTGCAAAGCCGACCAGGTGGTGAGCGGCATGGCGATCAACATCCTCTTCCTCGGCCTCCCGGCCCTCCTCTCCGGAGCCTTCTTCGATTCGACCGGAGCGACCCCGCAGATCCCGAAAGACCAACTCCTGCCGATCGCGCCGATCGTGATGGCCTTCGCGCTGGTGCCCATCACCTGGTACGTCCTCAACCGCACCCGTTTCGGCCTGCGCCTGCGCGCCGTCGGAGAGAACCCGGAAGCCGCGGACACCGCCGGAATTCGCGTCGAAGCCATCCGCTACGCCGGAGTCATCCTCTCCGGAGCCCTGGCCGCCATCGGAGGCGCCTACCTCTCGATCGGCCAATCCTCCCTCTTCACCAGAAACATGAGCGCCGGGCGAGGCTTCATCGCCCTCGCCGCCCTCATCTTCGGAAAGTGGCGCCCCGTCCAAACCATGCTCGCCTGCCTCCTCTTCGGCCTCGCCGAAGCGATCACCATCCAGATGCAGGGAGTGACGCCGATTCCGGTGGAATTCATCCAGATGATCCCTTACGTGCTGACGATCGTCGTGCTGGCGGGGTTCATCGGGCTGTCGAGGCCGCCTCGGGCGTTGGGGTTGCCTTATGAGAAGAAGCGGTAGGGGGGCGGGTTTTTCAGTTGGGGAAGGGCTGAAAGCCCGGGCTCCCTCAGCCCGGGGCACCGCCCCGGGTTCGGGCAGTGGCGGGAACCATGGTCGGATGGAAACGATGGGGCGATCGCCGGATCGGCGCGGCCAACCCGACCGGCGCGGTGGACACCTCGCGGACCAACCGGCACGGTGGACACCACGGACCAACCGACGCGGTGAACACCCCGCCCGACGTGGGTAGACACCACGGACCAACCGGCGCGGTGGACACCCCGGCCCCCAACCCGGGGCGATGCCCCGGGCTGAGGAAGCCCGGGCCTTTGGCCCTTCCCCCGGGCCTCCGGCCCCACACGGTGTGGACGGGGGGATTTTGATTTAGGCCCAACGGGCCGTCCTTCCTCAGCCCAGGGCAACGCCCTGGGTTTGGGTCAAAAAGGAACCCTGGTCGGTTGAAAACCGACGAAATCATACCGGCCCAGAGACAGTAGACCGCCGGAGGAAAAATGCCGCAGTCCCTTTCTCGCATCCTGGTGCATCTGATCTTCAGCACAAAGAACCGGATTCCCTTCCTGACCCCGGAGATCCGCGCCGAATTGCACCCGTATCTCGCGGTGGTCTTGACCGAAGGCGGCTGCCCTTCGCTCCAAGTCGGAGGCGTTGAAGATCACATCCACGCGCTCTTCGGCCTGCCGCGGACACTGACGGTGGCGGAGGTGGTCGAGATGGTCAAAACCACCTCATCCAAATGGATCAAGACGAAGGGAGCAGACTTGGAGAGCTTCTACTGGCAAACAGGGTACGGGGCCTTCTCGGTCAGCCAATCGCACGCCGACGCGGTGATTCGATACATCCAGGATCAGGAAAGACATCACCGAAAGAAGACGTTTCAGGACGAATACCGAGAGATCCTGCGGCGATACAACATCACCTATGACGAACGTTATGTCTGGGATTGAGGGCTGGCGGAAGGGCTGAAAGCCCGGGCTCCCTCAGCCCGGGGCATCGCCCCGGGTTGGGCGGGGCAGGAGTTGGCTGGCACATCGGTCGGATGGAAACGATGAGGACTGGAGGGCGGTGCGCCGGGCCGGCGCGGCCAGCCCGACCGATGGGCGGAAAAACCCCGGTCAGACGCCCGATCGGCGTGGCGGAGACCGTGGCCCAACCGGCGCCGTGGAAACCCCGACCCAACCGGCCCGGTAAAAACCCCCGGCCCCCAACCCGGGGCGATGCCCCGGGCTGAGGAAGCCCGGGCCTTTGGCCCTTCCCCCGGGCCTCCGGCCCCGCACAGCATGGGCGGAGGGATTTTGATTTAGGCCCAACGGGCCGTCCTTCCTCAGCCCAGGGCAATGCCCTGGGTTCCTCGTATCCTCGGTACGAACCCCTCTTACCGGCCCATTCCGCCGCATCAACCCGGCGGTGCGGCCGGCGACTCGGCTACACTACGCGTGCCTTGCCGTCAGGAGACTCCATGCGATCGCTATCTCGCTGTGCCTTGATTCTGTTGCTTCTCGCCGCCGTCCCGGCCCCGGCCGCCGCCTCGGATCTCGAGGAGATGGTGGTCCGCATGGCCAAGGTTGGGTCCTGCTCGTCGCCGAGCTTCTCGCCGGATGGGAAGCGGCTGGCGGTGCTGTGCACTCTGGGCGGGTTGCCGCAGGTGTGGACGGTGGCGAGCGACGGCTCCGGATGGCCGAGCCTGGTGACGGCGGTGGACGACCAGGTGACCAATGTGCTGTGGTCGCCGACCGATCCGGACCTGCTGGCGTTCTCGCTGGCGCCGGGCGGCGGGCTCAACGAGCAGATCTACACCGTGCGGCCGGACGGGCAGGCGGTGCGCCGGTTGACCGAGGGGGGCAAGGTCAACAACCGGCTGACCGGGTGGAGCCCGGACGGCAAGCTGCTCCTGCTGTCGTCGAGCCGCGCCGACGCCGCGTCTCTCGATTCCTACGTCTACGACCTCAAGATGGGCCGCCTGCGCCTCGCCGCGGTGAACAAGGGGACGGGCACGCTCTCCGACACCAGCCACGAGGGCCGCTTCGGCGTCGTCACCCGGGTGCAGAGCCGGAGCGACAGCAACATCTATCTCGTGGGTCTGAAGACGCGGGCGGACAACCTGCTCACGCCGCACGAAGGGCCGGGCAATTTCGGCGACGCCCACTTCGCCGATGATTCGACGATCTATTTCATCTCGGACAAGGGGCGCGACCGCACCGCTCTCGCGCGAGTGAAGATCGACGCGCTCGGCCGGCCGGGTGAGGTGGAGACGGTGATCGGCCGCGACGACGCCGATCTCGACGCCGTGGAGATGGCGCGCGACGGCAAGACCGCCGCCCTGGCCTGGAACGCCTCCGGCAAGGACGAGCTGGCGTTTCTCGACCTCGCAACTGGCAAGGCGACGCCCGGACCCAAGCTGCCCGGCGGACTGCTCGGCGGACTGGCGTTTTCTCCCGATGGCTCGAAGCTCGCGATGACCATCTCCGGCTCCACCCTGCCGTACGACGTCTGGGTCCTGGATCGCGATGCCGGGGGGCACTGGAACGCGCCGCGGCAGGTCACCTTCAGCCCGCACGCCGGGGTGATCCTCGATACGCTGGTGACGCCGGAGCTGGTGAAGTTTCCGGCCCATGACGGAATCGAGCTCTCCGGCTGGCTCTATCGCCTGCCGGGCGAGACGAAGCCGGGACCGGTGGTGCTGAGCTTCCACGGCGGACCCGAGGGGCAGGAGCGGCCCGGGTTCAATTCGACCTATCAGGCTCTCCTCTCGCGCGGCATCTCGGTGTTCGCGCCCAACGTCCGCGGCTCGGCCGGGTTCGGCAAGAAGTTCGTCAACCTGGACAACGGGCCGCTCCGCGTCGAGGGGGTCAAGGACATCAAGGACTGCGTCGACGTGCTGGTGGCGCGGAAGATCGCCGATCCGAAGCGGATCGGCATCATGGGCGGCTCGTATGGCGGTTACATGACCCTCGCCGGACTCACCGAGTTCCCGGACACGTTCGCCGCCGGCGCCGACCTCTTCGGCATCGTGAATTTCGAGACGTTCTTCGCCCACACCGAGCCGTGGATGGCGGCCATCTCCACGGTCGAATACGGCGATCCGGCCACCCAGAAGGACCTGCTCGCCAGCCTGTCGCCGATCCACAAGCTCGACCGCATCAAGGCGCCGACGCTGGTGCTCCACGGGGCCAACGACACGAACGTGCCGGTAGTCGAGGCGCAGCAGGTGGTGGACACGCTCAAGAAGCGCGGTGTGCCGGTGGATCTAGTCCTCTTCCCGGATGAGGGGCACGGCTTTCGCAAGACGCCGAACCGGGTAAAGTCGACGGTGTCGCTGGTCGAATGGTTCGAGAAGTATCTGGCCGCTCATTGATGCAGGAGGAGTCGTTGCAGGTTCGTATCCACACCAGGAAGCTCTTTGTCATCTTGCTGTTGCCGTTGCTCGTGCTGTCGCTGGGGGCGCGCAAGCCGTCCCGGAAGCACGGCAAGCCGGCCGGGAAGTCCCACGCGGCGGCGCGGAAGAACGCCAGGAAGCCAGCGACTCCGCCGCCGATGCCGGTCGCGGCCCAGTCGTCCGGTCCGCCGCAGCTCGTGCACGCCCTCAACCAGGAGGTCGGGCACGCTCTCCAGGTGACCGCGGCGCTCGGCGTCCACATTGTCGACCTGGCGAGCGGCGACACGGTCTACGCCTACAACGCGGACGAGCCGCGGATGATCGCCTCGAACAGCAAGCTGTTCACCACCGCCGCAGCGCTCGATACGCTCGGAGCGGGCTATCTGTTCGAGACCCGGTTCGTGTCGCGCGGCGTGGTGCGCGACGGCGTTCTCGAAGGTGACCTGGGAGTGATCGGCGGCGGCGATCCGCACATTTCGGGGCGCGATTTCGGCGGCGATTCCTACGGCGCGTTCCGCCCCTGGGCGGCGGCGCTCCGCGAGCGCGGGGTGCGCAAGGTGCAGGGCGACCTCTGGCTGGCGCACGGCCTGTTCGAGCTGCTGCGCATCCATCCCGACTGGCCGCGCGATCAGCTCACCCGCTGGTATGAGGCGCCGATCGACGCCCTGTCGTTCAACGACGACTGCATCATGGTGCGCGTCACGCCGAGCCGCACCGGCGGCCTCGCGAAGGTGGAGCTGATCCCCGACCTGCCGGTGGTGCGCATCGACAACAGCGCCCGGACCACGAACAACCGCCGGTCGCAGCGCCTGATCGTGGCGCGCACGGACGACACAATCGTGGTGCGCGGCGCGGTCTGGCAGGGCTCCGGCCCATCGGACACCTGGGTGACGGTGCCCGATCCGGTCGACTACTTCGGCCGCGCGCTCAGGGCGGCGCTGGCGGAGGAGGGGATCGAGGTGACCGGCCGGCTGCACCAGGTGCCGCAGCTCCCCGGCGCGGTGTGGGAACGGGTCGCCGTGCACAGGAGCGACCTGGTGTCGGTGATCGACGTGACCAACAAGCGGAGCCAGAACTACTACGCCGAGACGCTGGCCAAGAAGATCGGCGCCACCCGCTGCCAGGAGGGGAGCTGGCGCGAAGGGGTGCGCGCGATCCGTGAGTTCGCGGTCAATCTCGGGATTCCGGCCAATTCCTTCACTATGGCGGACGGCTCGGGCATGAGCCGCGACAACCGGTTTCCGCCGCGCGCTCTCACCACCCTGCTCCGCCACATGTACTACCACCCCGCCGGCCGCGAGTTCGCCCAGTCGCTCCCCTACGGCGGCGAGGACAACGGTCATTGGAAGTACCGCTTCGGCGTGCCCCCTTACCGCGGCAACGTGCTGGCGAAGACCGGAACGCTGGAGGCCGTCTCGGCCCTGTCCGGCTACGCCAAGGCGGTGTCGGGCAAGTCCTACGCCTTCTCGCTTCTGTTCAACCGCGTCGGCGGTGACGCCCACGGCGCGCAGGACCGGATCGTCATGGCCCTGATCGATAATGGGTAGTTAAGCCCTTTTTCGCGTTATCCTTCAGCCCAAGAGACGGGAGGAGTGCCCTTGATCACGGACGTGCGCCCGGTCAACTACCGGGGCCTGATGAAGAAGGTGGAGCAGGTCGTCGCGGCGATGGACCGGGCGGAGGACGTCGGGACCACCATCCATTCGCTGCTCGAGATCATCATCGTCAAGTTCCGTGACGAGCTCGGCATCTTCGGCGGCCGGCTGTATCAGCGCCGCGGTCAGGCGTACGTGCTGCAGGCGGTCTTCGGCGATGCCAAGGAGGTGCCGCGCGGGCTCAAGGTGCCGCTCTCCTATCCGCCCATCCAGCTCGTGCTGGAAGAGGGCGCGGTGTACATGAGCGCCGACGACGCGCGGATGGACAAGAGCTTCGAGGATCTGATCGGGGTCCGCCAGTTCGTCGCCATCGAGGTGGGGGACGAGGAGTACATCCTCGCCTTCGACGTGGACTCCGAGGACAGGGGCGAGGACATCCTCTTCTCCCTGGGCATCCTGCGCCACAGCCTGAACCAGAAGATCCGGCGCGAGCGCATGGAAGGGATCTTCGCCGAGGCGCGCAAGATCCAGGCGTCCATCCTCCCCCGCCGCGCGCCGGCCTATGGTCATTTTGATCTCGCCGGCCGCTCCGATCCCATGGAGGCGGTGGGCGGCGACTTCTACGACTACATCCCGGTGACCCAGAAGATTCTCGGCCTGACCATCGCCGACGTCTCCGGCCACGGGCTGCCCGCGGCGCTCCAGGTGCGCGACATCTACATGGGGCTGCGCATGGGTCTCGCCCGCGACTTCAAGATCGTCCGCACGGTGGAGCGGATGAACAACATCATCCACCAGAGCACGTTGACCAGCCGCTTCGTCTCCATGTTCTACGGCGAGCTCGAGCTCAACGGCGTTTTCATCTACGTCAACGCCGGCCACCCGCCGCCGTTCCACCTCGCGGTCGACGGCACGGTCCGCTTCATGGAAGAGGGCGGCCCGGTGCTCGGCCCGCTGCCGGGAGCGACCTACGAGCGCGGCTTCGTGATCATGAAGCCGGGCGACATGATGGTGTTCTACACCGACGGGATCTGCGAGACGCGGGGGCGCGACAAGGAGACCGATCCTCTGGAGGAGTACGGCACCGACCGCCTGCTCCGGGTCGCCCGCGACACCCAGGGGCGCAGCGCCCAGGAGATCGTCGAGGCGATCTTCGCCAGCGTCGAAGTCTTCAGCGGCGAAGCTCCGCCGGACGACGACCGCACGCTGATGATCGTCACCTTTCCGACCGACGGCAAAGACCTGACGACGACGAAGGCGTTCCCACGCCCCAAGCTCTGACCTCTATTCCTGCGGCACGACGTCCAGCTCCTGCCGGAGCTTGACGATGCTCTTCTCGGGGTAGATGCCGGAGCGGAGCTGCACGCCGGGGTAGATCTGGGTCTCGCGGCCGACCACGACGCCGGGGTGGACGACGCAGTTGCAGCCGGTCATCACGCCGTCGCCCAGCACGCCGCTCAGCTTGCGGCGGCCGGTGCCAAGCCGGCCGATGCGCACCTCGCCGCCGTCGTGACGGAAGTTCGACAGAATCGTCCCGGCGCCGAGGTTGACGCCGGCGCCGAGGATCGAGTCGCCGACGTAGTTGAGATGCGGCGCCTTCGCTCCGGGAAAGAGGATCGCCCGTTTCAGCTCGGTGCTCGCGCCCACCACGCAGCCGTCGCCGATCCAGATGCCGCCGCGCAGATAGGCGCCCGGCCGGATCTCGACATCGCGGCCGATCCACACAGGCCCCTCGATCACCGCCCCGGGATGGATGCGCGTGCCGGCACCGATGACGATGCGGTCGCCCAGGATGTGCACATCCGGCGACAGGCGGATGTCAATTTGGCTCGAAGGCAACGCCGCGAGAACCGCATCGAGCGGTTCGCCGAGGAGCGCCCACGGAGCGGCGGGATCGTAGGCCGCGGCGAACGGCTCGGGGAGAGCGGCGAAAAGCGGCGGGAGATCAGGGAAAACGGACAGAACGTTCGGAGTGCTATAGAGAGGCAACGGATCGACGGCCATCGCGCGGTTTCCTCCAAGAAGGGAGCCGATCAAGCGTCAAGAGCAAGTGACATGCCATGATATCCGGCCGTGAGCCGTTTTCGTCCCCTCCCACTCTCCTTTTACCGGCGGCCCGCTGAAACCGTCGCCCGCGACCTGTTGGGGCGGTACCTGGTGCGCGAGCTCGAAGGTGAGCGTCTCGTCCTGCGCCTCGTCGAAGTGGAGGCCTATCTCGGAGAGCCCGACCGCGCCAGCCACGCCTGGGGCGGCCGGCGGACGCCGCGCAACGAGAGCCTCTACCTCCCTGGCGGCCACGCGTACGTCTACTTCATCTATGGCATGCACTGGTGCCTGAACGCGGTGACCGGCAAGGCGGGCATCGGCAGCGCGGTTCTGCTGCGCGCCGGAGAGCCGGTTGAAGGGGAGGAGCGGATGATCGAGAATCGCGGTTGGCCTCGCCGGCCCCGTCCCGGCGATCTGGCCGGCGGTCCTGGCAAGCTGTGCCAGGCTCTCGCGGTCGACCGCGCGCTCGACGGCGTGCTCCTCAACGCCTCACCGCTGTCGATCACCCGTGGCGAGCCGGCCGCGGCAGAGACCATCGCGGCCGGACCTCGCATTGGCGTCGACTACGCGGGCGAGGCGGCGGCCTGGCCGCTGCGGTTCGCGGTGCGCGGGAACCGGCATGTTTCACGGCCGCGGCCTCCGCTATAATTCCCTCAAATGCCCAAGCCCACGGTGTTCCTGAGCTACAGCCACGAGGACGAGAAGTGGAAGGACGAGCTCAGCGTGCAGCTCAAGGTGATGGAAGAGGTTCTCGGCGTCTGGGATGACCGGCAGATCGACGGCGGGGATAGCTGGTACGACGAGATCCGCGGTGCCATGGATGGTGCGGCGGTGGCGGTCTGCCTGATCTCGGCCGACTATCTGACGTCGGACTTCTGTAAGAAGGAGGAGATCCCCTACCTCCTGAAGCGGCGGACGGAGCAGGGGATGCGCCTGCTTCCGGTCCTGCTGCGGCCGTGCCCATGGAAGCTCGTCTCCTGGCTGAAGCCGATCCAGATCCTGCCGGACGACACCCGGCCGATCGCGAGCCTTTCGAGCGCGAAACGGGAGCAGGTCTTCGCCGGGATCGCCACGTCGATCGGGGAGTTGCTCGCGCAGCCGGCGGTTCAGGAACAACCCGTCTTTGAGTCTGTCCGGAGAAGGATTCCCGTGCCCGAGAGGGCGGCGATCAACCGTCCGTTTTCCATATCGCCCTCCGGATCGCTCGATCTCGATGTCAGCTCGCTTCTGCCGGGCTCCGGGGAAGTCACGCGCTTCGCCGGCGCCGGGATCGACCTGTTCGGACGGGATGACGAGCTGAGCTGGCTGGACGAGCTGTGGGAAACCGGCACCGTGCGCGTCGTTTCCGTCACGGGCCCGATAGGAATTGGAAAGACCGCCCTGGTCAACACGTGGTGCGCGAGGACCGAGCAAGAGCACGGAGAAGAGGCTTGCTCGATCCGGATTTTTGACAATGCAGGCTCGCAGCCGGCTGTCGCTGCGTTGCTGGCGGAGCTGACGCAACACAAGAGCCGCGAGCTGCTCCTCCTCGCCAGCCGTGAGCCGCTGGCCGAGCTGGACCGGTTGCCGCAGGAGCTGGTCGCCCGCAAGGAGTTGGGACCGCTCTCCCCGTCCGCCGGCCGGGCTCTCCTGCGGGTGGCCGGTGTCCGCGGCACGGACGCCGAGCTCGAAGAGATCTCACGGTCGCTCGGCGGCCTTCCGGCGGCTCTGGTGCGCCGCGCTACCGCCCCTTTCCCGCCTTCAGCTTGACGAATCCTTCTTTCGAGAGCTTCCAGAAGAGCAGCAGCGCGTCGAGCTGCGGCATGGGGGTGATCTTGAGGATGGACTGGATGTCGTAGCTGCCGTTGATGCGGGTCAGCATGAAGCCTTCCTGGGGGGAAAGCTTCGAGCTGGTGAGCTGCTCGAAGGTGACCGCGAGCTGCGGGATTGAGGAGAGCATGACGCCGCTCGATTCGACGGCGTCGCGGATGCCCTTCTCCGTCGAGGAGAGGAGGTCCCCGATGTCCTGGTTCTCCGGCTCCAGGCAGCGCGCCGCCCGCAGATGGCGCAGGGCGGACTCGAAGTTCTGCTGCGCCAGGAACTGCTTGGCGGTATCGACCAGCGCGGTGGCGGTGGGTGGCGGCACCGGCAGCGGCGAGGCAAAGGCGCTGGTCACGGAGGCAATCGCGTTCATCGCACCCGTGAGATTGCGGGCGACGCGCGCCTTGACCACCTTGACGCGCCCCTCCTGCCACTGCCGGTAGAGGATGCGGCAGACGTGGAACTCGCTCGAGTGGGTCGCGATGCGGATCTCCTCGACCGTCCGCTCGTCGTCCACCAGGTCGAGGATCTGCCGCTCGCCGGCGTCGAGGTCCTCGTAGTTCAGCTCGGCGATGACCACCGGCGTCGCCTGCTGGTTGGGGATCAGCTTGCGGATGCGCCGGTACTCGTCGACCCGCTGCACGCCCTCCATCAGGATGCCCGTCACGTCGAGCGACATCATCACCATGGCGCTCTCGGGGAGCACGTCGTCGAGGAACTGGAAGTCCCCCTCTTCCCAGTAGAAGACGTCGTAGATGCTCTCCTCGGTCTTGAGGCGGAGCATCTGGTGCAGGCTCTGTTCGGTGAGCGCTCCCTCGTTGACCAGGATCTTGCCGAGCAGCACGTGGGTCTGCTTCTGCTGCCGGACCGCGTCGGCCAGGGTCTCGTCGCTGATCAGGCCGTGGCTGACCAGGAAGTGGCCGAGGTACTCCTCCGGACGGTTGGAGGCGGACGAGACGATGAGGCCGTCCCGAAAGTAGATCTTCTTATTGAGCTGGTTATGGTTGATTTCGAGCGTACCGGTCTTCTTGCTCAGGGAGAGCCACTGGAGCAGCTCTTCGAGCTGCATCGTCTTGAGGTTCCCAACGATGCCCATATGACCCGGGGGATTATAGACCGTTGCGAATACTGGCGAAGTGCGGACATGCCGTAAATCGCAAACGCCACGATGAGATCGTCATTCGCGGGCGGGGGTCGTCCCCTTTTGCCCTTGGTAGTGGCTGCGTGAGCCCGGCTCGCCATAGGCGACCTCGGGTTCCGACTCCATTGCAATGAAAATCAGTTGCGCGATCCGCCGGCCTGCCTCCAGGATGAACGGCTGCGGGCCGAGATTCTGGAGCTCCAGGGTGATCTCCCCCTCGAAGCCGGGATCGCACCAGCCGGCCAGGGAGTGGTTGATCCACAGGCGGCCGAGAGTCGACTTGAGCTTCAGATCGCAGGCGACATTGCGCGGAATGCGCACGTACTCCATGGTCGAGGCCAGCACGACCTCACCGGGGAACAGCTTGACGTGGGGCGCGCGAAACTCCTCCGGATCGCGGGTGGGGCAGATCCAGTGGTCGCTCACCCGCACGTCGTAGCTGGCCGAGTTGACCTGATCGGCTTCGAAGGGGACGACACCGCCATTCTGTCCCCAGCGGCGGATCCAGTGGTCCGGCTTGATCATCAGAGGAACCGCACCGGGGTCGTGACCTGCTCGCGGTGGATGGTGTCGACGAAGCGGATGATCCGCCGCGAGAGGGACATGAAGAGAGTCGAGGTGCGCGAGCCACCGCCGAAGAAGCGGACGCCGCGGAGCAGCTCGCCGTCGGTGACGCCGGTGGAGCTGAACAGGATCTCGTTGCCAGGAGCCAGGTCCTCGGTCTTGTAGATCCGGGACAGGTCGTGGTACCCCATGCTCTTGACGCGCTCCTCCTGCTCCGCGTCCGTGGCCTTGAGGCGGGCCTGGATCTCACCGCCGAGGCAGCGCATGGCCGCGGCGGTGATCACGCCCTCGGGCGCGCCGCCGATGCCCATCACCGCGTGCACGCCGGTGCCGCGGACGGCGGCCGAGATGCCCGCCGAGAGGTCGCCGTCGGAGATCAGGCGGATGCGCGCCCCGGCGCCGCGGATGTCGGCGATGAGCTGATCGTGGCGCGGCCGGTCGAGGACGACGATGGTGAGGTCGCTCACCTTGCGTCCGAAGGCGTTGGCGATGTTGCGCAGGTTTTCGGCCACCGGCGCGTCGATGTGCACGCTGCCACGCGCCGTCGGGCCGACCACGATCTTGTCCATGTAGACGTCGGGCGCGAAAAGAAGGCCGCCCCGCTCGGCGGCGGCGAGCACGGCGATGGCGTCCGGCGAGCCGGTGGCGCACAGGTTGGTGCCTTCGAGCGGATCGACCGCGATGTCGACCGCCGTGGCCCCGTCCTGGCCGCGCAGGGCGCCCACCTCCTCGCCGACGTAGAGCATGGGCGCCTTGTCGCGCTCGCCTTCGCCGATGACGACCCGGCCGTCCATCATCAGCGAGTCCATCTCATGACGCATCGCCTCGACGGCCACCTGGTCGGAGTGGCGGCGGTCGCCGAAGCCCATGGTCTTCGCGGCGGCGATCGCCGCCTGCTCGGTGACGCGGATGAAGTCCTGCTCGAGGAGGTGGTCGAGCGCCATCAGCGCGCGCTCCCCGCGGTCGCCGTCTCCGGGACCTTGTCCTGTGCCGCCTTTTCCGATCGCTCCGGCGCGTTGTACGCCGCGATGCCGGTCAACGCCTCGCCGATGATCAGGCCGTGGATGTCGTGCGTGCCCTCATAGGTGTAGACCGACTCGATGTTGAGCATGTGGCGGATCACCGGGTAGTCGTCGACGATGCCGTTGGCGCCCAGGATCTCGCGCGCCAGCTTGGCGCACTCGCGGGCGAGCCAGACGTTGTTGCGCTTGCCCATCGAGATGTGCCAGTGCTTGAGGCGCCCGTTGTCCTTCAGGCGGCCGAGCTGGAGATTGAGCAGTTGCCCCTTGCTGATCTCGGTCGCCATCCAGGCGAGCTTCTCCTGGACGAGCTGATGGCAGGCGATCGGCTGGCCGTTCCACTGGATGCGCTCCTTGGAGTACTGGAGCGCGGTGTTGAAGGTCTCCATCGCCGAGCCGACGCCGCCCCAGGAGATGCCATAGCGCGCCTGGTTGAGGCACATCAGGGCGTTCTTCAGGCCGGTCGTCCCGGGCAGCAGGTTCTCCGCCGGGATGTGGCAGTCCTGGAAGCCCAGCTCCGAGGTGGTGGAGGCGCGCAGGGAGAACTTGCCGTGCTGATCGGAGGAGGTGAAGCCGGGGGTCCCCTTCTCCACCACGAAGCCGCGGATGCCGATGTCCCCGGTGCCGTCGTTGGTCTTCGCCCAAACCACCGCCACGTCGGCCAGGGTGCCGTTGGTGATCCACTGCTTGGAGCCGTTCAGCACCCACTCGGTCCCCACCTTCTTCGCGGTGGTGCGCATGCCGCCGGGGTTGGAGCCGAAGTCCGGCTCGGTGAGGCCGAAGCAGCCGATCGCCTCGCCGGTCGCGAGGCGGGGGATCCAGCGGTCCTTCTGCTCCTGCGAGCCGAAGGCGTAGATCGGGTACATGACCAGCGAGCTCTGCACGGAGACGAAGCTGCGCAGGCCGGAATCACCGCGCTCCAGCTCCTGCATGATGAGGCCCTAGGCGACGCCGCCCAGGCCGGGAAGACCGTATTCGGAGATGCTGGCACCGAAAAGGTTGAGGGCGCCCATGGCGGGCACCAGCTCGAGCGGGGTGCGGCCGTCGCGGTGGCATTCTTCGATGATCGGCTTGACCTTGTCATCGACGAACGCGCGCACCGTGTCGCGCACCAGCCGCTCCTCTTCGCTGAGGAGCGCATCCAGCTCCAGAAGATCGACGCCTGGGAAACGGCTCAAAGTGAAGCCTCCTTATCATCAAGATATCAACAAGACTCGGCAGGAGTCGTAGTCTTAGAGACATTGCAGACTGCGGACGGATCTCTAGCGGCCGGGACCGGACGCGGCCGCCATGATACCACGCGGGCACACCCCCCCTCTCGCCAGCTCAATTCCCCTCAATGCGAGCGCGCGCTGACGAAGCGGACCAGCTCGCGCAGCGGATCGGCCCGGCGGCCGAGCGGATCGAGCGACGCGACCGCGAAGCCGAGCAGCTCCTCCGCCAGCGCCTGCGCGCCGGCCACGCCGAGGAGCTTGACGAACGTCACCTTGCCGGCGTCCTGGCCGGTGTCCTTGCCGGTCTCCTCCGGCGTGCCGAGGACGTCGAGCAGATCGTCGGCGATCTGGAAGGCGAGCCCCAGGTTCTTGGCGAAACGGGAGACCGCCTCGAGATCGCGCCGGCGGGCGTCCGCGGCCATGGCTCCCAGCTCGGCCGCGGCCATGAACAGCGCGCCGGTCTTGTGGCTGTGGATGTACTCCAGCAGCTCCAGGTCGGTGTCCTCCGGCCGCGACAGGAGGTCGAGCGCCTGGCCGCCGATCAATCCGTCGCTGCCGATGGCGGCGGCGAGGTGGTGGACCATGTCCTCGGCGGTGTAGCGGCGCAGGGAGAGACGGTTGGCGCTCGCCGCGACCAGGGCATAGGCACGGTTCAGCAGCGCCAGCGAGGCGAGGAGGGCGACGCTCTCGCCGAAGACCTTGTGGGTGGTGGGACGGCCGCGCCGCAGGCTGGCGTCGTCCATCGACGGCAGATCGTCCAGGATCAGCGAGCAGGCGTGCACCATCTCGACGGCGCAGGCCATGTCGAGAACCTGGCTGGAACGCTCGCCGAACAGCTCCGCCACCATCAGCGTGAGCACCGGCCGCACCCGTTTGCCCGGGCCGGTCAGCGCATACTCCATTGCCCGGTGGACTGGAGCGGGGCGCTCTTCCAGACGCGGCAGAAGCTCAGGCAGCCGGCGGTCGACCCGTCCGGCGAGGACGGAGAGACCGCCGGCAAGAGAGCGCGAATGCGCCTCCGGGCGCGGGTCAGGCGGCGAAGGAGGCGACGGCCTCTTCCTCGGTGTCAAAGACGTCGAACACGGTGATGAGCTGGGTGATCACCAGGATGTCCTGCACCTTGTTCGGCAGGCAGGCGAGCTTCAGCTTGGCGCCCCGGTTCATCGTGGTGGTGTAGGCGCTCACCAGCTCGCCGACACCAGAGGAGTCGATGGTCGTCACGCCCGACATGTTGATGACGAGGTTCTTGGCGCCGCTGTTGATCGCGTCCTGCACGGCGTTCCGGAGCGCGATCTCGCCGGCTCCGATGGTGATCTTGCCCTTGAGGTCGAGGATCGTGACGCCGTTCTTCTCCCGATTCTTCACTTCCATTCGGTTCCCTCCTCACGGTGACCTTCAGGGTTGTCCTGGACACGGGTGACTTTTTTCTTCAGGGTCACCAACGTGCCACCTCCCGGCCTGGTCCCGTAGTGAATTTCGTCCATGAAGCTTTTCATGTAGAAGATACCGCGGCCATTCGGCCGCAGCAGGTTCTCCGGAGCCAAAGGGTCATGGATCAGGGCCGGATCGAACCCCGGCCCCTCGTCGCCGACCCGGATGACCAGCTCATCTCCGTCGAGCGACAGGTCGACGTGCACCTTCTTCTCGGGGTTCTGCGCGTTGCCGTGCTTGATGGCGTTGGCGATCGCCTCGCGCACCGCCACGTCCACCCAATGCCGGGCATCTTCGTCCATGCCGAACCGGACCAGGGCTTCCCGGAGAACGACCTGGACCAGCTCGATATTCTCGAAGCGGCTGCCGAGGTCGAGATGGAAGCAGTGGTCGTCGGCCATGGGGTCCGTTTCTCTCGCCGGGGAGTCTACCAGAAGCCCAGCAAGGCCGCCGCCTTGGGTGCCTGGGTCTGCATCAGCTTGAGCGCCCCGGGGATCACCACCAGGAGCTGCACGCCGTCGAACAGGGTGTGCGCCGCGATGGCCGGCCAGATGGTCTGGCGCCAGCGCACCAGGTACGCATAGATCAGCGACAGGAGGGTGATGCCGATCAGCATGAACGGCTGGCCATAGGAAAAATGCGCCAGGACGAAGAGGCCGGTGGACATCAGGATCCCCACCCGCGGTTGCAGGAAGCCGCGGAAGAACCCCTCCTCCACCACCCCGGCCGACAGGCTGATGGACATCCGGATCAGGATCGGCAGCGCGGCGATCCACGACACCATGGCCGGCGGCGCCTTGGGGATGGCCTTGTCGCCGCCCACCGCGTAGAGGATGCCGCCGATCGCCATCATCCCGCTGAGCACGATCACCCAGGCCGCGATCCCGAGCAGCACACCGAGGCCGATCTCCCGCGGCACGCTGGGGGCCACAAGACCGAGCTGCTCGGCGAACCGGCGTCCCAGGGAGACCGGCAGGAGAGACGGCGGAGGCTCCGAAGCCTGCAGCGGCGCCTGCGCAGAGACGGTGCTCGGCGAGGCGTAGGGGAAGACTGCGTCCGCGGCGCCCTCCTCCATCGCGATCCGCGGCGAATCGACCACCGGCTGACCGGCCACGCTCTCGACCTCTCCTTCGATCACCCGCTCGGACGGCCCCAGATCGGGCGCGGGCTCCGGGACCGGTATCGGAAGATGGGGAAGAAGGGGGAGAGCCGCCGTGGGCCGCGGCGCGGGCACCGCGGCAAAACCGAGGAAAAACCAGGCGAGGATCGCCCCGGTCATCAAGGCGTGCAGCAAAAAGAGCTGCGGTGTGGGAATGGCGGCGAAATCGGGCGCCGGAGCTGCCTTTCCGATCGCACCGAGCGGCAGGGTGACGCCGATCCACAGCACGAAGGCGATGCCGGCGGTGGCGAGGGAGCGCCGCCACGGCACCACAAACCCCGGAGGCGACAACCCCTTGCGGGCGCTCTGCTGGTCGAGGACCACGGCCACCAGCAGGGCCAGGGCCGCCGGGACGATCAACCGCAGGGCGTCGAGAGTGCGGAGGGCGTCGAGAGCGCGCATTCGGGCGATGATAGCCGATTCTGGCCTTCACCCCCTGGAACCAAAATCCGCCGGCTCCCCTCTAACGTTGGAAGGGAGCGCTCCCGCAACATTCCGCCCTGATTCCGAGGGGGGCCGGGCGGAAACGATCCACGTCCGATTTGGGAGGTGCAGCATGCTCTTCGCAATCACGTCCATCGATCTCAAGGCCTTGGGAATGGAAGGGCTCGGCGTCACCAGCCTCGCCGTTCTCGGCGCGCTCGCGATGCTGTCGATCTGGTCCCTCGGAGTCTCGGCCGAACGCCTGATCGCCCTGCACCGGGCGCGCCGGCAGTCGCTGGAGTTCGCCCGCACCCTGGCGACGAGCCGGGAGGCGGACTGGATGCGCGACGCCCTCGAAGCCGCGGCCCGCTTTCCCCACAGTCACCTGGCCCGCGTCGTGGCCGCCGGCCTCTCGACCTTTCAGCGCAAGAAGTCCAAGGGCCTACTGACCAACTCCGAGGTCCTGGAATCCGCGGAGCGCGCCCTGGAGCGCTCGACGCTGCTCACCAGCGCCGACCTGCGGCGCGGCATCGGCAGCCTGGCGACGATTGCCACGACCGCCCCGTTCATCGGCCTCTTCGGCACGGTGGTCGGCATCATGCACGCATTCCAGAGCATCGGCAAGGCCGGCGGCGGCTTCACCGCCGTCTCCCAGGGGATCGCTGAAGCGCTGGCGACCACCGCCTTCGGCCTCGTCGTCGCCATCCCCGCCGCCTGGATGTTCAACTACCTCACCCAGCGCATCGAGCGCCTCCAGGTGGAGATGGCGAACTCGTCCTCGGAGCTGATGGATTTCTTCCTGGATCTGGAAGACGGGAAGTAAGGCTCTCCTCCACCCCCTCTCTCCGCCCGGAGAGAGGGGGCGCCCAGAACAATCCGCCCCCCTCCCCCGTATACTCTCCCGTAGTCAGCCACTTGAGCGTTTTCTCCCAAGGAGTCTCCCTGTGCGACGTCCGTCTATCACCTTCCTGTCTCTGCTCGCCGCCCTCGCCCTCGGGTCCGGAATCGCATCGGCAGCTCCCCCCGCTCCCGCCACTCCGACGAAGCCGAACATCCTCTTCATTGTCACCGACGACCAGGACCTGCTCCTGGACTCGCTCAAATACATGCCGCGGGTGCACGACCTGCTGGCGAACCAGGGGACGACTTTTTCGCACGCCTTCGTGCCCCTCTCCCTCTGCTGCCCGTCGCGCTCCTCCATACTCACCGGCCGCTACACCCACAACACCCAGGTCTACACCAACTCCCTGCCCGACGGCGGCTTCGCGCGCTTCTACGCCCTCGGCCTTGAACAGGAGACGGTCGCCGTCGCCTTGCAGAAGGTCGGCTACAGGACAGCCATCCTCGGCAAGTACCTGAACGACTATCCGCTGACCGTCGAGCCCAGCTACGTGCCGCCGGGCTGGACCGAATGGGTCGTGCCGTCGGACGGCGCGCCCTACACGGAATTCAACTACACGTTGAACGAGAACGGCACGCAGACCAAATTCGGCCACGCCCCGGGCGACTACATGACGGATGTCCTGGCCAAAAGAGCGCGCCGGTTCATCGCCAAGGCGGCGGCGGACCATGTGCCGTTCTTCCTCTACTTCACCCCCTACGCGCCGCACAAGCCCTGCACCCCGGCGCCGCGGCATGCCGCTCTCTTCCCCGGTCTCAAGGCCCCACGCACCCCTTCCTTCAACGAGGCCGACGTGAGCGACAAGCCGGAGGCGGTGCGCAACCTCCCGCTGCTGCCCCCGGAGCTGATCGGCGCCATCGACCATCTGTACCGTCTGCGGCTGCAGAGCCTGCAAGCCGTGGACGAGGCCATCGGCAGCCTCGTCCAGCTCCTGGACGCGACCGGGCAGCTCCGCAACACCTACATCATCTTCACCTCGGACAACGGCTTCCACCAGGGACAGCACCGGCTGTTCAACAGCAAATACACCGCCTATGAGGAAGATGTCCGCGTGCCGCTCATCGTCCGTGGCCCGCACGTCCCGGCGAAACGGGTGGTGGACGCCTTCACCGAGAACGTCGACTTCGCCCCGACGATCGCCCAACTCGCCGGAGCCACCCTCTCCTCCAAGGTGGACGGCCGCTCGCTGGTGCCGCTCCTCCGGAACGCCCCGGTGCCGGCAAGCTGGCGCAAGACCGTGCTCCTCGAGCAGTTCCACTTCACCGACGTGCCGGCCAGCGAATTCAGCGTGCTGGAGCCGGGCGAAGCGTTGAAAGACGAAGAGCACGTCACCCATCGCGGCCTGCGCACCGCCACCTTCAAATTCGTCGAATACGGCACCGGCGAGCACGAGTACTACGACCTGGTGAAAGATCCCTACGAGCTCGAAAACCTGGCCAGCCACCTCGGCCCCCTGCTCCTCGGCCAGCTCACCAGCCGGCTGAACGATCTGAGCGAGTGCCAAGGCACCGCCTGCCGCGCGCTGGAGGCGACGCCGGTGCAGGGGCTGCCGTAGGCCCTCACCCCGGGAGAGGGGGGAAAAGCAAAAAAGACAAGCAATGTGGATTCTCTTGCTTCTGCTTGTCTCCCCTCTCCCGGCGGGTGGTTGGGGGGAGCCGGGAGAGGGGCGGGGGTGAGGGCCCAGTTTTGACGTCCCATTTCCGCCATACCCTCTATACTTACCCTCGATGGCGCCGCGTTTCGATCCCGACACCCTCACCCTCGACCTGTCGGTCGCCGACCTCCTCGACGCCCCGTTGACGCGCAGCCTCGGCTTCGCCAACCGCGGCGGCTACGAGCGTCTGTGGCTCGGCCAGGCGATCCACGGCCGCTATCAGGAGCAGAAGCTCGAAGCCGATCCCACCTACCGCCGCGAGGTGGTGGTGCGCCACACCTTCGAGCACCGCGGCTGGACCATCCGTGTCCATGGCCGCATCGACGGCGTGCGCAAGGAGCCCGACGGCACCCTCGTCGTCGAAGAGATCAAGTCCGTCCGCCGCGGCGGCACCCTGCCGCCGGTGACGCGCGAGATGTATCAGCGCCAAGCCATCCTCTACGCCTGGATGCTCAGCGGCGCCGAATCCGTGCCGGTGCACGCCGAGCTGGTGCTGATCGCGATCGGCAGCGACGAGACCGAGCGCGAACCCCTGACCGTCGACGTCGATCGCACCGAGATCTCGGTCCGCCGGCGGCTCAACGCCCTCCTCCACGCCTGGGAGTCCGAACGGCAGCGCTCCACTGAGCGGCGGATGGCGGCTGAGCGCCTCGCCTTCCCCTACGGCGAAATCCGGCCCGGCCAGGAGCTCATCCTCGCCGCCGTCGAAACCGCCGTCGCCAATCGCGAGAACCTCCTCCTCCAGGCCACCACCGGCATCGGCAAGACCGTCGCCGCCCTCTACCCGGCGCTCAAATACGCCCTGGCGCATGACAAACGGCTCTTCGTGCTCACCGCCAAGACCACGCAGCAGGAGATGGCCACCGCCGTCCTCTCCCTGCTCAACCAGGAGAACGCCTTCCGGTCGCTCCGCCTGCGCGCCAAGTCCAAGATGTGCGCCAACGACCAGATCCTCTGCCACGAGGAGTATTGCCGCTTCGCCAAGGACTACGGCCTGAAGCTGGTCTCCTCGGGAGTGATGAGCCACCTCCTCGGCGCCTTCTCCGCCCTCGAGCCGGACGACGTCTTCGCCGCCGCCAAAGGCGCCGAGGTCTGCCCCTTCGAAGTCAGCCTGGAGCTCTCCAACCGGGTGCAGATCACGGTCTGCGACTACAACTACGCCTTCGACCCCTACGTCTCCCTCACCGCCTTCGCGCCGGACCAGGACCTGTCGGACACCATCCTCGTCATCGACGAAGTCCACAACCTGGTCGACCGCGGACGCGGCTATTACAGTCCCGAGCTGTCCGCCGGCGAAGCCCAGCGCGCCGCCGAGACCGTCGGCCGCTGGGGCGACAAGATCCACTTCCGCATCGCGACCCTCTGCCTGCACATCGCCCGCCTCATCGAAGAGACCGTCGCCGACGCCCTGGACGAAGGCCCCCCCGGCGACCGCGCCGTCGTGCATCCGCTCCCCGAAGACCGCTTCTGGCGCCTGCGTCCGGAGCTCGACGCCGTCTTCATCGACTACCTCGAATACCAGCGCGAAACGCACACCTTCCGTCCGGACGACCCCTTCGTCGCCCTCTACTTCGCCTTCCTCCGCTTCCTGAACGGCCTCATGGTCTCCGACTCCGCCTTCAGCCACGTCGCCGAGCAGCGCAAAGGCGAAGCGCGCCTCAAGATCCTGTGCAAAGACCCCAGCCGCTTCCTCGGCGAAGTCATCCAGCGCGCCCACGCGACCATCGGCCTCTCCGCCACCATCTCGCCGCCCGAGTTCTACACCGGCCTCCTCGGCTTCGAAGCCGGCCGCACCGCCTTCGTCGAGATCGCCAACCCCTTCCCGCCGGAAAACCGCCGCGTCGTCATCGACTCCACCGTCTCGACCACCTACAAAGAGAGGCACCACAACTACGACCGCATCGCCGAGCGCCTCGCCGCCTTCGCCGACGCCGTCCCCGGCAACTGCCTCGCCCTCTTCCCCAGCTACTCCTTCCTGAGCGAAGTCACCGGCCGCCTCCGCCTGCGCCACAAACGGGCCCTCGTGCAGAAGCAGGCGGACAGCGACAAAGAGAGGGACCTGATCCTCCAGATGCTCCGCCAGTCCATCTTCGGAGACATCCTCCTCGTCGCCGTCGCCGGGGGAGTCTTCGCCGAAGGGGTGGACTATCCCGGAGAGATCCTCAAAGCCGTCGCCGTCGTCGGCCCCTGCCTGCCGGCCCTGACCCTGGAGCAACAGCTCCTCAAGGACTATTACCAGGAGCGCTTCGAAAAAGGCTTCGAATACTCCTTCGTCGTCCCCGGAATGACCCGAGTCGTCCAAGCCGCCGGCCGCCTCATCCGTTCCCCAAGGGACACCGGAGTCATCGCCCTCTTCGACCAGCGTTTCCTCCACGCCCCCTATCGGCACCACCTGCCGCCGGACTGGCTGCCGGAGGAAGGGGCGGGGGCGCTGGTGGGAGATCCGGCAGAGGTGGCGGAGGAGTTTTTTCGGGTGTTGAGTTTGAAGGCTTGAAGGGGTGATACTTGCTCAGCGACGTTGGACCGTGGTAGCCTAAACAAATGTGCAAAGTCCGGGTCTAATTGTTCCCTAGGAGGGGGGGAATTGGAATGCCGCGACTTGAGTTCGACCTTCTTGCCGGTGCCTGGGAGGAACCAGGCAATCCGGAGAGCGCTCATGACAAGATCCTTCAGGCGGCTCGCAGAGCTTTCGCCGCCGATGTGTGCACAATCTTTCCCCTCAACCCGGTCACTGGAGACTTCGCTGCGGCGCCGCAGATCTCGGGTCCGCTCCGAGATTCCAATCGGCAGTGGACCCCCCCTCGCCCCGGAGGACTGACCAGAAAAATTCTGGAAACGAAGCAGGTCTTCCTCGATTCGCTGGAGACGGCATCCGAGTGGAAGAGCCCGTTCACTGATACCGAGGAGGTCGTGTCCTATGCGGGGGTAGCCCTACAGGCGCAGGAGCGACTCAAGCCCCTCGCCGTGCTCTACCTTGACTACCGGCAACCCCAAGTTTTCGACGAGGACTACCGACAGCGTCTCCACGCCTTCTCCGAGCAAGCTTCTTCCATTTTGCAGACCGCTTGGCTCCTCAACCGCTACCGTAAGGTGATCGAGCTCGGCCAAGAGATCAATCAAGACCTCGACACCTACGAGAACCTCTTCGCCAAACTAGAACAGCACACGCGCGACCTCCTCGATACGAGCCACTTTTTCCTCCTTGGGGTGTATTTCGCCCAGACCGGCACGATGGACTTGCTCCGCACCTTCCACGGGGAACGAAAGGTAGGGAAGCTGCAGCCCCTCCCCACCGCCTGCCGCGTGACCCTCGACAAGCCACGCTCCACTCTCCTCGAGAGAGCCTCGACTTCGACTGAGAACCAGCTCATCCAGGAGCTGTGCGCCGACGAGCCTCTCCAAGTCGAGTCGTTTATCCTGGCGCCCCTCCTTCTCCGCGACACCCCCCTGGGAGTCCTCGCGGTCGCCCATAGCAAAGCCGGAGCCTACGACCAGGAAGACCTCCGCACCTTGGAGCTCCTCGCCAACCATGTCGCTTCCGCGCTCAACAACATCCGTCTCTTCGCTAACCTCGATCAGATCAGCAAGATCGGTCAGCTCTTGACCGAGCAACTCGATGGCGACGACGTTCTGCAGAGCGTGGTCAATCGGATTCACCAAGCGACTGGGGCGGATCTAGTCCTCCTCTATCCCTATCATCCGGATACAGGGAAGTTCGACCTCCCGGCACGGATTTCTGGGGATCTTCTGCATCCGGATTATCCCCCGCTCGCACACTCCCGAGAAGAAGATATACCTCATCTTACAGTCGCTCTCGAAGGCCCGTGTTTTCTTATAGACGCTGCTGCGTTTGCCGGCCCACTCGGCGCCAATCCCGCACGGCGAAGCCTCTTCCAGGAACGTGAGAGTGTGGCCTCCTTAGCTGCCGTGCCCCTGCGAGTCGGAGCTGAGACCGTCGGAGCTTTGTACCTAAATTTCCGCAGCCGCCAGAGCTTCGGCGGCTCGCAACGGCGTCTCATTACCGGATTATCCGTCTTCGCCGCCACGGCAATCAAGAACGCTTGGCAATTTGGCCTCCGGGGCGAGGAACTCGCTGCCCTCGCACGGATCGACTCCAAGCTCAAGCGCAGCCTCGACAGCCTAAGCCTGCAACCCCTCCTCACATTCATTCTCGAAGAAGCCAAAAAGGTCTTGGCTGCCGAGCACGCTGCCGTTATCTTGACGAACCCTAACGGAACTGAGCTCCGCTATGCCGCTTGGAGCGTTAGCCAAGAAATCAAGGAAGGTTATGGCCTCACCCGCTGGGCTTACGAGCATCGTGAGACCGTGCACGTTGACGACGTGACGAGCGACCTCCAATGGAAGGATATCTATTTCCCAGCCTTCAGCGAGACACGCTCGGAGCTTGACGCCCCCTTGCTCAACCACTTCGACAAAGCCATCGGTGTCCTCAGCTTTGAGAGCCCGCGGAAAGCCGCCTTCGACGGCGAGCACAGGCGGTTTGTCGAAACGCTGGCGGGGCAAGTCGTGGTGGCCATCCAGAAGGCGCAGGCCTTTGACACAGCGGAGCGGCGCGCCGACGACAGGAAGACTCTGTTCGACATCAGCCAGCAGCTTGCCAGCCAACTGGAGCTCGAGAAACTCCTTGACCTCATCCTCGAAAGGGCAATCGACACAACACGGGCCACGGCAGGTGTCCTACTCCTCTATGACGCGAAACGAGAAGAGCTCGAAATAAGGGCTGAAAAGGGCATGGGGAAATACAGCCGCGGTACCCGGTTCACTCTCGATCAGGGTATTATAGGCTGTGTCGCTCGGGAGCACCAGAAACGGAACATTGATCCCGCCGATCCGGAATGGAAGGATATATACCTATCCTATGCCCAAGCGACGCGTTCACTTCTCGCCGTTCCCCTGCTGGAAGGAGGCCGCCTCTGGGGAGTACTCGACGTTGAGAGCCCGGAGCCGAACCACTTCCCACAACGCGCCGAGAGCCTGCTGGAGGCCTTGGCGAACATGGCAGTCGTTGCGTTCCAGAATGCGGAGCGCTACCAGACCGCAGAGCAAGGCCGCCTGCGACTGCGCGCCCTCCAGGATCTTTCGCAGCAGATTGTCCGTCAGTCCACCGATCCCGATGAGGTGATGCGATCGACTCTGCAGTTCGCCCTTGATCTAACAGGGGCTTCGCTGGTACTTCTGGACCTTTATTATAAGGAAGCCAGGACTAAGAGCTATACTGGTGTCCGCACCGCAGATCGCCAGCCAGAGATCGAGATTGTCGATCTGTTGGACACAGACGATGCAGCGCCAGAGCTGCCCCGAGGAATCATGGAACACGTCGCGCAGAGTCGGCGGCCATACCGCACCACCGGAGACGCACAGGCGGATCCCTATTATATCGCCGGGAGTGCTGGCGTCCACAGCGAGATCTGCGTCCCATTGACCGACGAGTCCAACGTGCTGATCGGTGTGCTGGATCTCCAGAGTAGCGAGCTTTACGCCTTCGACGAAACCCATGAAGAGCTCCTCGCTCTCTTTGCCGATGAGGCCGTGATTGCGATCCAGAACGCGCGCAGCCACGAGAATGCACAGCGTGAGTTGGCCCGCTTCGAGGCTCTCTGGGGCGCGGGGAATAGACTGGCCAATCTGAGCGAGATCGAGCAGCGACGCAAAGCTTGCCAAATCGTCGCCGAAGTGGCGTCTGACCAGCGCCAATGTCGCGCGGTTGTCAGGCTCCACGATGCTGAAGAGAGGGCGTTCGTCCTGATAGCTTCAACGGGATCGAATGTAGAAGAGCACCCCTTTGAACGAATGAGGGATACCGAGGGCATCAGCAGTCTTGTCTACAAGATCCGCAAGACGCAGCTTATCTCCGATATCCGAGATCTTCCTCCCGGAATGCCGCCTCCGAAAATCACGGACCCGCTCAAGAGGTCGCTCATGGTGTCCCCGATTTTCTTTGATGAGCGCTTCTATGGCACGCTCGCTCTTAGCCACCGCCGGCCCAATTTTTTCCATGAGGCCGACGTTAAACTCGCTGAGGGTCTCGCGAAACTTTTGGCGATTACCTTCCATCGGCTCGAAGCGATCCAACATCAACGTGCATTGCAAGCAAAGGTACAGCAGGCCGAGGCACTGAGTGAAATGGGGGAGGCCTCAGCCAGTCTAACGCACCGTCTTGGTAATGACCTCGGGCTCATCCGGTCCTACGTCAACGATGCCATGGACGGAATGAGGGAGCGAGGCTTTACCGACTCTGGAGTGGAGGGGAGCCTCTTGGCTGTCATTGACGCCACTCAAAAAGTCCTGGACTTAAGCCTTGACCTCAAGGCCAAGGTCGCCTTCGGCTTTGAAGATCCCACGGTCTTTCCTCTATCAGCACTGTTGGACGAGGTCAGGGAGATGTTCCGAGATCTGCCACTGTCGCAGCGACTTGTTATCGAGCCAGTGGACGGAGTCGGGCCGATCCGAGCTGTTCAATCCCATATCGTAGAAATACTCATCGATATTGTGAATAACGGCTACGAGGCGATGCCGAATGGGGGGACAGTCGTGATCCGGACGCGAGGCGAGGAGCGTTTTGCTTACATCGAGATCGCCGATACCGGTCCTGGGGTTCCGAAAGAGGATCTAGACAATATTTTTAATTTTTCGTTTTCCACAAAGGGTAGTTCAGGCTTTGGACTCTGGAGCGCCCGTCGCAAAGCGCGCCTTAACGGCGGCGCACTTATTGCGAAGAGCTCTCTTGGCGGCGGAGCGACATTCATTCTCACATTGCCACTCGCCGGGCCAAGATTGGAGGATCAGCTTGGAAACGAAGACTAGCGCTGAATTCCAGCTTTGGATTGTCGATCACCTCGACTACTGGCGTAATCTCTCCGTAAAAACGCTCTGCAGTACCGGTTTCTCGATTCGAACCTATAAGGAGTACTCTGATCTGTTATCTGCTCCGCACAGTCCTGAACCAGATCTTGTTCTGTTAGGTTGCGTCGGCTCCCTCCCGGCGGAGAGGAGCCTCCTGCAGGAACTGGCACGTCGGCGTTGGCATGTGGTCGTATTCGCATCCCGTCTAACCTTGACGGACGTTCGTGAGTTCTTTCATGCCGGTGCCGCTGACGTGTTCGAACGACCACGGACGCCGGCCGACCTACTCTCCCTCCTGCGCGCAGACCTGCCAGAGGTCTTCGGCCAACCTCTATAAGCACTTGACGGAATTTAGCATGAGGCAAGGCAGAATTCTCGTTCTCGATGATGAAGCGAAGTGGCGGGAGGCCATTTCAAAGGCCCTGGCGAGAAGCTTTCATGTCGACGTCGCGGCCGATCCTGCCGTCGCCGAGGAACTTCTCGAGAGCGGCCTCTACCACCTTCTTGTACTCGATATCAGTATGGACGTAGACAACAATAACAGGAACATTGAGGGCATGCAGTTTTTGGAGCGTCTCAAGGCTGCCGGTAAGACTACTGGCTTGGTCGTCATCATTCTCTCGGGATTCGGCCAAGTACTGCAAGCGCGCGATGCCTTCGTGAAATATGGGGTCACGGATTTTCTCGAGAAGCAGCGTTTCGATAACCATCAGTTCGCCGAATTGGTGCAGAGCCACCTCTTCAACAATCTTAGGATAAACCTGGATCTTGACATACGCTGGAAGGGTATCCATGGAGCTGAAGCGGCGTGCTGGAACGTCAAGGTTGGGGGGGTGCGGCTAAAGCGAGAGGATCCGCACCATGCCGCACTCATCGCCCGAGCAGGTGCCGAGCTCGATGACCTCCTCTGCCGCCTTTTTCACAACGCGAGCACGATTCTAGTCCAGCCGATGCAGCGCGGCAAAAGCGGAGCCGGTATCTTAAGAGTCGAGCCCTTCTACTCTGCCACGGGCCCGGGCAGGACTGCGGTTGTCAAGTTCGGCGATGTCGAAAGCATCCTTCGAGAAGAAAAGAATTTCCAACTCCACGTGAAACAATTTCTCGGAGGAGGACGTTCGACGAGCCTCGAGGACCTCCGGCAGACCCCGCTCTTGGCGGGGATCCGGTACTCGCTCCTGGGAGAGAGCGATGAGGAGTTCGATGACTTCGAGACCTTCTATCAAAGCCACGGGGTGTCTGAGATCCGCGGCGTGCTAGAGAACCTGTTCAAGAAGACCTGCTCTGCTTGGTATGCCAACACTGGGAGCCTCCAACTCCGCGATCTGGGGGAGGAATACGGCTCCTTGCTCAATTTGACGGCGGAGAGGTTGGACGACCCTTTAAAGAGAGGGCTCAAGGCGGTCAAAGGCAAGGACAAGCTATTCTTCGATTCCCTGGGAGGCACGCGGGCTTTTGCCAATCCTGTCATGGCACTCGGCAGCCACAGTTATCTCTGGTCCGTCTATTCATCGATCACCCACGGCGACCTGAACGGAAACAACATTCTTGTCGATAGGTCCGGATCGACCTGGTTGATTGACTTCGTGCAGACTGGACCAGGGCACGTCTTGCGTGATTTCGCCCTGCTCGATACGGTGGTCCGTCTTCTCTTTCTCACTCCTGCGGAAGCGACGCTCGCAGAGCGCTTAGCGCTAGAAGAGGCATTGCTGGAGATCCGCCATTGGAGCGACGCCGCTGCTGCCGCCCCGCGCCTCAAGACGGAAAACGAGGCCGTAGCGAAGAGCTTCGCCACCGTCCGCCATCTGCGCCGTATGGCCGCGGAGCAGGTCAGCCGGAACCCCCGGAGCGAGATGAAGGAATACTGGGTCGCCTTGCTCTATTTTTCCCTCAACCACATCCGCTTCTGGGACTTGCCCACCGTGCAGCGGGAGCATGCCCTCCTTGCGGCGGCTCTTCTCGCTGAAAACCTGTCAACCTGACCTTCAGTGTTGTATCGGAAATGCGTCTCGCCAGGAGTCAACCCTGAACATGGCTACACTACTGCGCTGTCTCGTCATCGAGAACGAGAGCGACTGGCAAGAGTATCTCAAGCGGCCCCTCGAGTCGCTCGGTGGCACTGTGTCCGTGGAGACGGCCGCCAATGCCCGTGCGGCACGTGCTCTCCTCAGGAAGCAGGACTCTTTCGACCTTGCGACCATCGATATCTCTCTCCTGAGACCGAGAGGCGATGGGACTGTGGACGGGTCGGGGCTCCAACTCGTCGAGCAGTTCTTCCGGCAATCGCCAGAGACCGCCTTGCTGGTTGTGACCGGCCACTCGACCGCGGCGAACACCCGGAAACTGCTCCGCGATCGCGTCTACCGGGTCTTCGACGTCGTCGAGAAGAGTCGCTTCAATAGATCGTCTTTCCTGCGTCGCGCTCGCGAGGCCCTGCTCGACGCCCGCATCCGGCAAGCTCAAGAACGGGTCTCGAGGCGATTTCATCTGACGGTTGCCTTCGGACGGGAGAGCTGGCTGGGTTGCGAGCTCCATGGCCCCGACTTCTCCAGCCCCTATCGGGCCGAGCACCCGGTCCGTTTCGCCGCCAGCGACCTCGCTCGGCGGGGCGATCAGATTGATCTGTTACTCAGGGACCCTCAAACCTGGCGCCAAGAAGTCACTTCCGTCGGTGAGGCCACGAGGCAGGCCCTCCAGGGGGACCGCCGCATCGCCGAAAACTTCACCCGCGCCAAGGCCGTCAGCGATCCTCAGAATCCGCTCTGGATCGAGTTCAGCGGTCCCGCAAGTGGACTCGGCATACCCTTCGAGCTGATCTGGGACGAGGGCGATCGGCTCTGCCTGAAGCACCTCCTCACCCGCCGGTTGGTGGAAGAGGATGGGGCACCCTCGCGGAAGACGGATTCCTTTCGCCGCTTCGTCGAGAAGCTGGCCTCCAGCCGGACCCCACTGCGGGCCTTGCTCGTGAGCGCCGATCCGACGGGCAAGCTGCCAGAGATCAAGAAGGAGGTGGAGACTCTGGCGGCGGAAATCAAGATCGAGGCTTCGCGCCTAGGCCTCCGGCCAGAGGTCGTCCTCCTGCTCGACCCCGCCGCGAGCGATATTCAAGACGCTCTCGTGAAGGGAGAGTTCCACATCTTTCATTACGCAGGCCACGGCTATTACAATAGTGCCCTCCCTGAAAGGAGCGGTCTCTTCCTGGGAGAAGATCAGGACATCAAAGCGACCGACCTGCATCTGTTGATCGGCGGGGCTCCACTGCAGCTCGCCTTTCTCAGCTGTTGTGTGAGTGCCCGGACGGCGCGCGAGAGCGGTCACGGCGATTTCCGGGGGGTGTTCGACGGTCTCGCTCAAGCGGACGTCCCTGCCGTCCTCGGCTATCGCTGGACGGTGGGCGACGCAGCCGCGACGCAACTGGCCCAAGCCTTCTACCGTAGCCTTTGGAGGACCCTATCCCCTCCCCAGGCCCTCTTCGAGGCGAGACGGGTGGCCAGCATGGGCCCGCTGGGGAGAGACGACGAGACCTGGGCATCCCCCATCCTCCTTTGCCAGACCGAGTGAGTTCAAAAAAGGGTAGAGTCGGCGGCGGGCGCGGTGTCTGTAGGTCGAGGGAGTAGCTGTTGCCCGGAAAAGGTGCCACCCAAATGGAGAGAGGAACACCCTCCGACCGCCGCCGCTACCGGCTTTCGCCCTCTCGGCAGCTTCCTTGTTCACGACACCGGCGTCACCTGTGGCCTTATAGATGCTCTTCCCGCTCTCGCTTGAGCCACTCCCTCGCCCAGACGGCCGTCCCGAGACCAAGTCAACCCGCCCACCAGACGGACCTCCTCCCTCTCCGACCTGACCGGACGGTGATCTCAAAGCCGATTTCGGGGAGATGACAGCCGGCGGTCGTCAGCCGCCGACGAACGGCAGAGCGGGCGGAAAGCTCCCCGCCGGAAAGACCATGGCGCGGTCCCCCGCCCGCAGCCTATCCGCCGCCTCGCGGTAGGCGGCGACGAAAGCGCGGTAGCCTTCGTAGAGCTCGCGCCGAACCTTCCTCGACGCGACATGGACGAGCGGCGCGTACGACTTCTTCGGGCGGTTGGGCCCGGTGAGGGCCTCCCTCACTGTGGTCGAGCTCTGACCGACCGTCTCCGGCGCCGCGAAGCGGTTCCTCTCGTGCTCCTCTCCTCGGCGACGGGCGCCGTACTCCTGGGTGCGGTCGAACCAGAGGCCTCCAGCCAGCGGCTCGTCGTCGAGAAGAGCCCGCGCGGCGCGGACGGTGGAGGAAGGCTCGCGGGCTCCAGCGGAACGGATACAAGCCATCAACGAGCGGATGCGGGCCGCGGGGGAACCTCCGCGGGTCGCAACGAAACGTACGCGAGCCGCGACGGAACGTCTGCGAGTGGCAAAGAAGCGCGCACGAGACACGGCGGGACGTCCACGGGGCAAAACCAACCACCCACGAGACACGAACGAACGCGCACGGGCGGCGACGACCCGCTCGCGAGACGCGACGACCTGTCGACGGGCGGCGGCGGAACGTTCACGGAACGCGGCGGAACGAGGAAGAGACGCCGCGGAGCGAACAAGAGACGCGGCGGAGGACGTATGAGCCGCGGCGGAACGTGTATGAAACGCGGCGGAACGCACATGAACCGCCCGCGAGCGTTCCCCCGCGGCTCTCGCCTCGGGTTTTGCGGCTCACGGAGCCGTGCCCGACGCTCCCTTTCCCTCTGAAACTGATCTCTCGCGTCTCTTCGCTGATTTTCTCGCGTCTCATGAGACGCGAGACGTGAGACGGCAAGGAGCCATGCGGTTATCCTTGCCGTCAATTCGGCGACCTGTTGGCGGGGGACTCGTTCAACGCCACGCTCGGCCGCAGGAGAAAGCGGGCCTGAACGGTCCGGACTGTCACCTCGAAGAGACACTTCTCCCTGTCGCGGAGCCGATCTCCACCGCGCGATCATTCGTCCGGAGCGGAACCTCTCGTCTGATCGCTTTTGGCTCCGTTTCTCGCTTAGAGATCAGACGTACGGCGGCGGTGGCCCCGCGATCTCGGGACGCGTGGGCCGGCGCCAAGGAAAAACGCAGGTCATCGGAAAGGAGCTGAAAGATGAAACGTATCTGGTTCGGTGGGTCTATGGGCTTCGCAGTCGCATTGGCAATCTTCGCGATCGGCCCGTCGCGCGCCTGGGCCGCTTGCTGCACGTGCTCGACCACCAGCTCGACGCAGTGGACGTGCACCGGCAGCTGCAGGAGCTATCAGGCGCTCCTGGACTGCTGCAACGCCTGTCACTCCGGGTTTGCCGCCCAAGCGACCGTGAGCACCCTGCAGTCGCCGGCAACGGCGCCCGAGGTCGATCCTCAGACCGTCGACTTCGCCTCCCTGTTCCAATCTCCCGCCGGTTCCGACTCGACTCCGGCAGTGCTTCCGTCTTACCTGACCGGAGAGCCGAAGGCGCACGACTAGGCAGTGTAGCCCGAGCCGCCGCGCGGTCGTTGCCGGCAGCGCGGCGGCGCTCCCGCCGAGGCTTCAGCGGCGATGGTGGAGGCCCGGACCGGCATTGACAAACCCACAACCACTCTCTACTATTTATATACTTTTCTAAAAGGAGATTCCTCCCAATGAAAATCAATCTTCGGGTCCGTCACGCCGCCATCGCTGTCTTGGTCCTCTTCGGGCTGCTCGCGAGTTCGGCGGCCTTTGCCGGCGAGTGCTGGGTCGTATGCAAGTGCAGGTCTCAATGTAGCTCGCCCTGTTTCGATGCGGGAGACCCCAGCACCTGCGGCGCCTATGGGATCTGTGAGTGCTCACCCCTTTCCTCGACCCCCGGGGTGCCGCCGGCCGAGAACCCCATGGTTCTCTCCTCCGAGCCCGATCCTCTCGCCGCGCTCTTCGGTACCTCCTGCGCGGCGCTCCCGGCGCCCAGCCAGGCCGCTGCCGTCGGCCGCTGAGCCCATCCGGGTGGCCTGAAGCACCTCCCTCCGGGCTCGGCAGGGCTCATTCTCGCCGGGACCGAAAAGCGTTCCCGTCGAGGCGGGAGGCGATTCCGCCACGGCGGGAACGTGTTCTACTAGACCGGCGGGATGTAGAAGCCCTCAACAACGAGCGTTACGGTGATCGCCGTCGTCGAGCGCGCGGAAATGTCATGGAAGCAATCCGCGAGAGGAGCGCAGATCCGCACATCGGCGGCGGAGCTACTGGTTCCAGAGTTGTAACTCATCACGTTGGCTGAGGGTTGACTGCCGTCATACTCCCAAAGCTTGAGGGTTCCCGTACCGGTCGCGGTGACGTGAACGGCGAGAACGACCGCCGTCGCCTCATCGTAGATGCCGCAGACTCCTCGAACGTCAAGGTCGGTGGTCGTATTCGCGGCTAGACTCCCGCTGAAGACCTGGCAGGGGGCGGTGCCGACATGAAGGGACGGCTCGGCGTTTGACTGAGCGCCCACAACAGCCGGCAGGAGGAAGATCAGGCAGATGGCCAGCAGGATCGGGGGGTTCTTCATGGGCTTGCTCCTCTCTGGTAGACAGACCGCGCAATAACGGTCCTTTCCTCCTGACTTTTCTCAATCAGAATATCATGAACAATACCATTTCGGAGAGCAAGCGAAGGGACAGCGCCGACGTGCAAAAGTCCCGTGCGCGGATAGGGGGAGCGGGGGGCTGGGCGCCCCCCCCCATCCGCGTCAACCTCTGCGACGGCTGCCAGTGAAGCAGCCGTTAATGAGCAACCGAAACGACGACTGTGCTGGTCGTGCTGTTCCCCGAGAAGTCTGTGGTGACCACTTCGATCCTGTACAGCCGGTCGGCGCCGCCGGCGCGTTCCGCACGCAGATTGAGCGTGAGAGGTCCGGTAATCTCCCAATCGGGTGCAGTGTTGCCGTCTCCCGGGCCGTTGATCGGCTGGTTGGACGTGACCGTCACGATCCTTGAGACCGGCGCCGCGTCGACTGCGTCCTGCGCCGTCACAGTGACCCTCACGGCGACCATCTTGTGATTGGGCGGCCAGAGGTTCGAGGGCGAAGCGACGATGCTGGTGACCACCGGCGGCGTTCTGTCGGCGACGGTCACCGAGAAGGCGCCGGTGGTGGTCTGGTTGTATGTATCCGTTGCGGTGCACTGGACCGTCGTCGTCCCCAGTGGGAACGTCGCGCCCGGCGGCGGCACGCAAGCGACCGTCGCTCCCGGACTGGCGCTCACGGTGTACGTCACGACCGCGCCGCCCGGCCCGGTGGCTTCGACGGTGAAGTCGGCCGGGAGGTTGAGGGTCGGCGGCGGAACGCCGACGAGGACCGTGAAAGAGGCGGTTCCGATGTTGGCATGCGTGTCCGTGGCTCGACAATTGACGATCGTCTCTCCGAGGTCGAACGTCGATCCGGATGCCGGATCACAGACCACCGGCAGAGTGCCGTCGAGGTTGTCCGTGGCCGTCGCGGTGAACGTGACGACCGGCGTGGGGGAGACGACGCCTGCCGGAACCGTGACGACGGGCTGCGTCGTATCGGTGACGACGACGAGCAGGTCCCCCTCCGCACCGCCGGACGAGCAGTGAACGGTCGTGGTGCCCAGCGGGAACAGCGTGCCGGATGCTTGAGCACACGCCGCGCCCACGACGGCGCCGTCCGAGGTCACCCCGAATACGTCGAAGGTGACGACGGCCCCCGCCGGGCTCGTCGCCTCGGCGACGACGACATCTGGCAGCACGAGCACCGTCTGGTCGGTGACCGGCCGATCGATGATGTCCAACGTGCCTGGACCGATCTGCCGGACAGCGCCACCGGTGTCCGTCGCGAGCACGGTGACCGTGTACCTTCCGGCTGTGCCGAGCACCTCGTCCGGTACCCAGACGTACAGCGACGTATCGCTTGCCAAGGTCGGCACGACCATGAAGTCGCCCGCATCGCCGGAGATCTCGACCACGGTCGAGTCGGTTCCCGTCAATCCGGTTCCGTTGACCGTAATGGACACTTCGGCGTCGAACACGTAGAAGGATGGGGGCGCGACCGAGCTGATCTGATCAGCAAGCGCGACCGTGGGCAGACAGAGAACGGCCAAGAAGAGCAACGCTATCTTGTTCATTCCAGAAACCTCTCACGCAAGAAATAATCAATATGTCATGCAGGATTCTTCGCTATCTGCCAAGCAGGCTACCCCGATGGGACGACGAAGGCAATACCCCGCGTTAAACCACGCTCAGGATTGAATCGCGACGCGGGGATGATCACCGAATACCGCGGCTGCATGTCTCGACGCTCCCCGGATGAGCTCGGCGGTATCATGACATGATCATGCCCCGTCACCTCAGTCGTTCCGGCATGCCCGTCCTGCTCGGCCTTCTCAGCTTGTCCCTGCTCAGCAGCGCTCCGGCGCGCGATGAAAAGGAGAACGAGACTGCCGCCCTCCGCGCCTATGCTTCCTGGAGCGAGATCACCCACGGGCCGTACAAGGTCTCTCCCGCCGTCTCTGCGCTCTGCATACCGCCGCTGCCGCAGGCCGTCCATCCCGGCCCTGCCGATCCGGGCGGCTCGGACCCTTTCATCCGGGTCTATGCGAACCCGGAAGCGGCCCCTCTGCTGCGGAGCCGCGGCGGCGAGAGGTTCCCGGTGGGCGCGATGATCGCCAAGGTCAAGCTGCTCCAGGGGAAGGATGCCCCGGTTTCCGTGGCTTTCATGGTCAAGCGGAAGGCCGGTTTCAATCCCGCGTCCCTGGATTGGGAGTTCCTGTTTTTTGACGGCCAGGTGAAGCGGCAGATGTCCGCCGGCACGGCCTGCCAGGGATGCCACGGCAGCCGGAAAGAGGCCGACGGCGTCTTCGGCAGCTATCTTTCATAGCGGAGCCGCCCACTTGCTGCGCGATGCCGAAGAGGAGGCTCGGTCTCCGGGTGGACTGGCCTCGCCTTGACCACATATAGCCATTCGCCAATTGAATTCTTAGCCTCTATTTGGTAACGTGCGAATGCTTAGCCGCTTCGGCTCAGCACCTCGCAAGGAGAATTTCATGAAAAAGACGGCCGCCTTCTTCATCGTTCTATCCTTGGTCGCCTCGATGGCTCATGCCTACGCTGTGAGCTGTGGCCCGGAGCAGAGCTCAGGCTCAACCCCTTATCCGAGCAACTATGTGTCAGGGCCGAGTTGCAGCGATATCCCGGCAACGGTGTATGCCTACAAGAATTGCGTAAACCAGTTTGGCAATGCCTGCACGATCACATGGAATGAAAATTATTCGGTGCACTATTTTCTCGATCATTGCAATTTCGATTATTGCATTTGCACCCTGAATGGCTCTACACAGGGAGGCAATACGAACATCGTCGACGGGTGCCAATGATTTGAGAGGGGCGGGCGGCGAGCTCAGGCACCAGGCTCGCTTTTTGCCGCGGGCCGCACTGTCTAAAGAAAGAGGACCGGCAGAAAAGCAAGCACGGCCTCTCGCAGATGACCCCTTTCACATCTGACGACAGCAGGAGGAACATCGTGCAACGAGAAGGAGGTTCGTTCATGCGTCACTCGTCTCGCAGCTCCCTCATCCTCGCCGGCTTGTCCCTGTTCGCCTTCGCCACCTTCACCACTACGGCTTCCGCCCAGGGGCCGACCGACCTCTTCGTCGGCACCAACGCCGGAAATCCGGGAGTCTCGACCGGAATCTTCGATACCGCGATCGGGGTCAACAGCATGGCGGCCCTGACCTCGGGCAACAGCAACACCGGGCTTGGCTACAACAGCCTGCTCTCCTGCACCATCGGCAGCGCCAACACCGCGCTCGGCGCGTTTTCCCAGAACGACACGACGACGGGCACCGCCAACACGTCGGTCGGGGCGGGCTCTCTCCCCGCCAACACCAACGGCGCCGGCAACACCGTCGTCGGCGCCAGCGCCATGAGCCGCAACCTGAGCGGGTCGAACAACGTGGCCGTGGGCTTGAACGCCCTGTTCCTCTCCACCGGCGACTACAACACCGCGGTGGGCACGAACGCCCTCGCCGGCACCACCGGGACGAGAAACATCGCTCTCGGCCTTTCTGCCGGCTCGCTCATCACCTCGGGCAGCAACAACATCGACATCGGCAACGTGGCGCCCGGCAACGAGTCGGACACCATCCGGATCGGGAATACCCAGACGGCAGCCTACCTCGCCGGGGTGAGCGGGGTCACGGTGGCGAGCGGCGTCCAGGTCTACATCGATTCGAACGGGCAGCTCGGGACCCTGACCTCCTCGGCGCGCTTCAAGGAGGACGTCGCGGACATGGCCGGCGCCAGCCACCTGGTGATGCAACTGCGCCCCGTCACCTTCCGCTACAAATCACCCTACGACGACGGCTCGCACCGCCTGCAGTACGGCCTGATCGCCGAGGAGGTCGCCAAGGTCGACCCGGAGCTCGTCCAGTTCGACGACAAGGGCCAGGCCCAGACGGTGCGCTACCACGTCGTCAATATGATGCTCCTGAACGAGGTGCAGCGGCAGGAGGCCGAGGTCGGAACGCTCCGCGCTCTGGCGGATCGGCAGCGCGCCGAGCTCGACCAGCAGAAGCAGCTCCTCGCCGACCAGGGAGCGCGCCTGCAGAAGCTCGAAGCGCTCCTCGCACGCCAAGCCGAAGCGCCGAAGGCGCCCTGAAGCACCCTGGACCTGCTTCTCGCCCCGGGGGCCGTTCCGGTCTCTGGGGCGGGTGGCATCGAGAAGGAGATTCGTTCATGCGTCACTCGTCCCACAGCTCCCTCGTCCTCGCCGGCTTGTCCCTGTTTGCCCTCGCCACCTTCGCCGCCACGGCCTGGGCCCAGGGGCCGACCGACCTCTTCCTCGGCACCAACGCCGGAAATCCGGGGGTCTCGACCGGCGCCCGGGACACCGCGATCGGGGTCAACAGCATGGCGGCCCTGACCTCGGGCAACAGCAACACCGGCCTGGGCTACAACAGCCTGCTCTCCTGCACCAGCGGCGGCTCCAACACCGCGCTCGGCACGTTCTCGCAGAACGCCACGACGACGGGCTCCGTCAACACGTCGGTCGGATCGGGCTCTCTCTCCGCCAACACCACCGGCGCCGGCAACGTCGCCGTCGGCAACAGCGCCATGAGCCGCAACACGACCTCGGGGGACAACGTGGCGGTGGGGTTGAACGCCCTGTTCTTCACCACCGGCGGCAGCAACACCGGAGTGGGCTCGAACGCCCTGGCGACGAACAGCACCGGGACAGGAAACATCGCCCTCGGCTTTTTCGCCGGCTCGCTCATCTCCACGGGCAGCAACAACATCGACATCGGCAACTCGGCGCCCGGCAATGAGTCGGACACCATCCGGATCGGCAACACCCAGACCGCGGCCTACCTCGCCGGGGTGAGCGGGGTCACGGTGGCGAGCGGCGTCCAGGTCTACATCGATGCGAACGGGCAGCTCGGGACCCTGACCTCCTCGGCGCGCTTCAAGGAGGACGTCGCGGACATGGCCGGCGCCAGCCACCTGGTGATGCAACTGCGCCCCGTGACCTTTCGCTACAAGGCCCCCTACGACGACGGGTCGCACCGCCTGCAGTACGGTCTGATCGCCGAGGAGGTCGCCAAGGTCGATCCGGCGCTCGTCCAGTTCGACGGCAAGGGCCAAGCCCAGACCGTGCGCTACCACGTCGTCAACATGATGCTCCTGAACGAGGTGCAGCGGCAGGAGGCCGAGCTGACGAAGCAGACCGCCGAGGTCGGGACGCTCCGCGCTCTGGCGGACCGGCAGCGCGCCGAGCTCGACCAGCAGAAGCAGCTCCTCGCCGAGCAGGGAGCGCGCCTGCAGAAGCTCGAAGCGCTCCTCGCGCACCAGACCGAAGTGCCCAAGGCGCCCTGACCCGCGCCAATCGCTTCCGTCTCACCTGCGCCGCCGTTCGCGTTCCAAGAAGCGAACGGCGGCGCAAGGCTTCTAGCTTGCGGCCGCGGCCCGGATCGCCGCCATCTCCTCACGGTTCGGACCATACAGTCCCGGGCTCACGCCGCCGGACAGGCGGCAGAGCGTGGCGAGCTGGCCGCGGTGATGGACCAGGTGGAGAAGCACGTTCCACAGGATGTCGATGACAGCCCTCTCGCTGCCGTCGAAAAACTTGATCTGGCGCTCCAAATCTCCGGGACCGAGTTTCAGGATGCGCTCCTTGGCGTCCGCATGGATGCGCTCGTACCCCGGCGCCAGCTCGGCGATCGTGCGGGGGCGCGCCATGCCGGGCGGTTTCATTCCGGGATCGAAGCCGCCGTTGTCGATTCCAAGGCTGTTGTAGGCGTCGCCCTCGGCGAGATGCCAGGCCATCTCACCGATCGAGCGCCCGCCGGGGTCCGGCCGGAAGTCATACTGGTCCGCGGGCAAGGCGCGCAGCAAATGGGCCGTCTTCTCGGCCTCCGCGTCCCAAAGCGCCAGAAACCTCTCGAATTCGGTCATCCCATATCCTCCTTCTTCGTCTTGATCTCTGCGTGAGCATATCGCGGGGCAGTCGCCGATCTGCCTTTCGCCCTTATACTTAGCATCAGTGAAAAAACTGTCAACTGGTCGCGCCCAGATCATGGCGAGGCCCATCGCACGGGCGCTCGGCATCTCCCTGTTGCTGGCGGGGCTGTATTCGGTGGTTGCCCGGCTGGGGCTGCTCTTCGCGCTGCCGCCCGGATTCGCCTCGCCCATCTGGCCGCCGGCCGGGCTGTCCCTTGGGGCGCTGCTGGTCTTTGGGCCCCGGGCCTGGCCCGGGGTGCTCCTCGGTTCCTGGATCGCCAACGCGTTCCGGCCGGAGGGCCTGGTTCTCGACCACGTGCCGGTGCTGGTGGCGATCGGGTCCACCCTCCAGGCGCTGCTGGGCCGGGCTCTCGTGGTCCGCTTCTGCGGGAAGGACGCAGGTCTCGATTCGCCGGGAAACGTCCTCCGCTTCGTCGCCGCCACTGTGACTTCCTGCCTGGTGAGCGCCACGGCCGGCGTGCTCACGCTGGCGCTTGCGGCCCGGGTGCCGCTCGCCGAGGTTCCCGCCAACTGGCTCACCTGGTGGTTGGGCGACTGCATCGGCGCGGTCACTTTCGCGCCGCTGGTCCTTCTGGCGGTGGGCCGCCCGCGCGAAATCTGGCGCCCGCGGCTGCTCACCGCCGGGCTGCCTCTACTGAGCGGCTTCATCCTCTGCATCCTGCTCTACCTGTATGTCAGCGACAACGAGGAGAGGCGGATCCTGGACGACATGGACCGCCTCACAAGCCAGGCCGCCGAGGGGGTTCGCAAGCAGGTCGAGAGCCATGCGCTGGCCCTGCACGCGCTGCGCGGCGCCCTGGGCGGCCGTCCGCCCGGCCCGGCCGCGTTGAGCGGCCAGACGGCGGAGCTGCTGCAGCGTCTCCCCGGACTGCGGGTCGTCGAATGGGCTCAGCGGGTGACCGGCCCGGAGCTGCCGGCGGCCCAGCTCGACATCGGTCGCATCCTGGGCCACCCCTTCCAGGTCTCGGAGCGCGACTCTGCGGGCCAGCTCCATCCGGTGACGCCGCGGGCCCGCTACTGGCCCGTGGTCCTGGCGGAACCGCTCGCCGGCAACTCCAGGGCGGTCGGCTTCGATCTCGCTTCGGAGCCGGTGCGGGCCGATGCCGTCGCCCGGGCGGCGGTCAGCGGCGAGATGGTGTGCAGCCGGCCCGTCCGCCTGGTCCAGGCGGAGCGCGATGCGGTGCTGCTGTTCCTGGCCGACGACCCGCACGGCGCGGTCAACGGCCTGCTGCTGGTGGTGGTGGAGGTGGACCGCCTCCTTCTTCCGTTGGTGCCCGCGGAACACACGGGCGTGCACTGGCTGGTGCACGATCTCGACGCGCCAGGGGGACGCTGCTTGCGTGGCGAAGCTCGCGACCTGGCCCCGGCGCTCCGCGCCCTCGGGACGCGCGCGACGGTCCTTACCGCCGAAGGCGCCTTCTGCCGCCGGACCGTGGCGGTGGGCGACCGGCGCTGGGAGATCATCGCCCGGCGCGGACGGACGGAGATGATGGCCGACCGGGGCCGCCTCTCGTGGGTGGTGCTGGCCGGCGCTCTGCTGGCCAGCGCCTGCGGCGGCTCCCTCCTGCTGATGGTCACCGGCCGGACGCGAGTGGTCGAGGAGCTGGTCCGCCAGCGCACCACCGAGCTGGTGGCGGCGCGGGACGAAGCGGTACGGGCGGATCGAGCCAAGTCCGAGTTCCTCGCCGCCATGAGCCATGAAATCCGCACCCCCTTGAACGGGGTGATCGGCATGGCCGACCTCCTCGCCGCGAGCTCTCTCGCGCCCGAGCAGTGCGGCCAGGCGGAAACGATCCGGAGCTCGGGCCAGACCCTCCTGGCGATCCTCAACGACATCCTCGACTGGGCCAAGATCGAGGCCGGCCGCCTGGAGGTGGAACGGCTGCCGGTGGATGCGAAATCCGTCGCCGCGGACACCATCGCCCTCTACCTGGGCAAGGTCCGGGAGCAGGAGGTGACGTTGGCCCTGGACTGGCCTGATCCGGTGCCGCACCTGGTGCTGGCCGATCCCATGCGGCTGCGCCAGGTGCTCCTCAACCTCGTCTCCAACGCGGTGAAGTTCGCTCCCGGCGGCACCGTCACGATCGCCGCCAAGATCATCGCCACAACGGACGGTGAGCGCCTCGCCGTGGCGGTCCGCGACACCGGCATCGGCATGGACGCGGCCCAGCGCGAGCGCCTGTTCCAGCCCTTCACCCAGGGCGACGCCTCGATGACCCGCCGCTTCGGCGGCACGGGCCTGGGCCTGGCCATCACCGCCCGCCTGCTGGCAGCCATGGATGGGACGATCGAGGTCGCGAGCGCGCCGGGCTCCGGGAGCACGTTCACCATCAGCCTGCCGCTGGCGCCCGCTGCCGGAGCCGCCGCGGAGCCGTCCCCGCCGCTCCCGCCGCCCGCGGCCGTCCCGGACCCCTGCTGGCGGGTCCTGGTGGCCGAGGACAACCCGGTGAACCGGCGGGTGGCCCAGGGACTGCTGAAGCGCCTGGGGGCCGACGTGGAGTGCGTGAACGACGGGGCCCTGGCGGTGGAGGCCACCGCCCGCGCAGCCTACGACCTGGTGCTGCTCGACCTCCACATGCCGGTGCTGGACGGCCTAGCCGCGGCCCGTGCCATCCGCGCCCGCGAAGCGGCCGGCGGCGGTCTCCACCTGCATCTGGTAGCCCTCACCGCCAACGCCTACGCCGCCGACCGCGAAGCCTGCGAGGCGGCCGGCATGGACGGCTTCCTGGCCAAGCCGCTCACCCTCGCCGCCCTGCGGGCGGTATTGCAGGCTCTGGGTAGCGATCCCGCGACTTGAAGGAATTACTTTGGTGGTCATGGGCGGCGACCGTCGCCCAAAGATCGGCGATCGAAAGGTTTGAGCGCAGGAGCGCAGCCCTCAGCTCGGACGTGAGCTCCGCCTCCGGCCCGTCGTCTGTAACCCTGTAGGCCCCCAGGTACACGAGAGTCACAAATTCGGTCGTGATCTGAATGAAGTCCACGCAATCCCCGGCTGCACGAAGAACGTCGCGGATGCGTTCGGGCGGGAGACCCCTCCCAAAGGTGACCAGCCTCTTTCCTTGCGCCAGCGGCTTCGCCGGATGGGAGGGGAGCTCCTCACTGACCGGAATTCCGGATTCGAGCAGCCGCCAGATGAGCTCCTCGGAGCCAGGGAGCTTGTCGTTGACGGTGACCATGACCTTTTTCCACCTGTCGCCCTTCCTCGCTTTGATCCGGCCCGCGATCCCCTTGACCAGACGCCCTGGCAGACGCAGGAGAGAGAAGAAGAGAAGCACAGAGATACGGGTGAGGATCGCAAAAAGCCCGGCAGTCGTCCGGCGGTGGTCGCGGGGCTCGTGATCGTGCCAGACCAGCTCGCCGTCGCGAAGCAAAACCGACTGCTCTGGATGGTACTCGAGGATTTCCAAGCGGGACAGCTTCGTGCGCCGACGGGCAGTCGGCTCGAACAAGTAGTGTGCCTGCGAGTCCGAGAACGTCACCCAGACGTGACCGGTGCGCCCGTATCTGCCGAGGACGAGACGCGCGTCGAGCCCCATCGCAAGCAATTGCCGCCAAGTCCACAGCGCGAAGTCTTCACAGTCCCCCTTGCGCAGCCGTTCGAAGAATCGTGGGTGCAGCCAGTATTCCGGGACCCCGAACTGCTCGCGATCGGAGACATAGCGGCACCGCCTGAGAAAAGCCTGGACTTCGTCGAGAGAGCCGCACTGGACCGCCAGATCGCCGCCGGCGAGATAGGAGATGAAACGATCCGAAGGCCTCGGCGTCTTCCGCGTCGTCCGCGACGGTGGCAGGCGACGGCCTTCGCAGTCGTAGGTGAGAGGGTCGATTTCGCCGATCATGTCCACGCCGACAACCGCGCTGACCTCTATCGATATTATAGCTGGCACTGCAGGCCCGCCGGATCGGCATGGTAGGATCGACGGCACCGTGAGCCTCCCGCATCGGGCCGTTTCTCTCCTTCTCGCGCTCCTCGCTCCCGCCACCCTCCTCGGGCTCGGAGCGGCGGAACGGGCCGACAAGCCCGCGCCAACGCCGCCAACGCTCCGGATCGTCAACGCGCGCCTGATCGACGGCACCGGGGCACCGGCGCGCCCGGGAAGCCTGCGCATCGCCGGGGAGCGCATCGTGGCGGTGGGCGACGTGGCTCCGATCCCGGGAGAGCCGGTGCTCGATGCCAAGGGTCTCGTCCTCGCGCCCGGGTTCATCGATACCCACTCGCACGCCGTCTCGGAGCTGCGGGAGATCCCGACGGCGCTCGGCGCGGTGAGCCAGGGCATCACCACCGTCGTCGGCGGGCAGGACGGCGGCTCGGACCTCCCCGTCAGCGAGCTCTTCGCGCGTCTGGAGGGCAGCGCTCCGGCCGCGGTCAACGTGGCGTCGTACACGGGGCACGGGACGCTCCGCTCGAAGGTGCTGGGCGAAGACTTCCGGCGCGCCGCGACCGCGGCCGAAATCGCGGCGATGTCGCGCCTGCTCGAACGCGACCTCGAAGCGGGATCCCTCGGTCTCTCCTCCGGGCTCGAATACGATCCGGGGATCTATTCGACCCGCGGCGAGCTGGTGGACCTGGCCCGGGTCGCCGCACGCCACGGCGGCCGCTACATCAGCCACATCCGCAGCGAGGACCGGACGTTCTGGGAGGCGATCGACGAGATTCTCGCGATCGGCCGGGAGGCCAAGCTTCCCGTGCAGATCTCGCACGTCAAGCTCGCCATGCGGACGCTCTGGGGCGAGGCGCCGCGCCTGCTTGCTCTCCTCGACGGCGCGCGGAAGGAGGGGATCGACGTCACGGCCGACATCTACCCCTATCTCTACTGGCATTCGTCGCTCACCGTGCTCTTCCCGCAACGCGACTTCGAGAACCTCGCGGTCGCCCGGCAGGTGCTCGCCGAGATCGCGCCGGCCGATGGCTTGCTGCTCGGCCGCTACCTGCCGAACCCCGCCTATGCGGGCCGCACCGTGGCCGACATCGCCAAGGAGCGCGGCGAAGCGCCGGAGGTGACGCTCGTCGCGCTCATCCGCGACGCCGAGGCGCTCCGCCGCCAAGGCAAGGAGGGGGTCGAAAGCGTCATCGCCACGAGCATGATCGAAAGCGATCTGGAAAAGCTCCTCGCCTGGCCGCACACCAATCTCTGCACCGACGGCCAGCTCGACGGCCGGCACCGCGCGGTTTCGGTTCCTATCCGCGCGTCCTCGGACGCTACGTGCGCGAGCGCGGCGTGCTGTCTCTCGAAGAGGCCGTGCGCAAGATGACCTCGCTCGCCGCCGATCACGTCGGAATCAAGGACCGCGGCCGCCTCGTGCCTGGCGCCTATGCCGATCTCGTGCTCTTCGATCCAGCCACGGTGATCGATCGCGCGACGACGAGCGATCCCCACGCGCTCGCGACGGGCATCGAGCGCGTCTGGGTGAACGGCCAACCCGTCTTCGCCGGCGGCGCGGCGACGGGGCTCAAGCCGGGGCGGGTGCTGCGCCGGGAAGGGAGCCCGAAATGATAGGCGGCGCTACCCAGCCATGGCGAGGACATCGTGCTGCGGAGCGACATCGAGCGGAAGCGGCTGCTCGGCGTCCATCGGAAGCTCGGTCCCTGCGGCCAACGTACTGAACCAGTCGAACAGGAGCCGGGACAAGGCGCTCTGCGTTTCGGTCAAGGAGTCTCACAACGGGCTGCCCGGCGCTGAATCGGACCTCGATGACCGCCTTCGATCGCCGCCTCGTTGGCTTCCTGCACCCCGACCGGTGGCACGCAAAACTCTTCGCGCAAGTGGTCGGAGACACGGCGGTCGTAGCGGGAGAAGTTCGCCTTGCCATAGATCGTTCCCAGAACCTGCGGGCGATCGAGGGAGAGAAGGAACATGTCAAAGGACGCCGCGCTCAGCCAGCGTCCCCCCGCGTGGCCATGGAATCCCGCGATGGTGGCCAACAGGTGAGCGGTCAGGAAGTCCTGCGGCTGGTCGCCGTGCTGGAAGACGATGGCAGCGCGGTAGTAGTCCTCGGCGGTGCGGAGCCCGTCGGCGGACACGATCGCCGCCACTTGTTCGATCCGCCGGCGGGCGCGCTGATCGGTGGCCGTTCGCTCCTGCGGCGTCGAGTAGGGGCGGCCGTCTTCCTGGTCAGCCTGATAGATGCGGTCGAGGGTCGGGGCAGCTCCCTCCGGCGGGGGCGGCCCCGCGGCGAGGACCGGCATGGCGAGCAGCGCCAGAACGGCGAGGAATGCACCGGGACGGCGGGCGGGCAATGGACTGAAGGACATGAGCGGCACCTCCTCCTGATGAATCCGAAACCTATCACCGCTCGGCGAGCTCGAAGGTCAAAATTCATCGCTCGAACAATGCCGTCGCCGGGGCGGTCCGCGGCAGGCTGAAGAAACACCTGCGCGGCCGCCCGGCTTCGGCGCCAGACGGAGCGGTGCCCCATTCCGCTCAGGTCCGGCGATTCAGTTGTCAAAGAACCATCCTGCAAAAACTTCCTGCGAGCTGACGCCTCCCAGCTCGATCGGCTTAGATTGCCACTGTGACAACGCATCTGTCAAGTTGTCTCTTGATTTTTCTTCAGCAAAATGGTTCTATAGATTGTCACGGTGGCTTGAATAGCCTCATTCTTCGTTACAAGAAGTCGATTCAGCCTTGACCGACTCGATTATCGTTCATCACAAGCCGATTATGCTCTGAGCAGATCCATTCCGGAGCATCAGAAGGTCATGACGGCTTGACCAACGGGATTCCGGAGTATCCGAGCGCTCGGCTGGCTTGAGGGGCGGGACTCCGGAGCAGCAGAAGCTTCTGACGGTCTGGCCAGCGCCATTCCGTCGTGGCCAGGGCGATTCCGGACCGTCAGAAGACTTCCGGCGGCTTGCGGGGATCGAATCTGGAGCAGCAGCAGGACTCTGCAATGCGGCAGAGCGGGAGCCAAGACGGAATGGGCCTGGGCAGAACGCCCTGTTCCCATCCTGAAACGGCCGAAGCCTGGGCAAGGCAGAATGTCGTTCTTTGAAAACTGAATCCAACGGGCAACGGAGAAACGGCCCTCCGTCTGCCCGTCGATTGAGGCGCCAGTGTGCCGGAGGTGTATTCCGGCACAGCGTGGGAGAGCACGGAACAGAACCGTGCTCTCCCGAGACCGGTGGAGTCTGTTCAAGCGAGCGCGGGACCGCTCAGAAAGTTCGTTCGTCGTTCGACGTCGCCCGTGCCGACTCTACTCCTATTCTCCGGCTCCTCTTGACGGAGCGCCGCCGAAGGGCTACGCCGTCCAGCCAGCCCCAAGGAATGCCTCGCGAACAGCTCCGGCTGTGGCCGGTCGATGGTGCGCGTTCAGGTGGAGAGCGCGCACCAGCAGGCTGGAAATCTCAGCCGGGCACTCGGGCCGGGCCGTGCGGATGTCCGGTATCTCTTCTCGGGCCATCCTGTGAACCGCCGCCTCCAAGGACATCCCGGCGAAAGGGTGCCGGCCCGCGAGGGCTTCCCAGAGGACGAGGTGGAGACTCCAGAGGTCATGTGCCGGGGATGGCGAGGCGCCCGTGAGCGCCTCGGGCGCCATGTAGAGGGGCGTGCCCACGACCTGCCCGGTGAACGTCAGGCGGAGCTTCTCGTCAGCGATCGCAGAAAGGCCCGGGTCCAGTGCAGGCACCTCGAAATGGGCTTCCGCGTGCAGGCGGGCGAGGCCGAAGTCGAGCAGCTTCGGGACACCTCCCCCGGTAAACCCGATATTGCTGGGCTTTACGTCCCGGTGCAGGAGGCCCTTGTCGTGCATCGCCTCCAGCGCCCCCGCGAGATCCACCCCCAGACGGAGCACTTCCCCGGGTGCCATGGGCTCGCCCAGCCGGCTGGCCAGGCTCCCACCGGCGAGATACTCCACTACCAGAATCGGCACTCCCCTCCAGGTCTCCGCTCCGAAGATCAGCGCCAGGTTGGGATGGAGAAAGCCGGCCATCGAGCGCGCCTCGCGCCGGAGTCGCTGCAAGGCCTCGGAGCCCAGGCGCGGCAGCGTCTTGAGCGCCACCTGCCGACCCAGGGTGAGGTCGGTTGCGCGGTAGACGACTCCCATCCCGCCCTCGCCGAGCACCCTCTCCAGACGGAACTTGCCGGCGAGCTCGTACGGCATGGCGGCCGGGGCGAGCGGCCGCCTGCAGGCGCAGAAGCCCTCGGCTCGCAGCGCGACGTGCCCGCATCGGCGACATTCTCCCGCCGGCTCCTCCGCTGCGTCCAGCCCCCAGGCCCGGTCTCCAAGGCCGGCCACATTCTCCAACGCCAGCGATGCCGCGGCAGTCAATGCAGTGACGGCCTGCTGCTCGTCGCGCGTGTAAGGCAGCCCGGAGCGCTTCGGCCCCAGGACGAACAGCGCGACGGTCTCTCCCCGCGCCGAGGCGAGCGGCACGATCAGTTCGGGATCGGCTTCCGTGATCCAACTGCGATCCTCCGCGGTCAGCAAACCCAGAAGGGCCTCGCGGTTCTTCGCAGAGAGCGAGAACGGCTCCGGCGAGACCTCCGCCGCAAGGCGAACCAGAATCGAGGAAGCCGCGAGCGGGCGCGGACCGCTTGCGATGGCCCCGTAGCTGCTCCGCGCCGGGTCGCGCAGCAGTAGCACCGAGCTGCGCGGCGAGACAAAGTCGTCGAGCCGCTCCTGGAGCAGCCGCTCCAACTCGCCGACCGTGCGGGCGTTCTGGGCGTCACGGCTGAACGAGGCCAGTGCTGGAGCGGGGTTCTTGCGCCGGCCGACGAGCATCTCCTCTACCCGGCGCAGTGCCAGGCGTGCCGCATTGCGCAGGGGCAGGAGGGGCAGGCGCACATCGGGCAAGCGGCGCGCAATCACGGCGTAGGTCATCAGGGGTACCGTGAGGAGCCGGAGATATGCCACCAGTGGCCCGAGTTGGGAATTAACAACCGACTTCATCGGCAAGAGCCAGAACCCCCCCCACGGCATCAACCAGAACGCCAAGCCCGAGAGGAACCAGCGCACGCGGCGCCGCTCGTCGTCGCTTGCCTGCCGGCTGCGCTTCCAGGCGACGAAGGGAACGGGCAGGCAGAGCAGGAAAATCCACGGGCTGGAGTAGTACTGCAGCTTCCAGTGTGACCAGGACCTCAGTTCCGCCAGTTCCACGAACGCGTTGATCAAGAAGAGCACCAGCCCCAGGGCGCCGCTCGTCCGGACGGCCGCTCGGACCAGGGGCGCCCAACGGTCCAACCGCAGGACGTGCGGGAACTCTCGGATGAACCTCCACAGCAGGAAGGGGAGAAAGGCCCCGGGCAGGAAGAGATGCATGGAGAGCACAGCGGGCCACCACCCCGGCAAGATCGCTTCCAAGGAGAACTGGAAATACGAGTATGTAGAGGACGCTATGATGAGGAAGAAGCCGGCCAGTGAGAGCGCCCGGGAGTCCTGGCGGGCGGCGCGCGCCAGGATCACGCCGGCGCCTGTATAGACCAGCGAGCAAAGCAGCGTGGGCAATAGCCCCGTCCGCGCAGCAGCCGGTTCCGATAAGGTCCGGACGAAACCGAAGAGTCCACAGACCACCTGCGAAATGGCGAAGGCGAGCACCAGGGGGAGCCCGTTCGCCGACCCTCCCCCGGTCCTTGCCTCGCCGGCCGCCCCAGCACCTGCCCCACTCGCCAGCGACACCCGCCGGTCCGATTTGGCCCGCACCCCGGCGAGCGCCTGGATCAGACGGAGCCCAGCCACCTGTTTCGCCTCGGGCAGCCCCGCGAGCCGCCGCTCGACCTCTCCCCAGTCGACCGCCTCGCCGTCGGCTACGGCCGATGCGACCTGTCGCAGGAGCCGGGCCGCCCTAGACAGGGTGGACCTCCTGGGCCAAGCGCAGCAGCGCCCGCCGGACCGCGACCCGCGCCGCGGCGGGCGAGGCGCGCTCGGTGGCAAGGGCGAGCTGCTCATAACTGAAGCCCAGCTCGATGCGGCCCACAATCAGCTCCTGGTCGCCAGGATCCAGCCGCGCCAGGGCCTCGCGGTAGCGCTCGGCGTTCTCGCTCGCCATGGCGCAATCGAACGGCGAAGTCCCTGATTCCGCGAAACCGGAGCCAGCCTCTTCTGAGGTCTCCACCAGCCCAGCCCTGCGGACCTCGTCACGGATGCGGTTCCGGATCGACTGCCGGAGATAGGCGCGCAGCGCCCCCTGGCTCCTCGGCTCGACCTGGCCCATCCGCTGGAAGAGATTGAAGAAGGCGTCCTGGACGAGATCTCCGGTGTCCATGCGCCGTCGGGCCCAGGGAGGAAGCCGTCGACGGGTCCAACGCTGCAGGCTGGGCAGGAGCCGGGCGAACAGCCGGCTGAGCGCACCCGCATCACCCAGCCGGGCACGGACGAAGAGGCGCAGGGAGGTGGAAAAGCGAGAGCTTGCGGGCGCTTGGTCCAGGGCTTGGTCCCTCGCTGACTGCTGAAGCGCTGATGTTAGCGGTACCGAGCTTACAGAGTCAAAGAAAGCCGCTTCCGGGTGTGGAACGAGGCGAGCGGCATCAGCACGAAACCACCCCTTCTCCCTCCAGAGTGGCCCGGAGCCTGGCGAGACACTGCTCCAATCTCCTGTAGAGCCGGCGGTCAGCGATCTCCAGCATCGAGGCGATCTTGCGCACCGTCAACCCGTCCTGGTATCGCATCCTGAGAATCAGCCGGTCCTGGCCCGGCAGCTTCCGCAGGGCCCTTGCCAGTGAGCCCGTCGCCTTGCGCAGCTCCGCCTTTCGCTCCCGTTCCAGGATTCGCTCGTCCGCGCTCGTTGCCGACGGCAGGAGATGGAGCGCCTCCTCCCCTTCCTGGCGCGGACGCCGCCGTGTTCGAATCCTGCCGGCAAACTCGAGCAACTCAGCGCGCAAGGCGATGCCCCACCGGCGCTGCAAGATCTCCAGGGCGCTCTCCACGGAGTGGCCGTCCCGCGAGATCAGACGGTCCAGCTCCACGGCATCCTCGCCGAGTCGACGGGCTTCGGCGCAGGGACGCCACTTCCCCCACGCCTCGGTGCGGAAGTCGAGGAACAGCCGGTGGACGACCGTGGTGAGGAATGTCCGCAAGCTGCTCCTGCCCCGGAAACCGCGGAAGATCCGATGTTCGCCCTCCACCATCTTCAGCCAGACATAGGAGGAAAACTCCTCCGCCTCCTCGGCTCGCAGACGATGGCGGCGGGCAACGTGTCGGATCAGGTCCCCGATCAGGTCAAGATTGGATTCGAGCATCTGCCGGGCGGAAGGCTGCGATTCGGACATGTAATCCCTCCTTCACACCTGGAACGAACGGAGGGCCAGATCGGAACAGGTCACGCGAGCCGCCGCTGTGACGAGCCGGGCACCGGACCTTCGCCATGCCGCCGCCGATCAACCGCCACGGGCCTACCGCACGAGCAGCCAATCCAGCCTGCCGCCCCCCGCAGGCGCGGCCGGGGTGAAGGCGACGTCGAAGCCGGCGGCGGCCTTGGTGACCACGGTGAGCGTGGGCCAGGAGCACTGGACGAAGAGGGCGTAGGCGGCGTCCGGCTCGGCCGTCCGGAACTTCACTTGGAGATGCGCCGCGCCGGCGCCCACCGGCAGATTGATCCCCCGCAGGTTGTTGGCTCCCTTGGTATCGCCGGAGAGGCCTTGCTGGTTGCGCGAGCTTTTGCCGGCGAAGTCGAGATCGCCACCGGCGAACAGGAAGGTGCCGTCGGCCGGATCGGCGTGGAGCGTCGCGGCGCTGGCGCCATCCTTCACCAGCCAGCGGATCTTGTGCGGGTTGCCGGCAGGCTGCCAGAGATCGAGCGCCGCCTTTTCGACCGGACCGCGGACCCGGATGGCCGTGGTGGAGCCGGCGAGGATGAAGATCGGCGCATCGAAGGGATATTGGGCATCCTTCTGCTGCGTTGGATCGGTCGGTCCGAGGACGGTGAGAGCGGACCCGAGCTGTACCTTGCCGTAGTTCTCGCTCAGGTAGGAGACGCCCGGCATCGCGGACGGGAAGCTGTCGAAATGGCGGGCGCGGAAGCCGGTCGGCTGCCATGGGTCCGGCCCCACGGCGTTGGTGATGGTGTCTCCCGGGGCGAAGTCGGTGGCCACGCCGGTGGCGCCCGACGGCGCCAGGACCAGCGTCCGCGGATCTTCTGGCTTCGCCTGGCCGAGGGCGCCCACGAGGTCGCCGGCCACGGCGCGGCGGACGTCGCTCACCCAGGCGCCCGGCGCGATCAGGTAGGCGAGGTCTTTCTTCGCGCTCGGCGTGCTGTAGTTGTCGAAGCGGAAGAGAGTCGGCCCGCTCCGCCGGTTGGTGACCCAGACGGTGCGCTCGACATAAAGATCGATTGTTCCGTCGCCGCGCGGCTCGACGGCGGTGATATGCCACCAGCGGTGCACGGGTTTGCCGGTGCCGGACCCCAGCGCATTGGGCTCGCTGGCGCCATAGAGCTCGGTCGGCTCGTCGATCGCGATGAACTTGCCGACCGTCGAGGCGTCCCAATCGACGCCCCGGCCGATGATGTGGCTCGGACCGGCGCCCGGCGCCATCACCAGCACCTTGCCTTTGGAGGTGGCTTTCGAAAGATTGATCAGCGGCCGTGAGGTGCCGAGCTTCTGCGGATTCACCGCGCCCGCGTCCGTGTAGACGAGCTCTCCCGAGGCGGCGTTCCAGCTCTCCACCTCGCCCCAGAAGCAGTCGAGATCGTGCTCGATCTGCGACGCGATTCCCACGCCTCCTTCATCGCCACCGGCTGACAGAATATCGCCCTGATAGGTGAGCAGGCCGGTGACGACGAAGCTGTCGCCGAGCCCGTAGACCGTGCGCTGGACGGCGAGTGAGGTCGATTGATTGTCGCAATTCGCTACGTCCTCCACGGTGAGCCCATTGATCACGTTCTTGTTGTAGGCGAAGGCGGCGAGCGGGTGGGCGAGCGTGGAGAGGGCGGTGAAGAAAGGACCGCCCGCGTCGCTGCCCAATCCCTGGACGGTGACCAGCTCGGTGGGTCCGCCATAGCCGTTCGCCACGCCGGTGACCGAGAGCTGCTGCCCCTTGAACAGGCCGCGCGCGGTGGGGACATGGAATTTCTTGACCGCGGTGCCGGCGGGGACGGCCTGTGTGAGGCTCTGGAGATAGGACGAGGCGCCGCCGCGGTAGCGGGACTGGATCAGCTCGGTCGAATACTCTCCCTGCCAGCCGAGGTCGTTCGCCAGGTCGTGCTCGATGACATGGCTGGCGCGCGTCGTCCCGGAGCTTCCCAGGGTGCCGATGGGAGGCACATAGAGCCGCTCGAAGCCGTCGCGGCAGTCGATCACGGTGACGGCGGGCTGGTCGACGCCGTCCTGCCGCCGGTTGCGCGGGAAGAACCCGGCGGGCGCGTCGCGCGGGATGCACAGCACGCCTCCGCCCTGGAGGATCATCGCCTGGAGGGCCTTGTCGAAGACAGCCTCGGCCTGCGCGACACCGGCGGCGTAGTCACCAAACTCGCCGAGGCTGCGGTGGTTGGCGCAGAGCTCGGTGACCTGGAGCGCGATCCCGCCGAGCACGATCTGGTCCTTGATGTTCTGGAAGTCGAGCCGCAGCTCGATCTCCAGGGCGCCGTCCGGCACCTTCTTCCCGGCCTTGGCGATGAAGCAGACCGGCGCCTTGCTGTCGAGGACGGTCCCGTCGTCGGAGAGCACGATCGACTTGTCGGGCGAGGTCGTGGTGCTCAACCGGGTCTGCCGGATGACGCTGGTGGGAGGGGTCGCGGCGCTCAGGATCTGATAGCAGACGATCACGGTCTCGATCTGCGCCGGGAAGGGCAACACCGCTCCCAGGCTGATCCACTTGAGATCGCCAACCGCGGTCGCGGTGACGAGGGTCGTGGCATGGGCCACGGAGGGATAGCTGATCTGGAGAGTCGGGTCTCCGGTGACGAAGTCCGTCGCGTCGAACCATAGAGTGGGCATGCTCATCCTCCTGGGGGTGTTCTCCCCCGGGCCAGTCGCGTCTCCCTGGCTACTGTTGCGAGGAGGCCGGCTATCTCAGGGCTGATCTCACGGCAGGGAGTGGCTAGCACGCCGGCCGGCCGGGGGTGGCACAACGCGATTTGACGCTCGGAGAATGAGAGATTATAATTTAGGATCTAAACAAAGACAATTAGATGCCGAGCACCTCTTCCGCCGTTCACTCCTCACTCCCGACAGAGGAGCTTCGCGCGGAGCTGGGACCGGCTGTCAAGGCGGCCCTCGCACGCGCCCTGGTCGCCGATCCACCGACCAGCGAGATCTTCCATCTGCTGCTGTTCCTCCTCATGGCGGTCTTCCTCTCCCCCGTTGTCATCCCGGGCCGGCTCGCAGGCTGGGGAGCGGCCATCGGGGCGGCTGCCTTGTGGCGTGCGGTCTGCCGGCGGCGCCTCCAGGTCCTGCAGCCTGCGCCAGCCGAGCTGAGGTGCCTGGTGCGGTGGAACATGGTGGTGCTCGGGCTCGCCTGGGGAGTCGGGGCGGCGCTGATCGTCCCCGGGCTGCCGGCCGGCGAGATGGGCTGGATCCTGGTCGCCTTCGGCGGCCTCGTGACCGGCTCCGTGCTGACGCTGGTCGCCGACCGCCCGGCGTTTCTCCTCTACATCGGATGCCTGCTCGCTCCCCTCGTCACCGGCATCGCGGCTCGGGTCGCGACCGAGGAGCAGCAACGCGACGACTTGACAGCGCTCCTGCTGATTACCCTTTTCGCGGCTTTCACCGCGCAGCACCACCGGCGCGCCCACCGGAATGCCTGGCAGCTCGAATGGGACAGCCTGGAGCGTCTGAAGATCGAGGAATCGCAGCGGCAGGCGGAGAATGCCCTGGATAAGGCGGAGCGCCATTTCCGCAAGCTGGTCGAATCCGTGTCGGACCTCGTCTTCAGCGGCGACGCCGAAGGGCGCTGGACCTACCTCAACGCGGCAGCCGAGCGGATCTATGGCCTGAAGCCTGCGGAGCTCGTCGGCCGCTCGTTCACCGAGCGCATCCATCCCGACTTCCTCGCGAACGACATCGCCGCAAACCAACGCCTCTCCGCGGGAGAGGAGCTGATCGATTACGAGACCGTCCACCTGGCCGCCGACGGGACGCCCCGCTCCTTGAGCTTTTCCATCCGGCCCCTGCGCGACGAGTCCGGCAAGCTCGTGGAGGTGTATGGCATCGCGCGCGACGTGACCGAGCGGGCGCAGGCGGCGCAGGCCCTGCGCGAGGCGCGCGACGCCGCCGAACGCGCGGTCCGCGCCCGCTCCCAGTTCCTCGCCAACATGAGCCACGAGATCCGCACGCCGATGAACGCCATCCTCGGCCTGACCGAGATCCTGCTCGATACCGAGCTCACCGCCGAGCAGAGGCGCTCTATCGACATCGTGCGCGCCTCCGGGGAGAACCTCCTGGCGCTGCTCAACGAAATCCTCGATTTCTCCAAGATCGAGGCCGAGCAGCTCGACCTGGAGTCGCTGCCGGTCGATCTCACCACCCTTCTGGAATCGGTCGCCTCTCTGTTCGGCCTCCAAGCCCGCGACAAGGGGATCGAGCTGATCGTCGACATCGACCCGGCGCTGCCACGCACGGTGCGGGTCGACCCTACCCGTCTGCGGCAGGTGGTCAGCAACCTCCTGGGAAATGCGATCAAATTCACCTCCCGGGGCGAGGTCGTCCTCGCCGCTCGTGTGGTCGGTCAGACGGACGGCGCGGTCGAGGTGCGGTTCGCCGTGCGCGACACCGGCATCGGCATCGCACCCGAACAGAGGGAGCACATTTTCGAAGCGTTCAGCCAAGCCGATTCATCCACCACGCGGCGCTATGGCGGCACGGGGCTGGGGCTCACGATCGCGCGGCGGCTCGTCAGTCTGTTGGGCGGCGATCTCCAGCTCACCAGCCGGTTGGGAGAAGGCAGCGAATTCTCGTTCGCGCTGCGGCTGCCGGTGGAAGACAGCGCGCAGGAGCCGGCGCCGCCTCCCGCCGCCGAGACTCTCTTCGGCCGGCGCGTTCTGATCGTCGACGACAACCCGACCAACCGCCGCATCCTCAGGGAGCTTCTCGGCAAGGTGGGGATGGTGGTGGACGAAGCGCCCGGCGCCGGGCCGGCGTTCGCGGCCCTGTGCACCGCCGCCGAGAGCGGCTCGCCGCACGCGCTCATGGTGCTGGACCACCAGATGCCCGACGAGGACGGATACCAGCTCGCCGCCCGGGTGCGGCAGACCCCTGCGCTCGCCGCCTTGCGGCTCCTCCTTCTCACGTCGAGCAGCCAGCGCGGCGACGGCAAGCGCTGCCGTGAAATCGGCATCGACGGCTATCTGCCCAAACCTGTGCCCCGGGCCGTCCTCTACGAGACCCTGGCGGCCCTCCTGACGGATGCCGGCGAGCCAACTCCCGGCGGGCTGGTGGCACGGCAGGAGGACGCCGAAACCCAGCGCCGGCTGCACATCCTCCTCGCTGAAGACAACCCCTTCAATCAGGAGGTCGCGAGCATCATGCTGCGCAAACGAGGCCACCTCGTCGACATCGCGGAGAACGGGCGCGCGGCGGTGGCTGCCGTGCAGCACAAAGCCTACGACCTCATCTTGATGGACATCCAGATGCCGGAGATGGACGGGTTCGCCGCGACCGCCGCGATCCGGGCCCTGCCCGGCGGGGAGCGCCTCCCGATCGTGGCCTGCACCGCGCATGCGCTGGCCGGCGAGCGCGAGCGCTGCCTCGCCGCGGGCATGAGCGACTATCTGTCGAAGCCGTTCAAGGCTCACCAGTTGTTCGCGAAGATCGAAGGGTGGGCGGAGACGCCGGCACCCGAGCCTGTTCCAGAGCCTGTGGACATTGCCGCGTTTCGCGACTTCCTCCGCGAGGGGGACGTCGAGGACTGCGAAGAAGAATTCCTGGCGACCTTCGTCGACGATGCCGGAGGCCGCGCCGCGGCGGTCGCCGCCGCCATCGAAGAGGGCGACGGAAAGGCCATCGCCCGTGCGGCGCACGGCTTCAAATCCGCCGCCGCCACCATCAGCGCCCGCCGGCTCGCCGCCTTGCTCGCCGAGCTCGAGGCTGCGGGAACAGCCGGCGACCTCTCCACCGCCCAGGCTCTCGCCGGCCGGCTGCATACGGAGAGCGACGCCGTGCTCGACTACCTGCGCTCCAGACCTCCCCCTCCAGGCGACAAGATCATCTGAAAGAATCCCTCTCCGGAGATCGTTTCTTGGAGGAGAGGTGACGCATGGAAACTTTCTGGAGGGACATCCGTCAGACGCTCCGCTGGATGGCGCGGCAGAAGGGCTTCACGGCGGCGGCCTGTCTCACGCTCGCCCTCGGCATCGGCGCGAATACGGCGATCTTCTCCATCGTCTGGGGTGTGCTGCTGAAGCCGCTGCCGTATGCCGATCCCGGCCGTCTGGTTCAGGTTTGGGAGGAGCATCCGGGAGCCAATGCGCCGCTGCGGGGCGCGTACTTCAGCGATGTGACGCTTGAGAGCTGGTCGCGGTCGATGTCCACGCTCGAGGGGGTGGCCGCCTACAGCGATGACGTCCTGACCGTCGGACGCGAGCAGCCGGAACGCCTTCCGGGTGCGTCGGTGTCGCCGGCCCTGTTCCCGCTGCTCCGCGTCGCGCCGGCCGCCGGCCGCTTCTTCCTGCCGGAGGAGGCCGCCAAGGACGCACCGTGCGTGGCGGTGCTCAGTCACACCCTGTGGAGCCGTCGCTTCGGGTCCAGCCCAGCGGCGGTCGGCCGGTCGATCGTCGTCGAGGGACGGTCTTGCTCGGTCGTCGGCGTGGCACCAGCGGGCTTCTCCTTCCCCACTCCCGGCGTGGCTCTGTGGCTGCCGTATGTCATCGATCCTCCGCGGACCCCGCAGCAGCGCGGCATCGTGGTCTTCTCGGCCCTGGCGCGCCTGCGGCCCGGCGCGACGCCGCTCCAGGCCGAGGCTGAGGGAACGGCGGCGGCCCGCGCGGTGCCGCGCCCCATGGTGGCGGACATGCTGTTCGGCAAGGGAAAGCCGGTCGAGGTGCACGTCCGGCCGTTCGCCGAGGCGACGACGGCGCGCGTCCGTCCGGCTCTCCTCGTCCTCAGCGTGGGGGTCGGCCTCGTCCTGCTCATCGCCTGCGCCAACGTCTCCAACCTGTTCCTGGCGCGGAGCCTCGCGCGGCGCCGGGAGCTCGCGATCCGTGCCGCGCTCGGCGCGAGCCGGAGCCGGCTGGCGGCTCAGCTCTTCACCGAGAGCCTGGTGCTTTCGCTGTGCGGCGGAGCGCTCGGCCTGCTCCTCGCGTGGGCGTTCACCACGGCGATCCCCGCGCTGGCGCCGGCCAACCTGCCGCGGATCGAAGAGATCCGGCTCGACGGCCGCGTCCTGGCCTTCGCCGGCATCGTCTCGGTCTACGCCGGGCTGCTGTCCGGACTGGTGCCGACGTGGCGCGGCCTGCACACCGGACCGGCGCCGGCCCTGCACGAAGGCGATCACCGGGTGACGAGCGGTGCCGGCAAGGGGCTGCGCAGCAGCCTGCTCGTGGCCGAAGCCGCGCTGGCCGTCGTCCTGCTCATCGGCGCCGGCCTCCTGGCCCGCAGCTTCGGCCGGCTCCTCGCGACGGATGGCGGCTACGACCCCGGACACGTCCTCACGGCTCAGCTCTACCTGCCGGACGCGCCGGACGCGGAAAAGAATCCGGCGCGCAATTCATCGCGCAATATGGCGATCGTGGACGCGATCCTGGCGCGCCTGCGGGCTCTGCCCGGGGTCACCGCGGCCGGTGTGGCCAACATGGCGCCGCTCGGAGGCTCGACCTCGATCCGTGCGTTTGCGCTCCCTGCCGGCAAGCCCGGCGGGGAGCGCACCATCGCCCGGGCGACGTCCTGGACGGTGACCCCGGACTACGGACGGGCGGCCGGCCTGCGCATCCGGAGCGGCCGCTTCCTGGAGGCCGGCGACGTCACCGCCGGCACGCAGGCTGTCGTGGTCAACGAAGAGCTCGTGCGTCTGTATCTCGCCGACGGCCGGCCCGTCGTCGGACGGCGGTGGACCGGAGCCTTCGGAACCGCCGAGGAGGTCACCGAGGTCACCGAGATCGTGGGCGTGGTGGCCAACGTCCTGAAGGATGGCGCCGACCGGCCGCCGCAGCCCGAGATCTACCTGCCGGCGGGCCGGACCACCGGCGGAGCGTTCGAGCAGCCCTATCTGCTGGTGCGCACCAAAGGCGACCCTCTCGCTCTCGCGCCGGACCTCCGGCGTCTCGTCCGCGAGACCGAGCCGCGCGCCGCGCTCGACAACGTCGACCGCCTCACCGGCCGGCTTTCCGCGGCGGTGGCCCAGCCGCGCTTCGCCGCGCTGGTGGCCTCCGTCTTCGCCGCGCTCGCGCTGCTCCTGGCTGCAACCGGCCTCTACGGCGTGCTCACCTACAGCGTCTCGCAGCGCCGGCGCGAGATGGGCATCCGCGGCGCCCTGGGCGCCACCCGCGCCGGGCTTCTGGGTCTCGTCCTGCGCGAAGGTCTGCTGTTGACCGTGGCCGGTCTCGTCCTCGGGCTCGGCGCATCCCTGGCCGTGACCCGCCTGATGGCGAGCCTGCTCTTCGGCGTGACACCCCTCGACGCGCTCTCCTTCGCCGCGGCCCCGCTCGCCCTGCTCGGCGTCGCAGCCGCCGCCTGCCTCATCCCGGCCCGCCGCGCCGCCGCGGTCGATCCGGCGGAGGCGCTGCGGAGCGAGTAAGCCGGCGACTGCAACTAGTCAAGAGAGCTTGACAATCCGGAAAGCACCCCATACACTCTTCTTGTCAGGCAAGCTTGACTTACTGACAAGGAGGCAAGACCAATGAAACCAGTAGTGGACTCTCCCGCTGGATCCTGCTCCAGCTCCACCCCGCGGGACACGCGGAACCAGTTGCGCGTCATCGTTTGGTCCTTTGTGTGGGCTCTGTCCTTCGTCGCGGTCACGCTGTGCGTCAAGAAAGCGTGGTTGCCGTCCGCTCTGACCCTCGCGTCAGGGCTCGCCACGTCTCTCTTCGGCATCGTGACGGTGCTGGCGTATCGCCGGTTCCTGCACCAGACCGACGAGCTCCGGCGCAAGATCGAGGTCGAGGCGCTCTCCCTCGCGTTCGGGGTCGGCATCATCGGCGGCACGACCTACTGGCTCCTGGCGGTGATGGGAGCCGTGCCCGCCCTGGACTTCTACTTTGTCTTCGTCGTGATGTTCCTCGCCCATCCCGTGGGCGTCTTCCTCGGCCGCCGGAGGTACTCGTGAAAAACCGGCTGAAGGTCCTGCGGGCCGAGCGCGACTGGACGCAGGCCGATCTGGCCCAACGGCTTGACGTCTCGCGCCAGACGGTCAACGCCATCGAAACGGGGAAGTACGACCCCAGCCTGCCTCTCGCGTTTCGCATCTCGCGCGTCTTCGGGACTCCGATCGAGGAGATCTTCGATCCCGAGGACGGGGCAGGCGACAAAAACATTTCCGAACACTGACCTTCACTCAAAACCGAGGAGGATGATCATGAATCGACGTCCGTCGAAGCTCCTGCTGTGTCTATCGATCTTCGTTCTGCTCACGTTGACTACCCTGGGAACCCTGGCCGCCCAGGCTCTGCCCGCGAAACCGGTTCCCGGCGAGGGAGCGGCCGGAGAATGGCTCGGGATTCTGGACGTGGGCGCTGCCAAGCTGCGCCTCGGTCTGCACCTCGAGAAGAAAGAAGATGGCAGCCTCGGCGCGATTCTCGACAGCATCGATCAGGGAGCGAAGATCCCGGTCGAGGCGGCTGTCTTCGAACACCGCGCGTTGCGCCTGGACTTGAAGGCGATCGGCGCCTCCTACGACGGCGCGCTGAACGCCGATGGCAGCGTCCTCGAAGGGACGTGGTCGCAGAGCGGGCAGAAGCTGCCGCTCCAGTTTCATCGGCTGGAGCAGGCTTTTGCGCTGCGCCGCCCGCAGCTTCCGCAAGGTCCTTTCCCCTACGCGACTCGTGAGGTGACGTTCCGCAGCGAGGCGGGGAACGTCCGTCTGGCCGGGACGCTGCTCCTGCCGGCAGGAAAGGGCCCTTTCCCGGCGGTCGCCCTGGTCTCCGGCTCCGGGCCGCAGGACAGGGATGAAACGATGATGGGCCACAAGCCTTTCCTGGTGCTCGCGGACGCTCTGGCCCGCCGCGGCATCGCCTCTCTCCGCTGGGACGACCGGGGCACCGCCGCCTCGGAAGGCGACCACTTCGGATCGACCCTCGACGATTTCGCGGCCGACGCCCGCGCCGCCGTGGCCTTTCTGCGCTCGTGTCCGGAAGTGAACCGGAACGCTGTCGGCATCGCCGGGCACAGCGAGGGCGGCCTCATCGCTCCGATCGTCGCGGCGGCCGACACACCGGAGAAATCCGTGGCGTTCCTCGTCCTCCTCGCGCCGCCCGGGGAGCCGCTGCGGTCTCTGCTGCCGCGCCAGGCTCGGGCTTCCTACCGCCTCCAGGGGCTCGACCCGGCCCTGCTCGATCGAGCGCTGGCGGCCCAGTCCGAGGACCTGGCGACGATCGCGGATCCGGCGGTGACGGACGGCCGGCTCGAAGAGATCCTGCGGGAGCGCGCCGCCGTCCGCCGGAAGCAGTTCACCGACGAGGAGCGCGCGCAGCTCCGGATCGACGCCGCCGCGATCGAGCGGGGCATCCAGGCGGCAAAAACCGCCTGGTTCCGTTCGCTGGTCCGGCAAGACCCGGCGGTGTATCTGCGGCAGGTGAAGATCCCCGTCCTCGCCCTCTTCGGAGACAAGGATCTCCAGGTCGACGCCCAGGTGAGCTCCGAAGGCGTGCGCGCCGCCCTCGCCGCGGCCGGAAATCCGGCCGCCGAGGTGCATATCCTGCCCGGCCTCAATCACCTCTTCCAGCATGCCAAAACCGGCGGCATCGATGAGTACGCCACGATCGAGGAGACCTTCGCCCCGGAAGCCCTGGCGATGATCGGCGACTGGATCATAGCCCGCCGGCCCTGAGACACCTCAATAGCGAACGCCGAGAGCACGCTTCAGGAACTGTCGCAGGCGGGGACTGAAGCGTGCCAGGCGGTCATACGCCCAGTGCAGGAGGGGGTGGCGGAGCTTCACGCGACGCAGCGCGCGCGCCAGTTGCTGCCGGTTGCCGGTGAATCGGATCTCGCGCTGGCGCTCGCGTTCGAGGGCCTCTCCGAGGTCGCGATAGAAATCGTCGTCCTGCCGGAAGTACATGTTTTTCAGGCCGCAGGCATGAGCCTGGACGCACTGCGGAGCGAGGATCTTGAAATCCGGCTTTTGATACTCCACCTCGCCGCCCGCCAGCAGGACCTCGCGCATCTCATGGCGCATCTGGGTCAGGGAGTCGCCGTGCCACTGATCGGCGAAAGATCCGGTCCTCGCATTGCCGACCGGCGGGATCTCGGGATTGATCAGCATGCAGCAGGGATGCATGTCGCCGTTGCCGCGAATCACCGCTGAGTAGTAGCCGAAGAAACACTGTCCGTTCTCCTCGCGAAACGACGGCGCCGTCGGAAAGACGTCTCGTTGCGCGAGGTCCAGCTCCTGCCGGATCTCGGCGACGAGCGCGTTGAGCGGTGGGAGCTCGAAGCAGAGCTCGAGCAAACCGCGGTCACGGTCGGCGGCGAGGACTTCGCGGAGAAAAGGCCGGAGAAGCTCGCCGTCCCCGGCGCCCAGAAGCGCGGCGGGATCGATTCGCCGGCGTGGAATCTCGAGAACGACGTTGAGGGCGACGACGTCGGCGCCGATCCGCCGCGCAAGCTCGTACATCTCGGGCATCTTCGGATAATTCTTCCGATCGAGAAGAAACTGGATGACAAGACACGGCCGTTGAGCCTCGCCGCGAACGGCGACGAAATGCTCGACATGGGCCAGGACGTTGTCGAAGATCGCCGGTTTGACCCGCATCATTCGTGCGTAATCCGACGCTTCGGAGGTATTGAGCGAGATCACGATCTCACGCGCCTGTCCTGCCACCAGCCGTTGCGCCACTCCCGGCGTCAGCCCGACGCCGTTGGTCGTGACGTTGTCGATCACCAGACCTTTCTCGTGCACGGCGTCGAGGACCTTCTCGATGTCACGGTGAAAGAGTGGATCGCCGCCGCCGGCGAAGCGTACGGAGCGCAGCCCGTTGGGAGTGACCTCGTCGAGGATCTCCACCACGCGGGCGAGAGGCACCTGCTCCTGGGTCCGGACGTCCATGGAGTTGCAGAAGTAGCAATCGACATTGCAGCGGTCGCTGAGATCGAGCTCGAGATGAAACGGACCGCGCGGCGCTGTTCCGCGGATGATCGAATCGATGATCGTCCGCTTCGCATCGGCATCGATCTCGCGCCAGCCGTGAGAGCCCCGTCTTCGCATCGGCACTCCTCACCCTTCGATCGCCCAGCGTCCCTATTGCGCAGGGTCCAAGAACTGCCTTATATACGGACGGCTTCCTCGCTCTGTCTTGCGGCTGCGTTGGCGGCGGGGGCATGTGTGCCCTTCGCGCCCTGCGCTATAGTGCCGAGATCGAATTCAGGCGGGGAAAGCGAGGTGCCGAGGGTGGTCTCGGTTCGAAAAATAGAAGCTCTGGCCGATGCCGCGGAGGTCTTGACGAGCGCACAGCCCGCGTGGCGCCGGCTCTCGCTTCTCCTCGAACATGGGCGCGCGCTCCTCGACCTCGACGAGCTCGGCGCGCTCGGCCGCGACCGCTCGGACGGACGGCAGCTCAGCCGTGCCGCGCGGGCAGGGCGGGCAGGCGCCGCGCCGCGTCCGGAAGCCGGCGAGGTGGCCCTCGCCGCGCCGCTGCTGGAGCTCTGGGACCGCGGCGAGCCCGCTTCTCCAACGTCCGCGGTGGCGGTGCCGGTCCGTGCCCGCGGCGCCGTGCTGGGAGCCCTCGTGGCACACACCGCCGGCGTGCCGCTCTCCGATGAGGATTTCGCGACCCTCCAGGCCTACGCCGCCCTGGCGGCCCCCCTGCTTTTGTCTCTCGCCGCAGAGGAGACGGCCGGCGGCTCACGGCTCGACAAGCTGTCGGAGATCGCTCGCGTCGTGGGATCCGGAGGCGACGCGCGGACGCTCTTGCGGGAGGTGTGCCGGACGACGGCACGGCTGTGCGCAGCCGACCGGTGCGCGGTCTTCCTGTGGAACGCCACGACCGGCGAGGTCACCCCGAGGACGTCGCAGATGGTCCGGCACCACGCCGAGCCCGAGGCGTGGGAAAAGTTCAAAGGGATGAAGCGCCGCCGCATCGGCGAGATGCCGTTCGTCGACGCCGTGGCGCGCGCCCGCCGGCCGCTGGCGATCGCCGACGCCCGGGGATCGGACCTGGTCCATCCGGAGTGGGTCGCCGCTTTCGGGTTGAAGTCGGTTCTGGGTGTGCCGCTGATCTCCGGCGGCCAGGTGTTCGGAGTCCTGGTGCTGGACAACACCTCCGACGGCCGCCCCTTCACCCCGGAAAGCATCGAGCTTGCCGCCGCCGCCTCCGACTACGTGGCGAGCGGGCTGGAGCGCGCCCTCCTGCTCGAAGAGACGGAGCTTCGCCTGAAGCGGACGCAGGCGAGCCTCGAGATCGCCCGCGCCCTCGGCTCTGCCCGCGAGCTCAAGCCGATCCTCAAGGACATCGCGCAACTGGCCGCCCGGGCCTGCGACATGGACCGCTGCTCGATCTATCGCTGGCGGCAGGAGCGGCTGATCCCGATGGCCTCACAGTTCCGCGACGGGCGGACCGACGAGACGCTGTGGCGCCTGTTCAAGGGGCTCGGCGCCTTGCGGGTGGAAGAGTTCCCGATCTTCGCCGAGACCATCCGCTCGCGGACCGCCGTCGTCGTCAACGAGCCGGCGTCCGCACGGCTGCCGGAGGAGCTGCGGCAGCTCGGCCTGCGAGGGTTCCTGGTGGTGCCGCTGGTCCGGCAGGACGAGGTGCTCGGCGCCATGGCGCTCGACAACGAGGGGCCGCGGGCCCGCCCGGTCACGCCGCTCCAGGTGGACATGGCCACCACCATCGCGAGCCAGGTGGCTCTCGTGGTCGAGAACGCCTCGCTGCAGGAGGAGACGCGGCGGAGCCTGGTGGCGGCGCAGGCGGCGAACCGTGCCAAGAGCGATTTCCTGGCCAGTGTGAGCCACGAGATCCGCACCCCGCTCAACGGCGTGATCGGCATGTCGGAGCTGCTTCTCTCCGCGGAGCTTCCCGCCGCCTTCCGGGAGCCTCTGGACGTCATCAAGACCTCGGCGCATACGCTGCGCGGGCTGATCGACAACGTCCTCGACCTGTCCAAGATCGAAGCGGGCCAGTTGTCCCTCGAGCAGTTGGACTTCGATCCCGCCGAAACGCTCCGCCAGGTGGCCCGCCTGCTCGCTCTGCCGGCGCGGGAGAAAGGCATCGAGCTGCGCCTGGACATCGCCCCCGGCGCCGACGGACGGCTGGTGGGCGATGCGGCGCGGTTGCGGCAGGCCCTGCTCAACCTGGTGGGCAACGGGATCAAGTTCACGTCCGAGGGCTCGGTCAGCCTTCAGGTCGAGCCGGTCGAGCGGGCGGAGGCCGCGGGACGCGACTGCGCGCTCCGCTTCACCGTCCAGGATACCGGGATCGGCATCACCCCCGAGGCCCAGGCGCGGCTGTTCGAGCCGTTCACCCAGGCGGACTCCTCGATCACCCGCCGCTATGGAGGCACCGGCCTGGGTCTCGCGATCACCCGCCGTTTGATCGAGCTGATGGGGGGAAAGATCGATCTCGAAAGCACACCGGGCCAAGGCTCGACATTCCGGTTCGTCCTGCCGTTCGACCGCTCCCGGGAGCCAGCCAGAGCTCCGTCGGCCGCCGGTCCGCAGGCTCCGCTGGAGGCGTTGCGCGCGCGCTTCCGCATCCTCCTGGCCGACGACAACGAGATCAATCGCAAGGTTGCCGCGCTCCAGCTCGAGGTCCTGGGCTATCGCTTTTTGACCGTGGACGACGGCCAAGAGGCGGTGACCGCTTTCTCCCGGGAGCATTTTGACGCCGTCCTGATGGACTGCCGCATGCCGGTGATGGATGGCTATGAGGCGACGCAACGCCTGCGGCTTCACGCCCACGGCAGCGACGTGCCGATCATCGCGGTGTCCGCCTCCGTGCTGAAAGAAGACGTCGAGCTGTGCTACGCGGCCGGGATGAACGATCATCTGGCGAAGCCGTTCCAACTCTCCGACCTGGCGGCCATCCTCGACCGCTGGCTGCTGTGACTGCCGCCTGCGCGGCGTCGCATAAACCCTTACTTCTTGGCGGCCGGCGCCACCACCACCGTGTTGGAGGCGGACCAGACGTAGGTCTGTCCATTCGAGCTCGGAATCGTGCAGGCCTGACCCTCCGCGCCGACCTGGTAGTCGCCTTCGTAGACCGGGCACTCGCACTGGATGGGGTCGGTGTCGTGGTGCGTCGAAGGAGCATTGCCGTCGGCGAACCGGCAGGCGGCGGTCATGCAGCCCGCGTATTTCCCGTGGCAGGCCGCCGGTGCCGTCGCGAGCTTGTAGCTCCCACCGCCCTGCGGGCTCATCGCAAAGCTGAAGGTCGAGAGGATCTGGGCCGGCGGGTAGAAGGCGCTCACGGGTTGAGAGGAGACGCTGGCGGATTGATTGTTGACGTAGGTGCAGACCGCGGCCTGGGACGGAGGATTGGGCTGGCACGTCTTCCCCGTGATGTTCGGACACCCGCAGCCGTTGGGCCCGCACTGCTGTGCCGCCTGGTAGTAGGCCCCCTGGTTGAGGATGCCGTTGATGTCAACGTAGTAGGTCCCCGAGCTGTAGTACTGGCAGGTGCAATCGGCGGCGAGGCCGTCGCGGCGGAGGGTACACGGCAAGGGCTTGCCGCCGAAAATGCCGGCCGGAGGACCGGAGAAGAAGCACAGCGCATAGCCGCCGCCCTGGCAAGCCAGCATGTTGGGAGAGCTGATGGCGGCAGCCGGCTTGGCGTCCGCCGGGACGACGACGACGTCCGCCCTGGCCGGCCCGTAGGAGGTGGTCCAGCACTTGGTGAGCTCGAACGGTGTGTTGGAGCAGTTGGTGCCGCACGGAGGAGTGATCGCCGAGCAGAGGGGCGGCGTCTTCGCCGCGGGCGCCGCCGCCGAGAGGGGTCCTGTGAAGCTCAGGAGAAGGACTCCCAAGCCGAAACCTAACCGTCGAGCGATCTGCATAGACACTCCTCCTTCTTCCGTATTTGAGCCGCTGGCTTGGAGGCATCTTAGTGCGGCGGGAGAGGGAGGTCAACGCGAGCCGGCAGGCCTTGCAGTATGCTTCGGCCCCAGCAAACCGAAGGAGGATCTCGTGATCGCAACCGATGTCCGGCAGAGCCGGCTGTACAGCGAGGACCTGGCGCCCGTGCCCGCATCCGGGCGGAAGTGGGGCACGGCGAGCTTCGCCGCGTTGTGGATCTCTCTCGCGGCGTGCATCCCCACCTACATGCTCGCCTCGTCGCTGATCGGCGGCGGCATGAACTGGTGGGAGGCCGTGCTCACCATCTTCCTCGGCAACCTGATCGTGCTGGTGCCGATGGTCCTGAACGCCCATGCCGGCACCAAGTACGGCATTCCGTTCCCGGTCTACTGCCGCGCCGCCTTCGGCACCGTGGGAGCCAACGTGCCGGCCCTCCTCCGCGCCCTCGTCGCCTGCGGCTGGTTCGGCATCCAGACCTGGATCGGCGGCAATGCGATCTACAAGATCGTCAGCCTGTTCGTGCCCTCGCTCGCCACGGGGACGCCGCTGCCGGTGCTCGGAATCACCGGGATGCAGCTCGCCTGCTTCCTCCTGTTCTGGGGCGCCAACATGTGGGTCATCTACCGCGGCATCGACACCATCCGCTTCCTGCTCAACATCAAGGCGCCGCTCCTCGTCGCGCTCGGCCTGGTGCTCCTCGCCTGGGCGTATCGCGCGGCGGGCGGCTTCGGGCCGATCCTCTCCCAGCCGTCGCGGTTCGACCCCGGCCAGCCGCAGGCCGGACAGTTCTTCGCCTATTTCTTCCCGGCGCTCACCGGCATGATCGGTTTCTGGGCGACCCTCTCGCTCAACATTCCGGACTTCTCCCGCTACGCCCGGACCCAGCGCGATCAGGCACTCGGCCAGGCGCTGGGCCTGCCGCTCACGATGGCGCTCTATTCGTTCATCGGAGTGGCGGTGACCTCGGCGACGACGATCATCTACGGCCAGACGATCTGGGATCCGGTCGACGTCCTCACCCGATTCAAAAACCCGGCCGTGCTGGTGACGGCGATGCTGTCGCTCTGTGTCGCGACGCTCGCGACCAACATCGCCGCCAACGTGGTGAGCCCGGCCAACGACTTCGCCCATCTCGCGCCGAAGCGAATCTCCTTCCGCATGGGCGGAGCCATCACCGGCCTTCTGGGCGTCCTGATGATGCCGTGGAAGCTCGTGGCCGATCCCAACGGCTACATCTTCCTCTGGCTCATCGCCTACGGCGCCCTGCTCGGACCGATCGGCGGCATTCTGATCGCGGACTATTTCGTGGTGCGGAAGTGCCGGCTCGATCTCGACGCCCTCTACGACGAAGCGGGCGAGTATCGTTACACGGGCGGCGTAAGCGTCGTCGCGATCGTCGCCCTGGTCGCCGGCGTGCTGCCGAGCCTCCCCGGCTTCCTGGAGGAGGTGAAGCTCCTCCCCGCCGGCTCCGTCCCCGGGCCGCTCGCCGAGCTCTACCACTACGCCTGGTTCGTGGGATTTGCCGTGGCGTTCGTGACGTATCTGGCAGGGCGGCGGCTCACCCCGCGGCCGGCGGTTTCCGCAAACGCCGGCCGGGGGTAGGCGGCCACCTTCAAATGATTGTCTAGACGACCATTGGGCAACGACCCCGGATCGGCGTCACACAGGCCTTGCAACTGCCGCCATCGGCGGGCGGATTGCCACAAACGTTGCAGCACAGCTGACCGGTCGGGCAGTCGCTGCTGAGGGTGCAGCCGGTCATGAACGTGGGAGCGGGCACCAGGTCACTCGGAGCCTGGCTCTGTCCAGCCGACAAGGTCGCAAGAAATTGCGTCGTGTCGAGTGCCGGGGCAGACGTCTGGGCCATGAGCTGAGCAAAGGGAATGAGGACGAGGAGGGCCAGGAAAACGAGACAGAGACCAAGTTTCCTCATATGCTTCATCTCCTTGTTGGGGGACCGGCAGAAGGCCGGACCGCCTTCAAAGAAATAGGTGCCTCGAAGGCTGGAATCTGTGCCCAGAGGGGCGGGCACGGAAGCAGATGGCCGGTGTCCGTCTAGAATCAAGAGCAAGGAGGCTCATGATGCCACTCGTCAACACCCCGTTGGGCTCGGTCGAAGCGGTTCCCTTTCCCGGACGTGTCGTCAAGGTCGGAGACTCCGACAAAGAGACCGTCAAGATGATTCAACACCGGCTCAACGCCGTCGGATGCGGGCCGATCGCCGAGGACCGCGTTTTCGACAAGGCAGGAACCGAAAGAGCGGTCAAGCTGTTTCAAGCGCGTTTTCCGGACGTCACGGGCGCTCCCCTGCTCAGCGATGGAAAAGTGGGCTCGCTGACGTGGGGCGCCCTGTTCGGCGCGTCGACGGTGCCATTCAATTCGGTGGCGCCCTCGGTGCTGACCAAAGCCGCGATGGATTTCGCTCTCACCCAGATCGGCGTGATGGAGAACCCTCTCGGATCGAACCGCGGGCCCGAAGTCGACACCTATCTGAAAGCCGTCGGATTGAACCCGGAGAGCGGGAGCTTCGCCTGGTGTGTCGCGTTCACCCACTTCTGCTACAAGAAAGCGGCGGAGAGTCTCGGAGTGACCAACCCGCACATCAAGACCGCGGGAGTGCTCGATCATTGGAACCAGGCAGGAACGAAGGCCAAAGTCGTGCGGGTCACGAATGCCAAGGCGGTCGGCGATCCGGGATTGGTCAAGCCCGGCTCCCTGTTCATCATCGATCTGGGCCAGGGGCTCGGCCATTCCGGCATGGTCCTGGAGGTCGCCAACGGCAGGCTCGTGACCGTGGAAGGAAATACCAACGACAACGGCTCCAGGAATGGAATCGGCGTCTTCCGGCGCGACTCGCGCAAGATTTCCGCGATCAGCAAGGGGTTTATTGATTACAGTGCCTTTTAGCCGCCGCGCCACGGCCCCAGGCCCTGCGACGCCGCCCCCAGCGCGGCTCCAGCGCGCGGAGTGGGCGGCCGCCCTCCTGATCACCCTGTTTGCCGTGGCGCTCCATGCGCTGCGGCTGCTCCATGCCGGCCCGCTGTGGCGGGATGAGGCCGCCGCGCTCCATCTGGCGACCTCCCCCACTCTGGGGGAGCTCATCGCGAAGCACGAGTCCTTCCCGCCGCCGTTCTTCCTGATCGTCCGCGCCTGGGTGGCAACGCTCGGCGGCTCCGATTCCGCGTTGCGCCTGCTCGGTCTGCTGGCGGGCCTCGGGCTTCTCGCCGTGTTCTGGTGGACCGCCCGGCGGACCGCCGGAACCGTGCCTCTCGTGGGTCTCGCCCTGGTGGCGATCAATCCATCGGTGCTGATCTTCGGTGATTCCCTGCGCGGCTACGGTCTCGGCACGATGGCGATCCTCGCGGCCTTCGGAGCGTTCGCGCGGCTGGCGGCCCGGCCGGATCGCCGCACGGCCGCCGGAGCGGCGGTGGCCGCGCTGCTGAGCGTACAGCTCCTTTTCTCGAATGCTCCCCTGCTGCTCGCCCTCGGTCTGGCGGCGATCGGGGTCGGAATGATCCGGCGGCGCCCGCGCGTGGTGCTGGCGGTCGCCATGGCCGGTGCGGCGGCGGCGCTGTCTCTTCTGCCCTGGACGAGGTCTCTCCTGGCCACGCGGTCGTGGAGCATGCTGCTGGAGGTCCAGGTGGGGCCGCGGGAGATCCTGGGCGAGATGGCGCGGACGGCGAGCGCGCCGGTGGAGACTCTGCGGTGGGTGTGGCTGGTGCTCATCGGGCTGGCCCCCGCTCCCCTTCCGTCGTCCGCGGGCGGGACCGAGGTCAGCCGCGGAGGCGAGGACAGGAGAGATGTCCGGCTGTTCGCCCTGCTCTCCCTGCCGCTGGTGATTCTGGCGCAGTGGGGCTTTCTGGAGGCTCTGGCGTATGCGCTCCGGCCCTGGTATTTCCTGCCGCTCCTGGCCCTGGGCGCGGCGGCGCTCGATGTGCTGCTGGCCGCGTCGCCCCTGAGGCGCACAGTGCGTCTGGGCATCGCCGTGCTGACCGTGCTCACCCTGGCCTTGCCGGCTTTATCTCTCGCGCGGGTGCGGATGACCAACGTGGACCTCGTGGCGGAACGGATCGCGGCGGAGGCTGCGCCGGGGGATCTCGTCGTGGTGGCTCCCTGGCAGAACGGCATCAGCTATCTGCGCTATGGCCGCCGCGCGATCCCCTGGGTGACTCTCCCGGACCTGGCGGACCACCGCATCCACCGCTACGACCTGATGAAGACTCGGATGACGGAGGCCGATCCGCTCAGCGGCCTGCTCGGCGCGGTGGAACGGACCCTGAGCGCAGGCCACCGGGTCTGGGTGGCCGGCGAGCTGCCGATTCCTCCCCCGGGCGCGCCGCTGCCCCGCTTGCCGCCGGCGCCAGCCGCCGCCTCCGGATGGCAGGAACAACCCTATCTCGAGAGCTGGTCCATGCAACTCGGCGCCTTCCTGCGCGCCCATGCTGTCACGGGCGGGAAGGTGCCGGTCGCCTGGAACGGCTCGATCAACGGCTTCGAGCGGCTGGACCTGCTGGTCTTCAACGGCTGGCACTGACGTCGCCAGCTTCCCGCGCGGGGACTCGATTCAGGCGCAAGGAGAGAAGCGGGAGAAATCTCCACCGTTGGCGGTCACCAGCCTGGTGACCCCAAAGCGGCTTTATCTTCCTTCATCGCTGTAGATCTCTTCGCGGCGCCAAGTGCTTGTCGGTGACGCCTGGGAGAGCTTCAGAGCGAGAGGAGGAAGAGGCGCAGGTTGCGGCTCTTCCCGGGCGATCGCAGCCAGGATGTAGCGGAGCTCACCTTCCAGAGAACGCTCGTTCCTCGCCGCTCTCCGCTTGAGCGCTGTAATGACCTCGGGTGCGACGTCGCGGATCTGAATTGCCGGCATAGCAAAATGCTAGCACACGCTTTTGCCTGCACAAGCAGGCTCACTTGCTCCCGGCACGCGATAAGCTTCCCCCATGCGCGCCATCCTCGTTCAGCGTCTCGGTCCGCCGGGGGTTCTCGAGCTCGCCGAGGTTCCACGGCCGGAGCCGGGGCCCGGCCAGGTCCTCGTTCAGCTTCACGCGACGGGGGTTAACTTTTCGGATACCGAGAGACGGCGGGGGGTCTACAAGAATCTCACCCTGCCGTGGACGCCGGGAACGGAAGGCGCCGGGCGGGTGGTGGCGGTCGGGCCGGAGACGGATTCCGCTCTGATCGATCGGCGCGTCGCTTTCTGGGCCATGCCTCCGGCGGTGAGTGGGACGTATGCCGAGTATGCGGTCGCGCCCGCGAGCGCTCTTTTCGATCTGGGTGATTCAGTCCCGTTCGACCTCGGGGCCGCTCTGCCGGTGCAGGGGCAGACGGCGTACGGGTTGGCATTCTTCGCAACGGCGATCGCTCCCGGAGCCGTGGTCCTCATCCATGCGGCCGCGGGCGGAGTCGGCCAGATCCTCGTCCAGCTCGCCCGGCGGCAAGGCGCTCGCGTGCTCGGAACGGTGTCCAGCCGCGAGAAGGCTGCCACCGTGGAGCGCTTGGGCGGCGAAGCGTTTCTGTATGGCCCGGACCTCCCGGATCGAGTCGCCGCGGCCACCGGCGGCCGCGGCGTCGATCGGGTTTTCGATTCGGTCGGCAAGGCCACCCAGGCCCAGAGCCTTGCGATGCTGGCTCCCTACGGCGAGCTGATCTACTTCGGCGAAGCGAGCGGACCGCCCGACCCGGTCGACCCGGATCTGCTGTACAACCGCTGTCTCAAGGTCGGAGCGTTCGGACTCTACATCGACGATCCAGCGGCCTGGACGATCGCACGGCGCAATCTACTGTCGTGGCTCGAAGCGGGCGAGATCGAAATCTCGATCTCGCACCGCTTTCCACTCGCCGAAGCCGCCGAGGCGCACAGGCTCCTTGAGGGACGGGCGACGACGGGTAAGCTCGTACTCTTGCCGGGCGCTGGTTGACAGGCTCAGAGCTTGCCGGTCTGGACCGGCTTCGCGTGGATAGCTTCGTTGCCGTGGACCGGGATGACCACCACCGCGAACGGCGTTCCGGCGTCGTCCGAGACGAACGGAGCCATGCCGCCGAATGGATTGGCGCCCAGGGTCGCATTGTCGTAGTAGGGGGCGTACACCATGATGTGCGGATGGAAAGCGCCCACTCCGGAGGCGAGATACATGTCCGCCGACCACATATAGGCGAAGGAAACCCCTTCCATCTTCGGCAGCTTGCCGAGCGCATAGGCCTCGGTCACACCGTGAGCGATCTCATCCGGATCCTTGCCTTGCAGTGCGAGCTGTGTGCGCAGCTCCTGGAGCGGCAGGACGGTGCGGCTCGCCACCGGATCGAAACAGATCGGGGCGCGCACCTTGGCGTCGTAGACCAGATCGCGGAACGGAGCGGGCGTGAAGGTCGGAGCGCTCCAGCCGCGCAGCACGAGACAGACAAATCCGTTGTCTCCTTGCGCGGCGACCTTGAAGCCGGAGGTGGTCAGGATTTTGACGGTCGCGTGGGTCGACACCGTGTCCGGCGCAGCGCTCCGCGCCAGCGCGATCTCCGCGTCCTGCTGCATGAGGTAGTCGCGGACCGGCGGGTAGGTGTGGCTCTGCGCCTGAAGGGATGAAACGGGAAGGATCGCTGAAAGCGACAGCAGTAGAATGGCAGGTGTTTTCATGCGTCTCTCTCCTGGGGTTGAGTGTGCGTTGCACCTCCTACTACGTCCCTCGGAGGAGTTGGGATACGTGATCAGTTGGGAGGCGCCACGAGGCGGACCGAAGCCGCGGCCGGAAGCAGCCAGGGGCAGTGGGTATAGTCAGCGATCCGTCGGACCTCGCCGTCGCCTTCCAAGCGCACTACCGTGCGGGGCGACCAGGTGCCGCCGTCCGCTGCCTGCCCGAGGACGAACGCCACCAGCTCGCCGTCGACTTCTCCCACGGCCAGACGCCAGGGAGACGTGAAGGCTTCGTAGCGGCTGAAATAAGGAGATCCGGAGATGCGGCCCGCGTAGCGGTCGGCCACGAGCAGGCGGGCGTCGGCGCGGATGAGGTCACGCAGGCCGTCCCAATCGCGGCGGTTGAAACGTTCGACGTAGACCTGGAGGAGGCGGGACAGCTCCGGACTCGCGGTCGCGGCCGCAGAAGGCGCCGCACGAACGGGCGCCTTCTCCAGCTTGGCCCGGCCGCGATGAAGCGCGGCCTTGACGCCGCCGACGGTAGAGCCCACGAGCTCCGCGATCTCTTCCAGGGTGTAGTCGAAAACGTCCTTGAGCAGAACGCAGGCCCGCTCCTTGGGTGGCAGGGCCAGCACAAGATGCTCGACCGCCCGGCCGAGCGCCGGCCCCGCGGGCTCGGACGGCGGCACCGAATCAGGCTCTTGAGCCCGGGCCTCCATTTCCGCTGTCGCGCGCACTTTCCGGCGGCGCAGGAAATCGATGCAGAGATTGTGCGCGATGCGGAAGAGCCAGGGAGAGAGCGGGCGCCCCTCCTCCAGGGAATCCAACTGCCGGTAAGCCCGGAAGAGGGCGTCCTGGACGACGTCCTCGCCGTCCAGGACCGAGCCGGTCATCCGGGAACAGTAACGGTGCAGGCTCGGCCGCAGATGGGTGATGGTCTCCAGGAACGCCAGATAGCGCGCCTCGAACTGCCCGGGGCTGATGCTGGGTAGAGTCTCCATGACATCTCTATACGCGGCCCGGAGCCCTCAGGATACGCGGCGGCCGTCCGTACCGCCGTCGCTATCCCGGGTTGTACTCCCAGGACCACGGCGCCCCGGAGTCGCCGAAGACGGATTTGATCAAGGCTGGATAGATGGTCTCGCCGCGCACGCTGTTGGACAGCAGGAGGATGCAGCGCTTCTTCGCCTCGACGCAGACGAAGATGTTGTCGGTCCAATCATCGTGCCCGCCTTTATAGAAGGCCGGTCCGTAAGGACCCTTGAACAGCACCGAGCCCAGCCCGGCGGAGAGACCGATCTCCTTGTTCGCGGGATTGGTTTTCGCCTCCAGGGTGGGAAACTGATGCGCCGAGGTGATCGCGATCTGCGGCCGGAGCATCTCGGCCCGTGATGCCGCAGAGATCCCTTCACCGCGCATGAATCCGGCCAGGAACCTGGCATAGTCGTTGATCGTGGTGTCCATCGAGCCGGCGGCGCGGACGCTGCCGCGTTGATGATGCCCTTCCCGCCTTCCGTTGGCGTCATAGCCGTCGGCGAGATCCGGCAGGAAATCAGCACGCCAGGTCATGCTCGTCCGTTTCATGCCGAAGCGATCGAAGACGCGCCGCTGCATCTCCTTGCCGACGTCTAATCCCAGCCCTTCCTCCAGCACGAATTGCAGCAGGTTGATCCCCTCGCCGGAGTAGGCGTAGCGGGTGCCGGGATCGAATTTGAAGTCCAACTTGCCGTTCGGATTGATGAAGGCGAAATTTGGAAACCCCGGGGTGTGATCCAGCAGCATGCGCAGGATGAGCGACTTCCAGCGCGGATCGCCGGCCAGGTCGGCGTACTTCGGATACTCCGGCAGCGGCTTTTTGAGCAGAGCGATGATCGGCTGGTCGAGCTTGACGATCCCGTCGTCGACCAGTTGCATGACCATGTAAGCAAACGCCATTTTGGTCAGCGAGGCGCCGTACATCACGGTGTCGGTCGTGAGCGGCTTCTTGGTCTCGACGTTCCCCAGCCCGTACGCTTTCACATAGACCGGCTGCCCATCCTGGATCAACGCGAGCGCCAGACCGGGCACCCGCTCCTTCGCCATCAGCCTTTCGGCTTCGGCGTCGATTTCACGCGGCGTCAGAGTGGTTTCGTCCAGCCGGTGAAGGACCGGCTCAGAGGGAACGGCGGCGGCCGGTTGGCTCCGGGCCACCGCAGGCAGAATCAACAGGAGCGCCAGCGTGGCAATCACGATTCGTTTCATAGGCCCACAGTATGACACGGGCGCTCCCAGAAAATTGATCAAGGGGGGGCGCTCCTCACGCCCCCTGCAACAGAACAAACTCCTCGGATGATCTACTGCCCAGCAACGCCTTGGGAATTGTGCTGAGCCTCGGGTCCCGGCGCCGGCACCGGTTCGGTCTTGGCTTTCCTGCCCCGGAATGGTTTCAGATCGAACTCGGCGAGCTTCTCCGACGTAGGACCATAGTGCTGCTTCACGGCGCTGCGCAGCAACGTCGCCAGCCGCGTGCCCTCGGCCAGCACCGTCTTGAGTTGCTGCGTCTTCTCCTGCTTGATCGCCCGGAAGGCCCTCTGCTCCTTCGTGAGGTCCACTCCCTGGGTCTGTAACGCCTCGAGCCGTTGCACCGACGTCTCCAGATGCGGGAGGTCGGCGCTGTTCTCCCGCACCGTCGCACCGAGCCGGCTCCAGTCACCCAACTTCCCGGACTGCGTTCTTTCTCTTGTCACTGGTCTCTTCCTTTCTGCAAGTCCGGCGCCGTCATGGCTCCGGAGCCTCGCCGGCGGCCGGGCTCTCCGCGCCACCATCGATGTGCATAGACTAGATTTAATCCAAGAAAGATGTCAAGCGCCTAAGGGGAGAATCTTTTGTCTGGCTAGGATGGCATGATACTATGCACTTCGAGAGGAGCGACCATCATGCCTGTCAGCCCAGAGCCCCGCAACGACCGCCGGAGAGAGATCCTGACCCTCCTCACCGAGAACGTGAGAGAGTTCGGGAACCAGCAGGAGATCGTGGAGGCCTTGCGCCAAAAGGGAATCCAGGCCACCCAGTCGAGCGTCAGCCGCGACCTGGCGGCGCTCGGAGTCCTGCGGGTGAACGGCCGATATGAGGTCTTCACCGTCGGCGGCCTGGGCGATATGAAGCTCCTGAACACCATGCGCATGGTGCAGTTTGCCCAGGCCTCTGGGCCCCACCTCACGGTGATCACCACCGCTCCGGCCTCGGCCAAAGCCGTAGCCCTGGAGATCCAGTCATCCTACTGGCCGGAGATCAAAGGCATCATCGCCGAAGACGCCACCATCTTCATCGCCACCGCTACCGCAGGAGACCAGAAGGTCCTCCTCCACCGCATCGCCTGGCTGCAAAAAGAAACCGCACTCTGACCGTCTGAAGCGGACAATCCCTCGGGAGAAGCCAGCCATGGATTGCAACCGGCTGACGATGGCTCAGATCACGGGAGAGCAGGTCGATGCCGGCTGACGGCCGGCGAGCGCCGGCTTCTCTCAGAGCGCAGTCAACCGGCAACGGATTGACGGCGGCTTGCAATGGGCGGCAGTCAACTCGCAACAGGTCAATGTCAGTTTGCAACGGGTCGATGCGGGGTTCCAGAGAGTGCCCGTCATCTTGCAATCGATCCGCGTTTCTTGACAGCAGATCGCGGTCGACTGGCAGCGGGCCGCGGTCAACTGGCAACACGTCGCGGCCAACTGACAGCGAGTTGATGTCAACTGACACCGAAGCGATGCCGGATGAAATCGAAACGGCGCCACTTTGCAACAGAGCGATGTCGATCGGCCGCAGAGCAATGCCAACTGACACCCGATCAATGTCAACTTGCATCGAGTCGAGGTCACCTTGCGGCGAACCGATGTCAACTGACCACGGGTCGAGATCACCTCACAGCGGAGCGCGGTCAACGGAGAGCCAAGCCATGCCGGCTGACAACACATTGATGTCAGCTTGCATTGAGAGGATGTCAACTGACATCCGACCAATGCCGACCTGCCCCGAAGCGTGATCAGGCCGCAACGACCCGAGGCAAAGCATCGCCGAACCGGTTAATCGGAGATGTATCCCGGCTTCTCGGCGTCGAGTACCACTCCCACGATGCGATCATCACGGACAAGCACACGCAGGTATGCATCCTTGTGGCAGTGGTCGCACTCCATGTAGCCCTCACCCTCCACCGTGCCGTGCTCGGGCCTGCCCCCGTTCTGAGGTTGCTTGCGCTCCCTCCACGGATAGCGGTCGCCGATCCTCAAGTCCGCTCTATTCGCCGTGTAACCGAAATGACATTCAATGTCGGTTTCCACCTCGACGCCGCAGCGTGGGCAGATCAGTGAGGCGTGGAGAAGGTTGTAGCTACCCATGAGGTGAGGAATGGTACCCGATTCGACTCCAATTCGGCACTCCGCGCCCGGGTGAAGCCAGCCGGTATGGCTTTTGCTGGTAGAGAGCAGCGGAAGGAGGAGCTCCTATGGCATACAGCCGAACGAGAGACGGAAACATCTGGAAGGGGCTCGCCGCGGGCATCGCGAGCGGGCTTCTCGCATCGTGGGTGATGAACAAGTTCCAGGCGGAGCTGGCGCAACTGGAGAATGGAGGCAAGAAGAAACGCTCCAGCGGCGGCGAGGACGCCACCATCAAGACGGCCGACCGCGTGTCGCGGGGCCTGCTGAACCATAAGCTGACCAAGAAAGGGAAGGCAGTGGCGGGTCCGGTGGTGCACTACGCGATGGGTGCCGTCTCGGGCGCCATCTATGGGGCGATGTCGGAGTTTCTGCCGGTGACCAAGCGCTGGCTCGGCCTGCCGTTCGGTGCCGCCCTCTGGCTCATCGCCGACGAGGTCGCCCTCCCCGCTCTCGGCCTCTCCAAGAAGCCGACCGACTACCCCGCCGGAGTTCATGTCAGAGCTCTCGCCTCGCATCTGGTCTATGGGCTTTCCACCCACCTGGTGCGGAAAGGAGTGCGCCGGGCGCTCGCCGCGTGAGTTATCCTCCGCTTGGGAGGTTGGTCATGTGCAGAAGCATCAAGACGTTGTTCAACTTCGAGCCGCCGGCGACGGACGACGAGATGCGCAAGGCATCGCTTCAGTTCGTCCGCAAGCTGTGCGGCTTCTCGAAGCCCTCGAAAGCGAACGAGGCCGCCTTCAACGCGGCCGTGGAGCAGGTCACGGAGTCGGCGCAGACGCTGCTCGCGTCGCTGGTCACCAATGGCGCGCCGCGCAACCGCGAGGAGGAGGACGCCAAGGCGCGCGCCCGGACGGCACGGCGGTTCGCGACCGAAGCGCCCCCTGCCCGCGCGTCATGAGCCCTGGCGAGCGATCCAGCGGTCGACGTTGTCTTCGAGCACCTGGAGCGGCACCGAGCCGCTGCCGAGGATGACGTCGTGGAAGTCGCGCCGGTCGAAGCGCGGTCCGAGTGCCTTTTCGGCCCGCCGGCGCAGCTCTTTGATCTTCAGCTCTCCGACCTTGAACGCCAGCGCCTGGCCGGGGAAGGAGATGTAGCGGTCCACCTCGGTCTCCACTTCGTGCAGCGGCAGCGCGGTGTGTGAGGCCAGATAGTCGAGCGCCTGCCGGCGCGTCCAGCCGAACGCGTGGACGCCGGTGTCGACCACCAGCCGGCAGGCACGCCACATCTCATAAGTCAGCCGCCCGAAGTTGTCGTAGGGATCGTCATAGATGCCCGCTTCGAGGCAGAGCCATTCGGAATACAGACCCCAGCCTTCACCGGACGCCGGAAAGTAGGCGAAGCGGCGGAAGGCCGGGAGGCCGGTCATCTCCCGGGCACGCGTGATCTGAATGTGATGGCCCGGCACGGCCTCGTGGCAGGCCAGGGCCGGCAGATCGTAGAGCGGCCGCGACTCCAGCTTGTAGGTGTTCACCCAGAAGATGCCCGGCTGCGCGCTCCCTTCGGCCGGCTCCACATAGCGGCCGGTGGTGTAGCGCGGCGCGATGGAGTCGGGAACCGGCTCGACGGTGTAGGGCACGCGCGGCAACGTGCGGATCAGCGCCGGGAGCTTGCCGTCGATGCGCTTGGCGATCCAGGCGGCGTGCTCCAGGAGCGCCTGCGGCGTCTTGGCGTAGAAGCGCGGATCGGTGCGCAGAAAGTGGAGGAACTCGGGAAAGGTCCCCTGGAATCCGGTCTGCTTCATGACCTCGTTCATCTCGCGGGAGATGCGGTCGACCTCCGCCAGACCGAGCTGATGCAGCTCCTCCGCGGTGCGGTCGAGCGTCGTGTACTCCCGGATCTGCTGCGCGTAGTACGCCTTGCCGTTCGGCAGATCCGACGCGCCGAGGGTCTTGCGCGCCTGGGGCAGATACTCCTGGACGAAAAACGTGAGGAGCTCACGGTAGCCCGCGACAGCGCCTTGGAGAACCGCCTCGCGGCCTTCCCGCCGGAGGCGTTCCCGCTCGGCCTCCGGCACTGCCGCCGGGATGCGTTCGAACGGGCGCCAGAAGACGCTCTTCGCCGGATCGTCCACCACATGTACGGAGAACGACGCTTCATAGCCGTTGAGCACCTCGCGCGGCACGCTCATACCGCGCCGGAGGCCGAGGCGCATTTCGGCGATCTGCTGGTCCACATACCGCGGCCAGGCGTGCAGGCGGCGGATGTAGCGCTCGTAGTCCTGCACGGTGGCGAACGGCATGCTGTCCGGCAGCAGGGAAAAATCGACGTGAAAGCCGGAATCGGTGTTGAACGGCATCTGATCTTTGCCGAGCTCGATGTCCGCCACCCGATCTTCGAGCTGCTTCTTGAAGGTGTCGTAGCTCGCCGCGTCGTCCAGTGAGAGCGCTCCGCGGTCGATGGCGGACAGCTCGCGCAGAAAGCCGCGCGCCGTCGCAGCACGCCGCGCCATGTCCTCCGGCGCCACCGCGGGCAGCCGGTCATCGTAGTCGTGCCGACCGACCGCCGTGGCGTGCAGCGGGTCCTCCTGGAGGCGCTCCTCCCACTCGCGGTCGAACAGGGTGTGCAGTCGGGCCGCGGCGTCTGCAGGGTCAGCCGCTACGGCAGGGATCGGCAGGGCGGCGAAGGCGACGACCAGGCAGAGCGGACGGAGATTCATCCGTCAAAGATAACCCAAGGAGCGGAGCTGCCCCTCGGCGACCGGATCGATGCGGACTTCCCGCGGGGCGTCGGCGGTGGGGCCGTCCGCCATCCAGTGGCTGAGCTGCTCGCGCAACGGACCGGCCACCTCGGGATGCTCATCGATCAGGTTCCGCGTCTCGCCCGGATCGTCGTGCAGATCGTAGAGCTCCAGCTCGCGGCCCTTCATCACCTGCTGGTCGTCCGTATCGGGCACGTAGACGAGCTTGTAGCGCTCGCTGGTCACGGACCGTTGATACTCCTCCCCGTAGCCGGACTCCGAGAAGGCGTACTGCCAGCGCGAGCCGCCGTCCGGCTCCCCTTCGAGAAGCCGCCGGAAGCTCTTGCCCTGCGCTTCGGGGTCCGGAGGGAGACCGGCGAGGTCGAGGACGGAGGGGAGCAGATCGATCAGCTCGACGGGCGAGCGCACCACATGGCCCGCCTTGCTGGTGCCGGGAGCGCGGACGATCAGCGGCACGTGGACGCAGTCGTCGTAGGGGAACCGCCCGTGCTCGAAGAAATAATTGTGATCGCCCAGGCTCTCGCCGTGATCGGAGGTGAGGATCACCAGGGTGTTCCCCGCAAGGCCCCGCTTCTCCAGATCCCGCAGGATGACGCCCACCTGTTGATCGACCTCACGGATCTCGGCGTCATACTGCGCGACGTAGTAGGCGATCCGGTCTTCGCGCCCGAGGTTCGCCGTGGTGGGAATCCCCCCGATGTCTTTGCGCCTCTCGCTCTGGAACGGCATCCGCCACGCGGAATCAAAGTGCGCATCGTTCACGAACATCCCATCGTACGGTTTGGCCGGCTGATAGCGTGCGTGCGGATCGAAGTAGTGCAGCCAGACGAAGAACGGACGTTTCTCGTCCGCCGCCTGGCGCAGCAGATCGAGGCCGTCGCGCGTCACGAGATCGCTCCGCCGGCGCTCGTCGGTCTCGCGCCAAGGTTCGAGATAGGTTTCGAAACCCTGATCGAAATTGAACAGACGGCCGAGATTGACGTTGGCGACCGCGGCGCGGGTGCTGTAGCCGCCGGCTTTGAGAAGCTCGGCCAGCATGAGGAAACGGTCCGGCATGCGCTGAGCGGTCGTGCGGATGAGCCCGTTCGTGTGGCCGTAGGTGCTCGACATCATGGACGCGAAGCTCGGGCTCGTCTTGGGCCATTGCGAGATGGCGCGCTGGAACAGGACACCCTCGCGCGCCAGCCGGTCGATGTTCGGCGAGGTCTGCCGGGAGTAGCCATAGGCGCTGAGATGGTCGGCCCGCAAAGTGTCGATCGTGATCAGCAGGACGTTCAGCCCGGACTGCGGCGCGCGATGCGCGAGAGCCGCGGCGCCGGCATTCACTCCGGCGAGAAGAATCAAAGCTGCCACGGCCACCTTGATGCCGCCGAGCCTGCGCACGACAGCGCGTGCTCCGCGGCGGACCAGCTCACCATGACGGGCGACAAACCGGCATGCGCAGGCTCCTCCCAGGATCAGGACGGCGAAGACGAGGAATCCCCGGCCTGTGCGCACCTCCGGCACCCATGGCGCCTGCTGGAAAAACCAGAGAACGGCTCCGGTGGCGACGAGCACCCAGAGAACGGCGTTGAGCGTCGCGGCCGTTCGCGCTTTCGTCCGCAGCACAACGGCAAGGAGAAGAAAGGTGAATTCAATCTCAAGGAAAAGCAGTCCAATCCCGAGAGCATCCCGGTTCAAGAAAGTACGAAGTGATTCCAACGCAAGCTGTGGGTAGCCGTCGGCAAGATAGCGGTTGGCAGTGATGGCTCCGGCCCCGAGGACGATTCCCAGGAGCACTCCGGCGGTGAGACCTGCGAGAAGAGTCCGGGATGTTTGGCGGAGGGGCGTTGGCATATCCCGAGGCTATGGCGGCCTGGGGACAGAGTCTTCATGGGGGTGCAAGGGTTTTGTAAGGGATGTAAGCCTGCATGATAGGATTCCAGCCTCGGATTGGCAGGATCAAAAGGAGGCCTCATGCGCAGAGTCCGCTACAGCGTCGCAATGAGCCTGGATGGGTATATCGCCGGGCCGAACGGCGAGCACGACTGGATCATCATGGACCCGGCGATCGATTTCAAGGCGCTGTTCCAGTCTTTCGATACAGTCCTCCTCGGGCGCCGAACGTTCGAGGCCTCACGCGCCATGGGCGGCAACGGAGGAATGCCGGGAATGACGGCGTATGTGGTCTCCAGGACATTGCGGCCGGAAGACTTTCCCGGTGTCAATATCCTTTCCGACGCATCGAGCGCCATCCCTGCCTTGCAAGCGCAGCCGGGCAAGGACATCTGGTTGATGGGAGGAGGCGGACTCTTCCGCAGTCTGCTCGAAGCCGGCCTCGTGGATACCGTCGAAGTGGCGGTCATTCCGGTGCTGCTCGGCCAGGGCATCCCGCTGCTCCCCGGCCTCGCCGGTAGGGCACGGCTGGAGCTGACGGGCACCCAGACCTATCCGACCGGGATCGTGTCGCTCAACTACTCGGTGCAGAAAGCGGCGGAGAAGACGAAGAAGAGAAAGAAGGCCGCGTAAGAAAATCCTGCAGCGCGCGGTTGATGGCTTCCGGCTCTTCGATCGTCGCGCTGTGGCCCGCACCGGGAATGACGCGCAGCGTCGAGCCGTCGATGCGGGCGTGGATGCGTTCGGCCTTGGCCGGGACGGTCGCCACATCCTGGTCGCCGACCAGGATGAGCGTCGGGACGCGGATGCGGTCGAGCTCGCCGTCGACCCCTTGTCGATCGATCACTCCCTGGACGGCGCGAGTGATACCGATGCGGTCGTTGGCGAAAAGGTGCCGGCGGTACTCCTCGCGCAGCTCCGCCCGCGCCGGGTCTTCCAGAAATTTGCGGCCGAACATGATGCCGAAAACCGGCTTCGCCACCAGGCGGAAGCCGAGCCAGCGAGCCACGAAGCTGAGGCGGCGGTACCGCCCCAGGTTCTCCTGCGGCTCAGGATCGGCGGAGGTTTCGAGGAGCATCAGAGAGCGCAGGAGCTCGGGATGGCGGATCGCGAGGCGCATGCCGATGAACCCGCCCATCGACAAGCCTAGAAAGTGGCAGGGCGCGCATCCCAGGGCAAGGATCAGCGCCACGGCATCGGCCGTGAGGGTGTCCATGTCGTAGCCGCCGGGCGTGACCTCGCTGCGCCCCTGGCCGCGGAAATCGAACGTCACGCAACGGTAGCGATCCCGGAAAGCGGCGACCTGGGGCGCGAACATCTGACCGCTCCACAGAAGGCCGTGCGCGAAGACTATCGTCTCGGGACCCGTGCCCTGCTCTTCATAGTAGAGATTCGCTCCGGGGATCTGGATGTGTGGCATGCGTGGCTCCCCCTATCAGATCGATCGAATCGATCTCGGAGTGTCCCAGTTCCTCGCCCGCATGGTCAACATGACCGCCGCCAGGACGATCGCCGGAATCCAGATCCACACCAGCTCGCTGCGGATCACGGCCCATCCTTGCGCCGAGAAGAAGCGGGCGAGGCCGATCGGCGAGACCTGGATCGGCCGGAAGGGAAAGAAGATCCGCCGGTTGTCGAATGGAGCGAAGAACGCGACGCCCAGACCGCCGTTCGTCATGGCGTCGAGCGTGCCGTGCGAGGCGGCGGCCAGGAAGAGGTAGAGACACAAGACACCCCGGCTGATCCCCGCAACCGGCTGCCAGGCCGTCACCAGGCCCACGACGACCGCCACGACCAGCGCGAACAGGAGCGAGTGTGTGATGCCGCGGTGCCCGAACAGGTTCTGATACGGAATGCCGAAACGGAAGGCGATCACGTCGGCGTCCGGTAGCATGGCCACGAGCGCGCCGAGCACCCAGACACGCTTCGGCACCTCGGGGCGATAGAAGCAGGCGCCGAGCGCGAGCGCCGCGACGGCATGAGAGGGAAGGCTCGCCATGGTGCAAGCTTAGCTCTTCCGGTACGCTACGGGTTGGACCAGGCTTTGGAGCATCTCTATGCGATCGATCGTCCTGACACTCTGTGTCCTCTCCCTCGGCCTCTCTCTTCCGCTTCACGCGAAGGTCGGCTCCTCCACTCTCGCGGAAATGACCGAGGCGAGCGACGTTGTCGTGGTCGCGCGCGTCGAAGCAGTCGAACGGAGGTTCATCCTTTTCGGTGCCCGCCATGCCCGGGCCAAGGTTCTGGAAGTGTGGAAAGGAACACCGGGACCGGAGCTCAGGTTTCTCGCCTCACCGACGTGGACATGCGACATCGCGGACGCCGAGGTCGGAGAGACGGCCGTCCTCTTCCTGGTCAAGGAAGGCTCGGAGTACGTTCTTGCGCACGCCGGCCGCGGCCGGATGCCCATCCGCCAGCTCGGAGGGAAGCCTTATGCCACGATCTGGGCCGATGTGAGGCTTCCCGACCCTGTGCAGACCCTCCCCGGCCCCGAGCCCGAATTTTCTTCGATCATCCGGTCGGTGGCCGTGGAGGATCTGCGGCGTCTGTGCTCAGCGCCAGCGCCGCGCGTCACTTCCTGAGAAACTTGAAGGCGTGGTTGCCGTTCTTGGTCTGGAAGTAGTGGAGGATCCAGACCATGGCCATCGATTCGAGGTAGCGCGAGCTTTCGATACCGCCGAGGTCGACCACGTCCCATCCGAAATCTTTCAGGATTCCGCTGACGGTCTCCTTGGCGCCTGCGTCGTTGCCGGCGATGAACATGTCCGGTGGGCCGCCAGGAAACTGCGGATCGACCATGTGCGCTTTGCCCACGATGTTGAACGCCTTGACGACGTGCGCATCGGGCAGCCACTTCTGCACCTCTTCGCCGGCCGAGGTGCCGCTGACAGCCAAGCGCGGTGCGCCGGTGCTGAAGTCGAGCGGGTTGATGGTGTCGATCACCGTCTTGCCCTTGAAGTTGTCGTGGCCGGCGAGACGGAGAGCGTTCTCGGTGCCCGTCCACAGGGTCGAGACGATGACGATCTCGCCGAACGCCGCGGCGTCGGCGAAGGTGCCGGTCAACGCCTTGTCGCCGGTCTCCTGCTTCCAGGCTTCCGCTTTTTCGTTGCCTGCCTCGCGCGAGCCGATCTTCACTTCATGACCATGCTTGACGAAGCCGGTGCCGAGCGCGCGGCCGACGTCGCCTGTTCCGAGGATGCCGATCTTCATGATTCATTCTCCTGTTTTCAGACCGCGGCCGGCACGGCGTTGCGGGTCGGATAGTCGATGTAGCCGCTGGCGCCGCCCATGTAGAACGTATCAGGTTTCGGACTGTTGAGCGGCACATTCTCCGCGAAGCGCTCGGGCAGGTCGGGGTTGGCCAGGAAGGGGACGCCGAACGAGATGAGATCCGTCAGGCCGGCGGCCAGCGCGGCGTTGCCGGTGTCGCGGCCATAGCCGCCGTTGAGGATCAGCGGGCCGTGGAACTTCTCGCGCAGCAACCGCATCATGGCGTGATCCGGAGAGGTCGCGTCGAGCGCGGCCGGCAACATGGCGGCGTGCAGGTAGGCGAGGCCGAACCGGTCGAGCGCGGCAGCGGCGTAGCCGAAGGTCGCCGTCGGGTTCGAGTCGCTCATGGTGTTGAACGCGCCGAGCGGCGAGAGGCGCATGCCGACGCGGTCCGCTCCCCAGACCTTGGCGACCGCGGTGGTGACTTCCACCAGGAAGCGCGCGCGGTTCTCGATCGGACCGCCATAGATGTCGGTGCGGTGGTTGGTGCCGTCGCGCAGGAACTGATCGATCAGATAGCCGTTGGCGCCGTGGATCTCGACGCCGTCGAAGCCGGCTGAGAGAGCGACGCGCGCGCCGTGGGCGAACTGTGCGACGACGCCGGGGATCTCGTCGAGATCCAGAGCGCGCGGCGTCCCGTGATCCTGTGGGCCGGTCGCAGTATAGGTGTGCCCCTCGGCGGCGATCGCGGACGGCGCCACCGGCAGTGCTCCGTCCGGCTGCAAGGAGGGATGGGAGATCCGCCCGACGTGCCAGAGCTGGGCGAAGATGCGCCCGCCCTTGGCGTGGACCGCCGCCGTCACCTTGCGCCAGCCTTCCAGTTGAGCGTCGCTGTGGATGCCCGGGGTGCCCATGTAGCCCACGCCCTGCGGTGAAACCTGGGTGCCCTCGGTGACGATCAGGCCGGCCGAGGCCCGCTGCTCATAGTAGGTGACGGCGAGGTCCGACGGCACGCTCCCCTGGCCGGCACGGTTGCGCGTCATCGGCGCCATCACGAGGCGGTTGGGCAGGGTATGGGGACCGAGTTGGATCGGGGTGAACAGGGTCGGGTGCTGCGTGTTGGCATCGCTCATCGGTTTCTCCTTGAGGTTGCACAGGACTGAATCGTTCTTGGATCGATCGTTGGGTGGTCAAAAATGCAGCCGTGAACAATTAGAGTAAAAAAGGGTCACGGCACCCGGGTCAGTTGCTGCATCAGGCGAGCCAGATCGGCCCGTTCGACTTCGGACAGTTGGGCGAAAACCTCCCGCTCGGCGTTGGCGAGGACGGTGAAGCCTTCGGCCTGGCGCTCCCGCCCCGCGGCGGTCAGGGCCGCACGCACGGACCGCCGGTCCGCCGGATCGTTCACCCGCTCCACCAGCTTCTCGGTCTCCAGGCGATCCACGAGCTGCGTCATGTTGGAGCGCACGCAACTGCAATGCTCGGCCAGGCCGCCCAGCGGCAGGGACTCCCCCGCTTCCACCAGCCGGGAGAGCACCTTGAACTTGGCGAGCGACAGGCCGACCTGCGCCAGCACGCTGTCCAGGCGCTCCTCCACCGCCGCAGCCGCCCCGAGCACCTGGAACGACAGAGGCGCGGGGTTGAACGGGCAGGCAGCAGAATCATTCATGGCTGAATCATACAGCAATGACGGACCGTGTCAAGGGCCTGAAGGGGGGTCTGGCGAAATCGCCGGGGGCTCGGATAGAGTGGTCCCGAGAGGGAACCCCATGTCATCGGTCATCGCCAACGTCGTCGAAATCGAAGCCGTCCTCCCCCACCCCAACGCCGACCGCCTCTGCCTCGCCCGCCTCAAGGGCTGGCAGGCGGTGATCCGCAAGAACGAGGACGGCACGCCCCAGTTCGCGCCCGGCGAGAAGGTGGTCTTCATTCCGCCGGACAGCACCCTGCCGCGGGAGATGGCCGAGCGCCTCGGCGTCGCGAGCTACCTGAGTGAGCGCACCAACGTCGAAGGCCAGCGCGACCTCGTCGTCCGCCAGGTGCGCCTGCGCGGCGAGCCCTCCTTCGGTCTGGTGATCCGGCCCGACGATCCGAGCTGGCCGGTGGGGACCGACGTGCGCGAGCACTACGGAATCGGCAAGTACCGGCCGCCGGTGCGGTTCTCGGCGGGCGATTCCGAGGCCAACCACCCGCTTTTCCAGCGGTATACCGACATCGAGAACATGCGCCACTTTCCCAGCATCCTGACGCCCGGCGAAGAGGTCGTGGTCACCGAGAAGATCCACGGCACCAACGCCCGCATCGGCTGGATCGAGGGCACGCTCCTCGCCGGCTCGCACGGTCTGCAGAGAAAGCGTCCGGAGCCCGAGGCGATGGGCAGCAACACCTACTGGTTTCCCGCCACCCTGGAACCAGTGCGGAATCTGCTCGACGAGCTCCGGCAGAGCCATTCGGTGGCGATCCTCTACGGAGAGATCTACGGCAGCCGCGTCCAGAGCCTGCACTACGGCCGCCGCGACGGCCTCGGCTTCGCCGCTTTCGACCTGCTGGTGGGAGAGCACTACCTCGACTATGACGACTTCGCGGCGCTCTGCCAGCGCCACGGCGTCGCCACCGTGCCGCTCCTCGACCGCGGGCCATTCTCGCTCGAACGGATCGCCGCGCTGAGCCGCGGCAACACCACCCTGCCCGACCAGCACATCCGCGAGGGAGTGGTCGTCCGGCCGGTCAAGGAACGCTTCGATCCCGAAATCGGCCGCGTGATCCTCAAATACCTGAGCGACGATTACCTGCTCAACGACAAGCTGACCGCCGCCGACGCCACGGATCTTTGAGGGCGGTCTACCACTCGATGATGTAGGTGCAGGAGTCTCCGCCCTCGGGCCGGCTGGGCTTGCTCGTGTCGAGCTTGACCTCGCCGTGCGATTTGAAGCGCCGGCAAAGAGTGGTGATGACGCCGCGGTCGAACTCCGAAGGATACGGATTGTCGCAGACCATCTCGGCGGTGTAGGGACCGGTCGCCCCGGTGAACCGGTAGTGCCCGATGCCTTCGGTCATCTCCCTTGTCTCCGGATTGAACAGCGTCTGGCCGTCGATCCTGTGGGACATGTGGTAGGTGACGTCGATCGACCCGAGGATCTCGTCGAGGGAGTCTCCCGTCGGCGGCCAATCCACCGATTCCGGGAGCTTCTTCCCGATGGCGAAGAGAGTCAGCGGCCCGATCTTCTCGGCGATCGTCTTGAAGGAATCCAGCCATGCCTGCTGCGGATACCAATGGTCCGGCCGCGGCTTCTCGATCCCGTTCACCCCCAGGACCTTCATTGCCATCGTGGTGAAATGTCCCATACCGTCCACGAGGGCCAGGACCGCGGCCCCGTAGACCTCAACGTCCGGGCGAAACGCCTTGAATTCAGCCATGCCCCAGTGTCGCACGACACCCATGACATTGGAAGGCTCCGGGGGCGGAGCACTGCCTCACCGAGGACGATCGAGCCACAGGGTCATGAGATCTCGGTCGTGAAGCTCGAAACCCATCTTGGCATACAGGTCGCGCGCTCCGCGGTTCGCGCGGGCCACTTCAAGGCGGAGGGCTTGGAGACCCATAGCGCGGCATTGGTCTTCCAAGAAGGACAGGACCTGGCGACCCGCTCCCCGGCTGCGATGCTCCTCAAGAATGAACAGCTCATCCAGAAGAGCGTATTTGCCCGCGAATTCGAGGCTGTAGCCCAGCGTCAGGACCGCGTAACCGGCCGCCTCGCCATGGGCCTCGACGAGATAGACCCGGCCGAGGGAAGAATCCGCCAAGAGCACGACGAGCGCACCCCGCGCCCGCGCTGGATCGAAGGGCATGTGGTCGAAGGCATAGAGTCCTTGCATCAGGTCGAGCAGGAGCTCGACATCTTTGAGATCGGCGATGCGCAGGTCGAAGGCGTCGGCAGGGCTCGCAGAAGGCATTGGGAGATCATAGCCCTCAGAGTCCGTCCAGTTCGCCTATATCATCACTCACCGTTTGCCGGTGCCCAGGGGAGATCTGCATGCCTGCGAGGACGAAGAAGAAAGTACCGAGGGACGAGGTGCAGCGGCCGATCCAGGCGGAGGTGCAGGCGGCGCTTGCCGCGCTCAAGCAGATGAGCACTCCACACGACCGCGAGAACCTGGAACGGTTCGGCATCACCGCGACCAAGGCCTTCGGTGTGTCGATGGCCAACTTGAAGGCGTTGGCGAAGCGCCTCGGGCGCAACCATGAGCTCGCCGCCGCGCTTTGGGAGACCGGCTGGTACGAGGCCCGGATGTTGACTTCGTTCGTCGACGAGCCGGCGTGCGTCACGCCTGGGCAGATGGACTGCTGGTGCCGCGACTTCGACAACTGGGGCATCTGCGACACCGTGTGCTTTCACCTTTTCGATCGCACGCCGCACGCCTGGGCCAAGGTCGCGCAGTGGAGCGACGAGCGCGAGGAGTTTGTCAAACGTGGGGCCTTCGCACTGCTCGCCAGCCTCGCCTTGCATGACAAGAGCACGGGCGACGATTCATTCGTCGAGACCTTGCCGCTCATCGAGCGTGCCGCCACTGACGAACGGAACTTCGTCAAGAAGGGCGTGAGCTGGGCCCTGCGCGCAGTTGGAGAGCGCAACACCGCGCTTCATGCCGCCGCTGAGGCACTGGCCCGGCGCCTGGCCGCCTCCCCGGAGGCCGCGGCGCGCTGGGTGGGGAAGGACGCGCTCAAGGATCTCACGAAGCCAGCAGTGCTGAGCCGCCTCGCCAAACGAAAGGGGTGAGGCGCATCTCCGAGATCCTGAGTCCTCAGTGCTTCTCCTCCTCGGTGTGATGCGCGTCGATCAACCGCCGCTCTCGCCCCGGCTCGTGGGAGCTTTCCCGGTGAAGCTGACCAGCTCATTCGAAAAGGTCGCCCACGCGCACAGACCAACCAGGCAGGAGATCGGGAGCTTCGAGAAGATCATCGGCCCGGAGATACGTGACGCCGGTCTGGTTCCGGTGGACGGCGATCGTCTTCGTCGAAGGGTTGATCACCAGCACGGTGCGGGTCCCAGCGGCCAGCCAGGAACGGACCTTCTCCGCGAGCACCGCCGGGGGTTCCACAGCGGAGCGGATCTCGATGGCAAGGTCCGGTGTGCCGATAGCCCCCAAGCGGCCATTCCGCACGAAAGAAAGAGCCGGTGCTTGCATCCAGCCGCGGGCTCCGGGTAGAAGACCGGTCTCGGCGGCGTGAACCTCGCCGCGGCCGCTCTCCTCGGCGTATTGCGCCAAGCGCCACGTCAGGCGTGCCATCAACCTCCCGCGCGCGGGATCCGCGGGGGTCATGAGCTTCGGATCCAGTTGGAGCTCCGCCAGATTCTTCAGGGTCAGGCAGCCAGTACCACAGTTGCTCCCTCCGAAGCAGTAGCCGGTGTCCCCACAATGGCCGTTCGGTCCTGGATCGTTGATACAAGTCGCCGTGCAGGATACGTCGCAGGCACACTCACTGCAGTACATGATGGCGGATAGCCGAGAAGCGCCACCCAGGGCCAGGAGGGCTAACGTCAAGCTGATCGACATAACGCTTCGGGTCATGATGATCCTCCTTCTGTTGTTGTTCGGGTCGATTGCATCCTCCCTCATCATCTTTATATGGTGCAGCAGAGGCTCAAAAGCGAGCTGCTAAACCGCGGCTTCCCTTCACTCGTTCCCGAGCCTGATCAACTCCAGCCCGGCCGCTGCGACCTGCTTTCTAAACGCCGCGACGTCGTTGGCGTAGAAGCGGTCGAGATCAGCGAGGTAGCGCGTCAGCGATTCGTCGGCGATCCGCAGCAGAGCGAGTTGGGTTGGCGAGGGGGGATCGAAGGAGGTCTGGAGGGAGTCGACGGCGACCCAGACCTTCTCAATGACCAGGCTATCGCGTGAGGAGCCGATCGGCATCTCGGGCGTCAACCGCAGGCTTGCCTCCAGCGTGTCAAGCGTTTTTCGCAGCGCGGCGGCGGCGCTGAGAAGGGCTGGACGGACGGCTGGATCGGCGTCGGTGCGCGCTTTGTCGACGGCTGCGGCGATGTCGGCGCGGGTGCGGATCAGGCGGGTGGCGGCGATGATGGCTTGATCTTGCAGGTGACCGGCACGCTCGACGGCGTCTCGGCGCGCCTGCCATTCGGCTTCGGTGTGCGGCGCGCGTGGATCGGGCAGGACGCGCACGGTCTGATGCGCTTCGTGATCGCCGAGCCGGACGGTGACAGTGTAGGTGCCGGGCGTCACTTCCGGACCGGGCGGCTCGGGCGGACGCGGCGGCAGCCAGGCCGGGCGCGGCGAGAGCTTGAAGGCGTTGCGTTCGAGGCCCCACGGGATGCTCGTCAGGCCGGGCGCGACGTCGGCATGGAACAGGCGGAGCGGCTTGCCGGCTGAATCCGCAACGCGAATCTCCGCTTCTCCTTCCGCGGTGGACCAGACGGTGAGCAGTGCACCATAGGGCCGGGCTTCGCCGTGGAGAAGGCCGGCGCCGTGGGCGGTGTTGCCGGGGCGCACCGCGTGCTGGATGGCGTCAGGGACGGCGAAGAGGTGGAGCGGCTCGGCCCGGGCGGCGCTCAATGCACGAAGAGGTGAGATGTCGTCGGCCAGATACAGTCCGCGGCCATGGGTGGCGATCACCAGGGCGCCGTCGCGCGGGTGGACCACCAGAGCGGTGACCGGCACCGCTGGCAGACCCTGGCGCCAGGGCGTCCAGTGCCGGCCGGCGTCGAGCGAGACCCAGAGGCCAAACTCGGTGCCGAGGAAGAGGAGGGAGGGATCGACCGGATCCTGCTCGATGGCCAGGGCGGGGCCGCGCAGCTCCGGCGTGGACAAGCTCTGCCAGGTGCGGCCGGCGTCGGCCGTGCGCAGGATGTAGGGTTTGAAATCGTCGCGCCGGTGATCGTCGAACACCACGAAGGCGACGGCGGGATCGTGGCGGGAGGCGAGGAGCTGCCGCACCCAGGCGTGGGCTGGAACCCCGTGCAGATTGCTTTCGACGCTGGTCCAGGTGGCGCCGCCGTCGCGGGTGAGGTGCAGGCGGCCGTCGTCGGTGCCCACCCAGATCACGCCACGCGCGATGGGCGATGGCGCGATCGCCGTGATCGATTCATAGTGCTCAGCGCCCACGGCGTCGGGCGTCAGGCCACCGCTCTCGGCCTGTTTCTGATACTGCGGATCGTTGGTCGTCAGATCCGGACTGATCTCCGTCCAAGTGTCGCCGCGGTCGGTCGAGCGGTGGACGAACTGGCTGCCGGTGTAAAGGGTGCCCGGGGTGAAGGGATCGAGGGCCAGACCGGGCGTGAAGTTGAAACGCAGCGGGACGTTGGCGGACGGGGCTGGCGGCGCAATGTCCTTGAGCTCACCGAGCCGCAGATTCCAACGTTGGAGCTCTCCGTTCTGCGCCATCGCATAGCCGGCGGCGGGATCCGCCGGATCGGGCAGGGTCGTCGAGCCGTCGTCCCGTCCGACGAAGCTCCAGTCACGATCCTGAATACCGCCGGTCTGCCAGGAATCGCTCGGTACGCGCCAGGCGCCGTTGTCCTGCAGGCCTCCATAGAGATTGAAGGGGATCTGGTCATCGACGGCGACGGCGTAATACTGGCCGAGCGGGAGGTTGTCGGGGAAGACGGCCGTCCGGCCACGGTCGCGGCTCACTGCGACGCCGCCGTCGGTGCCGATCCACAGATGCCGCGGCTCGTGCGGATCGATCCAGAGGGTGTGGAAATCGGGGTGGACATTTGCCAGGGCCGAGCGGAACGTGCGGCCGTTGTCGTCCGAGACGTGGAGCTCGGAGTCGAGCTGGTAGACGCGGCTCGGCCGTTGCGGATCGACCGCCAGGCCGGCGAAGTAGAACGGTCGCATGTCGAGGTTCGGCGTCGTGTTGACGGTGCGAAAACTGGCGCCGCCATCGTCCGAGCGCAGGAGCGGGCTCGGCGTCTTCCGGATATCGGTTTCGACCATCGCGTAGACGATGTCCGGGTCGGAGAGCGAAACCGCGATCTTGATACGCCCGAGCTCCCCGGCCGGCAGACCGTCCGCGGCAGTGCGCCGCGCCCAGGTGCGACCGCCGTCCTGCGATACGTAGAGTCCCGAGCCGGGGCCCCCCGAGCGGAAGAACCACGGCCAGCGGCGGTGCTGCCACATCGCTGCGTACAGCTTGCGCGGATTGCGCGGATCGATGACCAGGTCGGCCGCGCCGGTCCGCTCGTCCACGTAGAGAATCTTCGTCCAAGTCTTGCCGCCATCCTCCGTCTTGAACACGCCGCGCTCCGGATTCTCGCCCCAGGTGTGGCCCAGCGCAGCGACCCAGGCGACGTCCGGATTCGCCGGATCGAGGACGATGCGGCTGATGTGCTCGGTGGCGTCGAGCCCGAGGTGGGTCCAGGTGCGCCCGGCGTCGACGGAACGATAAACACCGTTGCCCACGCTGACCGTGTGGTGCAGATTCCCTTCGCCGGTGCCGGCCCAGACGATCACGGGATTCGCCTGGAAGACGGCGAGCGCACCGATCGAGGCGACCGGCTGCTCGTCGAAGAGCGGCTCCCAGGAGGCACCGCCGTTGATCGTCTTCCAGACACCTCCCGCGGCGCCGCCAACGTAGACGGTGTCGGGATCGGACTCGACGCCAACGATGGCGGTCACCCGGCCGCTGGTATGGCCGGGGCCGATGGAGCGAGCCGGCAGACCGGCGAGCCATGCGGGATCGAGCGGCGGCTCGGCGAAGACGAGCGACGGCGATAGGACGAGCGCGAACGCAAGACAGAAGACGGCGCGGAGCATGATCTCCTCCAACGGAGAGACGGTTCCGCGCCAGTGTACTACGACTCTGATACAGCGACTAGCAGGAGACTAGCGGCGCTCCTCCACCGGCACCCAGCGCCGGTCGCGCTCTCCGACGTACTCCGATTGCGGCCGGATGAGGCGACCGTTAGCGAGTTGCTCCAGGCAGTGGGCAATCCAGCCGGAGACGCGGCCGACGGCGAAGAGCGGGGTGAAGAGGTCTGTCGGCAGGCCGAGGCCGTGGAGCAGGAGGGCGGTGTAGAACTCGACGTTGGTGTCGAGCGGCCGGTCCGGCTTGTGCTCGCGGAGGAGGCGCAGGGCGGTCGCCTCGACGGAGCGGGCGAGGTCGTAGAGAGCGGAGTCTCCGGCGTTCTTGTAGAAACGCGCAGCCGCTTCGGCGAGGACGTCGGCCCTGGGGTCGCGCACCCGGTAGATGCGGTGGCCGAAGCCCATGAGCCGCTCACCGCGGGCGAGCTTCTCACGCAGCACCGGCTCGGCGCGGTCGGCGGTGCCGATCTCGAAGACCATGTCGAGCGCCGGCCCGGGAGCGCCTCCATGGAGCGGCCCCTTGAGCGCTCCGACCGCGCCGGTCACCGCGGAGACGAGGTCCGAACGGGTGGAGATGATCACTCGCGCGGTGAAGGTCGAGGCGTTGAAGCCGTGATCGATCACCGTGTTGAGGTAGGTTTCGAGGCCGCGCACCCGCTCCGCCGCCGGCTCTTCGCCGGTCAAAAGGTAGAGGAAGCTCGCGGTGTGGCCGAGATCCTCGCGCGGCGCGAGAGGCTCCTTGCCTTCGAGCATCCGCCAGTAGGCGGCGACGATCGCCGGAAAGGCGGCGACCAGGATGACTGCGTCCTGTCCGGTATCTCCAGCGCTATCGGTGAGGCTCAGCGTGCCGGACGCCATGCGGAGGGCGTCCATTACCGGCACCCGCCGCTGGGCTGCCGCGCGCAGCAGGTCGAGGGTCGCTGCCGGCAGCGCCCGCCGGGCAGCCAGACGGCTCCGGAACGCCGCCAGATCGGCGGCTCCGGGGAGCGCGCCGTTCCACAGCAGCCAGGTGGTCTCTTCAAACGTAGCGAGCGGCGCCAGGTCTTCGACCGGGAAACCCGCGATGAGGAGCACGCCCGCTTCGCCATCGACGCTGCTCAAACGGGTCGTGGCGGCCACGACCCCTTCCAATCCTTGCTTGGTGTCCATCGTTCTCACTCCTCCCGACCGATGATGGGCACCGGCGTCGAAGATTGTCAATCTTGATTCAAGAATCAACTTGGCGGAGCGCCGCCAATTCGATGTCGAAGTGGCTGGCATGCCAGGCGACCGCGCCTTCGCGCAGCAGGATGGCCTGCGGGGACTGGTGACGGATGCCGAGGCGCTGGGCCACGTCGTTGGAGACCGGGCGGGCGGTCTGCACTTCAATCAAGGCGAAGACGACCTCTCCTTCGACGCTCTCCGCGAAGCGGCGGAACTCGGACCATGCATGGGAGGAGATGGAGCAGGTCGAGCTGTGCTTGAAGATCCACACCCGCCGGCCTTTGGATCGCTCAAGCAGCGCGTCGAGCTGGGAAGCGTTTTCGATTCGTTCGATGACTGCCACGGTCAGGTCTCCTGCAAAGTCCCCGCCTGCTCTCCAGGTCTTTCTTCGGGTATCTCTCCAACGTACGCGGCACGGGGACGGATCAGTCTGTCCAAAGCATATTCTTCGAGCGCATGGCCGATCCAGCCGATACTCCGGCCGAGCGCGAAGAGGGCCAGGGGCGTGCGCTCCGGCAAGCCGAATCCGCGCGCCAGGGTCACCAATCCGAAGTCGACGGTCGGGTGCTCGCCGATCAGCTCGCGAGCGGCTTCGATGAGCGCGGTCGCGAGATCGCCGGTGGATGAATCCCGAGACATCGCGGCAGCGATCTCCAGGAGAGCCGCGCCGCGTGGGTCGCCATCGGGATAGAGCGTGTGGCCGAAACCGGGGATCTCCTCGCTGCGGCGGAGACGCGCCGCAACGGTTTCGCGCGCCCTCTCCGCCGTGCCCGCTTCACGGAACAGCGCCTCGACGCGCTCCGTATAACCGCCGTGCTTGCCTCCCTTGAGCGCCGCGAGGCCCGCGGAGACCACGTCCCACGGAGTCGCCGACGCCGAGGCCACACAGCGCGCGGTGAAGGCGGAGACATTGAGCTCGTGATCGGCGCAGAGGATGAGCGCGGCGCCGAGCGCTTCCGCCGCCGCCGGCCGCGTGGGAGCCCACGCGGACTGCAGCACCGCCGCGATCGGATCGGAACCGATCGAATCGGAAGCAGGCGACCCGGCTCCGGCGGCGGTCGTCGCCAGGAGGCGAAGGATACGCACGCCCGTCCGCATCACAGAGCGCGGCCGGAGATCCCAGGCGGAAAGATCCGCCGCGCCGGCGAGCGGGACGGCCACCTGACAGCGCTCGATGGGAGACAGGCACCGGCGATCGAGCAGTGCAGCCAAGCCGTCCGGCAGGATCGCCGCCTCACCGGTGAAGAGATCCGCCGCCGCGCTCCGCTCGCCCGTCCAGATCAGCGCCGCCACCTCCTCGACGCTCCAGGTCCGCGCCAGGACCACGGCGTCGTGCCCGCGGTAGTACAAGCGGCCGTTTTCAACCAGCGTGATGGCCGATTCGAGCACCGGCGCGCCCCAGTGGAGCGCTTTGGGGGCGGCGCGCTCGGGATCGCGGCGCAGCTCTTTGCGCTCCTTGAGCCGGAGCACGTCCTCCCGCGGATAGCGCTTCGCCCGCGTCTCGCCGGGCACCGGCTCGGAACGCAGCATGCCACGGCTGGCATAGGCATAGAGCGTCGGGAGCGTCACTCCCAGCTCCGCCGCCGCTTCCTGCGCGGTGAGAAAACGATCCTTCTCGCTCATCGAATCGGATCAGCCGCAAATCCGATAGCCGGCGCGCGGCTGGAGCAGCTTGGCGACCAGGCCGGTCCAGCCGGTCTGGTGCGAAGCACCGACGCCGCGCCCGCTGTCGCCGTGGAAGTACTCGTAGAACTGGATGTGATCGCGGAAGTTGGGATCGCTCTGCATGCGCTCGTCGGCGCCGTTGAAGGGACGGCGCCCCTGCTCGTCGCGCAGGAAGAGCCGCGCCAGGCGCCGCGTCAGCTCCGCCGCGACCTGATCGATGGTGAGGAAACGCCCCGAGCCGGTGGGACATTCGATCTTGAAATCGTCCCCATAATAGTAATGGAACTTCTGGAGCGATTCGATGATCAGAAAATTGGGCGGCATCCAGACTGGCCCGCGCCAGTTGGAATTTCCGCCGAAGAGACCGGACGCGGACTCGCCCGGCTCATAGCCGACACTCAACGCATCGCCGTTCCAATGGAACACGTACGGATTCTCGCGGTGGTAGCGCGACAGGGCGCGCACGCCGTGATCGGAGAGGAACTCCGTTTCGTCCAGCATCCGGCGGAGCAGCCGCTTCATGCGGTGGCCGCGCAGGAGCGAGAGCAATCGCCGGTCGCCGGCGCCGGGGATGTGCCAGCGCGACACCAGCGCGGCGAGATCGGGCCGATAGTTCAAAAACCACTCCATGCGCGTCGCGAACTCCGGCAGCTTGCGCAACAGGGCGGGCTCGATGGTCTCGACGGCGAACAGCGGGATCAGCCCCACCATGGAGCGGATCTTGAGCGGCACCTTCTGGCCGTCCGGCAGGCTGAGCACGTCGTAATAGAAGCCGTCTTCCTCGTCCCAGAGCTGGATGTCCTGGCCGCCGAAGTTGGTCATCGCCTCGGCGATGTAGAGGAAGTGCTCGAAAAACTTGGTCGCCACGTCTTCATAGACATGATTGTGGCGCGCCAATTCGAGAGCGATGCGCATCAGGTTGAGGCTGTACATCGCCATCCAGCTCGTGCCGTCGGACTGGCAGATCGTGCCGCCGGTGGGCAGCGGCCGGCTGCGATCGAACACCCCGATGTTGTCGAGCCCGAGGAAGCCGCCCTGGAAGATGTTGCGCCCGCCGACGTCCTTGCGGTTCACCCACCAGGTGAAATTCAACATCAATTTGTGGAAGACGCGCTCGAGGAACGCGAGATCACCCTGCCCGCCGCGCTGCTTCCGGTCGATCTGGAAGACGCGCCACGCGGCCCAGGCATGGACCGGCGGATTGCAGTCCGCGAAGGCCCATTCATAGGCGGGAAGCTGACCGCTCGGATGCATGTACCACTCACGCGTCAGGAGGAGGATCTGCTCCTTGGCGAACTGCGGATCGATCAGCGCGAGAGGAATGCAGTGAAAGGCGAGGTCCCAGGCGGCGTACCAGGGATATTCCCATTTGTCGGGCATGGAGATGATGTCGGAGTTGTTGAGATGGCCCCAGTCGGAATTGCGCCCCTGGCGCCTCTCCGGCGGCGGCGGCGGCTGCCCGGGATCACCGGCCAGCCATTCGCGGATGTCGAGGTCGTAGAACTGCTTGCTCCACAACATGCCGGCCAAGGCCTGGCGCTGCACCAGGCGGGCGTCTTCGTCGATCATGTCCGCCTGGAAAACATTCCAATAGGCGTCCGCTTCGTTCCGGCGCTCGTTGAAGATCCGTCCGAACTCTTCGAATGGTGGACCGTCCGGCGTAGAGGTCAAGCGCACCCGCACCGTTTCACACCCTCCGGCAGGGATGGTGAGAACGGAGTGGGCGGCGGCCTTGGTGCTCTTTTTGTCGGGACAGACCGCGTCCTGCGCTCCATGGATCACAAAATCGTGGAATGCGTCCTTGAACCAGCCGCGGGCGTCCTGCATCCCGTAGAGCCGCCGTCCATTCGTCTCGTTGTCGCAGAAGAGGAGGGCCGGTTTTCCATCCGCATAGAACGTGTATTCGCCGAGCCGCGCATGGCGGACCAGAATCGAACCGTCGTCCCGGCCGATAAGCTCGGGTTTCGGCCGACCCGGCTTCCACAGCCATTTGTTCCGGAACCAGAGCTGCGGCAGCACATGGAGCACCGCCGGCTCGGGGCCGCGGTTGTACGCGGTGATCAGCAACAGGATGTCGTCGGGCCCCGCCTTGGCGTACTCGACGAAGACGTCGAAATAGCGGTCGCCGTCGAAGACTCCGGTGTCGAGGAGCTCGAATTCCGGATCCTGCTTGCCGCGGCGCCGGCTCTCTTCGACCAGGCGGCCGTAGGGGAACTCCGCCTGCGGATACTTGTAGAGCATCTTGAGGTAGGAGCTGGTCGGCGTGGCGTCGAGATAGTAGAAGATCTCTTTGACGTCCTCGCCGTGGTTCCCCTCGCCGTTGGTCAGACCAAATAGACGCTCCTTGAGGATCGGATCGCGGCCGTTCCACAGCGCCAGGGCCAGGCAGAGCTGCTGCTCGCTGTCGCAGAAACCGGCGAGGCCATCCTCCCCCCAACGATAGGCGCGGCTGCGGGCGTGATCGTGCGGGAAATAATCCCAGGCCGTGCCGTTCGCGCTGTAGTCCTCGCGCACGGTGCCCCACTGGCGCTCGCTCAGATACGGTCCCCACAACCGCCAGTTGCGCATCCGGTCCGGCCCGCTCTCGGCGAGGCGTTCGTGCTCGGCGGTGGTGTCTTTCATGGGTCCCTCAGCGTGGCCAGCGAGTGATCTGCCGGCGGTGCCTCAGAAGGTGGACGATCGCGTGCTCCAGCAGCATTTCGGGATCGTAGGTCGGTCCCCAGCGGACTTGGAAGCGCAACGGCACCAGGATCTCTTCCGTGTCCTTGAGACCGTCCACGGACTCTTCGGTCAAGCGGAGGGCCACCGCGAGGAGCGGCCGCACGCCGGCCGGCGTGGGGACCAGCAGATCGTCCCACGGCGGACGTTCCCGCGGCTCCATCCCTCTCGCCTTCCGGATGTAGATCGCGTACCCGTGAGCGGCGCTCACCGCGTGAGCGCAGATGGACTGTATGGAGACCATCTGCGGATCCGCGCTCTCCGAAGTGCGCAGGAAGAGATCGAGCGGCAGGGCTTCGACCGTCGCGCAGAAGTCCTCCGCCGCACGGGCGTATTCCTCCATCAGCGCGCCGAAAGCTCCGGGCAACCCGGGCCGATCGATGAACTCCCTGCGGTGAGTGAGATCGGTCATGACGGAGCGCCCGCCTGGATGGCCTCGACCACCGCGTCGGTGAACTGGGTGGTGCCGGCTTCGCCCCCCAGATCGCGGGTGCGGATGCCGCGCTTGACGATCACATGACGCAACGCCGCCCGCACGCGCTCGGCTTCGACGTCCTTCTGCATGTGGAAGAGCATCATGATTGCGGAACGGATCAGCGCCAGCGGGTTCGCGAGATCGCGGCCGGCGATGTCCGGCGCCGTGCCGTGCACCGCTTCGAAGACGGCCGCCTCCGCCCCCAGGTTGGCGCCGGGGACCACGCCGAGACCGCCGACCAGGCCGGCGCAAAGGTCGGAGACGATGTCTCCATACAGGTTTTCGAGCAGCAGGACGTCCCACTCCTCGGGGCGCATGACGAGCTGCATGCACATGTTGTCGACGATCTTGTCGTCCGCTTGAATGTCCGGATATTCGGCGGCCACGTTGCGGAAGCAGCTCAGGAAGAGGCCGTCCGACAGCTTCATGATGTTCGCCTTGTGCACCGCGGTCACCCGCTTGCGGTGGTGCCGCCGGGCGTACTCGAAGGCGAAACGTGCGATGCGTGTCGACGCCTTTTCGGTGATGATCTTGATGCTCTCGACGACGCCCGGGACGACGACGTGCTCCAGGCCGCTGTAGAGATCTTCGGTGTTCTCGCGCACCACGATGATGTCCACGTTCGAAAAGCGGCTGGGGATGCTTTCCAGCGAGCGCGACGGGCGCAGGTTGGCATACAGCTCGAGCTTCTGACGGAGCTGCACGTTGATCGATTGGAAACCGCCACCCACCTGCGTGCCCACCGGCCCCTTGAGGGCCACTTTATTCCGGATGACGGATTCGAGGACCGTGTCCGGCAGCGGATTACCACCTAGTTTCACCGCCTCGGCGCCCGCGATGTGGGTTTCGTATTCAAGCTCGGCGCCGGCGGCGTCGAGGATGCGCGTGGTGGCGCGACTGACCTCCGGGCCGATGCCGTCGCCCGGGATCAGGGTGATCGTGGTCTTGCTCATGTCTGTCTCCCAACCGCCAGAGGGTATTGCAAGGTTTTCAACAGCCAGTCGCCGTTCTCCTTGACGCCCTCGAAAAGTTTGGTCATCAACTGCTCGCGGTGATCGAACAGCCGGTACCCTTCGCGCGGGCGAAGATATCCGGCCGCCTGCGGGGATTCCGCGAACAGCGCCTCCTCCCCGATGCTCTTCGCTCTCTCAGCGTACCGCTCCCGGTTGTCGAGCAGGGCTTTGACCAGGAACGGCATCACGATCGAATAATCTCCCTGCAAGCTCTCGGTCGTCTGCATGTAGGTGTCGCGGTCCACCTTGCCCCAGGTCACCGCTTCCGCGGGCGGGCAGGAGGACAGCGAGCCTTCGGTGACGGGTGCGCTGACGATCTGGACGTCGTAGGTATAACCGCGCACATCCGGCAGCCCGAGAACCTGGCCGAGCGCCGGCTCGGGTTGCAGGTTGTAGTTCTTCGGCACGCCGCCGCCGAGGATCAACGTCGCCAGCGAGCCCGCCGGATGGGTGAACAACCCCCAGTGATGGTAGGCGCACGATTCGAAGACCTCGGCGTGCAGGTCGAGGGAGAAGCCGTACTTCTCGATCAGACCCGCCTTCTGCATCGCCCACAGCTTAATCGAGTTGAGGAAGAGGCTGCCGTCGCCGGGAGCGCCGACGAAGACCGGGATGGCGAGGTGGTGGGTGGTCGCGAGGAGGCCCGGCGGGATTCCGTTCTGCTTCTCCTGCGCCGCGAAGATCCGCCCCAGGCGGTGCCGCAGCTCGGTGCCGGTCATCGCCTTCTGGAATTCCGGCAGGGTCAGGCAGGCGGTGACGAAGCGGTCTTCGTCGAACAGCACGTCCTCATCGAACGCCATGTCGGTGACGCGGATGGTTTTCTCGTCGCGCAGCGCACCGTCGTCGCCGAAGATGGGGACCTCGAAGATCGGTCCCTCGCGGTAGTGATCGTCCAGGCTGCGGTGCCCGTCGTGATAGCAGACGGCGTCCGTGGTGCTCAGGTAGGCGATCCAGCCGGTTTCCAGCAGGGGGATCAACCAGGCCTGGTGCTGGCCGGAGACGGTGATCGGACCGGCGATCGCCAGGGTCAGAGGGCAGCCGGCCCCGATCGCCGCGTCGAGTATCTTGTAGACGCGCCGCAAGTGGGCGCCGCCAAAGGCAGGAAGGCAGGACGTGAAGACCTCATCCAGCGTCCGGCACTCGTCGACGCGCCGGACCTCAACCCACTTCTTCGGTTTGCGCTGGACCGGCTTGTGCTGGGTCGGTTGGCTCATGCGGCGTACGGTACAAGGTCCAACCGGAAGACGCAAACCTCACCCGGGGCGGTTCAGCTCTTCCATCTTGGCCACCACGTCGCGGTAGTTGGCGTCGATGCCGTACAGGTCGCCGAACGTCTTGTAGGCGTTCTCCCAGTCGTTCATCGCCATGTAGACGTTGCCGAGGTCGTACATCATGCCCAGGCTGTCTTCCTCGCTGATGCCGGGGAACTCCAGGGCGCGGCGGTACCACTTGACCGCCAGGTCGCCCAACCCCTTGTCAAGGAAGCAGAGGCCGAGCATCGAGCAGCAGAGAACGAGGTAGCGCGCGTCCTTCGAGGCGAGTTGGAACTCGCCGATGGCCTCGTCGAGCAGGCCCATCTCGCGGTACGCGATACCGAGGTTGAAGTGGGTGTCGTAGTCGGTCGGCGAGAGGTGCTCCGCGACGCCCTTCTTGAATCCCTCGACGATCTCTTCCAGCGTCTGCTCGGACTGCACGAGGATGCCGTCGCGTTGGAAGGCCTCTTCCTTGGACAGCTCTTCGACCAGCTCGCCGGCGAGATCGAAGAAGTCGTCCTCCTCGTCGAACAGCTCGGCGGCGCTGGTCGGCTCCTGCGGCGGCGGCTCGTCGAGCCAGCTCATGCCGCCGGTGTCGTCCAGCGGCTCATGGTTGATGCCGGCGCTCTGGGCGCTGCTGAGGGGAGCGGGCGGCGGTGGCGCCTGCTGCGGCACGGGGATGTCGACGATGTGGTCGGCCCACGGATTGAGGGGCGTGCCCAGGCCGTCGTCGTCCACATCGAGCGATTCGACCAGCGCGCCGATCTGGAGCGGATTGAAGACTGAAGGCGGTGGCCCGCTCTTCGCCATGGGCGGAGGGGGTGGTGGCGGCGGCGGAGACAGCGCGACGGGCGGAGGAGGAGGAGGAGGAACGCTCGCCGCTGGTGGAGGCGGCGCCTGGACCGGAGCCGGAGCCGGCGCAGCGGGGCGCGGCGCCTTCTTGGGCCCGAGCAGCCCGCGCAGGAGGTCGTCCACCTTGTCGGCCTTGGCGGCTTTGGACGGCGCCGGGCGCGGCGGAGCGATCGGAGCGGGGGCGGCGGGAGGAGGAGGAGCCGCGGCCACCGGAGGCGGAGGCGGCGGAGCGGCCTCGGCCATTTCCGACATCTCCGACATCTCCAGCATCTCCGGCATCCCCGTCAGCTCCGTCATCTCGACCCACTCGTCCATCATGGGCATGGACGGCGGCGGCACGACCGTCGCGGCGGCAGGCGGGGCGGCGGCGGGAGAGGCCGAACCGGGGAGCGCGAGCACCTTGTCGCCATCCAGGCGGTAGCCGGCGTCGACCAGCCGCTTGCGCACCTTGAGCCACGGCTCGCGGCCGGCCGCGACGGCGGACATGCTGTTGGCGAGATCCATCACCAACGCATGGCGGCCCTTGTCGAGATGGATCTGGATCAACAGCACGTAGGCGCTCAGATGATCGGGGCGCAGCCGCAAAGCCTCGCCGAGCCGTTCGACGGCCTTGTCTTCGAGACCGTACTTCGCCAGCACCTCCGCCTCGGTGACGAGGTCTTCCTCGCGCTCGGGCTCCGCCATTCCGAGGTCGGGGCTGGTTTCGAGCAGACCTTCGTCGAGCTCCAGCTCGCCCGGCAGGTCGGGCACCTCGGCGGGCGTGGTGGTGGTGCGTTCGGCGGCGAAGGGCATCGAGTCCCAGCCGTCGAATCCATCGCCGGTCTCCAGGCTTTCGGCCGGAAGCTCCGGCTCGGCCTGCACCGGGAGACTCGGTATGGGCTCGCGCAGCGCGAACGCACCGGTGTCGAGCACGAACCCGCCGAGCGGCGACATGTCCAGCTCGAGCTCGATTTCATCTTCGACCTTGCCGGGCTCCTGGGGGGAGAGCGTCACGGTATCTGCAGCCGGTGCAGCCGGTGCGGCCGGCGGCGCCTCCTGCGCCCAGGCAGGCCGGCGCGGTCCGCCATCCATGTCCGGCGGCGGCTTGACCAGACTGGTCGGCTCTTCGTCCTCGTCCGGGAGGTCGATCTCGAACATGTCGTCGAGATTCAGCTCCAGCTCGACCTCGTCGTCGTCGATCTCCCGTCCTCGCGCCGCGGCAGAAGGCGCACGCGAGCCACCGTCACCGATGTCGTCGTCATCGCCGCCGACCGCGGCGGCGGCCTCGGCCATGGCGCGCGACAGGTCGTCGTCGAAGGAGAGGTCGATCTCCTCTTCCTCTTCGATCTCGATGGGGCGCCGCGATGCCGCGGGAGGCGGCGGCGCCGCTCTCTTGGGGGGCGGTGGCGGCGGTTCCTCCTCCTCGACCGTGAGATCGAACGCATCGGCCTCAACTTCCGGCTCCACCTCCGGCTCTGCCTCCTGGACGGGGGCCGCCACCGGCTCGTCGAAGCGCACCATGCGGGCCACCTTCTCCGCCTGCGGATTGCGCTCCACCGCGACGGAGAGGAAATGGACGGCGCCGGCGTTGTTCCCCGCCTCGCGCAGCTTGAGGACGGCGTCGGTGATGAAGGGGATGCTCTGGCTGTCGATGTCGAGCGCGCGCTCGTAGACCTGCGCCGCCTCCTGCGGGCGGCCGTGCTTGATCATCAGCTCGGCGATGATGCGGTACTCCCCCATCGCCTTCTCGATGAGCTGCTGCTGGTGGTAGATCTCGGCCAGCTTGACGTGGTACGTCGGATTGTCCGGCTCGAGCTGCGCCATCTTCTGGTAGATGGCGATCGCCGACGCCGCGTTATCGTGCTTCTGGTAGTAGTCCGCCAGCACCTGGTACTGCGTGCGCGCCTCGGTGACCAGCCCCTGCTTGTGGTACAGCTCGGCGAGTTGCTCGTAGACCTCCAGGCGGGTCGGATCGAGCTTGATGATCTTCTTGTAGATCGCGATCGCCTTGACGAAGAACCCCTCGACCGAATACTGCTCGGCGATCTGGGTGAAGAAATCGACCGCCTCGTCGATACGCTGGATGCGGGCGTAGAGGTCGCCGACGCGGTTCAGCGTGTTGATGTCGTTCGGGTTCTCGGCGAGGAGCTTGCGATACTCCTTGATCGCCGGCTCGATCTTGCCGCGGGCGACGAACTTCTCCGCGGTCTGGACGATCTGCTCGCGCTGGAGGGCCATCAGGCGGTCCTCCCGGCCAGCTCAGCCAGGCGATCCGCCGGGCGGGGGAGCACCGGGCGGTAGGTCAGGCGGTGGATCGGGCAGGGCCCATAGGTCGCGAGCGCCTGCAGGTGCTCGGCGACGCCGTAGCCCTTGTGGGACGCGAAGCCGTAGTGCGGATAGGTGTCGTGGAGCTCCACCATCATGCGGTCGCGCTCGACCTTGGCGAGGATCGAGGCACAGGCGATGGCGTAGCTCACCGCGTCTCCACGGATCAGCGGGAAGCAGGGGAACGCGGTGCCCGAGAGCTTGACGGCGTCGATCAATGCGCAGTCCGGCGACGGCCGGAGCCCCGCCAGCGCCTGGGCCATGGCGAGGCGCGTCGCTTCCAGGATGTTGATGCGGTCGATGACGTCGGGAGAGATCTGCACCACGGCGCTCGCCAGGGAGCTGGCGCGGATCGCCTCCGCCACCCGCTCCCGCTCCGCCGCGGTGAGGCACTTGCTGTCGTCCACGCCGGGAATGGTGCAGCGGGTGTCGAGGATCACCGCCGCCGCCACCACCGGACCGGCGAGACAGCCGCGGCCCACCTCGTCCACTCCGGCGATCCGGACGAATCCATATCGCGTGAGCAGATCTTCGACACCCCGCATCAGGTGCAGGCGGTACGCCTCGGCGAACAGGTCCATCATCACCGGGGCTGCCGGCATCGCCGCCCTGGGCAACGCTGCTCCTTTCCCGTGAGCCGCTTCTCAGCCGCGCGGCTCGTCGCGCCGCTCCTCGATACGCGCAGCCTTGCCGCGCAGGTTGCGGAGATAGTACAGCTTGGCGCGCCGCACCTTGCCCCGCCGCACGAGGTCGATCTTGTCCACCGTCGGCGAATGCAGCGGGAAGATGCGCTCGACCCCGACGCTGCCGGAGATCTTGCGCACCGAGAACGTCTCGCGCGTGCCGCCGCCACGGCGGCCGATCACCACGCCCTGGAAGATCTGGATGCGCTCTTTGTCGCCTTCTTTGACCTTCACGTGGACGCGGATGGTGTCCCCGGGGGAGAACGCCGGAGCGCCCGCGTTCCGCAGATAGCTGCTTTCAACCTGATCCAAAGTATTCATGGCTCACCTCGTCTTCATCTCGACGGTACCGACGGAGCCCGCCTGCCAGGGACGGATTTTCCATCATTATTTCTTTTTCACCCGGACCGCGCAACCCGCAGCAGGTCCGGCCTCTTCTCCCGCGTCGCTTTCAGTGCTTCCGCCTCCCGCCAGCGGCGGATCGCCGCATGGTCACCGGAGAGCAGAACCTCCGGCACGGCGAGCCCTTCCACCAGCGGCGGCCGGGTGTAGTGCGGATGGTCGAGGAGGCCGCCGCGGAAGCTGTCCTGCTCCACCGATCCGGCCTGCTGCACCACCCCCGGCACCTGCCGCGACATCGCCTCGATCAGCACCATCGCCGCCAGCTCGCCGCCGGAGAGCACATAGTCGCCGATCGACACCTCTTCGTCCACCACCGTCAGCCGCACCCGCTCGTCGATCCCCTCGTACCGCCCACAGAGGAGGAGCAGGTCACCGCGCGCCGCCAGCTCGCGCACCTTGGCGTCGTCGAGCCGGGAGCCCTGCGGCGACAGCAACACCCGCCAGGGCCGCTGCTCTCCGGTCTCTCCAGCGAGCGAGCGCACGGCGCGGATCCACGGCGGCGCCGTCATCACCATTCCGCCGCCGCCGCCATAGGGCTCATCGTCGACGCTGCGGTGGCGGTCCTCCGTGAAGGAGCGCAGATCGTACACCTGCACGTCCAGCAGCTCCTTCTCGATCGCCCGTCCCACCAGGCTGGTGGCCAGGAACGGGCCGAACAGCTCGGGGAAGATGGTCAGGACCTGGACGCGCATACTTCCAGGAGCCCCGGCGGCAGGTCGAGCACGATCCGCCCGCGCATCACGTCCACCTCGCGCAGAAACCTCTCGACGAACGGCACCGGCACCCGCTGCGCGCCATCGTCGCCGATCAACTCGACGATCAGCAACAGCCCGCCGCCGTCTTCCTCCAGGTCCACCACCGTGCCGAGATCCCGCTCGCCGTCGTGGCAGCGGCAGCCCAGCAACTCGTAGTAGTAGTAGGTGCCGGGCTCGGCCGCCGGCACCGCGGAGCGCTCGACCTCGAGTGAGAGATTGCGCAGCGATTCCGCACCGTCGCGGCCCTCCACCCCCTGGAAGCGCACCCGGGCACCGGTCTTATGGGCCTGGCTGCTCGCCACCGTCAGAGTCCGTTCCGGCTCCCTACCACGAGTCGCGATCAGACGGCTGCCGGGATCGAGACGTCCGGGCACGTCGCTCAACACCTCGACCACCACGTCACCCTGGATGCCGTGCGGCCGCAGCACGCGGCCGACCGTGACGCGCGCGGGCAGATCCTCGCGGGTGATGTCCGACGCGGTGTCTGGCGGAGCGGGTGCGGCGGGCGCCTTAGTCGTCTTCGAGGATCTCGAGCTCATAGCGCACACCCCGCCGGTCCTCCCGGGTCTCCAGCAGGGTGCGCAGGGCGCGGGCCGTCCGTCCCTGCCGGCCGATCACCTTGCCCAGATCGTCGGGCGCGACCTGAAGTTCCAGGACGCCGCCACCACGCCGGCTCGGAATCTCGGTGACCTCCACCTCGTCGGGCTGGTCGACCAGCATCTTGGCCAGCTCCTTGAGGTCGTCGGCGAGCTCAGGCACTCTTCTTCACCTGTCCGAGGAGCTTCTTGACCGTGGGCGACATCTGGGCGCCGCGGCCGACCCAGTAGTCGGCGCGGACGGCGTCGATCTCCACCTTCGCCGGGTTCTTGGTCACGTCGTAGTAACCGATCTCTTCCAGGGCGGAAGCGGTCGGCGTGTTCCGGGAGTCCGACACGACCACCCGGTAGAAGGGGTTGTTCCGGGCGCCCATCCGGCGCAGCCGAATCGTCAGCATGTTCAAAAACCTCCGAGTTTCACGAGCGTACGTCTCCAGCCCACCGAACCGGGCCGGCGCAAAGGAGGGAGAGTTTAGCAGGGGAGCGGCGCGAGGGCAAATCCTCTTCTACGGGCGCCGCAGTTTTCTCTCTTCATCCGATCTTCGCCCGCCCTACAACAGCTTGGGGATGTCCCGATAGGCACTGAGGACGCGAGCCACTTCGATCGGCTGCCGATCCCCTCGATAGACGATCAGGTACCTTCCGACCGGCCAGAAGAGGACGGGCTTGTGGGTCAAATCCTTGCGGGTATGGCCAAGATTCGGCATCTCGGCGAGCCGATACATGGCCTTCTCCAATTCACCCCGCCAGCGATCAGCCGCGTCCAGGCTGTCGGCCGCAATGTAATTCCAGATTTCTTCGAGATCCGATTGGGCCCGAGGAGAAAGAAGGAATGTGCTCATTGCGCTGTGCGGCGCTGGCGGCTTTTCTCCCGCAGGGCTTCAAAGACCTGCTCGCCGGGAATTCCCTCACCACGATCGAGCTCGGCGAGTCCCTCCTCGATCTTCTCATTCAGGGCGCTACGCTCGTGGAGCAAGCGCAAGCCCTCTCGGACGACCTCCTGGGCCGAATCGTAGTGGCCGCGGCCCAACTCTTCTCGAACGATCTGCTCGGCGTCACCTGAAATCGTCACGTTCATCGAGGTTCGCTCCCTTCATCCGCCATAATACCTCACTTGGCGGAAACTACCGGCCCGCCCCCATCTTGCCCATGGCGCTGCGGAGGAATTTTCCCTGCACGCCCTTCATCATCTTCTGCATCGACTTGTACTGCTTGATGAGACGGTTGATCTCGGCGACGGAGGTGCCGGAGCCCATGGAGATGCGCTTCTTGCGGCTGCCGTTGAGGACGTCGGGGCGGCGGCGCTCGTGCGGGGTCATGGAGTTGATGATCGCCTCGACGCGCTTCAGGCCGCCTTCGTCCACCTGCGCGGCGTCCAGCCCCTTGAGCGGACCGATCTTCGGCAGCATGCCGAGCACCTGGCTCAGGGGCCCGAGACGGCGGATCTGGCGGAGCTGGTCGCGCAGGTCTTCGAGGGTGAACTCGCGGTTGACCATGCGCTTCGCGAGGCGCTCGGTCTCCGCGGCGTCGAGGCCCTGCTCGGCGCGCTCGATGAGCGACAGGACGTCGCCCATGCCGATCATCCGCGAGGCCATGCGCTCGGGATGGAAGAGCTCCAGGTCGTCCGACTTCTCGCCGACGCCCACCATGCGGATGGGCACCTTGGCGACGGTGCGGATGGACAGCGCCGCGCCGCCGCGGGAGTCGCCGTCGAGCTTGGTGAGGATGACGCCGGTCAGCGGCAGCGAGGCGGCGAACTGCTCGGCGCTCTTGACCGCGTCCTGGCCGGTCATGGAATCGGCGACGAAGAGCGTCTCGTGCGGCTGGATGCGCTCCGCGAGCTGCTTGATCTCCTCCATCAGCGCCGTATCGATGTGCAGGCGGCCGGCGGTGTCCATGATCATCACGTCGTGGCCGCGCTGGCGGGCGAAGGCGAGGGCGCGGGTGCCGAGGGCGGCGACGCTCTCGCCGGGCTCCGGCTCCACGACCGGCACGTCGACTCCCTTGCCGACCTGCTTGAGCTGCTCGACGGCGGCGGCACGCTGCAAGTCGCCGGCGACCAGGACCGGGTGCCGGCCGCGCTTCTTGAGCCGCTTGGCGAGCTTGCCGGCGGTGGTCGTCTTGCCCGAGCCCTGGAGGCCGCAGAGCATGATGACGGTGGGCCGGCCGTCGATGCGCAGCTCGGTCCCCTCGTCGCCGAGCAGGGACTGGAGCTCGTCGCGGACCACCTTGACCACCTGCTGCGCGGGGGTCAGGCTCTCCAGCACCTCGGCGCCGAGCGAACGCTCGCGTACCCGCTCGATGAACGGCTTGACCACCCGCAGATGGACGTCCGCCTCCAGGAAAGCGAGACGGATCTGACGCAGCGCGGCGTCGAGCGCCTCGGGGGTGACCTTCCCCTCGCCCTTGAGCTTCTGGAAAACGTCCTGGAGCTTGCCTTGGAGACCTTCGAACATGCACCGCCCTCCGTTTCAGGGAGCGAAATCGTAGCACGGCCGCCCCGCCGCGCCGGATCGGTATACTTCCGGCCATGGAACGCAGAGCGAAGATCATGGCCACTCTCGGGCCGGTGAGCACCCAGGAGGAGATTCTGCGCGGTCTCATCCGCGCCGGCGTCGACCTGTTCCGCCTCAATCTCTCCCACGGCACGCACGAAGAGCACGGCAAGACGCTGCAGCTCGTCCGCCGCGTCGCCATGGAGGAGAGCAGTCATATCCCCGTGGTGATGGATCTGATGGGCCCCCGCTACCGCCTCGGCACGCTGCCGGGAGCAGGCCGCACGTTGCAGCCCGGCGAGGTGCTCTCGCTCGGTACGCAGGAGTCCGGCGCCGATCTGCCGGTCGACGCCAACATCCTGGAGTACCTGGAGACCGGCGAGCGCGTGCTGATCGACAGCGGCCTCGTCGAGCTGAAGATCGTCGAGAAGGAGGGCGACCGCGTGCGCGCCCGCGTGGTCAACGGCGGGCCGGTCCGCACGCGCAAGGGGATCAACCTGCCGGACACCAACCTGCCCTTCGACATCTCGGAGAAGGACCGCGCCGACATCGTCTTCGCCGTCCGGGAGGGAGCCGACTTCCTGGCCGCCAGCTACGTCGGCGAGGCCTCCCATCTCGAGCAGCTCCGCGCGCTGGTGGAGGGGGCCGGCGGGCGGATCCCACTGGTCGCCAAGCTGGAGCGGGCCACGGCTCTCGAGCATCTGGACGAGATCACCGAGGCCGCCGACGGCATGATGGTGGCGCGCGGCGATCTCGGCGTCGAGGTCCCGTTGTACAAGGTGCCGGTGCTGCAGAAGGAGATCATCGCCGCCGGCCGCCGGTCGGGCAAACCGGTGATCGTGGCCACCCAGATGCTGGAGTCGATGATCGAGCAGCCGCGGCCCACCCGCGCCGAAGCGACCGACGTGGCCAACGCCGTCTTCGACGGCGCCGACGCCCTGATGCTCTCCGGCGAGACCGCCATCGGCAAATATCCGGTCGAGGTGGTGAGCACGATGGCGCGCATCATCGAGGAGGCGGAGAGCTACGCCGCCCGGGGCAGCGCCAGCCGGCGCCCGGCGCCGTATCCGCCCGGCCACGGCCCCGCCCGCCGCACGTTCGAGCTCGACCCCGCCACCCATCCGCCCGACATCGACCTCTCGCTCGAAGTCCCAGACGTCGTGTCCGCCGCCGCGGTGTCCGCCGCGGACCAGCTCGGCGTGAGCCGCATCGTCGCCTTCAGCCAGAGCGGATTCACCGCTCGCCTGGTGGCCCGCTACCGGCCAAGCGCTCCCATCGTGGCCTTCACTCCCGAGGAAGAGGTCGCGCGGCGCATTCAGCTCGTCTGGGGGGTGCGCCCGCTGGTCACTGGCACCGACGTGGGCACCCTCGACGAGGTCGTGCAGGCGGTGGAACGCCATCTCCTGGACGCCAAGCTGGTCGCTCCCGGCGACCGCATCATCATCCTCATGGGCCATCCGATCCGTGATAAACCATTGACCAATCTGATGCGGGTACACCGCATCCGCGCCCGCTAGCGCCGGAAGAGATCGAGCCGCCCGTGCTCCCCATCCGCGACCTCAATCCACGCCGGACGTTCCCGGTGGTCAACGTCGTCCTGATCGCCCTGAACGTCCTCGTCTTCCTCTTCGAGCTGTCGCTGGGGCCACGCCTCGAGGGGTTCCTGATGGCCGCCGCGTTCGTGCCCGCGCGGGCGCTCGGCGGCGGGAGCGGCGGCGTGGTGCCGGAGGCGACCAGCGCCCTCCTCTCCATGTTCCTGCACGGCGGCTGGGGGCACCTGCTCGGCAACATGCTCTTCCTCTATATCTTCGGCGACAACGTCGAGGACCGCCTCGGGCACGCGCGCTACGCCGTCTTCTATCTCCTCTGCGGCTACGCGGCCACCTTCGCGCACGCGTTCTTCAACGCCGCCTCGACGATGCCGGCGATCGGCGCGAGCGGCGCCATCTCGGGTGTGCTCGGCGCCTACCTCTTCCTCTATCCGCGGGCGCGAATCGTCACCCTGGTGTGGCTCTTCATCTTCATCCGCTTCATCGAGATCCCGGCGCTGGTCTATCTGCCGCTCTGGTTCCTCATGCAGTTCTTTTCCGGCGTGTCGTCCCTGCACGCGGCGGATCAGGCGGGGGGCGGCGTGGCCTGGTTCGCCCACATCGGCGGCTTCATCGCCGGCCCGGTCCTGCTCCTCCTGCTCGGCGGCTTCCGGCGGCCGCCGGAGCCGCTACGGTATCCGTCTCCGTGGTGAGGCGGCGATGGCTCCTCACTGGCGCCGGCCTCGCGGGCCTCCTGGCACTGTGCCTAGTCGACGCCTGCTGGCTGGAGCGGCGGGTGCTGCTGGTGCGCGACGACGCGCGGCTGGAGATCCCCGGCGCGCCGCCGCTCCGCTTCGTGCAGCTCAGCGACCTGCACATCGACGGCGATCACCCGCTGCTCCACAAGCTGCTCGACCGGGTGCGCGACGCGAAGCCGGACGTCATCCTGATCACCGGCGACTTCCTCCACGACGTGCCGGACCGCCAGGAGGCCGCGCGCCACACCGCGGCAGCCGCCGCCTTCGTCTCCAATCTCCGCCGCGTCGCCCCGGTGATCGGCGTCCAGGGGCACAGCGAGTACGACGGATCGGTCGTCACCGCGCTCGACCACGCGGGAGTCGCCTTCCTCTCCAATGAAGGACGGCGGATCGGCGAGGACGGCCGCCTGCTCCTCCTCGGCCTCAACACCCAGGTGGGCGACGACGCCTATGCGCAGCGCTGGAAGCCGGCCTTCCGCCCTTTGCCCTGGAAAGAAACCCGCCTCTACGGCGTCCGTCGCGGCGAGCCGTACGTCAACTTCTACAGCCACTGGGATCCCGAGCCGGCCGGCCTCGCCGACGAGAGCGGACCGCTCGCCTGGAGCGGCTACGACACGACCTGCGACGCCTGGATCGACAGCCGGAAAGCCGGCGCGGGGATCGTCGTCCACAGCCGCTTCGTCCTCGGTGAAGACCGCATGTATCGATTGGGCCGCGTCCGCGCCGAAAACGGCGAGCCCGGCTCCTTCCTCCTGACGGCCCACAGCTCGATCCTGGCCGGCACGACCGACACCGGCGTCGACCCGCAGCCGAATCGCTGGTACCGGCTGCGCCTGCGGACCGAGGTGGTGCCGGGAGCGGTGCGCCTGCTGGCAAAGGTCTGGCCCGTCGACACTCCCGAGCCGACGAGATGGCAGGCCCAGGCCGAGGACCGCGGACCGCACCGCTCCGAATCCGGCACCGTGGGCCTCTGGGGCTGGGGCGGCGGCACCGTCCTCTACCGCGACCTGAAGGTGACCGACGGCCGCGGCGCCGTCCTCCTCAACGCGCCGCTGACCGGTCCAACTCCGCCGGACGGATTCCGCCAGGGGGCGCGAGGCACCCGCCTCACCATGGCCCTGGCGCGCAGCCCCTACGCCCCGAGAGGAACACCGCGCATCGTCCTCTCGCACGTCCCGGACATCGTGATGGAAGCGTCGACCCTCGGCATCGAAGCGGTGATCGCCGGCCACACCCACGGCGGCCAGGTGCGGCTCCCGTTCGTCGGAGCCCTCACCACCCGCAACACCCTGGGCCCCTACTTCGACTTCGGCCGCTTCGAATTCGCCGCCCCCAACCGCCGCGGCCTCACCACCCTCTTCATCAACGGGGGTATCGGCACCTCGGTCCTGCCGATCCGCTTCTGGTGCCCGCCGCGCTGGGCGGTGATCGAGTTGAGGGACCGATAGAGCTGGCAGCCATGCACAGAAACCGACCGTGGTACCCTAACAAGGGTCGAGCTGAAGCCGAAGAGAGATGCCAAAGAGCAGACTGGAGCAAATCAGAGACTGCATTCGACGTCGTGACTACGACATGTCAGCGCATGCCGCCGAAGAAATGGCGGAAGACGATCTCGACATCTTTGATGTCGAAGCAGCGTCCCTCTCCGGCACGATCAGCCGGCAGGAAAAAGACGATCCTCGCGGCACGAAATATGTCCTTCTGGGGTTCGCCGCAGATCGAAGAACGCCCGTGGGAGTCGTCGGTCGATTCGCTGACGAGAGTCGATTCTTGATCATCACGGTTTATGTGGTGAGCTAAAAGGTGACGAGATCATGTACGGATACAAGTGCCAGTACTGCTCAGGAACAGTCCGCGAGAAGCATGTGGCGATGGAGAGCTTCAAGCACAAGAAGGGATTCATCATCCTTGAGGACGTCACGGTCGGCGTGTGCGATACCTGCGGAAACCGCTACTACAGCGCTGATATTTTGCACGCAGTTCACGATCTCGCTACAGGTAAGAGGGTCCCGGAACGGACAGCGGAGATCCCAGTCGCGCATATGGTCTGACCGAAGGGCCGTGCCAATTCAACCCCCCGGTCCCCCTAGCCTGACCGGCCCCCGCTCGTTTCGTTCGTCGTCGCGCCTGTCGCGGCGCTGTTCACGAAGCGCTTCTGTTAACCCCGCCCAGCCCGCCGCCGTCCTAGACTCGAACCGCACCCGCACCGGGTGCGCGGGTTCTTGAGGAGGCCGCCGTGGATCGATGGGTCGTCATTCTGATTCTTGGGGAATTCGCCCTCATTATCGCCGTTTCATGGATCGTCGCCAACTTCTTGGCGAAGCGGGAACAGTTGCGCTCCGAGGAGCGCCTGCGGATCGTGAATCGCTTCGCCACTCCGAAGGAGGTCACGGAATTCCTCGAGTCCACCTCCGGCCGGCGGTTGCTCGACGGAATGGGAAGCAGCTCCCAGCGCGCCGCTGCGGCCATCGTCCGCGCCGTGCGGGCGGGGGTCATCCTCTGCTTCATCGGTCTCGGGTTTCTGCTCTTTGCCACCACCGGCTCCGGGTCTGTCCCAGCGGTCCGCGGAGGCGGAGTCGTGCTCCTCATCACCGGCCTCGGAGTCATCGGCTCGGCCTTCGCCTCCAAAGCCATGGCAAAGCGCGTGGGGCTCCTTCCTCGCACGGACCGGCAGGACGGCCGCAGCGCCACGGACATCACGGAGCCCTGATGGCCGCCGGTCCGGATCTGGACCCGGCTGCGTTCACGGCCTTTCACGCCGGCACCGCCGGTCCGCTGTGGGGATATCTGAAGCGGATCGGCGGCGACGCGGCGCTGGCGGACGACGTCCTCCAGGAGAGCTATCTCCGCTTCCTGAGCCGTCCGCCCGCCACGGCGAGCAATGAGCGCGAGCGGCGGAGCTACCTGTTCCAGATCGCCACCAACCTGATGCGCGACCGCTGGCGCAGGGAGAACACCGAGCGCACCGGCCTCGCCCGCTTCCTGCCGGGAGAGTCGGGATGGACCCGCGGCCGGACGACCGCCGATCAGCTCGACTGCGCCGCGGCTCTCGCCCGCCTGCGTCCGCGCGACCGCGCCCTCCTCTGGCTGGCCCACGTCGAGGGATACGAGCACCGGGAGATCGCCGAAATCCTGGGACTGCGGACCGCTGGCGTCCGCGTCCTCCTGTTTCGGGCGCGGAAGAAGATGATGCAGAATCTGGAGACGAAGAGGTAGCCGTATGAACGAACCGAACCAGCCGGACGTCCTCCGCGATCAACTCCTGGCCCTGGCCGCCGAGACCCGGCCGGTCGATCCACTCCCGTCGGCCGACAGGCTCCTCTGGAAAGCGGAGATCCGCCGCCGGCTCACCGAGCAGGGGCAGCGGGAAGATCAAGCCGCCCGGCCTGCCCTCTGGGGCTGGGCAGCGGGTCTCCTCGCCGGCGCCGCCACCGTCGTGTTCTTCCTGAGCCTCCATCTCGCTCAGGGCCTCGCCGGAGCGAGCGCCCCGCCTCTCCCCGCCGCCGCGTGGCTGGCCTCGCTCATCGCCGCGCCGGCCGCGGCGCTGTTCACGATGGGGTGGCTGCGGAAGCACGGAGCCGAGCTCTAGTCGCGCCCGTGGTGGCTGAAGCGCTCGCCGTAGAAGTCGCCGGGATTCCAGGCCGGCCGGTCGTCATCCTGCGCCACCGCGTAGCCGATGAGGAACAGGAAGCGCGTGAAGCGCTCGGATGCGGCGAAGTCCAGAGGCTGCGACAGATCATCACCCGGGGCGTGGTAGCGGGTCCGCACCCATTGGAGGGCCGCGGCGCGAGCTTCGCCGCTGCCCAGTGTGCCGGCGATCATGGACGGGATGCCGCCCTGGACGAAGGAATACTGGTCACTCCCGAGAAAGAGCAGCCGGTCGGGAAAGGGGTCCGAGATGACCGGCACGCCGAGGGTCGCCGCGGCGGCGGCGGCGGAGCGCGCCAGGGTCGAATGCTCCGCACCGCGCGCGATGATGGAATCGAACGTCCAGACGGGCGCGCCGTCGATGTTGAGGTCGGCGACGAGTTGGGTGTTCGGTATGGGCAGATGGTGCACGAAATAGTCCGACCCAAGGAGACCCGGCTCCTCTCCGGTCATGGCCACGAAGAGCAGCGAGCGGCGCGGACGCTCGGCGAGCGCGGCGAAGGCGCGGGCGAGCTCGAGCAGGGCGGCGACGCCGGACGCGTCGTCGACCGCGCCGTTGTAGATCGCGTCGCCGTTCACCGGCTCGCCGATGCCGAGGTGGTCCGCGTGGGCGGAAATGACGACGTACTCGTCGCGCAGCCGCGGATCGGACCCCCGCAGGAGACCGACGACGTTCGGGCTCCGGGTCTCCGAGATCCGGCTCTTTTTGACGATGCGGACACGGAGCGGGAGCTCGGCCGGACGCGCCTGGGCCGCGAGCGCGGCTCCTTCCTCGCCGAGGAGGGCGCGCGCGCCGGCGGGGCTGAGCCAGGCGCTGCCGCGGAGCTGAGGCAGGAAGCCATGCGGGACGGTGCCGTCGAGCCAGGCGAAGCTCGGCGCGCCGGCCACACTACGCACGACAATGTCCCAGGCCGATTTGTCGTCGCTGGCGAGGCGCAGGAGCAAAGTGCCGACGGCGCCGTGCGCGACGGCGGTCTCGCCTTTGAGAGCGGCGTAGTGGGCTCGCGCGTCCAGGCTGAGCCCGGGCGGTCCGCCGCTCAGGAAGGCGACGATCTTTCCCTTCGCGTCGATGGCGGCATAGTCGTCGTATTGGACTTCCGGCGCGGTGATCCCGTAGCCGGCGAAGACGACCGGAGCCTCGACGTCGGTCGACTCCCGGAAGTCGCCTTCCATGACGTAGTCGCGGGCGAAGACAAGCGCCGTCCGCTCTCCCCCGGGCCGGAGGATCTCCAGACGGCTGGCCGCGGCATCGAGATCGCTGCGGCGGAGCGGCACCTGCTGCAACCACTCGCCGTTCGCGCCCGGTTCGAGTCCCGCCGCGGCGAATTGGGCGGCGATGTATCGCGCGGCGATCTCGTGACCCCGTGTCGCGGTGCCGCGGCCTTCGAGGAGGTCGTCGGCGAGAAACGAAACGTGCGCGCGGAGCGCCCCGGCGCGGATCCGCTGCTCCGCCGCGGCGACCGCCGGATCGCGCAGATCGACCGTCGCCGCGCCGGCAACTCCCAGCGCGGACCAGCATAGCAAGGCCATCCAGCCCCTGCGTTTTGATCGCCACGGCGAGCTTTCCGTCCGCACGTCCGGCATGGGCACAGTGTACTCTTCCCGCTCATGGCCCTCGCTGCCCCACAGCCGGAGAAAGCGCGCCCGCCGCGGTCCATCCTCGCCGGCGCGGCCATCCTCTGGATCATCCCCGCCGTCTACGCCTCCTGGCGGTTGGGCGAAAAGAGCTTCGACGACTTCTACATCACCTATCGATACGCCTGGAACCTGGCGACCGGGCATGGCTTCGTGTTCAATCCCGGCGAGCGGGTGTTCGGCACGACGGCTCCGGGATTCGGACTGCTGCTCGCCCTGCTGACGCGATTGACTGGGATCTCGATCCCCTGGCTCGGGACGATCGCCGCGGCGGTGGCGTTGATGGGGATCGCCGTCCTCGCGCTCCGCGACAGCGGCGACCGGTGGCCGGAGGCTTTCATTGCTGGGAGCCTTCTCCTCACCTGCCACTTCGTCTGGGTGCAGCATGGCAGCGAGGTGCCGTTCACCCTCGCCCTGCTCGTCGCGGCGGCGGCGCTGGCTGACAGGAGTCCGGCCCTCGCCGGGCTTCTCGCGGGTTGCGCCGTCTGGTGTCGTCCGGATGCTCTGGCGGGCGCTGCGATCCTCGGGCTGCTTCTCTGGCAGGAACGGCGACTCCTCCCCTGGCGCTATGGTGTGGCACTCGCCGCGGTGGTGGCGGCCGGGCTCGTCTCGGCCCGGCTCTGGTTCGGCCAGTTCCTGCCCCATACGCTGGAGGCGAAACGGGCCCAGGCGCTGATCGCGGGATCGAGCTGGAAGGCGGGGATGGAGTTCTGGCCCGAGACGCTCCGCCAGATCGACCGGCTGTACTCCGGCGGATCCGCGCTCGTCCTGATCCTGGTCGGCGGAATCGGCCTCGCCCTCGTCTGGCTCCGCGGCGGCCGGGTGCTGCGCCTCCTCGCCGCCAATGCCGTGGCGCTCGCCATCGCCTACCCCCTGCTCAAGGTGCCGGCCTATACCTGGTACATGATTCCGGTGGTCGCCGCGGTGCTCTACGGCGCCTGCTTCCTGGCCGGGGAGATCGGTCGGCGGATCGCGGGTTGGATGCGGCCAGGCCCGGTCCGGAGTGCCGCCGCGGTCCTCGGAGCCGGGCTCGTCCTCGCGGCGGTCTTCTCCTCCATCGTCCTCCGCACCGCCGAGGAAGCGACCCGGCCGCGCGCCTTCCCCCGCTTCACCCTCTATGAGCAGACGGGCACCTGGATCCGCGACCATTCGGCGCCGGGCGACGAGATCTCCTACGTCGAGGTCGGGACGCTGGCCTATTTCAGCGACCGGCCGGTGCAGGACCTGGTCGGCCTGGTCACCCCGCGCAACCTGCCCTTCCTGGTGCGCAACGACCTCCTCGACGCGTTCCGCGAGCATCCGACCACGTTCCTGATCCACCACGAGAAGCTGGCGACCTTCACCGCCCCGATCATCAGCCACCGCTGGTTCCGGCGGCGCTGGGACGAGGTCCACCGCGAAGCGATGCGGAGCCCCGGCGAGGCGCTGGTGGTCTACCGGCGGAACGACGTCCCCTATTAGTTGACGTACCCCAAAGCCCGCAACCGGCCCAGGGTCTCGGAATCCACCGGCGCGTCCTTCGCCTCGCCGTCCTCGGAACGCTTCTCGGTCTCGATCCAGGCGAGGAGGCGCGAGCGCGCCCAGGCGGCGGTGAGGTCGCCGTGGCCGGCCAGGTTGACCGTCTCTCCGGGGTCTTTCTCCAGATCGAAGAGGTACTCGGGATCGTGCGTGCGGCCGATCCCTTCTCCCTGCCCCCAGCCCAGGCCGGCGCGCGGCGCCCAGATCACCTTCCAGCGGCCGGCCATGGCGGCGTAGATCCCTCCCTTGAGACTGGAGCCGGCGGCGAGGTGGATGTCGTCTCCGGCGGCGGTGCCCTGCGCGACGGCGAGCAGGGAACGCGCTCCCGCGGACGGCTTCAGACCGCAGAGCTGGCGTAGGGTGGCGTGGAGATCGAGGGTGCTGCTGCGCGTTTTCACTTCCTGGGCCGGCAGGCGGCCAGGGGACCAGAGGACGAGCGGGATGCGCAACATCTCCTGGTAGAGAGTGAAGCCGTGGAGGACGCCGCCGTGCTCGAAGTGCTCTTCGCCGTGGTCGGCGGTGACGGCGACCAGGGTGTCGCGCGGCGGCGCCCAGGCGGAGAGGTCTTTGAGGAAGCCGGCGAGCTCGGCGTCGTTGTAGGCGAGCGAGGCGTTGTAGAGGCCGCGCAGGCGGCGGCGGTCCGGCTCGCCGGGGGTGAGGCGCCCGTGCTGGATGGCTGTCAGGGTCGCCGTGGTGCCGTCGATCCGCGAGGGGATGCCGGCGGTCCAGCGGGAGAGCTGGGGCTCGGGCGGATCGTAAGGGTTGTGCGGATGGATGGTATGAAGATAAAGGAAGGCCTTCGACCCAGGCGGCAGGGCGCGCAGCCACTCCAGCGCCGCGGCGTGCGCCTTGGCGGCGTTCCGGTTGGGGTGCTCGGCCTCGGCGGCGCCCTCCATCAGCACCTCGCGGGCGGCGTGCTCGAAGCCGCGGTCGGTCTGGTAGGCGGCGCTGACGTACGGATTCCCCGAGAAGAGACCGGTGTGGTAGCCGGCCTGATGGAACAGCTCGGCCAGGGTCGGTCCGTCCTCCGGCGCCAGCTTCCAGCCGCCGCGGGAGACGAACGCCCGGCCGGTGAACAGCGCCTTGGTGGACGGCAAGGTGTTCGGCGCCACGCTGCGGTGGTCGTAGAACGCCATCCCCTCGTGCGCCAGGCGGTCGATCGCCGGCGAGATGCCCGGCGGTCCTCCCAGGTAGCCGACCGTGTCGGCGCGCAGGGCGTCCATCACATAGAGGATGACCAGGCGCGGCGGTGACCCTACCGGAGTCGACGCAGCCGAGGCTTTGGGGGGCGCCGGCACGGCTCCGCCAGCGAGGGCGAGCCGCTCCCACCGTCCCGCCGGACCGCTGCCGCGGGCGAGCAGCCGCACCCGCACGAACCGCGAGCGCTCCAGGCCCTCGGCGTCACCGAGCGGCAGGGAGATCACCCGCGCGCCGCGCAGCCGGTTCCACAGGCTGGGGGTCCAGGAGAAGTGGCGGATCGGCGTGCCGTCCTCGCGTTCGAGGGTGAGATCGAACCGCTGCCCCGGCTCCGGATGGTCCGGCGGCACGAACGCGCCCACCAGCCGGGCGCTGGGGATCGCCGGCCGCACGATGTCGACCAGCGAGTCGCCGCTCTGCACAATGTCCTTGCCCTGCACGCGGACCTGCCCCTGCGGCAGGACCGGACGTACCGCCACGGCGACCACGTTGTGCGGCCCCGGATCGAACGAGAGATCGATCGGCACCCGTCCGAGCGGCAGATCGGCGGGCAGGGTCACCTCAATGGGATCGCGCACCGGGAACGATCCGACCACGCGGCCGGCAGCCTTGACCCGCACCTGGCCGCCCGCCGGCTGATCGATCCCATTGGATCGATCGAGCAGATCGATCACCAGCGTCCGCGGCCTGCCTTCACCGAGGCTCACGATCTCCAGCCGTGCCTCCGGCGCCGTGGGCGACAGGACCACCTGTCCCTCCGGGGTCTTCCACGGCCACCATCCGGAAAGAAAACGGTTGCCGCCCAGGGCCGGCGGCAGCGCGAGATCCTTCGTCTCGGTGAGCACATCGAGCGCAGGCTCGCCGTCGATCAGAGGCCGGACGGGACCGCCGCCGTCGCCGGTCCGCTCGCAGGCGGCGAGGGAGAGGAGAAGAAAGGACGTCAGAAGGATGGGAACGGTGCGTGGAGCGACAGAGAGGAGGGATCTTGGCATCGGTGGTCTCGGAGGGCGACGAAAGGATCTTACCTCTCCGCATGCCGTCACGAAGCGCCAACTCGTGCCCGCCGCCCATCCGCCCTCACCCCCGACCCCTCTCCCGCGCGGGACATAGATAGGCGCGAACCCAAAGTAGGGGAGGGGCTTGCCCCCTCCCGGGCGGGCGGGCGGAGGAGCCGGAGGAGGCAACAGAGCCTTCCCGCCGCCCGCCCCCTCCCCAACCCTCCCCCGCGCGTGCCACCGCCCCCCACCCCGAGCGGGAGAGGGCGCCACCTCCCGAAAACAAGAACCTTCAGCCTTCTTATTGCTGCTGTTGGGGTTTGGGCGGCGGCGCCCCTCTCCCGTTCGGGAAGGGTGGGTGGGGGGACGCACGGGAGAGGGGTCGGGGGTGAGGGCCCGGGTGGGCGGAAAGGCTCTGTTTTCTCCTCCGGCTCCTCCGCCCGCCCACCCGGGAGGGGGCAAGCCCCTCCCCTACTTTGG